>WPCJ01311286.1_pt1 | contig 483523 bp, 422 predicted proteins | sample 5399831 | NCBI WGS metagenome assembly WPCJ01 (sample SAMN12869470, study PRJNA574797) | sludge metagenome | isolation source: wastewater treatment of pH10 | place: China:Beijing | collected 2019-05-20 | reverse complement strand
CGTATGCAGATATATTGTACCGTCAACACATCCACTTTTTCCTCTGAACCGCATTTCGTATACAGTATGCTGAAAATTATATCCATAAGGATCTGCGTTATCTTCAGGATTCTGAAAACTGTCATAGAGAATATTTCCCTGTCCATCTTTTATCCTAATTTTTCCAATCAGTTGATCCCACTTTACGCTATAGTTACCAAAATCAATTTTCTTTTCAAGTTTCAACTCAATTTGTTTACTCTCAAACGTTCCTTTCCAGGTTCCTTCATAAGTATTAAGGCGGTTATCTACATCTTTTACATATTTTGTTCCTATAGGAATACCGTTCGGACTATCAAGATACGTAGCAGCTTGGTCTAGTGTTATTGTAGTTTGCGCTTGGCAAGATAATGTTAAGAGAAATAGATATGTTAAATGTATTTTTAAATTGTTTCTCATTTTAATAATTTAAATTGTTAATTTTTAATTTCCGCATTCGATGGGTTCAGCATCATTCTGTGCAGCATTGAGCTTGTATTCAAATACCTTTCCGTTTGGTTTTACTTTATACAAAGAAACACCTTGTATCAGCATTTTGTTTTTCATAAATCTTAAAAACTTTGTTTGTGTATTTCCTTCCTCTCGTTTAAAATAATCTTGATACTCCAACCTCCAATATTCCGTATCAAACCCCATTTTAATATCAGCTGCTGTTCCGGTAAATTTGATGACATAGGTACCGTCGCTGGAAAGCATGGTGCCATACAAATCTCCGAAATTTTCGGGAGATTTATTAAGATTTGCCAGTGCCATTAGCACATCTACATCAGCCGGTGAAAACATTCTGATTTTTTTGTTGATGACAACATATCCTTCAGGAGTAAGATCAGAAGTCGTTCTATCATTTACATGCACGTGGGTATACCCTTTTGTATTTTGGTCGACAGTTATCGTTAAAGCATCGGAACTGTTGTTTGCCGGGGGGAATAGGTCTGTAAATGTCCCATCTTTATTTTCACTGAAACCAGTCTCTTTTTTTAAATTGAAATTATAATTTTTGTTGATGGTTGCCACTTTATTTTTATAATTCTCATTAGCAAACTGAGATTTTACTTTATTGCAGGGAGAATTTGGATCCGGAAACTCTATCACTGTAGGAATACCCTCGCACCCACCTTCGGCAATACCGCCGATAGGATCTACAGGCTGAATAGAAACCCCGTTACCATTGCAGGGTTCCGGCTCAGGAGTCGGGTTTTCTGCAGGACAGGAGGAGCAGTCACCACCTCCGCTGTTGGTTCCGCCTCCGGGACCTGCCCACCATCCATTATCTATGGGTGCTTCTGCGATACTCTTGCATTGCAGATAATATTCTTTTATAGGTTTAGATTTTATTATAGCATCACATTTATTGCTGCCTTCTCCATTAAAATGCGCATTTTTACTGCATGCTGTATACCCCACGATATACGACTGCCACACACAGCTTTGGTTAGATTTAGCTCCCAGCGGATTATATACCATACCATCCAAAAGCGTTACCGTTGTTTTATCCTGAGTATCTACATATTCACCCGCCATCATCAGCTGCTTTTCCTGAGGCGTCAGATTATAGCTGATGAGCATTTCGCGGTAACTCCCGTCTGTTGCCGGGATCAGCACCAGATTTTCTATAGGATCTGTCGGTAAAGCGTTTTGACGCGTAAGATGAAAAGTGTAGGTGTGAAAGTTGGGACCATTCTCAATATACGTTACCTGATCGGTATCAATAGATACTCCATCGGCATAATTAATTTTACCTTTAGCATTTTTCTGTGCAAAGGCTTTAATCCCAATCTCTGCTTTTTGAAGCTCAGGTACAAGCTGGGTTCTGTGTTTAGCTTCGTTGAGGGAAATCCTTTTGAAAGTCAGTCGCAATCCTGGGTTGCCGTGCGCTTCTTCTTCGTTGTGAAATTCTTCGGTGCGGCAGGAGAACGCCGAGACACCGACCAGGAACATCAGGCAGAGCCTGAGGAATAAATGTTTTTTCATCATGTGCTGAAAAATTTGAATGGTTAAAGATATAATTTTTTTATGAGCGGTAAAAATGCAAAATAAATCACACGGGTGCAATTCCAAACGGAATAAAATATCATTCCGTTTGGAATAATGTATTTCTCATAAAAAGTTACTGACTATCCCGTTTTTGTCATTTTTTGGAGAAACTTTGAAATCTTTGCTGAGTGAAATCGAAGATTCGACGAAGTCAAACGCCTTTGAGAGCTTAAAAACGGCGAATTGTTTAAAAAAACTTTGTGAACTTTGCGCTAAAAAGACATTATTATTAAAAGCAAACATTCAAAAAAAGTTTATCTTTATCCGGTAAAAATAAAAAGTATGAACAAAAGTATAGGCTACAAAATAAAAGAACTGAGGGAGCAGAAGAATATTTCGCAGGAACATCTGGCATTGCAGCTGGATGTCTCACAGAGCTATCTCAGCAAGATAGAAAACGGAACCATCGAAAAATTAGATTTCTTATTCATGCAGAAAGTAGCAGAGTTTTTCAAAGTAGAACCGCAGTACTTTTTGGATGATCAAATCATTCAGAATATTTCTGATACACATAATTCTGCTGTAGGAAATATGCATAATAGTACAGTAACTATCAATAACACATTTGCCGATGACTTAGTCAAAAGTCTGGTGCAGAATCAGGAGCAGATGTCTCAGCTGATGGAGATCCAGAACAGGCTGATAGAGCAGCTATTGAAGAAGTAAAAGAATGTTTTTACAAAAGCCTAAAAACAACACTTCAAAAAGATACGGACGTTTTTACGAAAACGTCCGTATCTTTTGAGCAAAACGTCCGTATCTTTTTATTAAAACGTGCGGACGTTTTTTTATAAGATAAAAACAAGTTTTTGTAATAGATATTTTTTTGCTTTTCATTTTATTTTTTTTCTTAATTTAGTTCTGTTATTTAAAATATTGTTTAACACAAATAATCGAAAAGAAAATGCCTATTACATTCAGTGTAGTTCCTAAGAAGAACCCTCAGCAGCCCAACAATCCCCCAAAGTATTATGCCAACATCATTGGCGAAGGGAAAACCACTCTTGCAGATCTTGCCAAGCATGCTGCCTCAGTTTCCACCGTTTCAAAAGCCGACATTCTTGCCGTACTCGAAAGCACGTTTTCTAAAATTGCCGACGATGTAGCCGACGGTAAGATTGTTTATGTAGGTGAGTATTTCACCCTACAGGCAGGCGGTTCCAGCGAAGGCAAAGACACCGCAGAAGAAGTAAACGCTTCCAGCATCAAAACGATAAAAACCATCTTCCGACCGGGTAAGATGATCAAGGATGCTCTGAAGCTTGCAGAATTTAAAAAGAAAGCATAAACCAACAAATAATCCTCCTGAAAAATTCGGGAGGATTTAGTTTAATATCAAAATAAACCATAGAATTATTTAGACTTCCAGTTTCTCTTCAATTTCATTGGGATTTTCAAGGCAGTATTGCAGCTGGTCTTTATCCAGTTGTTTTTCCCAGTTAGCTACTACAACCGTTGCCACAGAATTTCCGATCACGTTGGTTAAAGCGCGGCATTCGCTCATAAATTTATCAATTCCCAAAATCAATGTCATTCCAGCAATGGGAATTTCGGGAACTACGGCTAAAGTTGCGGCTAAAGTCACAAAACCGGCTCCGGTAACACCGGCAGCTCCTTTTGAGCTCAGCATCGCGACCAAAAGAAGCATGAGCTGTTTTTCGATGGAGAGATCAATGTTTAAAGCCTGCGCTATAAAAAGTGAAGCAAGTGTCATATAAATATTGGTTCCGTCAAGATTGAAAGAATATCCGGTAGGGACAACCAAACCTACAATGGCTCTGGAACAGCCTGCTTTTTCAAGCTTTTCCATAACGCCCGGAAGTGCAGATTCAGAAGAGCTTGTTCCCAAAACAAGAAGCAATTCTTCTTTCAGATAATACATTAGCTTAAAAATGTTAAAGCCATTATACCACGCAACTGCTCCCAATATTACAACCACGAATAAAATTGAGGTAATGTAAAATGTTCCGACAAGAAAAATTAAATTGAGAACAGAGGCTAAACCATATTTACCTATGGTAAAAGCCATTGCACCAAATGCTCCGATGGGAGCCAGTTTCATGAGCATATGAACAATCTTGAAAACGGGAGCGGCAAGTGACTGCAGTAAATCTGTAATTTTTCCGCTTTTTTCTTTGGTTAAAACCAAGGCAACACCCATCAGAATAGCAACCAGAAGAACCTGAAGAATATTATCACCGATCAATGGACTGAATAATGTTTCAGGAATAATATTCATCACAAAACCGGTAAGTGTTGTATCGTGCGCTTTTTGCTGATATTGTGAAATATCACCTGATAAACCCGCCGGATCAATGTTTAGACCGGAACCCGGCTTGATAAGGTTTCCAACAATTAAGCCGATAATCAGAGCCAAAGTTGAGAAAGTGAAAAAATAGATCATTGCTTTTATGGCAATTCTTCCAACTTTTTTCAAATCGGTCATGTGAGCAATTCCCAAAGTCAGGGTAATGAAAATCACTGGTGTGATAATCATTTTTACAAGTTTAATAAAGCCATCACCCAGCGGTTTCATTTTTTCTCCGAGTTCGGGATAAAATTTTCCTAATAAAATTCCTAAAGTAATGGCAATAATTACCTGAAAATAGAGCTGCTGATAAAGTTTTTTGGTTTTCAAGAACGTATTTATTTAAAAATAATTCCGAAATGTAATCAATTTTGTAATAATTATTGATATAAAATTATATTCTGAAGCATAAGATCAGCTATTATAAAAACTTTTTCAGGTTTTTAAACCGCTGAAAATAAAACATATAAAATACTTACATTTGTGTAAATCCAAAGAATAATCAAATTTTGATGTTAATTCATCATTTTGTTTTCTTATCGCAGTCAAAATTTTTACTTTTGCTTTTCATCAACTAATAATAAATAAAAATGGAGTCCTTCACGGAAAAAATACTTATTACAGGAGCTTTAGGACAGATCGGGACTGAGCTTACCAACAGACTTGTAGAAATTCATGGGGCAGAGAATGTGGTTGCTTCAGGCTTAGACAGATATCAGCAGGGTATTACCTCAGCAGGATATTATGAAAGAATGGATGTTACCAATACTCAGCTGGTAAGACAGGTGATTAAGGATTACGAAATTACCACGGTGTATCATTTGGCTTCTCTATTATCCGGAACTTCAGAAAAACAGCCAATTTTTGCATGGAAGCTCAATCTTGAGCCTTTGCTGCATTTTTGTGAAATGGCAAAAGAAGGACTCATCAAAAAAATATTCTGGCCAAGCTCTATTGCTGTTTTCGGGAAAGGAATTCCTAAGGAAAACGTAGGGCAGGATGTGGTGCTGAACCCTGCCACGGTATACGGAATTTCTAAAATGGCAGGTGAAAAATGGTGCGAATACTATTTTGATAAGCATGGTGTAGATGTAAGAAGCATTCGCTATCCAGGATTGATTTCGTGGAAAACTCCTGCAGGCGGCGGAACTACAGATTACGCTGTTGAAATTTTTTATGAAGCCATTGAAAAAGGAAAATACACAAGTTTTATTTCAGAAAATACCGGAATGCCGATGTTGTATATGGATGATGCCATTAATGCTACTTTGAAGCTGATGGAAGCTCCAAAAGAGAGTGTAACCGTCCGCTCTTCTTATAATCTTGGCGGAATGTCTTTCACTCCTAAGGAATTGGCAGAAGAGATCAAAAAAGAAATTCCTGAGTTTGAAATTAATTATCAACCAGATTTCAGACAGGCAATTGCAGATTCATGGCCGGCTTCTATTGATGATTCGGTAGCGAAGAAAGATTGGGGACTTTCTTATGATTTCGGAATTTCTGAGATGACAAAAGATATGATTAAAAACCTTAAGGTTAAATTAAATAAAAACTAATAGTTCTGATACCATCCTGCATGATATTACTTACTTTCAACATCATTTCTATTAAAGCTGAAACTAAAAAAGGTTTTCAGATTTCTGATGAAGAGAGATTAAAAATAACGGAAAGTAATACCAGAGCAATTCTCAGAATATTGGATCTTTATGATCTTAAAGCGAGTTTTTTTATAGAAATTTCTATTGCTGAAAAGCTGCAGCAACTTTTAAAGGCAATTTCGGTTCAGGGACACGAAATTGCCTTTTATTATCAGGACGGCTCACTGGAATATGTGGATGAAATCAAGAAAAGCACTCAGGATTTTCTTGAAAAAAATATACGCGGAATCCGTTATAAAGACATCGGTCTTTCTGTGGATGAATTAAAGCTTTGCGGATTCAACTACGTTTCCGGTATTGATCATGCCGATATACTTTTTCCTTTTAAAAGACTCAAAAAATCTCTGGAAATTATTGAAGAAAATGGCTTAAGTATCATCCCGGAGAGTATTTCTCCTTACAGTCAGCTTCCTTACAATGATTTTGTATTTCAGGTTTTGCCGATGCAGTATTATCAGAATATGGTGTATGAAACACTGAAAAAGGATGATTTTGTTTTGATTTATTTAGACTCATGGCAGTTTACAGATGTAGAAAAATATCATTTTAAAATACCTTTTTACAGAAGATGGAATACGGGAAAGAAAATGGAAGATAAATTGGAATCTTTTCTCAGCTGGATTAATGAAAAAGAACTGGCAACATCAAGAGTTAAAGATTATATTTTTTAAATAATAAATTAAAGTCGAGCCTAATGAGAAAATATTTATTCGCTATTGTTGCTTTTCCTTCTATTCTTTTTGCACAGGAAGTTCCGAAACTTTCAGACGAAATGGCTGTAAAATTAGCTGAGAAGCCGCTTCACTGCATCAGTCAGGAATATCCCAACAAAACGGCACATATTATCAATAATGAAAGTGAGGTTGCTCTAAGTCCGAAAGATCTTCATCCCAGCTTTTACGGATGCTTTGATTGGCATAGCTCTGTTCATGGTCATTGGATGTTGGTAAGACTCCTTAAAACAAAACCCAACCTTTCGATAGCGAAAAATATTGAAGAAATTCTGAATGATTCGTTTAAAAAAGAGCATCTTCAGACTGAAGCAGATTATTTTACTAAATATCAGCTTACCGGCACTTTTGAAAGAACCTACGGATGGGCGTGGCTTTTAAAGCTTGACGAAGAACTTACTGATTGGAATCATCCAAAAGCCAAAATATGGCATCAGAATTTAAAGCCGTTAACCGATAAAATTTTAGCTTCGTGGAAAACTTATCTTCCCAAACAAACTTATCCTAACAGAACTGGAGTGCATCCCAATACCGCTTTTGCGATGGCATTTGCGATAGATTGGGCAAGAGCAAACAAAGATTCGGAATTTGAAAAGCAGCTTACAGAAAAGGCAAGATATTTTTATCTTAAAGATGAAAAAACACCGGCATATCTGGAACCTGATGGTTCAGATTTTTTTTCTCCGAGTCTGGAAATTGCAGATTTGATGAGAAGAGTACTTCCTCAAAAAGACTTTGTACAATGGCTGAATAAGTTTTACGATAAAAGAAGTCTAGAAAATATTGAAAAAATTCCTGTCGTAAGTGATTTAAGCGATTACCAGACTGTTCATTTGGTGGGTTTGTCATTTTCAAAAGCATGGTGTATGAAAGGCATTGCGAAAAGTCTTCCTCAAGATCATCCTTTGAAGAAGGATTTCATAAAAACAGCCAATATATTCCTTCATAACGGGTTGCCTTTACTTTTCCAGGGGAATTATGGTGGCGACCACTGGCTGGCAAGTTTTGCCGTTTACGCATTGGAAGATTGATGAAAACAGAGTTTAATATTTTTTTGAAATACAGCGTTTGATTTTTGTCTGAAGGTTTATATAATCACTAAAAATTCTTATTTTTAAATAATTAAAGATGATTATATGAAGTTAATACAGCTTGCAAAAGAACTGGATGTTTCCCCCGAAGCCATTAAACGTTTTATTCAGGATTTTGATCTGGTTTTAACAGATTGTATCTCTGCCAACTTTGAGGTTAAGGAAGATTTCGAAAAATTTATTCGGGAAAATGTTGATTTTCTAAAAGAATACGAGAAAGATTTAGACAAAAAGAAAACCGTTGAGCAGATTGCCGAGAAAATCAATCAGCCGAAAGAACAGATAGAAAAAGCCATAAAGGAAAAAAACATCTTCGATAATGGTTTTTACCGTTCCTCCGTTTCCAGCTACGGAATTGATAATAAATTAGGCGGAAACTATAAATTTGTCTACGATTATTTCGGAAATAAAACCAGTCTTCAGCAACGTGATTTTATTGGTTACAGAGATTTATTCTTTTATATTTCGAGTGTTCTGGAACCTTTTTTAAATCCTCAGCAAATCAAAGATTGGGGCATTAATAAACCTGCCGGAATTATTCTTTACGGACCTCCCGGAAGCGGAAAGATTTTCTGGGCAAATAAAATTGCAGAAATTATTAATTATGAGTTTAAGGAAATCAAAAAATATTATCTCGGAACTTCTTTTGTAGATGGAAATCAGACAAGCTTCAACGATTTTCTTTTAACCATGATGAAGAATGATCGTGTTTTGATGTTCCTTGAAGATTTTGATGAAATAATGATGCAGCGAAAGGCAGAAAAAGATGTTGCCTATGCTAATCTGGAAACTCAGGAAATAGTTTTGCATCACATTTCTAAGTTTGAAAGCGAAAATCTGCTGATGGTGGGCTCGGCAAACTCTGTTGCAGAAATTGATGAGGAAATACTTGCGCCCGGCAGATTTGATGTGATGATTCCCATTTTTCCGCCAAATGCAGCTGAAAGGGCAGAAATCATTTTGTTCCATATTACCAGAAATCTGGATAAAGATTCACTGCTTTATAAAATCCTGAAAAAAAATCATGCAGACAAAGTTCCGTTCTGGAGTGAAGTTGCCTCAAAAATGAAAGTATTCAGCAATACCATGCTGATAGACTTTACGCAAAGTCTTAAGAAAAGAATTAAAAATGCTTATCAACGTACCAGAAATGAAAATCTTATCATAGATGAAACTCTTCTTCATGGTGCTTTGAGGGATGCTGCTGCCAAACTTACACAGGAATATCTTAATCTGGTTGCAAGATTTTTAACTGATGTTGTAATCAACAATTTTGATGATTTTCAGAAAAGAGTTCAGGATATAAAAACAGAGCTTCAAACATATCAGGTAGTAGAAGAACCCAGAAGAGCTATCGGTTTTCAAAATAAACAGGAGAAAGACGAATAATATGCCTTAGAATTACCATAGCTTTAAGGAATGTTATAATTGTTATAATATGTTGATTATAAACAGTTTATCATGTGTTAGGTTGGTGAATGTTGATGATTTCCGTTAATTATGTTAACTTTTAAGGTTTTTTTTTAACATTTTTTAACAACATCTCTTAAGTTACCTGTTTATAGGCATTTATAAATATATTTAACTTTTATTTTGCATTTTGTTAACATTTGTTAACATTTAAAATAGGCGGATAAAAAGTTTCAGTATACTTTTGCCTCGTCAAACAAGTAAAAGTTCAAAATGATGAAAAGATTCATTCTCGTAATCATAATGATGATTTCAACCTTCGGTATTTATTCTTTCAAATATGATGCCGCAGAAGCGAAGAAAACAAGTTATGCATCGTACTACCACGATAAGTTTAACGGTAGAAAAACAGCCAGCGGAGATGTTTTTGATAATTCAAAACTCACTGCAGCACACAGAACGATTCCTTTTGGAACTGAAGTAAAAGTTACCAATCTGAATAATGGAAAAGAGGTGATAGTGGTGATTAATGATAGAGGACCTTTCCATTCGTCAAGGGCATTAGATATGTCTAAGGCGGCGTTCGATGAGATCGGAGATATGGACCACGGTACCATTCCGGTTGAATTTGAAATTGTCGATTAATTTATGATTTAAATTAAAATAATAGGTCTCAATTATTGGGACCTATTTTTTTTACAGAAACTTTTCTTTTAATAAACTTGTTTTGTTTATTGCATTTTCAACTTGATGCCATGTATATATTTATGTTGATATAGTTTTTCATCAATCATCATCTTTGATGGTTTCGATAAAAAAATCACTAACTTTGAAGTTCAATTTTAGAAATGGAAAATTTATTACAGGATACAACCGTTCAAAAGCCAAAATGGATCAGAGTAAAACTTCCGACAGGAAAAAATTACCGTGAACTCCGAACTTTGGTTGATAAATATAAATTAAACACCATTTGTCAAAGCGGAAGCTGCCCGAATATGGGAGAATGTTGGGGCGAAGGTACTGCAACATTTATGATTCTTGGGAATATCTGTACAAGGAGCTGCGGATTCTGCGGCGTAAAAACAGGAAAACCTCTTGATGTAAACTGGGATGAGCCGGAAAAAGTGGCTAGATCTATTAAGCTGATGAAAATAAAACATGCAGTGCTTACATCGGTAGATCGTGATGATCTGAAAGATATGGGATCTATACTTTGGGCCGAAACAGTAAATGCTGTAAGAAGAATTTCTCCGGGGACAACTATGGAAACTCTGATTCCCGATTTTCAGGGGATCACAAAACATATCGACCGATTGGTTGATGTAGCTCCCGAAGTGATTTCTCACAATATGGAAACAGTAAAAAGACTTACCAGAGAAGTAAGAATTCAGGCAAAATATGAGAGAAGTCTTGATGTATTGAAATATCTGAAAGAAGCCGGACAAAGGCGTACGAAGACAGGAGTAATGCTTGGTTTGGGAGAAACGAAAGATGAGGTTTTTCAGACCATTGAAGACATTAGAAATGCTGATGTGGATGTTATTACTTTAGGACAATATCTTCAGCCGACGAAAAAGCATTTACCGGTAAAAAGATTCATTACTCCGGAAGAATTTGATGAATTGGGAGATTTTGCGAGAAGCTTAGGATTCAGACATGTGGAAAGTTCACCTTTGGTAAGAAGTTCTTATCACGCAGAAAAGCATATTCACTAAAAATAATGACAGCTCAGAATTTTCTGAGCTGTTTTGTTTATACTGCTGATGTTTCTACTTCATTTCCGTTTTGACACCAAAATAATGCGTTATATAGATTCTTTTTAGGGAAAGATTTGAATTCTCCCGGCATCAGTACACTAAAAATTTCTGTGAAATTTTGAACGCCTTCTTTGTCTGTTACAATGGCAGCGCGGTTCCATCGGGTAAGGTTTTTAATTCCCAGTAAAGCATCCTGGAGCCATGCTCCTGCGGTAAAATTACCAAGGTCGGTATCTAAATACAGCAAATAATTAAGTTCATTAAACTGCTCTACCTTTTTCTTCACACGCGGAATTACAATATTTTCGAAATCTTCTTTGGTTATTTCTCCTGTAGCGCAGAATGCAGCTACGTTTTCCGGCGCATCATTAATAATTGTGATCATAATTTTAATTTTAAATGGTGTATGATAAATTAATTTATCAATAATTAAACCATAATTATATATTAACATAGTTTAAGGCTCAATTATTGATAAGTCTTTGAAAAATATTTTTTATGAACCTTAAATCTAACGAACCTTTTTGGCTGATAAAAAATGGTTTGGTATCTTCTTATCCATCGCTGAAATCAGACGAAATATGTGATGTACTCATCATTGGCGGAGGAATTACAGGGAGTCTTATTGCTCATCAGATGATTAAAGATGGCTATAATACTATTTTGATTGATAAAAGGGAAGTGTGCAACGGCAGTACTGCTGCAACCACTTCAATGCTTCAGTACGAAATTGATACTCCGCTTTACAAATTAATAGAACTGATTGGTGAGAAGGGTGCCGTAGAAAGTTACAAAGCCTGTTCAAAAGCAATAGATCAGCTGGAAAAACTTACAAAGGAAATTAAATCACGGGCCGGATTCAGAAAGAAACAGTCACTTTACTATGCTTCTAAAAAAAAAGATGTAAAATGGCTGGAAAAAGAGTTTGAAATCAGGAAAAAAGCAGGTTTTGAAGTCTCGTGGCTTGGAAGCGAAGATGTAGAAGAGCGGTTTGGCTTTCAAAATACATACGGAGCTATTCTCTCTAGACAGGGTGCAAGTATTGATGCATTCAAATTTGCTCATGAACTGCTGAGATTTAATGTCAAAAAAGGTCTCAGAGTGTATGATAAAACAGAAATGAAATCTGTAAAATATCTGAGAGATCATAATTTAGCCCTAACAACAGAAGGATTCAATATTAAAGCAAAAAAAATCATTTATTGTGTTGGCTATGAAAGCAGTACGATGATTAAGGAGCATTTTGTAAATCTAAAGGTTACGTATGCCGTTGTTTCTGAAATAGATCAGGATCAGTTTAAAAATATAGAAAACACATTAGTCTGGAATACAGATACTCCTTATATGTACATGCGTTCCACAGATGACAACCGGCTTTTGATAGGAGGGGGTGATGAAGATTTTTCTAATCCTGAAAAGAGAGATTCACTATTGAATAAAAAGGAGAAAGAGATTCTAAGGATATTAAAAAAGATTAAACCAGATTATCCTTTTTACACGGATTTCGTGTGGGCAGGAACCTTTGGCGAGACAAAAGACGGACTTCCTTACATTGGAACTCACGAAAATTTTAAAAATTCATATTTTGTTTTAGGCTTTGGCGGAAACGGAATTACCTTTTCGGTGACCGGAATGGAAATGGCTTCGGCATATTTAAAGAATAAAAAACATCATCTTACAGAATATTTCAAATTTGGAAGATAAATTACTATATAAATGTTTCGAGGTTCGGCGAAGCCGAACCTCGAAACTGATAAACAATATTAACCTATAGCTTTTGCAATTAAGTAAGGTATTAAAAACTATATCCGTTTTTCCTTGCAATTTCGGCAATAGATTGCTCAATTGCTTTCCCCAGATCATCGGTGTCTGAATTTCCTCTTTTTTTCATTTCAAGATCTATAAATTCCTGTCTTTTTTTAGCTAAAATCTCAATCTCTTTTTGAATTTTTTCCCGCTCTGAAGCTTTTTGAGCAACAATTTTTGTAATTTCAGCTTTAGTTTTACCTTTCAGTTCAGAAGGCAGTTCCTCTTCTTTTATGGATGAAATATAGGCTTTGTCTTTTTCAACTTTATCCACCAGATCCCAATGATCATTTTTGTATGCATTTTTTTTAGATTTGCTTACAACTCTCTCTACAGCATTTGATGAAGACAGCGATTCAGCATTCATATCCTGCAAAGTTTGTTTATTTTTCATTTCATACCCGCGATTTCCGTAAGAAATGTAAGTGTCATTGAGCTGAGAGTTATATTGGGAAATTTTTATATCGTAAGGTGTTTCAATATAAATAACCTTCTGATTGCTGTCAATATTGAAATATCTGCCGTTCCCCAGGTTTGCTCCATTTTGCCAGAAACTTCTGATTCCTTCTTCTCTGTTTCCGCAAAAAATAGTGTTGGTATAGATATTTTTATTTTTGGCTTGAGTAACGGCATCTTTATAATTGATATTTCCCTGATCGAAAGGCTCATTTCCGGCAATATAAATTAGTTTCATACTCTTTTCGTTTTCGTCCCATTTAAGATTATTGGCTGCATCCCGAATGGCCGCTCCGCAATATTCACTTCCGCCGTTGGTTCTTAATGCGAAAAGCTTTTCAGAAACAAGATCCAGATCCTGTGTAAGAGGCGTAATCTGTCTTATGTAGTTTTCATCCTGCAATCCGTCATTTCCGTATTCATAAAGAGAAATTTCTATCTGTGGAGATTTTCCGTTATATTTTAAAGTGGTTAAAGTATTGACGATATTCCAGAGCCTGGATTTTGCTTGATCAATCAGACCATCCATACTGTTGGAAGTATCAAGAAGTAAAGCTACCTGAATTTTATTATCCCTTGAAATCTCTATCGGTTTTGGGAACTCTTCGCTTTTACTTTCTGTTATATTTGTTGCAATCGTTTTGTTACTGCGTTGATTATCGGATAATTTACCTGCACTTAAAAGAGCAACAACACCGGCTGTAATTGTTAAAATTTTTAAAGTATTCATGTCATTTGCTTTTAAAGAATCTCATATTTTGTTTTGATGCTGTACTTAAGCTTGATGTTTTCGATATTGTCAAACGAATAGTCAACAATTTGGTCTGCGATTTCCAGCTGTATATTTGCTATTTTACTTTTATATGCGACAGGAAGAACAGAATCACTCATATAATCTTCAATCTCAATGATTTCAATTGCATCTCCTGTTTTTTTGCTGATGCTCCCTAAAAGATAATCTGCTTTTTCCTTAGCTGATTTTAATGCATTAATTTTAACTGCTTTTCTGAAATCTGCAATTTTTGTGTTTTTAACTTCAGCAATATTCAGGCTGCTTACCCATTTTTGATTCAGATCTTCAAAAAGCTTACTTATATTGGTTTTAGCATTTGCTTTAAACTGAAAACTTTTGGTAAATTTTGTTGTTTTTGAATATAAGTTCTGATGCATTGACTTGAACTTGATGTCTTCATTTTTCACACCGCTTTTTTTAAGGGTTTCAAATAAAAGCTTTTCATTGTCTGCCAATTGATTTTTGTTTTCGGCCTTGATTCCGATATTGAAAACAATTTCATCCGGCTCTACTTCCATTTCTGCAACTCCTGTTACTTCAATGAAGTTTTTCTTTATTTCCTGCGCATTCATTAGACTTCCTGCAGCGAAAATTCCTGCTAATAAAAGATGTTTCAGTTTCATAATGTTTATTATTTAAATTTCTAAAGTAAAATTACAACGAATGAAAGCTGAAATTTTGAACACTTGGTGAACGGATGTTTTCACTTGGTGAAGGTCAGAGAATAAAAAAAGACAACTCGTGAGAATTGTCTTTTATATTGAATAATGGATATTTATTAAACATCTTTATAAGATGCAAAGTAGAAATATACTTCTCTACGGATTAGTAGAAAAGATAGAACCATTGGCGATCATTGCTCTTCTGTTCATTTTAAGAATATCTCTTACCCATTCTGCAAAATCTTCCGGTTGAAGCACTTTTTCCGGATTTCCGTCGGTAAGACCTCCCTGAATCGACATGTCTGATGCAATAGTACTTGGTGTTAGAGTGATAACTCTTATATTCTGTTTTCTCCATTCTGCCATCATAGACTGTGAAAGTGAAATTACAGCAGCTTTAGAAGCAGCATAAGCAGACATGTTGGGACCACCTTTCAGACCTGCAGTTGATGCAACGTTGATAATGTCACCCTGTCCTTTTTCTTTCATGTAAGGATATACTGTCTTTGCAGCATAATAAACTCCGAAAAGGTTGGTCTTTATTACCTGTTCCCAGGTTTCTGTCGGCATTTCTTCAATAGAACCAAAATCACCGATTCCTGCATTATTGATCAGAATATCTACACCGCCCAGCTGCTGAGCTAAAGAGTCTAATCCTGCTTTTACCTGAATTTCGTTATCCATACTGAAAACTGCGTAATGTGCATTTACACCCAGTTTCTGGATCTCGTCCACCGTCATTTTCAGGTTTTCTTCATTTCTCCCGGTGATTCCTATATTTACACCTTCGCTTGCAAGAATCAAAGCAACTGCTTTTCCCAAACCTCTTCCACCTCCTGTAATGATGGCATTTTTACCCTGTATTTTCATTAATAATAATTTTACAGAACAAATTTACGTAAGATTAATTTTAATTATGTTAAATGAAAAATCAATTTATCAATTGAGCTTAAAAGTATTTTCAATTATTAATTTTTTATCCATTTCCAAAGCTCTTTCATTGTTGCCTTATTTCCATACATCAAAATTCCGACACGGTAAATTTTACCTGCAAGGAAAATCATAAAAACAGTAGTTCCTAAAAGAAGAGCAATAGAAAGTGCAATTTCCCACGCCGGAACACCAAAAGGAATTCTTGCGATCATTGCGACAGGAGAAGTAAACGGAATCATAGACATCCAGAATCCTACCGGACCGTCCGGATTATTCAGGATAGAAAAACTTCCGTACATTCCTAAAGTAAGAGGTAAAATTGCAAATAAAGTAAATTGCTGTGTTTCAGTTTCGTTATCTACAGCCGATCCGATGGCGGCATAAACAGAGCTGTAAAAAATATAGCCTAAAAGAAAATAAACGATAAACACAAAAATGATCAGCGGGAAATTCAGTTCCAGAAGACCATGAGAAATTTGGGTGGCAATCTGAGGAATATCCAGTTTGCTGAGAACTGTTTCATCTCCGCCGGGAATATTTTTCTGAATAGAATTGAAGCCTGTATTTAAAATAAGCGCACCAACAACCGACATAGAAATCCAGACAATAAACTGGGTAAGAGCAACCATTGTTACACCCAGAATTTTTCCCATCATGAGTTCGAAAGGCTTTACCGATGAAATGATAATTTCTACCACGCGGTTATTTTTTTCTTCCAAAACGCTTCGCATAACGCGCACACCGTAGATGATGATAAACATAAATGTAACATACATAAGGATCATGCTCAGTCCGCTTTTGATCCCTACTGCAAGATCAGAATCTTCTTGATTGTTCTCAGAAACATTAATGGTTTTCAGGCTAAAGCTTTTATCAAGATTTTTTAGCTGGCTTTCCTGTATTCCCAGCTTTTTTATTTTCTCTTTTTTGATTACGTCAGTAATGTCTGAAACAATTCGCAGCTTCGTATCAAACCCGATTTTTGTATTGATTACAAGGCGGGTGTTTTTTTCAAGATCATCAAAATTATTTGCCGTTAAAGCAGGTAAAACTAAAATTCCGTCAAGATTTTCGTTGCCTTTTAAAGTTTTGATTTTTGACTGTTCTTCTGCTGAAGAGATAAATTCATAGTTGATTTTCTCATCAGACTTCAATTGGTCTTTAAAAAGTCCGCTGTTGTCCACTACCTGTATTGCCACATGAGACTCATTGGCTTTAAACATCATCCCGATGACCGTCCCAAAAGCAATAATCATCAATGGAGCTAAAAGAGTGAGTATAATGAAAGATTTTTTCTTAACCTGCGTAAGAAATTCTCTTTTGGTAATTAAAAAAATATTATTCATAATCTAAGAATGATTGCTTACGGCATTAATAAATACTTCGTTCATGCTTGGAATTTTCTCATCAAACGATCTTACTTTGCCTACATTGATAAGATCCGATAAAATAAGATTCTGATCGTTTTCATTCTTCAAATCAAATGAAACAAGCTTATTTTCATTGGTAATATTAAATATTCCGTACCTGTCTTTAAAATAATTAAACTGCTGCTCATTCACATCAGATAAAGTTACTCCGAAAATATTCTTTTTGAATTTTTCGCGAACATCAAAGACTCTTCCGTCAATAATTTTCTTAGAATTGTTGATTAAAGCTACATAATCACACATTTGCTCTACACTTTCCATTCTGTGGGTAGAGAGAATGATGGTAGTACCATTATTCTTGAGCTCAATAATCTGATCTTTGATAAGATTTGCGTTTACAGGATCAAATCCTGAAAATGGCTCATCCAGAATCAAAAGATGAGGTCTGTGAAGCACCGTAACAACAAACTGTATTTTCTGAGCCATCCCTTTGGAAAGTTCAGACAGCTTTTTCTTCCACCATTGATCAATGTGAAGTTTTTCAAACCATTTTTTAGCTTCGTTTAGAGCATCGTTTTTTTTCATTCCTTTCAGCTCACCGAAATATAGAATCTGATCTCCGACACTCATATTTTTATAAAGTCCTCTTTCTTCAGGCATATAGCCAATATCTTTGATGTGTTCAGGATTTAGTTTTTGTCCGTTGATAAAAACTTCTCCTGAATCTGCCTGTGTAATCTGATTAATGATTCTGATAAAAGAGGTTTTTCCGGCTCCGTTAGGTCCTAGAAGTCCATAAATGCTTCCTTTGGGAACATGGATGCTAAAATCATCCAAAGCAGTTTTTTTTCCTGCATTGTAAGTTTTAGTAATGTTTTCAGCTTTTAACATGCAATTGTTTTTACAATTAGTTTAAAAATAATCCGAAAGTTACGGAATAATTGAAAAAAATATTGCCAAAAGAAAAAATCCTGATGATTATCAGGATTTAAGTTTTATTGTTTCACTATTTGGGTAACCTTTTGGGTATTATCACTCAGAATATATCTGATGAGATATTTCCCGGGCTTCAGTTTTTGGATATTAATCTCTGCGCTATTGCTGTTGATATTGTAACTCGCAACCTGTGTTCCTAAAATAGAGTAAAAGCTTACATTTTTTATTTTTAAAGAGGCATCTTTAGCTTTCACCATCAGAAAATCTTTAGCAGGATTAGGATATGCCGTAAGCACACCATCATCCGACTTCTGGGATAGTGACGAAGGCTCTCTTGTCTGAGCTTTTGCTCCGTCGGAAAAAGCGACAGAAGCAGTGATTAATATAATTAAAAGTAAAAATTTTCTCATCAACAAATAATTTGCTTAAATATTACTAACAAAAATAATATATTCTATAATACAATGCAACAGTTTTTTGCTTAAGTTGTATTAAATTTGCAATAAATTATTCAAAAAGTATTCCAAAAATGATATATTCTAGAAACAGAAGGCTGAGAGTAAACGAGTCTGTAAGAAGCTTAGTTAGAGAATGCAGTCTTTCTGTCAATGATTTTGTAATGCCTGTTTTTGTGATGGAAGGTGAAAATAAAGAAGAAGCCATTCCTTCAATGCCGGGAATTTTCAGAAGAAGCATTGATCTTACGGTAAAAGAATGCAAAGAACTCTTTTCTTTAGGTGTAAAAGCCGTTAATCTCTATATGAAAGTTTCTGAAAATCTAAAAGACAATACCGGAAAAGAAGCCTGGAATAAAGACGGACTGATGCAGAATACCATTAAAGCGATTAAAGATGCTGTTCCCGGAATGATCGTAATGCCAGATGTTGCTTTAGATCCTTATTCTATATATGGTCATGACGGAATTATAGAAAACGGAAAAATTGTAAACGATGCTACCAATGATGCTTTGGCAAGAATGGCAGTTTCGCAGGCTGAAGCAGGAGCTGATATTGTGGCACCGAGTGATATGATGGATGGCAGAGTTTTGACTATCCGTGAAGCTTTGGAAGAAAACGGTTTTCAGGATGTTGGTATTCTGAGTTATGCCGCAAAATATGCAAGTTCATTTTACGGACCTTTCAGAAGTGCATTAGACAGTGCACCAAAAGATACAATGGAAATTCCTAAAGATAAGAAAACATATCAGATGGATTTTCACAATTCCCGTGAAGCCCTTAATGAAGTTTTCAAAGATGTAGAAGAGGGAGCAGACATTATTATGATCAAACCCGGACTTCCGTATCTGGATATTGTTTCTAAAGTTCGTGAAGCGATTGATCTTCCTATTGCGGTTTATAATGTAAGCGGAGAATATGCAATGTTAAAAGCGGCTGCCCAAAACGGCTGGCTTGATAATGATAAAGCGATTATTGAAAGCCTTACGTGCTTTAAAAGAGCCGGAGCTGACATGATTTTCACCTATGCTGCAAAAGAAGCGGCAATGATTCTGAATCAATAAAGAAAGCTGAAAGAACAAAAATCCTTAGATATTTTCTAAGGATTTTTTTAATTTGTCATTTTGTCTTATAATATTGATTTTGTACAGTAAATCATCTTCCATCAAGAAACCGTAAATTTGCTTTAATTTACTACAAAAGATCTTTATGGAACAAATCATAAAAATACTTCAGTCGGGCGGAACGATACTCTATCCTACAGATACCATCTGGGGCATTGGCTGTGATGCAACAAATGTTGAGGCAGTCAAAAGAATTTTTGAGATAAAAAAAAGGGAAAAAAATAAGTCGATGATTATTCTCGTCGAGTCTGAAAAAAGGCTGCAGGATCTGGTAGATGTTCCGGAAATGGCTTGGGAAATCATTGATCTCAGCGAAAAACCTGTTACCATCGTTTACGAAAATCCCAGAGGATTACCCAAAGAATTATTGGCAGAAGATGGCAGCATAGGAATTCGCCTTGTAAAAAATGATTTTTGCAAAAAGCTTATTTCCAGACTCAACAAACCTTTGGTTTCTACTTCTGCAAATTTCAGCGGCGACAAAAGTCCGTTGCAATTTTCTGATATTTCTCCCGAAATGATTAGTCTTGTAGACTATGCGGTAGAGGAAGACAGAGAAAAAGTTTCAAAATATTCAGGTTCATCTGTTATAAAGATCTGGAATGATAACCGCATTAAAGTTTTAAGAGAATAATGATTTCAGCAAAAGCTTTCGAGGCGTAATCATCAACTGTCTTTTGTAGTTTTTGCCTCAAATGGTTATCTTTGCCATCCTAAAACCATTAAGAAACCGGAGATTTAGTTAAAAACTATCTAAGATTTCTTAGTGGTTATATATTTGATGAAGGCTTTTTAATTTAAAAATATCTGAAGTCAATATCTGCAGTCAAAAAATTTAACATCCAAAAAAATGTTCATTAATCTCGCTCAAAATAAAAATCTTACACTTTTTAAGCTCATTTCTGAAGCTGCATCACGGAATAATCAGTCGGTTTATATTGTCGGAGGATATGTGCGTGATCTGCTTATGAAAAGAAAAGCTTCTACCGATATTGATTTTGTTACTGAGCAGAGCGGAATTGAACTTGCTCAAAATGTAGGAAAAGAAATTGATCCTAAAATGAAGGTTTCGGTCTTTAAAACTTACGGAACAGCGATGATCCGTTATAAAGATCTGGAACTTGAATTTGTTGGAGCCAGAAAGGAAAGCTATACTGAAAACAGCCGCAAGCCCGAAGTAGAAGGCGGAACAATTGAAGATGACCAGAAAAGACGTGATTTTACCATTAATGCAATGGCAATTTCACTTAACAAGAATAATTTTGGTGAATTGATTGATCCTTTCAACGGAATGGAAGATTTAAAGAATGGAATCTTGAAGACGCCACTTGAGCCTGAACAGACCTATTCGGATGATCCGCTGAGAATGATGAGAGCCATCAGGTTTGCCTCTACTTTAGAATTTCAGATTGAAGAAAATTCGCTGAATGCCATCAAACAGGAAGCAGAAAGAATCAAAATTGTTTCTATGGAAAGAATTATGGTGGAATTTAACAAAATTATGCTTTCCAGAAAACCGTCTGTGGGGCTAAAATTAATGGCGGAAGTTGGCTTAATGAAAATTATTATCCCCGAACTGATTGATTTAAAAGGAGTAGAAGAAGTAGAAGGACAGACTCATAAAGATAATTTTTATCACACTCTGGAAGTTGTTGATAACATTTCTGAAAACACTGATAATCTGTGGTTGCGATGGTCTGCTTTGCTTCACGATATAGGAAAAGCGCCTACCAAAAAATTTGTGGAAGGAATAGGCTGGACTTTTCACGGGCATGAATTTTTAGGGTCAAAAATGGTAAAAAATCTTTTTCAGCGATTAAAACTGCCATTGGGAAATGATATGAAATATGTTCAGAAAATGGTGAAACTTTCTTCCAGACCCATAGCTCTGATTACAGATGATGCTTCAGATTCTGCATTGAGAAGACTGCTTTTTGATGCAGGCGAAGATATTGAAGATCTTTTTACGCTTTGCAAAGCTGACATTACGACCAAGAACTCCAGAAAACAGGAGAAATTTAAAAAGAATTTTGAATATGTTGCGGTAAAAATAAAAGAGGTTGAGGAAAAAGATCAGGTAAGAAATTTTCAGCCGCCTATTTCAGGTGAAGAAATTATGATGATGTTTAATCTGCAGCCGGGACGTGAAATTGGTATTTTAAAGGAGAAAGTAAAGGAAGCTATTCTGGAAGGTGAAATTGCCAATAACAGTGAAGAAGCCCGGAATTTTGTGATTTCAGAAGCTGGGAAGTTAGGTTTGAAATTAGCTTAGAAGTTTGGTTATAAAATAATTCGGCGGCATCAAAGATGCCGCCGAACTTGTTAAAAGACGTTTTACAATTAGTTAGAATAAACTCCGTTTGCGCCCATTCCGACAGTAAATTTCTTGATTAAAGTTCCTGATGTGGTGTACACATTCATTTCGCTTGCCTGAGAAAATCCTTTCACATCAGAAGTGAAAATTCTTCCGTCCATTACATTGAATCCGTATAAAGTATAATACTGTCCGCCGTCAACTGCTGTAATGATAGGAGCAGAAGGAGCAGCTGTTGCATTCAAATCCATAGAATAGATTTTGTTTGCTGAGCTGAAGAAAAATTTTCCACCATCAATCTGCAGATTGGTTGCATTGGGAATATTGGTCAATGTTATATTCTTTGTAATGGTACCTGCAGGGGAAATTTCATAAAGATAAGAATTGGCAGTTCCTTCTGCAATTACATACACATTGTTGTTATAAGCAATTGTTTTGTTGATGTTTCCGTTGGGAACAGGGATAGGTGTGCCGTCAATTTCGTTGGTTGTGGTATTAATTTTAGTAAGTGTATTTCCAAAGCCGTAAGTGGCATTTTGCACGAAAATATTTCCACCTGCTGATACAACTCTTTCCGCAGTGTCAGAAAACGTGATTTTTTTCACAAAAGATAGATCTGAAGTTTTATAAACACTTACATATTTAGCACCTAAATACTGATCATTAGAAACATACAGCATATTATTGGCAGCTGCCATGTAACGAGGCTGATTGATCTCGCTGGTAATAGTCCCGATTTTCTTGAATGTATAACGGTTGACAACCTGAATTTTATTGGAATTGTTCAATAATAAAAACGCCTTATCTCCGCTGACTACCATGGTTTGAAGAACGTCTCCCAGATTTTCGTTATTGTTGTTCGCTTTGTAAATGTCATTTTGAAGGAGATTCAGATCTTTTGTAATGAAACTAACTTCGGCATTCGGCTGTCCGTAATTTCCTTCATTAGTAATGAAATATCCGTTTTGGTAGCTAATTTCGGTTATGGTTTCTTCGTATTCTGAGGTACAGGAAAGTGAAAAAAACAGTACGAACCCGCAAATAATCTGTAGTAATTTGTTAAATTTCATAAGTATATATTTTAAATATTTTTAAAAATTAATTGTTGCATAAACGCTGTAGTTTCTTTTAGGCATAAAATAATACGCTACCGTTTCGTAGATGGTATTGGTAATATTATTCATTCTTAATCCTATGGTGTATTTTTTTGCTAATGTTGCAGAAGCCCCTGCATTCATTACAAAATATGGGTAGATTGCATATTTTTTACTTTCATCGGAAGTGGTGTAAGTCAGTCCGTTAAACAATCCCTGTGCGTATATTTTCACAAAATCATATTCATAATCAATATTGGCAGAAAACTTATGCAGCGGAACATACATGAGCTGTTTGTGTGTTTCCAAATCAGTAGATTTTGCGTAGATATATCCTGCGGTTAATCTTAATTGATGATGATTCAGTTTTTTTTGATACATCAATTGGGATTCTAAACCATAAGATTCTACTTTTTGAGTGTTAAATGCAGACCAATAACCAAAAGGTGTCGGAAGCCAGCGGATCATCTGGTCGATTTTCATGTAATACGGACTTACTTTCAGCGTAAAATCAAAGACTTTAAGCTCATGAGTCATATCAGTTTGGATGGAAGTTTCAGGTTTCAGGTTGAGGTTTCCGCCTTGTTCCCAGTATAAATCATTAAATGAGGGAAATCTGAAGTTTTTTGAAAAATTCATTGTAAGCCGATACCATTTGTTTGCATTCCATTTCCCTGAAAAAGAATATAAAAACGGCGAATTGATATCCTCTACAAAATCCTGCTTTGCACCAGCTTCAAAAGAAAGTTTTGGTGAAATAAAATATCTTAACAATACCGCAGCAGAGCCAATATTTCTGCTTACGTCTGTAATTCCTGATTTATATCCTTCTCCTTTGTTATGCTGAAATTCTCCAATAAAGTTAAGATTCAGTTTTGGGATGATATAGAAATTAAAATCATTTTTCACAATATAATTTTTCCCTGTTCCGCCGCTGGTTTTAGGGGCTTTTTCAATTCCGAAATACTGAAAATTTTCTTCAGTGTATGCTGCTTTCAGGCTGTTGGATATTTTTTTGTGATTGAAATCCCAGGCAAGCAGACTTCTTACAGTCTGAGATTCATATTTTGTACGGTTTCCGTTATCTTCAAAAACAGGATAGTTCTGTACAGCGTCATACCATTGGCTTTGCCAAGAGACTGTATTTTTTCTGGAAATCCTGTACGAAGCTCCGATATTGAAGGTGGTATTGTAAAATTTCCCGTTTCGGTTGATGTAATTTTCTTCCTCTACCTGATAATTGTTTTCGCTAATCAGATAATTTCCGGAAACTTTAAAACTAAATCGGTCATTGCTGAAAGATACTTTTGCCAGGTTATTATAGGTATCAAACGAGCCAAGTTCAGAATGAATCACTCCGTTAAATCCTTTGTTAAAACTCAGCTCATTATTAAGGTGAATACTTCCGCCAATAGCACCGCTTCCATAGATCACACTGCCGCCGCCGGATTTTATTTCCAATTGGTCATATCCGAAAAGTGCAATATTGTTTACATCACCTTGTCCGAGAAACTGAGAATTGATATTGATTCCGTTCCATACAAATGCAGTCTGTTGTGCGGTAGTTCCTCTGAATGAAGGTGAGGAAACAGCTCCACGACCATTTTCTTTAATGTAAACTGGAGACTGAAATCGTAAAACTTCAGATAAATTAGAAGAGTTTTTTTGAATATCTGATGCAGTTAATGTAGTGACCTCATGAAAAAGTTTAGCCTTTTTCATCTGATTATCAAAAATGTAAACCGTATCAATTGGGGTTTCCTGACCGAAATACAGGTCCAGACAGAAAAACGCAGAAACGAAGACGAATGATTTCTTTAAACTCATAATACATTTGCCTTTCCTCCGAAAGCAATTCTTTTTATGTTTAAATTCTGGCAGGTCTCCTGACTTTCGTTTTTCTGCACCTTCCCGTTGTACACAGTGGTTTTTTGCAGAAAATTTTTTATACGATTTACAGTTGCGGGGACAGTCTGGGATTTTCGCCCAATTCCCTCTTAGTTCCAATCTCTTGGAAACCAAAATTTTTGCAAAGATAAGTTTTTAAATGAATTTGGCAAATGAGGTAGTACACATATTAAAGAGTTTTTTGTTACAAAACATCTTTCAATAGAATATTTAGTACATTTATCATTTAATACTCTTTACCGCAGTTTAAAAAGTGTATAAATGACTTTGTCAGATTAAATAAATGATATAAAGCTTATTAATAAAAATTAAATTTCGTTTTATCAAATTAAATGATGAATAACTAAATCAATATCTATGGAGAATTATCTCGAAATCAATAAGAACTCATGGAATGCAAAGGTAGAAACGCACCTTCAATCTGATTTTTATTTTGTTGATGAATTTATAAAAGGACGTACTTCTTTAAATTCTATAGAACTGGAACTTTTAGATGATCTTAAAGGCAAATCTGTTTTGCATCTTCAATGTCATTTTGGACAGGATTCTATTTCACTTTCAAGAATGGGAGCAAAAGTCACGGCGGTAGATTTGTCTGATAAAGCCATTGAGGCAGGAATAAGTCTGGCTGAAAAATGCCATGAAAAAGTTGAATTTATTTGTTCTGATGTTTATGAATTACCCAATATTCTGCATGAAAAATTTGATGTTGTTTATACCAGCTACGGAACTATTGGTTGGCTGCCAGATCTTGAAAAATGGGCAAATGTGGTTTCGCATTTTTTGAAACCAGACGGACATTTTATCATGGCGGAGTTTCATCCTGTGGTTTGGATGTATGATGATGATTTTACAGAAGTATCTTATAATTATTTTAATGAAAAACCAATCTCAGAGACGTATGAGGGAACTTACGCAGATTTTTCTGCCGATATTGTTCAGGATTATGTAATGTGGAATCATTCTTTATCTGAAGTTTTACAGAATTTAATCAGCAAAAATTTAGAAATCAAAACTTTTAAGGAGTTCGACTGGTCTCCTTATCCTTGTTTCAAACATATTGAAGAATTTGAAAAAGGAAAATGGCGCACTAAAAGATTTGGAAATAAAATTCCTATGGTTTATTCTATTAAAGCACAAAAAAAGTCATCGTGATGATGACTTTCTTTGTATATGAATGTTTTGAATAATATATATGTCGCTTTTCTAAATGTTGGAAGCTGTATCTTCTACTTTTGTTTTAGCTTCGTCCATTTTATTTTGTGCCTGAGAAACAACTTCATTGGCTTTATCTTTTAAATCATTTCCCCACTTGTTGATATTATCTTTCGCATTATTGATTTTGTCTTTTACAGCTTGTTGTTCTTCAGGAGTAGATTTTTTATACTTCCAGTAAGCTAATGCACCTAGTCCTAATAAAGCTAAAAGTCCGCTTGTTTTATTTCCCATGATTTCTGATTTTTAAAATGTTATAATATTAAATTTGTTAATAATAAGTATGTAAAATACGTGCCAAAAAACCAGAAGACAGTAATAAAAATATGTTAATTTTTATTCAAAAATCTCAAAATCAGTTCCGTCGAAACTTGCGAAAACCATTGTGGGATGAGAATCCTGATGAAAAATATTTCCGTTTTTATCAATTGCGATAGCACCTGCAAAACCGTCGATGAACTTTAATTCGGAGAAAGTTTTGCCGAAAGCATCTTTTAAGCTTAAACCGTCTGTTACACGAGTTACTATTTTAGCTGCCGTTGCATTGCTTACAATATCTTCACCCACACCGGTACAGCTTACTGCACAAAATTCATTAGCATAATTTCCTGCTACAGTAGCAGAATCTGAAATTCTTCCGGGAATTTCAAAGCCTTTTCCGCCTGTTGAGGTTGCCACAGCAAGTCTGCCATCTTTATCCAAAGCTACACATCCAACAGTTCCTTTTCCGCCATTTTGTAGTTTTGCCTCATACTCGCTTCTGCGTTGTGGTATTTCTGTAGAAAAATTTTCAAAACCATGTTCGGAAGCATATTTTTTAGCTCCGCTTCCTCCCAGGACTCTATCTTCTTCTTTCATTAATTCCTGAGCAACAAAAACAGGATTTTTCACATCTTCAATATTGATAACACCGCTCATTTTCTGGGTGTTTCCGTCCATTAAGGCAGCACTCATTCTTATGATGCCGTCACTTTGAATCTGTGAGCCTATTCCTGCATTATACAGTTCGTCATCTTCTAAAAGCGAAACTGCAAAAGCAACTGTTTCTACAGCCGAATGATTTTTTAAATACTCAAAAGATTTTTCAGCAATATTTTTCAAAGAGTTTTGCTTGGCGATTTTGGTATCCTTGCTTTGGTTGCTTTCGGAAAAAAATCCGCCGTGTATGATGATTTTCATAATGTAGTCTGATAAGATGATAATTGATAAGCTGTTATTAATCAATAATTGCTTTTAAGTTTGTGGAATCGGGTTAAACTGAGAATTTTCAATCGTTAATGTTTTTGTCTTCAGGTCATAGTGATCATTCATAGACATTACATGAACGGTAAGATTATCAATTGAAATTGGCTCTCCAAGATTAATATTGGTAAGATTGGTATCTTTTATGAATCTTCCGTCAACAATGATCACAAGTCCGGATCCCACTGCAGTCATGACATCGTTATGAATAAAAAGACCCGTATCTTCCCCAAGACCAATTCCCAAAGTTCTCGGATTGCTTACAACAGCCTGAAAAAGCCGTCCTATTCTTCCTCTCTGAACAAAATGCGTATCAACGATGACATTATCAATAAGACCTAATCCCTGCGTTGTTTTTATTTCTCCTTTCAGTAAAGCTTCGGAACTGCTTCCTTGGTATATCATGTTTTCAGAAGCTGCTGCTGCACCTGCGGAAGTTCCGGAGTAGATAAAATCCTGCTCCTGATATTTCAGCAAAATAGCATCGTGAAATCTTGTCCCGCCAAGAATAGAAGTCAGTCTGAGCTGATCACCACCCGTAAACATTACCACATCTGCTGCGTTGGCTCTTGCTACAATAGCGTCAGAATTGGCTTCTTCACGGTTATGAATATCCAGAATATTTACATTCTTAGCTCCCAAAAATTCAAAAGCTTTCTTGTATTCTGCTCCTACGATTTGGGGAATCTGTGAAGCGGTAGTTATCACTTCAATAATAGAATTTTCTTTGTTTTTAGATTCAGTAATGATTTTTCTTAGAATTCCTCTTTCGAAAAAGTTAAGATTTTTTTCAACATTCTGATCGTAATCTGTTTCGGTAAAGCTGCCTTTATTCACCGCTCCGCCGATAATAATTAATTTTCCAACAGGTTTCATGCTTACAAAAGTAGAAAATTATTCATTGTTGATGAAATTTAATAAAGTTTTTTAAAGTAATTAGTTTGATTTTAAAGATCTTAACTATTAAATATTTTTTTTCATAAATCTTCAACGGTGGTACGTATTTTTTTCATGTTTTGCATTATCTTTGATTTGAAATGATGTATTTATTAATTAGAAAAAATTATTTGAGCTAAACTATGAAAATTGAAAAAATACAGGCGCTTCGCGGTCCGAATATCTGGAGTATAAGAAGAAAAAAGCTGATCCAGATGAGACTGGATCTTGAGGAGATGGAAAATTTTCCTACCAATAAAATTGATGGTTTCAGAGAAAGAATAGAAAAGCTTCTGCCCTCGCTTATCAGCCATCGCTGTTCAGAAGGCGTTAAAGGCGGCTTTTTCCACAGAATAGAAACCGGAACATGGATGGGACATGTTATTGAGCACATTGCTCTTGAAATTCAGACTCTTGCAGGAATGGATACCGGTTTTGGACGAACCCGGGAAACAAAAACTCCGGGTGTTTACAACGTTGTATTTGACTATATAGAAGAAAATGCCGGAATTTACGCAGCCGAACAATCTGTTGCCATTGCTGAGGCTCTTATTGAAAATAGAGAATACGATATTAATGCCTGTATTCAAAAGCTTAAGGAAATCAGAGAACGTGTCAGATTGGGACCTTCTACAGGAAGTATCGTAGAAGAGGCAGTTTCCAGAAAAATTCCCTGGATAAGATTAGGAAGTAATTCATTGGTGCAATTAGGATACGGTGTTAATCAACAGCGTTTTCAGGCAACAATTACAGGGAAAACCAGTTCTATTGCCGTAGATATTGCGTGCAATAAAGAACTTACAAAAAGAATGCTTCATGATGCTGCTATACCTGTTCCGATGGGAGATTTGGTAATAGATGAGGACGGATTAAGAAATGTTATCAGAAAAATTGGTTTTCCTGTGGTGATTAAGCCTTTAGACGGCAATCACGGAAAAGGGTCATCTATTAATGTAAATGATTTTGACTCTGCATTAATTGGTCTGGAGCATGCTCAGAAATATTCTAAAAAAGTAATTGTAGAAAAATATATTACAGGCTACGATTTCAGAGTTTTGGTCATCAACAACAAAATGGTGGCTGCCGCAAGAAGAGTTCCTGCTCATGTGGTAGGAGATGGTGAGTCTAATATTCAAATCCTTATTGATAAAGAAAATCAGGATTCTAGAAGGGGATATGGTCATGAAAATGTCCTAACGGAAATCAATGTTGATAAAGACACGCTGGAATTACTGGAAAAGCTTCAGTATACGCTGGAAACAGTTCCTCAAAAAGGAGAGGTCGTTTATCTGAAATCCACAGCGAATCTTTCTACAGGCGGAACTTCTATTGATGTAACCGACATGGTACATCCTGAAAATATTACAATGGCAGAAAGGATCTCGAAAATTATCGGGCTTGATGTATGTGGAATTGACATCATGGCGGAAAATCTGACGCAGCCATTGAAAGAAAGCGGCGGTGCTATTATTGAAGTTAATGCGGCACCTGGTTTCAGAATGCACCTTGCACCGAGCGAAGGACTGCCAAGAAATGTCGCTGCTCCTGTTGTTGATATGCTTTATCCGCCGGGAAGACCTTTTACTATTCCTATTATTGCAGTAACGGGAACTAACGGAAAAACAACCACAACCCGACTTATTGCCCATATCGTTAAAAGTAACGGCTACAGAGTAGGATTCACAACTTCTGACGGAATTTACATACAGAATACGATGCTGACAAAAGGAGATACAACTGGTCCTATTTCAGCGGAATTTATTCTAAAAGATCCAACGGTGGAATTTGCTGTTCTGGAAACTGCAAGAGGAGGGATTCTTCGTTCGGGCTTAGGTTTCGGACAATGTGATGTCGGGGTATTAACCAATATTAAAGAAGATCATTTAGGAATGAATGATATTCACAATCTTAAAGATCTTACAAGGGTAAAAAGGGTAGTGCTTGACAGCGTGAAGAAAAACGGATGGAGTGTAATGAATGCTGATGATGAGTATTCTATGCGGATCATCAATGACTTACCGAGTCAGGTGGCTATTTTTAGTCTGGACGAAAATAATGAGCATATCAAAAAATTTGCAAAAGAGGGAAGGACTACCTGTGTTTATGAAGAAGGTTTTGTGACCATCAAAAAAGGTGACTGGAAAATAAGAATCGGAAAGGCTAAAGATTTTCCTATTACAATGGAAGGTAAGGCTAAATTCATGATTTCTAATATTTTAGCAGCGAGTTTAGCATGTTATCTGTATGGTTTTGGAATTGAGGATATTTCCAACTCTCTGCGCACTTTTATTCCCAGTGCACAGCTGACACCCGGAAGACTGAATGTTTTTAAATTTAAAAACTTTAAAGTTTTAATTGATTTTGCCCATAATCCTGCAGGTTATGAAGCTATTGAAGATTATCTGAAAAATGTAGAGTCTACTAAGAAGATAGGAATCATTTCCGGAGTGGGTGACAGAAGAGATGAAGACATTAAACTTTGCGGAAAAATTGCCGGAAGAATGTTTGATTATATCATCATCCGTAACGAAAAACATCTGCGCGGAAGAACGGAAGATGAGATCAACGGTCTGATTATAGACGGTATTCAGCAATCAGGTCGAGATGTAAGCTATGAGATTATTCCAAAAGAAATTGAAGCACTAAAACATGCAATGAGTATGGCTGAAGAAGGAACTTTCATCACCGCGTTGAGTGATGTTATTTCGAATGCTATTGATCTGGTACAGGATTATCAGGCAAGAGAATTGCTTGAAGATGGCAAGATTTAATTAAAAATAAAAGGGATTAAAATTTCGGCGGCATCGAAGATGCCGCCGAAAATTATTTTCAACATATGATTATTCTTCAGCAAAAAAAGCATTAGAACTTCCGATCCAGATAGCGTCTTTTTTATTGAAATCTACATTTACCATTGCTGCTTTCGTCATTCTTCCGAGATTTTCCAAAAGAACAGGGCGGTCTTCATTTTCTCTCCAAATGTACAATAAACGGATTTCAGCTTTTGAAAATTCACCGTTGATGTCTTCAAAAATCGGTTCGTAGTTTACTTTTCTTTGTAAGATGTAATTTTCTTTATCTTCAATAGCATCAGTAATTTCTGTTGTTGGATTTAGATTGACTCCGCTTCCTGCAAATGAAAATAGAGGTTTCAATACAAAATTTTCAAGATTTTCAGTTTTCGGAAACTCATGCAGAAAGTAACTTTTCGGTACAAACTGATGATTGAGCATGGGTAAAAGAAATTTTGAAATTTTGAAAAACCAGTTAGGATGGGTGATCCACTTTACATCTGCCTCTTCACGAAAATCAAATTCTATTTTAAGATCCGGAATCTTGTCCAGTTCATCAAAAATTACACGGTTATAAATACGTTTGATCTCAGTTTTCTTTCCTTCATTTTCGTAGAAAAGTTTTTTGCCTTCTTTTTTTACTTTAGTAAGGCAAACCGTTTTGATTCCTAAAAGTTTTTCAGTTAAAACAAAATCAATCAATGTTTTTTGTTTCTCGGGAAAAATTTCAAGTAAAATAACATTTTCGGGATTTTCGTCTCCGATGATTAATTCTGTTAAATGTTGTTTTAGTTCTTCCGAAGTCATTTTGTTTTTAATTTCGGAAAGAAAAGGGTAGACTTCACAAAGAGTATCTTCAAAAATTTTCTGAAAAGCATACAAAGAAGGGAAAGCCTGAAGTTCTATCAATTGAGGCTCAATCTTACCGTTCTCGCTTCTGCAGATTCCAAAATCTATGGTGAAAAAATGGGGTTGTCTGGTGTCATTCGGTACTTTGCAGTTCTCGGGAATTGCTTTTTCCAGAATACCTTCAGGTAGATTTTTGATTTGGTCGATAATGCTTTCGCTTGCATCCAGAAGTTTGGCTTCAAATTCTTTTGTCAGGAAAAGGGGGCTTTCTGAAAGCCGAAATCCTGCTTCGATCCCGCTTTTTTCTTTAATTAAATTTTTTACCTTTTCGTATTTTTCCTGAGAAAATTCCTGATTAAACTGTTTTCTGTATTTTGAAATCATATTCTTTTTCTTTTTTGTGATTTAAAAAATCGAGCAGTTATGCTCGATTTTCATTGTTTATTTTTAATTTGTTCAGACTAAAACTTCATTTTTTTTTAAAATATTCTTTTTTGCTGAACGTAAAAATCTCGGTAAAATCTGAGCCTGTGTTAAGACAATCTTATCTTCATCATTCATCCGGTCAACCGTCTCAAGATATTTTTCCATTCCGTAGTTTTCAATCATCGCTTCTTTATTTTTTTCATCCTTGAGATTTTCAATCATTCCAGAAGGGTTTGCTTCAGGATGGAATTGGGTTCCGAAAATCTCATCAGAAAAACGAACTGCCATTACCGCTCTTTCCAGATTGATATGCGGTCTGAATTTTTCAATCGCAACAATCTGCATTCCCAGTTCTTCAAAACGGTCTGCATCCGGTTCTATAAACTGATATGCTCTGGAATCTACTGCATAGAAAGGATCCGGAAGGTTTTTAAATAAAAACTCGTTTTTACCTTCTTCGGTTTTATGAACGGGCATCACGCCAAAGGAATAAGATTTTCTTTTGCAGATATTGCCCAATTTCCAATGAATACTTGCCAATTGAAAAGAATGACAAATCAGGAAAAGATATTTTTTGTTTTCGTTTTGAAGATTATGATTATACACAGCATCCAGAAAATCTGCAAACTGATCTTCCCATTCATGACCTTCTCTGTGAGGGTTTCCTGGACCTCCCGAAGAAATAAATATGTCAAAATCTTCTATTGCCGGAATTTCATTTTTGTATCTTACATCAAAAGTCCGGATGGAAATTTCTTCTTTTGACTCTTGCTTAAAAGCTTCCGAAATTTCTTTAATATTTCTAAATCCTTGATTGACATGGTTGTTGTTCATATCCAGCAACGCAATTCTTACCTCTGTCATAATTTTAAAATTTAGGCAAAGTTATTAAAAAATTACAAAGCATTTTCGCTGTGAGTGATTCCGTATTCTGTTTCAGAAATCATATAATCAACTACTTTTTTCAGATCTCCTGTTTCCTGATATACTTTAAGCTGTCTGTCGGCTCCTGTTCCGTTTTCCAGTATTTTCCATGCGTATTCTACTTCTTTTCTGCACCCTAGATCATCTACTACATCATCAATAAACTCAAGAAGTTCTTTCAGCAGATCAGGATAAGGTACAGATTCTTCTTTACCAAAATCTATAAGTTTAGAATGAATACCATCCTTGGAAGCGCGCCATTTGTTTTCATTCAGAAGCAGTCTTCTGTAGCTTCGGAAGCTTAAGTTTTGCTGGTGAAGTTTGTAAATTTTTGCGACAAGACTCTGCATGATGGCAGCAAGACATACGGTTTCCTCAATTCTTAAAGGCATATCGCAGATTCTGAACTCAATGGTTGGATAAAAAGGGTGAACTCTCAGATCCCACCAGATTTTTTTGGCGTTATCAATAGTTCCGGTTTTTACCAAAAGATCTACATAGCTGTCAAACTCAGCCAAAGAGTTGAAAAAACTTGGAATACCCGTTCTTGGAAATTTCACAAAAATTTCCTGACGGTAAGATTTAAATCCCGTATTTCTTCCGATCCAGAAAGGTGAATTTACTGAAAGTGCATAGACATGAGGAAGAAAATAACGCATAACATTCTGAATTCTCACCCCTTCTTCACGATTTGGAATCCCAATGTGAACATGCAACCCGAAAATTAGGTTTCCTCTCGCCACATCACCCATATCATCAACAATTTTATTATATCTTTCGCCATTGGTAATTGTATTGTGTTCCCAATTGGAAAAAGGATGGGTTCCACCTCCTGATACACGCAGTCCCTGTTCGTGTGCAGTTTTAATGAGATGCCTCCTCAGGTTGGTAAGCTCAGCTGTTGCCTCCTGAATATTCTGGCAGATTCCGGTTTCCATCTCAATCATAGATTCGTGCATTTCATGCTTTAAGTTTTCACTTAAAACAGATTTTCCGCCCTCAATGATTTTCGAAACATGAGATATTAAATCGCGGCTTTCAACATCAATAATCTGATATTCTTCCTCGATTCCGATAGTAAACTGATGCATTTTTGTGCTTTTTTTATGGTCTGATTGAATTATTTAACTGAGTTTTTTACAAATGTTCCCCAAGAGATATTGGGTTTTCCCGGAACATATTCTTTAGCTTTTTCAATAGCTAATTTAGCAGCATGCTCTACAATCCATGCGAAATTTTCTTCTCCTACAGAATTTTTGTCAGCATCCGGAGCAGGATTGCAGAAATCAATCGCGTAAGGAATGCCGTCTCTCACAGCAAATTCTACAGTATTGAAATCATATCCTAAAGCCTGATTCATTTTTATGGTATAATCATGTATCGTTTTCAACAGTTTTTTTAAATCCTCACCTTCTGTCTGGTGGGTTGTAGCATATCTCAAATGATGCGGATTTCTTGGTTCGTAAGGCATAATATGAACGTATTTCTGTCCGAGACAGTATACTCTGTAATAATCCTGAAATACGATTTCTTCCTGAACCATCATTACCAGTTGCTCGGTTTCGCTAAGTTTTTCCCAAAGATCTTCAGGATTTTCCACTCTATAGACGCTTTTCCAGCCTCCGCCATCATGCGGCTTCATATACGCCGGAAATCCTACGTAATTAAAAATATAATCCCAGTCATGAGGAAATTTCAGATTTCTGAAAGATGTTTCTGAAGTGTTGGTCGGTCTTTCATGGGAAGGCAGCAATACTGTTTTAGGTAACGGAATTCCCAGTTTTGACATTAATGCATTATTGAAAAACTTTTCGTCTGCGCTCCACCAAAAAGGATTATTGATCACATAGGTTCCGTGGAGCGCTGCGTTTTTAAGGTATGCTCTGTAAAAAGGAACATCCTGAGAAATCCTGTCGATAATAACTGCATATCCGTAATCTGCGCCTTGTTCAAGTTTATCAATATTTACGGGTTCTGCAATGATTTCTCCGCCACCCATTTCGTTCACTTTATCAATAAATGCCCAGGGAAAAGTATCTTCCATTCCGAATAATATTCCTACTTTCTTTGCCATAATTTTTTATTTTTAATGTTTTTATTTTAGTTTATTTTTAAGAGAAAAAAGCTTCTATATAATTAGGGAAAGTCATTCTCCATAAAGGCCAGTCGTGGTTGATCCATTTTTTTTCATCATACCAGAAATCTATTCCTTTTGAAGCTAAAATTTCCGCCATTTCAATATTTTTATCTTTACAGATGTCTTCGTCTGAAGTGCTTAGAACAATATGCATATGTTTGTATTTCCATGCTTCATCATTTTTTACAAATTCGCGCGGACAATTAAAATAAACCAGCTCATCAGAATATCCGTCCATAAAATTTCTGATGCTGAAAGCCCCCGAAAGACAAAATAAGTGCGACACAACATCAGGAAATCTGAATGCAAAATTAGCCGCATGATAACCACCAAAGCTTGCTCCTGCAACGGCAACTCTGTGTGCCTGATGGAGTTTCTGAATATAAGGAACAAACTCCTGTATTAAGAACTGTACATATTTTTCATAATTTCTTATTCTCTGCTGTGGAGATATTTTTTCGTCATAGAAACTCCATGCATCAATGGTTTGAATGTTATAAAGTTTTACTTTCCCTTGTTCTACAAAATAATTGATGCTGCTGTTAAGGTGAAAGTCATGGTTTTGGGTATATTGTCCCTGTGAAGTCGGAAACATGATGATCGGATAGCCGTAATGTCCCGTAACTTCAACTTTCAGACTTGTTCCAAGGATGTGGGAATAATAATCAGTGTGTTCTATTTTTGGCATATATAGTTTTAATAATATTTGATTTTTAATAACGACAGAAATATATTGAAGCACTAAAAATTAATTTTACTAACTTCTAACTTCTAACTTCTAACTTCTAACTTCTAACTTCTAACTTCTAACTTGTTAGCTTGTCGGTTTGTCTTTAGGGGGGATAATATTAAGAAGTTCCGCATGAATTTTCTCTGCAGTAGTATCCAGTCTTTCCTGAACGATATTGGCATCGTTAGATTTGTATACGATACCGACATGATAATCAATAGGGATAAATTTTACGGCTTCTTCACATTCAAAGTCCTTATAGTTCGGAGATATATCTTTGATTAAGGCAACAATCAAACCGGAATAATAGCCTGTAGGTTTAGCTACTTCGTAATCTTTTCCTTTAAGGAGGGCATCTTCTATTTTTGCCCATTCACGCCAGATATTGATGTTGCTTGAAGCTTCCACAAGATCTGGAATATGTGCTCCGCCTACACGGGACGAAGTCTCAAGGAAATACCATTTTCCGTTTTCTTTACTACGGATAAACTCGGTGTGAGTAGCTCCGTTTTGCAGTCCGAAACTTGATAAGACTTTAGCATTAACTTCGTCCAAAGCCTTAAATTCTTCTGAATATCTTCCTAAGGTTTTAGTTCTGAAAACTCCGCCTTCATGCGAAACCTGCATAGGTGGAGCAAGATATTTTGAAGCTGAAGTAAATACAGTTTTTTTGTTAAAAGTAAGGCTGTCAACATGATAAACATCACCGGGTTTAAAACTTTCTAAAAGAAACAAATGTCTTTCTTCTCCCAGTTCGTCCAATGCTGTCCATAGCTCCTCCTGATTTTTTAATTTTTTAATTCCTGATGCAGAAGCTTCAGATCTTGGCTTTAAAACCCACGGAGCGGGGACTGTTTCAGTAAAATCCCTTACTTCCTGATCATTGAAAATAGCCGTAAACTCAGGAACATTAATTTCCGAATCTTTTGCTTTTTGGCGCATAGCAAGCTTATCCCTGAAATAACGGTGGGTAGTCTGTCCCATTCCAGGAATCCGAAAAGTTTCTCTCACCAAAGCTGCTTTTTCCACATCATAATCATCCAGTGCAATAACAGCATCTATTTTGCGGCTTTTCATCAGATGAGAAAAGCCTTGTACAAGGTGATCAAGATTCCATACTGAAGGTTTTATTTCGGGCATATAGAAAACTTCATCTATTGCATGCCACGGCCAGTTTTTTTCTTTTAAATTTTCGGATGTTATCAGGATAATTTTATTGCCGAGATTTTTCATTTCGTCCATAAAATCGTATCCTTTATAATAGCACGAAATACATACGATGGTTTTCTCCTTCATATAGTGATTTTTAAATTTTGTTAAATTTTAAAAAATAAAAGCTTTTATTTATTGATTATTTAATACTAAATTTTAATAATCACTGAGCTTTTGAAAATTTACTAATCAATTATACAGAGAAATTTTGAAAAAAACTAATTTTTAATGATAATTTTCAATTAAATCGGTTAATAATTGCACTCCGTAGCCTGTTGCGGCCTTTTCTTTTGCATATCCTACATTTCCGAAAGCAACTCCGGCGATGTCCAGATGCGCCCAGTTGGGATGATTTTCTATAAATTGCTCTAAAAATTTTGCTGCGACAATACAATCTCCGATAGGTTTCATTGAAATATTTTTAAAATCTGCAACATCTGATTTGAAATCATCCATCCAGATATCCCAAAGCGGCAGATTCCAAAGTCTTTGGTTGGTTTTATCTCCACTTTTGATTAGAAGGCTTTTTAGGTCATCATTATTGGAAAACATTGCGCCACAAGTATCGCCAAACATTCTTACGGAACTTCCGGTAAGCGTTGCCAAATCAATCAGAACATCAGTTTTGTAATTTTTAACCATATATGACAATCCGTCTGCTAATGTCATTCTGCCTTCTGCATCGGTGTTAAGGACTTCAATTGTTTTACCGTTGTAAGCGGTAATTACATCACTTGGAAGATATGAGTTTTCTGAAACCGCATTATCGGTGATCGGTAAAATAGCTGTAATATTGACGGGAAGCTGCATTTTTGAAGCGTAGATCAATGCTCCTATTACGGCTGTTGCGCCGCCCATATCAGATTTCATATAATGCATATTGTCAGAAGGTTTAATAGAGATTCCTCCCGTGTCAAATAATACACATTTCCCAACCAGCCCGAAAGTTTTTGCATTTTTTTCTGAAGATTTGTATTCCAGAATAGTAAAGGCGGCATCATAAGCACTTCCCTGATTTACAGCCAAAAAAGCTCCTAGACCAAGTTCTTTACACTTTTTTCTATTGAATACGGTATATTTCAGGTTATTTTTTGCTGCTATATTTTTTAGATAATCGCTAAGTGCTTCAGGTTTTTTAAAATTAGCAGGTTTGTTGAGCCAGTCCTGACAGGCAAACTGACCTTCACAGATTGCAAGTGTTTTTTCTGAAATTTTATCTAGTTTTTTCTGACTCAAGTTTCCGAAATGCAACTCAAAAGAGTCGTTCCAAATGGGATGGGTTTTTTGAAAAGGAAAGTAATAAGTTCCTAAATAAAGTCCTTTGATGAATTCTGCAGCCTGTTTTTCTGAAATGAAATCTGCGCACAAAAGTGTGGAAACAGGTTGGATATTATTTTTCTGTGATTGAGAAAACTTCAAGCCTGCTTGCTGAAACTCAAAATTTTTAAGATCCTCCTTTCCTAATCCAATGAAGTAAGTAACACTGTCTTCACTGGTTTGGATGAAAATTTCATTTTTTTTTCCCGAAAAAAAAAGTGCTGTATTATTATTGTATTTTTTTGAATTACTGCTCCATGATTCTTCAGTGAAAAGCTGGAATATCTGATTGTAATGCTTGTTTATCTTATTGTATAATTTCATTTTTTAGTTATTTTAGTATTTCTTGCTGATGAGGTTTTACTTCTACAGGATTTTCTGTATTATTGTAGAAAAGCCATTCTACGGCTCTCGGAAACTCCTGTGACCAGAAAAATTCGCTGTGTGAACCATCAGGATTGATGCTTGTTTTAAATTCAAAATCAAAAAGATTTTTTTCTTCCCATTTTTTAAGATAATTTTCAAAGATTTTGATTCTTTTTACCATTTTCGATCCTTCCTGCTCACCTCCGTAAAGATAAATTTTTGTCTTGTAGGGAGTTCTGAAATTCATCATCGGGAAATTATTATTGGGCTCTACCCAAAGTGAAGGTGAAAAAATCAGCAGTTTAGAGTAAACTTCAGGATAAAGAAATCCGCTGTAAATACTGATAAGTCCACCCAAAGAACTTCCGCCGATTCCTGTATTGTCACGATCTTTTTTTGTGCGGTAATGCTGATCTACAAAAGGTTTCAACGTGTCGGTAATAAACCGGATGTATTTCTTTCCTTCAGAACCATTCGCAACATGGTCATTGTCAAAAATATATTCTTTTATACGGTCTTCGCTGCCATGTTCTACGGCAATTACGATGAGATCACCTCTTCCGTATTCAGAGAGAATGGAAAGTTTTTTGTCAATTTCCCAATTTCCGTAAGGGCTGCCTTCATTAAACAAATTTTGAGCATCCTGAAGGTATAGGACTGGATATTTTTTTTCTGATACATAATAATCATACGGTAAAAGCGCCCATACTTTACGGTATCGATCCAGTTGCGGAATATAAAATTCTTCAGAAATAACTTCAACAATAGGAAAAAACTCATCTTTAAAAGGTCCCCAGTTGAGCCTCCATTTTTCTACAAAATCTGTAGTTTCATTGTCTGTTTTGTTTACTTTTCTGTTTGTTGTGATGTTTCCGTATTTGTCCAGTTCCACATTTTCCCAGCCTCCTTTGGTAAATTTATAATCAATAATTTCAGGGAGTCTTTCATTATCTATTTCAATACAGAAAGTGTTGTCTTCCGTTTTTTTCAGCTGATAATCATAATCTTTGGGATTCCAGTTGTTGAAATTTCCGGTTATGAAAACAGGTCTTGCATCATTTTCAGCAGTTGTGAGTATAAACTTCATCTCGTGTTTTATCTGTTATAAACTTATAAAAGTATAAATTTTTTTTAAATAAATGCTTTTAAAATTGACTTAAAAACACATGGGTAAAACTAAAATTTTGTATATATTTGATTGTTATCGCATGATTTTGGAAGATATGATGTTGTGCAGAATGTAAAAACCAATTATGATGAATTTTGTTAAACCTTTTACCCTTTTTACAGATCAGGATATTTATCTCTTTAAAGAAGGTAAACATTATAAACTCTACGAAAAATTCGGGTCGCACTCGGTAGAAAGAGAAGGTGTAAAAGGAGTTTATTTTTCAGTTTGGGCTCCGAATGCTAAAAAAGTTTCTGTTGTAGGTAATTTTAATAACTGGAATCACCGTGAGCATATTCTATTCCCGAGATGGGACGAATCCGGTATTTGGGAAGGTTTTATTCCTGCGCTAACATGGGGAACGCTGTACAAATATGCGATAGAGCATCAGGGGAAAATCTTAGAAAAAAGTGATCCTTATGCACTGAGCTGGGAGCAGAACCTACAGGCAGCTTCTATGGTTTCTACCAACTGGTATGAATGGAATGACGCTGAATGGATGGAAAAACGCTGGAAAAAAAACAGTCTGGAGTCGCCGATTTCTGTTTACGAAATGCATCTGGGTTCGTGGCTTAGAAACGAAGATAATCAAGAAAAATTTCTTAACTACCGGGATATTGCCTCAAAACTTGTTCCGTATATTAAAGAAATGGGCTTTACTCATGTTGAGTTTATGCCGGTGATGGAATATCCTTATGATCCGAGTTGGGGATATCAAATTACGGGTTTTTTCGCTGCTACTTCGCGGTTTGGTTCTCCACAGGATTTAATGTTTTTAATTGACGAGCTTCACAGAAATGATATTGGAGTAATCTTAGATTGGGTGCCTTCACATTTTCCGGGCGATGCAAACGGGTTGCACAGATTCGACGGTTCTTATCTTTATGAGCACGAAGATCCAAGAAAGGGTTTTCATCCCGACTGGAAATCATATATTTTCAATTACGGACGAAATGAGGTAAAATCTTTTCTTATTTCTAATGCGGTTTTCTGGCTGGATCGTTATCATGCAGACGGACTCCGCGTAGATGCTGTAACTTCTATGCTGCATCTGGATTATTCTCGAAATGAAGGAGAATGGGAACCTAATATTTTTGGAGGAAATGTGAATCTTGAAGCTAAAACTTTCCTGCAGGAATTCAATACTGCTGTTTATAAAGAGTTTGGGAATAATATCATGACTATTGCAGAAGAAAGTTCAGATTTTCCGCTGCTTACAAAACCTGTTCATGATGGCGGAGTCGGTTTTGGCATGAAATGGATGATGGGCTGGATGCACGATACACTTTTTTATTTTAAAGAAGATCCCATCAACAGAAAACACCACCATCATAAGCTTACTTTTTCGTCTATGTATATGTATAACGAAAATTACATGATTCCTCTTTCTCATGATGAGGTAGTGCACGGAAAAGCGAGTCTGATTTACAAAATGAAAGGTGATGAATGGCAGAAATTTGCCAATCTTCGCGCTTTGTATGTATACATGTTTACGCATCCGGGAGCTAAGCTTCTATTTATGGGCGATGAATTTGGGCAGACCAGCGAATGGAATTTTAAACAAAGTCTGGATTGGCATTTACTGGAATATCCTGTTCATAAAGGTCTGCAGACATTGGTCAAAGATATCAACCATTTGTATCGAAATGAAACTGCTTTGTTTGAAAATCAGTTTAAAGCCGATGGTTTTGAGTGGATAGAAGCAGACGATACGGATCGTTCTGTTTTTATTTATTTAAGAAAGGGAAAAAAAAGGGATGATGTTTTGATGATTGTCCTGAATCTCACCCCTCAGGTTTTAGATTATACTATCGGAGTTAATAGCGGAACATCGTGGGAGGTGATTCTGAATTCTGATGACAAAAAATATGGCGGTAGCGGTGTAGATGCCTATATTTTTAAGGAGAATCATGAACCCTGGATGAATAGAAATCAATCAATATCTATTAACCTTCCGCCTTTGGCAGGAATTGTTTTGAAACAGAAAAAAGATAAAAAGTATAAGTTAAACAGAATTAAACAGCATAAAAAATAAAAATGACAATATTTCATCTCAGCACAGAATGTTATCCTGTTGCTAAAGTGGGTGGACTTGCAGACGTTGTAGGAGCACTTCCAAAATATCAGAACAAAATAAAAGATATTGATGCAAAGGTGGTAATGCCTTGGTATAACAAACATTTTGTTTATGATTATGATTTTGAAACTGTTTTTGACGGATTCATTCACCAGGGACCTAATATGCTGCAGGTTCAGGTCTTGAAAGAGCGTACAAATGTTTTAGGATTTGAACTGTATATGGTGAAGATCCCGGGATTGCTTGACCGTGAAAATCCATACGGTTATCAAGATGAAAATTTTCAGTTTCTGGCTTTTCAGCATGGAATTCTGCATTGGCTTTCTGCTATGAAAATCCGTCCCGATGTATTGCATTGTCATGATTACCATACAGGTCTGGTTCCGTTTATGATAGAAAACTGTCGCGAGTTCGATTTTCTGAAGGGGGTAAAAACTATCGGAACCATTCATAATGGAGAATATCAGGGAATGATGAGCTGGGAAATGGCAAGGTATATGCCTTCTTTTGATCAATATAAATGGGGACTTTTAGACTGGAATGGTTTAATTAATCCTTTAGCAAGCATGATTAAATGCTGTCATGCTTTTACGGCAGTTTCTGAAGGTTATCTTGAAGAGCTTTTTGTAAGCTTCAGAGGATTAGAAAGTCTTGTAAGGGAAGAGTTTTCAAAAGCTTTCGGGATTATCAACGGGATTGATACCGATGTCTGGAATCCGCAGAGTGATCCGATGATTGATTTTAATTTTAATATTAAAAATGCACTTAAAATTAAAAGAAAAAACAAAGAAAAACTTTGTAATGAATATGGTCTTAATCCTAACCTTCCCCTTTTTGCATTTATCGGAAGGTTTGCTACCGAAAAAGGGGCAGATTTACTTCCGGATGTAATATGGCGAAGCATCAAGCAAACTTTTGGTGGTTTAAATATTATCGTCTTGGGTTCTGGGAATACTTATCTGGAACAGCAGCTCAAAGAATTAGATTCCGTTTACTCTAATTTTGCATCAGATATTGGCTATAAAGAATATCTTTCCCATAAAATATACGCTTCGGCAGATTTTTTGTTGATGCCTTCACGGGTAGAACCTTGCGGACTCAATCAAATGTACGCCATGAGATACGGAACCGTTCCTGTTGTAAGTTATACAGGAGGTTTGAGAGATACGGTAAAAGATATTTCTACAGGAGGTTCAGGGCTTAATTTCACTTATCCGGGAGTAGATGATATTGTTCATGCGATGAGCAGAGGTCTTCAGATTTACAAAGACAAAACAAAAATGGATGAATTGGTAATTTCTAACATGAAATTTGATTTTGCATGGGAGAAATCAGCAGAAAAATATATAGCTTTATATAAAAACTAAAACAAATTAATGAGTTCCCGACTTTTGTCTGTTACTGCATTTTTACTTTTATCCAAAGGATTAATGGCTCAGAATCATAATACGGATAATATGATGCGCACTATGCAGCATCAAAACCGTATGATGATAATTAATGAAGAACAGAGAAGATTTAACAGGTTTATGGCTTCACAGCCACTGATGGCTTCGGAAAAACTGTTGAAATTTTACAATAAATATTTGGATAACCTGAATGAGAAATCAGCCAAAGTCCAGTCAGAATTATCGGAACTGAAAATACAGTATGAAAAATCTAAAGAGAAAAAAATACTGAACCAAATAGAAAAGAAAGAACAAAAGCTGGAAAGCCTCAATAAAAGCAAAAAGCTAACAGAGGACGAAATAGAAAAGCTTGAAGCAAAAAAATTACCGGAAAACTAATAAATAATAATAAACCATTTAATAGATTTTAAATCTAGAAGTAAACCACAAATAATTTATGAACCGAAATGTTATTTCAATTGTTTTAGGAGGTGGGAGAGGAACCAGACTTTTTCCATTAACGTATACGAGATCAAAACCTGCTGTGCCGATTGCGGGAAAATACAGATTGGTAGATATTCCAATTTCCAACTGCTTAAATTCGGGATTAAACAAAATTCTTGTACTCACACAGTTTAATTCGGCATCGTTAAATTCACATATCAAAAATTCTTATCATTTTGATATTTTCAGCAAAGGTTTTGTGGATATTCTAGCTGCTGAGCAGAATGTTGACAGCGACAGCTGGTTTCAGGGAACTGCGGATGCCGTAAGGCAGTCTATGAAACATTTGGAAAAGTACGATTATGAATACATTTTGATTCTTTCGGGAGATCAGTTATATCAGATGGATTTCAGAGAAATGCTGGATTTTCATATTGAAAAAGGAGGAGATGTAACGATTGCAACGATTCCCGTAAATGCTAAAGATGCAACTGGCTTCGGAATTTTAAAATCTGATGATGAAGGGAATATCACTTCATTTATAGAGAAGCCCGGCTTCGATTCACTAAATGGTCTTCAGTCTGAAGTTTCTGAAAACAACAGAATGCAGGGCAAGGAATACCTTGCTTCGATGGGAATTTATATTTTCACCAAATCCATCCTCAAAAAAATGTTTGAAGAAGGAGCTGGTGATGATTTCGGAAAAGATATTATCCCGAGTTCTATAGGGAAATACACAACTTTGAGCTACCAATACGAAGGTTACTGGACAGACATCGGAACTATAGAGTCTTTCTACGAAGCCAATCTGGATCTTTGTCAGGATTTTCCGCAGTTTAATCTGTTTTCTTCCTCGCCAATTTTTACCCGTGCAAGAATGCTTCCGCCATCTAAGGTAAATGGTTCTTACGTAAGTAAAGCGGTTTTTGGTGATGGCTGTATAATTTTGGCAGATAAAATAGAAAATTCTGTAATAGGAAACCGTACAAGAATTGATAAAGGAAGTACGATTGTTAATTCCTATATCATGGGAGCCGATTTTTATCAGAATACAACGGAAATTATCAATAACGATAAGAAAGGTCTTCCTAATATGGGAATTGGAAAATACTGTTATATTGAAAAAGCGATTTTAGATAAAAACTGCTACATTGGTGACAATGTAAGAATCATTGGCGGAAAACACCTGCAGGATGGTGATTATGGAACGCATTCTGTGCAGGACGGAATTGTTGTTGTGAAAAAAGGAGCGGTATTAACTCCGGGAACACATATAGGATAAAGGCAGGAAGCTTAATGCTGAAGCTGGGTGCTGTGAGAAATAATGATTTTAGTTTAATTATTAAAAAATTTTACAGTCGAATCTTGAGCATCCAATATCAAATTTCTATCACCCAACAAAAATAAAAACAAGAGTGATCATATATTGGTCACTTTTTTTATTTGTATTACTTTTGTGCGATGCGTTTTATCAAAATTACAACGGTTATTATAGCTTTGCTGATAGGAGTTTATGCAGCTTCTATGTATTTTTTTGTGGATGAAAGCAAGAAATTTACTATTGAAAAAGAAATTGATTTTCCATTGGAAAAAGTTTTTAACCAGTTTAATAATCTTCAGAATTTTACCCGCTGGAACAATTTTTTTGCAAGCTCAAAAAATATCGTAATAGATTATTATCTCCCTTATGAGGGACAGGGAAGTGCGATAAGCTACAATGATCCTACAAGTAAAGACGGAGGTGAAATGTTTATCAGATATTCAAACCCTAATAAGACTTTGAGGTATCAGCTTTTTGAAGACGAAGACGAAAATCCAACATTGATAGATGTTAAATTTACTCCGATTTCCACCGAAAAAACAAAAATAACCTGGTTTGTGCATACTCCAAAACTGCCGCTTTTGTCAAGAGCTCAGAATTTTTGGACAGAAGATAAATTTGCCGATAATATTGATAAAAGTATGCTCAACCTAAAGAATGTTCTGAGCAATAAAGTTGAAAAAGACAATATGCTTGCTACCATCAAATACGACAGTGTGATGGTAGAAAAAGAAGATGAAAAAATGATTCTGGGTGTCAATGTCAGTACTTCAAACAAAAAAGATGCTTTGTATAAAAACATCGTCATGAATTTTAATAAAGTCAACAACTTTGTGACAATGGATCTTGGTAAGAAAAATGATGAAATAGGGTATCCTGTTCTCATTACAGATGCAGACAATTTCAAAGATAAGGAGGTTTCTTATTTTCTGGGAATCCCGTTGTCTAAAAAAATCGGAATCACCGACAATAACTTCAGCTTCAGATCTGTAAGTCCAACCCAAAATTATGTGATTTATTATAAAGGATCTTATGAAGGAAGAATAAAAGCGATCCAGCAGCTCATTCAGCAGGCTAAGAAAGAAGAGATGAGATTTGGTGATGTGTATCAGACTTTTATAGAATCTCCATCCGAAGGAAATGCGGTCAATATGAAACTTTCATTATCGGTTTACAAATAAAATCCGGACAAAAAAATTCAATATTATTTTTGTCATTCCCAAGTCGGTTTTTTTTATTAAATTTGAGGATTAATACGTTAAACAAAATTTAATAATAGATAAACTGTAATAATGGACAGATTTTCATTCCTAAACGCAGCTCATTCTCAATTAATTGAGGATTTATACCAACAATATTTAAAATTTCCTGACTCTTTAGAACCATCATGGAAAGCCTTTTTTCAAGGGTTTGATTTTGCACTGGAAAACTACGGCGACGATGAAAGCATCCAGTACGTACAAAATACGGGAAATTCTGCACCGGTGATACAGCAGGTATCTCAGGCTGCATCTAATGGTGAAATTCCTGATCATATCAAAAAAGAATTTAAGGTAGTAAACCTTATTGAAGCATACAGAACAAGAGGTCATTTGTTTACCAAAACAAATCCCGTTCGAGAAAGAAGACATTATACTCCGACTTTAGATATCGAAAATTTTGGATTAAGCAGTGCAGATCTGAATACAAAATTCAACTGCGCTACTGAAACAGGGATGAAAGAACCATCAACGCTTCAGGATATTATCACTCACCTGCAGAATATTTACTGTGATTCAATCGGGGTAGAATATATGCATATCAACAATGTTCAAGAGAAAGATTTTATCAAAAAGTGGATTCAGGTTAATGAAAATCATCCAGTACTTAATGCCAATGAAAAAACTGAAATTTTATTAAAATTAAATCAGGCAGTTGCGTTTGAAAACTATCTGCATACAAAGTTTGTCGGACAAAAAAGATTTTCACTGGAAGGTGGAGAAACTTTGATTCCAGCATTGGATCAACTGATTTCCAAGTCTTCTATGCTGGGAGTGGATGAGGTTGTACTAGGAATGGCTCACAGAGGAAGGCTAAATGTATTGACAAACATTTTCGGTAAATCTTACAAGCAGATTTTCTCAGAATTTGAAGGAAAAGAATTTGAAGAAGATGTGTTTTCAGGTGATGTGAAATACCATTTAGGTTCATCCAAAATAGTTAAAACAGCTTCAGGAGAAGAGGTTTCTATCAATTTAACACCGAATCCGTCTCATCTTGAGACCGTTGCAGCTCTAGTGGAAGGAATCTGCCGTGCAAAAGTAGATGATAAATACAAAGGAGATTATTCTAAGATATTACCGATCGTTATTCACGGTGACGGAGCAATTGCAGGACAGGGAATTGCTTATGAAGTAGCTCAGATGATGACATTGGAAGGCTATAAAACGGGCGGAACTGTTCATATCGTAGTAAATAATCAGGTATCGTTTACAACTAATTACATGGATGCAAGATCTTCTACCTATTGTACGGATATTGCAAAAGTAACGGAATCTCCTGTAATGCATGTAAATGCAGACGATGCAGAAGCGGTAGTTCATGCTATTCATTTTGCGGCTGATTTCAGAGCGAAGTTCGGAAAAGACGTGTATATTGATTTATTAGGATATAGAAAATATGGACATAATGAAGGTGATGAGCCAAGATTTACACAGCCTAATTTATATAAACTGATTTCCAAACATCCGAATCCAAGAGAAATTTACAAAGAAAAGCTCCTGAAAGACAGCATTACGTCTAATGATGTGATCGCAAAAATGGAGACAGAATTTAAAGCTCTTTTAGATGAGAACTTCGATGCATCAAAAGAAATTGAGAAAAACGTGATGGATGTTTTCATGGCAGAAGACTGGACGAATTTTCCAATTGCTAAAAGAGGAGCAGTACTAGAACCTGTTGATACAAAATACAATCTTGACAAGCTGAAAGAATTGGCAATTAAGATGTCTACACTTCCGGCAGATAAAAAGTTTATCAACAAAATTACCAGACTTTTTGAAAACAGAATAAAAGCAATTGAAGCCAATAATCTAGACTGGGCTATAGGAGAATGGCTGGCTTATGCAACACTTTTGGTAGAAGGTCATAATGTGAGAATTTCTGGGGAAGATGTAGAGAGAGGAACTTTTTCTCACAGACACGCTGTCGTAAAAGCTGAAGATTCAGAAGAAGAATACATTCCGTTAAGACATGTATCTGAAAGCAGATTTGATGTTTACAATTCTCATCTTTCAGAATATGGAGTTTTAGGGTTTGATTACGGTTATGCAATGGCATCGCCAAATACACTTACGATCTGGGAAGCTCAGTTTGGAGATTTTGTAAATGGCGCTCAGATTATTGTTGATCAATATTTAGCAGCAGCAGAAGAGAAATGGAAAATTCAGGACGGTTTGGTTATGCTTTTGCCGCACGGTTCGGAAGGACAGGGAGCAGAGCACTCATCAGCAAGACTTGAACGATTTTTAACGCTTTGCGCCAACGAAAATATGGTGGTTGCCAATGTTACTTCTCCGGCAAACTATTTTCACTTACTGAGAAGGCAGTTAAAATGGTCATTCAGAAAACCTTTAATTGTAATGAGTCCGAAATCTTTGCTTAGACATCCTAAAGTAGTTTCTCCGCTTGAAGATTTTGCAAATGGAAGTTTCCAGCCTGTTTTGGATGATCCAAACGCAGATCCTAAGAAAATAGAAAAATTAGTGCTTTGTTCAGGTAAATTATACTTTGAACTTTTAGCTAAGCAGGAAGAGTTAAATTGCGAAAATATTGCAATAGTAAGACTTGAGCAGCTGTATCCTTTACAAAATGATGCAATAGAAGAGATCTTTACGAAGTATAATCATGTAAAATCAATTATCTGGGCACAAGAGGAACCAGAAAATATGGGAGCATGGTCTTATATTCTTAGAAACTTCAGAGATACAGGAATTCAGGTAGTTGCTCCGGTTCCAAGCGGTGCACCTGCTCCGGGAAGTCATAAAATGTTTGAGAAAAATCAGAATTTAGTGATCAATCGAGTATTTGACAGAGATGATGCTCCTGCAAAAAGACCTGTTACAGCTTAATAATTAGAAGGTAGAAATTAGAGGTTAATCTTTTATCTTTTCCTTAAAGTTCAAAAAAATAAAATTAAAAAAATAAAAAATACGATATGTCAGTTTTAGAAATGAAAGTTCCTTCACCGGGCGAATCAATCACAGAAGTTGAAATTGCAACCTGGCTTGTAAAAGATGGTGATTATGTTGAAAAAGATCAACCCATCGCTGAAGTAGATTCAGATAAAGCAACTCTTGAATTGCCTGCTGAAGAAAGTGGTGTAATTACTTTAAAAGCTGAAGAAGGTGATGTTGTACAGGTAGGGCAAGTGGTTTGTTTAATCGACAGAGATGCTGCAAAACCGGCAGGAAGTTCAACTCCTGCAGCTGAAGAAACTCCAAAACAGGAAACGGCTCCGAAAGCTGCTGAACCTGCAAAGGAAGAAGCTCCAAAACCTGCTGCAGCAACCGCAACTCAAACGTACGCTACAGGAACTCCTTCTCCTGCTGCTAAAAAAATTCTTGATGAAAAGGGAATTGATGCCACTCAGGTTTCTGGTTCCGGAAGAGATGGAAGAATTTCTAAATCTGATGCAGAATTAGCTGCTGTTCCTGCATTAGGAGGAAATCCAATGACGGCAACAGGTTCTAGATCTACTACCACTACTAAGCTTTCAGTTCTTAGAAGAAAAATTGCTCAGAGATTGGTTTCTGTAAAGAACGAAACGGCAATGCTGACGACTTTCAACGAAGTTGACATGTCTGAAATCTTCAGATTGAGAAAGCAATATAAAGAAGAATTTGCTCAAAGACATGGAGTAGGACTTGGTTTCATGTCATTCTTTACAAAAGCAGTAACAAGAGCATTACAGATGTATCCGGATGTAAATGCATCAATTGATGGTGACTTTAAAGTAAATTATGACTTCTGCGATATTTCAATTGCGGTTTCCGGTCCGAAAGGATTAATGGTTCCGGTTTTGAGAAATGCAGAAAATATGTCTTTTGCAAGTGTTGAGGCTAATATCAAGGATTTGGCTACAAAAGTAAGAGACGGTAAAATCACGGTTGACGAAATGACAGGCGGAACCTTTACGATTACCAATGGTGGTACATTCGGTTCTATGATGTCTACACCAATTATCAATCCTCCTCAATCTGCTATCTTAGGTATGCACAATATTATCCAAAGACCGGTTGCAGTTGACGGGCAGGTGGTAATTCGTCCGATGATGTACGTTGCGATGTCTTATGATCACAGAATTATTGACGGTAAAGAATCTGTAGGATTCCTTGTTGCAGTAAAAGAAGCGATTGACAATCCTGTAGGAATTTTGATGAACGGTGACGAAAGAAAAGGTCTAGGTTTATAATAGATTATTTCTTTTATTATTATTTAATATAGTCTCGCCCTTAAAAAGGCGAGATTTTTGTATCTTTTACCTCAAATTGAATGAGATGTTTTCTAAAATTACTTCGAATATAGTGGTTTCGGTAGTTCCTGAATATGATATCAAAAACAGTTATCCATCAGAAAACCGTTTCGTTTTTAAGTACAATATTATTATTGAGAATAAGGGAGATTTTCCTATTAAAGTTCTCAAGAGAAAGTGGCTTATTTTTGATGTAGGCTTCGGTTTTACTGAAGTTGTAGGTGATGGTGTCATAGGACTAACTCCAGATATAGAACCTGATGCGGATTTTGCTTACTTTTCTAATGTAATGCTTCGTTCCGGAGTCGGGAATATGTCGGGTAAATACCTTGTAAAAAATATGGAAACAGACGAAACTTTTGAAATTGATATTCCTAAATTTGATCTTCTTTCGGAAGTGTTGAGCAACTGATCTAAATGGATTTAATTTTCCCTTTCATAAAGTCGGATATCTCTTCATTGGTTGTTAGAAACAGCTTCTCAAAAGCTAAAAGAGAGATTTTTGCGCATGCTTCTGCGTCATCTCCGGCTCTGTGATGTTTAAATTGAATATTATGGTACTCTGCTAAATGTTTTAATCCATATCTGGGTAAATAATTCCATGATTTTTTGGCAAGCTGAATGCTGCATAAGTAATTGATTTTTGGAGCAAAAATTCCAAAATGATTGAAACATTCTTTTAACACTCCTGCATCAAAACTCGCATTGTGAGCAATCATTAAAGTTCCGTACATCATCTCTTCAACTTCATACCATATATCCTCAAAAGTGGGAGCGTCTTTTACATCGTCAGGATAAATACCGTGTACATCAATATTTCTCTGATGAAAATATGGAAAACTGGGTGGTTTAATAAGCCATGTTTTTGTTTCAACGACAGTAGAATTCTGAACTACGCAAATACCCAGTTCGCACGCAGAATTTCTCTCGTGTGTTGCTGTTTCAAAATCTAATGCACAAAAATCCATGTTCGGGTTGATATAAGTTTTTAAACTGTATTATTTCGTAAAAAATGCCTGAAAATAAGCCATTTAGACTGATGGAAATTTGCAATTTGCTTTTTTTGACGGCGTTTAATCGTTCCAGGAATATGGATGTAAAATCCGTAATGGGCTCTTGCTACCGCCCAGAAATGAGCAATTCCGTATTTATATCCAAAATAAAAAGAGGCGGCACCATCTAATATCATTCTGAAAAAAATGACTTGCAGAAGTTTAGGAAAAGGCATATTTTTCAGCATCATGGAAAGATTGTTTCTCATATTAAGAAAAGTCTTTCGGGCGCTTTGTTTGTTTAAAGTTCCTCCACCAACATGGTAAACTTTTGATTTTCCAGTATAGTATATTTTTTTTCCAGAGTTAATTAATCTCCAGCAAAGATCTATTTCTTCCTGATGGGCAAAAAATCTCTCATCAAAGCCATTTTGGTTCCAAAAATCTATTGAGCGGATAAAAAGACAACATCCTGAAGCCCAAAAGATTTCTGTTTCATCATCATATTGTCCTAAATCTTCTTCTACATCATCGAAAATTCTTCCTCTGCAGTAAGGATAGCCCAGATTGTCAATCAATCCGCCTGCTGCGCCTGCAAACTCAAACTTGCTTTTGTCTTCGTAGGATAAAATTTTAGGCTGAATTGCTGCAATGGATGGGTTTTGCTCAAATAAATTTAAGACGGGCGTAATCCAGTTTTCTGTTACTTCCACATCAGAGTTCAGAAGACAGTAATATTCAGCATCAATTTTTTTTAAACCTTCATTGTAACCGCCTGCAAATCCTAAATTTTTATTATTAATAACAATTTGTACGGTAGGAAATTCTTTATGTAATAATTCAACGGAATCATCGGTTGATTGATTATCAATAACATATATGTCTGCTTCCGAAGAATGATTAATTACACTAGGAAGAAATTTCTGAAGCCAGTTTTTGCCATTCCAGTTTAAAATGACAACGGCAATTTTTTGAGATTTTTGTGTCATTATTCTTCGTCATAAGTTTTTATAGCATCCTGATATTTCCATTTTCGGTGAGACCAAAGGTAATTGTCTGGATTTTTATGGATCGTGTTTTCCAGCAAATGATGGAATTTTTTTACCACTTCGTTATTGACGAATTTCTCACCATCCGGATATATTCTGTGATAATTGACCTGATAAAAACCTCTTTTTACTTTTTTCATTTCGCAGTAGATAAAAACCAAATCCATTCTTGTTGCCAGTTTATCATAACCAATGAAAACAGGAGTTCTCTGATTGAGGAACTTCAGACCATAATTTACACTTGTCACATACGGTGTCTGATCTGCAACAAACATATAAACAGACTCGCCGTCATTTTTTTTGCGAAAAATATTGATGATAACTTCATTAGCTTCCAGCGCTTCATTTCCAAATTTGTTACGCACTTTTTTCATTTGATTTTCCCAAAAACTGCTGTTTACCTTTCTGTAAACGGGATGTGTGTTTTTTTGCGGAGTTAAAGTTGCAAGTGCGTTGATCCATTCCCAATTGAAAACGTGACCGGCAAGAAGGATAACATTCTTTCCTTCGGCTTTTGCATCATGAAAAATCTGCTGATTGATATGCTGCATCCGCACACGCGATTCAGTTTCGGAAATACTGAAAGACTTTATTGTTTCTACCAGATAATCTGAAAAATTAAGATAAAATTTCTTTCTGATTTCTTTTATTTCTTCATCAGATTTTTCCGGGAATGAATTCTTTAAATTTTGAGTAATAACCTTTTTTCGGTATCCCACAATATAAAAATTCAGGAAGAAAATGATGTCCGAAAAAATATATAATATTCTTAAGGGCAATTTAGAAATCAGGTAAAGTATTTTGATCAGAAAATTCATAAAACAGACAAATTTAGTGATAAAATTATTATGGTTTTAAATTTGCTTATAATTACACTTATTTTTTTATTTTTATAGTATGAAAAAATTGTTTTTAACAGCGTTTTTAGGTCTGGGAATTTTTACTTATTCTCAGCAATTAAAAGACACGACAGATAAGAAAGACACTGATAAGGCTTTATTGATAAAAACGGAACATGCAGAACTTGAAGCCAAGAAAAAAGCGGCTGAAGAAAAAGTGAAATTACCCAAGCCTTACAATCCGAAAGCTGACGCAGGAAAAGATTTGGAAAATCTTATAGCAAAAGCAAAAAAAGAGAAAAAAAACATTATGATACAGGCAGGAGGAAACTGGTGTATCTGGTGCCTTAGGTTTAACCAATTTGTGCAGACCAATGCTGAACTGAAAGAAATGGTAGATGCTAATTTTTTATATTATCATCTAAACTATTCGCCGGAAAACAAAAATGAAAAGGTTTTTGAAAAATTTGGCAATCCGGGTGAAAAATTTGGCTATCCTGTTTTTATAGTTCTTGATGAGAGCGGAAAGTTGCTTCATATACAGCAAAGCGATGTTCTGGAGGAAGACAAAGGCTATAGTTTGGATAAAGTAAAAGATTTTTTTGAACAATGGACTGTAAGAAAATAAGCCTGTCTTATTGCAGTAAAAAAGAAGATCCGGTCTGCATAAAGTAGATCGGATTTTTAATTCAGATTTTTATAAACCTTCCATTCTTCAAAACGGTAATCAATCATCTGCCGCATCAAAAAGTAGTTTTCATGGGTGTCTTCTATATGATAAAAACTTTTGTAAGATTCTCCATTTTGTTCTGCTTTTGTATCAAAAAGATTGATGTAATCATCGGCAAAAGAACTGTATTGATTTCCAAAATCGGTATCGTCTGCATAGTAATCTTTGGCAAAACTGTTTCCGAATTTATTCAGATCAGATTCTGACAATTTTCCATCCATTGCTGTAAGGATAAATTCTGCTCCGGTGATCTTTCTCTGGATTAATTCTTCAATTTCACTGGCAGTTTTTTCTTTCAGGCTATCCGAGATCAGATTGTTTTCCATGCACCAGCTCAGAAACATTCCTATGTGTGTGGCACAGTTTTTACGAGGCACATCTTCGGGAAAATTTTCTCCGGAATGCCATGAAGCATCATCATATTTTAGCATAAATGATTATAATAATTGTCTGTTGCATCCAAAGATATAAAAAATCATTTTCTTTTGTCTGCAAAGAAGAAATTTACGTCATTTGCATATAAAATTAATGTATGAAAAGTGCCGTACTTATTACCATCGGAGACGAAATTCTTTCAGGAAACACCATTGATACCAATTCCAATTTTATCGCTACAGAGCTCAAAAATATAGGAATAAAAGTGGTGCAGATTTTTACTATTTCCGATGAAATAGAAATAATAAAAAATACCCTTAAATCAGCATTTGAACTTGCTGATCTAGTGATCGCAACAGGCGGTTTGGGTCCGACAAGAGATGATAAAACAAAAAAAGCACTGGCAGATTTTTTTGATGATGAAATTGCGCTGGATGAGGTTACTTTTGAACACCTTAAGGCTTACATGGAAAAGCGTGGAAGAACAGAAATTTTAGAAAGAAACCGCGAACAGGCTTTTGTGCCTACAAAATGTACGGTTTTTCAGAACCATTACGGTACAGCTCCATGTATGATGATGCCCAACGGAAATAAGCTGTCTTTCAGTTTGCCGGGAGTTCCTTATGAAGTAAAACCTTTAATTAAGGATCAGATTATTCCTTATTTAAAGCAAAAATTCAGTTTAGAATATATTGTTGCAAGAATAGTGTCTGTAGTGGGGATTCCTGAAAGTATTCTGGCAGACAGGATTGAAAACTGGGAATTGCAGCTTCCGGATAATATGGCATTATCTTATCTTCCAATCGGAACCCGGGTAAAACTAAAGCTCACTGCAAGCGGTGAGAATGAACAGTTTCTACAAATTCAGCTGGAAAATCAAATTCAAAAGTTATTTCCGATCATCGGCGACCATATTATTGCAACAAAGGAAGATAAAATAGAGAAAATTCTGGCTGAAATTTTAAATGAAAAGAAAATGACTATTTCTACCGCAGAAAGCTGTACGGGTGGAGAACTGGCAAAAATGCTTACTTCAAATCCCGGAAGTTCCCAATTTTTTACAGGGGGAATTGTTACTTATGCTACAGAAATGAAAATCAAGACTCTTAATGTGTCTGAAAGTACAATAGAAAGATTTACAGTGGTAAGCGAAGAGGTAGCAAGAGAAATGTCAGAAGGCTGCCAAAAACTTTTTCAGACAGATATTGCTCTTTCTACTACGGGGGTTGCCGGTCCTGGTAAAGGTGAAGACGGTAAAGAGGTAGGAACGGTTTATTATTCTATAAGAGTCAAAAATGATTCTCAAACCTTCAAACTTTTTCTTCCATATTTGGAAAGACAGGATTTTGCTTATTTTGTTTCTCAGAAAATTATTCAGGATTTAGTCGGAATTTTAATTGAAAAATAATTTGTGGTTTATCCATTCAAATTAATTTAATTTTGAGTAACAAATAATTAAAAAAAGATACTTATCTCAAAATAACTTAACATATCGTTACTAAAAACAATCTGTTGTTTAAAACACAAACACCGATGAAAAATAATGCGGATCAGGCAGAAACACCTTAAGCATGTATTTAATTTAAAAAAAACAATAAAATCTACATATGAAAAAGCTAACATTTTCCTTGTTTTTATTAGCCGGGGTTTGTTCACAGACAACACTTACTGCTCAGACAAAATCAAGTCAGACAGTACAGAAAGATTATGGTTTAGATATTAGCCTGATGGATAAATCAGTACGTCCGCAGGATGATTTCTATAATTACGTAAGCGGAAGCTGGATGAAAACAGCTCAAATTCCTTCAGATAAACCAACTTGGGGAAGTTTCAACAAATTGGCGGAGGACACCGACAATAATTCCATGACCATTTTAAATTCTCTTCTGAAGGATAAATTTGCTGAAGGCAGCGAAGGAAAAAAAATTCAGGATCTGTACGCAACGTACATGAATATGGATAAGAGAAATGCTGACGGAATTAAGCCAATCCAGGAAAACATCAAAAAAATTGATGCAATTAAAAATCTTACAGATTTACAGAATTATTTAACTTCAGTAACGAAAGACGGCGAAAATAATTTCTACGCATGGGGAGTCTATGCAGATCTTAAGGATTCTAATATGAATGCGGTTTATCTGGGCGATGCTACTTTAGGAATGGGAAGAGACTATTACCAGAAACAAGATGCTAAAAATACAGAAGCTCTTGCAGAATACGAGAAATATGTAGCTTCCATGCTTGCAGAGCTAGGTTACAAAAACTCTGCTGAAGCAGCAAAAGGAATCATCAACTACGAAAAAAATATTGCAAAGCACCTGCTTACCAATGAGCAGAGCCGGGATAATACATTACAGTACAATCCGAAGACAATGGCTGAGCTTTCAGGTTTGGTAAAAAATATAGACCTTACTTCATATTTGAAGAAAGTAGGGGTAAATACCAACAGAGTAATCATTGGTGAATTGGATTATTATAAAAACTTTGATCAGTTGGTGAATGTAAAAAATCTTCCTGTAATCAAAGATTATCTTAAATTTCACATGATCAACGGAAGTGCTTCGTATCTGAGCGAAGACTTAGGAAACAAAAAATTTAACTTTTATGGTAAATATTTAAGAGGACAGCAGGAACAGAGAGCTTTGAACAAAAGAGGGTATGAGTTGATCAACGGATCTTTGGGTGAAGCTTTCGGGAAACTCTACGTAGAAAAATATTTTCCGGCAGAGGCAAAAGCCCAAATGGTTGAGCTGATAGATTATCTAAAGAAAGGTTTTGCTGTTCATATCAATAATTTGGCTTGGATGTCTCCTGTAACTAAGGAAAAAGCAATGGCAAAACTGAATAAATTTACCGTTAAAGTAGCATATCCTGATACATGGAAAGATTATTCTAAATTAAAAATCGTTCCGGAATCTAAAGGTGGAAATCTGTATGCTAACCTTCAGAATATTGCTGAATGGCAGTATAATAAAGAACTTGAGAAAGTAGGAAAACCGGTAGATAAAACAGAGTGGGGAATGACTCCGCAGACGGTGAACGCTTATTATAATCCTGTATATAACGAGATCGTTTTCCCTGCTGCAATTCTTCAGCCTCCGTTTTTTAATCCTAAAGCTGATGCTGCGGTGAATTTCGGTGCTATCGGAGCAGTAATAGGTCATGAAATGAGCCACGGATTTGATGATTCTGGTGCGCAGTTTGATGCAGACGGTAATCTTGTGGATTGGTGGACTCCTGAAGACAAAGCTAATTTTGAGAAAGTAACCAAAGCTTTGGCAGCTCAGTATGATAAATATGAACCTGTAAAAGGAACTTTTGTTAATGGTACTTTTACCAATGGTGAAAACATCGCTGATTTGGGTGGAGTAAGCATTGCTTATGATGCATTACAGATGTATCTTAAAGATAAAGGAAATCCGGGGAACATCAGCGGATATACTCAGGATCAAAGATTTTTCCTTAGCTGGGCAACGGTATGGAGAACTTTATCAAGCGAAAAGTATATGGTGAATCAGGTAAAAACAGATCCGCATTCTCCTGGATATTTCAGAAGTTTCGGACCTCTTATCAATGTAGATGCTTTTTACAAAGCTTTTGATGTAAAACCGGGTGATAAATTGTATAAAAAACCTGAAGAGAGAATTAAAATCTGGTAGATTTTGATTATAAATAAAACCGCTGTTGATCAGCGGTTTTTTTGTGTCTATAAGTTAAGGTATTGTTGAAATTAAACAATTAAACACCCTCTAAAGGCTCTTGCAGCATAGTAGGAAGAAGCTCCATTATGATAAGTAAAAACGGCATCATAGCGACGGTCACAAAATAAGGCACCGCCCAGACTTCTGATTTTTTCTGGTGTTTTTATCCAGCTTGATGTCTTAAGGTCAAACTCTCCCAAAGTTTGAAGAAAACGATATTGTTCTTCATTCAGAATTTCTATTTCCATGTCTGAAGCAGACTCAATTGCTGAATTTTGAGGTTTATTTTCCTTTCTTGAGTCCAGAGCTTCACGGTCATAGCAAAAACTTCTCCTTCCTTTAGGACTTTCAGCAGAGCAGTCGAAAAAAGTATACTCATTGGTATTTTCATCAACACTTACCACATCAGGTTCACCTCCGGAAATTTCCATTTGGTAAAGAGACCAAAGCTTTGAAGGATTGTCATTTAATTTTTCCTCAATTTTTGTCCAGTCCATATTAAGATGACGATTTTTGTGCAGATCAAATCTTTTTTTCAAAATATTTAAGATTTCAAAAGTCTGTTGTTCTGAGAGCGATTTTTGTGAAGTCATATAATGAAGTTTTAGGAGTTTCTAAAATTAACCTCAGTTCGGGATAAGAAACAAATTTAAATAATTGATTTATAGCATCATATTAATTTATCGTAAAGAAAAACAAAAGATTTTTTACTTTTGAAAGTTTTTAAGCTAAACAAAGGCACTTCGTTTATTGAAAAAAGACAAAAATGGTATTATTTTGATAAGTTAAAGTTTATACTGAGCGTAGTCGAAGTGCCTTTGTATATCTTAAAAGCTGAATTCTTGATAATTGAATCTCTTTGTTTAATGTTGTGTTTAAGAAAACTTATCCCGAACTCAGGTTTGATTAAGTTATTCGTATACTTCTTCCGGACAAATCCAATTAATGTATCAGCAGGTTCTTAAAAATGTAGTAAAGAAAGTTACTTACTGATGATTACTTCTGTAATTTATTATAAGCTACTACAGCCATTATCTGTATAGCGATAACGAATACTGTTTTGAAAAGAAAAGATTTTTTAGAGATCTTATGTCTGAAAAGAATCATGCCCAGAAGCGCACCGATGGTTCCTCCCAGTAATGCTGCAGCTAATAAAGTAGATTCCGAAATTCTTCTCTGACGTTTTACCGCTTTCATTTTGTCAAATCCAAACAGTCCAAAACTGATGAGACTGATCACAGATACATAATAAATCATAGCTGCAAATATACACAACCTGAAAGAGCCGATTTATTTAAAATGATTTCATAGTATTGATGGTTGCAATGATAAGCAAAGAAATTAGATTTGCAATTCGTTAACACCGACAATGGCATTACACTTAACAACATTTTTCACCAAAACGGAGACAAAGGTTATTTACAAAGCTCAGAAGTATTATAATATTTACTTTTTCTGAATTTAGGTTAAATAACGTGAACTCGGAATAAGAGATATTTTTAACTGACTGATTTTCAAAATAAAATTATTTTATCGCAAGGAAAAACAAAGAAATATTACTTTTTTGAAATGCTTTCAAACTAAACAATGCCACTTCGTTTATCAAAGTAATACAAGAATTTTGTATTACTTCGATAAGTTATACGCCTTTGTATATCTTAAATCTTTAAAATCATGTGATTAATACTTTTGTTTAGCCTTTACGTTTTATATAATGTTATCCCGAACTCAGGTTAAATAAAAAGATAAGTACATTTGTTATTTTTAAACAAATAGCATGACTATACACGATCTTGCAGGAAACTATTCGATACAGGGAAGCAATCAGGAAGAAAACAGCAGCACCTATCACGGTTTTCTGACTTTACGCGTTGATGAAAACAACCGCATTATTGCCCGATGGATCATTGGTGACCACGTTCAGCACGGCACAGGTTTTTACAAAGACCAGATTCTGGTCATCAATTTCAGTTATGAAGGTGATGACCGGAAAATATATAAAGGAATTGCGGTTTACCGCTGCCTTAATGCCGATACGCTGGATGGTTTCTGGTCTGAGAAACATGGAAATCCTTTGTGTTTGGGGAGTGAGTATGCGGTGAGGATTGGTAAGTGTGAGTTTTTGAATTGAGTTTATAATCTGATTTTCTTTAAATGCTCTTCTTTACTAAAAATCAAGGAAAAACTATTGTTTTCTACTTTTTGTGAATACCAAAGATAATTATCCAGTTTTTCAAAATCTTTGATTCCTGAAAGTTGATTGAGTTTTGATAATGCTTTTACAAAATTGTCATCAGTAATTTTAGAATATCCAGTTTCAATATTATATTCCTTAATGACTTTTGGATAAGCAATCTTTACCAAGCTGTCATAAATTGGAAATTGATAACTTGTAAGAAAATATAAATATTTAGAAATGAGTGAAACAGCTTTTTTTTCTTTTTTCCCAAGTGAATTATAGCCATATTTTTCTGTAAAGAGTTTATCCAAAATTTCAGACGTTTCATTATTTACATACTTATAAACTTCTTCTATTAATTTTTCATCAGAATATAGAGCGAGTGCTTCTGCCAACTCTTCTGTACCATAATAGCGTTTGTTCATCTGTGTAGAATATAGAGAATTTATTAAATGCAAACGCAATTTAACTTTATCAAACTGGCTATCAATATCCATCTGAAAGCATCTACTGATAAATGCTTTTTCTTTGGCATATTGAGAGGATTGTAAATCCGAATAAGCTTTATCTGCTCTTAGTTTCATATTATAAATTTTCGCAAAACTTCATTCAAACTTAAAGTTGAATTTTTCACAAAACAGTTTTCAAAAAACATATCGTCTGTTATAGCAAGAGAAACTTCTTTCTTTAAATTATCAAGCATTTTATCAAATTTAACTTCCTTATTTAATATTTTTTCTTCAATAAAACTTATATTGTATACAGATTTGTTTTGAAAATCCCACCATAAAATACCGTTGTAAGAAAAAGACTCTATTATTGCTTTTGGTAATATTTCTATAAAATTCTGATTTTGTTTTGCACAGAGAAAATCGGTTTTAAAATAGAACTCAAAAACATATTTTTCTGTTGGATGCCTAAATTCAAATTTTGTTTTTTCTGCAATTACTAATATTTGATCATTAATAGGACAATATTTTTCTATTTCTCGTCTAAATTCAAATGCCTTTTCGAGTTCAACTTTATATATTTGTTGTGAAATATTTGCATGCGCACTTGGATTTAAAACAACTAATTTAGTCTGCTTGAACCAATGATGATATTTTGTGTCTAAATTTATTCCAAGAGCTTGGTATCTCTCAATAAATAAATTCCAGTAATGTTCTAAATTATGATACTCGTTTTCTATATTTTTTTTGAATACATCTGGGATTCGTATTTTAATAAATTGCTCTATATCTTTACGTAAATATACTGCTGAAGCTACATAGTCTTTAGCTTTAAAATACTTTTCTGCTTTATCTAGATAATCTAATTCAGAATCTATTATAATAGGTCTTTTATCCTCATCGTCAAAATACATTTCTTTCAATTTCCACTTTGTTGTTTGTCCTTTTTGAGAAATTTTAAATTTGCAATAATTGAAAAACTCCATTTCGTGAGTAAAAAGATAGATTTTGTATTTGGGAACAAACTCGTTGAGAATTATATCCAAAACCTTGTCTCGATTGCTCATATCAAGACTAATTAGCATATCATCTAATACCAGAAATTGCCCTGGATAGTTTACAGCTCTAGATTTTGTTAAAGCTAATCGTATAGACAAAGACAACTGTGTTATTAATGCTTCGTTTAAGTAGGTTTGAGGTCTTGTAATTAATTCAAAAGATTTATGTGCTTTTTTATATATTTTCAGAATAATTCTAGGAGTTCTTAATAATTTTAATGGATTTACAATACCATTTATCTTATCATTCTCGCTATCATCAATTATATTATTTCCAAAAAAAAATTTATTTGTATAAGTAAGTGACAAATAATATTGATTATCTGAATTATCAAAATACTTTGAAAAAAAGTCATTAGCTTCATTTTGTATATTAAATACTAGTTCAGATATTTCAATATTTGCATTTCTTATTTTATCAAAATAATTAAAAACATTTTCATCGTGAGGTAATGGTTTATAACTATTATCCGAATCCATTTCAAATGGCTGATTCTCGTACAATTCTTTTATAAGCGATTCTATTGTCTTATTTCCTTTATCATTTTTATCATAAACAAATGGAAATATCTCTCTTTTAAAAATTTTCCATAAATCAATTTCTTGAGAATTTCTAAAATTGTAAAAATTGATTAAAAGTCTATGCGTAATAAAGTCACAATATCTGTTTAAATTTTCTAATGCAGTCTTATTTGTTGCTGAACTTAGTCCTCCAAGACTAAGATTATAAATATTGTTATCCTCAACTTTAATTTCAATTTGAACATTTTTCCCCACATCAACTGAATAACTTCCAAATCCTCGAGTCTTGTCTAACTCTATCAAAAAATCTCTATTAATAAGATTTTCTTCGTGATTAAAGTCAAAATATTTATCCGTTTTTCCTATTTCTTTTGTAGAAGACTGCAACAAAGTATATAACGCCCAATACACAGAACTTTTGCCACTTCCATTTTCACCATACATCAAAAGGTTTTTCCCGTCTAACTCTATCTTTGTTTCTCCGTAAAATGCTTTAAAATTATAAAGTGTAATTTCTTTTATGTTTGCCACTGTTATTAGTTTTTAGAATTTGGATTATTTTAGCTTTGGAGAATCACTTTAAGAACATCTGGACTTGCCGTAACAAACTGTTTCATTTTTTGTTGCACTTCACTTTCTTTTAGGACATAATACAAAGTGGCAATTAGTTTTCTTTTCTCATCATCATTTAGATGTTCAAAATTATCTGCTTGGTGTTTCTGTAAAATCTCTTCTATCTGTGTAATTACGGTAATATTTTTTTCCTGCATTTCTTCTGGAAAATAAATCTCAAAAACAATTGCATCTACTACTTCTTCAAAGAAATTAGCTATGTGGATATTGTCTATTATTTCAACTATTTTATAATCGACATAATAGATATATGAAATAAAATTAACTAATTGTGGTAAAATAATATTTGCATTTAAATTTATTGCTACTGGAAACTTCTTACAATTAGCAATTAAAATTTTAGGGAAAACATTTTTTTCAATGTCTAAAAATTTATACTTATGATAAAAACTTAATGTTTTGCTATTTAATAATGACAATATGTATTTAAGTTTAATTTCAGTATCGTCTTTTGAAATTATTGAAAATCCGATTTGAGTAAAATAAATCTCATCTTCAGAATATCCCGCAATAATTGATAAATTTGAACCATCTAAAATTTGTCTAACAATTATTTTAGGATTCCTAAAAAATTTTGGGTTTCTTGGTGCTCCTAGCCATTCACCATATTTTAAATATTCATTAACTTTTCCGATAATATGATATTTTTTTATGTTTTTCCCACTAATTAAAGGAACATATTCATTTGATATTTTTTTCTCACTATGAAAAACCCTATTCTTTATTTGATCTTGAGTATGTCCTTTTATGCGATCATAAGGAGTTATACCTAAAGAAAATTCAGTAACTTCAGATAATATTGTTGTGTTTTTTTCTATTTTTGATAATATTTGTGATTCAGTCGTATTGCTAAAGATATTAAACCTAACCAAATTATCAATCTTCCATTCTTTTCTAGAATGTTTATTAAAATGAATTTTACTTAAATCTGTTTTTGCATCATTTTTATAATATATTGCATCAATTAATTCATTGTTATTTTTTTTACTCAATAAAATAATAATTGTTTCCACAATTGCTTTTTCAAAAATTGAATCTGGAAGTTTTATTACTTGTATTAATTCATCAATAATATGCTCTCTAATTTTAGCGTATGAATCATTCACTAACAAAGAATTAGGGATTATGTATGACAAAACACCTTTGCTATTTAGAAGTAATTTTCCTTTTTCAATGAAAATGGAATATAAATTTATTCTATTTATTGTTGTCTCATAATTTTGAAACAAATATTTTACAAAATCATTATCTAGAGACTTTATATCAACATAAGGTGGATTTCCAATGACAATATCGAAGCCGCCTTTACACAAAACATCAGCAAAAAACAGATGCCAAAGAAAGTATGGCTTCCCTTCTCTTTTCTGTATATTGTAGAGTTCTTCTTTGGTCTCGTATAAATTTTGCAAATCATTTTTGTAATTTTCGAGTGCTTTTAGTTCTTTGGTTTTTAGATTATTATAACTCTGCTCAAGAATATTGATCTGACGATGTAATTGATTTTCTCTTAATTCAATATTAAAATCTATGTGCTCAGTAATTTTATATTGTATTTTATCTTTTAACTCCTTTTTCTGTTCAGTTTGTGCTGTAAAATATTTTTTTATTAGATTTTGTATTTCTTCTGCTAAACCACTTTTACTAATTGTTATTTTCATTTGGTCATCCACCAAATCACCAAATAAGTTTTTTTGCATTTTTTCTACAATCATAAGATCATTTCCTGTAGAAATTTTACTTAAATCTATTCCTTTAAAACTTTCAACAACTGAGTTTCCTTGCATAATCTTATAGTCTAGATTTGGCAAAGCTTTGGGTTTACCTTCATCTACTACTAAAGATAACCAAAAACGTAACCTTGCAATTTCTACCGCTCCTTCGTCTAAATCTACTCCATAGATAGAACTTTGTATAATATTTTGTTTTACTTGCGCAGGATTCCACTCTTTTTTCAATTCATATGCAATTACTGCTTTTAGATTAAAAATCTCTTGCAACATTCCCATAGGAAACGCACCGGAGCCAATGGCTGGATCACAGATTTTTACATCATTTAAAAGTTGGTCTATTTTTTCTAGTTCAGCAATATTAAAAGGTATTATATGATGGTTTTTCACCAAATTTTCTAATTCCTTTCTTTCTTTTTGCAGATGGGTATTCAGATATTCCACAAGGCTTTCCTGCGTCATATACTGCACTATTTCTTTTGGAGTGTAGAATGTGCCTGTATCTTTATTATAATCAATAAGGTTTTCAAAAATATGCCCTAGCATTTCTGGGTCTACCGCAACGGTATGTTCTTCGGGACTGTTTTCGTAAATCGTAAAATTGTAACCGTTAAAGAATTTAAATAAATCTTCAAAATAAAATGCAGGAAATTGTATTTCTCTATGTCTTATGGGCTCTTGCTCTTCTTCAAACAAACCACCATTCAAAAAAGGAATAAATACCTCATCACCATTATGTAATTTAAACTTATCTATTTCTGATTTTGGATTATTTAAAGCTCCAAAGAATATTTCGCTTAGATAATTTTTATAAAAATCTCTTTGGCTTTCAACATCATTATAAAACAAATCGCTTAGAAAAGTAGAACTACCGTCATTATAGTCTGTTGTAGACGCACCCAACCAATGTTTTTTTTGTAAAAAGTATAGAAAAACCATCCTACCCATTAATCGGCTTACAAAATTGCGAATGTCTTTGTCTATTTCCTTCTCAACATCACTTTTAGTTTTATTACTAAAATCATTAATTTCTGCTTCAAAAATATTTCTATATTCATTTTTTTCATCTGCAAGAAAACCAGAGAACTGCTTATATAAATTTTTGTACTCTTCGAAGAATTTTTTAGAAACAGGCTCTACATTGAAGGCTTCAAAGAAGTCTTCTAATCTAAAACGAGATTGTTCCAGATTATAGAGTCTTTCTATAGCTGTTCTGTGCTCTTCTTCTGTACCAAATATGTAAGTGTATTTTTTAGGATTGGTTTCTTCGGCTTCGGCTTCTGCAAAGAAGTCATTAGCAGAATTTTTAGAAATAAAAGAAAAACGCCATTCTTTTTTTTCGTGGTCTTTATCATACGAAAAAGTAGTTAATGCGCCTTTTACTGCATCTTTTATAATGTATTTCTTAATGAAATCGTTTACGCCTACTTTGTTGTATTCAATTCGGATGTTATCTTCCAGAATTATTTCAAAGATAGGTAAACTAATTCCATCAGAAGTTTTAAGGCTTCCTATCTGGTAGAAAGTTTTTACAATTCGGTCTGCTTCTTGAGTATTAATTTCAATCGTTTTAGGAGAAAGATGTACGGTAAGGTATTCTCTTTTTCCTGTGAGAAATTGCAAGGTAGAAATCCATTGATCTCTATCATAGTTACTTTGCAATATATGTTTTAAAGCCTGTCTATTCATTATGAAAAGGTCTCGGTTATTACAATTTTTGGTTCTTCAAATATCTTTGGTTGCTGTTCTTCTTCTGTACGCAGAGCATCTAATCTGGCAATATTAGCAATAGGATATTTGTTCATTATTAGATTAAGTTCTACAATAACTTTTGCCAAAGGCATTTTTTTCTTTTTTTGTTTCGCAGCTAGGGTAGCTATTTCATTTCTAAATTTTCTGAAAACTCCCATATAGATGATTCGCAAAGAAGCATCTACCATTTCTATAAACTCTTCTGATAATTCCTGAGGGAAATTGCGCTGCAAGTCTTTTAATCCTTTTAGAAAATTAACAGAATTTCTCTCCTGAACAGAAAGATTAGAAGTATCATATTCCTCTACAGAATAAACAGTATTATACACTTTTTTAAATTGCTCTACGGCTAAGTTAACCGCATCGAAATGATTTTCAAAAATCTTAGTTGGTTTCTCTTTTTTGCTAGCTTCGAATAATTTAACCGCCTGATAAAAAGTAATCTCTACACAGTTTTTTTCGTTGGCTACATAAAAACCTTCTTTTATTTTGTTTCTCAGATAACACAAAATTGCATTATCTAACTTTTGTCCTACAATATCCTGTGCTTCTTTTTCTTTTACCTTTACAGCTCTTCCTATTCTGCTTTTTAAAGGCAAAGATTTTATTCTTTTATACTCTTTGAAATTGTTTTCATAAAGTTCCCTTACCATTTCTAGATATTGCAATCTTTCATCTACTTCTTCTTGTGGTTGTAAATCACCAAGAGTATTTTCTATCAATTGCTCTTCCTCAGAATATACTTTACTATCTTCACTAAATGCAGAGTGAAAACCTTGTAGTTTTTTTAAAGCTTTTTCATTTAGTTTAATTAAACTATTAGATTGTGCTGTTGGGAAAAAATTATACACATATATTTTACCTGCTTTTGTTCCAATACGATTCACACGTCCAATTCTCTGCATCAATTTGGTCGCATTCCAAGGAATGTCATAATTAAGAATTACATTACTTCTATGAAGATTAATCCCCTCTGCTAAAACCTCTGTAGTGATAATGATATTAAAATTATTTTCTTGCTTATCAGGATAATTAGCATCAAAGTTTTTCCTAATTGTTGAAAATCTTTGCTTGTTATTAGATGCACTGATTGCCAAAACATCACTTCTACCTACCTTTAATAATTCTTCAGCAAGATATTCTACCGTTTCCTTACTTTCCGAAAAGATGACTATTTTTTTCTCAGGATTTCTATCATCTAAAAATACTGAATTTACAGCCTCTAAGAATTTTTTTGTTTTAGGGTCATCCCCTATATTCTGCCACTTCTCAAATAATGTGTTTAAAACTTTTTGGTCTGTTTTTAAGCCTTCAATAAAATCTTCTGAAAAGTCTTCAGCTTTGAAGATTTGATTATTTGGAGATTCTGCATTAATAGCTTCTATTTTTGCCTCTAGCTCTTCCTCTCTACCTTCATCTAAAAATTTATTTACATCAATATCAGGCGCAATATACACTTTATCATTTTCAAACATTTCAATCATTCTTTGATTAGAAATGTAGAATCTGTATAATGATTTTTTGAAAGCTTCAAAACTACTTTCTAAACGTTTTACCAATTGGGTTTTCATTATGATAGAAAGCCTTTCAGAAATCAACTTGGCATTATCATACAAATCTTCATATTTTGGATTCAAATGCTCAATAGCTCTATATCTGTAATATCCAAGACTATCAATAATAGCATTTACTGTTTCATAAAAAGTTTTTTCTTGAGCATCTGAAAATTCATATTCAATTTTATTGGGTCCTATTACATCAGGGAAAGTCATTCCTTGTGCGACAACATCGTCATAATAACGATTTATTTTTTTGATATCTGCTCTAGTTCTTCTAATTACCAATTCAGAGAATATTTTTTCTCTTATGGGTTCATAGATTTCTTTTACTTTTGCCACCAATTGCTGATGATCTTTTATAAGATAAAGTTTTTTGTACTTTTCTATTTTATCAGCAAAAAAACTTTGCAAATTAGGGACACCTTCTAAAGTAGATTTTCTAGAGTCTTGAAATAAATATACTTGATTTGCAATATCTTCGGGCTTATTATTAAGAGGAGTTGCGGTAATAAGCATTACCTTTTTCTTTCTATCTACATCATTACCTACGGTTGCTCTTGGAGTTTTACAAATTAGTTCTAATAAGCCATACATATTTGTGTTAGAGGTTCTGAACTTATGGGCTTCATCTACAACTACTAAATCATAATCTTCAGGTCTTTGATAATTAATATTGTTACCTTCAATAATTTTATGAAGACTGCCGTTTGATATAAAATGCACATAATTGGCAATTCCAAAGTCTTTTATAGTAGATTTCCAGTTTACTTCTAAAGCATTAGGATAAACGATTAAAACTTTGGTATTATAGCCATTCTTTTCAATATACTTCTTAATAATCCTAGTTGCAATAATTGTCTTTCCTAAACCAACTACATCAGCCAATATAAAACCATTATGTTTAATAAGTTTATGAAAACCCTCTGTGACTGCATCTGCCTGATATTGTAAATTAGTATATCCTTCCGGCAAAGTTAAATTGCCTACTTTATCTCTAATCACAGAATCTCCAAAATACTCTACAAGCATTTTAATAAATAAATCATAAGGCGTTATTTTTTCTCCACTTAGGTAGGTCTTAGCTTTAAGTTTTTGTAAGTCAGCAGGAATTAATTCATTGGCATCTTTCCACAGCTCCTCAAACTCTTCGGTTGCAAATTTTACATCACTATAATCATTCAATTGAACATTAAATTCATAATTGGCTTGGTCATACGTTCCCAATCCTGAATCAGTCAAATTTGAAGAACCTGTAATCACGCTTGCTAAAGTATGGTGATTAAACGGATTTGGTCTGAATATATAAATTTTAGCGTGCAGATTTTTTTGCCCGTAAGCCCTTATTTTTACTTTTTCAGTGATAATATCATTAATAAATTGCAATATGCTTTTTTCTGTTTCAGCGTTATAGGGAGCTTTACTTATGTCCTGTGCAATAAAATTTAAATATTCTTCTTTAGTCTTTTCAGAATTTTCTAAGTAAAGCTGTCCTTTCCTTTTAGCTTCTGCAATCATCTCATCTGCATTAATACCTACCAGTATTCTTATTTCTGAAACTCTATTCAAAAATGGTCTTAACTTAAAATATCCAGAAGCCCTAAAATAACCCACTAATGCATCAAAAAAGTGCACATTTTGATATTCAAAAACACCTTGAAATTTATTAATTAAACTGTTATTATTTTTATTTGTAAAAAATTTTGTATTCATTAATTATTTGCTTTATTTATTTTTCGCAAATCAACCTCAAATATAACCAAAAAAACCAATTCTATCCTTCAATGTAATTCGTAAAGAACGAAAAATTCACCCTTTCGAGTGAATTCTTTTAAAGTCTAAATGATCTGAAGTTGTCCGAGGTAGAAACTCGTGGAGGCCGAAGTCTGCATTTCGTTGCTAATGAAGGCATACACTTCCATCGCTTTGCCGTTGCAGTCAGCCGGAAGCGTGACATTCGCACTGAGATCCGGACGCAACGCCACCGATTCAAAAATCTCAAATCTGCCGAGATCTTCACGGTAACAGACGATGCTGATGCTGTCGGTTGCAGACGCATTTCCCTGTGAAGAATTGTCTTCCCAACTCAGACTGATCTGGTTTCCGGTCTGCGCTGAAGCGGTCACATTCTGAAAACCGGTAAGGTCACCTTTCGTGATCAGAATTTTGTTGTACACCAGAGAAGGAACATCTGCCGTTACCTGTACGGCTTCATTAATGGTGTACGAAGCCGCCATATTGACTCTGGATTTAGAACCACTCCCCGACCCGAAATATCTGGACTGAATGTTTCTCAACGGCTGCAGAAAACTGATGACCAGTTTGAATTTGTTCTGTTGCAAAAGCTGTTTTTCGCTCGGTGGTCTGCTGCTGGGTTTCGGGATGCTCCGGATAATGTCCTGTCCGCGCCAGTTGGCTCCTACGATGGTTCCTACTTTTCCTGAAAATCCTCCAAGGATTCCTTTTGTTATTCTTGCTATTTTTCTATGTTTTTTTATGATTAGAGAAACGAAGGTAGCACAGAAAACAGTGTTTTGGAACTGCCGGAAAAGTTTTGGCTGCATTTGGCTTTCACTGACTTGTTTTGTCTGGCTTAATGGTGATTGTTTCGCGTGTTCTTCGGGAATTACTCAGGTATTCTTCGGAAAAAACGTCCTTTTTCCGAAGGTGGATTAGTTAATAGTAGAAGCTTAAAAGGATTTATGGTAACGCTATGTCGGTAATTTTTTTAAAATTCTGAAGAATATTTTGAGTACGCAAGAGCGCTCCACTCAACAAATAAGCAGCGTATGGATGTATTTTAGAAATCATTTGATGGCTTCAGAATAAATTCTTGATACGGGGTATTTCGAATAAGAATTGTAATCCTCAACTTATAATTGTTCTGATCTATATTTCTTAATCGGATGAACGAAAAATGTTTAATTTATTGGAATTGTATGATACAGCCTAAATAGAATTCAGGCTGTATTATATACCGGTTGAACCTCCTGCTGAATTATTCTTTAGGGTGATTTTTTGATCTTTCAGTGAAAAATGATTTTGGATAGTATATTTTCCCTCCGATCTTGATATGCGGTATCTTACCTGATTTTCTCAACCGCTGCAAAGTGCGGTCACTGATCTTGAGCAGCTGCTTTACATCTGCGCTGTCATAATATTCAGGGTGAGTATGATTAGTTTTGTGATGGAGATTGAGCAGTTCTGAAAGTATAAGAAGCACCATATCTTTAAACTGCTCATCCGTGAGCTGGCTGGCTGATTTTATTTTCATCATTGTAAAGCATTTTTAAACAAAGTATTTCTATGTCATATCAAAGTGTTTTGATCCTTTAACGATAAGTGATACCTATTTATTATTTTTATTACTTTAAAAACAGTTTTGACTCGCTATTTTTATTTATTGCTGAATCTTTTCAGTTGTTTTAATTTTCTGATTTTATATTTATCACGTAACGCAAGAGCTTATTTTGCGGAGCAGTCAATAGTCAATTGTGAATTGATCGGCTAATTTCTTAATTGCTTTGGCTTCGCCGAATCGCCAACGCTAATTGCCAAGCTAGATTTCATTTTTGAGTATCTTTGAGATATGACACAACAGTCACAAACATTTGACTCATTCAAATCGCGTTGTGAATTGCTTTCATTTTTGAGTATCTTTGAGATATGACACAACAAATGCAAAGATTCATCAATAGTTGTTATTGTTGTGAATTGCTTTCATTTTTGAGTATCTTTGAGATATGACACAACTTCCAGCGGATTTGCCAAGACTCTATCCTTGTTGTGAATTGCTTTCATTTTTGAGTATCTTTGAGATATGACACAACAAAAGAAAATTTTGGAATGGAATTAAAATAGTTGTGAATTGCTTTCATTTTTGAGTATCTTTGAGATATGACACAACAATTTGCTTTTGGGCTTGATGTTTAGAACAGTTGTGAATTGCTTTCATTTTTGAGTATCTTTGAGATATGACACAACTAAATCTATGTTGTGGGTAAGGCAATGTACGTTGTGAATTGCTTTCATTTTTGAGTATCTTTGAGATATGACACAACCCTGCTAAGGATTTTTTAACTTTTGCGTTTGTTGTGAATTGCTTTCATTTTTGAGTATCTTTGAGATATGACACAACGATTTTTCAATTGAAACTGGTGTCATAGGCGTTGTGAATTGCTTTCATTTTTGAGTATCTTTGAGATATGACACAACATAGGTAATGTAAACTTCACGAAGAATTACGTTGTGAATTGCTTTCATTTTTGAGTATCTTTGAGATATGACACAACCTGCACCGAAATATAAAGCTCCCTGACTGGGTTGTGAATTGCTTTCATTTTTGAGTATCTTTGAGATATGACACAACCTTACCTTAATGGTAAGTCTACGCTTAATGTTGTGAATTGCTTTCATTTTTGAGTATCTTTGAGATATGACACAACCTTTTATAATTAAATAGTTATGTTTTTTTAGTTGTGAATTGCTTTCATTTTTGAGTATCTTTGAGATATGACACAACATTTGCCAAGACTCTATCATCTGCTCACGAGTTGTGAATTGCTTTCATTTTTGAGTATCTTTGAGATATGACACAACTAATGGGGTCTCTTAGTATATTTTTGACCGGTTGTGAATTGCTTTCATTTTTGAGTATCTTTGAGATATGACACAACAGTCTTGCCATAGTAGCTTGAGGGCTATTAGTTGTGAATTGCTTTCATTTTTGAGTATCTTTGAGATATGACACAACTAACTCATACATATAAACAGGCACGTCGCCGTTGTGAATTGCTTTCATTTTTGAGTATCTTTGAGATATGACACAACAGAAGCTATAAAGACTTTATTAAAGATCAGGTTGTGAATTGCTTTCATTTTTGAGTATCTTTGAGATATGACACAACAAGGTCAAATTTGCGTTGACCTAAAAGTTTGTTGTGAATTGCTTTCATTTTTGAGTATCTTTGAGATATGACACAACGTAATTTCCATGAATTTATCACCCTGTTTTGTTGTGAATTGCTTTCATTTTTGAGTATCTTTGAGATATGACACAACTTACGCCATCTGATTGCTATATCTTCTAGTGTTGTGAATTGCTTTCATTTTTGAGTATCTTTGAGATATGACACAACCAATTAAAGCAGATTTTACTTTATCTTCTAGTTGTGAATTGCTTTCATTTTTGAGTATCTTTGAGATATGACACAACTATAAAGCTTGATAAAAACTTTCATATCTAGTTGTGAATTGCTTTCATTTTTGAGTATCTTTGAGATATGACACAACTGCCAATCTTCAAAACCTATTGATTCTGCGGTTGTGAATTGCTTTCATGTTTGAGTATCTTTGAGATATGACACAACACCAGATCAGCAATGGCATCATGGAACGGAGTTGTGAATTGCTTTCATTTTTGAGTATCTTTGAGATATGACACAACTTCGTCATCTGGGCGGATATTGAGAATAATGTTGTGAATTGCTTTCATTTTTGAGTATCTTTGAGATATGACACAACTCTAAACGATAATCTTCATAATTAAATCTAGTTGTGAATTGCTTTCATTTTTGAGTATCTTTGAGATATGACACAACCTGGATTAGCATCATAAAAATTAAATTATGGTTGTGAATTGCTTTCATTTTTGAGTATCTTTGAGATATGACACAACCACGTGGCAGGAATTAAGCCTTTTTTTAGGGTTGTGAATTGCTTTCATTTTTGAGTATCTTTGAGATATGACACAACTTACAAAGTAATGTCAGATCGTTTAGCCGTGTTGTGAATTGCTTTCATTTTTGAGTATCTTTGAGATATGACACAACAAGGTAACGAAAATCCAGTAGTATTTGTGTGTTGTGAATTGCTTTCATTTTTGAGTATCTTTGAGATATGACACAACAATTGTCCAACAGATCCATACCTCTTTTGTGTTGTGAATTGCTTTCATTTTTGAGTATCTTTGAGATATGACACAACAATCATTGATGGTTTTCTGCCAAAAAGATAGTTGTGAATTGCTTTCATTTTTGAGTATCTTTGAGATATGACACAACAAAGGGATGTTTGATAATCATTGTTGTTTTGTTGTGAATTGCTTTCATTTTTGAGTATCTTTGAGATATGACACAACAAACTGCGAAAGGATATAAACATCTGAGAGGTTGTGAATTGCTTTCATTTTTGAGTATCTTTGAGATATGACACAACTATGTCGCCTTGTTTGACCTCTACCATTGGGTTGTGAATTGCTTTCATTTTTGAGTATCTTTGAGATATGACACAACAAAAATTTGTTCCTGATTAATTGGAAATGAGTTGTGAATTGCTTTCATTTTTGAGTATCTTTGAGATATGACACAACAATTGTCTTCAACCCAATAACAGGGTTTTCGTTGTGAATTGCTTTCATTTTTGAGTATCTTTGAGATATGACACAACGAAAGGCTGCCTAAAGAAAAGCTTCCGATGGTTGTGAATTGCTTTCATTTTTGAGTATCTTTGAGATATGACACAACAATGTATCTGGATAAACATCTTTGATTGTTGTTGTGAATTGCTTTCATTTTTGAGTATCTTTGAGATATGACACAACTGAAAGATTCATTAACATTAAACCTACCTTGTTGTGAATTGCTTTCATTTTTGAGTATCTTTGAGATATGACACAACGGGCTCCAGTGATTAAAATGTAAATGAGTAGTTGTGAATTGCTTTCATTTTTGAGTATCTTTGAGATATGACACAACTACTTGCTCAGGTTTATGAAAGACACATTAGTTGTGAATTGCTTTCATTTTTGAGTATCTTTGAGATATGACACAACCAATACTTGTAACTCCAGAACTGGTATAAGGTTGTGAATTGCTTTCATTTTTGAGTATCTTTGAGATATGACACAACAAGTAATCTTTTGCAGTATTAGCGGGAGCAGTTGTGAATTGCTTTCATTTTTGAGTATCTTTGAGATATGACACAACTCGAAAGACAAACCATTTAACTCATACATAGTTGTGAATTGCTTTCATTTTTGAGTATCTTTGAGATATGACACAACCCGATTTACAATGGAATTCTTTTGTGTTGAGTTGTGAATTGCTTTCATTTTTGAGTATCTTTGAGATATGACACAACTAATTTTCGTTATTTTTTTTGTTTTAAAATGTTGTGAATTGCTTTCATTTTTGAGTATCTTTGAGATATGACACAACAATTCAAACTTTTTTGTTGTTGTTTTTGTTGTTGTGAATTGCTTTCATTTTTGAGTATCTTTGAGATATGACACAACCTCAAAATTTAACCCTCTGTTTTTCAGAGGGTTTATTTTGTTTTTAGGATTTAAAATTCAGAACAATTCGAGTTGTTGGAAGGTCGGTGGAGGTTCTTCTTTATTTCTGGCAAAAAAGATTTCGATATCTCCAAACTGCTTATCGGTGATGCACATAATGGCTACTTTTCCGGCTTTCGGAAGCATAAATTTTACTCTTTTGATGTGTACTTCTGCATTTTCACGGCTCGGACAGTGACGCACGTACATCGAAAACTGAAATAAAGTAAATCCGTCATCAATCAAAGCTTTCCGAAAACGGTTTGCATCTTTCATATTCGCTTTCGTTTCGGTCGGGAGGTCATATAATACTAAAACCCACATAATTCGGTATGCATTAAACCTTTCGGCGTTCATTTTTGGTGACTATTGTTTGTTTGTCTTAATGATCGCAGCCCGACCTGAGTGGAGCTCTTTTTGCAGATTGTAGTGCTGGAAAAATGCGGTTGGAAATCTGCAAAAAAGCGGGAACCCTTCGACTCCGCTCAGGATAAACTACAGGCGGATAAAGCTGCCATAAAAAAATTACATCAATTCCGGATAGGAAATCAGTCGCTTTTCTCCTGTGTAACATTTGTAAAGTGACGAAGTCGTTGTTTTTACAGCAACCAGCAACGGTCTTGTTTTGTCATCAATACGCACATCTTTGGTTGCAATCTGGAGAATATGCGCTTTAAATTCTTTCGTCAGTTCTTCAGTATCCGGATGAATTTTCAGCCACTGCATCACAAGTAGATCAACAAACGGACGGTAAGGCTCCATTAAATCATCGGCAAGGCAATACGGATTGTATTTATTTTTATGAAAAATGCCGAGAACAGGCAACAGTCCGGTTTCTACGATGGCTCTTGCGACAATGCTTCTGAGTACGGCATATCCAAAATTGAAAAACTGATTGGGTGAATCTCCAAAACGCTGCCTCAAAAAATCCAGACTGATGAGGTATTTCCAGTAATGCTGTGCGGCAATGCCTTCCATATTCGTAATGTCGCCGGATTTTACGTTTCTCTGATATTCAATCATCGGTTCATAGTAATTCCCCAGTTTCATCAGGACATTTTTCTGGTTTTCGATCTTGCATTCCACCGTCTGTTTCCAAAGCTGTTTTTTCAGCGGTTCACTGGCTTCCAGCTGATCTTTTACCCGATCGGAATGTTCGGTGTGCCCATACAGCGGGAGCATTATTCCGTGCGGTAAATGATGGGCATCGCAACTCACCACCACGACATTGTTTCCCATCATTTTCTGAATCAGATGGTGCGAAATGGTTATCTGATAATGATCCAGCATCAATAACCCCAAATCTTCCACAGGAACACTCCCCTTTTCCGTTTTGGTTTCCGGACAGAGGATTTTCAATTGCTCGTCTTTGAGCTTAAGGTAAGCAGGGTTGCCGATGTAGATGGAGCGGGTGATCATACTGTAAAAGTCTTAATATTCTCCTATTTTAGATATTTCTCCTAAATGGTTTAATCTAACTTTTATTGGATTTAAATCAATCAAACCTTTTGTACTTAATCTATAGAATCTCTTTCCTTCTTTCGCTCCTTCCGTTTTTTTCAATTCTGAATTCTTGGTTTCCAAATGATGTCTAAACCAATAATCTCCTTCTGCAATGCTCCAAACCAAATACAGATGCTTACTTAATAAAGATTTATCATTATTTTTGATTGCTTCATCAAATTCTTCTTGCGATAATCCCAAAATAAACATTTCATTCTGTTGCATACTAAACTTTAAATTGAGATGATCAGCAGGTAGTTTATTTAAAAATGATTCTGGAAGTTCTTTGTTTAATAAATCATTCCAAACTTCTGATGTATTTTTGATAACCGTAGGAATTTTGTACTTTTTCCTCTCTACTGCGTGCCAAAAGGTACAACTGTGTTGGATAAGTTTATTGTCTTTGTCTTCATAGATGGCAATGTGATGATTATTCCCCATCACTACAAACCCGATTTCTTTGCCATTCTCATCTTTTTTTATGGCTTGTAAATTATTAGCATCAGGACGAGCGAATAAACGAACGGTTATGATTGGAATTTGTTTTTCTTCATTAAACCAAAGCGTATCTTTAAATGCTTCTTTTTCTTTATTATTAAATTGAGCTAATCTTTCTTTTACTAAAAACTTCACTTTATCATCAACAATATCATCAGCTTGATTGGCTTTTAAATTTTGTAATTTATACTTCAAAACTGTTGCATAGTTGTAACAAGATGCTTTTTCAAGGATTTCCGATTTTTCTTCATTCAAATAGATTGGGTTTTTCTTTAGACTGGATAAAGCCATTTTTGAACTATTTTCATTTTCAGAAAGTCTTGTTTCAACAAGATTTTTAATTTTTTGATGTACAATTTTATCTGAATTTTCGAATAAATATTTTAAAGGTTTATCTTTTTCAATCACTTTAATTTTGCCATAAACCGATTGTTCGTGTAATGCTCCTCTCGGAACAATAACTCCTGTATCTTTATTTTTCCCGGTTGCTTTAAATTTTGTTATTGTAGCTACTTTTTTACCTGCTTTAAAAGAAACTAAAATTTTATCCGCTTCATTCATTACTTGTTCTGTGGTGAATGGCTTTTGAGTTTTTAAGTATTTTTCTAGAAGTGTAGTCTTTTCGTTAAATTCTATTTTAGCTTCTTCAATTTCTTTATTCATTAAATCTTTAGTGTCACTAGAATTAAGAGTATTAATTCGCTGAATGAACCCTTGTTTTGTACAAGCAACTACCAAAGCATCAATTGCGTGATGACGATGGTCATCTCTTTTTGTCCAATTTTCAATTTCTTCTTTTTGGTGTTTTCTTTTTCCGTGTTCACTTGTCCATTCTTTAGTCACCGTTTGTCCTAACTCTTTGTATTTAGGCATTTGTAGATTCATCAAAACATCGTCCCAACCCCAAAGATTTCGAAGCTTTGCAGTAACTCCACCTTCGGTAGTTGTTACGTTATTGCATACTTTCTGCAAAATTTCACGTGCTTTTCTGGAGATATATTGGGTGTCTCTTAATTGTCTGTCGATGAAGTTTTCCCAAAGTTTTTTATCGGTTTCGGTTTCTTTGCCTTGCTTTTTTCTTTCTAAGTACTCTTTATGCGAAACCTTCAGCCTTTGCATTTTGCTGTAAGATATAATTCCTCTGTTAAACCAATCATCCACTCTTTCAGCGTATATTCTTACCGCTTCATCGCCTTTTGTAGCCATATAATCGTAAGCTGTTTGGTTGGTTTTTGTAGAATTACATTTTCTATGAACCAAAACTTTATTAGTCTGCGAATCATCAAAAAGCAAAGCCTTCGGAACAATATGATCTACATCAAAAGCATCACCACTTAATGCTTCAGTAAGATTAAAATTTTCTCCACAATAGATGCACTGATTATTGACTTTAGCCTCTTTCAGATTTTTACTTAGTGACGGAAAAATGAATTTATATTTTTGAATGCATCGCTTCGTAGCAGGCAATCCCAACTCTGTCAATCTTTTCCCTATTTCTTCATTAAGTTTTTTGTTTTTCGAGTTTTGTAAATCTGCGTCATTTCGCTCGTCTTTGCTTTGTTTAAGCTCGCGCGCCAATTCTACTCTAATTTCAGAAGGCTTTCCATATTGTTCTATAATGGCATTAACTACGTTAATCATTTGATTTAGAATCTTTTCAACAATCGGTTGTCTCAAACTGTTTTTGGTGAGAAGCTCTAATTTATCTAAAGTAACTTGTTGCTGTCTCTCATCTTTTGTCAAAGAATTTGAGTGATTGTACCCCGCCAAACTGCACGATTGAGAATAATCGTAACCTTCCATCAGAAAAGGAAGAATTTTTCGCATTGCTTTGTTCGATTTATTACCGAAAGCCTGCTTATTAAAATCAATTTTGGAAAGTTTCTCTGCAATTTCTTCATTAAAACCAAATCGTTTGATAAGTGCATTTTTACATTCATCTAAATCCTTCAAAGAATAAATTGTATGCCAAAATTGATATAATGGTTCTTTCTCTAATGAAGCATCTAATTCCAAACCTGCTCTTTCTTCCAAGATTTCACCAGTCTGTTTGTCAACTAAAATTGAAGTTTTTTCTGTTGGAATAATGGAAACATCAAAATTTAAAAGATCATTATCTCCTAAAATTTTATGAATACTCGCATAAGTTTCATTTCCTTTAATACCTTTTAAAATTTGTTTATTTACGTAAACATCATCTTTTTTGAGATTTAAAATTTCAAGAAGCTTTGTAAAACTTAAATTGTCATTTTTAAATAAATATTCTGCTATGAGTTCCTTTTCTTCTAAGGTAGGTATCTTTTCACCCCATTTATATTTGCTTCCTTCTGGATTTTTTATTTTCAAAGTAATGGTATTCACTACTTCCCAAATTCGGCAAAGTTGAAATAATGGCGAAGTTTTCGGAGCTACTTTTGGACCAACAAAAACAGTTTTATTTTTGTTTTTCTCTTTATCGAAAACAGTTTTCTCAAAGCCTTCAAATTCACAGACACTCACCAATCCTTTTTGAGATTTAAGTTTTCTTTGATAATAAATAATTTCATTTCTTAATTGATGAATAATCTCCTCTGTAAGAAAATCGTGTTTTCCTTTTTGAGCATTAATAATCGTATCAAATTCTTCTATATAGGCTTCTCTTGGATAAACTTCTTCTTTGATTCTGAAATATGAATTATTAAGATTGGCGTTATTCAACCCATCATAAAAAAATTGTCCGATGGTTTGATTTTTATCTTTCAATTGAGCATATCTTCCTTTTACAGCCTGAACATAATCTGTATCTTTTTTGTCGGCATTGGCTTCACTTCTTGCAGACTTGTATCCACGTTTTTGGTTAAGCATATAAAAAATACGCCCCAATTGTTCAGCAGAAATATTTTCATTTGGATTTGCAGCATCATTTCTTAACTTCCATAAATCCATCATAGGAAGTTTCAGCAATTCTTCGGAGGGAAAAATATTATATTTGATAAGAAGTTTTTTTAAATCACTTTTTTTTAGTTGCTTCCTATCATAACCCTTTCTTTGATTTCTACTAACAGTTCTGCTTTGATTTTTTGTGATTGACAAACCTCTTTGAAATTCTTCTTTATCACTGGTTGTTAAAGGAATAATCCGTGATCCCATTGCAATAATCCGAATTGGAACATTGTTTTCGTCAACTTGAATCAACGCCCAACCAATTGAGTTCGTTCCCAAGTCTAATCCAAGTATATTTTTAGTCATAATTATTAAGTTTTTGTAATTGCATAAAAGTAAAAAGAATATTTTTTATTAAAATACGGAAAACCGTAAACAAGATAAAAAATTATTTTTCTACATTTGTATCCGAAAGCAATTCACAATAAGGATTATTCCGTTGTGAAAACATTTAAGGCGGGGCAACTCGCCTTCTTTTATTGAATACTAAGCAATTCTTAATTAGCACGGCTTTTTGAAGGCTTCAGTATAGTCGGTATCTTTGTTACCCTTTTCGCTTTATTTAAAAATAAGATACTCTATTTCTCTATTGAAAGATAAAATGTATTTTTGTGGGGTTAAAAAAACACAACAGTTTATGAATTTTAGTATTTCAAGAAAAATCAGTCTCGGTGTTCTTATGGCAACTGCCAATTTCTGTTTTGCCCAGGATAAAGCTGAAGCTGCCCTGAAGAAATTTGAAGAAAATTATCCACAGGAGAAAATACATCTTTTATTAAGTAAAAACAGTTTTGTCGCCGGTGAAAATCTGTGGTTTACTTCCTTCGTTTTTGAAGGATACGGTCCATCCACAATTTCCACAAGCATTTTTATTGAGTTATACGATCAGAACAAAAAGTTAATCAGCAAAAAGCTATACCCCCTGATCAAAGGTAAAGGCAGCGGAAGCATCACATTACCGGAAGATCTGAAAGAAGATGTATATTATCTAAGAGCCTATACTACCTGGATGGGTAATTTTAGCGATGATTTTAATGAAATACAGCCAATTTTGGTCTATAATCCATCTTCGCCGGAAAAACTTGTTAAAGACACCATATCACCATGGACTGCTGAAGTTTTTCCTGAAAGCGGAACTTTTATTGACGGTATTCAGACCAAATTTGCTGTAAGATTGAAGTCTAAAGGTGAAATTCCGTCAGAATGGGAAGGATATGTAACCGAATCTTCAAATCCCGATAAGAAAATTGTGAGCTTCAAAGGATTCGACCAAAATGTAGGATCGTTTAGTTTCATACCACAATCAGGAAAAGTTTATCAGGTAAATATATCAGACACAAGTGGAAAAAAACAGATAATCAGCCTACCTCAGGTAGCTTCTTCGGGCATTAATCTGCAGGTAAAGAGCAACAATGATGCTATAAAATTTACCCTTAAATCTAAAAATATTACCGCTGATTCTCAATTTAAAGTTTTAGGTACAATAAACAATCAGCTTGTATACAAAGCTAAAATCAGTAAAATATCAGATCTGGAATATTCAATCCCTACTAATCAATTGATCAATGGCATTCTGAATCTTACGGTATTTGACGATAAGGAAAACATTGTTGCACAAAGACTTTGTTTCGTACAACCGCAAATTTTAAAAATCAATAAGCCCTCTTTAAAGAATATTACGCTCAGTACCAAAACAAGAGACAGCAATTCTTTTAATATTGATCAGAATAAAGCAATTGACTCTTATACTATTGCTGTTATGGATGGTGAGGCAGAAAATAATGAATCAGAAGAAAGTCTGCTTTCTAAATTATGGCTTACGGGTGATCTTACTTCAAAGATTTACAAACCTTCACAATATTTTACTTCTGACCGAAATTTTGAAGCCTTAGATGCTTTGCTCATCACTGAAAAGTGGAACCGCTTTAGCTGGCAAACAATCATAGCGGGGAATTTCCCGGTTATCAAATATAAACCTGAAATGTATCTTTCCTATAAAGGAAAAGCAATGCAGCTGGGAAAACCTGCTTCAGAAGCAGAAATAAACCTTATATTTAAAATGCCGAATCAGGGGATAAAATATAATGTTGTTACCACCAATAAAGATGGTCTGTTTACCTTGAACGGTTTGATTTTTGAAGAGGACATGAAATTTTCTTATCAGCTGAATAGTGAAAAAGCTACAAAAAACGCAGTACAGGTTTATTTTCAGCCAAACTTTTCATTTCTGCCACTGAACATAAACCTTCCAAAAACACAATATCAGCTGGTACCCCGTAATAAAGGTGATAAAATTTCTCAAGAGATAGAAAGAGCTATTGTTAACAAAAGCAGTACAGCAGAGATTAATGAAAAAGTAACATTAATTGAGGAAGTCACTATAAAAGCTCAAAAGAAAGATCTTACAAAAAAACTTAATAGTGAACTCAGCAGTCCATTATTTAAAAGTAATAATGAAGTGGTTTTTGATTTTGTAAATGATAATATGGGAGCACAGGCTTCTTTTAATATATTACAATGGTTACAGGGGCGGGTTGCCGGCTTGCAGATTCAAATGCAGGGAGGAAATTATACTGCCAGTTTCAGAGGGAGTCCTATTGCATTTTTTCTTGATGAAATGAGAATGGATGCATCACAGATATCCACCATTCCGGTTCCTTCTATTGCGATGATAAAAGTTATCCGTGGTAGTTTTGCAGGAAACTTTGGAGGCGGAGACGGAGCTATTGCAATTTATACCAAACGCGGCGGTACCACGGGAGCAACCATAGATCCTACTCTGCCATCTACACTAACTGAAATCAAACTTACCGGCTACGATAAAGAAGTGCCTTTTATCAATAATATTTACGAGGATGAACGTCTTAGGAACATTGCTCAGGATAAAAGAGATGTTCTTTACTGGAATCCGTATGTGGAAAGTAAACCGTCTGAGTCAACTGTTATCCAATGGTATAATAACGATGATGCAAAAAAGTTTAAAGTAATTATTATTGGCTTTGATGAAAATAATGATCTTCTGTATTATAATAAAGTGCTTGATCAGAGTAAATAATTACTCGAAAAGCATGTGTAACTTAATTTAATAAAGTATAAAACCGCCAATCTTTTGAAAGGCGGTTTTTTGCTTATATAATTAAGAGTAATCCTTATATTATTCCAGTTCGGCAAGATATTTTTCGGCATCCATTGCTGCCATACAGCCGCTTCCGGCTGCCGTAATTGCCTGTCTGTAGATGTGATCCTGTACATCTCCTGCTGCAAATACTCCCGGAAGATTGGTTCTTGTAGAGCCTTTTTCGGTGATGATATATCCGTTTTCATCCAAATCAACCTGACCAACAAATACATCGGTATTCGGTTTGTGACCGATTGCAATAAAAATTCCTTCTACATCAACAGTAGACTTTTCCTGTGTCTGATTATTGATAATCACTGCTTTTTCTACCAGATTATTGGCACCTTCTATTCCTATCAGTTCATGATGGAATTTCACTTCAATATTCGGAGTATTTTCCACTCTGTGAATCATTGCTTTAGAGGCTCTGAAGACATCTTTTCTTACAAGCATAGTCACTTTTCTGCATAATTTCGCAAGATAAGTGGCTTCCTCTGCGGCAGTATCACCTGCTCCCACTACTACAACATCCTTTCCTTTATAAAAGAAACCGTCACAGGTTGCACAAGCTGAAACTCCTCCTCCTGCGTATTTTTTTTCATCATCAAGACCTAGATATTTTGCTGTAGCTCCGGTAGAAATAATAACCGTTTTTGCAAAAATCTCTTTATTTCCTGCATACAACTTGTGAACTCCGCCGATTTCACGGGAGAATTCGGCTTTTGTAATCAGTTCGTAATGTACTTTTGTGTCAAATCTTTCCGCCTGTTTCTGAAGATCCATCATCATTTCAGGACCGGTAATTCCTGCAGGATATCCCGGGAAATTATCCACCTCAGTAGTGGTAGTCAATTGTCCACCTGGCTCAAGACCTGTGTATAATTCGGGTTTCAGGTCTGCTCTTGCTGCATAAATTGCTGCGGTAAAACCAGAAGGTCCGGATCCTACTATTATACAATCTAAAATATTTTGCTCCATAATCTGTTTATCAATAATTTAAAAAATTTCGGGTGCTAAGTTCGTAAATTTTACTTTCTAATTAAATTTATTTTGATGATAGTTGTCAATATCTGATATGCAAATGGTCGATTTTAAAGTTAATGAGTGAATTGTGAATTTTCATTTGAAGAAATGTCAAAATGAAATGAATTAACTATTCACTATTCATTTTCACACTTTCATCTTAATTTTATCCACATTAATGATTTTGTACACTAACTCTTTAATAAGTTCAGCTTCAGTCATATTAACTGCTCCAAGTCCTTTTCCTTTCATATCAAACTCCCGTAAAATAGAAATAACTCTGGTAGAATGCTTTAGCGGATATAATCTGGCTGCTTCGGCATAATCTTTAATAAAATAAGGATTAATCCCCATTTGAGAAGCTATAACCTGCGGAGGCTGTCCTGCCATAGTATTGTAGATAATTATATTGGAAAAATAGCTGTATAGACTTGCCAGCATCATCACAAACGGATTGTTTTTCGGATTTTTACCCATAAAATGAGCAATCTTAAAGGCTGCATTGGCATTTTTTGTTCCTAAAGCTTTCTGTAATTCAAAAACATTAAATTCTTTGCTGATTCCGATGTGATTTTCTACCACCGTTCCGTCTAAAATATCCCCTTGCTTAAGGATTATTTTAAGCTTATTCAGTTCATTGGCAATTCTGGAAAGATCGTTGCCAAGATATTCTGCAAGAAGATGCGAAATATTGGGAGCGGTTTTAATGCTTAGTTTAATGCATTCGTCTGCAATCCATTTCGGAAGCTGATTTTCTTTTACAGATTCACTCAGAAACAATGTTCCGGATTTTTCAAGAAGCTTGGTAACCTTTTTACGGCTGTCAAGCTTTTTATGTTTATGGGCAAAAACTAAAACAGTAGAAGGAACTGCGTTCTGAATATACGCTTCCAATGCATTGCTTTCATTTTCGGTAAGTTTCAGATCCTGAGCTTCTTTTACGATGATAACCTGCTTATCACCCATCATCGGAAACTGCCTTGCCAGTGAAAGAACTTCCTGATATGTGGTATCTTTTCCGTAAACAACGGTCTGGTTAAAAGCTTTTTCGTCTTCTTCCAGAAAATCATTTTCCAGAGCTTTTACGGCAAGATCAATAAAGTAAGGTTCTTCTCCATGAAAAAAATAAATCGGCAGAACTTCTTTATTTTTAATATTTTTGAGGATTAAATCTAATTCTTTCATCTTTTACTAATGGAACTTCCCAAACTGAATTTTCAGGAAACTTTTGATTTTAAATTCAAGAAAGACAAAGATAAGTTTTTTATCTATGATCTGGTGCGCAAAACTTATCTTTTGCTTACTCCTGAAGAATGGGTACGACAGCATTGGGTTCACTATTATCTTACGGTAAAAGCTTACTCTGCTTCTGCTTTGATTACGGAAAAAAAGATCTTGCTGAATGGCTTAACGAAACGAATAGATCTTCTGATTACCGAAAAAACGAAACCTAAAATTTTGATCGAATGCAAAGCACCTCAAATTAAACTGACTGAAAAAACCTTTGAGCAAACTGCAAGATACAACTCTGTTATCGGAGCTTCAGAAATTGTTCTTACAAACGGATTGCAGCATATTCATGCATATTATGAAAACGGCGAGTATCTTTTTATAAAGCCTAGATGAAATCTCAAAGAAATGTTTTTTGAAATTTTGAGTACGATTTTTGCTTGTTCATTCACCGAAATTAAATAGCCCCGATTGGAGCGGCATCCTTTTTTGAGCGAACGAAGCAAAGCGGAGTTCGTTTAAAAAAAGATACAGCGGAAAGCGGGAAAAAGCTCCTGAAAATAATGAACCTGAAATACAGTCATCAAAATTTCAGGAGCTATAATGAAAAGATTGACATCAACAAAATAACAAAATATGATACGCACTATTTTACTCTCTGCATTTATGATGACATCAGGAAGTGTTTTGAGTCAGAATCTTAAAAATGTTTCTTATCAGGATGGTTCGCAAAAGCTGAACGGAATGATTACTGCAAATGCAGGGAAAAAACTTCCAGGAGTATTGATTCTCCCCGCCTGGAAAGGGATTGACGATGAAGCCAAAACAGCGGCTGCAGATCTGGAAAAGCAAGGCTATATTGCTTTCATTGCTGATATTTACGGTGAAGGAAATATTCCCACGGATAATGCATCGGCAGCAAAAAGTTCAGGCTATTACAAGAAGAATTTTAACGATTATCAGAAAAGAATTGCATTAGCTTTGGAACAGCTGAAGAAAAATGGTGCAGTTCCTGAAAAAATTGCAGTAATTGGCTATTGTTTCGGAGGAACAGGCGCTTTGGAGTCTGCACGAGGACAGCTTCCCGTAGCCGGTGTGGTCTCCATTCATGGAAGCATCGGAAAAGATCCGTCTAGAGAAAACAGGGAGATTCTGACAAAAGTTCTGGTTGAAAATCCTGCGGAAGACCAAAGCGTTACCAAAGAAGATTATGATAATCTCGTAAAAGAAATGAAAGCAGGAAAAGCAGATTGGCAGATCATTACGTATGCTAATTCAAAACATACTTTTACAGACCCGAAATCTCCTGATTATAATCCTGCAATGGCAAAAAGAGCATGGAATCATACACTTTTATTTCTGAAAGAAATCCTTAAGTAATAAAACAACTATACAATATAACAAAGTAGAAATCTAACAGTGTAACAATAGAAAATAATTGCTGCACTGTTATACTATTTTACATCAATCTACTCCTTCATCTTCCCGGTTTACTTTTTCCATAGAAAATGCAGGAAGGCAGATAGCAATATATTCGCATTCTTCCGGAAAAGGATTACTGTAACGTATTCTTGCTCCTTTTTCGATCATAATACTTTGTCCTTTTTCTAAAACTACTATTTCGCCTTCAATTTCAAATTGTTTTTTCCCGGAGATGATAAGTGTAAATTCATCGAATTCAGGAGTTTGGTGCGGTTCGCTCCAATTGGGAGGCGCAATCATGTGCGCAATAGAAATATTGGGATTTTCTGTTGAGTTTCCCCAATGTTCCTGAATAAGCTTACCATCGTTGGTGGGAACTACAAAGGGTGATTTCTGGATTTTATATTTTTTCATATATAAATATTTTTAAAAACTAAGGTTCAAAAAATCCCCTCGTTGTAAAGGGGATCTGTATTGTTTATAGCATTATCCTTTAGATTTTGCAGCCTCAGATTCAATTTTTTTAATCTCTTTCAGCTTTTCTGCAATTTTGGTTACCGCATCTGGTTTGGCCGGTCTTAAAGGAATCTCAGCTTGAGCCATATCCCATTTAATGACAAGATTTCCAGAGTTTTCATCAGTAGGATTTAAAGTAATTTCAAACCATTCCTGTTTGTCTGCCAATGTATTTACCGGAACGGTAACATCAACCACATCCTGTTTAGGATCATACGTATAAGCTCCCCATTGCTGGAAGTCTTTGTTTAAAATTACTTTCCATTCTTTTTCAGTTGGGACGATAAATAATCCATACGTTCCTGCCTGAACTGTTTTACCACCAAAATTAACCGACTGTCCGAAAGTGATCTTTGTAGATGAGTTGGCTCCTGCTCTCCAAACCTGACCATAAGGAACGAGCTCACCAAATATTTTTCTTCCCTTTACTCCCGGTCTTCCGTAATCTACGGTAATTTTAGACATCGAAAACTGCTGCTCAACTTTTTGTCGCGGGCTTGCTGCCGGTACAGAATAATCCTGTGCAAAAGCCATGGCAGAAGCTGATATACAAACTGCAAATAATAATTTTTTCACTTTTTAAAATTTGCTTAAAAATACAAAATCAAGTTTATAAATAGCTTTTTGGTTTTGATAAAATTTGTTAAATTTCTAGAATTCTTTTTGCCTGTTCGATATGTCTCAGATTATGATAAATGACAAAGCGAAAGGTATCTCCCAGTTTCAGCCTTATAAAACTTGAAATGCTGATTCCGGTTTTTATTGTATTTAAATTTACATTTTCAGCATCATTTAAAAGCTCTGTCATCTGTTTTTGCTGGGCAATAAACTCGTTCAGCACTTTCCTATCCAGATTGCTGTGAATGGGATTCATGCTTTTGAAAGTTTTCATTTTATTGAGTTTCTGCTTCGGCATCATTGATTTAGCAAAATAATTTCCCAAGATTCCGGAACTGAAAACCTCTGTAAATCTGGTATCAGAATTCTGAATGCTATTTCTTATTTCAGGCAGGTAAAATCTTCCGTACAAATTAAGATGTTCCAGACACTCCAAAATACTCCAGCTCTTTTCTGAAAGCCTGAAATTGAGTTTCTCATGAGGTTGACTGAGAAGTTTTTCAGCAAAATTCAGATTATCCTGCGTAATACTTTTCAGCTCATCAATCAATTGTCGTGTATTCATTTTCATGTCAATTTTATGGCAAAGATCTGGCTTTGAGAAATGATAAATATTGATCGGAATCAAGATTTTTTGAGCCTTGAAAGAGTTTCAGGTGACATTCTGAGATAATTGGCAATATATTTATCCGGGATTTGCTGAAAAAGCTGCGGACTTCTTTTCAGTACCCTTTCATACCGTTCTTTTGGAGAGCTTATGAGCAGGTCTTTTTCTCTTTCAATTTGTTGCAGGACAAGATCTTCCAGAATTACAGTCCATAATTTCAGGTTGTCTCCTGAAGACTGAATAAAGTCGTAGAAGTCTTTTTTGCCGGCAATGAGGACTTCGGTTTTTTTGATTGCCTGAATGCAAAAATCAGATGGATTTCCCGACAGGAATGAGTCTAAAGATACAATGATATTTCCTTCATAGCCAAAACGGATGATACGCTCTTCGTTCTGATCATTTATAAAAATTCTGACACTCCCTTTTTCAATAAAATAAATATTCGTGTCTTTTTCTCCGGTTAACTTCAAAAACTGATTACGCTTCACCGTTTTTTTAGTCTGAAAAATATGAGCATCAAGAAGTGTTTTAATGATATTCATGGATGTTGTAAATAAAATTAAACCTCATACATGAATTACGAGGTTTAAATATTGTTATTGATAAAATTATTCCGGCATCGCCTTCCATCTTTGGAGAATAGAGGTATAGAAATACATAAAGATAAATCCTCCGAGAAGTAGAATATAGCTTATTCCAAGTCCTAAATAATCAAATACCGTGACACAGGTTTTAGTCTGAGAAATATCATAGCTGTCATAAATCTCTACACCGCACATTGCTTTTTGATGCATACTGATAATTCCAAAAATCAAAAGAAGAAAGAGCACAAAACCATTCATCGAAATATTAACAAAAATAGAGGAAACCATTTTGCTTAAAGATTCTATTTTAAAAATCGGGATAAGAAGAATGACCAGTGAAACCAGCAGCAAGAAATATAAAACGAAAAACTCTTCTTTATATCCTGTAACTGCAGTATACATTACGATGACCAACGTAATCGCCAAAACAAGCAATCCTGCGCTGATTACACTGAACAGAAGGGATTTAAGTCCTGTAATTCTGAAACTGAAAATAAAAGTTGAAAGAAAAAATGCAATCCAGATATAAATATGAACATTTTCTGAAAAGAAGTCTTCATTTTTTACCCTGTCTACATTTTCCAACAGCTCTTTCATATGATCTGTACAGTAATAATAATCGGTGACATTGTTTTTAAAATAATCCTGCGGAGAGACCTGATTATTAATTTCAGGATTAAATTGACGTATTTTCACACTGTCACTCACGATATTTCCATCTTCGTCTATAGCAGTAGCAACTGAATCGACTGCAATAGCAGAATCGTAGTATTCATTATCGTCATTTCCCCTAGGCTGATAATCTTTAATGAAATACCGCACTTCAAAATCAGGATTTTGGGGAGTATAAATCATTTTTACCCAGCTTTTTGACTCAAGATTATTTTTAACTCTATATTTTTTAGAAATGGCAAGAAAATCTGTTAGTAATTTTTCCAGTTCAGCAGGATTTTTTCTGTCTAGAAGTTCTGCGGTTTTCTGGTTGATTATTGCTTTTTTGTTTTTTAAAGTATGATCAGGAGAGTCTTTGTTGTAATAATAATCGATCTCAATCGCTGAAACTCCATCATCATAAGCTTGAAAGTTATGGGCATACAGTATATTTGAGAAATTGTAATACGTAAGTCCTGTTGTTTTAATATAAGGAGAAACGTCCACTACCTCTTTTTTGAAATAAAAAATCTGAGATTTTTCTTTTGTGTCGGAATATGCAATAGGTGTTTTCAGTGAAGCTTCGGGTTCAGGAATGATAAATTCATTTTTTTTGTCTCTCTTGAATGAAGTTTTGGAATATACAGAGTTAAACTGATAAACCCTGTCATAATACACAAAATATTTTTTGTTTCTGTCAATATCATCAATATCCGTTTCACAATACAAATCGTTGAAAGGCTTAGGAAAAAGACGGTTTTCCAGCGTGTAACTTTCCAGATTTTGTGAAAGAAAAGGATGTACTCTGTTGATGATATCAATATTTTTCGACATTTCCTCGTCAGAATACTTCTGATTAATAAACAATCTGAAGCCAACCATATAGGAAAAGAAAAAAGTTGTACTTGCGAAAATGATGATAAAGTACTGTACAAACTGGACAAAAAGTTTACCCTTTGAGGACGGATAAAAGTTTTTGAAGGCGTTGTTTTTAAACATCATGAGAAGCCAGCCTACAATCATCAGAATAGAGATAATAAGATGTATAAAGATAACTCCGTCCGTATAATAGTCATTTTTCACGCTGTATTTTTGCAGTGAAACAGGATCTATATGTGAAAGATAACCTATCACGAAAAACAGAATATGTACTGCTAAGCTTCCTAAAAGCATCCACACGATTCTGGTATTCCAGATGGTAGGATATTTTTCAAGCAGATATTGATTGAATTGATTTATTTTTTGCATTTTTTTAGATTAAGGAAGATTAACTCACGAAAAATCTTCTGGTAGAAGAAGAAATATTTCGGATATACACAATTTCTGCTCCGGCGTTTCCTAAGGCTTTCATCACCTCCGAAAACTTAGTTTCAGAAGGAAAATATGCTACAAAAATACCTCCGTTGAAGTTCAGTTTTTCAGGATTAAAATCTCTGAAAATTTCCAGCAGTTTTTCACGGGATTCCGGGGTGTCAATTTCGATGATCAGATGGGAATTTTCGGTATTTTGAAGTTCAGAATTATCTTTGTACTGCCCATTTTTCAGGAAAATGACTTTATCTGAAATTTTTTCCACCTCATACAGCTGCTGCGAACTGAGAATCAAAGCAATGGGATTATTGACAGAATTGGCAATTGATTTTAAATCTTCCAGAATGACCTGCTGCGCCAGAACATCCAGATTTGCCAAAGGCTCATCCAGCAAAAGAATCTCGGGCTTTCTCAACAGCGTCCTTGCAAGCTCAAACCGCATTTTGTAACCGGAAGAAAGCTCGCTCCATTTCAAATGTTTATAATTCCACAAACCAAGACGGGCAATCATCATCAGAGTTCTGGTTTCATTTTCTTCAGGAGAAATTCCGTAATTAGAAAGTACAAATTTTAAATTGTCTTTCAGGCTTCCATACCATTTTTCTGTTCGTTGCGGAATATAAACCAGTTTCGTACGAAGATCGAAATCATTTTCGGGCTGATTATTAAATGAATAATTGAGTTCGCCTTCATTGTAAGAAATTTCTTTGGCTAAAATTCGCAAAAGTGTCGTCTTGCCATTACCGTTCTCTCCTACCAAACCGTATACCTGACCTTTGTTGATTTCTACAGAAACCGGTCCCAGCGAAAAGCGGTTGCTTCCGTAAGATTTCATAATGTTTCTTGCCCGAAGAACAGAGGGTTCCAACGGATGCTCCTGAACAGGGATTTTTTCAATTTTGAGAAGCAGATCGTTAGATTTCTTAATAAGTTCTTCGGTATAGTCAGGATATTTTTCCTTCCAGTCTGTAAGCTCAATTGCTTCTTTGTAGATGTCCATGTTTTGGGTATCCATGGCACAATCCATCAGTTTTCTGAACCCGAGAACAGTATCTTTATTGTCGAAAAAATGCTTCACTTCAACGACCCGCTGTTGGTGTTTCGTCATTAGGTTTTATTTGATGATCCGAAGATAACTATTTTAATTCAAATGTGAGAGAAAATTAATATTTTTAGTGTGATCACAATTAAATTGATGCAGATATCCACATAAAATAATTGGCAGCATATAAAGTGATGAAAAGCAATAAAGTTTTATCTGGAATATCCTCAAAATTTTCTGAACTGGTGATGTGATAATTATAGATCATATCTATCCAACGATAGGATGCTTTAAAGATGAGTAAATCTTTGTTTTGATCATTGGTCAGAATGAACTTCTCCTTAAAAAAGCCCGAATGTTTTAATACAAATTCCTCCTCTTTACCTGATGATTTCATTCTTATAATTAAATCTCCGTCCCAGTTCATCTTTATATCAGCGATAATTTCTGCATTATTTTTTATTTCAATATTCTTTTTCCAGAAGCCTTTCGGTTCAACATCATATTTTTCACCGGCAATTTCCATTTCTGCATTAAATTTAAACCAATTACCATAAGTGAGCTTACCAAGAATCTGGCTGCCTGCTTTAATTTCAAATGATGTGCTCTGAGATATCGCATTATATTCCATAACACCAATTTAGTTAAATTTCGTTAGATTTATAAAAAATAAGCCCTGTAATGTAATCACAGGGCTAAAAAATATTGGTTGGGAGTTAATTTAAGTTTTCACATAAAACATCAAATTAAATTCATTTTTAATATTAATACCAGTTATTGAGGTATCTTTTCAAAAACTTTTTGCCATTTTCAGAAAGAAATTTGTCAACACATTCTTCAAGATAACTTTCCTGAATTGATTCTGAATCTGTATTTTTAAAAACTTTTATTTCGCTAAGAGGCTCCAGACGTTTATCGACAACTGGCAAATAAACCAGCAGATCATTTCTTAGTTTTCCGATATTGGTAATATCATCATACGGATTTATGGGATTAATCAATCCGTCATAATCAGAACCTATACAGATATGATCCCACGGACTGCGCTTTCCCACCCAATTCATCTCAGCATATCCCAACCGTACTGCATAAATAATATGTGCACATAAAAGATAAATATGTCTTATCTGACGGTCGGTTTTATATTCCTGAGTGGCTGTCATAGATTCTTTCAGGTCAAAAGTTCCCTCTTTGAACCATTTTCGCCATTCGTAGAGCGGGATAGCTTCAGGATCTTTAAAATATTCAGGTCTTATTCCATCTGCAGTACCTTTTGCTGCACCGAGAATCCGCTGATCCATCGAAATTCCGATGAGTCCGTTGCTGCGCATAATTTCTATTATCTCTTCATCAAATAAATTAATGGTCCAGGGATTGGCAAACAGTTTATTATTCAGCAGAAAATCTGTTTTACCGATAAATCTGTTTTTAGCCTGAATTTCACAAATTGTTTTGCCCTGAACATACCTGAAACCTGAACGGTAATTTTTCTGCTCTACAAAATCTTTGATCGAAGAAAATGTAAAGCCTGTATGCGATGAAATAATCGGAAGTCTGAGCGTTTCGGGATGTTCTTCTCCCAATTCTTCGCGAAACTGATAAAATTTGTAGCGCGAAAATACACTCATATGTTTTACATCAATAAGAGAAGGATAAGGATGCAGAAAGACTGAACGGATAAAATCTTTACCTTTATCTGAAATTCCAAAGCCAGATTTCGGGATAAAATCTTCGCTCCGGAATGCTGTTTGAGCTGTTCCGTTGAGAGCCTGAGCAAAACCACACATATGCTGCTCGGGAATTTCGCTTAGATGAACAAGATTGATACTGAATAAATCTACATTATTTTTATCATCCTGAATCTCACGGTAACATTTTCCGGGATCTGTAACAGCTCCAGACTCTCTGATTTTTGCATCAGAAAAATTGTGTGCTCCTTCTACAGAAAACGCAAGGTAAGTATATTGCTGGTTGCTGAAAATATCTTCTGCCGGTTTTTGTTTCCTGCTGATAAAGCGGATATTGAAATCTTTTTCTAAATTGGTAAAGTTTGATTGATAATAAGCAATTTCTTCTTTAAATAAATCAAAATAGGTGGTTTCCCTGTTTTTTACTCGGTCTATAAAACTCCAGTTGATGGGAAGTTTTGACGGACTGAACCCTTTGAAAAAGCCATTGATATTTTCTGCAAAAGCATATTCCATCGCCATCAATGCTGTTACTCCATATCCGAGCTGGCTGTTTTTTACCATTTGAGGTGATGACTGACTGTCGAATGCATTTCCCATAAACTCATCTATCGCACTCATCAATCCTTTTGTTTTGAAGTTGGAATCAAGAGGAAGACGACCGTTATCTTTTATACTGATCAAATGCTTGAATAACAAATGAAAATGAAAATCAAAAATATTTTTCATATCTGTATTTTTTAAGAATTAACTACTTTTTCTCTTATCACGTTGAATATTTCAAGAGTTCTGTTTACATTAGGATTTGTTATGCTTTCCTTTGCTGAATATCCTGTTGGGGAATTCTGCTCAATAATTTTTTTAGCATGATCAGACATTTCGTATTCTTCGGCAATAAGGCTTTCTTCCTTAGTAATTCCTTTTTTGATTCCTCTCAAAATTCCATTCCATAACATTTTAAGGCTTTCTCCTACGGTTCTGAATGTCATCGCAACTCTGCTGATGTCTTCATCTATGTAAGCATCAATCAAGTCTGAGCTATCCGGGAGTTCTGTTTTTAAAAGTTTATCAATATCTAAAATACCTGCTCCAAAATTTGCAGGAAGATAATGTTGCGTTCTTGCCGAACTTTTAAGACAAGCTCTGAAAGCTTCAATGATCTGAAAGCCATGATAGTTTTTCAGTTTTTCTCTGTTTTTGTAAAACCAGAGAACAGCTGCAGATGAAACGTGAGGCGTCGCATAACTTGTACCGTGACCATACCCCATTCCGTAGCGGAATAAGCCTGTGCTTTCTTTTAAAAACTTCGGAACATACACATGCATTCCCGGTGCTGTAATATCAACCATTTTCCCTCTTGAAGAGCCTTTCCATTCTTTATCATCCGGATTTGAGGCGGCGACTGCAATAGTTCCGGGATGTACTGCCGGTGCTACCACTTCTCTTACTTCATTTCCTGCAGCACAGCACCATATAATTCCTTTCTCATAAACTTTTTTTGCCAGATTGTATGTTGTCATCGTTGGAGGAAGTCCCATACTCGTGGTAATTACTTTTGCGCCCGTGGCAATAGCAGCATCTACAGCTTTTGCCAGTTCTGCCTGTCTTCCTAAAATCAGGACATCCTGGGCAACACGATAAGGGATAAGTTTTATTCCGTTTTGCTGCAGTAATCCGCAATTGCCGTTTTCCTCTGCATCAGAATAAAGATTTCCTATAATAATGCTTCCTGTACGGGCTCCGTGACCGTAATCTGCCAAAGTAATCTTGCGATGCTCCTCTTCTCTGGAATTATCATCATCGTCTACAAAATCAAAATCTTCTGAAAGATTAAAAGCACCATGATTTTTCGGATGATGAGAATATCCGGTATCAAACTGAACAATTTTTATGGAATCTCCTATAGTATCGGTAATCGCTGAATTATAATTCACAGCTTTCCAGTTCCATTGTCTGTACTGTTCTTTGGTTTTACCTTTTACATATTTGCTGGTTTGGCTATACAGCTCAAGAAAATGCTGTTCATTATTAAAATCTTTAGAACCAGAGCTTTCAAAAGCTTTCAAATCATTGTCATACGTTACTTCCATATTGAGATAAATCTCACTGTCATATTCTGCATGAATAATCTCTTTTAATGAAAGTAATTCTCTGGCAAATTCGTTTGGATTTTTGCCTTCAGAGGAAATATTCAGTACAAAAAGTTCTTCTTCATTTTCTTTTGCAGACACAGGAGTTGCAAGGTAAAGACTAAAGTCATTACCATAATTGAGTTTCAGTTCAGCTTCAAGATTTTCGAAATTTTCAGGGCTGTTTTTTGCCAGGATAATAAACGGAAATTTTTCAGAAGCGCCTGCAGATTTCTTTTCATCCTTCAATTTAGCATCTGATGCAGAATTTTTTAGCTTCTGTGCTTCATTCTTAACATCCGTAAGAGATATTTCAGGCTGATTTTCTACTACTTCGTCTAACTCTCTTTTAGCTTTATTGGTTCTTGCAAGAATTTCATTTCTTTTAGTATTATGAGCCGGCTTATCAAAATTTTTCTTTTGAAGAAACTCCAGTATTCTGCTGATTCTGATTCCGGCATTTCCTACCCATTCAATATCCTCATCAGGAGTTTCTGAGTTGGCAACAGTTCCGTATTTGGTAAGAGGATTTCCGTTTTCATCCATTTTTGGAACCCCGGTCTGATGCAGTGCTACCACTTCGCACGTTCCTAATGCTAAAACCGGTGAACCTGATGAACCCGGCAAAGAATCGGTTTCATAAATAATCTGATCCTGATTTTCAGAAAAGAAAGAATTATTGTTTAGCGAAATCTTTTTTGGCTGACCATTAGGATGCTGAATGATTATGCAGGTTTCACCTTTGATAATTTTACCAATATTTCCATCCAGTTCTAAAGAAGGAATATCTGTAATTTTTTTTCCTCTAAGATTAATTTCTTCAAGCGCAACCATGGTGAAATCCAGTCCGGAAAATTCATCTTCAGGACTCTTTTTGATGTGTGAAGTAAAAAAGAAAGCTTTAGGTTCTGGTCTGAACTGTACCGGATTCAGTATTCTACCTTCCTCATCAAGTTCATAGAAAAATTCAGCCTTAATATTTGTACACTCTTCTTCACTGGAAATCACATGATTGTTGGTAACTAAAATATTTCCGTTGATTAAAAAACCCGTTCCCACAGGTTTATTATTATGTAAAATTCGGCAGACAGACTGAGATATTTTTAGTATTTTAGAAAGATTGACAATGTCAACCAAATCATTTTCTTCAATAATTCTTTCAATTCCAAGATTGAAATTAAGATTCTCACGAGCTACTCTGGTTTCTACACGCTTCAGATTATCTTCAAGATCAATAAGCGGGTGATTCAGCAGCCTTGCTTCTTCTAGCTTGCTTTGATCTTTGATAATCTGACCGTACTGATTCACCAGCTTATCAACAATGATTGCTTTTGTTTCAGCAGCATTAAAAAAGTTAAACATAATATAAGTTTTTAAGGTTATTAGTCAATAAAAAGTCACTTATAAATTACAGAAAAAAGTTACTGTAATTTAAAATAATTCACAACATTTTCCTGAAATATTTTATCCGAAGTTACTCAATATCAACTTTGTAAAAGATAGCACTTTTGTGTGATATTTTGATGCTTATTTCGTTTTCAGAATCAAAAATAATTTGTATTCCTTACAGAATTTACGGTAATGAATTTTTTATAAAACCAATCGAACAGTATTAGGATGACTAAAATATTGAAGTGTTGAAAGTGTAAGAGAAATTTCGCTATGATAGATTTATTTTCTTTTCCAATTGTGAATTTCTTTTTTATATCTGTCAAAATCTTTTAGTTCTGCTGAAGTATTTTTAGTGAACTTTTTTCCTACCATAAATTTTGTATAAGTCACGATTTCATTTCTTACAGGATTTATCACATATATAGAATCGAATGCTCCACCACAATTCTCATTATAAAAATCTTTTTCAATAATAATTTTAAAAACTTCTTCATTTTCAGATAAAAAATATCTCTTGGTATAACGACCGCACTCTGGACCATTATTAATTTCTAAACCCTTGATTTTGCCATTTTTAACATAAGCATAAACAGGATGCAGAAGATCACCGTTGGTTACTCTTTTATCTGAATCAGAAACAAATTCATCAAATTCTTTTTCAAATTTACTTCCATACGAAGAACATTGAAAAATTGACAATAATGCTATAAAAAACAACAAAACTTTAAAAGAAATTGTATACTTCATCTATATAGATCTAATAATAAATTATCAAATCTATATAAATTTCGTTGTAATAAATAATTATTAATAAAAAAACCTCACAGACTTTAAAAATCTGTAAGGTTGATTTATGGTAAATCATTAAAATTTCCGACAATTACATCGTCTCCATTTTAAAACTCATGCTTTCAATTACTTTTAAGATGGCTTCAACCGTGTCCATAGACGTTAAACAAGGAACACCGTTTTCCACACTCATTCTTCTGATCTGGAAACCGTCTCTTTCCGACTGTTTTCCTTTCGTCATGGTATTGACAACATATTGTACTTTTCCTTTTTGGATAAGGTCAATCAGGTTAACACTCTCCTCCCCGATTTTGTATCCGATTTTGCAAGGAATTCCTTTTTCTTCAAAGAATTTTGCCGTTCCTTCCGTTGCCCAGATTCTGAAACCAACTTCGTGGAATCTTGCTGCCAGATCAGCTGCTTCCTGCTTATGCTTATCTGCAACTGTGAACAAGATTGAACCGTGCATCGGAACTTTTCTTCCTGCTGCAACCAATCCTTTGTATAAAGCTTTTTCCAGAGTCGTGTCTTTCCCCATAACTTCTCCTGTAGACTTCATTTCAGGTCCTAAAGAGATATCTACTTTTGTTAATTTTGAGAAAGAGAATACCGGAACTTTCACAAAAACACCTTCTTTATTTGGAACCAGTCCGCTTTCGTAGCCTAAATCTTTCAGTTTCTGACCTAGGATTGCTTTGGTAGCTAAATTTGCCATCGGAACTTCCGTGATTTTAGATAAGAAAGGAACGGTTCTCGATGATCTTGGATTTACCTCGATCACATAAACGTTTCCTTCGAAAAGAACGTATTGAATGTTCATCAATCCGATCACGTTTAATCCTTTTGCCAATCTCTTTGTATAGTCAACCAAAGTTTCGATCTCGCTTTGTGAAATATTCTGTGGAGGATATACTGCAATTGAGTCTCCGGAGTGAACGCCCGCTCTTTCGATATGTTCCATAATTCCCGGAATGATTACCGTTTCACCGTCGCAGATCGCATCAATTTCTACTTCTTTTCCAACCATATATTTGTCAACCAAGACAGGATGTTCAGGACTTGCCTCAACTGCATTTTCCATGTAGTGCGCCAGTTCTGTTTCCGTGTACACAATTTCCATTGCTCTTCCTCCTAAAACATAGCTCGGACGAACCAAAACAGGATATCCGATTTCGTTGGCAATTTTTATTGCTTCTTCTTTTGAAACCGATGTTTTTCCTAAAGGCTGCGGAATCTGCATTTCCTGAAGCGCTTTTTCAAACTTATCTCTGTTTTCCGCTCTGTCCAGATCCTCCAGAGAAGTTCCTAAAATCTGTACTCCGTGAGCGGCTAATTTATCTGCTAAATTGATCGCTGTCTGTCCTCCGAATTGTACCACAACACCTTTTGGTTTTTCCAGCTCAATGATGTTCATTACGTCTTCTTCCGTTAAAGGTTCGAAGTATAATTTATCTGAAATCGAGAAGTCAGTTGAAACTGTTTCAGGGTTATTGTTGATGATAATTGCCTCATAACCCATTTCTTTGATTGCCCAAACTGAGTGTACCGTTGCGTAATCAAACTCAACACCCTGCCCGATTCTGATCGGACCAGAACCCAGAACGATTATTTTGTCCTTATTTGAAACTACAGATTCGTTTTCTTCTTCGTAAGTTCCGTAGAAATAAGGAGTTTCAGACTCGAATTCTGCGGCGCAGGTATCTACCATTTTGTACACCGGCATAATTCCGTTTTCTTTTCTGAAGTTGAATACTTCTCTCTGAGAAACTTCCCAAAGATGAGCAATATTTAAGTCTGCAAAACCTAATTTTTTAGCTTCAATTAAAGTTTTAACATCAAATTTATTATCAGCAATTGTTTTTTCAAAATCAATTAATTTTTTGATTTTCCAGATGAAAAATTTATCTATTTTGCTCCATTCTACAATCTGTTCCCAGTCGTACCCTCTTCTTAAAGCATCACCAATGATGAATAATCTTTCGTCATCACAAACTCTGATTCTTCTTTCGATCTCTTCGTCTGTTAAAGCTTCTGCCTGTTTTTTCTTTAAACCTAAATGTCTGATTCCTGTTTCTAATGAGCGAATTGCTTTCTGTAAAGATTCCTCGAAATTTCTTCCGATTGCCATCACTTCACCCGTTGCTTTCATTTGTGTTGACAATCTTCGGTCTGCCGTTTCGAATTTATCGAAAGGGAATCTTGGGAATTTGGTGACTACATAATCCAGAGCAGGCTCAAAACAAGCATATGTTTTCCCCGTAACTGGGTTCATGATTTCATCTAAAGTCAATCCTACTGCAATTTTAGCAGCAATTTTAGCAATCGGATAACCTGTTGCTTTTGATGCTAAAGCGGATGAACGCGAAACTCTCGGATTCACCTCGATGATATAATAATCGAATGAATGCGGGTCTAAAGCCAACTGTACGTTGCATCCACCTTCGATTCCTAATGCTCTGATGATTTTCAGTGAAGCATTTCTCAACAACTGATATTCTCTGTCTGAAAGCGTCTGAGACGGCGCCACAACAATTGAATCTCCTGTGTGAACTCCTACAGGATCTATATTTTCCATGTTACAAACCACAATCGCGTTGTCGTTTGCATCACGCATTACTTCGTATTCTATTTCTTTGAAACCTGCGATTGATCTTTCAATCAAACATTGTGTAACCGGGCTGTACTTCAATCCCAATTCAGCGATTTCTTTTAATTCTGTTTCGTTGGCAGCAATTCCACCTCCTGTTCCACCCATTGTGAAAGCAGGACGAACAATTACAGGATAACCAATTTCTTCAGCAAATCTTAATGCTCCTTCTACCGTGTTTACAATATCAGATTCCGGAACAGGCTCATTGAGTTCTCTCATCAATTCACGGAACAAATCTCTGTCTTCCGCTCTGTTGATTGCAGAAAGCTTCGTTCCCAAAACCTCAACTTTACATTCTTCAAGAATTCCTGATTTTTCTAATTCTACCGCCATATTCAGACCTGTCTGTCCTCCAAGCGTTGGTAAAAGTGCATCGGGACGTTCTTTTCTGATGATGTGACTTACAAACTGAAGTGAAATCGGCTCAATATATACTTTATCCGCGATTTCAACGTCTGTCATAATCGTTGCAGGGTTTGAATTAATCAAAATTACCTTGTAGCCTTCTTCTCTTAAAGACAGACAAGCCTGCGTTCCTGCGTAATCAAATTCTGCCGCCTGACCGATGATGATGGGTCCTGAACCGATTACTAAAATTGTTTTTATGTCGTTACGTTTTGCCATTTTTTTGTTTTTAGATATTAGAAGTCAGATTTCAGATTTTAGACTTCCAATATTGTGTTTACTTTTTAAGATTAGATTTAAATGTATAAATCATTCGTTGAATTTCATTCAGATCTGATATTAAACTGTTGACTTTTTCTGCATTAAGTAAACCCAATTCTCTTGTTAATATTAATTGTGTCTGCAATTCAAAAGAGGAAGCATTTGCAATTCCAAGGAAATGGTAAAATTCTCTGTCATTGTTTCTTCCTGCTCCTTCCGCAATATTTGACGGAATAGAAACAACTGATCTTTTAATTTGAGAAATCAAACCAAATTTTTCATCCTTTGGCAAATCAGCACAAATAATATAGACCTCTTTTGCAAGTTCTATTGATTTCTGCCAAAAAATTAATCTCTCAAAATTATGCATATAAAAAGTCTGTTATCTGATGTCTAATGTCTGAAATCTAAATTACTTTTTAAAATCTTCCATTAACTGGATAAAATCGTCGAACAAATAATTTGCATCTTCAGGACCAGGACTTGCTTCAGGGTGATACTGAACTGAGAAGCACGGGTGAATTTTGTGTTTCAGACCTTCGTTTGTTCTGTCGTTCAGTGCGATATGAGTTTCTATTAAATCTGTATCTTTCAAACTTTCCTGATCAACGGCATAACCATGATTCTGAGAAGTAATTGCTACTTTGTTTTTTTCTAAATCTAAAACCGGGTGATTTCCACCTCTGTGTCCGAATTTCAACTTAAAAGTTTTTGCTCCGCAAGCCAAACCAATTAACTGATGTCCTAAACAGATTCCGAAAATTGGAACTTTTCCTAATAATCCACGGATCATTTCTAAGGCAGCCTGATTATCTTCAGGATCTCCGGGACCGTTTGAAAGCATGATTCCGTCCGGATCCATCAATAGAATTTCTTCCGCCGTTGTGTCATGAGAAACCACTGTAATATCACAGTTTCTTTGAGATAATTCTCTGATAATCCCCAATTTTGATCCAAAATCCACTAAAACAACTTTTAAACCTCTTCCTGGATTTGCATAAGATGTTTTTGTAGAAACCGTTTCCACCTGATTGGTTGGGAACGATGTTGATTTTAATTCTGAAACTACTGTATCATCAGCAGAATCATCATTTACGATTTTTCCTTTCACCACTCCGGAGTTACGAAGAATTCTTGTCAGTCTTCTTGTATCGATTCCTGAAATTCCTGAAAGGCTTTTCTTTTTAAATAATTCATCTAAAGTAATCTGAGTACGGAAATTAGATGGCAGATCACAAAGTTCTTTTACGATAAGACCTTTGATAGCCGGCTCAATACTCTCATAATCATCTCTATTAATCCCATAGTTTCCAATCAGCGGGTAAGTCATACAAACAATCTGACCACAATAAGACGGATCAGAAATCAGTTCCTGATACCCTGTCATTCCGGTATTGAAAACTACTTCTCCTGCAGTTTCCAAGTCTGCTCCGAAACCTTCTCCATGAAACACTTCACCGGACTCCAGTATTAACTTTTTCTTCATTTTTTAAATTAGATATTAGATTTTAGAAATTAGAAGTCAGACTTCTGCATTCTGTTATTTTTATTTCTTTCAATTTTACTTTTTAAACCACCCCGTCAAAAATTCTTTGAATTTTCGCCACCCCTCCAAAGGATGGGAATTTGTGGTCGGTTTTATTTATCCTTGAAACTCGTATCGCGAATCTCGTTTATTTAAAAGTATAGCCTTCTTTTTCCAAAGCTTCTTTTAAAATTGCCATTCTTGCGAAAACACCGTTCTGCATTTGCTTGAAAACTCTTGAACGTTCACATTCTACTAAATCATCATCAATTTCAACTCCTCTGTTAATCGGTGCAGGATGCATAATAATAGCTTCTTTTTTCATGGCTCTTTCTCTTTCTTTTGTTAAACCATATTTTCTGTGATATTCCGAAGCAGAAAAACTCATTTTTGCATCGTGTCTTTCATGCTGAATTCTTAATAACATTAAAACATCTACATCTTTTATCATTTCATCAACAGATAAGTAGGTTCCGTTGATTAAAGCACCTTCATCAAACCATTGTTCAGGTCCGGAAAAATAAACTTTTGCGCCCAGTCTTCTTAAAGCTTCGGCATTGGAATTGGCAACCCTGCTGTGTTTAACGTCTCCGACAATTCCTATTTTCAACCCTTCGAATTTTCCGAATTCCTGATAAATCGTCATCAAATCCAGCATACATTGTGAAGGATGATTTCCCGTTCCGTCTCCCCCGTTGATTATGGGAATTTTAATATCATTTAACTCATCAAAATATCTGTCTTTTTTATCTCTGATCACCACCAGATTTACTCCCAGACTTTCAATTGTTCTTACTGTATCATAAAGACTTTCCCCTTTATTCACAGAACTGTTTGATGCATCAAAAGGAACCACCTGCAATCCTAATTTTCTTTCAGCAATATCAAAACTTGTTTTCGTTCTTGTACTGTCTTCGAAGAAAAGATTGGAACAGAAAACTTCTCCATCAATTTTGGCAGTTTTTCCGTTCGCAAAAGCCAAAGCTTCTGTTACTATACTGTTGATTCTCTCGTTGCTTAGTTCTGTAATCGTAAACATATTGTCTTTAAATTTTTTACAAAAAAAAAAGCGAAGAAAACATCTTCGCTTAAAATAAATAAATATCGTAAAGGGCGTCTACGCCCGGTAATTCTAATGATATAAATACTGTGTTATTCATTAGGTGCAAAGATATAACAATTCTGTAAAATGACAAAACTCTAAAGTGGATTTAATTAGAATATTCTTTTCCTATTTCATTTTTATATATTATTTTTGTTACCATTCAACCTTCATTATTTATGGACTTAAAAGACAAAATGATTCTCAGCATCATTCAGGAAGACTCTACGCATTCTGTTAAAGAAATTTCAGAAAAAATCGGTCTTACCTTTACGCCGACTTACGAACGTATTAAACAGCTGGAGAAACAGGGAATCATTGAAAAATATGTGGGTCTTCTAAATCGTGAAAAACTGGGCTTAAATATTGTTGTTTACTGCAATGTCCGTTTAAAAGAACAATCTAAAAAAGTTTTGGAAACATTTGAGAAAAACATCATGCAACATGATGAAGTTCAAGAGATAATAAGTCTTTCAGGCGAATACGATTATATGCTGAAAATCATTGCAAAAGACATCAATTCTTATAATGATTTTACCGTAAATGTCATTTCAAATATTCCGAGTATCGGGCAATATCACAGTTCTATCGTGTTGCATGAGGTTAAGAAGTCGACGAAGTTTAAGATTGATTTGGGGTAGTTTTTTTTTGAAAATGTGATTCAGTTTTAAAAACCTATATAATTTGATTTTAAAGAGCCGACATGAAACTCAAAGAAACAAAAAAAATTTTAGATAAATATATAACGCAAAATAGTAATAAATTACTAACTGCTATAACCGATATAAAACCTGACTATTCCAACCAAAGAATTGGACTAAAGAGTGGAGAAGGTTATTCATATAAAACATATGAAAATAATGAACGTGATTTTATCTATAATTCAATTAAAGAATTAAGCCATTTAGTTAATAATCCTAATGAAGGTATTCATTTCGATGTTCAAAATGTATTCTTAACAGAAAAAAGAGCTTTAAATGCTTTGAAGGAAAACCATGAATTCATAATTTTAAGATTAACAAAATTAGAAGAGATTAAGCAAAAGTATAGTAGAGAAAACACATCAGAGTACCCATTAAATTTATGTATCATATATTACAGAGAAATAAAAGATATAATTGATGATATTTTTAAATCTGAAGAAATATTAAAATTCGAAAATCCTACAGAAAATAATTTGGGTGTTGTTAACAATTTAAAAATAACAAATTCAACCATTAATCAATTAAATAACTCATCGAATATTTCTAATAGTCCCGCATCATTTTCTGTAAATTCAGAAAAGCCAAAGGAAACAGAAAAATCATTATTAAATAAAATATGGCATTTAATTAGTGAGAATAAATTACTTTCAAGCATTATTTTAATTATCTTGGTTTTTGTCATCAAAAAATTTTTTGGAATTGAGCTAAAATAAAAACTCTTTAAATTTTAAAGAGTTTTTTATATATTAATTGATAAATCATCCCAACAATTTATTTTTCAGCTTATTAAACTGATATTCAATCTTATCCAAACACAAATTTCCAATACTTCCCTGATGCGTATGATTTAAATTTCCAATTTCAAAATCAAATTTATTATTTTCAATTTCCTGCCCTACTTTTACGTAAGCATCACGGAATGAACTTCCATTTTTCACTTCTTCATTGATCTTTTCTACGCTGAAAAGATATTTATATTTTTCATCCTCCAAAATGCCATCTTTCACCTGAATATTAGGCAACGTATAATTTAAAATTTCCAGACATTCTTTTAAAGAATCAATCGCAGGAAAAAGAATTTCTTTTGTCAGTTGCATATCTCTATGATAGCCTGAAGGAAGGTTATTCGTCAGTAAAATAAATTCATTCGGCAAAGCCTGAATTCTGTTGCAACGCCCACGAACCAACTCAAAAATATCCGGATTTTTCTTGTGAGGCATAATGCTGCTTCCTGTGGTAAATTCCTTCGGAAAGCTGATGAAATCAAAGTTCTGACTTAAATACAGACAAACATCGTAAGAAAATTTCCCTAATGTTCCGGCTAAAGTCGCCATTGCCATCGACAGCATTTTCTCAGACTTTCCACGCGTCATCTGAGCGTACACCGAATTGTAATTCATCGACTGAAAGCCTAAATTATATGTTGTGCTTTCACGGTCAATCGGGAACGATGAACCATAACCTGCCGCAGAGCCCAAAGGATTTTTATTGATGATATTTTTAACCGAAAACAACATTTCTATATCATCTAACAATGCTTCTGCATACGCTCCAAACCACAATCCAAATGATGATGGCATTGCAATCTGCAAATGCGTATATCCCGGAAGCAATACAATTTTATGCTTTTCCGCTAATTTGATTAATATCTGAAAAAATTCGTCCGTTAATACTGTTATTTCACGGATCTCATCTAATAAATACAACTTAATATCCAGTAAAACCTGATCGTTTCTGGATCGTGCCGTGTGAATTTTCTTTCCAGTATCACCTAATTTTTCAATTAAAATCGATTCAATCTGAGAATGAATGTCTTCTGCATTTTTATCGATTTCAAAAGCTCCGTTTTCGATATCGTCTAAAATTTCTTTTAAAACAAATAACATCTGCTCTGATTCTTCATTGGAAATAATCCCGACTTCCGACAACATTTTGCAATGCGCCATTGAACCTTTGACATCGTATTTTGCCAAACGTTCATCAAAATCAAGATCCTTCCCAACTGTGAATGTATTGACTAATATATTGGTGGTGTTATTGTCTTTCTGCCATATTTTTTTCATAAAATTTCTTTTTTATTTTTGAAATTTTCTTTTGTCTTGAAATCGAAGATTCGACGTAGTCAAACAAAAGAAACAAAAATTGCCTCCATAAATTCGGCGAATGTTATTTCAAGACTGGAAACTTCGGCTAAAAATTATTTCTGTTCTCTAAAAATTCTAAAACTTGCGCGAATTCAAACTTCGTTCTTCGTTTCAAGATTTCTGTCGCACTCAAACAGTGGGATTTTCTTAACGTTCATAAAATTATTTTTCTTAACGCTCCATTTTCCTAGGTCGATATTTTTATGCTTCATAGACTTCATCATCCTACTTCAAGCCTATAAAATCTTTTCTAAAATTTTGATATAAATCTCAATACCTTCTACAATTTCTTCAATGAAAATAAATTCATCCGCTGTGTGAGAACGCCTACTATCTCCCGGTCCGAGCTTTATTGAGGTGCAGGGAATGATTGCCTGATCCGATGATGTTGGGGAACCGTACGTTGTCCTTCCGATTTCCAAACCTGCTTTTACAAATGGATGATCCATTTCAATTTTAGAAGAATTCAGCCTGAAAGATCTTACCGTTAAAGTAGATTTCATCTGCGACTGGATGATTTCAAATACCTCTTTATTAGAATATTCGTCTGTAACTCTTACATCCAAAGTGAAAGTACAGGATTCCGGAACGACATTATGCTGAACTCCGGCATGAATTCCTGACAATGTCACTTTAACCTCACCCAAATACTCTGAAACTTTTGGAAATCTGAAACTCAGAATATGCTGCAAATCTTCCATACATTTTACAATCGAATTATTATCGTTCGGATGAGCGGCGTGAGAAGGAGTGCCTTTCATTTCACCATCAATTACCAAAAGTCCTTTTTCTGCAATCGCCAGATTCATCTGTGTGGGTTCTCCTACAATGGCGAATTCGATATTGGGTAATTGGGGAAATAAGGCTTCAATTCCGTCAAAACCTGAAATCTCCTCCTCTGCCGTCAAAGCAATAATTAAGTTATATTGTAAATTTTCCTGATGATAAAAATGTAAAAAAACCTGCGCCATGGAAACCAGAGAAGCTCCCGCATCATTACTTCCCAGTCCGAATAATTTTCCGTCTTTTTCGATCGGAACAAACGGATCCAAAGTATATGCTTTGTTGGGTTTTACGGTATCGTGATGGGTATTCAGCAAAATTGACGGTTTAAAAACATCAAAATTTTTGTTTCCCGCCCAAATGTTATTTTTAAAACGTTTTGTAGGAATCTGATGTTTTTTGAAAAAATTTTCAATTTCCACCGACGTATTAAATTCATCTTTGCTGAATGAAGGAATTTCAATCAGTCTTTTTAATAATTCAACGGCATTATCCCGTAATTCTTCCTTGCTATAAACAGATTTCAGTTCCTGCATGATGGTTTTCTATATGGTTTTTCAGTTCGGTTTCTTTAATAATGAATACTTTATTGACTTTATTTTTTACAGCTCCAAGAGCGTTTTCCAGTTTGGGAAGAATTCCTTTGTGAAGTTTTCCATCCTCTTTTAAGATTGAAAATTTTTCTTCGGAGATATTTTTAATAACCGATTTAGGATTGTTTACATCTTCTAAAACACCTTCTTTATCAAAGCAGTAAAGCAATTCAACATCATATTTTACAGATAAAGCCTGTGCAATTACCGAAGCGATCGTATCTGCATTGGTATTGAAAAGATGCCCTTTTTTATCGTGGGTAATTGCTGAAAATACAGGTACAAGTTCCAGTTTCAGCAATTTTGAAATTAATTTTCTGTTCACGCTTTTTTCGGTGATATCTCCTACAAATCCAAAATCTATTTCGGCGTGTTCTCTTTTTTTAGCTTTAATGAGATTCGCATCTGCGCCCGAAAATCCAATGGCTTTACACTTTTTATGCTGAAGTTTTGCCACAATATTTTTATTGATTCCTCCCGCATACACCATTGCTACAATGTCCAAAGTTTCTTTATCCGTGATTCTTCTTCCGTTTACGAGCTTCTGTTCAATTCCCAGTTTATCGGCTAAAGTTGTTGCCAATTTCCCTCCTCCATGTACCAGAATTTTCTTTTCCTGAATTTCAGAAAACTGCTCTAAAAACTGTTCTAATAATTCCTCGTCATCAATTAATGCTCCGCCAATTTTTATGATGTATAATTTTTCTTTCATTACAAATCTTTTTTGGAAACCTCATAGGTTTTAAAAACCTATGAGGTTTGATTTATTAAGAATTCAATTCATCTAAGATTTCAGAAAAAACAGCCTGTGCTGAGAAAATCCTGTTTTTTGCCTGCTGATAAATGATCGAGTTTTCACCATCCATCACCTCATCACTCAGTTCCAAATTTCGGCGGACAGGAAGACAATGCATTACCTTTGCCTGATTAGTATTTTCCAGTTTTTCATTTGTCAACATCCAGTTTTCTTTCACTTCAGGCATTTTAGCATAATCATCAAAAGACGACCAGTTTTTAACATAGATAAAATCGGCATCTTTCAATGCTTCTTCCTGATCATGGATAATCTTCACATCTTTTGTAAAGTTTTTATCTAAATCATACCCTTCTGGATTGGCGATAACAAAATCTACATCCATTTCCTGCATCCATTCTGCGAAGGAATTTCCCACCGCGTGAGCAATCGGCTTGATGTGAGGCGCCCAGGTTAAAACTACTTTCGGTTTACGGTTTACACTGAGCTTGTCGAAGTGCCAGTTTTCGGTAATGGTGATGCAATCTGCTAAACTTTGCAAAGGATGACGTGTCGCAGATTCAAGAGAAATAACCGGAACTTTCGCATGTTGCTCAAACTGGCTGAGAATGCTTTCATTCACATCATCTTCCTTGCTTTTCATTCCTGCAAAACAACGAACTGCAATAATATCGCAATACTGATTTAAAACTTCAATTGCGTCTTTAATATGTTCCACCGTATCGCCGTTCATTACTGCACCGTCCGCAAATTCCAGATTCCATGCTTCCTGTGCTGCATTTAAGGTTAAAACATTTAATCCTAAATTCTGAGCCGCAATCTGACTGCTTAAACGGGTTCTCAAACTTGAATTTAAAAAGACAAGGCCTATTGTTTTTCCTTTTCCTTTTTCGGGTTCCGAAAGAGGATTTTCTTTAATTTGTAAAGCTTTTTTTATGATTTGCTGTAAGTTTTCAACATCGCTTATAGAGGTAAATTTTTTCATTTGATAATTTCTTTTTTTTCAATGGACAAATGGAATATCCATTTCATTTTTAAATAAATTTTAAAGATTTTTTATCTTACATATTTAACTGGGTTTTAACGCAATGGTCGCGAAGTTTTTTTTATTAAAATTGAAAACATTTTCGTTCGCAAAGGCGTTTTACTCAGTTAATGATAGTTGCGTTTGTCATTCTGAACGAAACAAAGTGTAGTGAAGAATCTCTTTTTGATAATTTATAATATTAACAGATTCTTCCTTCGTCAGAATGACAGCTCGTAAAATTTGTACAGCTTAAATACTCTCCAATACTTGTTTCAAAGCATTAATAAAAAGATCCGTTTCTTCTTTTTTAATGTTAAGCGCGGGAAGAATCCTCAACACAGCCTTATCATTAGAGTTTCCTGTGAAAATATGATGATTGTACAACAGGCTGTTCCTCACTTCTGAGCAATCCCTGTCTAGCTCTATTCCTATCATTAAACCTTTCCTTCGGATGTTCTTGATATGTGGAAAATCCTTAATTTCATTTTCAATATATTCACCCATTTTCTGAGCATTTTCGATAAGATTTTCATCTTTCATGACGTCTAAAACAGCAATCGCTGCAACACAAGCTAAGTGATTTCCGCCAAAAGTTGTTCCCAATAAACCGTTGCTTGCCTGAAACTTCGGGTGAATCAAAACACCGCCAATAGGAAAACCATTTCCCATTCCTTTTGCCGTAGTGATGATATCTGCTTCAATCCCAAATTCCTGATGTGCAAAGAAATAGCCGCTTCTTCCGTAGCCCGACTGAACTTCATCCAAAATCAAAACAGCATTGTATTTTTTGCACAATTCTTTGATTTTAGTTAAAAATTCAACCGTTGGAATCATAATTCCTCCTACTCCCTGAATTCCTTCAATGATGACGGATGAAATTTCATTTCCCTGCTTTTCGAAAACCTCTTCAAGCTGTTCGATATTGTTCCAATCAGACTTAATGAACCTTTCATCATAATTCACCGGAGCAACAATTTTGGGATTGTCCGTCACCGAAACTGCTGCCGAAGTCCTTCCGTGAAATGAACCTGAAAAATACAGCACCTTATTTTTTCCATTGTGGAAAGAAGCCAATTTCAAAGCATTTTCATTAGCTTCAGCACCTGAATTACATAAAAACAGATTGTAATCTTCCAAACCTGAAAGTTTTCCTAACTTTTCAGCGAGTTCAGTCTGCAATTCATTCTGAACCGAATTTGAATAGAAAGATATTTTATCTAGCTGATTTTTTAACTGAGTCTGATAATGCGGATGATTGTGACCGATTGAAATCACAGCGTGACCTCCGTAAAAATCAAGATATTTTTCTCCTTTATCGTCCCAAAGAAATGATCCCTGCGCTTTTACCGGATTGATGTTGAATAATGGATATACGTTGAATAAATTCATATTTTGTTTTTTATATTTTTCTTTTGCCTTGAAGCAAAAGAAACAAAAGTTCAAGACTTTGAAACTTCCGCTAAAAATTTAAATTGAATCCTAAAATTCCCAAAACTCGGGCGGAAAGTACGATTACGTTTTAGAAATAATATTGTTGCCGCCACTCAAACAGTGGGAATTTCTTAACGGATTAAATTTAAATTTTCTTAACACTCCATTTTCCTAAGTCGGTTTAACTCGAATTGCAAAAATTTACGATTGACCATTTGACAATTGACTTTAAAGTTTTGTTTTAAAATGCAATCGGCTTTAAGTTTAGTCCTGAATTCTCTTCCCAACCCATTGCAATATTCATGTTTTGGACTGCCTGTCCTGAAGCTCCTTTCAACAAATTGTCAATCGCTGAGTGAATAACGGCAACATTTCCACTCTTTTCAATATGAATCACACAGCGATTGGTGTTGACAACCTGTTTTAAATCAATTGCTTTTTTGCTTACCTGTAGAAAAGGTTCATCTGCATAAAAATCCTTGAACAATTGATATATCTCTGAAAGTTCTAAATCCGTTTTCATCGTGGAACTTGTAAAAATTCCTCTTGCAAAATCTCCTCTCCACGGAACAAAATTCAGACTAATTTCATTGGTGTTAAAAGAAACTAATTGCTGTACAATCTCATCCACATGCTGATGTGTCAGAGTTTTATACGCCGAAATATTATCGTTTCTCCATGTAAAATGCGTCGTTGGCTGTAAAGATTGACCTGCACCTGTTGAACCTGTAATTCCTGTTGTATATACTTCATTCAATAAACCTTTTTGAGCTAAAGGGAGCAAAGCGAGTTGAATTGCTGTTGCAAAACATCCCGGATTGGAAATGCTTTTTGTTTCTGAAAGTTGTTTTTTATTAATTTCGGGCAATCCGTAGATGAAATTTCTGTTTCCAAAATTTCCATCGAGACGAAAATCATTTCCTAAATCAATGACCAATGTTTCATCTTTTACAGGATTTTGAGTCAGCCAATTCTGACTTTCTTTGTGAGGAAGACATAAAAATAAAATATCCACGTCTTCAGGCTGATCCGTCAGAATCATTTCGCAAATCATCTCTAAATCTGGGTACAAATCTGAAATTTTTGTCCCAGAATTTGAACGACTGTATAAAAAACTTAAAGTTACATGAGGATGAAAAGCCAGCAGACGAACCAATTCGCTTCCTGTGTAACCATTGGCTCCGATGATTCCTATTTTCTTTTTCATTTTATTATTTTCCAAAGGTTTTCACCTACGTTTATTTATATTGAACCCTATCGGGTTCTGATTGTTTGTTGATTTTATTTTCCATAGATTTCACCTACGGCTATTTAAATTGAACCCTTCGGGTTCATTAGTCATCGAATCTCTCGCAGCCCGACTTGAGCGGAAATCCTTTTGTGAGGAGGAACGACGAATAAAAGATTGGGAGCGGAAGGCGGATAAAGCTGCCCAAATTTTATTTATTAATCTGATGATATTTATATAAATTTGATAGGATTTTCATCCTATCCTTTAGTAAATTGTCCCTTCGAGACTCTTTTAATTTATATTTGGATTAATCTGATGATATATGTTTAAAGAATTGCTTAAAATTTTCGTATAACCTTTCACGTCATCACCTGTCCATGCCCTGTTTGCTTCGCCATAGCTTCCGAATTTATCAGACATTAAATCATGATTAGATTCAATTCCGTTTAAAACAAATCGATAAGGATGAAGGGTTACAAATACTTTTCCGCTGACTGTTTTTTGAGAATCAACCAGAAAAGACTCAATATTTCTCATCACAGGATCTAAGAAAAGAGCTTCATGAAGCCAGTTTCCGTACCAGTCGGACAATTGGGATTTCATCATCTGCTGATATTTTGAAAGCGTATGTTTTTCTAATAAGTGATGCGATTTGATAATCACAGATGCAGCAGCAGCCTCGAAGCCTACCCTTCCTTTGATTCCCACAATAGTATCTCCTACGTGAATATCACGACCAATTCCGTAAACCGAAGCCAAATTTTCAATTTTCTGAATGGCAAAAACTGGATGTTCAAAATTTTCTCCGTTTACAGAGACAACTTCACCATTTTTAAACTCAATTTCCATTTCGGAAGGTTGATTTTCTTTAATTTGAGAAGGAAAAGCTTCCTCAGGAAGATAATTTCTTGAAGTTAATGTTTCTTTTCCGCCAACTGATGTACCCCAAAGTCCTTTATTAACAGAATACTGCGCTTTCTCAAACTCTATTTCGTAGCCGTGACTTTTTAGAAATTCGATTTCCTCTTCGCGAGACAAAGACAGATCTCGGATTGGGGTAATGATTTCCACATTCGGACACATTACCTGAAAAATAAGATCAAAACGAACCTGATCATTTCCTGCTCCTGTACTTCCGTGAGCAATCGCATCAGCATCGATTTCAATCGCATATTTTGCAATTTCCTGCGCCTGAATGGTACGCTCTGCGCTTACAGATAAAGGATAGGTGTTGTTTTTCAGAACATTTCCGAAAATCAGATATTTTACGCAAGAATTATAATAATCTTCCTGAGCATCAACGCACCTATATTTTTTCACCCCAAGATTCAGGGCTTTTTTCTCCAATTCTTTTTCCTCTTCTTTGGAAAAACCTCCGGTGTTTACAGTAACTGCATACACATCATATCCCAGTGTTTCGCTGAGATATTTGGCGCAGTAAGAGGTATCAAGACCTCCGCTAAATGCTAAGATTACTTTCTTGCTCATTATCGTATTGATTTTCGGGTTGTTTACTTTCAACCTCGTTTACTTTTTTATCTTCAGGAACGAAAAGCATTGCTGTGCAAAGACAGTTTTTCCGTTCTTTTTTCATTAAAATATCATAATTGATGCAGCTTTTACAGCCGTTCCAGAATTCTTCATCCTGTGTTAATTCAGAATAGATAACGGGTTTATATCCCAAATCACTGTTGATCTTCATCACTGCCAAACCTGTGGTTAATCCGAAAATTTTAGCATTGGGGTATTTATTTCGGGACAAAGCGAAGACTTTATCCTTGATTAAGGTTGCGACTCCCAAATGCCTGAATTCCGGAGAAACTATAAGTCCTGAATTGGCAACAAACTGACCATGAGACCAAGTTTCTATATAACAGAAACCCACCCACTTTCCTTTATCAGTAGCGATTACAGCATTACCTTCAGTAATTTTTTTACTGAGATATTCTATTGAACGCTTGGCGATCCCTGTTCCTCTACGCTGAGCAGAATCATACATTTCCTGCTGTATTTCATTCACATGCACTAAATGTATGGATGAGGAAACTTCTATTTCCATCTATTTATCTAATTTTTTTGGCAAATTTAAAATATAATTACTCTATAAACCAAATAAAAAAGATAATTTTATTGTATTATATTAATACACAGGTAATTTTATCTTTACATAAATTTAATATTTTGCTAAATTGTTATATATTTGCTAAAAAGGTATAGTTATGGAAAATCGGTGTCCAAAATGCAATACGGACAAAGTGGTAAAAAGTGGTATTATTAATAATAAACAACGCTTCCTATGCAAAGACTGCAACTATTATTTTACTGTAAAAAAGCTAGGGAAACAGATCGATGATTACTATGTAACAAAGGCTTTACAGCTTTATCTTGAAGGATTAAGTTTTCGCGAAATTGAAAGAATTATCGGTGTTTCCCATGTTACGATTAGTTCATGGATCAAGAAATACAATATTACAAGACCTCCGCATTCCGAGTTCCATCCCGTGTATAAAATTCTAAAGCAAAATGAACTGATTGAATATATGAGTAAAGAAGAAAATCTGAAGAATTCAGGATTAATTATCACCCAGTTTGCAGACAAATATATGCTGATAAAATGGGAAAGATTTAAGAAATAGATTCAGAAGTTATAAGTTATTAATTATAAATTTTGAGTTCTAATGAAATAGAATTTATTCATTTAAAAATATAATAATCAAAACATTAATTATCAATTTAATTTAAAAAACATGATTTATAAGAACAGTTTTTCAGCTCAAAATTCATGATTTAAAATTAAAAACTATACTATTACCATTTATATATATTAAATTTTTGTAATTAAATTATTAATTCCAATTTGGCTTTCACAAAATAAAAGCCAAAAAAATTAATAATTATGAAGAAAATATTAAGTTTTATTGGATTAGCTTTAATCAGCAGTTCTTTATACTCACAAGGTTCTCCGGATTATGGAAGCGGTTTAAAAATAAATCTAAATCCTAACGGAGATAAATATGTACGATTTATTCTATGGGATCAGTTCTGGATCAGAAATTCAGACATGAATCCCGGAAGTATGGTCGGCGGTGAATCTACCGACAATACCTGGAACTTAGGAAACCGAAGAGCACGTATTTTGGCGTATGCACAGATCAGTAAAAGATACATGATTCTTGCGCACGTCGGTATAAATAATCAAACTTTCATCAACGGCGGAGCAACTGGAACATCAGGAACGGGAAGCTACGGAAACGGGAAAAAACCTCAGCTTTTCTTTCATGATGCATGGAATGAATATGCTGTCATATTACCGGGAGAAGCAGAAAAATTCAGTCTTACTTTAGGAGGAGGACTTCATTATTACATGGGACTTTCCCGTATGACGATGGCTTCAACATTAAATTTTCTTACCATAGACTCCCCTATTTTCAGCTGGTCTCTGATTGATAATTCTGACCAGTTTGCACGACAGATGGGAGTTTTCGCCAAAGGAAAATATGGAAAATTTGAGTATAGAATGAGCCTGAATAAACCATTTGCAACAGATCTTACTCCAGCCAACACTTTAAATCCCAACAACGCAGTTGCGGTTGATAATAACGGAAACCCCAACTGGTCTAAAGCCGGTTATTTTGAATATCAGTTCTTAGATTCAGAATCAAACACATTGCCTTATAAAGTGGGGTCTTACCTCGGAACCAAAAAAGTTTTCAATTTGGGTGCCGGTTTTTACCATCAAAAAGACGGAACGAGAACTTCAGTCAATTCAAATATTGAAAAACATGATATAACATTACTTTCCGCCGATGCTTTTGCAGATATTCCTTTGGGAAATGCTAAAAATAAAATGGCTGTTTCTGCATACGCAGGTTACTTTAATTATCAATTCGGACCTAATTATGTAAGAAACCTGGGAATCATGAATGTTGCAGCCAATGATCCCAACTTTGTCGGTCAACGTGCAATAGCCGGACCGGGAAATCTACAGCCGATGATAGGAACAGGTGACATCATTTATGCTCAGGCTGGGTTGCTGCTTCCGAATCAGGCAGAAAAGCCAAAAATAAGAATTCAGCCGTTTGCAGCTTATACACACAAAAATTTTGATGCTTATGAGAAATCTTCTTCTCAGTTTGATGTAGGAGCCAACTGGTTTTTAGATGGTCATCACGCAAAGGTTACTACTCAATATTCTACAAGACCTGTTTATACAAGCCCGACTGAAAGCCCGACTTCTAAAGGAGAGTTTATTATCCAGCTCCAAATTTATCTCTAAAATTTCATTCTTAATTAAAAATAAAATCTAGTAATATGAACCAGCAACATCACGACAGCTACGAGAATATGACTGAAAAGCAGAAAAACCGCACCATCTGGAGCGTTATTACAGCGTCATCTCTCGGAACCCTTATAGAATGGTATGATTTCTATATTTTCGGAAGTCTTGCCATTGTTTTGGCAACCAAATTTTTCCCTGCAGACAATCCTACCGCAGCATTTTTATCTACATTGGCAACTTTTGCGGCAGGTTTTGTCGTAAGACCATTCGGAGCTTTATTCTTCGGAAGACTAGGAGATATTATTGGCAGAAAATATACTTTTCTGGTCACTTTATTAATTATGGGCTTCTCAACATTTCTGATCGGATGTATTCCCAGCTATGAAACTATCGGATTCTTAGCACCTGTTTTGGTTTTAATTTTAAGGCTTTTACAAGGTCTGGCTTTAGGAGGTGAATACGGCGGTGCTGCAACGTATGTCGCAGAATATGCACAGCCACACAGAAGAGGATACTGGACATCGTGGATTCAGACTACCGCTACAGCAGGACTTTTTATCTCTCTGATTGTTATTCTTGTTACGAAAAGTTCACTTTCAGCCGAAGAATTTGATACGTGGGGATGGAGAGTTCCGTTCTGGATTTCAATTCTTATGGTGGGCGTTTCTTACATCATCAGAAAAAACATGAAAGAATCTCCTTTGTTTGCAAAAGCTAAAAGTGAAGGAAAAACTTCAAAAAATCCTTTAAAAGAAAGCTTTGGAAATAAATTTAATTTCAAATTTGTTTTGCTTGCCTTATTTGGAGCAGCAATGGGACAGGGAGTAATCTGGTACACCGGACAATTCTACGCCATGAGCTTCCTTCAAAAAGTGATGAATGTAGAATCTGCACAGGTAGATTCTTTGATGGCAACCGCATTATTTTTAGGAACTCCGTTTTTTGTGTTTTTCGGATGGCTGTCTGATAAAGTGGGAAGAAAAGCGATTATGATGACCGGGATGCTGATTGCTATTTTAGCGTACAGACCGATTTATGATGCCATGTACAAAAGCATTAATATAGAAGCTAAAACAGTTGCCGATAATGGCATTACTGAAAACAGAACCGCCAAAGTTCATAAAGAAATTGCAGCAGACAGTCTGATCACTTTCCATAAAGAAACAGTCTATACCGACGGAACTTTAATTAAAAAAGACAGTATTGTTCATTGGTCGATCAACGGTCCGGTAATGAAGGATGGAAAAGCTGAAGAGCCTAAAGTATCAAAATCCGTCACCTTAAGTGACAGCACAAAATGGTACCTGGTTTTCCTTATCTTTATTCAGGTGATTTTTGTTACGATGGTTTATGGTCCTATTGCAGCATTTCTTGTAGAAATGTTCCCGGTGAGAATCCGTTATACATCGATGTCTCTTCCGTACCACATTGGTAATGGTGTATTTGGAGGCTTGCTTCCTGCTGTTGCTACGTATCTTGTAACTACCGGAAAAGAAGCAGGACATGCAACATGGTATCTTGAAGGACTTTGGTATCCTATCGGTGTAGCAGGAGTCTGTTTAATCATCGGATTGATTTATCTCAAAAATAAAAACAGCAATATCCACGATTAACAGAAATTATCATCAAAAAAATTACTAATTTTAAATCTAACTAAAATGAACGGATTAAAAAAAATATTAGGCATTGTATGGATCCTTATCGCTCTTGCGGTAGCTTATCTGGGAATAACAGTAATGGGTGTTCCGAAAATAACATCGGGTAAGCAGGAAGATCTTGTATTCGGAATCATTATACTTTTCATTCTGGTTCCTATCGTCTCCGGCGGAATGGCAATTTTTGGATATTACTCTTTGACAGGAGAATATTCTGACGATAAGTAAATTATAAATGTTAGATGATAATTGATGAATGATTCTATTCATCAATTATCTTTCTGATCTGTGTTTACCAATTATAATAAATTCATCATTCAATCATGAAAAAACGTCACGAACAAAAACTAATCATCCTTTGTATAGGTCTGCTGATTGCTTTCAGCATTCCTGTTTCCCTGCTTTTCAACAGCGAGAAAGAGGTTTTAGGTTTTCCAAGAATTCTGGTGTATGTTTTTTCTGTATGGATGATTTCCATTATAATTTCTTTCTTCATTGTAAAAAAATATGATGAATAGTTTCGCATTATTTACTGTTGTTCTTATTTATCTGGCTCTTCTGTTTCTTGTTGCATATTTCGCAGAGAAGAAAAAAAGTAAGTTCTGGATCAACAATCCTTATATCTATGCTTTATCTCTTGCTGTATACTGCACCGCGTGGACGTATTATGGAAGCATTGGCGTTGCTGCGACAAGCGGACTCAATTACCTTACTATTTACATTGGTCCGGTTATCATTATTCCTGCATGGATTTATATCAACACAAGGATTGTCCGTATTTCAAGAATCAACAAAATAAGCAGTCTTGCAGATTTTATCTCTTTACGATACGGAAACAGCAGAAGTTTCAGTGCTATTATCACTTTGGTGTGTATTTTAGCAATTATTCCATATATCGGATTACAGATAAGAGCAATTTCCGAAACCTTTCATCTGGTAACAGAAACCGCAATATCTAAAAACATTTTAAATGACAGCGCAACTTTTGTCGTTGTTTTAATTGCGGTATTTTCTTCATATTATGGAACTAAATATGTAGATGCTTCAGAAAAAAGATCAGGAATTATTTCAGCAATAGCTTTAGAAAGTTTTCTTAAACTGTTTTTCATTATTATTTTAGGTTTATTTGTGATCTATTTCGCATTTGACGGATTTTCAGATCTTTACAGCAAAGCAAGTAAATTCCCTGACTTTAAAGCTAAAAATACTTTCAACGGATTGGAAGGCGCAATGAACTGGATGGTTCTCTGTATGATTTCCGGAACAGCAATCTGCATCCTTCCAAGACAGTTTCATACGGCTATTGTAGAAAACAGACAGGAAAAACACATTAAAACAGCCATTTGGTTTTTTCCGCTATATTTATTAGTTTTTACTGTATTTATTTTCCCGATCGCATGGGGTGGAAGATTGCTTTTTGATGGTCAGAATGTGAATCCGGAGTTCTATTCTATTTTAATTCCGCAGTATTTTGATAATACATTAATCACCGTTTTGGTATTTCTTGGAGGTTTAAGTTCATCAATTTCGATGATTATTATTTCGTCCATTACATTATCCATCATGCTTTCCAACAACCTTATTATTCCTTACGGATTATTAGGCAAATTTAAAGCTGAGAATGAAACTCAAAATACACGGAATATTACCAATATCCGAAAGTTTTCAATTTTTGGACTAATTATTTTAGCTTTTGTTTTTTATAAATATTTTATTCTGAAAACTTCTCTCGATTCTGTAGGATTGATTTCTTTTGTGGTTATCGCACAGTTGGCTCCCGCATTTTTCGGAGCAATATTCTGGAGAAGAGGAAGCTATAAAGGCGCAATTACAGGACTTATAGCAGGTTTAATTATCTGTTATTTCGGCTTAATTATTCCACAGTATTATTTTTCTTACAATCAGGATCTGAAGGGTATTTTACGAAATATGTATGATGCTTTCCAGTTTTTTGATATTACATTTTTAGACCGCATTCCTGAAATTTTCTTTTGGTCTATTCTGGTAAACACAGGTTTATTCACGATTTTATCGGTAAGCATGAAGGGAAACTACCGGGAAAGAAATTTTGCCGAACTATATGTTGATATTGATAAATACATCCAAAATCATGAAAATGCTTTTATCTGGAGAGGAACCGCTTATGTTTCTGATATTAAAAATATTCTGGAACGTTTTTTAGGTAAAAAGAAGACCGAACAGGCAATGCGGATTTTTAATATCAAATACAATATTGATACTCAGGAAGAAACCGCAGACTCAAGATTTATCAAATTTTCTGAAAATCTTCTGGCAGGAAGAATTGGGACTGCTTCTGCAAAAATTTTAATTGAAGGCGTTACCAAAGAAGATAAAATTTCTCTGAAAGAAGTTTTAAATATCCTTGAAGAGTCTAAAGAAAACATCATTCTGAATAAAAAACTGACCGAAAAATCTGAAGAACTCAAACAGCTTTCTCATGATCTTACTGCAGCCAATGAGAATTTAATCATCAAAGACCGACAGAAAGATGACTTTTTAGATTCTGTTGCCCACGAATTGCGAACTCCGATTACAGCCATTCGTTCAGCAGGAGAAATTTTAGCCGATGACGACGATATTCCTTTAGAAATTAAAAGAGAATTTTTAAACAATATCATCACTGAATCTGACCGTTTAAGTGAAATTATTAATGATATTCTGTATCTGGATAAACTCCAGCATGGCGAAATTGCTTTGCACATTCAGAAAAACAATATTCTGGAAACGTATAAAAAAGCATTGAATCCTATTATCCATCTTATTCAGCAGAAAAACATTCATATAAGTGAAGTCAATCTTCTTAATCATTATTTATTTGAATATGATGAAGCAAGAATGATTCAGTTATTTCAGAATATCTTAGGAAATGCTTTGAAATTTACAGATGAGCAGGGAACTATTCAGACCAAATTTTTTGAAAAAGATAATGATCTCAACATAACGATTTTCAATACCGGAAAACACATTCCTGAAGAAGATCTTGAGCTTATTTTTGATAAGTTTTATCAATCAAAGAACCAAAACATAAGAAAACCTTCCGGAAGCGGTCTTGGACTTGCTATTTCAAAAAGAATTATTGAAGCCCATACCGGAATCATTAAAGCAGAAAACAGCGGATTGGGTGTGACTTTTACAATTGCTCTGCCAAAAGAACAAAGGAGGAGAACCCGAAGGGTTCAATAAAAGTAGCCGTAGGTGAAATCAAGGAACTTGATTCGGCGAAGCCAAACCTATGGAAATAAAATAAACACAAATGAGAAAATGGGAACGTATCGACAAATATTTTATCATATTGTTTTCGGAACCAAGCATCGGGAACAAACAATTAATGAAGAAAATGAATCAGAACTTTACAAATATATTTGGGGAATTTTAAGAAATAAAAAATGTAAATTATATAGAATTAACGGAATGCCGGATCACATCCATATTTTTTGTGACGTTCATCCGAATATTACTCTCAGCAACCTTGTAAAAGATATAAAAGTTGCAACCAATTTGTGGATGAAAGAATCGGGATTATTTCCTGAATTCTCAGGATGGCAGGAAGGATACGGAGCATTTACCTATTCATTAAAGGATAAAGAAACAATAATAAATTATATAAAAAATCAAAAACATCACCATAAAACAGAGACTTTTGATGATGAATTTAAAAAGCTTTTAACAGAACATGGAATCGATCCGGAATTAAATTAATAAAATTCAACCCTTACGGGATGGTATGATGCGAATCATTATTCCTTAGGTTTCACCTACAGCTATTTAAATTGAACCCTTCGGGTTCCCCAAAAGAAACAAATAAAAACAATGCAGTTGAACAAAAAGACAACCACAATATGAAGAAGATAATCATTGCCGATGACGAGCATAAAATATTAATGTCGCTGGAATACAGCTTTAAAAAAAACGGATACGACGTATTTATTGCGAGGGACGGAACAGAAGTTTTGGAATTTCTGAAAACAATGACGCCTGATGTCATTTTACTGGATATTATGATGCCGAATCTTGATGGATACAGTACTCTGGAACTAATAAAACAGGATGAAAAACTGAAAGATACAAAAGTAATTTTCCTAAGTGCCAAAAACAATCCGAAAGATATTGAAAAAGGGCTGGAAATGGGAGCCGATGCTTACGTTACAAAGCCTTATTCAATAAAAAAACTCATGCAACAAATAGAAGAAATGTTTTAATATATTTTCCACACCGTCATTGCGAACGAAGTGAAGCAATCTCAACAAAATATTAAAAGATTACTTCGTCACTACGCTCCTCGCAATGACAAAAACATAAAAACTAATATGGATACAGATATTTTATTTAAGCAAAGCATAGAAGACAAAGAGAATTTCTGGAAAGAACAGGCTCAGGAAATCAGTTGGTTTGAGTTCCCGAAAACCATTATTTCAAGTGATGAAAACCAATACAATCAGTGGTTTCCGGACGGAAAACTCAATATGTGCTATTTATGTATTGATAAACATATTGAAGATGGTTTTGGAGATCAGGTCGCGGTTATTTACGATTCTCCGGTAACGAATCAAAAGCAAACCCACACCTTCAATGAAGCCAAAGAGGAAATTTCAAAGTTAGCAGGAGGATTGATTTCTTTAGGCTTACAAAAAGGCGATACCGCAGTCATTTATATGCCGATGATTCCGCAGACTTTGTTTTCCATGCTTGCGTGTGCGAGAATCGGGGTGATTCACAATGTGGTTTTCGGCGGTTTTGCACCGCATGAATTAGTAGTAAGAATCGATGACTGCAAGCCAAAAGCATTAATTACGGCAACCGCAGGAGTTGAAATTGCAAAAAGAATTCCTTATCTGCCTTTAGTGGAAAAAGCGATAGAACTAGCACAGGATAAGGTAGATCATATCATTGTTTACAACAGAAAATTAGTCGACAATCAACATGAAATGTTCGAAGGATTAGTGGATTACGAAGAATTGGTTCAGAATTCAAAACCTGTGGATTGCGTTTCGGTGGAATCCACTCACCCGCTCTATTTGCTGTATACTTCCGGAACGACAGGAAAGCCAAAAGGCGTTGCAAGAGATACGGGAGGTTATGCAACTGCGCTGAAGTTTTCGATGAAATATATTTATGGAATCGAACAGGGAGAAACTTTTTGGGCAGCTTCCGATTTTGGATGGGCAGTTGGTCACAGTTATACCGTTTACGGTCCGCTAATCAACAGAAATTCAACGATTATTTTTGAAGGAAAACCCATTATGACGCCCGATGCAGGAACATTCTGGAGAATTATTTCCGAATATAAAGTAGCAGCAATGTTTACGGCTCCAACTGCTATCAGAGCCATTAAAAAAGAAGATCCAAATGGAGAATTGATAAAAAAATATGATTTAAGCCACTTCAAAAAACAGTTTTTAGCAGGAGAAAGATGTGATGTCGCCACTTTAGACTGGTTTGCAGAACACGTAGGAGTTCCGGCTATCGATCATTGGTGGCAGACAGAATCCGGTTCGCCAATGCTGGGTTTAATGACTTTTAATGACGGCTACAAAATCAAAAGAGCTTCCGCAGGAAAACCAATTCCGGGCTATGATATTAAAATTTTCGATGAAAACGGCTATGAACTGGATGCGCATCATGAAGGTTATTTAGTTATAAAATTACCACTTCCACCAGGATCTTTATTAGGAATCTGGAATGATTATGACCGTTTTGAGAAAAGCTATCTTTCACAGTACAAAGGCTATTATTTTTCCGGTGACGGAGCTATAAAAGATGAAGATGGCTATATTTTCATCACCGGAAGAGTGGATGATGTCATTAATGTTGCAGGACACCGTCTTTCCACTTCCGAAATGGAAGAAATTGTTTCCTCCCATCCCGATGTTGCAGAATGTGCCGTAGTCGGAATTGATGATGAACTGAAAGGACAGATTCCTTTCGCAACAGTTGTTTTAAAAAATGGCTCTTCTATTTCTGAAGAAAATATTGAAAAAGACATCGTAAAAACAGTCCGAGAAAAAATAGGCGCTGTTGCATGTTTGAAAAATGTAATGGTTGTAAAACGCTTACCTAAAACCCGTTCAGGAAAAATTTTAAGAAAGCTGATCCGAACTTTACTGGACGGAAAAGAATTCCAGATTCCTTCAACAATTGATGATGAAAAGATTATTGAAGAAATTCAGGAGAAAATTGGAAAATACAGAGCATAAATTGAAATCATAATGTTGAAAATAATAAAAGCAAATCCTGAAGATGATAAGATCTTAACCGACATAACCAAAAAATCAAAAGCACATTGGGGATATTCGGATGAACAAATGGAAAAATGGTCGCAAGATTTAACGATAAGTAAAGATTATATCAAGAAATGTGAGACTTATAAATTATCATTAAATAGTAAAATTATTGCTTACTACTCTTATTTTAATATTAATGAAAACACTGTTAAACTTGACAATTTGTTCGTAGTTCCGGAAGAAATGGGAAAAGGTTACGGAAAAATACTTATGAATGATTTTATCAATAAAACTAAGAAAGAAAAAACAGCAAAGATAATTTTGGACGCTGATCCTAATGCAGAGAAATTTTATGAAGGTTTCGGATTTCTAAAAATCAGCCAGATCGAAACATCAATAAAAAATCGGTTTTTACCCGTTATGGAACTCAAATTAGATTAACCTATTGATAGTTTAGGCTTACATAAAAAAAGAAAAAACTCCGCACACTATATGTTAAGACAATAATTTAAATAATAAAATAAATTTTAAAAAGAAAATATGAGAAACTATCAAATAGAAAACCTACCGCAATATTTTGAAGAGTATAAAAAATCGATCAAAAATCCTAAAAAATTCTGGGACAAAATTGCGGATGAAAATTTCGTGTGGTATCAGAGATGGAGCAAGGTCGTAAAATACGATATGAATGAAGCAAAAATTTCGTGGTTTAAAAATGCAAAATTAAATATTACCAAAAACTGCATCGACAGGCATTTATCTGTAAGAGGCGATAAAGCAGCTATTATCTGGGAACCGAACGATCCAAAAGAAGAAGCACAGCATATTTCTTACAACGAACTTTATAAAAGAGTAAATAAAACCGCCAATGTTCTTCGTGAAATGGGCATCGAAAAAGGCGACAGAGTCTGTATCTATCTTCCGATGATTCCGGAATTGGCTATCACAATGCTGGCTTGTGCAAAACTGGGAGCCGTTCATTCCGTTATTTTTGCAGGATTTTCCGCCTCAGCCGTTTCTTCAAGAGTAAATGACTGCAGCGCAAAAATGGTCATTACTTCCGATGGAAGTTACAGAGGAAACAAAGTTTTGGATCTGAAAAGCATTGTAGACGAAGCTCTGGAAAAAACACCGAGCGTAGAAAAAGTTTTGGTGGTAAGGAGAACCAACAATGAAGTGAAAATGAAGGAGCACAGAGATTTCTGGATGGAAGATCTTTATGAAAATGCCTCTCCGGATTTCGTTACCGTAATTATGGATGCAGAAGACCCGCTTTTCATTCTGTATACTTCAGGTTCTACAGGAAAACCTAAAGGAATGCTCCACACCTGCGCCGGATACATGGTTTATACTGCGTATACTTTTAAAAATGTATTCAATTATAAAGAAAACGACATCTATTGGTGTACTGCAGATATTGGCTGGATTACAGGACATTCCTACATCCTTTACGGACCGCTTTTAAACGGTGCAACTACTGTTATTTTCGAAGGTGTTCCGACTTATCCTGAACCCGACAGATTCTGGGAAGTGATTGAAAAACATAAAATTACACAGTTTTACACGGCTCCTACTGCCATTCGTTCTTTAGCTAAAGAAAGTTCAGAGTGGGTAGATAAACATGATTTAAGTTCATTAAAAGTAATCGGTTCTGTTGGTGAACCTATTAATGATGAAGCTTGGCATTGGTTTAACGATCATGTTGGAAAGAAAAAATGTCCGATTGTTGATACTTGGTGGCAGACAGAAACCGGAGGAATTATGATTTCGCCACTTCCGTTCGTTACGCCTACAAAACCAACCTACGCAACGCTTCCTTTACCGGGAATTCAACCCGTCTTGATGGATGATAAACGCAATGAAATTACAGGAAACCAGGTTACAGGAAATCTTTGTATCCGTTTTCCGTGGCCTGGAATTGCAAGAACCATTTGGGGAGATCATCAAAGATATAAGGAAACATATTTTACCGCTTTTCCGGGGAAATATTTCACAGGAGACGGTGCTTTGCGGGATGAGGTTGGCTATTACAGAATTACTGGTCGTGTAGACGATGTAATTATTGTTTCCGGACACAATTTAGGAACAGCCCCAATTGAAGACAGCATCAATGAACATCCTGCTGTAGCGGAATCTGCAATCGTAGGTTATCCTCACGACATCAAAGGAAATGCGCTGTACGGTTTCGTGATCCTGAAAGAATCCGGAGAAAGCAGAGATAAGGACAATCTGAAAAAAGAAATCAATCAGTTAATTTCAGATCAGATCGGTCCGATTGCCAAGCTTGATAAAATACAATTTGTTTCTGGGCTTCCGAAAACACGTTCCGGAAAAATCATGCGTAGAATCTTAAGAAAAATTGCTGAAGGAGATTTCAGTAATTTCGGAGACATCACCACTTTGTTGAATCCTGAAATCGTTGAAGAAATCAAAAACGAAAGGATTTAAAATCCGTTCAGATATAAACATTAAACTCTGCTGCTGAGCAGAGTTTTTTATTTGCAAAAATAGATAACATCTTAAATTTTATTAATTTTTTATAGATAAAATAAAATATTATAAATTTTATTAAAAATTTTTCAATGATATTAAAATTATTACTACCTTTAGATACCAAAACAAAAGTAATATGTCGAGTATCTTAGCAGGAATGTTCAGCCATCAGAATGATTACAAAAAACTCGAGCTGGAACTGGAAAGTTCAGGCATTCGGGATTCCGAGTATATTGTTTATCTTAGTGAGGATCATAACTCCCAGTTGTTGGTGAGTGTAGAAATAAAGAACAGAGATCTGACCGAAAAAATAAAGCACATTTTTGATCAGAATCAGGTTCTTAAGACTTATTTATTTGAAAACATGAGTATCAACCAGGCTTCGTACAGTCATCTTAAAAAACTGATAGATGCACGGTGCAAAGCCGAAATTCACAACAGCCCGAATGTCAGAATAAAAGTTCAGCATGATGGAATTACCTCTGAAGTGAAAGCCTAAAAAACTAACCAAAAGATAAAAACTTTTAACCGGAGTCCGTAGATATTTTTCTGCGGATTTTTTGTTGTATAACCCGGGAAAATCCTTATTTTTTCGTACTTTCGTTCCAATAAAGCTTTTACACAGATGAGTTACGATTTGGAGCAAGAAAACAAAGAAATTTTAGCACGGTATAAAGACCTGATTTCTAATACATATAGGACTTTGGATGAGGAAAACAACAAGCTTATCCGTAAGGCTTTTGATATTGCGCTGGATGCGCACAAAGATCAGAGGAGAAAATCGGGCGAACCCTATATATACCACCCTATCGCAGTTGCAAAAATTGTTGCAAAAGAAATCGGTCTGGGTGCTACTTCTATTGCCTGTGCATTACTGCATGATGTGATTGAAGATTCCGATTATACGTATGAAGATTTAAAAAAGATATTCGGAGAGAGAATTGCAGGTATTGTAAACGGTCTCACGAAGATTTCTATTATGAATCATCAGAATATTTCTGTGCAGTCTGAAAATTACAGAAAACTTTTACTGACTCTCTCAGAAGATTTCAGAGTAATTCTGATCAAAATTGCAGACCGTCTTCATAATATGAGAACTCTGGAAAGCATGGCACCCGATAAGCAGAAAAAAATTGCTTCTGAAACGGTGTATATTTATGCCCCAATGGCTCACAGACTGGGATTGTACAACATCAAATCTGAGTTGGAAGATCTTTCTCTGAAATATAATAACCCCGAAGTTTACAGCGAAATCACCGAAAAACTTGAACTGGCAAAAGAAAATCGGGAAAGATATATTGAAGAATTTAAAAAAGAAGTTTCCGAAAGGCTGCAGGAAGAAGGTCTGAATGTAAGCATTAAAGGCCGTGCGAAAGCAATTTCTTCTATTTACAGAAAAATGCTGAAACAAGGTGTTCCGTTTGAGGAAGTTTTTGATAATTACGCCATTAGAATTATTTACAAATCAGATGCGAAAAACGAAAAGTTCCTTGCCTGGAAAATTTATTCTATTGTAACCGACGTATATCACAGCAATCCCTCCCGAATGAGAGACTGGATCACACAGCCCCGTTCCACAGGATATGAAAGTTTACACCTTACCGTTTTAGGTCCTGATAAAAAATGGATTGAGGTTCAGATCCGTTCGGAAAGAATGGATGATATTGCCGAAAAAGGTGTTGCCGCACATTACAAATACAAAGAAGGCTACAAACAAAGTCATGATGACAGGAACTTTGAGAAATGGGTAACAGAGATCCGTGAAGTTCTTGAACAGCAGCAAAATCTTACTACCACAGAATTATTAGACAATATAAAACTAAATCTTTATTCTAAAGAGGTTTTTGTTTTTACGCCAAAAGGGGAAATTAAGATTCTTCCGACCAATGCAACAGCGCTTGATTTTGCATTTTCGGTACATACCGATCTGGGAATGAAATGTTTGGGAGCCAAAATCAACGGAAAGCTTGTTCCAATTTCTTATGTATTGCAAAATGGAGATCAGGTAGATATTTTATCTTCACAAAATCAAAAACCAAAATTTGACTGGCTGGATTTTGTGGTGACTTCAAAAGCAAAATCTAAAATAAAAAGTTTCCTTAATTCTCAGAAAAACTCTTTTGTAGAAGAAGGTAAAGAAATTTTGCAAAGAAAGCTTCGCCATGCAAAAATTAATTTTAATGATGAGGAAATCAACAAACTTCAGAAATTTTTTAATCTTAAAAGTTCGCAGGAATTATTTCTTAAATTTCAGACCAATGAGCTTGATGCAAGCAGTCTGAGAAAATATATTGAAAGCAAAAACGTATTCAACAATCTGCTTTCGCGATTCAAGAGAACTTCCAGCAAAAATCCGAACTACGAAGACTCAAAAGAAATAAATCTCGACATGATTGTCTTCGGAAAGGATGAAGAAAAACTCAATTATACGTATGCTAAATGCTGTACGGTAATTCCGGGAGATAAAATTTTCGGATTTATTACCATTTCCGAAGGCATTAAGGTACATAATGACAACTGCCCGAATGCGATCAACCTCAGAGCTCAATATGATTACAGGGTAATTCCTGCAAAATGGGTAAATGAGGAAAGTTTTAAAAACCGTATCAAAATAGAGATTGAAGGACTCGACAGAATGGGAATGATCAATGACATTACCACCGTTATCAGCGGCGCAATGGGAATGGATATGAAAAGTATGTCTATAGAGTCTAATGACGGAATTTTTACCGGAACCATCAATCTAGAAGTAAAACACAAAGGTCAGCTTGAAGAAACCTTTAAAAAACTGAAAGCCATCGACGGAATTTCCCGTATCAGAAGGCTGTAAAATCATAAAGAATGAAGTTATCTGTATATTTCAAAAAATTTTTTCAAAGCAGCCAGTCATCAGGTATTTTGCTTATTTGCTGTGTAATATTGGCGCTCATCATTGCCAATACAGGTTTAGGTGAACATTTTCAGATATTTTTAGATACAAAAATCGGTATAGAAAGTCTTCATCTACAGTATCCGATAAGTATTTGGATCAATGATGGCTTAATGTCTGTATTTTTTCTCTTAGTAGGATTAGAAATCAAAAGAGAGTTAGTAGAAGGCGAATTATCTTCATTTAAAAATGCCTCTCTTCCGATTTTTGCCGCCATTGGCGGAATGCTGGTTCCCGCTGTTATATACAGTCTTTTCAATAATGGTACAGCTTACAGCAAAGGCTGGGGAATTCCCATGGCAACAGATATTGCATTTTCATTGGCAATTATTTCCATGTTGGGGAAAAGAGTTCCTTCGTCGCTGAAAATATTTCTTGCTGCGTTAGCAATTGTTGATGATCTTGGAGCCATTCTGGTTATTGCTATTTTCTATACTGATGAAATACAGTGGATGAATCTCTGGCTTTCGCTGGGAATTACAGCATTCTTATTTGCACTTAATTATTTAAAAATTAAAAGAATTATCTTTTACATTATTCCTGGAATCTTTTTGTGGTATTATCTGCATCATTCAGGGATTCATGCGACCATTGCAGGAGTTTTGCTGGCGTTTAGCATTCCTACGAATGTTTCCAACATAAAAATTTCTCCTTTAGAAAAACTGGAGCGTTCTCTGCACTTTCCGGTAAGTTTTATCATTATGCCTATTTTTGCGTTGACAAACACCAATATAGCATTCAAAAGCGGAATGACAGATGGCTTATTCAGCAGTTTGGGATTAGGAATAATCTGTGGACTCGTTTTAGGTAAACTAATTGGTATTAATCTTCTTTCTTTTATTGCGGTTAAATTAAAAATCAGTTCGCTCCCGCACAATAGTTCTTGGAGCCAGATGATGGGTGTAGGTCTTTTGGCAGGAATAGGATTTACGATGTCAATTTTTATTGCTCTACTTTCATTTAAACATCAGATTGACATTCAGGATGAAGCCAAATTTGCGATATTGATAGCCTCTTTTCTGGCAGCTGTTTTAGGGTATTTTATTCTGAGCAGATCAAAAAATATTGAAGAAGACGATGATGAAGAGATGGAATTGGCTCAAAATTAATTTAGTCCAAAATGATCTTAAGATTTGCCAGACACACCCGGGATCTTCATTGTATTGAAATTTTTTATACCAAAATTATTGGTCTTAACAAACTAGGATTTTTTGAAAACCATAACGGATATAACGGTATATTTTTAGGACTCGAAAATACAGATTGGCATTTAGAGTTTACAGCATCGGAAGAGTCACCCAAAAGTGTTTTTGATCAAGACGATGCTTTGGTGTTTTATGTAAATTCGGACCTGGAATATCAAAATTTTATAGGAAAATTAAAAAGCAATCATATTCAGCAGGAAAAACCAAGAAATCCTTATTGGGAAAATAACGGAATATTATTTTCTGATCCTGATGGATACAAAATCATTATTTCTACTAAACAAATTGCTTTATTTTCTGATGATGAACTGACAAGCTTAATATTACAAAAAAACATCAGAACTTGGAGCGAAGCAGTTAACTTTATAAAACAGCTTCCCTACGGTAGAAATTCAAATAGATATGACTTATCATTAGTATTAAAAGAGAACAGAGGAACCTGCAGTTCAAAACATGCTTTTTTACGAAAAATTGCAAAGCTTAATCATATTGATAATGTGAAGCTTATTTTAGGAATGTACAAAATGAATCATCTGAATACTCCTAAAATTGGAAATGTATTACAGGATCATCATCTGGATTTTATCCCGGAAGCACATTGCTATTTAATGATCAATAATGAAAGGTTTGATGTTACTACTCAAAATTCTGATATTAACAATCTCAAAAAGTACATCATTCAGGAAATCGAAATTGAACCTGAACAAGTAGACATTTTTAAAGTTGAATACCATCAGAGTTTTATAAAAGACTGGCTAAGCAATAATAAAATAGACAGAAGTTTTGATGAAATATGGGATATAAGGGAAAAATGTATCAGAAATTTACAGGAATAATTGCTATTTTTCTCTCCTGTGCTCTTCATCGCTTTCAAGATTTGGCTCGGTAGTTTCGGCGTGATAACTTTTAGTCTTTCTTTTGATTTCATCCGAAAGAAGCTTCTCTATTCTTAATTTGCGAAGTGCCATATTCAGTTCATTTCCGAAGAGAAGAAGATAAACATTTACATTGATCCAGATCATCAGCAAAATCATACTTCCAATAGAGCCATATAATACGTTGTATCGTGCCACATTTTTCACATAAAGAGTAAAGAGATAGGTTGTAAGAATAAACAAAACAGTTGTAAGGATCGCTCCCGGAATTGCCTGTCGGAATCTTGCAATTTTCACTGTTCCTAACCAGTAAAATGAAGTTAAGAGTAAAAAGAAAAATATAGGAAATGAAACGAAACCAATAAGCTTGGAAAGATTTTTCACAAACCATGACAAATCATAAGCCGGCTTAAATTGTTTGAGAACAACTTCAGCATAATAGACTCCAAACAGACATAAAAAAACAACACTTACAAAGCCTATCGTAATAAAGAATGAAAGAATAAATTCTTTGACATCCGGTAATTTCTCCTTAGAATTTTCATTAAAGCCGTTGATGATGGAAAAAGTTCCGTTGGTGGCAAAAACCAAAGCAATAAGTATGGTCAAATTACTTATTCCCTTCATATTAGGAATAATATTTTCCTGAATATATCCTCTAACATCTCCCTCAATATTAGACGGAAAAATATTACTCATCAAAACTTCAAAAATATAAAACTGAAGTTTATCATAATGCGGCATATAAGGCAAAACGGAAAGCAGAAACAGAAGAAACGGAAAAAGACTCAATGTAAAACTCCAGGAGATTGCAGCTGCCTTCTTCCCTATTTTTCCTTTAAAAACTCCTGCAAAATAAATCTGAAACAGCTGCCAAAGTGATATTCCGAGTACAGGAATATGCAAATCATCAAGAAACTCTTGAATTTTCAGGATAAATTTAGGAATTTTTATAGCCATAAAGTATATTTGTGTTTAGCAAATATAAGAAATGCGAATCAGTTTAGTTTGTATCGGTAAAACAGATGATAAAGAAATTACCTCTTTGATTAAATATTACCTTGCCCGGCTTCCAAAACACTGGAATTTTGAAATCACAGAAATTCCCGACATCAAAAATGCCAAGAATCTTTCTCCTGATCTCCTGAAAAAGGAAGAAGCTAAATTATTTTTCAACCATATTGATAAGAATGATTGGGTTACTATTTTAGACGAAAAAGGAAAACAGTTTACAAGCAGAGAATTTTCTCAGAAAATAGATACCTGGATGAATTCTTCGGTAAAAAAGATCCACATTCTGATTGGTGGTGCCTACGGATTTTCAGACGAAATTTACAGCAGAGCCAATGAAAAAATGTCATTATCTAAAATGACATTTACCCATCAGATGATTCGTCTATTTATTGTGGAACAGCTTTACCGTGCAGATCAGATTTTGCAGGGAAAACCTTATCACAACGATTAATTATTTTGTAGTTACAGAAATTAGCTCTTTAATCCCTTTTTCTTTGTATTTCTTTTTACAGAATCATTCATCAAAACCTTTATGTTTTTTACATCATTTCCTTTTAACTCTTTAAGATCACTTAATGCCTCTTAATTGTTTCTTGTAATAATGAATTAGCTTGAATCTCAAGATCGTTTTTGGTTTTCTGCGCAAAAGCATTGGTAGAATTTGCCAAAGTCATTACAACAGTTGCTGATAAAATTTGGAAAGTATTTTCATAAATTAATAAATCTTTAATTAGTGATTTTAAAATACACAAAATCTATTTGCTAATCATTAAAGCTTATTATTTAATTTATATAATGATTGAATTTCTTATCTGTGAATTAAACTTTCAGACTAAGCTGTCTTTTGGCTTCACCTACAACAAAAGCAACAGAATTGGCTATATTGAAGCTTCTGATGAGTTTAGACATCGGAATCGTTAAATGATTATCAAAGCGGTCTAAAACATCTTTACTTAAACCCACGCTTTCCTTTCCGAAAACAAGCCAATCACCTTCCTGAAAATCATTTTCGAGGTAAGATTTATCAGCATGAGAACTAAATAAGAATACTCTTGATAAGTCAGGAATTGCAGATATCCATTCGTCTACATTTTTGTATTCCGTAACGTCCAGATGAACCCAGTAATCTAAACCTGATCTTTTTAAATTTTTATCATCAATTAAGAATCCTAGCGGATGAATGAGATGCAGCCTGCTTTCGGTTCCCACACACAATCTTCCTATATTTCCGGTATTGTTTGGAATTTCCGGTTCGACCAGAACGATATTTAACATGAATATTTTGAATGATTAATATTAATTAAAACTGGTTATTTTTTAGAACATTTGGCATTATATTCCTGTAAAAGCACTTTCTCATAACCTGCTGCGACAGCTTTTTCCAGATTAGTACAAGCTTCTTTATCTTTTCCTGTTTCAAACAAAATAGCAGCTTTCGTTACGTATGACTGAGAAAATTTAGGATCTATAGTTATGGCTTTATTAATATCTGCGAGAGCTTCTTTTGTTTTTTTCATTTTCAGATAAATATCTGCTCTTCCGTTATATAAAAGAGATTCTGGCTTTTCGGAAAGAAGCTGATTATAATCTTTCAGTGCACCATCCAGATCTCCGTTGTTTTTTTTGAGGTTTGCCAAACCTGTTCTTGCAAAAATATTATCCGGAGCAAACGTAAGAATATGCTTCAAATCTTCCATTGCCAGATCTTTTTTACCCAAATTATTGTAAATTTTGGAACGGGTGAGATACAATTCAGCATTTTCAGGCTCAATTCTGATACCGGTATTAATGTATTCCAGCGCTTTTGTTCTGTTACCTTTCTGATTATGAAGTGATGCCAGATTTTCGTATACCGAAACAGATTTCGGATCAGATCTTAATGCAGAATCATAAGATTTAAAAGCCTGTGCTGTTTTTCCTAATCTGCGCTGAGATGTTCCAAGCAGATTGTAATATTCAGATTGATATCTTTGGATATGTTCGGTTAAAACAAGCTTTGAATACTGCTCTTCTGCACATTGATAGTCAGCTTTTTTAAAGCATTCTTCAGCTGTTTTTTTGTCTTGTGCAGATACAAAATGAAAAGCTGATAAAGCTATAGAAAAAAATAGTAGTTGTTTTTTCATACTTAGGATTTTGTTGTTTACTGAAAGCTAAATTACTATTTTTTTAATATGAAATCATATCAGTTTCCTGAAACTGCTTGTCTGCTCATTACTTTTTTCACCAAAAGAAAAAACATCAATCCAAATACAGTTCCTGCAACGGCACCTGCAAGAATATCCATCGGAAAATGTACTCCTAGATAAATACGGCTGTAAGCTACCACCATTGCCCAGATAAAAATGAAATAAGGGAACCATTTTAACTTATCTTTCAAAAGTAAGCCAAGATACGTTGCCAGAAAAAACGTGTTGGATGCATGAGCGGAATAAAAACCGTAAGGTCCGCCACATTTTACAATTCTCATGAAATTTTGAAGAGAAGGATCATTACAGGGTCTAAGTCTCGCAACACCGTATTTAAAAATTCCTGATACCTGATCTGAAACTGTTATTCCGATTGCTGCAAAAATCAAGATATATAAAAGCGATTTCAGCTTGAAATTTTTATATAAAAAATAAAAAAAGATAACGTAAAGCGGGATCCAGATCCACTTATCAGAAACAATAATCCAGAACTGATCAAATGGCGTATCGCCCAAATTATTTAGATAAAGGAAAAGCTCTTTGTCTTGCTGAATAATTTCTTCCATCATTATCTGCTTACAGGACCTTCGTATGCTTCGTCATCTGCCGGCTTTATTGTAGGTTGTTGGGTAGCAGATTCAGAAGGTTTTTTCGAGATATTTTCTTCAATATTCTGCATGGGATTAAAATCTTTGGCAGCGTCTTTTACTTTTTCTATCTCACGTTTTATTTCGGAAACAGGATTATCGGTTTCTTTCAAAATTTCGGTTTTGATATCTTCTACGGCTCCACGCATTTTCCTCACACCAGAACCCAAATCGCGGGCAATCTGCGGAAGTTTGTCGGGACCGAACAAAACTACTATCGCGATGGCAACGAGTGCCATTTCTCCAATGCTTAATTCCATAAGGCTAAATTACAAAAGATTATACATACAAATTATATTATGCGACATTTTTAAACAAATTTTAAGACTTCTTTTTTTGAAAAGTATAGTACGTTATTACAACACTTACAGACATCATAATAAATGCCAGAAAAAAAGGAGCTCCCGGAAATTTTACGACAGCACTTTTTTCACTGTAATGATAAAAAAGATATGTCATCAAAGGTGGACCTATGCATGAAGTTACACTCATCAAACCTGTAAGTGCACCCTGAAGCTCTCCCTGTTCTGTTGCCGAAACATTCTTACTGATCACCGATTGTAAAGATGGTCCGCAAATCCCACCCAGACAATACGGAATTAAAATAGCAAACATCATCCATCCTTCTGTGGCAAAAGCAAAAAGCAACATTCCTAATGCATACAATGACAAACCTACGTAGATGCTTTTATTTTCACCTAATTTCGGAGTTGTCCATCTGATCAGAACGCCCTGAACCAAAGCTATTAGAATACCAATTACTCCTAATGAAATTCCAACCATAAGTTCATCCCATCCGAAAACAGCCATGGTGTAATAGTTCCAGTTGGTCTGCACTGCATGTCCAGCAATATATACGAGAAAAAGTGACACAATGAGCCCGGAAAGTTCAGGATGTTTCAAAATAAATTTAAATGAACCTACAGGATTTGCTCTTTTCCAGTCAAAATCACGTCTTTTATCTTTGTCTAAACTTTCAGGAAGAATAAAATAACCATATAAAAAATTAAGCAAACATAAAACTGCTGCTGCATAAAAAGGTATTCTTGGACCAAAATATCCTAAGCCGCCGCCTAAAAGAGGTCCGATGATAAATCCCAGACCAAATGCAGCACCAATCATTCCGAAGTTTTTTGCACGGTCTTCATCTGTAGAAATATCGGCGATATATGCACTGGCTGTAGTAAAGCTTGCTCCTGTAATTCCGGCAATGATTCGTCCTAAAAAAAGAAGCATAATATTAGGAGCCAGGGCAAGAAATATATAATCTACGGCAAACCCGAAAAGTGAAATTAAAATTATTGGTCTTCTTCCATATTTATCACTTAGGTTACCAATAACCGGAGCGAAGATAAATTGCGCAAAAGCATATACAAAACCGAGCCATCCGCCATATTTTGCAGCTTCGTTTACACTTCCGTGAATAAGTTCTTCTATAAGTTTCGGGATTACAGGAATAATAATTCCTAATCCGATAATATCTATCAAAAGCGTTACAAAAATAAAACCTATTGCTGCTTTCTTTTTTGATTTTTCCATTGCGGATGCAAAATTAGTTAATATTTTGATTATTGTTTAAAACTTTACCGTTTTAAAAGTAAATAGATCATAAAAAAAGAGCCTTTCAATTGAAAGACTCTTTAGTATTTAATGTAGTTTAAATTATTTTGAAGAAAGAACTTCTTTGTTGGTTGTTGTTCTGCCTTTTACTTCTTCTTCTTTGCCTGTTTTAAGGAAATCATAAGCAATTGCAGAAGCAATGAAGATAGACGAGTAAGCTCCGAAACCAATACCGATTAATAAAGCAAACATAAATCCTCTTAAATTGTCTCCTCCGAAGATGAAAATCGCAAGAATTACCAATAACACAGTAAGTGTTGTATTGAACGTTCTTCCTAAAGTGCTTGAGATAGAATCATCAAAAAGCCCTGCCAAGGTTGCAGATTTCTTTTCTCTCAGATATTCTCTAATTCTGTCGAAGATAATTACCGTATCGTTAATAGAATAACCCAATACCGTAAGAATTGCAGCTACGAAATCCTGATTGATCTCCATGTTGAAAGGCATAATTCTATGAAGTAGAGAATAAGCTCCCAAAATAATGATCGCATCGTGGAATAAAGCCGCAACCGCACCCAAAGAAAACTGCCATTTTCTAAATCTGAATAAGATATAAATAAAGATACCTCCCAAAGCTGCAACAACTGCCAAAATACCATGATTCTGAATATCATCAGCAACGGTAGGTCCTACTTTTTCTGATGAAACAATTCCTGTATTTCCTTTATCTGCGCTCTTGAAATCTGACAAAGTAGTCGATGATGAGAAATCACCTTTTAATCCTTCAAATAATTTTTGCTCAACAGTCTGGTCTGCTCTCAAAGACTCATCATTGATCAGATAATCTGTTGAAATCTTCAGCTGATTGTCATTACCAAAAGTTTTCACTTCAACCGAAGAGTTTTTACCATCTTCAGTTTTGAAGAACGGAATCAATTTTCTTTCAATATCCTCCGCATTTACCGGCTTATCAAATCTTATAATATAATTTCTACCACCAGTAAAATCAATACCATATTTGAAACCGCTTGTAAAAATTGAAATTAAGCTAACTACGGTTAAAATAGCTGAAACAGCGTAAGCAATTTTTCTCTTTCCAATGAAGTCAATCCACGTATTTCTGAAAAGATTTTTAGTAGGAGCTGTCCAAACGGAAAGACCTTTTCCTTTTTCCAGTCTTGAGAAGATCATTACTCTTGATAACGCTACTGAAGTAAATAATGTCATTACAATACCAATCATCAACGTCAATGCAAAACCTTTAATAGGTCCCGTTCCGAAGAAAAATAATACTACTGCCGTTAATAAAGTTGTAAGGTGACCATCAATAATTGCATTTAAAGCATGCTTGAAACCGTCTTTATATGCCTCAAATATACTTTTTCCTGCGAAGAGTTCCTCTTTTGTTCTTTCGTAAATAATAACATTCGTATCTACTGCCATTGCCATAGTAAGTACTATACCCGCAATACCAGGAAGCGTCAATGTAAAGTCTCCGGAATCCATAATTCCGAAAATGTAGAATAAGTTGATGATCATTGCAATTACTGCATAAACACCCGCTCCTCCATAATAGAAAATAATATAAACAATGATGATAAGGAATGCAATAGCAAATGAAACCACACCGGCATCAATAGACTCCTGACCTAAAGAAGGACCAACTTGTGTTGCCTGAACTACTTTTGCTCCTGCAGGAAGTTTACCTGCTCCTAAAACATCTACTAATTCTTTCGCCTCATCCTGAGAAAAATTCCCTGAAATCTGAGTTCTTCCGTTAGGAATTGCACCAACAACATTAGGTGCAGTATACACTCTGTTGTCCAAAGTTACAGCAACCGGTTTTCCTACGTTTTTCTCTGTAAGCGTTTTCCAGTCTTTTGCGCCTTTAGAATCCATCTGCATATCTACAACTACTCTGCCCAGCTCATCATAGCTGATGTTAGCTGTCTCTACTGCTCCGTCTACAGGTGCTTTTTGATTAATATTTCCTCTGATAGCGTATAAAACAAGGCTGTTTTCGTCTGTAGCTTCAGGCTTATACCCCCACATAAACTGGGTGTATTTAATGTTTGCCGGTCTCAAAGACTGTGCTACTTTGCTATTAAGAATTTTATTTACAGTTGCAGTGTCAGATAATTTCACACTTGCAACACCATTGGTTTTTAGTTTGTCCAACTGCAAAAGATTCATGAAGTTTACATTTTTTGCAACTCCCATAGAATCTCCTTTTGCGGCAATTGTTGTGGTAATAGTCTGGAAATAAGGTGCCACTTCCGGAATCTGCTGTATTTCCCAAAACTGAAGTTTTGCGGAAGTCTGAAGCATTTTTTTCACCTTATCAATATCTTTCATTCCCGGCATTTCTACAGAAATTCTCGCCGTTCCGGGAACTCTCTGTACATTGGGCTGTATAGCTCCCAATTTATCAATTCTGGTTCTGATTACCTCAAAAGCAGTACCTACAGAAAGATCAATTCTTTTTTTAACGATGCTTTTAACCTGGTCATCCGTTGTATTGAATTTGATTTCAGAAAGATTGGTATTTCCGAAAATCTCAGGATCCGCAAGTTTAAGGTTAGCTCCTTTAGCTTTATTTACTGCATCAAACTCAACGAAGAAGTTATCTATATATGATTTTGAAGAGTTTTTCTGTACTTCATCTGTTCTGTTTAGAGCTTCAATAAGAACAGGATTGGCAGAATAATTGGTTAAATCACTTACCAAATCTCTCTGATTGATCTCCAAAAGTACATTGATACCTCCTTTCAGGTCAAGACCAAGTTTCATTTCTTTGTCTTTCGCTTTAGAGTAATAAAGATCTGTAAAACCCAGATGAAGAGTATCTTCTTTTAATCGTTTGATCTCTTTCTCGTTCCCGTTCGCAGCTTCAATCTGCGATTCAATTTTGCTTGCGTACCAGGTTGGCAATAGCTCATTTAAGCATATTAGCCCTAATACAATAGCAACAATTGTAATAAGTCCTTTTCCTTGCATTTTGTTATAACTACGTTAAATTAAGTCGGCAAATATAATGATTTTATTGATATTTTATGAATTTTTAACGGTAGAAATCGTTTATTTTCAGATATATTCAGGCATATTTTTGATAAAATGTGAAAGTATTTTTGATGTTTAAATGAAACTTAATGTAAATTTCACATGAATTATCAGTTTTCAAAACTGTATTTAAGAGAATACCTAAGCACGTAAAAATAAAATTGCTCAGAGATTATCCAAGCAATTAATTTGTATATGTTTCTTAATCAATTTAAATTCATTAAATAGTCATTGAAAAAATTCTTGTTTCCGGTTTATTTCTCATCATTCTGAGATCAAAAACCATTGCAACATTTCTGGTAAAAGCTCTGCCTTTTTCTGTTATTTTTATCTGATTCCCGTTGATTTCCACCAATTCATCCCGCTGCATTTCATCCAGCATAGCAAAAGCATTCTGAAGTTCGGGAATTGCATTAATGTCTTGAAATGTTGTTTCCAGCTGACACATCAGATTTAAAATATTTCTTCTGATCAGCAAATCTTCATCATTAAGAATATGACCTTTCACTACAGGAATTTCTCCCTCTTCAACCATCTTCTGATACTCTTCCACCGTTTTTACGTTTTGTGCAAAAGCATACCACGAATCTGAAATAGATGACATACCCAATCCTACCATAAGCTGAGTTTTACTTGACGTATAGCCCATGAAATTTCTGTGTAATTTCTTTTGAATTAAAGACTGGTAAAGATCATCGTGTTCAAGAGAAAAATGATCCATCCCGACTTCAATATATCCCAATTCCTGCAAAAGCTTTTTACCATCTTCGTATAAACGGCGTTTTTCTTCTCCGCTTGGAAGGTCATTTTCATCAAAACCACGCTGTCCCACCCCTTTTACCCACGGAACATGAGCGTAAGAGTAAAATGCAAGACGATCTGGCTTCAGTTCTAAAGTTTTTCGAATGGTATATTCCATTGCATCCCAATGCTGGTGCGGAAGTCCGAAAACCAAATCGTGGCTCACTCCCGTGTATCCGATTTCTCTTGCCAATTCTGTAACTTCTTTTACTTTCTCGAAAGGCTGAATCCTGTTAATGGCTTTCTGTACTTTCAGATCATAATCCTGAACGCCGAAACTTGCTCTTCGGAAGCCAAGATCATACAAAGTCTGCAGATGTTCTCTTGTGGTGTTATTCGGATGCCCTTCAAAAGAAAATTCTGGCTTGTCTGAAATTTCAACAGTTTCAAAAATTCCTTCCAGCAAAGTTTTTAAGTTTTGAGGAGAAAAAAAAGTGGGAGTTCCACCTCCTAAATGAAGCTCTTTTAATTTTGGCTTTTCACTAAACAACTGCAGGTAAAGCGTCCATTCTTTCAAAACACTTTCCAGATAAGGAATTTCCACGCTGTGCTGTTTTGTAATTCTTTTGTGGCAAGCGCAGAAAGTACACAGTGCTTCACAAAAAGGAAGATGGATATAAATTGAAATTCCTTCTTCCGAATTACTTTCATTAAAAGATTTTATCACACTTGATTTCCATTCTTCGCGGGAAAAAGTAGACTCGTCCCAATAAGGAACAGTAGGATAAGAAGTGTATCGAGGACCGGGAATATTATATTTATCAACTAATGAACTCATGCAGAATTAAAATAAATGATTAATATGAATTAAAAAAATTCATCCTGCAAAATTAACCAATACTTCTGAAATAAAGACTATCAATCCGTATGAGTTTGAGCATCTAGAATATAAGCTTCATTATAGAAATTTTATTTTTTCCTGCAAAAGCTACTGTGTTTTGATCAATCCAACGGCAGACGTAAAAACCTTTTTCATCAGAAATTTTCTGCCATGTTTTTCCATAATCCGATGAATAACTGATATGCTGATCTCCGACAGAAATGATGTCTTTACCTTTTGATCCGGGTTTTATTTTCACACAAGTAGTGTAACCTGCATTATTTCCTGATGCTTGAATCTTCCAGCTTTTACCGCCATTTTGCGTAGTGGCAATATTATTAACATTTGCCTCCTGTTTTGTATAATCGCCTCCTACAGCAATTCCGAAGTTTGAATCGGCAAAATCTATGGAATAGATACCTTGAGATTCTGAATCCTGAATAAATCCAGTTTCAAAGATTTCCGCATATTGAGATCTCAAATTAAATTTAAAAATCCTTGCTGAACCACCTCCTGTTCCCAGCCACAAATATTCTTTGTAAGATGCCAAATTGGTATTACTGGCTGCAAAAGCAGCTTCACCCTCATTCATCATTAATTTTCCATTCCGGGATATAAAACCGGAAGGTTTATAACTATTCTTTTTAGGAAAAATTTCCAGCAATCTCAATTTTAAGCTTTCATCAGTATCACTAAATGAAAAAGCTAAGTGATCATTTACAAAATGTAAAGCATCATAAAACGCTGTATTCGTTGTATCTGTATAAATGATTTCCGAAGTAAGTTTTTTCTTATTGATCTTGAAAAAATAAGCAGGACTTTCAATATTGACAGCATAAAATGATGTTCTATCCTGAGCCAGAGTTCTAAATTGAAGTTTCTTTTCAGAAAGTCTGATCTGTTTTTGGTTATGAGGCTTTTTTAAGTCAACATACCCAAATTTAGAATCTGTTCCGCTATACCAAATTCTGTTATCGTATAGTTCTATGGCTCTGATGCTTATTTTGTCATTGAATATGGTTTTAAAACTTTCAATTTTCTGAGAAAACAAAAAGAGATTTAAAGTCAAACAAAAAAGAATTATTATTTTTTTCATATCCGTAAAAATAAAAAATCCGCAGAAATAACTGCGGATTATATATGTATATTGATAATTTAATTTTCTATAAATTCATCATAACCACCCTGGTTTAGAACACTATTTCGTTTTCCGTATAAGAAGTAAATAAGAAGTCCCAAAGCCAGCCAGCCTATCGCCATGTAAATAGCAGTGATTTCCAGATTGACAATTAGATAGATATTGATTAAGATTCCCAATGATGCTACTACAGGAAGCATCGGAGTTTTGAATCCTCTTTTTAATTCAGGTTTTTTTACTCTAAGCAACCAAACAGCAAAGCAAACCATTGTGAATGCGAAAAGAGTTCCGAAACTACACATATGAACCAATGTACTGATAGGCGTAAGTGCTGCCACAGTAGCTACAATTATTCCTAATAGTATAGTATTTTTATAAGGAGTTTTTCTCACCGGGTGAATTTCTTTGAACATTTTCGGCAACAAACCGTCTTTAGCCATTCCTAAAAATATTCTTGACTGCCCCAACATCATTACAAGAAGCACAGAAATTAATCCTATCGTAGCAGCAACTGTAATCAATATTACTGCCCAATCCATTCCGGTAGCTTTTTCAAAAGCAACAGCAACAGGAGCTGTTAACGCATCCGGTACAATTCCGAAATCTTTGTAACTCATCATCCCCGTAAGTACAAGAGACATAAGAATATATAAAGCTGTACATACTAATAACGAAACAATAATCGCAAATGGTATATCTTTTCTTGGATTTTTTGCTTCCGCAGCCTGAGTTGAAACAGCATCAAAGCCTATATAAGCAAAAAATACAGCAGCTGCACCGGCAATAATACCATTAAAACCGTAAGCAGGTCCTAATTTACCATCAGACTGAATGATCATTTTCTCGTCCGGAATAAATGGTGTAAGATTATCCATATTGATGAAAAGTGCACCTACAACAATTACAAAAACTACAACAGAAGTTTTCAGAATTACAATCATATTATTTGCTCCTGCAGCTTCTTTTGTGCCTTTTACCAATATAGACGTCACGATCAAAACAATCAGAAACGCAGGAAGGTTGAATGCAAATGAAGGTTCCGTAAGACCATGACTCACCGCGTATTGTTTTGCAGTAGCAAAGTCATTGGTAAGATAATACGGCAGTTCAACATTGATAATTTTCAGGAATTTATTAAAATATCCCGACCATGAAACAGCAACCGTCATAGAGCCCATTGCATATTCAAGAACTAATCCCCATCCAATCAGCCATGCAAAAACTTCACCCACTGTACCATAAGCATACGCATAAGCAGAACCTTCAACAGGCAATAATGCTGCAAATTCGGCATAACACAACGCAGCAAAAATACAGGCAATACCTGCAACTACAAAAGACAATGCTAATGCGGGACCTGCATGATAATAAGCTCCCGTTCCCGTAAGTACAAAAATACCGCCTCCAATGATTGCTCCAATACCTATGGCAGTTAAACTCCACTTGCCCAGAACTCGTTTGAGTTCACTTTTTTTCATATCCGCCTCATAGGCTCCGAGTGGTTTAGTTTTCCAAATATTCGACATGTTTCTATTTATTAAAGATTTACGAAAATATAAAAAATTTAGAGATATTAACATTTAATGATTGATTTTCGCAAATTAATTTAATTTTAAAAATATAAAAAACTGATTTACACCCATTTCTATTCATTTTAATTATCTGTTTTTTTAGTTATTTTTAAACCATGAATTTATATGATTTTTTCATAAAGCCTTATGAAACTGCAGACATTTTGCAAATCACTCTTGAAATTACAGGAACTCTATTGGGAATTTTGAGTGTATTTTTTTCTATTAAAAAAAATATCTGGGTTTATCCTACGGGAATTGTTTCCACCGTTATTTATGTCTATCTTTTATATATCGCTGGATTGATTGGTGACTGCATTATCAACATCTATTACACGGTAATGAGTATTTACGGCTGGATTTTGTGGGCTAAAAATTCTGAAGATAAGATTCATGTAACCGTAGACTGGGCTTCTCAAAAAGAATGGATTTTATCTTTTGCTCTTTTTATGATGAGCTTAATTTTGATAACTCTCATTTATTATTATAAGCCTTTTATTGAAAACGGCTTTTCTATTGATAGGGTCACAGTGGGAGTTCATCATCTTGACTGGGCAAACTGGCTGGATATATTTATTACCTCCGTTTTTTTGGTGGGAATGTGGCTTATGGCGAGAAGACGTATTGAGAGCTGGATTTTCTGGATTATAGGAGATCTTGCATCTATCCCTATGTATATTTATAAAGGGTACGGAATCACTTCGGTTCAATATTTGGTATTTACTGTTATGGCAATCGTAGGATTTGTTGCCTGGAAGAATAGTTATACTAACAAAAGAACGATACAGTTATGAAAAATATAATAAAAATAGTTTTAGGATTAAGTCTTACCGCAAGTCTCACGGCATGCTCCGCTTACAATACAGGTTACGCAGCTTACGGAGAACCTTACTATGATAACGGATATTATTACGCTCCGCAAGGATATTATGGCAACGGCGGATATTTTGGAAATGATGGTTATTATTATCGTAATGAGATGAGATATTATTATGATAACGGCATTCCTTATTATTATGGGAACAACAGAACAAGAATATATCTTGAACGTCAAAATTCCAATATACCTCGGGAAAATAGTGGTTTCAGAAATGTCCCCAATAATAACAACCCAAGAAATAATACCAACAACAGCGGATTCAGAAATCCTAACAGAAATACACAGGGAAACAGCGGTTACAGAAATCAATCTCCACAAAAGCCTCCGCAACAGGCACCACGAAACAGCAATGGAAGCGGTTTTAGAAACAGCAATCCCGCAGGAAACAGATCAGAAGCACCGCAAAACACCAACCAAAATAATCAAAATAATCAAAATGGCGGATTCAGAAGATAGAATTCATCAAATAATAAATAAACGAACAGATCTGCTGTTCGTTTTTTCATATAAAATAAAGTAATTTTGCAGGTTTTTATAACAAAATTCAAGTGTAATGGAATTCTATAAATATCAGGGAACCGGAAACGACTTTGTAATGATTGATAACCGGGATCTACAGTTTCCTAAAGATCAAAAAATAATTGAAAAACTTTGTGACAGAAGATTCGGAATTGGCGCAGACGGTCTTATTCTTTTAGAAAATGATGACCGATACGATTTTAAAATGGTTTACTATAATTCAGATGGCGGAGAAAGCACCATGTGCGGAAATGGCGGCAGATGCCTGGTCGCATTTGCTTTTTTTCTGGATATTTTCGAGGAAAAATGCACTTTCATAGCTATTGACGGGGAACATGAAGCCGAAATACATAACGGAGTTGTCAAACTAAAAATGATTGATGTTGAAAGCATTTCTTCTGACGGAGAAGATTTTGTTTTGAATACAGGATCCCCTCATTACGTGAAATACGTTGAAGGTATCGCCAACTACAATGTTTTTGCTGAAGGAAATAGGATTAGAAACTCCGAAAATTATAGTGAAAAAGGCATCAATGTCAATTTTGTAGAAAAAATTTCTGATAACGAAATATTTGTAAGAACCTATGAACGAGGCGTTGAGGATGAAACTTACAGTTGTGGCACAGGAGTTACAGCTTCTGCTTTAACTTTTCTGCAAAAAAACAATCTAACCTCCATCAAAGTAAAAACTTTAGGGGGCAACCTGAAAGTTTATGCAGAAAAAAATGAAGGTAAATTTCAAAAAATATGGCTGGAAGGTCCTGCTAAACAGGTTTTCAGAGGCAAAATAGATCTCATTTAATTTTTTACTTTAAAAACTATTAATCTTATTTCAGGAATGAAAAAAGCTATTCTTATTATTATCCTTTTAATTCTTGCTGTTGCAGGATTTTTTGGTTTTAAATTTTATAAAAAATATTATGGCAGCAATGTAGCAAAAGAAGGATATGTGCTTATTCCTCACGGCGCCAACTTTAAGCAGATTTTAGATTCTGCAAGCCAGTATATTGACAATAAAGAATCTTTTGAAGAAGTAGCAAAAGATAAAGATATGGACAACTATTTTAAGCCTGGTCGTTATCATTTTCAAAAAGGAGCCAATAATACCTCATTGGTAAATATGATAAAGGCAGGTAACCAGACTGCGAACTCTTTCAGAATCGGGGATTTTGGAGATATTTATCAGATGGTTGGAAAAGTGAGCCGAAAAACAGAGCTGGATTCGTTGAGATTTGTAAATGATTTGAATAAAATAGCTACCGAAAAAGGTTATAAAAATTCAGAAGATCTTAAAAAATATTTTTTCATTGATACTTATCAGTTCTTTTGGACGGTAACACCACAGGAGTTTTTCACAAAATTTGATGATCAGTATCAAAAATTCTGGAACGAGGAAAGAAAATCTAAAGAACAACAGTCGGGACTAACGAGAGATCAAATCTACGCTTTGGCTTCGATAGTATATAAAGAATCCGGAGGAAAGCCAGATGAAATGAAAACCATTGCAGGTCTTTATCTTAACCGTTATAAAAAAGACATGAAACTACAGTCTGATCCTACCGTAATCTACGCCATCAATAAGCAGACAAACTTTAAAAAATCTATAAAAAGAGTTTTTTATAAACATCTTACAACACCATCTCCTTATAATACTTACGCAAATAAAGGCATCCCACCAGGACCAATTTGTGTGGTAGATAAAAATTCTGTAGATGCTGTTCTGAATGCAGAAAACAACAATTATATATTTATGTGTGCAGATCCTGCGAGATTAGGATATCACAAATTCACAGCAAGTGCAGAGGAACATTCAGTGAATGCGAAAGCCTATCAGGACTGGCTGAACTCTAAAAATATTAAATAATAAAAATATTTAACTTTTTTTAACAAGTTTGTAATTAACATTTATTATTATTAATCGACATATAAATTATAAACATTAAACAAACCATGAAATTGGCTCAATTTATGTTTTAGTTAGAATTTAATCATAAAGCATTATTGTTACAATTTCATAAAAAGAATATCTATGAATCAAACGGAAATAATCAGTATTTTCACCAGAAAAACCTTAGGACTTACTTTTGTACTTTCAGCAGCAGCTTTAGCATTTGCACAGGAAAAAGTGGGAATCTCGGGAACAGTTGTAGACAAGAGTAATCAGCCTGTACCTTATGCATCAGTAACATTCAGCCACAAACAGAATAAGCTCTTCAGTGACGCTACTCTTACTGACGAAAAAGGTAATTATAAACTAGATCTTACTCCGGGAAATTACGACATTTCAGTTGAAGCTATAGATTATAAAAAAAGTGTGATCAATAAGCAAATCAGCAGACCCGGAAATATTGGAGCCCTTTCTATTGAGGCAGAATCTTCTGCAACGAATGTGAAAACTCAGGATATTCAGGGAGTAACAATTACAGCTACTACAAAGCCATACAAAGTTGAATTAGACAAAAGAACTTATGATCCTTCTCAGGACATCGTAAGTAAAGGCGGAAATCTTCAGGATGTCTTGTCTAATGTACCTTCGGTTTCTGTTGATACAGACGGAACTGTTTCTATGAGAGGAAGTTCTAATGTACGTTTTTTAATCAATGGTAAGCCTTCTGCGCTTTTAGGAATTGATGACGGAGCCAATGCCCTGCAAAGTATTCCGGCAGATCAGATTGAAAGAATAGAAGTAATTACCAATCCTTCATCAAAATTTGAGGCAAGCGGAACCGCAGGTATTTTAAATATCATTTTAAAAAAATCAAAGAAAACAGGTTTTAATGGTAGTGTTATCGGAACTTTAGGCTATTTACCACAAACCAATTTGAATACTAATTTAAGCTGGAGAAAGGGTAATTTAACGTGGTTTTTAAACGGTGGCGGCGGTTACAGAGAATCCAGAAATACGAATAGAACAAATAGCGTTTTCAATAATGTTACAAAAGATGAATCTATCCTGAGAACTAATCAGGAAAACATCAATGACAGCCAGAATAATAATTATAATTTCTCGACCGGTATTGTTTATGATATTACCGATAAAACTTCTGTTAATGCATCAGGAACTATAAGAACATTCAACAATACAAGTAACGGAAACGTAACTTATGACAATAAATTATTAAACGCTGCAGATATTTTTAGAAATAGGATTACTACAGGAGTGAATGACAATCTCGCTTTTCAGGGCGATTTTGGTTTGGATCATAAATTTGATGATAAAGGACAAAATCTTGCTTTGTCATTAAGTTTACAAAGTAACCGTTCTTACAATGATACTTATATTGATGAAACCAAAAATGGAAATTTTGAATTACAAAATATTATTAATCAGCAAACAAAGAATAAAACTTTAGTCGGAAAAGCTGATTATGAACTTCCAATTGGCGAAAATTCTAAAATAGAAGCGGGTTACCGATTAGACATTAATGAAAATAACTATAATAATGATGTAAGAGAAAGCACTGTTGCTATTCAAACATTAAGATTTCTACCTTTATATACTTATGATGCATTGTACAGAGAGATGTTCAATGCAGGCTACATACAGTTTAAAAGTAAAATCGGTAAGATTGGATATCAGTTGGGGTTAAGAAATGAACACTCTACTATTGATATTGATTATGCTAATCTTGTACCAGATGAAGCACCGCTTATAAGAAGAAAATCCTACAACAACTTATTTCCAAGCGTATTTTTGAGCTATGAGTTTTCAAAAGACAATCAGCTGTTGCTCAATTATTCCAGAAGAATTGACAGACCAAGATCGTGGTTTCTTATTCCCAATCCAAGCTACAATGACAACCAGAATATCTTCGATGGAAATATTGATTTAAATCCTTCTTATGTAGATTCTTTTGAGCTTGGATACAGTATTTCTAAAAAGAAGCTTACTATTAATCCGACACTATATTTCAGACACCAGACAGATGACACAAAGATGCTGGTTTATAATGAAAAGGAAACATTTACTAATAGTCTTGGTAAAAAAGAAGACCGAATAGTTTTTCATACCAAACCAATCAACTTAGGAACTGATGATCGTTACGGTTTAGATCTGAATTTCAGTTGGGATGCTACACCTTGGCTTAAGTTTCTTGGAAATATTGATTTGTTTGGATATAAAACTAAAGGAAGTACCTTATATGACACATTAGATAATAACGGAGATCCTATCGTTGCAACTGCAAATTTTAACGGAAGCGGTTTTGCTGCAAGATCCAGACTTACGACAACCTTTAAAGTTGATAAAACCTTTAGCTTCCAATTGCAAGGTTTTTACAGAGGTGGGCAAAAAACAGCTTTTCAGGATAGAAAAGATATGTATGCATTAAATTTTGGAGCTTCTAAGACGATTTGGAAAGGTGACGGAACACTATCGTTTAACATTCAGGATATTTTCAATACCAGAGCGATGGAATCAACTACCTTCGGGCAAAACTTTGTTAGAGATTCTTATATGCAGTGGCAGCCAAGACAGTTTGCTGTTTCTCTTACTTACAGATTTAAACAAGGAGAAAAGATTGATCAACCTAAACGTAAAAAGGATGTGAATTCAAATGCTTCCGGAGACGATCAGCAAGGTCCAATGTAAATATTACCAGAAAAACAAAAGCACTGCTTATCCGCAGTGCTTTATAATCAATTTATTTTTCATTTAGTAAGCTAAAATCCGTACATCTATACGTCTGTTTTTAGCATGGCATTCATCACTTTCATCCATCGTACAAACAGGAAACTGTGAACCATAACCTTCTGCTTCTATTCTGTCTCCCGCAATTCCCATTTCAAGTAATTTGAGTTTTGCTGTTTGAGCTCTTAAATTAGAAAGCCTCAGATTGGTTTCTTCGCTTCCTGAATTATCGGTGTAGCCTCCCAGTTTAATTCTTAATTCAGGATAAGCATTCATTATTTCTGCCAGATTTTTAAGATGACTTTCCGAACCTGCTCTTAAGTCGCTTGATCCGCTTTCAAAATATAAATTTTCTATTGTAAACCATTTTTCAGGATTTAACAATTCATTATTCTTTTTAGCCAATTCATTATTCAAATAGAAAAGCTGACTGTTTTCGCCTAAAGAAATTGTATTTCCATTGCCGAGTTTTACTTCTCTCATTTGTCCTGTTTCATAAACAAAATCACCAAATTCATTTAGCTGACCTTTAATAATTTCAGGAGATGACATTTCCTGAGAATTATCATTTTCCGTACTTATGATTGAATTTGAATTAACTCCGGTAAGGCTTTCTATTTTTGCTTTTCGGTTGGCATCAATTTTATCTTTGTGTAAAACTGTCAAAGTAGGCGCAATAACCAGTGAAACAATTGACATTAATTTGATCAGAATATTCATAGAAGGTCCAGAAGTATCTTTGAAAGGATCACCTACCGTATCACCAGTTACAGAAGCTTTGTGAGGATCAGAGCCTTTGTAGTAAGTCTCTCCGTTAATGTCAACACCCTTTTCAAAAGATTTTTTGGCATTATCCCAAGCTCCGCCCGCATTATTCTGAAAAATTCCCATCAAAACTCCTGATACCGTTGCTCCGGCAAGAAATCCGCCTAAGACTTCAGGTCCGAAAATAAATCCTATCAATAATGGAGATGCAATAGCGATAGCTCCCGGAAGCATCATTTTTTTAATGGAAGCATCAGTAGAAATAGCAACACACTTCTGGTATTCGGGTTCTCCTTTTCCTTCTAAAATTCCAGGAATTTCTCTGAACTGTCTTCTTACTTCTTCTACCATTGCCATCGCAGCCTGACCAACCGCTGTAATAGCCAGTGAAGAAAAAATAAAAGGAATCATTCCGCCTACAAAAAGTCCCGCCAAAACATCTGCCTTGTAAATATCAATTCCGTCAATTCCTGCAATACCGACAAATGCTGCAAACAACGCCAAAGCTGTTAATGCTGCAGAAGCAATGGCAAAACCTTTTCCAGAAGCTGCAGTTGTATTTCCTACCGCATCCAGAATATCTGTATTTTCACGAACTTCTTTTGGTAGTTCGCTCATCTCAGCAATTCCTCCTGCATTGTCTGCAATAGGTCCGAATGCATCAATGGCAAGCTGCATTGCAGTTGTAGCCATCATTCCTGCTGCTGCGATAGCAACTCCGTAAAGTCCGGCACATAAATACGAACCATAAATTCCGCCTGCTAAAACGATTATTGGTAAAAAGGTAGATTCCATACCCACTGAAAGTCCACCGATAATATTGGTTGCATGACCTGTTGAAGATTGTCTTACGATACTGGAAACAGGTCTTTTCCCCATCGCTGTATAATATTCTGTAATGATGCTCATTAAGGTTCCTACAACCAGACCCACAATGATAGCTCCAAATACTCCATTCTTAGTAAATTCAAACCCTCTGAGAACCATTTTTTCCGGTAACAAATAAGTCACTAAAAAATAAGATGCAATTGCTGTAATGATGATACTGCTCCAATTTCCGAGATTAAGAGCGTTCTGTACATTAGAAGTAGACGCACCTTCGTTATCACTTATTTTAACAAAAAAAGTTCCCATAATAGAAAACAAAATTCCTGTTCCTGCAATAAGCATTGGTAATAAGATTGGGGCAAATCCGCCGAAATCATCCACAGAAACTGTTTCTCGTCCCAAAACCATTGTTGCCAGAACCGTTGCTACATAGGAACCAAACAAATCAGCACCCATTCCGGCAACATCGCCTACATTATCTCCTACATTATCTGCAATGGTTGCAGGATTTCGAGGATCATCCTCCGGAATTCCTGCTTCAACTTTTCCTACCAAATCTGCACCCACATCGGCAGCTTTTGTATAAATTCCGCCACCAACTCTGGCAAATAATGCAATAGATTCTGCTCCCAGGGAAAATCCAGTAAGTATTTCTATCGTCTTTTCCATTTCGTGAGAATCTACAGGTGAATTGGGTGCAAAAATCTGCTTAATAATCAAATATAAAGCTCCCAATCCCAGAACTGCCAATCCGGCAACTCCCATACCCATTACAGAGCCTCCTGTGAAGGAAACTTTCAAAGCTTTGGATAGAGAAGTTTTTGCAGCTTCTGCTGTTCGTACATTGGCTTTTGTGGCGATCTTCATTCCGATAAAGCCTGCCAAAGCAGAAAATACCGCTCCGATTACAAAAGCAACTCCAATACTCCAGTGAGAATTGGCATTGCTCATTCCCATAAATGCTAAAAGAATAGCAACAATAATGACAAAATAAGTAAGAATTTTATACTCAGCTTTTAAAAAAGCCATTGCACCATCAGCAATATATCCGCTGATCTGCTTCATTTTTTCGTTTCCGGCATTTTGCCGGCTCACCCAGTTGCTTTGAAGAAAAGTGTAAAGTAATGCAATAACGCCAAAAATTGGCACTAACATAAATAAGCTCATAGTTTAATATTTTTTTGGTAATAGATTTTTAAATATAATCAATTATTTCCATAAAACATTCTAAAAATTTATGACTTATTAATAATAATGCTAAATTTTTAATTTACTACATAAAAAAGCAGATGATTGCTCATCTGCCATATATACAATTTCGAAATCTTAAATAAACTTAACCTCCGAATTTTTCTGAATAATCTCTTTTGGATGCTTCGATCACTTTTTTGGCGTGGTCTGCTCCGTAAACTTCCTGAATTCTGCATTTTGCAGGCTCATCCGGTAAGTTTTTGTATGTAAGAAAATAGTGCATCAGACGGTTAACTTCAGCAGCCGGAAGTTCAGAAATATCTCTGAAATGACCAAAAGCATGATCGTTGATCATTACCGCTACAATTTTATCATCTGCTTCACCTCCGTCAATCATTTTAAATCCTCCGATTGGAATAGCTTCCATCAAAAGACCTCCTGCATGGATGTTGTGCGAGCTTAAAACGCAGATATCCAATGGATCGTGGTCACCCATTGTTACATCATTTGCGCCACTTTCAATAGCAAGTTTCATTACTTCATTGTGGCAGTATGTTCTCGGTACAAACCCGTATAATGCAGGAATAATGTTTGAAAACTTTTGCGGACGGTCAACTTTAAGATAACCTGTTACTTTATCAATTTCATATTTGATGGTATCTGAAGGAACAATTTCAACAAAAACATTAACAATGTTTGGCGAATCTTCCCCTGCAGAAATTCCGTGCCATGGATGCGCTTTAAAATTTGGAATCATTATTTATATTTATTTTTTTTAATTAGGCAATTATTAAAATTTCTCGTCTTAAATCCTCAATCGTTGCTCCGATAAAATCGTTTTCATTCATATAATTCATAATGAAAACAGTTTTAAATTCATTAAGATCAGGATTGTTATTCAGACTTTCATACGTTTTGTGCAGCAGATCAATAATAGCGTTTTTAGAATCTACAATATTCTGCCATGAATTTTTGGTGATATACAACTGCTGTGACACATTATATTCAAATTCTTCGCTGATGGTTTTCTCAGTAAGAAAAATAAACTCGTGTACCGCCAGATCTTTGTCGAATTTCTGAATAAGATTGGATGGTTTTATTCTTTCTAAAAATAAAGTCATTCTCTCGTAAGAATGAGTCTTGTTTTCAGAATTTGACTTAACGGAAAGTAATTTTAATTCCTGATTTTTTAAATTAATGTAAGTATAAACAAACTGTCTGAGCAAAACCAAAAAAGGAATTGCAATAACTAATGCCGCAGCATACGGAAAATACTCTGAGAAGTCTGACATAATTTAAGGATGCAAAATTAATAATATTTTATGAATTTACAGCTCAAATAATGCAGGTCTTTGGGTAACCTCATGATAACACACACTTTTTGCATCAAAATAGTGGTAAACAAGGCTTTTCCTTGTTCTGTTTTTATCTAAATGAGGTTCTCCGCCATGTAAAATATTAGCATGCCATATCAAAAGATCTCCTTTTTTTGCTCTGAAAACCTCTTTTTTAAGTCCAAGCTCTTTTACTTTTTCTTCAAGAAATTCTTCGTAGGCTTTGTAGCTTTTTTTACCGATTTTAAGCGATGTTCCCTCATTATCATAATCAGAATTCAAAAAATAGGGAAGTTTATGACTTCTAGGAATGTAATGTAATGCACCATTGCTTTCATCCACATCTTCCAAAGCGATCCAAACTCCCAACAATCCGCCTAAAGGATAAGTTGTCATGTGAATACTGTCTGAATGAGTCTTCTGCTGGCTTCCGTTGATAAAATTGATACTCTGAAATAGTTTAGCATCACCGTCCAATAAAACAGATAAAAATTCGAGTAGTTGTTTATCATTTCCGATATTTTTTAAGATTTCAGAATGATGAATGACAAACATCAGCTTTCCGGCATATCGGAACTTAATGATTCCGTCTTTCAGAAGCCGGTCTATCTCGCTGTTGATCTGATCCGCAGTTTCCGGTGAAAGATAATTCCTGAGTACCAAAAATCCGTTTTCATCAAAACCCTGTGCGCTCAGCTTATTTTCTTCGGATAAATTTTTGTAAAATTCTGTATTATAAAGTTTTTGAGCGTCAAACTTCCTTTCGTGATGTGGAAGGTGTGCAAAATCTTTGCTCGAAATGCTGGAAAAATAGCTTTTATCAATTCCGTATTTTTTATAAAGCGGAATATTATGTTCCAATTTTTTTTTGTTGAAAAAATTATAGATGATGTAAGGAAGCTTATACTGACGAATTTTATTAAGCATTTTCTATGATTCAAAAACAGATATAAATGTAGGAAATAATATTCACAAAGAAGTTTAAGAGTACATTAAATTACGATTTTATGATAAACTTCAACCTGATCATTTTTCTGATAAGCTCTTTTTTGGAATATTCTATTAAACGATAGGGACGCAATTCCGGACGAAAGCCCCGAAAAAACTCTTCCACATTAGGAATTTCGCCTCCTTCAAAATCGAAAATTCTATTGCCAATATTCTCTTTTATGGCATGATCTATCAATACCGAAGCTCCTGAAATTTTCACATATTCTTTATCATTGAAAGTTCCTAAAAGCGCAGCTGTACAATCATCAATATAGGTAATAATGGTATTGATTATTTTTCCATGAAGAAAAAACGCCGTAATTTCAATACAATTTTCATCAGCCATCTTTTTAAAAATGTTCAAAAAAGAATCAATATCCTCTTCTTTGCTTGCTCCCAAAAAGTTTTGTTTTATAAAACCTTCAGCTTCAGCAAAACTTATTTTTTTTATTTCAGAATGATTGACCACTTCCTCATCAAGTCTCAGCTTTCTTTTTCTTTTGGGTGAATATCTGGAATATACTCTCTCATAATCATCAGGAGCAATTAGAAAATTTTTTTTGGTCTTTAAAGAGGTTTTAAACTGGTTGTGTTCATTAAAAGTATAAATTCTGATAAGATAGTTCTGTTCCAGAAAATGCAGAAAAGCTTCATTAATTTCAACATCATCTGTTTTGGAAAAAATACCAAGCTGCTGACAAAGCATCGGGTTATGAACAATTTTCTTTCCCAGTTTAAAAACATAAGGAACCGGCATTACAGCTTCGTAATCTTTGTAAACCAAAAGCTCCCATTTTTTATCAGAAGTAATATCTAAAAATAATCTTGTAGCGGAATATTTCCGCTGAAATGAATTTTCAAGACAACTTGAATATTTGTTAAAATCTATTTCGTGATACTTTAATCTTCTAATCATAATAAACCTTCATCGGCAAAGCTAAGATAAGCGTTTTGAGTAATAATCAAATGATCCAGAAGCTGAATATTCATCAGGTTTCCGGCATCTTTTATTTTTTTAGTAATATTAATATCTTCAGTACTCGGTTTTTTGTTTCCCGAAGGATGATTGTGCGCCACAATAATTCCGGTTGAAAAGTGTTCTAAAGCTGTTTTAAATAAAACTCTGACATCTACAATCGACTGACTGATTCCGCCTTGTGTGAGCTGTGCAATATGTATCACTTTATTGCTCTGATTCAGAAAGACAGCCCAAAATTCTTCTGTTCTTAAATCTGACAAATGTAGTTTTAAAACGTTATAGGCATCTAAGCTTCCGGAAATCTGAGGTTTTTCGGGAATTTCCTGACTGGCTCTTCTTCTTCCGATCTCCAAAGATGACGCAATTGTAATTGCTTTCACTTCTCCTACGCCTTTAAATTTCATTAAATCTTTAATCGTAAGCAGACTAAGCTGATGCCAATTGTTATTTACCGAACCTAAAATTTTTCTTGCCAGTTCAACAGCTGTCTCATCACGGCTTCCGCTACCCATAATAATCGCTAAAAGTTCGGAATCAGAAAGTGCATTTTTGCCTTTCAGCAGGAACTTTTCCCTTGGTCGGTCATCTTCAGCTAAAAATTTTATAGACATCTTTTTGTGTTTTTATCAACACAAATTTAGTAAAATGCATATAAAATCACAGGTTTTTTTGATGAATCCAGAAATTTAGCGGTTTCTTTAAAGGCTTTTTTTGAAAGCATCGGGCACCCTAAGCTTAAACAAGACAGTTGATAAGATTCTTTATCGGGAATACAATCGTAAGAATGCAAAACAATGGCTCGCTGTTTCGCATTATTGTTGCTGGAATCCAGTCCTTTCATCCGATATGATTTACCAAATTTCCCTTCGTAACTTTCCTGAATTTCATATTTTCCCAAAGATGACTGGTAAGAGTTTTCTGTATTTGAAAAACGCAGTTTATCTGAATTGGAAATCACAGAACCCGATCCATGAGAAACGATTGCTTTCTGCAAAACTTTATCATTTTTAAGATCATAAACAATGTATCTGTATTTACCTGAATGAATTTTAAAATTGATGAAAATTGCCAGATCCTGATTATAATTTTTATCTTTCAGATAGTTTTTCAGTTCAATTATTTTTTCTTTTGATAAAACGTCCTTCGTATCCTGAGCTTTTATGGCATTGAAGGATGTAAAAAAGATAAAAATGTACACTAAAAATTTCATACAAAAAATTATTCTATAATCATTCCGTCTTTCATTACCAATTTACGATCAGTAATTTCCGCCAATTGGGGATTGTGAGTTACAATGACAAAAGTCTGGTTGTACTTATCTCTCAGATCAAAGAATAAGCGGTGAAGATCATCTGCATTTTTTGAATCCAGATTTCCGGTTGGCTCATCTGCATAGATAATTTTAGGCGAATTGATCAGCGCTCTTGCCACTGCTACTCTCTGTGCTTCTCCTCCTGAAAGCTGGTTTGGTTTATGATGCAGTCTCTGAGCAATTTTAAGATCTTCAAAAAGCTGATGTGCCTTTTCTAAGGCTTCTTTTTCAACGCTTCCCGCAATTTTGGTAGGCAGCAATACATTTTCTAAAGCAGTAAATTCCGGCAGTAACTGATGGAACTGAAAAACAAAACCAATATTCTGATTTCTGAATTTTGAGATCTGCTTATCATTCATGTTGATAAATGATTCTCCGTTCAGTGTGATTTCAGTATCGTAATTTTTAGGATTTGACGGGCTGTCTAATGTTCCTAAGATCTGAAGAAGCGTAGATTTTCCCGCACCAGATTCTCCTACAATAGATACCACTTCACCAGTTTTTATGTGAATATCAACTCCTTTCAGTACTTCCAGATTTCCATATGATTTATGGATGTTTTTAGCTTTAATCATGTTTCAAAAATAGTGAAAATTTTTACTTTTTTATGTAGCTTTTATCCTAATTCACTTCTTAATCAGAATTCTGAAAGTGCTGCCTTTTCCTACTTCAGTCTGGGAAATCCTGATATCGCCGTTGTGATATTCCTGCACTACTCTTTTAGCTAAACTCAATCCCAATCCCCAACCTCGTTTTTTAGTAGAATAACCTGGTTTGAAAGCATTATTTGCCTGATATTTTGTCATTCCGCTTCCATTGTCTTTTACTTCTACCAGAATATTTTTATTACGCTCAAAAACCGACATCTTCAAAGTACCCTCTCCTTTCATTGCGTCTACAGCATTTTTTACCAGATTCTCGATTACCCAGCTCATCAGAATTTTATTGTGAGGAACCAGAATATTATAAGTGGGAATCTGCAGGGTGAAGTTGATTTTTTTTGAAATTCTCGTTCTTAGATAATCAAAGTTTTCCTGAATGGTTTCATTGAAGTTCATGTCATTAAGTTCAGGAACCGAACCGATTTTTGAAAATCTTTCTGAAATGGTTCTCAGTCTTTCAATATCTTTTTCTATTTCTATAATTCCGTCTGAATCCGGGTTTTCCAGCTTCATAATTTCCATCCAGCCGATCATTGATGATAAAGGAGTTCCGATCTGGTGTGCAGTTTCTTTTGCCAGTCCCGCCCACAAATAGCCTTCATCAGTTTTTTTAACTGTTCTTAAAAACCAGAATGAAAAAAGAAAATAACTCAACACAAATAAGCCCAGTAAATAAGGCGAGTATTGAAGGTAATTAAGTGCTTTTGAATTGTCATAATAAACAAACTGATCATTTCCTCCCGCTACTTTTATTTCAATCACCGGATATTTTTTTGCCATGTTTTTGGCAAGAGCAATCACATCTTTGGTTTCAGATCCTACTTCTTTGGGTAAATTTTTAAACTCAATTACCTGATCATTTTTATCTAAAATAATAACCGGAATGGTGGTATTTGAACTGTAAATATTCAGCAGCAATTCCTGAACCTCCAGACTGGGCGTGACTGCATCCTGCTGAAATTTGATGGCATTGACCAAAATATCAACCCTTTTGATCTCTTCTCTTTTTAGATAATTGATAACCAGAGTGGAAGATATAACGATTGCGATCACCACAATAGTCATCATCATAAAAATAAACCAATTATTTAACCTGCCTAAAATGGTTCTTTTTTTCAATATTTTTATTTTAATACATTTAAAATTTTCTGCAGCTCCGCACTTCCGCTTCCCGGAAAATTGTTGATAATGATAGAATATACATATTTCTTTCCGTCTTTTGAAGTATGATATCCTGCGTAAGATTTGGTATCTCTCATTGTTCCACTTTTCATTTTCATCCCATTGTCCTGCGTTGGAAAGCCTTCATAATATGCTTCAAACCAAGGTTGTTTTTTAGCATATATCAAAGCCTGAACTTCAGCTTTTGCCGAAACATAATTTTGTGGAGAAAGTCCGCTTCCGTCTGCAAAATTAATCATGTTGGAATTGATTCCCTTTGATGTCCAGAATTCTTTTAAAAAAGAAATCCCGCTTCTGAAACTTGGATTTGCCTTTTTTTCTTTACCTAAAGTTTTAACTAAAGTTTCACCATAAAGATTCACACTTTTTCTTAAAAACCAGTAGACAATTTTGTCTAAAGTTGGTGACTTGTAGTTTAAGATAACATTATTTACAGGTGCTTCTTGCATCTTTTTACCTTCGATTTCCAGCCGGGAACTTGTCATTAATTTTCCTGAAACTTCAATTCCCGATTCCCGCAGCCATTTTACTGCTTCAGCGCCCAGCTGCAAAGGCGGATTGGGTACAGATCCTGAAACGGTGGTCACTCTTCCGGCGGGCAAACTTCCGTTGATTAAAGCAACATCAGAATGAGGAGCAGTAAAAATCAGACTTTGATCAGAACTTCCGGCAGCTGTTAAATCATTCAGCCATCTCACTCCTTCCAAAGGATATGAAAAACTTTTGAAATCGGTTCCGCTGATGTTAATATCAAACTGGTTTTCGCGCCAGTTTACCCCCCAGACTCCGGCTCCGTAATAATTTCCTAAATCATCCCAGGGCCAGCCTCCCGGAATAGTCTGATGATCGAAATAAGAATCATCAACAATCAAATCCCCCGAAATCTTTTTAATTCCTGACTTTTTCACAGCTTCCAGAAATTTTTGCTTAAAGTTTTCCGGCTTATAGCCGTCATATCTCCAGCTTCCTAAAGTAGGATCACCATTGGAAGAAATATATAGATTCCCATTCAGATTTCCATCTGAAATGTTTCCTGAATATGAAGAAGTTGTTGTGTATGTATAATTACTGCCCAAAGTTTCTAGAGCAGCTGCAGCGGTAAAAATCTTTTGGGTAGAGGCGGTTGAAAGTCCTTTATTGCCGTTGAATTCATAGATGAGATTTCCACTTTCATCAGCTACATACAACGATAAGTTTGATGAAATGGCTGAAGGTGAGTTCATCAGATTTTTTGTAGCATTATCTAATTTCTGTGCAATATTTTGAGCAAAAATAATCTGCGTGAAAAGAATAGATATAGTGAGTACGTTTTTCATGAAAAATAATTTAAAAATTTGTCATAATAACACTTTGCTGAACATCAAATACAGAAATCAAACTACAATCTACTTCCTGCCTCTATTTCATAAGGCTCTTTTCCTTTCTCAAAAATTTTTGTCAGTTCGCTGCCTTCAACGGTTATTTCATCTGCTATTCTTCTGATCCAATTCCCTTCACGAAGCCCTACAACTTTAACATCGTTTTGTGTTAAAAATTCTTTAATTCTGGTTTCCCTAGTTTCTCCATTGTGTTTCAAGTCGGGGTTTGGGTCAAGATAATGAGGATTTATATTAAAAGGAACCAACCCCATACAATCAAAACTCGGTGGATAAACGATCGGCATATCATTGGTTGTTTTCATATTTTGTCCGCCAATATTGCTTCCGGCGCTGCATCCTAAATAAGGCTTTCCGCTTTCTATGTTTTGCTTTAAAACAGACATCAAATTTTCTTCATGTAAAGTTTTAACCAGCAAAAAAGTATTTCCTCCGCCTGTAAAATATGCTTTTGCAGCATTCACTGCCTCAATTTTAGCTTCAAATTCATGCAGACCTTTTACTTTAATATTTAATGTTTCAAAAAAAGATTGTGCTTTTTGGGTATATTCTTCATGAGAAATTCCTCCCGGTCTGGCAAAAGGAATAAAAATAATTTCATCTACTCCATCGTAGAGCTTTACTAAGTTTTCTTTTAAATATTCCAGATAATTTTCGCCGAAAAGTGTAGAGGTCGAAGCCAATATGATGTTCATGATATGATTAATGTTTAATTAATTTTTCTGACAAAAACAAAGATAATTAAAACTAATCATTTTATTAGTGAAACCATGAATTACAAAGGAATGATTATCTTTGTGCGAATAAATCTATAAACGAATGAAATTTTTTATTGACACTGCCAATTTGGAGCAGATTAAGGAAGCAAAAGATCTTGGAATTCTTGATGGCGTAACGACTAATCCTTCATTGATGGCTAAAGAAGGAATTCAGGGAGCGGAAGCAATCAAAAATCATTATAAAGCGATCTGCGAAATTGTAGACGGAGATATTTCTGCAGAAGTACTTTCTACTACCTATGAAGAAATGATCAAAGAAGGTGATGAACTTGCGGCAATCCACCCGAATATTGTGGTGAAAATCCCGATGATTAAAGACGGGATCAAGGCTTTAAAATATTTTTCAGATAAAGGAATCAAAACCAACTGTACACTGATTTTTTCTCCGGGACAGGCTCTTTTGGCAGCAAAAGCAGGCGCAACTTACGTTTCTCCATTTTTAGGAAGATTAGATGATATTACGACAGACGGTTTAAATTTGATTCAGGAAATCAGATTGATTTTTGATAATTATATGTATGAAACTGAAATTTTAGCAGCTTCCATCCGTCACTCTATGCACATTATAGATTGTGCTAAAATCGGTGCAGATGTTATCACTTCACCGCTTCCTCCGATCTTGAGTTTGCTGAAGCATCCTTTGACAGACAGCGGACTGGCTCAGTTTGTAGCAGATTCTCAGAAATTAGCTTAAATTTATTTTCACAATAAAAAATCCCGAAGCATTTAAAAATGTTCCGGGATTTTTATTTATATTAAATAAGTTTACCATTCTGAATTTCTTCTCCTTTTTTCGATCATGTGATCTACTGAAATTTTTCCGGCTCCCAATGAAATGATAATCAGATAAATTGAAAGATACAAAAGACTCATCTCTCTTTTATCGAAAGGATCTGAGCTGTGTACAACAAACGCTGCTATCATCATAGTAAAAACCAGAAAACCTGCCGCAACTCTGGTGAAAAGTCCTAATATGATAAAAATCGAACAAACAAATTCAGCAAAGACCGTTAATCCTAAAGTTATTTTCGGACCTAGTCCTATAAAATCAAAAAACTGGATATCTCCGCCCTCAATCAGCATCTGAAGTTTGGGAAATCCGTGAGAAATCATCGCAAATCCCACCAATAATCTTACTATAAAAATAACAATATCAAAAATTACAGGAGTGGTTTTCGAGTTAAAATAGCTCATTGAATAAATTTTAAGATTAAAGATAATAAAATCTTTTAATACAGCGATGGATATTGGTTTTTTTTAGTTTATCGGTAGCCAAAATTTTTAAGATCACGATCGTTTTTCCTCCAGTCTTTTTTTACTTTGACAAAAAGATTCAGATGAATTTTTTTGTCAAAGAATTTTTCTAAATCAATTCTAGCTTCAGTACCTACTTTTTTGATCGCCTCACCTTTATGCCCTATTAAAATTCCTTTTTGGGTATCTCTCTCTACATAAATAATAGAATCAATAAAAATAATTCCTTCTTTTTCTTTGAACATTTCGGTCACTACTTCTACCGAATAAGGTATTTCTTTATCATAATTTAAAAGAATTTTTTCTCTGATGGCTTCGTTTACAAAAAATCTTTCCGGTTTGTCTGTGTACATATCTTTATCGTAGTATGCCGGACTTTCCGGAAGCATAGATTTTAGCTTTGGAAGAATGATATCTGTATTAAAAGCATTTAGTGCCGAAATTGGAAGAATTTCAGCTTTCGGAATTCTTTCGTGCCACTCCGTTACCAGTTTTTCCAAACCCTCCTGATTGGTTTGATCTACTTTGTTCAACAAAAGCAATACCGGAACAGGAATTTTATTTAGCTTATCTATAAGAAACTCTGAAGGATCGGCTTTATCTGTAACATCTACAATAAAAAGAAAAACATCAGCGTCCTGCAAAGAATCTTTGACAAAATCCATCATTTTTTCCTGAAGACCGTATTTGGGATCTAAAACCCCCGGTGTATCAGAGAATACAATCTGTAAGTCTTCCTCATTATAAATTCCAAAAATTCTATGTCGTGTTGTTTGGGCTTTCTGTGTTACAATTGCCAGCTTCTCTCCCATCAATTGATTAAGAAGAGTAGATTTTCCTGCATTTGGTTTTCCAACGATATTTACAAATCCTGCTTTGTGCATTTATTTTGTTTAAAGTTTAATGTTCTACGTTTAAAGTTTTACAAAGTTACTAAAACAAAATTTGCCTGCCTTCATCATTATATTTAAAAGGTTTATTTTTGACATTAAAATAAGAGATAAATTATGAACTGGATTATTTTAATCATCGCGGGACTGTTTGAAGTAGCTTTCGCATCGTGCCTCGGAAAAGTAAAAGAAACCACCGGAAACGAAATGTATGCATGGTTCGCCGGGTTTTTGGTTTGCTTAACGATCAGTATGCTATTATTAATCAAAGCTACTCAAACTTTGCCTATCGGAACCGCTTATGCAGTCTGGACCGGAATTGGGGCTGTAGGAACCGTCTTGGTTGGGATCTTCTTTTTCAAAGATCCAGTAAGTTTCTGGAGAATATTCTTCATCAGTACCTTAATTGGTTCTGTAATTGGATTGAAAGCAGTTTCACACTAATTTTTATAAAAAAATTTGTAACTTTAAAAAAATAATTCCATGAAAAAAACTTTACTCTGTCTGACTCTGATTGGCGGACTGATTTCTGCACAAAATCCTGAGCTTTTCAACAATAGCTGGTATATTTCCCAAATTCAGATGAACGGACAGACTACCAACTCACCCATGATGGATCAAAGTCTTACGACATCATCATTTGTACAGAACGGATCTTTATATACCTTCAGCTCAAGATATTTTAATACTGCAGGTGTACAAATAGTTTTTTCAGCAACTCAAAATTCTTTTACTAAAACCAGCGGAGCTTGTACTCTAGCCGATTATTGGGGAACCAATTGGCAAAACGCAAGACCTTATGATCAAAAGAATTGTGATTTTTATTTAGTGGCAAACGGAGCTGTTTTTAATTATGAAATTCTGAATAACGGAACTGCAAAAACATTGATCATTACTAATCCTGCTGACGGAAATAAAGTATTTTACAATAATTCTTTTCTCAGCACCAAAGAAGCTTCCATAAAGAAATTGTTTAAGGTGTTTCCTAATCCTACATCAGATTATATTATGATAGATTCTTCAGAAAAAAATCTTGCTCTGAAGATTTATGATGTTTCAGGTAAAGTATTGTTTGAAACACTTACTTCCGGACAGCTGCAGAAAATAGATCTGAGCAATTTTGCGAAAGGACAATATATCCTGAGCATTGAAAATCACACATCTGAATTTATCATCAAGAAATAAAAATTATAAAAATTCCGAAATATTAATATTTCGGAATTTTTTTATTTTAAGAGCTCTTTTGCCATTTCGGCTTCATAGATTCTCCGCCTTAAATCGCTGGAAGAAAAACGGTGATCTCTTTTATTATAAAAAATTTCAATTCCTTTTTCTTCACAATATTTTTTTCCTGTAAAATCTCTGTCCAGATAATCATCACCAATAATTCTCACATCAATAACGAAAGATTTCAGAATATCTTCCAAATCCTCTTCTGTGTAATACGGAATGATCTCATCTACTGCATTCACTGCTTTTAGCTGGATATATCTTTCTACAATCGTCTGAGTAGGTTTATTTTTATTGGGGCGATCATGCGAAGGATCTATCTGAAGACCTACAATAAGGTAATCGCAAACAGTTTTTGCTTCTTCCAGCATCTTGATATGACCTGCATGCAACAAATCAAATGAGGAAAAGGTAATTCCTATTCTTTGTGTTTTCATAAGTAGCTATTTTTTTAAGTTTATAATTGCTGAATTTTTGAAAACCGTAAATTCTGCAATATTTAATATTAATTGTTTCTTGACTGTAGATATTTCTGCCATTCCCATACTGTCTTCAAAGCCTGTTCCAAAGAGGTTTCAGATTTCCATTTTAACTCTTTTTCTGCCTTATCTGCATTGGCATAAGCAATGGTAATATCACCTTCCCTTCTATCACAGATCTTATAAGGAACTGAAACTTCATTTGCTTTTTCAAAAGCATGTACAACTTCTAAAACCGATGAACCTTTTCCTGTTCCCAAATTGAAAACATCAACAACTGTCTCATCTGAATTTTTATTCATCAGATTTTTTAGAGCTGCGACATGCGCTTTTGCGAGATCTACTACATAAATATAATCTCTGATAGCCGTTCCGTCTTCAGTAGGATAATCATTTCCCCAAACACTCAGTTTTTCACGAATTCCGGCTGCTGTCTGCATCACATAAGGAATCAGATTATTGGGAATTCCAATCGGTAATTCTCCCAACAATGCTGAAGGATGAGCGCCAATCGGATTAAAATATCTTAAAAGACATACCTTTTTCTGATAAGCAACTGCAAAATCTTTCAGAATCTCTTCGCCCATCTGCTTTGTTTTCCCATACACACTTTCCGGCATTTTGAGCGGCGTGTTTTCATCAATCGGCATTTCATCTGCCTGTCCGTAAACTGTGCATGATGAACTGAAGATAAAATTAGAAATATTTCTTGATTTAAATTCCTGAAGAATGTTAATTAACGAAAACAAATTATTTTCATAATAGTCTATTGGTTTTTCCTGACTCTCTCCTACCGCTTTAAAAGCAGCAAAATTGATGCATCCGTCAATCTGATGCGCTTCAAAAACCTGAGTAAGAAGTTCTTTTCTTTTTAAATCGAAAGGGTAAAAAACAGGTCTTTTACCTGTAATTTCTTCTATATTGTATAAAATAAATTTTTCCGAATTGGATAAATCGTCTACGATTACCACTTCAAAATTGTTATTGATGAGTTCTACAACCGTGTGAGAACCGATATATCCGAGTCCGCCTGTGACGAGTATTGCCATTTTATTTATTTTTAATCCTGATTTCTTCCTATCAGATCAATGTTGTCAAATTTAACTTCTTTATACTTAAATTTATTAATAATTAAAATTAGAATAATTACTAAACTGTTTAAAACTATACCTCCTGCAACAATGTCTTTATCACCTTCTTGTTTTATCATAAGGTAAGTTACTTCTAAAAACAATACAACAGTAAGTAGTAAGCTCAGATTCAAAGGCAAAATTGCAAATCTCTTTTTAGATATTAATAAAATAAAAGCAGATATACTGAATAATGTAATCAAAAAGATTAAATTACATTCTACTAAATAAAAGAGACTAAATTGATCATTTGCAAAAATAGTCATCATCCTAAAATAAGAAGTATAGCAAAAGAATACAGTTAGTAATGAAGAAGTTAAGATACTTATCCAATAAACTATTTTATACTTAAATATTTTTTTATTCATTAATAAATTCCAATACCGCATCCGTAATATACTTCAGCTGCTCTTCATCCAGTTCTGTATGCATCGGGAGCGAAATTACCTGATCCAGAAGCTTATCTGTATTCACAAAATCAGCATCATTACTTTCCTGGTAATAAGCTTTTTGCTTTCTTAAAGCTACAGGATAATAAATCATTGCAGGAATTTCTTTTTCAGTTAAAAACTTCTGTAGTTCATTACGTTTTCCATTAAGGATTCTCAAAGTATATTGGTGAAATACATGCGTTGAGTATTCAGCTCTTTTGGGAGTCAGGATATTTTCGTTCCCTGCAAATGCTTCATCATAAAAATCTGCCGCTTTTCTTCTTGCATCATTGTAAGTATCCAAATGGGGAAGTTTTTTTCTTAAAATCGCAGCCTGAACACTGTCTAATCGGGAATTTACTCCAACTTCATCATGGTAGTATCTTTCATACATCCCATGATTGACAATTCCTCTTAATCTGTGCGCCAAATCATCATTGTTGGTGAAAATAGCACCTCCGTCTCCGTAACAGCCTAAATTTTTGGAAGGAAAAAAAGAAGTTGTTCCTACAGTAGACATGGTTCCCGCTTTTTTTACCGTTCCGTCTGAAAAAGTAAATTCTGAACCAATTGCCTGTGCATTATCTTCAATAACAAAAAGATTGTTTTCTTCAGCTATTTTTAAGACCTCTTCCATATTGGCACACTGCCCGAAAAGATGTACGGGAATAATCGCTTTTGTTTTTGGAGTAATCGCTTTTTTAATAGCTTCAGTAGAGATGGTAAAAGTATCGTAATCTACATCTACTAAAACCGATTTCAGTTTCAATAAGTGTATTACTTCTACAGTTGCAGCAAAAGTAAAATCTGACGTAATGATTTCATCGCCTTCCTTCAGATCAAGTGACATCAAAGCAATCTGCAAAGCATCTGTTCCATTAGCACAAGGAATTACGTGTTTTACATCCAGATAAGTTTCCATTTCGTTTTGAAAAAGCTTCACTTCAGGTCCGTTGATAAAAGCAGCAGAATCCATCACATTAAGAACTGCATTATCTACATCATTTTTTATTTTGTAATACTGACTTTGTAAGTCAACCATCTGAATTTTCTTCATATTTTTTAATTTTTTTTGAAAGTACCGTCACATTTAAAGTTTAAATTGTGTGTGTGGGTTTATCAACAAATATTTGTGTAAAAATAAGGAATTTAAAATCCTGTCAAAAATTTTATTGATTTTGTTTTATCTTTATGCAAAATTATAAGATGAAAAAGTTTTTATTCTTTTGTTTTTTAGCAGGTTACTCTATTACACATGCACAATCGGAATTGGTATTTGTCTATTTTACAGGGAAACCAAACAAAGCTGCATTTTATGCCAATCCGCTTTCCGAGCTTTCACAAAAATCTATTGACAGAAGAACTGCCTTGGGAATTCCGCTTAACGATCAGGACGCGCCTATTGAGCAGTCTTATATTCAAAATTTACAAAATCTGGGATTTACCATTACCGATTATTCTAAATGGCTGAATGGTGTTGCGGTGAATGCCAATCAGGCTCAGGTAAATATCATAAAAGCTCAGCCTTTCGTGCAGTCTGTTGAAAGCTTTGCTAAAAATTCTTCTCTTGTTTTGAAAAATCAGACAACAAATAAATGGTCTGATTTTGAAGCTCAACATAAAAACTTAACTGTTTTTGGGTACGGCGCAGGTTCCGAACAGATTGATCAGATCAATCTCAGACCTCTTCATCTTGCAGGATATACGGGAACCGGAGTTACTATTGCCGTCATTGATACCGGATTTCCTAGTGTAAATACCGGTTCTGCATTTTCCAGATTATGGACTCAGAATAAAATTAAAGGCGGCTATGATTTTGTAGCCAAAAATACCGACATTTACAATCCGTCTTTAAATTATCACGGAACAATTGTTTTAGGAACAATCGGCGGATATATCGCAGATTCGTTTGTTGGTTCTGCTCCTGATGCTGATTTTTATCTTTACAGAAGCGAAAATGCGGCTGTTGAGATTCCGGAAGAAGAATTATATTGGATTGAAGCTGCTGAAGAAGCCGACCGAAAAGGAGTTGACATCATTACTACTTCTCTGGGCTACAATATCTTTGATGATCCTAAGTACAATTACACCTATGCTCATCTGAACGGATCAACATCCTTCATCGCAAGAGGAAGCGAAATTGCTGTCAACAAAGGCATTTTTGTTTTATTTGCAGCAGGCAATTCCGGGCAGAATTCGTGGCATTACCTTACAACACCGGCAGATAATACCAAAGTTTTCACTATAGGAGCCGTAGATTCAGCAGGAAATTCTTCAGGATTTTCTTCCTACGGACCCAATTCTCTCGGAGCTGTAAAACCAGATGCAAGTGCAAGAGGTACCAATACGGTAACAGTTAACAACAATTCTGTAACAACCTCTACAGGAACTTCTCTCTCAACTCCTGTTGCCGCAGGCGGCGTTGCCTGTCTCATACAGGCGTTTCCTACCATGAACAGAGATTTGATGAGAACCAAACTCCGTCAGACTGCTTCACTCTATCCCGCTCATACTGATCAGATGGGATACGGAATTTTAAATTTTGGAAATTTTTATAATTCAACATTAAATACTTCTGAACTTGTAAAAAGAAATAAAATTGCAATTTTTCCGAATCCTGTAAAAACCATCCTGAATATCGCGACTGAAGAAGAAGTAACGGCTGTCGAAATCTATGATAATCTTGGGAGATTTATTACAAAATCTGTTCAAAAATCTGTTCAGGTGGAAGACTTTGCAAAAGGCACCTATTATCTGAAAGTAAAAACCAAGAACAATATTTACTATGCAAAATTTATCAAAGAATAATTTAGAAGTTTTATGATATTTCTGAATTAATATTCATTATCATTGATAAGAAATTTTAAAGCTTAAACCTTTTTAACCAAATTTAGAAATATTTTATTTAAACGGTTTACGCTGAATCCATTCGGTTTTTGGATTAACTGAAGTAAAAATCTTTTCCATCAGGAAATTAACCCATTTGTTTTTATGCCGGATTAATCCAAAAATTTCAACAGGTTCTGCACCAATCGTAGACTTTATTTCTAAAGCCGTTCTGCCAAAAATTATTCTTTCAAAACGATTTTCGATCCCAAATTCTACCATATCAAAAAGCATATTCAGATAAATTTGTTTCTCCTTCTGAATTTCTTTATCGTACCCAAGAAAATAAGTATCAACATCTTTATTATTGATGATTAAAGTATAAAAACCAATCAGTTTTTCTTCTAAAAAGTACCCGAATACCCTGAATTTGTTACCCAGATGAAACTTCATGGATTTAAAATGATTTTCACGAAGAAAAAAAGTGTTGAATGGTGCATTTTCAGCTACATTCTGATAAAGAGCATTCATATCATGCTGATATTTTTTAATCTCTTCAATGTCCAATTCACTTCTATGAATGCCATCCAGCTTTTTTTTGGCAGATTTAAATCTTGCTCTATACTTTTTAGAAAAATCAAGAGAATAGTCTTCCATGCTCTTCCATTCTTTCCTGATGTTTAAAATCATGTTGGGCTGAACAGAAAATCTGTAATACTTCTCAAAGTTTTTGGTTTCAAAATGTTTTAGAAAACTTTTCTGATAATCTTTGAACGAAACAAGGGATGGTTTACCAAACAGGTGTTGAGACTCCAGTGAGGCTTCATCCAATAACAGTATTGCATTTTCTGAGGTGATTTTTGAAAGATTAAAATAAAATCCGTTTTGCCCGGTGAGCATATTATTTCCAAGAATCAATAAATCGCGGCTGAACTGTTTTGTAATAAAATTTCTGATGCTGCATAAAATTTCGTTTTTCTGAAATGTTTTATGCTCTGAAAAACTCAGATACTGAATCAAAGCACCTCCAATCAATTCATTACGATCAAAAAAACCTGCGAAAACACATTTCATGTTTTTTGGTTTAGACTCTTCTAAAGTATAAAAGTAAGATTTTGACAGCATAACATTGTATTGTCCTATAGTAAAATCCCAGTCATCCGGAAGTTCTGAAACAGAGGTGAAAATTTTAAAGTGATAAGCCATAAAAATGTCCACAAATGTAGTCTTTAAATTATAATGTAGTTTGTTTTTCAATATACAATCATCAATATTTTTATTTATTGTGGCTGAAAATTTGCTTGGAATATTGTTTTAAACCAGATTACAATTACAGGATGGATTATGTATTAATATTAACTTTTGCAGGTCTTGCAGCATTTTTAATGGTTTGGATGCCAAAACTGTCTCAATATACAGGAATTTCTTATTCTGTATTTTACGTCTTATTTGGAGGTCTTATTTATTTGCTTTTTCCACAACATTTACCCAACCCCATTCCCGGAGATAATCTTGATTTTACGCTTCACCTTTCTGAGCTTATTGTTATTATTTCTTTGATGGGTACTGGATTAAAAATTGATCAGAAATTTTCTTTTAAAAACTGGTCTTCTCCGCTAAAGCTGGTTTTTATAACAATGCTTTTATGTATTTCTGCTGTATTTCTCTTAGGATATTATATATTAGGTCTGGGTTTGGCTTCAGCAGTTTTACTGGGAGCAGTTCTGGCTCCTACAGATCCCGTTTTGGCATCTGATGTACAGGTGGGACCTCCCAATGAAAAACATACAAGTAAGACAAAATTTATTCTTACAGCAGAGGCAGGAATTAACGATGGAGTGGCATTTCCTTTTTCATGGCTTGCCGTAGTTATCGGTTTTTCAATGTCTGGGCATGACGTAAGCTTTTTCAAATGGTTTACGTATGATGTAATTTACCGTATAGGAATAGGACTCCTTATCGGATTTATAGCAGGAAAAACTCTGGGATATATAGTATTTGATGCTGCAAAAAAATACCAATTCCTGAAAACCAGTGACGGACTTCTTGCGGTAGCTGCGACACTTTTAGTTTATGGATGTACCGAACTCATCTCAGGATACGGCTTCATCTCGGTCTTTGTATGTGCCGTCACCTTCCGTCATTACGAGAAAAAACATGAATATCATGATGAGCTTCATTCTTTTACTGATCAGATAGAAAGACTTCTGTTATGTATTTTACTTATTCTGCTTGGAGGAAGTGTGGTGATGGGAAGTTTAGAAAATATAACATGGCAAACAGTAGGTTTTGGTCTTGTATTTCTTCTGGTAGTACGTCCGTTATTCGGCTGGATAGCACTCAGAAAAAACACACTCAATTTTCGGGATAAACTTGTAGTCGGTTTTTTCGGAATCCGTGGAATGGGATCTGTGTTTTATCTCTCTTTTGCTCTTTCTAAATTTGACTTTGAAAATGAAAATGAATTATGGACATTGGTTTTATTTACCATTCTTCTCTCTATTGCCATACACGGATTTACCGCAAGTGCTGCGATTAAAAAGGCAGATTGATCGTTCATTATAAGTTTAATATTGTTTTCGGGTTAATTATTTTTAAGGTTAGTTTTAAACACTAACGAATCGAAACTAAAATGTTTTTTGTTGTCGGCAGATTTTTATATTTTGTACTTTTGTGCCACAAAATTTATATATCAGATGAATTACGTTGCTGCTGAGAATCTTACCAAATCGTACGGAATAAAAACTTTATTTAAAAACATTGGTTTTAATATCAATGAAGGGGATAAAATTGCCATTGTTGCCAAAAACGGCAGCGGAAAATCTACTCTTCTTAAAATTTTGATGGGTAAAGAAATTGCCGACAGCGGAACTGTAATTATCAACAAAGATATTCAGGTAGTTTTATTTGATCAGGAAATTGATTTTGATTCTCAGCTCACCATTGATGAATATATGATGACGCTGGATTCCGAACCGATTCAGGCACTAAAAAACTATCATCAATCTCTGCATTCTACTGATACCGATTTTATAGAAAATGCTTTGGCACAAATGGAAGTGCATAAAGCCTGGGATTTGGAGAACGAAATGAAACAGATTCTTTCCCAGCTCAAAATTACAGACCTGAATGCCAAAATGGGAAATCTTTCAGGAGGACAGATTAAACGTGTAGCTTTGGCAAAACTTTTAACAGAGACCAGAGCTGAACACCGCCATACTCTATTGATTATGGATGAGCCAACCAATCACCTGGACGTTGAAATGGTAGAATGGCTGGAAAACTATCTGAATAAGGCAAAAATAACATTACTGTTGGTTACTCACGATCGTTATTTTCTCGACAGTGTTTGTGATACTATCTGGGAAATGGAAGATCAGAACTTATATGTTCATAACGGTGCTTACGCAACATATCTTGAGAATAAAATGATTCGTGAAGATAATCTGAATGCCACCATTGATAAAGCAAACAACCTTTATAGAAAGGAACTGGAATGGATGAGAAGACAGCCGAAAGCCAGAACCACCAAGTCGAAATCACGAATTGATTCTTTCTACGAAACGGAAAAAGTTGCTAAAACTGATACCAGGAAACAAGGTCTAGAACTTGATTTTGAAATGAAAAGATTAGGAAACAAAATCCTGGAGCTCAAAAATATTGATAAAAGTTTTGGAGACAAAGTTTTGCTGAAAGACTTCAGTTACTCTTTCCAGAGAGGTGAAAAAGTGGGTATTGTGGGTAAAAACGGAGCCGGGAAATCTACTTTATTAAATATCATTCAGGGATTTGAAAAAGCTGACAACGGAGAAATCGAAACCGGAGAAACCATCCATTTTGGATATTTTTCACAAAAAGGACTTCAGTATAAAGAAGATGAAAGAGTGATTGATTTCATCAGAGAAGTAGCAGAACATTATCCTTTAGCCAACGGAAAAAGTCTTTCTGCATCGCAGTTTTTAAGATTATTTCTTTTTGATGACCAAACGCAGTACTCTCCTATTTCCAAACTTTCGGGAGGCGAAAAAAGAAGACTGCATCTGATGTATATCCTGTATCAGAATCCAAACTTTTTAATTTTTGACGAACCTACCAATGATCTGGATCTTCCTACTTTAACGGTATTAGAAAACTTTTTACAGCAATTTCAGGGTTCTTTGATTATCGTTTCCCACGACCGGTATTTTATGGACAGAATCGTAAATCATATTCTGGCGTTTGAAGGCAACGGAAAAATTAAAGACTTTACCGGAAACTTTTCCGAATACAGAGAAAGTAAAAAAACTGAATCAGGAAATCAAAAAACAGAGGATAAAACCGAAACTCCTGAAAAAAAACTTCCTGCAGCCAATCCTCCTGTTACCGCAAAAAAGAAACTTTCTTTCAAAGAGCAGCGAGAGCTGGAAACAATTGAAAAGGAAATGCCGGATTTCGAAAAAAACAGAGCTGAAATTTTAGAAAAGCTTAATAATGAAACCGATTATGAAAAAATAGCAGGTTTGTCAGCAGAGCTCGAAGCAATTTCAGAAAAGCTTGAAAATCACGAAATGAGATGGCTGGAACTTCAGGAAATCTTAGGAGAAGCATAGTTGAAATAAAGAGTTTTTGAGAGTTTTAGAGTCGGAAAGGCTGTTTTTCAGAACAAAAGAGTTTGTTTATCTATTATTTTTCTATAAATCAAAACTCTCTTATTATCCCAACCCTAAAACCTTATAAATAAACCACTTTTTCTTCTTTAGCACTTTCTATCGCTGCTTCAATAATTTTCATATTCTGAATAATTTCTTCGGCAGGCGATGGCAGCGGGTATCCAAAAACAATATGTTCGTAAATCTGCTGATAATAGTTCATATAGTTTCCAGGCTCGCTTAATGTGAGAATCCGCTCGGTTTTCTGATTTTCATCAACAAAATTGAGAATTCCATCCTGTTGCTGTAGAGGCTTGGTCCAGTCTTTTCCATAAACAGGAATAGCTCCTGCAACCAGTTCATTTTCCTGATTGTCGCTTCGTTCCTGCAAAAAACTGCCTTTGGAACCGTGAAGACTGTAAGCATAATGGGCTTCTTTAGAAAATGTACTTGATTTTAATCGTACGATAAAATGATTTTTATAATAGAGTAAAATTTCAAAATAATCATTGGCAAAATTCTCCCCTTTCATCGAAAAAACATCAGCAAAAATCTTATCAGGAAACCCAAAAAGCAAAGTTGCCTGATCTATAAGATGTGCTCCTAAGTCATGAAGTGCTCCGGAACCCTTATGATTCGGATTTTCTTTATGTTCTTTACCTCCTGCTTCAGTTCTGAATCTGTCGAAACGAATTTCTACCTCCTTCAATTCTCCAAGCTTTCCGTCCGACAGAATTTCTTTTACCTTTAGAAAATCTCTGTCAAATCTTCTGTTTTGGTAAACACTTAAAAACAAACCTTTTTCTTTGGCTAATTCCGATAATTCCTCAGCTTCAGCAGCATTTACAGTAAAAGGTTTTTCAACAACAACATTTTTCCCTGCTTGTAAAGCTTTTTTGACAAAATCAAAATGTGTCTGAACGGGAGTATTTACGATAACCAGATCAATATCTGCATGATTCAGCATCTCTTCCACCGAGCGGTAAATAGTTGCATCAGGATATTTTTCCTTAGATTCTTCCTTATTCCTTTCAACAATTGCTGAAATAAAGAAGCCAGGATGTTCTTTTAAAAACGGAGCATGAAAAACTTTACCGCTCATTCCAAACGCACACAGTCCTGCTTTAATTAATTGCATACTCTAAATTTTTAACAAAGATATTATAATTCCCTTTGAATCCTCATAAAAGCAGGAAACATCCTATTTTTCTAAATAACCAATTAATGATAAATATCATTTTATAGTTTTTATTAATTCTAAATAATAATTTACATTTGCGTACTATTTAAAACCGCTCTAAATAACAATAAAACGAACATGAAAAAGCAGCTTGCAACAATAGGATTAATATTCGCAACCATTTCTTTGGATGCGCAGCTGAAATATATTGAAAGTGATACCCTTAAAATCCAAACTATTGAGGATGTGAATCTTCATAAGACAGGAAACCCCAACAAAGCGAGACCTTTATCTACCAAGTCTAATCTTACGATGATGGAAACTCCTCAGCCGATCGCTATTGTAACTCACGAAATCATTGAGCAGCAACAGGCAAAACAGCTAAGTGATGTTCTTCAGAATGTAAATGGTATTTATGTAACTTCCTCAAGAGGAAATTCACAGGATAGCTTTGGAGGAAGAGGTTTTATTTTAGGAAATGATAATATTTTCAAAAATGGTTCCAGAGTCAACAGCGGTGTTTTTCCAGAAGTAACAGGCTTGGAAAGAGTGGAAGTTTTAAAAGGTGCTAATGCAATGCTGTACGGAAATACTGCTGCAGGTGGTGTTATTAATATGATTACTAAAAAACCGAGATTTAATTTCGGAGGAAGTGTAGGAATGAACGCCGGAAGCTGGAATTCTTATAAACCAATGGTTGATATTTATGGTCCGCTTTCAAAAAACGCAGCATTCAGAGTTAATGGAACCTATGAATATGCTGAAAGTTTCAGAGATGTAGTACAATCGGAAAAATATTATTTTAATCCTTCTTTTCTTTTTAATTTGAGTGAAAAATCTCAATTAATCATTGAAGCTGATTATCTTAAGAATAATTTCACTCCTGATTTTGGAATTGGAGCTATTACCGAGCGAGATGGTTATACTTTTAAATTAAATAATCTTCTGCCAAGAAATTCGTTTTTAGGAACAGATTGGCAATTTCAAAATGTAGAACAGGCTACTACCAATATTACTTTTAATCATCAGTTCAGCGAAAGATGGACTTTGAATGCTACAGCTTCTTATCAGAACTATACAAAAGATTATTTTTCAACAGAAAGAGTTCAGTGGGGCTATGTAAGCGACAGACTGACATGGAAGAGACCATTGAACAGAACCTATAATGAACAAAACTATACGTCTGCACAGGTAAATCTGAATGGAGAGTTTAATACGGGAAAAATTAATCATAAAGTATTATTCGGAACTGATGCAGATTATGGTACAGCCGATGCTTACAGCTACTATAATCCCACCACCAGACGTGCTTACGGAACAAGTTATCTTTACGGAACCAATGGGAACAGCAATGGTCTGCTTTATCTTGACAACCCAGAATCCTGGATAGGTGGAAATATGCCTGATTCAGAAAAATTAGAAAAAAACAGAATCAATACGAGAAGAATTGGTGTCTATGCTCAGGATTTTATCAGCCTCACTAAAGAATTCAAAGTAATTGCCGGATTACGATGGTCATATATTGAAAATATGCCTACCATTAATACTGCATTTAAAACCGTAACAAACGGTTTGGTAAATATTGATTCTAAAGAAGTTAAAAAGCTGGTAGATAATTCAGCTTCATCAGATCAGGCAATATCACCAAAATTAGGTTTCGTATATATGCCTAATGATAACTTTTCTGCATTTGCCACATATACCAATTCGTTTGCAGCCAATGTTGGGAAGCTAAGAAATAATGAAGCTCTTACTCCTACTAATATTGATCAGTACGAAGTGGGTGCCAAAAAAAATCTTTGGAATAATTCATTAGCAGTTAACCTGACAGTTTATCAGATTTTCTACAGAAATTATTACCAGAATGCATTGGATGACAATGGCAACCCTATAGATCCTACAGGTCTTACAAAAGATTTTGCAGGAAAAATGAGAAGCCGAGGTGTTGAACTGGATATTACAGGCAATCCTAATGAAAATTTATCTATTATTGGTGGTTTTTCATATAACCATTCTGTTTATCTGGATACTCCGGAAATGTTTGGGTATGTTGAAAACCAAAGATTAGTAAGAACTCCTGCTACAACAGCAAATGCATCTGTATTTTATAAATTCACAAAATTTGTTCCCGGATTAAAATTTGGAGCCGGAATATATTACATAGGTGACAGACTTGCAGGATGGAACGACACAAAAACCGGTGCCAACAGCTTACAAAAAAGAAACGGTATAAGCAGAGTTTTTGAGTTGGATGACTACACTACTGTATCACTATCAGCAGCTTATGAATGGAAAAAATTCATGATCCAGGCAAGAGTGGGTAATCTTTTTGACACAGTAAACTACAATGTACACGAAAATTATTCTGTAAACCCAATTACACCAAGAAACTATTATTTTACATTAACCTATAAACTCTAAGTTCAACAAGATAAATTATTGGAAAGTGGTAACTGAATATTGAGGTTTCCACTTTTACTATTTAAAATAAAACAATACATGGATAAGATTAAAGACACAAGAAGCTTCATGAGAATTACCCACCGATATCTGGGATATTTCATGGCAGGCATTATGACAATTTACGCTGTAAGTGGCGTCTTGCTCATTTACAGAGATACCGATTTTCTTAAAAAAGAAAAAAAATACGAAAAAATCATCGAAAAAAATCTTGATGAAAAAGCGCTCGGTAAAGAACTGAAAATTAAGAATTTTGAGGTTGAAAAAACAGAAGGAACCATTCTTAAATTCAAACAGGGAACTTATAATTCTGTAACAGGAGAAGCAAAATACACAAAAAAAGAGCTGCCTTTCGTTTTGGATAAAATGGCAAAACTTCACAAATCTCAGTCTAAAGATAGACTTTCGCCTCTAAATGCATTTTTCGGGATTTGTCTCTTTTTCTTCGTTATATCAAGCTTCTGGATGTTTAACCCAAAAAGTAAGGCATTCAAACGTGGAATAAAATTTACAGTTGCAGGGCTTGTTGCTGCTGTTATTTTATTGTTGATTTAAATTATCATATCATTAAAAATAACTTCAATTTTCCACATAAGTATATTGTGACAAAATTGACAGTTTTTTATTAAAAAGCTTCATAACAGGATGGTTTGGCACATTAATTGTGCTTCATAATTTATTCAAAATAGTAAACATTAATTATTAAAATTATAAATTATGAAAAAACTAATTCTTACAGGAATATTAGCCGTTGCAGGATTAGCTACTACAGCAAATGCACAGATCCAAAGAGGTAACTGGATGGTTGGAAGCAGCTTGATTTCAAGTAATTTTGGATTGAATACAGGAGGTGGATATAACATTCAGATTCAGCCAAGAGGTGCATATTTCATTGAAGATAATGTTGCTGTCGGTGGATATGTGGATCTAGGTATCAATAAAGTTACGAACGGCAGCCCGACTGAGTTCATTTACGGAGTTGGTGGTTTAGGAAGATATTATCTTTCACCAGGTGAAAAAGGTGTTGATAATTTATTAAATCATGGTCGTTGGTTTTTCGAAGCTAATGCAGGTTTAGGAGGTCGTAGCGTAGAAAACGGAAACTCTACAACAGGCTTTGACTTTGGTGTAGGTCCTGGTTATTCTTATTTTATTACTCCGAACATTGGTTTGGAAGGTTTGGTAAAATACAGAGGACAAACAGGTTTTGGTAATGAAGGTTTAAACTCTAACATTACTTTTAATGTAGGTTTCAGTATCTTTATCCCAACATCAAAAGCTAAGCAAATAGCAAACGATGCTCAATAATATTGAATAAACTATTATTAAATAAACAACAAAAGCGGTTCGGAAATTATTCCGAGCCGCTTTTTCAATTAAAACTAAACTATATAATAAATAAAAAAACCAATTGCTATTTGTTTGGCTGAGGTGTGTATCTTAAATAAGGTTTGATTTCTTTAACACCTTTTGGATAAAGCTTTTCTGCATCGGCAGTGGAAACAGCAGGCGGAATAATTACATCATCACCATTTGTCCAGTTAACAGGTGTTGCCACTTTATATTCATCTACCAATTGTAATGAATCTAAAACCCTGCTGATTTCATTGAAATTTCTGCCTGTAGAAGCTGGATAGGTAATAATAAGTCTTACTTTTTTTTCCGGGTCAATAATCAGAAGAGAACGAACGGTTGCCGTAGCTGAAGCATTAGGATGAATGAAATCATAAAGCTCAGAAATCTTCCGGTCTTTGTCTGCTATGATAGGAAATTGCACATGTGTATTCTGGGTCTCATTGATGTCTTCAATCCATTTTTTATGATCTTCTACTCCGTCTACACTTAATGCAATAACTTTCGTATTCTTTTTTTCAAATTCCGACTGAAGTTTTGAAGTGAAACCAAGTTCCGTAGTACACACAGGCGTAAAATCTGCAGGATGAGAAAATAAAATTCCCCAAGAATCTCCTAAGTAATCATAAAAATTGATTATTCCCAAACTGGATTCTGCCTGAAAATCCGGTGCTGTATCTCCTAATTTAATTGACATAATATTTTGTTTTATTAGTCTACAAATTTAATAGACTTTTTGAAACCAACAAAATAATTTTAAAGAATTTTATATTTTTGTTAAAAAAAAAATATGGAAAAAACCAGTCGCAGCTATTTTGACATGGTCTACCGCGTATTAGAGAACTGGTATGTGAAATTTGCACAATTTACTCCGAAACTGGTAGTCGGAATCATCGTCTTTTCATTTTTTCTGATATTCAGCAAATACCTGAGTAAAGCTGCCGTAAACCTTATGCACAAAATTTTTCCTAACAGCAAAAAGGAAGGTTCTGTAGTAACTATTATCGGAATTTTCAGATTCATTATCATGCTTCTGGGTACTTTTGTTGCATTGGAAATCATGGGCTTCAGCAGCTTTTTATGGAAATTTATCGGAAGCCTTGGAGTGGCAGGAGTTATTGCAGGAGTTGCCCTGAAAGATCTGGTATCAAGTATATTTTCAGGAATGCTGATTGGTATAGACAAAGCATTTAAAACAGGCGATTATATCACAATAGGAAATCACTCCGGAACAGTACAGGATATTGGCTTTCTTACAACAAAAATTATCACTGATGATGGTAAAAAAGCATATATTCCCAATCAGGTCATATTCAATGCACCTTTCTACAACATCTCTGCTTCTCCGCAAAGAAGAATTATATTAGATTTTGAAATTCCGGCAGATGAAGATATCCATAAGGCACAAAACAGCATTTTAGAAGTAATCAGAAATCTGCCAAATACTGACCGTCCCGAAACAGCAGAGGTAAATTTTACTACTTACAAACAAGGAAATTTTACTTTACAGGTAAAATTCTGGCTAGCTGTTGGAGCCAATATAGTTCAGGTAAAAAGTAATGCTTTATCACAGATAAAAACTAAATTGGACGAAATTAAAATTCCTTTGGTAACTCCTACAAGCATCAATATTGTGGGTGATAAACAAGCGAATGATTAATTATATGTAAAAGAACAACAAACAAAAAAGTTTATTGAAACAATTTCAATAAACTTTTTTACAGGAATATCTGATCTTTGAGATCTTTTTAATTAAATAATTCCACTTCCTCTCCTTTTCCCACCGGATATTCTTCAGTAAAACATCCGAAGCAGTGATTGGCAGAACCTAAAATCTCTTTTAAATTTTCAACACTCAAAAATTCTAAAGAATCAACTCCTAAATATTTTCTCAGTTCTTCCGTAGTCATATTGGCAGAAATCAGATCGTCTTTTGATGGTGTATCAATTCCTAAATAACAAGGCGCAATAATCGGTGGAGAAACACTTCTGAAATGAATTTCTTTCACTCCTGCATCTTTCAGGATCTTAACCAGTCTTTTTGAAGTAGTTCCACGTACGATGGAGTCATCAATAATAACCACTCTTTTATCTTTAATTTCAGAAATAATCGGGTTCAGTTTAAGGTTTACTACCCTTTCTCTCATTTCCTGAGTCGGTACGATGAAACTTCTTCCGATGTATCTGTTTTTAATTAAAACCGGACGGAAAGGAATTCCTGAAGCCTTGGAAAAACCAATTGCAGCTGGTACTCCGGAATCCGGAACACCGATCACAACATCTGCTTCTACAGGAGCCTGATGCCAGATTTTTTCTCCTGATTTTTCCCTGATCTCGTAAACATTGATGTTTTCAAGTGAAGAATCGGGTCTTGCAAAATAAATATATTCAAAAGAACAGATTCTTTGTTTTGCTTTTGCTTCATCAACCATAATGGAGTGAAGTTTTCCAGGTTCATTTTCATTGGTATAAATAATTTCTCCCGGTAAAATATCACGTACGTATTGTGCTCCAACAGCGTCCAGTGCTACAGATTCAGAAGCAACCACATAAGAATTTTCGTTAATTGCTCCTAAAACCAAAGGACGGATTCCGTTGAAATCTCTGAATGCAAAGAATTTGTTTCTCGTCATTCCGACTACAGAATAAGCTCCTTCAATCTTCTCCATTGTCGCTTTGATCGCTCCGCGAAGCCCAAGATCAAGATTTTTCTGAATCAATCTTAAGATCACTTCAGAATCAGAAGTTGCTCTGAAAACAACACCTTCAGCTTCCAGCTCAGCTTTCAGCTCTTTTGCATTGGTTAAATTTCCATTGTGTGCAATCGAAAGAATAATCTGATCATATTCGTTTTTAGCAAAAAAAGGCTGGAAATTATATTTCTTTTTGTCTCCTGCAGTTGTATAACGGGTGTGGCCGATGGCAGAATTTCCCATAAAAGTTTCAGGATCAGGGATCTCTTTATAAACATCCAAAACCAGACCTTCATCTTTCATATTGGTAATTCTCCCATTTTTTAGAACAGAAATACCACAAGCTTCCTGCCCTCTGTGCTGAAGTGCAAAAAGCCCGAACTGTGAAAGAGAAAATGTATCCAGATCATTATCAGAATACATTCCGAAGATACCGCACTCTTCGTTGGGAGCGTCTAATCTTTCTTCTTCCTGCGTTCTGAAGAGATTTCTTCCGTAGGTCTGATTTTCAAACTGTTTTAAATATTCACTTTTATGAATGTCTAAACTTTTCATTTTTATTTCTATATAGATTTTTTGTAGATCTTCAGTTAGATGTAAATTTAAATATTATGTTAAATAAATTTACATGCTTACTCTACATTTATTTGTTAAGAACAGCTTTCAATCTGTTATAAATCTCAACATACGCTTCGGTAACTTCACCAAGATCTCTTCTGAATCTGTCTTTATCCAGTTTCTTCATAGTATCTTTGTCCCAAAGCCTGCATGTATCAGGAGAAATTTCGTCTGCCAGAATGATTTCACCATCTGCAGTTTTCCCTAATTCAATTTTGAAATCTACAAGGATGATGTTCATTTTATCGAAAAGATCAATTAAGATTTCATTGATGTCTGAAGTTAATTCATACATTTCATCAAGTTCCTCATACGTTGCGGCACCTAAGAACACTGCGTGGTGATCGTTGATAAGCGGATCTCCCAATTCGTCTTTTTTGTAGCAGATATCGAAGATGGTAACCGGAGATTTTATTCCTTCTTCCACTCCTAATCTCTGAGCCATGCTTCCAGCGGAATAGTTTCTTACCACCATTTCCAAAGGAATGATAGATACTTTTCTTACCAACTGCTCTCTTTCGTTCAGTTGTTTAATGAAATGAGTCTTAATCCCTTTTTCATTCAGATATTCGAAAATAAGAGTGGTGATCGCATTGTTCATCTCTCCTTTAAGGTCTACAGACCCTCTTTTCTGAGCATTGAATGCAGTAGCATCGTCTTTAAAACGCACCACTACTTCATTAGGATTATCGGTTGCAAAAACCTGTTTTGCCTTACCTTCGTACAACATTTCTTTCTTTTCCATTTCTACAATTACTTTTATTAGATTGATATATTACTTAATTAAAATTCCTGTTAAAACTGCCATTCCGAAACTTAAAAGAGTTCCGATGAGAACATATTCGGTTAACTTCCTCTGCTTTGCCTGAGCAAGATCACTGAATCTGAAAACAGATTTTGCAGCGATCATAAAACCTACGCCTTCCCAATGATTGACTACAATAAAGGTGAAAACCAATAATCGTTCTAAAATCCCGATATATTTTCCGGCACTTGATAAAGATTCAGTCTGTATATTGTTTTGAGTTTCGGGACCAGGCGTCCACGAAGACAATAATATCTTGATGAAAATGGAAGCCGGTGTCGTTAAAAACAAAGCTGCCATAATGATTTTTAAAAACTCCTGATTTTTAAGAAAATCAAAATTAAATTCATTGAAATAAAAGGAAATTCCTGCAATCACTGCAATATGCAAAGCCTGATCAATAAAGAACCATGATTTTTTAGATTTTACCATCTGGAAGCTCAGCTTTGCAGCATCAATAATAAAATGTGAAAAACCTACCAAAACGGCAATCCACCAAAGTTCGGTATTCCAAAGGAAAATGAAACTCAGAATCGTGTGAATGAGAACATGAAGGTATAAATATTTGCTTTTCAGCTTTTTGCTTTCTTTCTCTGCAACCCATGAATTTGGCTGAAGAATAAAGTCTCCAAGTAAATGCGCCAATATGAGCTGAACAAAAATCATTTTACAATTCTGAAATTTTCTTTTTAAAATATTGATTAGTCTCTACGATGAGTTCGTAATTGGCGCGTTTCAGCCTTTGACTTACAGAAGACTGTGAAATGTTAAATTTTTTTGCTAAATCTTCCTGTGTACTGTTGGGATTCATAATCATTTCATGGACGATTTCCGAAGTAGCCATTGTCCAGTTATCAAAATCTTTGGATGCCCATTTCAATAGAATATTCAGATCACGATCCACACGGTCATTAGATGTTTTTATTGAAACAGTATGTCCGTCACTTTTAAGGTCATTCAGAAGTCTTCCCGAGTTTACATACGCAGAGCCGTTGGATTCTGTGATTTTTTCGGACGAAAAATTTTCATGTCCAATGCCAATGGCAATTCTTACATCTAAATTTTCCTGACTCTTGATTAATGACTTTATGGCTAAGAAATACCAGAAAACATCGTCTATTTTACATTTCAGCTGAAATTCATCACCTCTGTAAATTTCCCATGCTTGCGGAGTGCTTCCCCAATTTTCGAGAAGGTTTTTAAGTTTGGTAATCCATACTTCTGTCGCAGACTGCTGCGAATTGATAATATCTCCGGTGATGACGGCAATCATTCTGCAAATATAATCATTAATACTTATAAATAAAAAATATAAGTCAAAAAGCTAATAATAAACTTTTATTATGTATTTCACTTATATTCAAAAAATAATTATTCATATTTTCATGTTGATAAAATGTGAATTTTAACATTCAGTTTACATATTTTATCAATATTTATCTCTAAATTTACTATGTAAAACAAATCCAATGTATCTAAATTTTGCTTTTTTCGATTCCGGAATTGCAATTAAATTTAAAATAAAAATTTAAGCACAGCATCGTCGGCTGTGCTTTTTTGTTGTTGTCTAATTTAAAAAATGAGATGTATTTATCTACTGGATCCGCTTCTAAAGAGCGGATTCTTTTATTGGCTGACTCTGGTTAGCTGATCCAGCTTTTTGAGAAGTGACGGGATTCGGAATTCACCATGCATTTCCTGAATCTTTATTTGAATTTCTGAAATATCTGCTCCGGCAACAGTTACATATAAAGGTGTTTTACTTCCACCCCGCAAAACTTCTGCTCTGTTGATATTTTCTTCCGAAAATTTATTTTTTGCAACTCCAACAACAGGATAACTTTCATCAAGTTCTTTAAACAGGTAACCTCCCAAGCCTAACTTACCCTCTGAGTTTAAGCTCACATAGCCATCAACAATTATCACATCTCCTTCATTTAAATTAATTTTTTTCAATAAATGAAGAATACACGGCAATTCTCTTTTGTAGAACGCACCGCTTTCATAATCAGCAGTAATGGATATGTTTTCTGAGTAAACAGCAGTTTCCTTTTCGGAATTCCAATTTTCAAAAGCGATACAGACTGTTTTAGCGAAATTGTCATAATAATACGTATCGAAAGCGTAAATCATATGATCATTAATTAAAAAATTCTCCGAAATGCCATAAAATACCTGAAGGATCATGCAGAAAACATTCTTTACCCCAATCCATTATTCTCACAGGAACCAGTTTTACATCAGAGTATTTCTCCTGCAAATTCAATGAAGATAATTCTTTCCAAAAATCATCAGTATTTTCGACTTCTACAAAAATCATTGTATTATCAATCCATTCTTTTGCATAATAATCCTGTAGATAAAATGCAAAATTTTCTTTTTTAAAAACAGAAAGATTGGGCTGAAGAATATTTTCTTCAAACCCTAAATCTTTATAAAACTCTCTGCTGACGGTGAAATTTTTAGCTCCAATAAATGGACGGACTGATTTAATTTGCTGATTCATCATCTTCTGGCTTAGTAAAATCTATTTTTTGTCTACCACAATTCTGTCTTTTCGGTTTGCCAGTTCCCAAGCAGTAGCAAAAACAAGCTGAGTTCTTTTCTGTAATAAAGAAAAATCTATTTTGCTGACATCATCAGTAGGTTTGTGATAATCTTCATGAATTCCGTCAAAGAAAAATGCAACAGGAATATTATTTTTGGCAAAATTATAGTGATCTGACCTGTAATATAATCTATCCGGATCTTTAGGATCATCATACTTATAATTCAGCTCAAGGTTATTTGTTGCTTTATTGGCTTGTTCATTGATTACTTTCAGTTCTGAGCTTAACATTTCCGAACCGATAACATAGACATAATTTTTGCCTCTGTTTTCGGGATCATCACGACCAATCATATCAATATTGAGATCTGCAACGGTATTTGCTAATGGAAAAACAGGATGATCTGCATAATACTCAGAACCGAAAAGCCCATGTTCTTCTCCTGTCACATGAAGAAACAGAATAGATCTTTTAGGACCGTTCCCTGCTTTTTTAGCAGCCTGAAAAGCTTTTGCAATCTGCATCACAGCAACAGTTCCGCTTCCATCATCGTCTGCGCCGTTATAAACAACACCGTTTTTACTTCCTACATGATCATAATGAGCAGAAATAACAATAATTTCTTCCGGTTTCTCAGTTCCTTCAATAAAAGCAAGAATATTTTCTGAGTCGGGCAAATTCCAGCCGCCTCTCTGTTTCATAAATGAAGCCGGAACTTTCTGGTAATATGAACCTAGTTGTTTAGGATAAGAAATACCTAAATCTTTATAAAAGTTGATCATATACTCACCCGCTTTTTTCTGCCCCGGACTTCCGGTGTCTCTTCCCTCCATTTCATCAGAAGCAATTACTGTTAAGTTTTTCTTCAAATCATCAATCTTAATTTGCTGATATGCAGAATTAAAAGCCTTATTATTTTTTAAACTACTTGAATTTGAAACATCAGTTTTTTTCGTACTTTCTGAAACGTTTGCGGATCCACAACTGCTTAAAATAACTACAGATAAAAGTGGTATTAGTATTTTTCTCATATAAATATTTGTTTAAAAACGACTGCTTTGAATAAAAAATAGCAGATTAAGAATTATTGGTTTAAAAATACTAAAAATATTTTAGCTGTATTAGCAAAACTATTTTTTTATATATTTGATAAAGCCTATGGTAAATAATTACGGATTTAATGATTTTACATTTTTCACTGAGATGTCTGAACTCGCTTCGAGACATCAAAGTTATGATTTGTCATTAGGGCTGCCCGATTTTGAAGTAGATGTACGTTTACGTAACTATCTCAAAGAAGCTGCAGATGATTGTTCGCACAGTTATGAATCACTTGCAGGAAATGAAATGCTCATTGAGGGAATTATAAATCTTCATGTTAAAAGAAAGCACAGTTTAATCATTAATCGAAATGAGGTTAATATTGTGCCCTGCTCTACATTTGCTCTTTTTACTTCTTTAAAGTCAATTTTAGATATTGGCGACGAAGTTGTTGTTATTCAGCCTTCTTATTATACTTATGCACCATCTATTGTTATCAATGGCGGAATTCCTGTTTATTATGATCTGGAAACTGATTTTAGTATAAACTGGGAAAAATTACAGAAATGTTTTTCAGATAAAACAAAAGCAATTATAGTTAACTCTCCTCAGAATCCTACAGGAAAAATCTGGAAAAAAGAAGACTGGAATCAGCTTTATGAATTGATTAAAAACCGAGAAATTTATTTAATTTCAGAAGAAATTTATGATCTTTACTGTTATGATTCCGTAGATCATTACAGCTCGTTTCTTCATCCCGAACTAAAAAAAAGAACATTCTGTATCTTTTCTTTTGGAAAAATGTTTCACGCAACCGGCTGGAAAGTAAGCTATCTCATATCCAATGAGAATCTGCTCAAAAATTTCAGAAGTTATCAGCAGTATATCTCTTACAGTACCAATGCGCCGTGTCAGTATGCCATTGCACAATACCTAAAAGTTTTCGATCCTAAAGAAAACCAGGAAATGATGCAGCATAAAAGAGATATCTTTATCAATCTAATTAAGGAAACTCCGCTTCAAATTGAATCTCAGGCAGAAGGCGGTTTTTTCCAGATTGTAAATTTCAGAAACTTGAATAAAACAATGACAGATATTGATTTTTCAAAATGGCTTACAATAGAAAAGAAAGTCTCCTGTCTGCCCTTATCTGCTTTTTACACCTCCAGACAAAATTCAGACTATATAAGATTCAGCTTCGCAAAAAAAGACGAACTTATCATTCATGCATTAGAACATCTCAGGAAAAACCTTTAAAAAAAAGGCTTCAGAATTTCTAAAGCCTATTTTTTATTTTTTAAATACTACCGGGAGAATTTCATTCTTTCTCAAACCATATTTTTTGATTTCTTCGTCAGAAAACTTTTGAGAATAATAATTAGCTTCAGCTTCAAATCCGACATTTTGCAAACGGTCAAAATAATCCATTCCATACCATCGGACATGGTCATACTGTCCAAAATGTTTCTGCCTTTCTTTTGGATCTGTAATAGAAAAATCTTCATAAGTTTTTTCTAAAGAGTTTTTCATAGGAACCTGTAAAATTCCCCATCCTCCAGGCTTCATAACACGATAGAGCTCTTTCATAGCTTTGGTATCATCCTGAATGTGTTCTAAAACATGATTACAAAAAACGATGTCAAAACTTTCATCCGGGAAGGGCAAATCTAAAATATCTGCTTTTACATCTACAATCGGAGAATATAAATCTGCCGATATGTAGTTGATATTGCTCATTCTTTTGAATTTTCTTAAAAATTCCTGTTCGGGAGCAATATGAAGAACTTTATAATTTTTAATGAAAAAATCGGTTTCATTCTGCAGATAAAGGTACATCTGCCGATGTCTTTCCAAGCTTAAAGTTCCTGGAGATAAAGCATTTTCTCTTTGTTTACCATAGCCGTAAGGAAGAAATTTCCTGTATGATTTTCCGTCAATAGGATCAAAAAACTGATCTCCTTTAAAAAACTGATAAATAAGCGGTCTCGCCCAAATACTCATTTGAATAAGCATCGGACGAGGAATTTTATTGAGCAAAAATTTAGTCAGCTTTTTCATTTAAAAATCCAGTTGAAAAGCTTTTTCCTCATCTGTTACAATTCCTAAAGCATCATAGATATACTGGAAAGTAGACAATAAAACAGGTTTACCATTAATTACCGCCACATCATGCTCAAAATGTGCAGAAGGTTGATTGTCTAGCGTAGTAACCGTCCATCCGTCGTTATGGAACTTTACTTTTTCTGTTCCGAGATTGATCATCGGCTCTATAGCGATAGTCAAACCATCTTTGATTACTTTTCCGCTTCCCTGTCTTCCGTAATTCGGAACCTGAGGATCTTCGTGCATTTGTCTTCCAACTCCATGACCAACAAGCTCTCTTACTACTCCGTATCCTTCTTTTTCACAATGTGTTTGAATAGCATGAGAAATATCTCCTATCCTTTTTCCTCTTACACACTGCTCAATTCCTTTATATAGAGATTCTTTAGCAACTTTTAATAGCTTTTGGGTTTCTGGTTTTACTTCACCAATTTCAAAAGTATACGCATGATCACCTACAAAACCATTGAGAATAACGCCGCAATCTACAGAAAGTATATCTCCTTCCTTTATTTCTTCTTTGTTTGGAAAACCATGCACCACCTGTTCGTTAGGTGAAATACACAGTGAATAAGGAAAACCTCCATATCCTAAAAAAGCGGGCTGTGCACCATGGTCTTTTATGAATTCGTGCGCTAATTTGTCTAAATGCAATGTAGTAACTCCAGGTTTGATTTCTTTTGCCAACATTCCTAAGGTTCTAGAAACCAACTGAGCACTTTGCTTCATCAGACGAAGTTCGTCTATATTTTTTAATTGAATCATTTATTTTTGATGTTAGATATTAGATGTTAGATATTAGTTTTAAATAACAGCAAACATCTATATTTTCTGACCAGTAAATTTGAAGCACCGTTTAGAACTATTTTCTAATTACTAACTTCTAATTTCTTGATTTACCAGAACAGTCCTTTTTTCTTTTCTTTTTTAAGTTTTGAATAAGCTAAAACTTCTTTACCTTCAACGCGAAATTCAATTCTTTCGTTGATGATATTGTAAATTTCGCCCCAACCAGGAAAGCCTCCCAGATTTCTGTCATCTATAAACCAATCTGCATCAAGTTTTCTTGATTGTGTCTGAGGATCAAAAACTTCTCCGTCAAAACTGGAATTGACAGCATAAAATTCTATCCCGTTTTGTCTGCAAAATTCTACTGCTTCGTCCAAAGTTTTCCCGTGTCTGTAAGTCCACAGTATCAATCTAAAGCCTTGTGACTGAAGTTTTTTGAGGGTTTCAAATGCGAAAATTTTAGGTTTACCGATTGAAGGATATGCATCCTCTACAATCGTTCCGTCAAAATCTACAGCAATTTTTTTATTATTTAACATTTTGTTGCGTTTTTAGCTGTGCAAAGATAAGAAATAAATAAAAGAGTGCCGAAAAACAATCAGCACTCTCATTTATAATTTAATTAAAATATTTTAATTCTTCACCCAGCTGAATTCAAACTGTAAATCCGGTGTGGATAATCTGTCTGTTATTTTTTGCAATCTGGAAGGAAGTTTCATTAAATATTCCTGTGCTTTTTCTGCTTTTTCGGTAAGACCTGTTACATGCTCAATTTTCCATTCATCAAGAAGCTCTTTCATAATATTGATGTAATCCTGACCTGTGTAGACCATACATCTTTGCGCTGCATCTGAAAAATGCCCCCAAAGTTCTCCGGCTTTCTGACCCGACTGTCTCATCATGTGAGCAGGCATTACGATTTTTTTCCGCATCATATCTTCAAACGCCAAAATCATTTCTGAAGGATCAAGCTCTAAAATTTTAGTCACAAAATGTTTATAAGCTTTTGCGTGTCTTGCTTCGTCTGCTGCAATTACTCCGCACATTTTTGCCAGTTTACCGTTTCCTGACTGCTTAGCCAGTGTACCTACTCTTCTGTGGGAAATATTGGTCGCTGTTTCCTGAAAACTGGTATAAACAAAATTTCTGTAAGGATCCATACTTGTTCCCAGATCAAAACCGTCACTGATTAAATACTGAGTTGTAATTTCTACTTCTCTCATATTTACTCTTCCGCAGAGATAAAGGTATTTGTTCAGCAGATCTCCGTGTCTGTTTTCCTCAGCAGTCCAAGATCTTACCCAGCTTGCCCAGCCTACTTTTTCTTCCTGATTAACGCCATCAACACCCATTAACCATGATTCGTAAGACGGTAGAGCTTCTTCTGTAATACAGTCACCAATTAAGGTTACAAAAAGATCATAAGGCATTTCTCGTGCAAAGGTCTGTATTTCGTCTAAATCGTGTTTGAAATCTTCGCTTGACGGATCAGGTAAAAAATCTGAAGGTTGCCATATTTTTTCTATCGGAGTCAAAAATTTATCAAGAAAAGAACTGACTTCCTTCTCCAAAATACTCATTACCTCTTTTCTTACCAGCTGATTGTACATTTAAAAATAAAATTTATAATTTACAAAGATATGATTTATTTATTATTTGGGGCATAATATCGTATGTATCTCATACCATGCCTGATATAAATCATTAAAAAATAGCATTACTATCTGAGTTTGCTTATCGAAAACTTTTTAATTAACATAATATTTCAAAAGTCTTATGCAAACAAATTAAACACACTCTTAATGTAACGCTATTTTATGATTATTATTTTGTATTAAGATACCAAAATATCTCCTGTCATTACTGCAGGAATTTCAATATCCATTGTATGTAATATAGTAGGAGCCACATCACCTAGTTTTCCTGGTTTCAGAGTCCACTCTTTATCTTTATCCATTACAATAAACGGAACAAGATTGGTAGAATGTTGTGTATTTGGCGATCCGTCTTCATTTATCATGACATCCGAATTGCCATGATCTGCCAGAATAAAGACTGTGTAGCCATTCTCATAAGCCATTGTTGCTACTTTTTCAATGCATTGATCAACAGTTTCGGCAGCTTTTACAGCAGCTTCAAAAACACCGGTATGACCTACCATATCTGTGTTGGCAAAATTTAAACAAATAAAATCTGCTGTCTGATTTTTCAATTCAGGCAAAATAACATTGGTAATTTCGTAAGCTGACATTTCCGGTTTCAGATCGTAGGTAGGAACATCTTTTGGGCTTGGACACAGCAGTCTTTTCTCACCGTGAAACTCTTCTTCCCTACCTCCGGAAAAGAAAAATGTAACGTGAGGATATTTTTCGGTTTCAGCAATTCTGATTTGTGTCTTGCCATTTCTTTCTAAAACCTCACCCATTGTTTCTCTCAAAACTTCTTCATCAAAAACGACATTTACATTTTGGTAAGTCTTGTCATAATTGGTGAGTGTAATGTAATGGAGATTCAGTTTATGCATAAAATACTCAGGCATATCGTGCTGACAAAGTACTTCGGTAATTTCTCTTCCTCTGTCTGTACGGAAGTTGAAACAAATTACCACATCATGATCTACAATTTTTCCTACCGGAACAATATTTCCAAGCTGTGTAGTGTTTACAACTACAATCGGTTTGATGAATTCATCTGTTACATTTTCTTCGTATGAAGCTTTTATTGCCGTAACAGCATCTGTAGTCTGAAGACCAATACCTTCCACCATAGCATCATAAGCCAGCTTTACTCTTTCCCATCTTCTGTCTCTGTCCATCGCATAGTATCTTCCGATCACGGAAGCCAGCTTTCCAGTAGTATGAAGCATATGATTCTGAAGTTCTTCAATAAATCCGAGCCCTGAGTAAGGATCACAATCTCTGCCGTCTGTAAATGCATGAACGAATACGTTTTCATTTAAACCAAACTCTTTGGCCGCAGATAATAAGCCTTTTAAATGATTGATATGTGAATGCACTCCACCATTAGAAACCAAACCGATAAAATGCACATTTTTATTTTCTCTTTTTGCATAAGCAAATGCCTGCTGAATAACTTCTTCGTGTCCTAAAGTTCCGTTTTCTACTGCCATATTGAGCTTTACCAGATTCTGATAAACAACCCTTCCTGCTCCCAGGTTCATATGTCCTACTTCGGAATTTCCCATTTGTCCCGCAGGAAGTCCTACTGCCAAACCGCTTGCTTCTAAAGTTGTATGTGGGAATTTCTGATAACAGCTGTCTATAAATGGTGTATTTGCCTGGGCTAATGCCGAAACATTAGGATTTGTTCCTAAACCCCAACCATCAAGTATTGCTAATATTGCTTTTTTTGACATTTTAAATTTATTTAACAAACAAATTTATTGATTTTAAAGCGAATTGAAGAATTTGAAAGACTTAAATTTCGACGAAATATTATTGACTACAAAGATTAAAATCATTGCTTAATTGCGATACCCTTTTATCTGATAACGTATTGTTTTTGAAGGTAATGTTTGTATTTTTATATTGCTGCCTTTATCAATTCCTGAAACTTCAGCTTCTTTGTCCCAATTTCCTTTTGTAAATTTTAATTGCGCAGGAAGGTGAATTTTTAAGGTAATGTATCTTTGGTAGTTGCTTTTTCTGTTCATTTTCAAAGAAGATGGATTCCAGCTTCCCAGTTCCGGCTGATTTCCGGTAATATAAATTTCATCATTTTTATCAGGAACATTGACTATAAAGGTTACCTCATGAGTTTCGTCAGAATATTCTTTAAAAAAATCATCGAATTTCGTATTGTTTTTTTTAACATATTCTCTGATGTAAGGATCCAAAAATCCGCTTTCTTTGAGAAATAATAGAGAATTCTCTATATTCAGAATATTCTGAATTGCTTTGTGCTTGTCCGGTTGCTTATTAAAATATGCTTCGGTAATTTTATAACCAATCCAATACCCCAAATCATTGGGTCTGTTATCCTTCCCGCTTGTTCCATAAAGCCATTCCTGCAAATCGTCTTCTTTCAGTTTTGTTACAAACTCCTTATAAAGCTTCTCAGAATTTGCGTCTCCGTACTTAAAGTGTGGATTGCTGATGTTTTCTCCGGACACCAATTCACTTACAAAATCAGCACTGCCTTCAACCAGAGACTGTCTCAATAAAGAATGATCTCCCTTGATATTCTGCTGAAAATGAATCAGCTCATGTGCAATTAGCCCGGTAATTCCGTTCAGATCTTTAAGCATTTCCGTTCCGATGATTATTCCGTCCTGGGAAATCGTACCTCCGGAATTAAAACGTCCGTAAACAAAATATACTGGCGGAAATTTGGCTTCCGGATACCAATATTTCAATGCGCTGTATATAGCTTTTATTCTTTTTTCTTTATAACCGATTTCAGACAGAACATTTTTACTTTTTATATAATCTTCTTTTCTGTTTTTTACCATAACGTATAATGAGTCGGCATTCAATATCCTGTATGGTGTAAATCCTTTCACTCCCGGCGAACCGCTGCTCATATATTCTTCAAAAGGATTGCTTTTTGAAGTTTCCATAGCATCAAATGCTTTCCAGAAGTTGTCAACATCATTAGTTTCAAATACGGCATTCAGAGGACTTTCTGAAAACCCTGACTGTGCTTTTGCCATACCAAAGGACAATAATACTGTCGTTAAAATGCAGATAATATTTCTCATAGTGGTTGAATTATTATAAAAAGACAAATAAATATAAGGAAAGGTTACATCAAATTACCAATAATTTTTAATTTTGCTTTATGGACTTACGTGATCAACTCAAAAACCTTTTCCCGGAACATGAAGAACAGGATTTTCAAATGCCTGAAGAAGAATTTAAGCAAAAAGAACCTCTGGTTTGTAAGTTTGAAAAAAAAGGCAGAAACGGAAAACCTGTAACCATCGTTGAAGGATGGGAAGGCAATGAAGAAGACTTGAAGAAAATTTCAAAAAAAATAAAAACCACGCTGGGAATAGGTGGTTCTGAAAAAGACGGAACGATCATCATACAAGGTGACAACCGGGATAAAATAATGAATATCCTGCAAGAAATGGGCTATAAAACCAAAAGAGTCGGCGGATAATCTAAAAATAGATTTGTGTGTGAGGCATTATTTTTTTTAATTTCTCAATAGTCTCATGATTCATCGGATTTCCAGCTAAAATTAATGTTTTCAGATTTTTGAGTCTGCTAAATTCTTTCGGAAGATCTGTAAGCTGATTATTTGCCAGATTCATACTGACAACAGATTTCAGTTTTTTTACATTTTGTGGAATTTCTTTAATTCTGTTATCACTTACATTCAAAAATTCTAAATTTTCCGACTCAAAAAGTTTTTCAGAAAGGCTGACAATTGAATTGTGCTGCAACTCCAGGTATTTCAGTTTCTTCGGAAGTCTTATGTTGCTGAAATCATTAATCTGATTGGCAGAAAGATTAAGATACTTTAAATTTTCAATCACGCTCAGATCATGACTGATAAAACTGATCTGATTGGATGAGAGATTTATTTCTTCAAGTCCTTTTATTTTCATTAAAACCTCAGGAAATACTGTGATATTATTGGCATCAAACTGTACTATTTTCAATTTTTGAAGATTTGCAAGATTTTCATTGATTTTCACCAGCTGATTGAGATTCATAGAAAAATTGGTAAGGTTTTTCAGCTTTCCGATTTCGTCAGGAATAAATTTGATGTTGTTGGAATTGATATTCAGAATTTCAAGCTCATCAAGCAAAAAAATTTCCTGATCAATCTGTTCAAGATTGTTTCCCATAAGATTAAGAAAAAAAAGATTCTTAAACTTTGATATTTCGGGAGAAACATTATAGATACCTTTATCTCTGAAACTGATGCTGTAAACTGTTTTTTTAGCAGCCAATGCTTCCTGAATGTCTGTAAATGTAGGATATTTAAGAGGATCAATCTGTGCTTTGGTTTGAAAAAAAACAAAGAAAACAACCGCAAATAGAAAGAGCTTTTTCATATTTTACAAATAAAAAGCCACCGACAAAGAAACTGCCGGCAGCCGTGAAAGAAAATTAGTAATTTATTTTTTGAGGATTTTTACCGTTTTCTGGAATCCTTCTGCTTCAATATTAAGCATCAATACCTTTGTTGTCTGGAGTTGTGCAGTAAAGTCCAGCTCTAATGAAGTATTTGATCCGTTGAAAGTTTTGCTGTATACAATTTTACCATCCATACTATAAGCAGTAACCGAAAGATTTTTCAATGCTTTTGGCGAATTGATTTTTACAAGTCCCGCAGTAGGATTTGGTGACACTGTTACATCTGACTGGGCAACAGTTTCGGATGTTCCAAGAACCTGCTGAGTTCCTAAAAATTGCTTAAGAGCAATAACCATAGTTGCAGATTTGCCTCTGTAATCAATGGTATTTCCAGTTGCATCAATATCAGTAGAAATTGTAGAACTCGGGTGCTGAACAGAGAAGAATCCGAATTTGTGATCTGGTGTAAATGTTAATCCTGTTGGTTCTGATCCTGCAGGCATGGAAGCAAAAAGTCTTACTTTCGGATTTGCCTGAGTGTGGTCCGGAGCTACTACCCAAATATAGTTTTTACCGCCATCCTGAAGCACCCACAGGTTACCAAGCTCATCAAAAGTAAGGTTATCATTACCATCTCCCCATGTCTCGGTTTTTACCCCTTGTGCTGTGTTGAATGAATATTGTGTTGTAAGCCCGCCAACAAATGTTTCTACCTGAGAAACGGTAGTTCCGTTATCCTGGAGACGGTATACTTTATTTAAACCTTTTGCTGCAAAGTAAATCTTTCCGTCAATTGGGCTGATCTCCACATCTTCTGCTCCGTTGAACTGAGTTCCGCCCAGAGACTGTGCCAATGCAGCTGTATTGTTTTGGTCTGCCTTTGTTTTATTCGGAACCTGAATCCAGATTCCGGTTGTAGTTACTGGATTTCCGTTTGATAATCCCTGATCAAGCTTTAATACATATAAATTTCCTGAGCTAAGATTATTAGGAGTATCCATTACATATTTGTAAATCATGTGCGTTCCTCCATCTTCCCCATAATACGCAGTAGTTCCTGCATTATTGATTACTACATTTTCATGGTTCATAATCCCCATCTGCCAAAGCTTTCCTTTGCTTCCATCTGTATTGGTTGTAATAACCTGTGCTGTTGCGGGATCTATTTCAATCAGCCAGCCGTAATCTTTGTAACCGTCTGCGTTGGTATCATTTCCTGTTACAGATTCTTCTGCCGTAACAATGGTTCCCCATGGAGTAACACCTCCTGAGCAGTTTCTAATGGTCTGTACCAGACTTGGTGCAGAAAAACTTACTCCTCTTGACTTGGTAAGCTGCCAGAGTTTTGTTGTAGAATTGTAATTGATTTCAGCCATCGTTACACCTCCCGGATTGGTCTCGTGGTTCACGGACAGATAACCATCTACACTGCTTGAGTTTTTTGGCACATAACCGGTAAAGTCATTAAGACCACCTACCATTCCTCCACCTTCGGTATAGCTGTCACCTTCTTTCAGAATCATCTGATATGTATGTTCTGCGGGAATAATAAGTTTAGAAGTCTGGCTGGTAGGTACAATAGATGTAAAACAGCTGATATGAGTTCCGGTACATGTATTGACAGGCGGTGTCACAGGTACAGTGGTTTTCAGATGAGCATCTATTGTCAGATCTGAGCTTGTTGCACTTCTGTTATGCAATTCGATAGAAATTCTATTAATACCCTGTACAAATTTATTTTTCGGAATGGTAAAGAGATTGATCGCAGTTTCCGCAGCTCCGTCTATTGTAGTACTAGAAAACGTATTGTGAGTAACGGTTCCCGAAGGCATATTATCTCTTATGACTTCCTGTCCGTTAAGATACACGATAATACCATCATCTCTTCTTACTCCAAATTCCATATTATCGCTTAAATCTGCCAGATTTACTGTAAAATCTTTTGCAAAATAAGCCGTGATTAATCCTGAATTAATGGTTGTGGTTACCGGATCACCGTATCCTAAAGGTCCGTTTCCGGAAGCCCAGGAAGTGATATTGTAATCTGCATTTTTCCATTGAGCAGGCAACGCCACATTACTGTCATCGTAGCTCCATGATGATCCCTGTCCGAATATGGTAGTCTGTGCATGAATCAGTGAGCCTGCCATTGATGCAAGCATAGCAACTGTAAGTAGTTTTTTCTTCATTTTAATACTTTTTATTTTTACTGTTGCAAAACTATCTGATCTTTGCCAAGTCTTTATTAATAAGGTTTTAAATAAACTAATCCAAAAATTAACAAATCAAAAACTGAATATTACGAGGATTAAATTATTGTTAAAAAAACTATTTTCCTTTAGAGTTTACTTTACTTATATCGGTAAGTGAATTAAGAAAAGAAATAAGCTGTTGCTTTTCCTGAGACGAAAGATTCAGTTTATCTGCAGGTAAAGTCTGATTATTTATTTTCAAACCCAGCCCTTCTGCTCCGCCTTCATTATAAAAATCTATAACTTCTTCCAGTGTACTGAACGTTCCGTTGTGAAAATACGGTTTCGTTAGGGCAATATTTCTTACCGTCATCGTTTTAAAAGAATTTTCATAAATCCAGGAATTTTCTTTTTTTACGTTGCTGTTGATTCTTCCTTTGTCAGAATCTATTTCTAAAGGAAATTTCTGAATTGGATTTTTTGTCACGCCCAAAACTTCAGATTCGTTTTCATTAAAAAAAGGAGGAACAAGTCCTGAAAAATGAGGTGCAAAATGACAGGTGGCACAGTTGGCTTTTCCCATAAAAAGATTATATCCCTTCTTTATGTCTTCAGAAACCTCTATTTCATTTCTCATAAAACGGTCAAAATCACTATCAAACGAGTAAAGGGATGCAACGTAGGAACTCAATGCTTTAGAAAAAGTTTTCTGATTGATTTCTGAGTTTTTATAAGCTATTCTGAATGCCTTTTTGTAGCCTGAATCTGCCTTAAGCTTCTTGATAATGCTTTCATAGCTTGTATTAAACTCATCACTATTATAAATTACATGTTCAGCCTGCTGCTCAAGATAAAACGCCCTCATATCGTAAAAAAATCTCTTCGCAAAAACAGCATTATAAAGAGACGGGGAATTTCTGAGAACAGTTTTATCCTTAACATTACTCAAAGATTTTGGCTGTAAATCTGTAAAAGCATTTTCAGGTAAATGGCAGCTTGCGCAGCTCATTTTTCCGTTATCGCTTAATGTTTTGTCGTAAAAAATTCTTTTTCCCAGATTTCTCAGCTGGTCATTGTCTTCAGACTCTTTCAGAAGCATATAAAAATACGGATTCAGAAAATCACTGCTGAAAATATTCTTATTGGAAGGATTCCAGCCTGAAAATTCCTTCAATTCATCAGCATTTCCATCCCACTTTCCCATTTCCTCATAAATTGGCTGCAGATATTTCTTGTAAAATTCAATTCGGTCAAAACTTTCAAAATCTGTATGAGAAGAAAGATAGGCAATGGCATCAGACAGCATCCGCTCTGCCTTTTCTGTTGCAAAGTTTCGGAAATACAGATCGTTTTTGATATATTTTTTTATTCCTGATAAAGCATGTCCCGCTTCTTCAGAAATATTGAGCGAACCGGGAGTATCAAATCCGGTAAGCCCTAAAGTGTAAATTCTGATCAGCTCAATCCGTAAAGGAAGACTTTTATTGACACCTTGGCTCGTTCCGTTTTGGGCTGCACTCAGATAAAAATTATTATAGTTATTATATAAAAAGTCTGTGATTTCAATAATTTTTTGTTTGTTATCAGAAGCTTCATCAGAAAAAATCAATTCATCCAAAACCTGTAATCCTTCCGGCGGTAAAGTAAAAGATGAAGTTCCGGCTGCTTCTATTCTGAATAAAGGAGCGGCATTCAGATGAGTTTTGGCAAACTCAGGATAGTAATAGGCGATATAAAACTCAATCTCTTTATATGAGTTTCTTGCAGATGACAGCGATTTGCGAACGGTTTCTATGTCTGCTTTTTCATCCTGGTAAAGATATACATCGGTTTTAAGTTTCTCCACCTTTTTTTTAAAGTCTAATAAAGCAGAAGAAATAAAATTGTTTTCTACTTTCACTCCTTTATCTGCAGTTTCAAAAGACATCACAAAAAAACCGAAGAAAGCAGCAAAGATCAATAACGGATATATTTTCATACTGCAAAACTATTATCTGAACATTACAGCAGTTTTAACAGCGAATTAAATAATGTTTATCTTTTATTCACCTAAAATTTAGTAATTTTAACTCCCCAAAAAATTAAACTGAATACATAAACTTATAATAATTATGCTTAATAAACTTGCTGCTTCAGAACTGGTGCTTAATGAGGACGGAAGTGTTTATCATCTGAATCTTTTACCTGAAGATATTGCTGAAAAAATAATATTGGTAGGTGACCCCGACAGAGTTCCGAAAGTTTCGCAGTACTTTGATACGATTGAAATCAAAAAGAATAAACGTGAATTTTATACGCATACCGGAACTTTGCGTGGTGAACGAATTTCTGTGATGTCTACAGGAATTGGTACAGAAAATATTGATATCGTCATGAATGAGCTTGATGCTTTGGTGAATATTGATCTGAAAAACAAAGAATTCAAAAAAGAACATCAGTCGTTAAGTCTTTTCAGAATGGGAACATGCGGAAGTGTAAATCCGGATGTAAAGGTAGATAATATGCTGGTTACCCAGAATGTTGTAGGTTTAGACGGATTGATGAATTTTTATCAGGATTATCATTTTGAAAATGATTTTTCTAAAAACTTTTATGAAAATTTCCCTTATCTGAATATTAAGCCAATGCTTTATTTCTCAGAATGGTCTGAAGAATTGGGTGAATTGTATAAAGATGCAGCTTATCACGGCAATACCGCTACTTTTCCGGGATTTTATGCGCCGCAGGGAAGACAGCTTCGCTTAAAAGCTTTAGATGAAAAATTTCTTGAAAACTTAAATGATCTGGGAATCACCAATTTCGAAATGGAAACTTCTGCAATTTATGCATTCTCAAAATTATTAGGTCATAAAGCAATTACAGTTAATAATGTTATTGCCAACAGAAGGCGAGGTGAATTTTCTTCCGACCATCAGGCTTCCGAAAGAAAACTGATTGAATGGGTTTTAGAAAGGATTATAAAGTAAAAAAAAGGATTGCTGGTTGCAATCCTTTTCCATTTATATTGATTTTGGTTTAAAATTCATTGATTGTTACATAAAAATGTCCTGAGTTTAAACTGGCCGTTCCGTTGGTAATATTGGTGACATTGATCGTTATGTTGGAAGTGGAAGTAAGGCGTGGGTTATTAATTCCAAATTCTGAAATTCCTGCAAAATCTGATGCCGGAGAAACTACAATACTTGCACGTGTAGAAGCTGGCTGTAATGCTGCAGGAATTGGAATATTGATTGTTGTAGTTCTTCCTGACTGCAAACCAGCAATTGAAACTGACGGAAATACTTCAAAACTTATCTGATTTTTGTGAATGCTTCCCCTCTCTCCAAGCTTATATTGTCCGTTTACATCTATTTTTGCAGAAGTATTGGGTGTGCTTGTTCCAATCCCTACGTTAGCATTGTTATTACCTATAACAATAGCATTAGCTTGTGCTGTTGACGCTCCAAATCCTAATGCTGTAGAATTTTGACCCGATGCATTGGTTCCTGTACCCAGTGCAGTAGAATTTTGCCCGTTTGTTTGTGCGTTATTACCTACAGCCGTTTCGTTATTGGAATTTGTTTTTGCATTGTATCCCAAAGCAAGAGACTGAAAACCTGCTGCACTTGAACCTGCTCCTACTGCTGTACTTTCATTGTTGTTTGCTGTCGAGTTGGTTCCTATAGCAACACCATTCTGTGAAGAAGAAGTTCCTGTACCAAAAAGAACCGATCCGTTAGTTCCAAGACGACCTGCATTTGCATTATTCACTTTAAAAACCAAATCATCAAATGTTGAAGTTCCGATAGACAGCGTAGTAGAAGCACCGGAATATGATCCTGCATTATTTCCGTTTGTACTCCATCCTGTTGATGAGCTTCCGCTGCTTGCATTGGATATAAAATTCCATTGAGAATTATTCCAATAATATAATCCGGCGGGAGAAAGTCCACCCGTTCCATTGTTCCAGACCAAGAGTCCTGTTGCAGGTGATGGAATGGTAGAGGCATCGGTTACAGATGACAAAGAAATACTTGTCAGCAAAAGCCCTTTATTTGTGCTGTTAAGATGCAAAATAGATGATGAATGAGGAGTTGTTGTTCCTATCCCAACCTGACCAAACATATTACTTAAATTCAGACCAGCAATAAATGCAACAGTTAAAAATTTTGTTTTCATTAGTTTTTATTTAATACAAAAATAGTCAAATTAGTAATAAATTGAATAAAAATACCATAAAAGATAATTATTAATATAAAATTCAATAAAAACTAAATAAATTCACAATTTTAGCAATTCCTATTGATAAATTAAACTGCGCTACAATTAGAATAGAAATTATATAAATAGACGTTTACTGACAATTACTGCTAGAAACTGAAGATTTATGAAAAGTTTAACAAAATAATTCTTCTTTTAGGAACACTTCTTGTCTGTTTTACTGTAATTCAATTAACACTAAATATCAATATTATGGAAAATCAAGATTACAACAAAGCTGAGAAAGCGGTTGACAACACAGAAAATTCTTTAAGAAATACAGCTAATGATGCAAAATGGAAAGTAAGTGATTTAGCTGACAGAGCGAGAGATTATATCAACGAAAAAAGAAATAATGATCAGGAAGCGACTCAGGAAGATTGGTTCGATAGAGTAAAAACCAACGCATCAGAAACCTGGGAAGACGTAAAAGACGGAGCAAACGATGCCTGGGAAAAAACCAAAGATGCTGCTGAAGACGTAAAAGCAGAATGGAACAAGAAAACAAATTAATAGTTTTTTAGTCTTTTATATATTATCAGAGAAAAACGAAGTCTTTTTTACGAAGGCTTCGTTTTTATTATGCTCTAAACACAAATTATTGCTACATTTGTAATCAAATTAACATTAAAAAATTATGTCATACGGTTTACTTAAAGGCAAGAAGGGAATTATTTTTGGAGCCCTTAATGAACAATCTATCGCATGGAAAGTTGCTGAAAGATGCCACGAAGAAGGTGCTGAATTCATTTTATCTAATGCTCCCATCGCTCTGAGAATGGGCGAGCTAAACGGATTAGCAGAAAAAACTGGCTCGGAAGTAATTGGTGCAGATGCAACTTCTATTGAAGATCTTGAAAAGCTTTTTGATGCCGCTATCGCAAAATTTGGCAAGATTGATTTTATTCTCCACTCCATAGGAATGTCTATCAACGTAAGAAAAGGTAAACATTACACAGAAATGAACTATGACTGGTTGGAAAAAGGATGGGACATCTCTGCTGTTTCTTTCCACAAAGTAATGAGAGTAGCGTACGAAAAAGACTGTATGAATGAATGGGGAAGTATTTTGGCGCTTACTTATATCGCTGCTCAGAGAACATTTCCGGATTATAACGATATGTCTGATAACAAAGCTTATCTTGAAAGCATTGCAAGAACTTTTGGAAACTATTGGGGAGAAAGAAAAGTGCGTGTCAACACTGTATCCCAGTCTCCTACTCCAACTACGGCAGGAAGCGGCGTGAAAGGTTTTGGTGGTTTCCTTGGTTATGCCGAAGATATGTCTCCTCTTGGTAACGCAACTGCTTTGGAATGTGCAGATTACTGTGTAACGCTTTTCTCAGATCTTACCAAGAAAGTGACGATGCAGAACCTTTTCCACGATGGCGGATTCAGCAGCTCCGGAGTTACCCAAAAAGTAATCAGCAAATACGATACAGAATAATTTCTGTTTTTGTTTATAAATATAAAATCCGTCATTTGGTGACGGATTTTTTTGTTCCTAATTATGCTTTAGTATATGACCGATGTTGTTTAATAAATCTAATAGCTTAGGAGTTTTTTCTGCAAAGTCTACTCCTAAAAAAGTAATATTTTTCCAGTCATTTAATCTTTTTCCCAGATCTAGAACCGTATCATGCCATTTTCTTAGCGTTGTTTTAGATTCCTTAACCTCCACCTCTGTTTGAGCTTCTTTTAATTCGATCAAATCTTTCATTCCCTCAATAAAAATGTTTTTCCACTCTTCATTTTCTACTTTTAATAGTTGAAATTCTTTTAAGATTTCTTCTGCTTTTAAAACATTAGGATTTGTCGAATATGTATCGAAATTGTTTGTTTGAGTGTTTCCATCTCCGAATTGACTTCCATTAAAAGTTGAATTTGGTCCAAAGTTAAATGTATTCATAGTTCTTTCTTTTTTATTTTTTGGATTTTCTTTATTTATGTAAAAATAATAGTCTTTTATTTTTATTTTTTTTAGTGCACCTTTAATATTTTGAAAATTAATTTCTTTCAAATTACTATTATTATTTAGTCTATTCCATTCTGCAAAAAACTCTCCGTCAAAACTTACAAAAACAGTAAAATAATCAGACTTCCATAAATATTCCTTCCTATAATTTCTATTTATAAATTCATCATAATATCCTGGATATTGTTCAAATCTTTCACTAAAATGCGGTGCAAAATCTTCATCATCCTCATTCATCACATCAATCCATCTTTTTTTAATGTGATTGCTAAAATTTCTTTTAGGCAAACTATAATCTTCTGGTATATCTAAAACAAAATCTACAATCTCTTTCTGAAATTTTCTATTATCAGAATTTTTAGAAGAATATAATTTAATTGATTGTTTTTCAGTACAATACTTAATTAAAACACTTTCATTGTATTTGCTAATTACAATTCCGTCTTTCCAAAACTGATATTCTTCTTTTTGTTTATTTACAAATTTTCCATAAACGGTAAATAATTTCAACATAGCTAAACTTACCAAATAATGATCTGCCTTAATTTTTATATTACAAATATCAAATCCTAATTTTTCATAATATTTTTGAGTTTCATTTTGGTCTGGTAAATATTGCGGAATAAAGTAACAATTTCTATCCTCTTCGATTTCGAAAACCAAATTAAAATGTTTCAGTAAAACTATTATTTCTTGTTCCACTAAATCAAGTGTATTATTTTGTATTAATTCAGCAATTTCTTGTTGTGTTATTTTATATTTTTTACTATTACTTAAAACTCTTTGATATAAAAGCTCTAATAGAATTTGTGGTTTTACAAAAACTTTATCCGGTAAAATATTATGAAAATAAAGAAGCATACCCATATTATGAAAAACTTTCATTGCAGAAATTACATTTTCTTTATGTGGACGATTGTTTATTTCTTCAATAGTTACATAGTCTTTTTCAATACTTTCAATTCGTTTCCAAAATACTTCGTAAAATTGTGGGTAAGTAAATCTTGAAATTATTTCTTCGGAAATATTAATTAATTTTTCTTTATATCCATTCAAATTTTTTAATTCTGTTAAACTAATATGGTTTTCATAAAATATCAAATTTTGGAATCTGCTTTCAAACTCTTTGGAAATATACTTTTCTGAAAATTTTGGCATATTTAAATCAATTTTATTTTCTGTTAAAAAAACTATTTCCTTGCTATTGCCATTAAGTTGTTGAACGATACGTAACCAGTAATCAATATCAAAACATCTTTCATTAATATTTTCTCTTGCAATATCTTTTCCCCAAAGAATAACATTTATAGCATTATTACTAAAAAATAGTTGGTGAGTTGCATGAAAGTATTCTTGACCACCAAAATCCCAGACATGAAAATTAGTGTCATTGAAATTTATTTTCTTGTATTGGACACCATGTGTAGAGTTTTTTAGAATTGGTTTTTGATTGGTTTGTAAATATTCTAAAAGATTAGATTTGCCAATATTAGGGTTTCCTAATAAAAGAACTTTTACGTTCCTAAAAACTATTTTTTCTTTAGACTTTTCTGAAAATTGTTTTATAGCTTCCCAACCAGCATTTAAAACTTCTTTTGGATAATCTATTTCAATTTTAGGATTGCCCTCTAGTTTTACATTTTTTAATGATTTCATTTTCAATAAAATAGTAATATCGGAAATTTGATTAAAAGATAAATCGAATGTTGAAAGTTGCTCTAATTCTTCCAGATTTTTAATTTGCTTTATTTCATTATAAGATAAATTAAGCGTAGAAATATTTTTTAGTTCTTCTAAATTTTTAATATACATAATTTGATTCCCCGATAGATCAATCACAGAAAGTCTTTTCAAATTTTCTAAATTTTCAACCTTTTTAATCTGATTCCTAGATAGAAAAAGTTTTGAAAGATATTTTAATTCTTTTAAATTTTTAATCTCAGTAATTCTGTTTACAGACAAATGAAGCGATGAAAGTTTTTTTAATTCATCTAAATTGTTAATTTCTGTAATTTGATTTCCAGATAAATGAAGTGAGAGAAGTTGTTTTAACTCTTTTAAATTTTTAATCTCTTTGATTCTATTTCCAGATAAATTAAGGAAGGAAAGTTGTTTTAGCTCTTCTAAATTATCAATCTCAGTAATTTGATTTCCAGATAAATCAAGCACCGAAAGTTGTGTGAAATTTTCCAAACCTTTAATCTCTGTAATATCATTTCCGGATAAATTAAGACCTATAATTTCTTTTTCTTCATTTACTTCATAATGATTTCTAAATTCATAAGACATTATGTTTTCATGTTGAAGAAGTTGCTTTAATTCTATATCGTATATCTTTTCTAATTTAATAATCTCTTCAAAATTTTTCATTATTATTAGTTTATATAAAAATAAAAAAAGAATCTGCTCTTGCAAATTCTTTTCTCTATCTAAATTTATTTATTTTACATTTCCTTCTTTAAAAACTTCCCCGTCAAACTCTTCTTAGACTTTACAATTTCCTCGGGCGTTCCCTGTGCAACAATTTGTCCGCCGTGTTTTCCACCTTCTAGACCCACGTCGATGATATGATCTGCCAATTTAATGACATCCATATTATGTTCAATAATAATAAATGAATTGCCCAATTCAACCAGTCTATTAATGGCTTCCATCAGAATTTTCACATCTTCAAAATGAAGTCCTGTTGTCGGTTCATCAAGAATATATAAAGTGTTTCCGGTCTGCCTTTTCGAAAGTTCTGTTGCCAGCTTGATACGCTGCGCTTCGCCTCCCGAAAGCGTGGTAGACTGCTGTCCAAGAGTAATGTATCCTAATCCTACATCATACAGCGTTTTTACTTTTGCGAAAATTTTAGGAATCGGCTGGAAAAACTCTACGGCTTCATCAATCGTCATCTCCAATACATCAGAAATTGATTTCCCTTTGTAACGGACTTCCAGCGTTTCTCTGTTGAAACGTTTTCCGTTGCAGGTTTCGCAGTGAACATACACATCGGGTAAAAAATTCATTTCAATAACCTTCAAACCGCCTCCCTGACAAGTTTCGCATCTTCCGCCTTTTACGTTGAAAGAAAATCTTCCCGGCTTGTAGCCTCGGATTTTAGATTCCGGCAATTCGGCAAAAAGATTTCGGATGTCGGTAAACATCCCTGTATAAGTTGCAGGATTTGAACGTGGGGTTCTTCCAATCGGAGTCTGGTCTACATCTACTATTTTATCAATATTATCAAGACCTTCAATTTTTTTATACGGCAAAGGTTCCTGAACAGCTCTGTAAAAATGCTTGTTAAGAATAGGATACAAAGTTCCGTTGATCAATGAAGATTTTCCACTTCCGGAAATCCCTGAAACCACCACCAGTTTTCCTAAAGGAATATCAAGCGTAACATTTTTAAGATTGTTTCCGGTTGCACCTTTTAACACAATATTTTTACCGTTCCCTTTTCGTCTTTCCGCAGGAATTTCTATTTTTCTTTTTCCGTTAATGTATTGCGCTGTGATGGTATCAGCTTTTACCAGATCTTCAGGTTTTCCCTGCCAGAGAATTTCTCCACCAAATTTCCCGGCTCTCGGACCAATATCCAAAACTTCATCAGCTTCCAGAATCATGTCTTTATCATGTTCTACCACCAAAACAGAATTTCCGATGTCACGAAGATTTTTCAGTGAATTGATTAACCTTTCGTTGTCCCTTTGATGCAACCCGATACTTGGCTCGTCTAAAATATAAAGAACATTTACCAGCTGCGAACCGATCTGCGTCGCAAGGCGGATTCTTTGGGATTCTCCACCGGAAAGCGTTCTGGAACTTCTGCTCAGACTCAGATAATCCAGACCTACATCCAACAAGAACTGCAATCTGGTTTCTATTTCCTTTAAAATTTCATGAGCAATAATTTTATTTTTCTCAGAAAATTTATCTTTTACATCAGCAAGCCATTCTTTTAAATCAATTAAACTCAAAGCATTGACTTCTGCAATATTTTTTCCATCAATTTTAAAACTCAGACTTCCCTGCTGAAGACGGGTTCCTTTACATACCGGACAGGTTTCTTCCGTTGTAAAATGTCTTTCCAGCATGATGGCTTCATAAGATTCTCGTTCCTCAATGATTGCTTCCATGAAAGGAATCAGCCCGTCAAAACTTACCTTTATCTTTTTGGTAATTCCTGCGTATTTAAGATCTTTATTAAATTCCTTATGACATCCGTTGTAAATATAATCCAGCGCTTCTTCCGGTATATCTTTGAAAGCTGTTGATAAATCCAGTCCAAATATTTCCAGAATATTTTTAATTTGGGAAAGAATATATTTGTTTGATTTAATATCTTCCAAAGGCAGCAAACCTCCCTGATTGATTGATAATTTAGGATTTTCAACAAAATAATCGGTATTGATTTTTTTGATGGTACCCAAACCTTTGCAATTGGGACAGCTTCCTTTCGGTGAATTAAAAGAAAATGTATTCGGTTCCGGCAATGCCAAAGAATGACCGGTTTCTGCATCCATCAGATTTTTAGAAAAATATTCTATATCATTACTTCCTAATTTCTGAATGCCGATCAAGCCTTCTCCCATTTCCATAGCGGTACGTAGAGATTTTTCCATTCTGGCTTCAGAAGCACTTTCTCCAATAATCCAGCGGTCGATTACGATGTCAATATCGTGGGTTTTATAACGGTCAAGTTTCAGATCGTATTCAATATCCTGCAATTCGCCGTCAATTCTTGCCTGTCCGTAACCTTTTTTTGCCATCTGTACAAAAAGCTCATGGTAATGTCCTTTTCTGGAACGCACCACGGGAGCCATCAGCATAATTTTTTCGCCTTTATAATTTTCTTTGATGGTTTCCAGAATCTGATCTTCGGTATAGCTTACCAGTTTTTTTCCGGTAGTCTGTGAATATGCATCTGAAACCCTTGCGAATAAAAGTCGGAGAAAATCGTACAGTTCAGTAACTGTTCCTACGGTAGAACGTGGATTTTTGTTGGTGGTTTTCTGTTCGATGGCAATTACAGGAGACAGCCCTTCAATTTTATCAACATCAGGACGTTCCAGCCCGCCTAAAAACTGCCTTGCGTAAGCAGAAAAAGTTTCAATGTAACGGCGTTGACCTTCAGCAAATATGGTATCGAAAGCCAGTGAAGATTTTCCACTGCCGGAAAGCCCGGTAATCACGACCAATTCGTTGCGCGGAATTTTTACATTGATGTTTTTAAGATTGTGTTCACGTGCACCGTAAACTTCTATATATTCTGTTGATTTACTCATAATTTGGAGCGATTTTACCAGAAAATCACGCTGTGCAAAATTACGGAATTTTATGGTAATTTTGATGTCAAACTTTCCGGTTATTCTCTTTGGAAAAATACTGGAGTTTAAAACAAATTACAATCCAAAACATCATTGCTTCAATAAAAAAGCCGGAAAAATTCCGGCTTTAATCAATATTTTATTAGAGATTATACAGTTTCCATAGCATGATCTACCAATACTCTCCATCCGAAAGGGTCTTCTGAAAGATTAGTCTGCAAGTTTACAAGATCATTTTTAAGTGTTACTGCATAACTTTCTTCATCCGAAAGTCTAGGAAGTTCAAGTTTTTCTCCATTATAACCCAGCGCCTGGAAAACAGTGGTAACTACAGCGGTCCCAACTCCCCACACTTCTTTTAAAGTTCCGTTTTTCTGAGCTTCTATTACGTCTTTTACTTTTACAGGCTCTATCTTCACTTCTATTCCTCTCTTTTTCGCAAGCTGAATAAAGCTGTCTCTTGTTACACCGTCAAGAATTTTTTCTGAAGTAGGCGGTGTGAAAATAGTATCATTAATTCTTACGAAAACATTCATAGTTCCGCTTTCTTCAAAATACTCGTGTGTTGCATCATCTGTCCAGATAATCTGCTCGTAACCTTCTTCGATGGCTAATTGCGTAGGGTAAAATGCTGCTGCATAATTTCCTGCCGCTTTCGCAGATCCTACTCCTCCGTTAGCTGCTCTTGAATAATGATCTGAAATTTTTACAGAAACAGGCTCCGTATAGTACATTTTTGCCGGTGTAGCTACAATAGCAAACATATATTTATTAGCAACTCTTGCTTTCAGAGCTTCTTCGGTTGCGAAGATCAAAGGTCTTATATATAAAGACATTCCTTCACCTTGAGGAATCCAGTCTCTATCCATATCTACCAATGCTTTTAATCCTTCAAGAAACATTTCTTCAGTTACTTCTGGCATTGCAAGACGCTTTGCAGATTTATTGATACGTTCAAAATTCTTCTCAGGCCTGAAAAGGAAAACCTGTCCGTCTTTGTCTTTGTAGGCTTTCATTCCTTCAAAGCATGCCTGTCCGTAATTTACTCCCATCATTGCCGGTGTGAATTGCAAAGGACCGTATGGAACCAGTTTTACCTCGCCCCATTTTCCGTTTTCGTACTCACAGATCACCATGTGATCGATGAAAGTATTACCAAAAGAAAAATTATTAGGATCGAAAGCAGAAATTCTGGAGTTTTCAGTTTTTTGAATTATCATTTCTTAAAATTTTTATGATGTTCTACAAATTTAACATAATTTTTTAAATATAAAAATTTTAGGTTAAATTTGAAAAAAAAATACCTTGAACAGAGAAATAAAAACCACAAAAGACGGCAGTAAAACCCTATTTATCAATGAATTAAATGAAAACTACCATTCTCACCACGGAGCATTGCAGGAAGCAGAACATGTGTTTATTAAAAATGGATTGAATTTAATTTATGATTATGAAATTAACATTTTAGAACTCGGTTTTGGAACAGGTTTGAATGTTTTAGTAACAATTAATGAATATTTAAAAACTGACAAAAATCATATCATCAATTATTATTCTCTTGAAAAATATCCCATAAATGAATCGGAAATTAAGGATCTTGCCTATTTTGAATTATTTGATAATCCTGAATTAAAAAATATTTATCATAAAATTCATACCTGCGAATGGGAAAATTCAGTAGAAATTATTAAAGGTTTCTACCTGAAAAAGATTCAATGTGACTTCTTTGATCTCAGAAATATTGATTTACCAAAAATTAACCTGGTCTATTTTGACTGTTTCGGAGCAAGAGTACAGCCTGATTTGTGGGAAAAACCTTTATTTGAAATGGTTTCAGAGAAAATGGATTCAAACGGGTTGCTTACCACTTATTCATCAAAAGGCAGCGTGAGAAGAATTTTGGAAGAGCTTAATTTTAAAATAGAAAAAAAACAGGGACCTCCAGGAAAGAGAGAGATGATTAACGCTTTTAAATTATAATAAAGAACCGAAAATTTATAACCCGGACATTCTTTTATTAGGTTTATAGTATAACATTTACTTTCAGCTTTCAGTATATGTTTCAAAATATTTTTCCTTATTTTAGCTCTACAAATTATTATTATGATCAACAGCTTTAATGTAAGAGTGTATGCATGCGTTGTAAAGGACATGAAAGTTCTGACCCTTTTTGAAGAATATGCCGGACAGCCTTTAATGAAATTTCCCGGCGGCGGACTGGAATACGGCGAAGGCTTGACGGAATGTCTTAAAAGAGAATTTGAGGAAGAACTGAATGTAAACATAGAAATTGCTGAACATCTTTATACTCAGGAAGATTTTCTGGTTTCGAGATTCAGGGATAATGAACAGCTGATCACAGTGTATTATCTTGTCAACATCATTAACGAAGAAGACTTTATTATTTTGGATCCGTGCATCGAAAAAACAGAATGGATTCCTATTGATCAGGAAGAAAATCCTTTCACACTTCCGGTTGACAGAATAGTTTTTGACAAACTAAAAGAACGATTTAAATATCAATAGTATATCTGCCATAAGACAAGTCTGAGAATCTCTCTGCTTTTACGTATTTCTGAACCCAGCCGACAACCGAAGAAACTACGCACACATCTTCCAGACCGTCTTCTCTTCTCGCATAAATTACAACACCATTTTTATTTACAATGTAGAAAATTGTAATTTTCCGTGACTTGTCTCACAATTCAGCGGAGGTCTGTTCTTTTTATCCCTGCCTAAAGTCCCGGGAATAAAGCCAATCAATCTTCGGTCAGATCCAACCTTACTTTTGATTTTTTCTTCATCTATGAAAGTGATACAATCATTCTTATCAACTTCAGAATTCTTATCCCCTCTTCCTAGCTGCTGGGAAAATAAAGAGCCTGCTAAAAAGGAGATAAGGTAAACAATAAGTATCTTTTTCATTAAACGTTTTATTTTGAAACTCTAAAATCTTTTGCTCCAGGATAGGGTTCCAAATAACCCGAGTTCCAGTTAGATTGCAGCAAAGACTCCAGATATTCATCAGTTCGGTTTCTATGAGGATTGTATTGATCTTTCAAATCAATATCTGCCATTTTACCTTTCAGATTCCACCAGAAAGCACTCCATCCTCCACGAAGTTCCTTTATAATCTCAAAAACATTTTTACCGGTAGCACGGTTCATCAGCTTTGCAAAAACCTGACCTTCTGTTGTGGTTAGATCTCTTAACTGCTTTTCATACTGATCAGCAAGCATATTCTGCCTGTCTTTTACATATTTACGTCTTGCTGAAGTATTCATATCATCCATTTCCACTTTAATATCGCGGTACTGCTGCAATGCTGTTAAAAAAAGAGGATATACTCTGTAGAGTTTTTTATTAAGAAAGAAATAATAATTTTTATCTAACTGATTATTGAATCTGGGTTTGTTTAAAAGCGTAAGCTCATCCATTACTACCACCGTTTCACCGTTGATTTCGTAGATTTTTGCTTTCTGCCTTTCATCGTAATAATACAGATTCCCAAATTCATCCTTCTGAAGCAGGTCTTGAGGATATTGATCCAATGACTTAGTAATTACAGAATCTCGCTGCCCAAATATATGCACTCCCAAAAAGATCAGAAAAAGGAAGGCAATTTTATGAAATTTCATTATTTTTACAGGTATTAATAGCAAATTTTAACAACAAAAATCATTCCTTTTATATGAAATTTGAAAAGAAATCAATAAAATTCCTTGAAAAATACTTAAACACCTCATCACCAACAGGCTATGAGCATGAAGGACAAAAAATATGGATGGAATACATCACTCCTTTTGTAGATAAAATTGAAGTTGATCATTACGGAACCTGCTACGGAATCATCAATCCTGAAGCAGAATTTAAAGTTGTGATTGAGGCTCACGCCGATGAAATCTCGTGGTATGTAAACTATATTACAGATGACGGACTGATATATGTTATCAGAAACGGTGGCTCTGATCAGACTATTGCACCGTCAAAAGTTGTGCATATTCACGGAGAAAAAGGAATTGTAAAAGGAGTTTTTGGCTGGCCTGCTATACACACCAGAAGTACCAACCAGAACGAACCTACTCCTAAAATTGAAAATATATTTATTGACTGCGGAGCTACATCAAAACAGGAAGTAGAAGATCTGGGAATTTTTGTAGGATGTATGATTACCTATCCCGATGAGTTTTTTGAAATGAATGACCGGTATTTTGTATGCCGCGCTTTGGATAACAGAATCGGCGGATTTATGATCGCAGAAGTAGCAAGACTTCTAAAAGAAAATAAAAAAACAATTCCATTCGGATTATATATTACCAATTCTGTACAGGAAGAAGTAGGTCTTTACGGAGCTGATATGATTGCAGATACCATCAAGCCCAATATTGCTATTGTTACTGATGTAACCCATGACACAACTACTCCAATGATTGAGAAGAAAAAAGAAGGAGATCAAAAATGTGGAAATGGCCCTGTAGTATTTTTTGCGCCAAGTGTACATCATAAGATAAGGGAATTGATCATCGAAACTGCAAAAGAAAAAGAAATTCCTTTTCAAAGAGCCGCTGCAAGCAGAGCAACCGGAACAGATACTGATGCATTTGCTCATTCTAACGGCGGTGTGCCGAGTGCGCTGATTTCCTTACCTTTGCGCTATATGCATACAACAGTAGAAATGGTTGCGAAAGAAGATGTGGGAAATGTTATTCAGCTGATTTATGAAACGATTCTGAAAATCACACCGGAAATGAAGCTGAAGTATCATTAATAAGTAAAAGGAAACAAGTAAAAAGTAAAATCGAAACTGTTTAATTTATCTTAGTTAATCAATCTGAAAAAAGAAATAAAAGTAAAGTATAAAAAGTAAAAATGAAAACGAAGCTTATTGCTCCTTCCCTTTTATCCGCAGACTTCGGGAATCTGCAAAGAGATATCGAAATGCTGAACAATTCTCAGGCAGACTGGTTTCACATTGATGTAATGGATGGCAGATTTGTCCCGAATATTTCCTTTGGATTTCCGGTCATGAAAACTGTGCAGAAGCATGCCAGTAAGTTTGTAGATGTCCATCTAATGATTGTAGAACCGGAAAAATATATTGATGAATTTATTGATCACGGAGCAGATCTTATCTCAGTACATTATGAAGCATGCACCCATCTTCACCGAACCATCCACCATATTCAGAGCAAAGGGGTGAAAGCAGGAGTCGTACTGAATCCTTCTACGCCTGTTCTTATGCTTGAAGATATTATTGCAGATGTAGATCTTGTATTGCTGATGAGTGTCAATCCTGGATTTGGCGGACAAAAGTTTATTGAAAACACCTACAAAAAAATCGCTGAAACTAAGGATTTAATTCTTAGCAACAATTCCACAGCGTTGATTGAAATTGACGGCGGAGTTAATCTGGACAATGCCTCGAAATTATTTGATGCAGGAGCAGATGTTTTGGTTGCCGGAAATGCAGTTTTCTCTGCAGAATCTCCGGAACGAACGATTGAACTGCTAAAAGTTTAATATGATTTTATGACTTAAAAGGCTGTTTCAATAGTTGAAACAGCCTTTTTGTTAATATAAAGAATAATTGGTTAATCAATTTGCTGGAATTTAAAGCTTAAATCTCCTGCATTGTAATTAGAAGATACATTGGTAGGCCAGTTTTGTGCTGTACCTGAAACCCATCTGTATTCAGAAAAAACAATGTTTCCGGCGGTTACAGGATATACCGTATTAGAATTATCTGATTTATTTCTTTTATACCAATCATTTGAATTCATTGATATAAGATACATTTTATCTTTTTCCAAAACCAGTTCAGGAATACTTTTTACAATCTCCGTATTGGCAGATCCTACATTTACTGTTTCAGATCTTATTACTGTCTTAGTGGTATAATCCCAAATAGTAACCCTCAGACTTGAGTTTGCCGCAGGAAGTTTTGCAACCAAAGCGTTGATTTTACCCTTCACTTTCGGTGTAAAAGCGAGTCCGAATTCGTAATCTCCTGCATTAATAAAATCTGAAGATGTCGTAAATCCTGTATTCTCATAATATTTCGCCAAAGGATTTTCTTCTGCGTAAACTACTGGTACAGGCTGTTCGGCTTCATCATCTTTACTGCAGCTTACCGAAATTGCAGCTACAGATATGCTTAATGATAAAATTAAATTTTTAACTAAGGACATTTTTGCCGGAATGTGTTTCCAATTTTTCATGATTTTTTATTTTAAAATTAATGAGACAAAGTTGACTCAAAATCAAAACTATATCATAAGGAAAAACACCTTTTCAGGAGCAGTTGTTTACCCCAAAAAACTATAGCAAAAAGAAAAAGACAGCTTAAAAAAACTGTCTTTTCTCACAAATAAAAGAGAATTATATGGTTATTAGTTTTTGAAAATTGATGCTTAGCTTTTATTTGTTTTTACTTCGTAAAGATGCGCAAATTTGAGATTGAAAACTATCCGTAAAAACACGGTATTTTTGTGAAGACAAATTGTCACATACAAGCAGTTTGACAATTTAAAACAACCTCGAAAGTTTTAAGCTAAACAATGGCACTTCGTTTATTGGAAAAAAGACAAAATGGTATTACTTTGAAAAGTTAAAGTTTATACTGAGCGTAGTCGAAGTGCCTTTGTGTGTATTTAAAACTGAATTCCTGATAATTGAATCTCTCTGTTAACATTGCGTTTAAGAAAACCTATCCCGAACTCAGGTTAAAATAAAAAATCCGAAAAAAAATTCCGGATTTATGTAGTATGTAAATTAATCTTTCCTTAGAAAATTTCTCTGCCTGAAAAGTGAAACTGAGCTTCAATAAGTGCATTTTCATCAGAATCTGAACCGTGAACAGCATTTTCTCCTATACTTCTTGCAAACATTTTTCTGATGGTACCTTCTGCAGCTTCTGCAGGATTTGTAGAACCAATTAATGTTCTGAAATCTTCAACAGCATTCTCTTTCTCTAAAACAGCTGCAACGATTGGCCCTGAACTCATAAAATCAACCAATTCACCATAGAAAGGTCTTTCAGCATGCACTTCATAGAATTTTTTTGCATCTGCTACAGTTAACTGCGTAAGTTTTAATGCTTTAATTTTGAATCCGCCTTCAGCGATTTTCCCTAAAATAGCACCAATATGACCATCTGCAACTGCATCAGGCTTAATCATTGTAAACGTAATATTTGACATAAATAAATGTTTTTTAATGGCGCAAAAGTACAAAAAATAATGAAAGAAAAATTTCCGGTTTTATTATTTTCTTTATTAAAGAAACCTGCTATGATTTCGACATAATTAAATTAAAATATTAATAAAGGAAAACCTTTATTATAAATGGCTAACGTAAAATAAGTATCAGTTTAAAACTTTAAAATATTTTAACAAATTATAACATTTATTATGAAAAAACTGCTGGTTTTTTGGCACACAAATTGTTATTACTATAGCGATTCTCATGTTTAATTTGAGTTTTCATGGTTATTAGTTTTTACCCAGCTTCGGCTGGGTTTTTATTTTAATGATAATCAATAACCTTGAAACGAATTTTTAGTTTATTTCCAAAAATTCCAGTTGATGCCATCATAGACTACCAGAGAATCACTTACAATATCATAACACATCATTCCTGGATATGGACTTTTTACTGTAAGATGCGGATTGCTGATATGGGGCAACACAAGCGCTTTGTCTGCCGACTCAAGTACCAGAACGCCTTGCGCAGTGGTATTCTGAGCACCGATAATCACACCAGATCCTGCCTCTGACCCAGCAACAGGAATAATACTGCCAGAATTTCCTTCATCAGACAAATCTATCCAACTTCCATTTTCAAACATTCTGACTTTTCTTGATTGTTTATCAAAAATAAATGTGCCGTTCTGAGGATTATTGGTAGATGGTGAAACCACCGGAAAAACAGGTGAAGAGTTTACTGCAGGAAGAATTATTCCGCGAGAATTTGTGGTATTCGTAACATTTCCGGCAAATTCCAGAATAGAACTGCTTCCCGACACTTCAGCTTTACCTATTGCTACCTGTGCGTTTGCCAATCCTGCAACTAATAGAGAAAGAATATATTTAATCATCATAAAAATTTTAAAAGTATTAATCATTACAGCTTCGTTTGATACACTTCCATGTATTACCATCATAAAGTTTCACACATTGAGCAGAAATATCGTAGAGAATCATTCCTTTTTGAGGCTGGCTAATCAGTCCAATATTTGCCACCCGGGTAATGACCATTCCTTTGTTGGTAGAATTTAATGCTAAAAAACCGTTAGGAACTCCACCCTGATTCAGTCCCGGACCTTCAGGCCAGTTTCTGTATCTCTGAGAAAGCGTAGAAATACCCACATTTGTATAAGCATCAGGAGTACCGCCAATTCCAGGTTTGAAACAGTAATCAACAGCAATATTAATTGAAGCAATATTACTGGTAAGTCCCGCATTGTCTTTCACTGTGTAGTTTACGACAGAAGCATTATTGAAGAAATTATTTTCTGGCGTAAAAGTTAATAAACCACTATTATCCACACTCCAGGATCCTTGTCCGGACACAGAAAAACTTTTTACAGCACCACTCTGACTTACGACTGACGAAGCTCCGGAAGGCGGTACTAAATTAATAGTCGAAGCGACTAATAAGCCTGAATTAAAATCATAATCATTCGCAAGAATATTAAAGGTTTTCGGCGTATTTTTTGGCACAGAATAATTATCATTTACAGCCACCGGTGGCCGATTGATTCCAAAATTATTTCCGCTGGAGGAGCTATTGGTAAGATTTACATTAAGACTGTTACTGGTTGTACCATTTTTATTCCCTACAACAGCAAATCCTGAAGGTACAGTAAGCGTTACTGCATAAGGTCCCTGATAAGTATTGGTATTGATGTTATCAAAATAATAAAATCCGTTGACATCAGTAACCGTTGACCTGATTTCAGTACCATTATTAAACAATCTCACCGTTGCACCCTGATAAGCATTTCCATCAGGAACCCCAGCATTATTATCATTATAAACAGAACCGTTGATACTCGCCGCAAAGGTGATAGAATCTTCGTTATAAGCTCCAATAAAAGCAAGATCTGAAGTACCGGAAAAAGTCTGTACCAATTTTATCGCCTGAGAATAATTAGCACTCGTAATACCAAATTCTGACCAGTCAGCTGCCAAAACTCTTATCGCACGGGTACAATTACTTGAAATACTTGAATTATAAGACGGAGGAGTTGTATTGGCATTATAAAACTTCCAGCAGGCGTTACCTATTACGGGTACACTATTAAATGCCACAGAATACGTATTTCCAATGATATTATTACTTGCATCTGTAAAATAAAAAGTATCATTAGCGCCGGAAGGTTCCCCCATTTGTGTAAAAATAAGATCTGGTATGCCGTCACCTATTGACGACGGTACAATGCCCATTGTATTTAAGCTGATGCTTGAACCCTGAGGAATATTAAAGATAGCAGTTCCGAGTCCTAATCCATTCATTCCGTCAGAGAGATATTCCACAAGATTATTATTTACCGGAACAGGAGAAACATTGCCATTCCCTCCAAATGCTTGTCCTACTCCTATAAAAGTATTGCTTCCCGGAGTAGGAATATTATAAATTGGCAAAGAAATGAAAGTTCCTGCCTGAAAAACCACTCCATTTGTATTGAGAACAGCATCATTCACGCCGGTACTGTAAGTAATCGGTGAATAAACCGTTCCGCTTCCATCAGCATCCCATGTGAATGCCAGTAGATTATGATTGTTATTGGGAGTAGCCGGAGAAGTAGTACTTTGCCAAAAGCCGCCGAAGTCAGAATAAATTGTTGAAACCGGTTTTTGAGAATAGACGCAAATAGATATGCTTAGCCCAATAATGGCTGAGAGAGACTTTATCATCACACAATAGTTTTCTAGGAATCGTAAAAATATAGAAATTGATATTTAATACATATTAATTATCATACATATTATGATTATATGATTTATGTCATACGAAAAACGCAATATGTTTAACAATTCGCAATAGTGAATTATTATTTTTAAAATTTATCATTAATATTTGAATTAAAATCAATATCTATCTGAAACGAATACATACCACACGGTTTTTGGTTAACAATAAAAATTTAACAAATTTTATGAGTGCTTTCATGTAACAAATATTCCCTTTAAAGTGTCTTATTTATAAAATTAAGTTTTCATGAGAAACATTTTCGTACCTATTGCACTATTGGCAGGTACCTTTACTTTTGCTCAGGCAAAAACCGATACGGTAAAAACTAAAGAAAAAGAGATTGAAGCTGTAACTTTTACCGCACGCAAACCCACCGTAGAATCTAAAGTAGACCGCACAGTTTTCAATGTTGCCAACAGCTCTATACTGGCTGGAAATACTACTTGGGATGTATTGAGAATGACTCCATTGGTAAGTGTTGACAATAATGATGCTCTGAAAGCTGAAGGTGAACAGGTTACTGTTTATATCAACGACAGAAAATCTGTTTTTACAGGAAAGGAACTGAAAGATTATCTGCAGACCATCCCTGCTGATAATTTAATGAAAATTGAGGTCATTACAAGTCCGTCATCAAGATATGAAACATCGGGATCTGTGATCAATATTGTTCTAAAAAAACGTGATGACGAAGGAATTAAAGGAAGTGTAACCTTCAACAATCGCCAGAATACCAAGAATTCCCAATACACCAATTTTAACCTGAATTATCATAAAAATAAATTCACACAGACTTTAATCGGAAGCTACAGCGATAATACTTTCGTTCAGAAAAACTCTATCATCAATACTCTGTACGAAAATAATGATGTCACACAAATTGACTCCGAAAATATTTTTAAAGGCAAAAATCCATCGCTTTCTTCTACATCGGAATACGAACTTAATGATAAAAACTCTGTTGGAATCATCCTTGAAGGGTATCAAGGTAACAGAAACAGCTATTCTCAGGCAGATGGAACAAGATTTTTGGATGGAACATTCAACAGCTCATACAGTCAAAGCCAAAACGCATCCGTATTGAATAAAACTTTAGGAACAAACTTCTTCTACAAATATTACGATAAAGAAAAGAATAAAATTCTGGATGTTAATATCGGGTCAAACTATGATGGTTCCAATGAAGACAATTTATTCATCAAAACATCTTCTGCTCTTACTGAAGTCAACGAAATAGGAATATTGTCTGAACAGCAGTCAAGAAATTACTATATTAAAGTAGATTACACACAGCCTTTGGGAAAATCCGGAGGAAATATGGAAGTAGGAGGTAAAATGGATTTTAATAATAATGTCATTCCTTATCAGCTTTACGGGAATAACCTGAGCAACCTGCCGACTTACGACATCTTCCGTTATAAAGATAACATCAATTCTCTTTATGCAAATTTCAGTAAAACTTTTTTTGAAAAATTAGAAACCAGAGTCGGATTGCGCTATGAACATATTGACTATTCTGTAGGTCAGGATATTTCAGGAGCAAAAAGAAAAGAATCGTACGGAACGTTATTACCCAACTTGTTGCTGAAGTATTCTTTTTCCAAAAACTACGATTTGAGTTTAACGTACAACAGATACCTTTGGAGACCTTGGTATTCGGAATTTAATCCTTTTCTTATTCCGAATAATGACGGAATTTATTACCGTGGCAACCTGAATCTTAATCCTAATCCGAGTGACAGACTTTATATGAAATTTGGGATTCTCAAAAAGTATTTCCTTTCTGCAAGATATTCATTTACCAATCAGGATTACTGGACTGCCTATGTTTCCGAAAAAGGAGCAACCCCGGAATTTGATAAAACTATTGCACAGCCACAAAATTTTAATGGAAAAGTGCATAAATACTTTATCAATGCCAATACCAACCAGACATTCTTCAAAAACAAGCTTAATGTAAATGTAGGATTTGGCTGGAATTATATTGACAACAGTGATTTTAACCAGAGAAATGACCTCAGAGCCAGAGACTACATCAGCTTCTGGAGCAGTTCTGCCAATGTTTCATATACCAATTTATTCAACAAAAATATCAATCTGAGTGCGTGGGTAGAAGTTTCTAATCAGAACAACGGAAACTCTTACGCCAACCTCACCAATGTTTTCCATAATATTTCAGCAACTAAAATTTTCCCTAAAACACAGATGGAAATCAGTCTTCAGCTGATGAATATTTTTCAGAGACCCAATTTTGATGTAACAACATTCAGCCAGACAGGAACTTTCAGAAATTCTGTAAGATCAGACTGGTACGGATTTTCTTTATCTTTTGTGAAAAGATTTGGAAACCAGAAAGTTAAAGAAAACTCCAAAACCGATGTCGAGAAAAACGGCGGCGGCGGTAAATAGATTTTATTTTATCTTGTTCAAAAGAGCGGTAATTATCATGTATTACTGCTCTTTTTTTTGTTCTGATAAATAACATCGGGATTGAGGAATTATCATTTATTCCTTTACATCATTAACTCTAAACACAAAAAAAGAAGTTTGAAATTAAAATTAATTACGGAAAACCGTAATTTTTTATTGAATTGTTTTTTTTATATTTGAGAATTGATAATTTGGATTGACGCAATGCGTCAATGTGCATGTTAGCAGAAATTGTATGATAGAACCGTTAAAAACCGATAATCCTAAAAAAATAGCTGAAATTTTCGCTGAGGAATATAGAAAAAAAGGTTATGATCTTGATTTCTCAATAAACAGCTTAAAGATTGAAATTGATTTAGTTCTTGAAAATGAAATTCCAAGAAATCTCGATGAAAGAGAAAAGCTAGAAACTGAATTAACTGCTTATTTTGGAGAGACTTTATGCAGATTATATGATGCTGAATGGAAAGGTTCATATTATGGATTTAAAAATCCAAATGGTGTGAATTTTTATACTTGCAGAATTAAAAAAAATGAGTTCGAATTTGGACCAAGTCATTTTTTTGAATATTATTTTTCTAATGGTAAGGAACATACTGGAAGTTTCAATAACTATCTAAATTTCAGCTATTATATTAAAGGGGATAAAAAATATATTACTGACGGAATATTAAAAAAAATTAACAACTTCTGCTAACAGCGGTTTGGCAAAAGGCGGGGTTTAGTGCTTCTATGAAAGTTTAGTGCTAAATCAAAACTTTGTGCTTCTATTGAAGTTCAGTGCTAGAAAACCCGCCCTTCGCGAAGCCTTTTCCGTTGGGTGCAAGCCTAAAGAACGACCACAGACCTAATTGACAAATCGAATGAAATGGAAAAAATAAACTTAATAAGAGAAGTAAGAGAGCTGAAAACACACTTATCCTATTCAAAAAACATAGGATTCTTTTTTGGTGCAGGAACTTCTTGTGCTTTAAAAATTCCGAATGTTGAACAATTGACTATGGGGATTGAAGCGGAATTAAAAGACGAGAATAAAGCCAACTTTTTAGCTATTAAGGAAGACTTAAAAACCATTATAACAGACCGAAATGTCAATATTGAAGACATACTAAATCACATTAGAAGGATTAGAGAGATTACCGGAGAAGTCAACACTAAAAGTTATCAAGGCATCACAGGAGAATCTGCAAAAACCTTAGATATTGAAATTTGTAAAATAATTTATCAAATCATTGCCGCTAAAGAATCGGTAGCTGATATAAGTCAAACAAAAAAGTTCTTTGCTTGGCTAAGTATGCTTAATAGAGATTTTTCAAAAGAAATATTCACAACAAATTATGACCTAATAATTGAGAAATCTTTGGAAGCTAGCCAAATACCCTACTTTGACGGATTTGTTGGCTCATATGAACCATTCTTTTGGCAAGAAAGTATTGACCAATTTGTCTCCAAAAATGACCTGACTCAAAATTGGATTAGACTTTGGAAAATTCACGGCTCATTGAGTTGGTTTTGGAAAATTGACCCAGCAACAAAAGCACAAAAAATCATACGACAAGGAAAAATTGAAAAAATAGAAGATGAAAAGAATGAATTAGTAATTTATCCTTCAAAAGAAAAATATGATTCATCAAAGAAACAACCCTTCATAGCATATTTCGACAGACTGAAAAACTATTTGCTTAGCGGAGAACTTCTTTTCATTTTTTCAGGATATTCATTCTCCGACCAACATATCAATGAAATAATTTTCAATTGTTTACGACAAAATAATAGACTAACTGCATTAGTTTTCTTTTTCCAAGACGCTGAAGTAGAGAATTTACACAAACTAACATCTTCATATATGAATCTCATAGTCTTTGGACCAACAAAGGCTATTGTAAACGGTAATTTGGGAGAGTGGCATTATGCAGCGGACGATTTAAAGCCAAATGAAAAATCAGAAACCTATTGGAATTCAGAAACCAATACATTCAAACTTGGAGACTTCAATGAACTTGTAAACTTTTTGATTTCGAATTCAGGAAAAAGAGAAGCAATTGAAAACTTTACTAAATGAAAACCGAGATAACATATTTAGGTCATATTATACGGGTTGACTCAGGCACAATTGAAGTGGAAGTTTCAAACGAAATACCATCAGCAGCTCCTATAATCAATGGTCGCCTTTATAAAATAGGACAAATCGGAACATTCGTAAAGATTCCGATTGGCAATATTACTATTTACGGTATTGTTTCCTCAGTAAGTAATACCCCAAGCAAAACAGATGAAACGCTTCTAAAATATAGTTTTGGCTCAAGATTTTTAACTGTTCAACTTGTTGGCGAAAAAGTTGGAGAAGATGATTTTGAAAAAGGCATTGGGACTTATCCAACAATCAATGATGAAGTTCACATAGTTATTGAAAAAGACCTATTTGATATTTACGGCAAAAAAGATGCAGGCTCAATTGAAATCGGCAAACACTCTTCTTCTGAAAATTTGAGCGTTTATGCTGACTTACACAGATTGGTTTTAAGACATTGTGCAATTTTGGGCTCAACAGGAAGCGGTAAGTCTAACACAACAGTTAGTATTCTCAAGGCAATTTTGAATGGCTACCAAGGTTCAAGAATTATACTTGTTGACCCACACGGTGAATATGCAACAGCGTTTCCAGAAGCAAAGGTTCTTAAAATTAATGACCCTGACAACCCATTATTCATACCTTTTTGGTTAATGTCTTTTGATGAACTAGCATACTTTTTAGTAGGGGCAAAACCGACAGATGACCAAAAGCCTGATTATCGTTTGTTTAGAGACTTAGTAACAACATTGAAAAAAGAGAACTGCACGCTGAAATCAGGGGTAGTAAATCCTGACTTTGTAACATCTGATTCTCCAATTCCTTTTAGTGCAAGAAAATTATGGCACGAAATGAATTGGTTATTAAATGCTACATTTAGTAGTTCAAATAAAGACGACCAAACACGAGCAACCGCTCAAGAAATAAATGCAGGTGATTGCGAAAATTTAATTCCCGCACAATTCACACCTTATCCTACAAATAATACTGCTCCATTTAAATCTAAACATCAAGAGTATTATTCCTATGAAAAGAAAATACTATCAAGATTAAAGGATTCAAGATTTGACTTTCTTTTTAATCCAGGCGATTTCAAGGATGCCGATTCAGAAAAAGATTTGCATCATCTTTTAAACGAATGGATTGGAAGCGATAGTAAGCTTTCAATATTAGATTTAAGTGGAGTCCCTTTTGAAGTTCTTGATATAACAGTTGGACTTATTACACGATTCGTTTATGACAGTATGTTTTGGGGACGTAATGAAACTTATACGGGAAAAAATAGACCACTCCTCTTAGCCTATGAAGAAGCACACAACTACCTTAACAAAAATGACAATAATAGTTATTCAAAAGCAGCGGTAGAAAGAGTATTCAAAGAAGGTAGAAAATTTGGATTAGGAGCTTTAGTGATTTCGCAAAGACCATCTGAAATTTCAGAAACAATACTTGCCCAAGTCGGAACTTTTATAGCATTGCGTTTAACTAATTCGGGTGACCAATCAATAGTTAAGTCTTCAGCTCCTGACAATTTAAACAGCTTAATTGACTTACTCCCATCATTAAGAACAGGTGAAGCGATAATAGTTGGAGAAGCAATTAAAATTCCTTCAAGAGTAAGGCTTAAACTAAATGTTCCTAGACCGACAAGTGATGACCCAAAACTTGTTGAAAAATGGCTACAAGAACATCCTACAGATGAAGAAAATTATAAAACCGTAGTTACTAGAATAAGACAACAAAAATTTTAAGTATGGACAGACAATATGTAGAATCATCAATGATAGCAAGTATTGGATTTGACTCTAACACTTCGACTCTTGAAATCGAATTCAAAAAAAATGGTGCGGTATGGCAGTATTATGACTTTCCTGAAAGCACCTATTATGAATTTATTGGAAGTGATTCAGTAGGAAAATTCTTCTTAGCTCACATTAAAGGACAATACTCAGAAAACCAAGTAGGATGACGAAAGACAGAAGACCAGCACCCAACAGACGTTTGGCTCAATGGCGGGTGAAGTGGTTAATTGAACATTCTACCTCGCATCAACTTTTGTGGTGTATTGACAGTTTAGTGCTCCGAAATCCGCCACTGCGCCAAGCGCCAAAACGTTAGCGGCAGGCGTTTAGAAAGACACACGAAGGAATAAAAGAAACCTATGGACAAAGACGAAAAAGAACGAAGAAAACAAATTTTGAACGAGTTGCGAGAAAAGCAACAAAAAGAGTTTGAACAGATTTTGCCAATGGACAGAGAAACTTTTGAAAATTTATTTGATTATCTTGACAATCGACTAGAAGAAAATAGTTGTGATGACACGAACAAATTGACATTAGAATTTTTAGTAAAACATAAGATAGAAAATATTGAAACTGTTTTAAATTGGTTGGCTGAAAATGGTGGTTACTGCGACTGTGAAATTTTGGCGAATGTTGAAGAAAAATTTGAAAATTAATAATAAAATGGGCAAAATACTTGGACTTGATTTAGGTACCAACTCAATTGGTTCGGCAATAGTTGGTACTGATCAAAATAAAATCATTGACTGCGGTGTAAGAATATTTCCTTCACAGAAAATCTCGAAAACTAATCTTTGGAAACAAGCTATTGAACTAACTGAAATTTGTTTTAAAATAATTGACTTTCTAACTCAAAATTTCAATACGACACTTTATTTATTCGGACTTTCTTTTCTAACTATTCTAACCTTTATCCTGACAATAATTAATAGACAGAATTGGCAATTTTGGTTGAATATTGGTTTAACAGCATTATTTACGACTTTGACAATTTTTCATCAAAACAAAAATAAGAAATGAAAACGCCAGCCGCTAAAATCGGTTTGGCAATATAGCGGCTGAAGTGCTTCTATGAAACATTTGTGCAAGGTTCAACAGCAGTAATTCTATTGAATTTTTGTGCTAAAAAGCCGTCACATCGCAAAGCCGTAGAACCTTACCTGCAATTTCTGAGCGACACGCCAAATAAAATGATGAGACATAAAAACATATTGACAATTTTACTTTGTAGCTTAATATTGATTTCTTGTGGACAGTCAGAAACTAAAAAAAGAGTTGATGAAGTTACAATGACTAAAGAAGTCGAGAAGAATTACACAAAAGTAATTTCTGACCCGACTAACAAACTTAATGATAAAGTTGAAAATTTAGAAATTGAATACACAATTTGGGGTTGTGCTTGTCCTCAATGGACAAAGTCTAAAGACCTTAAAATCAACGATACAACTACAAAATTTATTGATAAACATTTTTATATTGAACCAGCAGATAGCACATTAAAAATTCCGATTTATTTTCAACCATATAGACACAAAGTTAAAGTTACAGGACAATTTTATCAAAAAGAAGATCATCCTAAAGGAACAATTGAAATGGAAGAACCAATGCCGAAAGCAAAGGTTTTTAGATATACAAAAATTGAAGTAATTGACAATCCAAACTTCAAACCCGACAGTAAAGTTGAAACATTAACTTTAATCTACAATGCAATTTCTTGTACTTGTGCTCAATGGAGTGATACTCGAAAAACAGAAAATAAAAACAGAAAACAAAATTATTGGTTAGAACCAGCAAAGGAAAAGCTAATTAATGCTGACACACTTTTCAATGGAGAAAATTTACCCATAATTATTAAAGTTACAGGGCAAGTTGTAACTGAAAACGGATTTCCAAAAAGGAAATTGGGTAAAGTTGAAAAAGACGAAGAAGGAAAGGTTTTTAGATACACGAAAATAGAAGTAATACAAAATGGACAGAAGAAAAACGGCAGGTAACAAGGGTTTTGTGTCAGGCGGGCTGAAGCGCAAAATTCAACGGCAGTTTTTCAATTGAACTTTAGTAATAATACATGCTTTTGTGCTTCGATTTCCTGCTTGAACTTAAAGTCCTAAACCGTTATTTATGAACCCTGAATTAAAAATCTAAATGATAACACTAGAATATACATAGAACTTAGCGTATTCAGAATTTGATAAATCAATCCGATTAAAAACCAAAATATTTAAAATCCCATTCCACATTTATTGGCGAAGAACCAATTATTTTTAACAAATAACTGAAAAATACCATTTGTGGCATAAAAGTTATATGTATATAAACAAAAATACGAAAATGGAAAAAGATTTACTGAATGATTATTTTAAGCTGAGTATAAAACAACAATTCAATATAGACCTGAATACAGAATGTGAATTTTCTCTTATTGAAAATCTGGTATCAAAGAAAGTAATTGTCGCCCCAACTTTTAGTGACGAAATTACAGAGCATTCAGATTTAAAGCAATTTTTCACGGCAATGATTAATGAGATTAATCTTGAAAACTGTGATCAATCTGTTATTGAAACCCGCATCAGAACAATGCTGGAAAGCTCACAGGATTTAAAAGAGATTAGCTAATCAAAAAAAATCCTGCATCAGTATATGTTGCAGGATCTTTCTTATATATATTTTGCTACTTTTTCTTCGAGATCATCAAGATTGAATGGCTTGGCAACATAATCATCTGCCATTGCTTCTTTTGCAAGTGCTACAATATCATTATTTGCCGTTACATAAATGACAGGGATATCTTTAAAATCTGCACTGTTCTTCAGCAGCCGTGTCGCCTCTACTCCACCAATCTTCGGAATCCAGTTGTCCATTAAAATAACATCCGGACGGAATTGGGAAACTTTCTCCAGAATATCATGAGAAGTTTCAGAAATTTCGACCTGATAGCCATTTTCTTCAAAAATGATCGTTATAACCTCCAAAATGGTTTTATCATCATCAAAAATCAATATTTTTTTATTCATAGAATTGAAAATTATTTAGTTATTAGTTTAAATTAGTTTATATCAAGAAGATTAATCTGCTCTGCAAGATCTTGAGGACTAATCAGTAAATCATAAGCAACCCGTTCTGCTGCCTGTCGCGGCATATAATCTACTTCGGCCGTATCCGGATTTTGAATCCATACTTTTCCGTTGTTTTTTTTTATGTATAGCAATCCTTCCACTCCATCTGCATTGGCTCCGGAAAGCAAAATTCCCAGAAGGTTTTTACCGAAAACTTCAGCATCGGATTTAAAAGTTACATCTATTGAAGGGCGGGAATAATTCATTTTTTCGGAGCCATCTAAAGACATGGTTTTTTTGTTTTCAAATAATAAATGATAATCTGCAGGAGCAATGTATATTTTGTTGGGCATTATTTCTGTTTTGTCATCAATCTCAACCACCTCAGAATCTGTAAACTGTTGCAGCAAAACCTGTAATACATTATTGGAATGAGCCTTTCTGTGAAGCACCAAAACGATAGGAAACGAAACTTTTCTGTTCAGATTTTTAATAAATTCCAGGATAACCTGCAGACTTCCTGCTGATCCTCCTATTAATACTAATTCTGTGGTATTGAATTTTGTTTCCATACTAGTTTTATGAATCAGTTTTTTTCCAGATTCTCTGGTCTTCTATCTGCTGATAATTTTTATCCAGCTTAGAAAATCTAAGTGTTTCTTTTGCTCCAAGAGCTAAAAATCCGAGATTTTCCAGACTGTTATCAAACAAACGGAAAACTCTTTCCTGCAAACCCCGGTCAAAATAAATCAGAACATTTCTGCAAATAATCAACTGAAAGCTGTTGAACGAGCTATCCGAAACCAGATTGTGCGTAGATAAAATCAATTTTTCTTTCAGGCTTTTATCAAAAACTACACTGTCATAATTGGCGGTATAGTAATCTGAAAAATCTCTCTTTCCTCCCGAAAGCATATAGTTTTCGGAGTACAGCTTCATCTGATGCAACGGGAAAACTCCTGCTCTGGCTGATTCCAGAACGGAAGGATTCAGATCTGTTCCGTACAGCAGACATTTATGATAAAGGTTGGCTTCTTTCAGGAGAATTGCCATTGAATATGCTTCTTCACCAGTAGAACAGCCCGCAACCCAAACTCTTATCAGCGGATATGTACCCAACTGTGGAAGAATTTTTTCCCGTAAGGCTTTAAAAAAATGGGGATCTCTGAACATCTCTGTTACATTTACTGTGATTTCTTCAATAAATCTTTTCAGATATTCAGGTTCGTTGATCAAAGTATAACGAAGTTCAGCAAAACTTGTAAATCTGTCGATCAGACAGATACGGTTTACCCTTCTTTTAAAAGATGCTCTGCTGTACTCAGAAAAATCATATCCGTACAGATCATAAACATCTTTTATAAGATATTCAATTTCTTCATCTTTTATTATACTTGGTTCCAGCATTTTAAGAATATTTTTGAATAACAGCCATCAGCTGATCTACATTAATCGGTTTTGAGACGTAATCCTGTGCTCCGGCATCAATACATTTCTGCCTGTCTTCCGGCATTGCCTGTGCGGTAACAGCTATGATTGGAATATGGCTGATATCGGGAGTTTCACGGATAATTTTCACTGCTTCATAGCCGTCCATTTCCGGCATCATCATATCCATTAAGACAATAGAAAACTGATTATCTTTTTTCAAAATATCAATCGCTTCCTGTGCCATTGTACAGCTTTCTATCTGATAGCCTTTTGCCTTCAGTGTAAGTGTAAGAGCAAATATATTACGTGGATCATCATCCACAATGAGTACTTTCTTATTCATCAGAATTTAGCTGTTTAACTTTCATATAACCAAACACGAAGCAAGGATAGCAACTGATCTATATCTACCGGCTTTGAGATATAATCTGATGCTCCTGCAGTAATACATTTTTCTCTTTCACCAATCATAGATTTTGCGGTTATGGCAATAATCGGAAGTTTTGCAAACTTAGGCATTTTCCGTATCTCTTTTATTGTTTCATAACCATCCATCTCGGGCATCATCATATCCATCAATACCACATCCACATCCTGATTTTCCTTTATCTGCTGCAAAGCCTGCTTCCCATCCATTGCGACAACAACTTCCACTTTATATTTCTCCAGAGCTTTGGTAAGCGAAAATATATTTCTTGCATCATCATCGGTAATCAGTATTTTTTTACCGCTCAGAACTTCTGTCAGTGAACCTAAAGTTTTACTTCTCACTACTTCAAGTGCGCTGTTTTTTTCTTCCACCAAATGAAGGAATAAGCCAACCTCATCCAAAATTCTCTGGTAAGAGTGCGCAGTTTTTACAACAATAGAATCCGCATACTGCTTTATTTTAAGCTCTTCAGATTTAGATAAATTATTTTCTTTAAAAATAATAATCGGAAGATTTTCAAGTCCTTCAAAACTTTTTATAGATTCTACAATCTGGTATTCATTGCCTTTAGAAGCACTGATGTCCAGAATCACACAGTCGATCTGATTTTCTTTAAAAGCCTTTACACTATCTTCCACATTGTTTTCTACAGATAAAGAAATGTTGAGATTGCTGAGGAAATAAGAAAGTGCACTTGCATGTTTTGCATTTTCTTCCACAATCAAAACCTTTTGCGGAGCTTTTTTGAGCGCATCTTCAATCTTTCGGAACATATCATCCATCTGATCCAAAGCAACAGGCTTATTGATAAAATCAATTGCACCTCTCATCAGGCTTTCTTTTTTTACGTGCAACGCCGACATCATGTGTACGGGAATATGCTTTGTTTTAGGGTTAGATTTCAAATCATCCATTACCTGCCATCCGTCTTTTACGGGAAGCTGAACATCTAACAAAATTGCTTTAGGATTGTATTTTAAAGCAGAAGAAAGTCCGTAATCTCCTCTTACAACAACTACTCCTTTATAATTCTGCATTCTGGAATATTTTAAAAGAGCTTTGGCAAAATTAGTGTCATCTTCAATAATTAAAATTACTTTATCATCTTCACCTATATCATTTCTGTCGTCTTCCACATCCTCCGGAATTTCCAGCGTATTTACCATCTCTTTTTGCTCGCCATCTTCCAGAATATGCTGTATCTGCTCTACATCTTCACGGATAATTTCTACAATATCCTGATCAGTTTCCAGATGAACTATCTCCGAAATTTCTTTTACCGGAATGATCAGTCTGAATTCGCTTCCTTCATCTACCTTACTTTCCAATACAAGTTCACCGCCTAGTAATCTTGCAATCTCACGACTGATTGAGAGCCCAAGACCCGTACCTCCGAACTTCCGTCTTGTAGATCCGTCTGCCTGCTGGAAGGCTTCAAAAATGATTTTCTGTTTGTCCTCCGGAATACCGATTCCCGTATCTTTTACCGAAAACACAACAAAATCTTTCTTTTTTGTATCTGCTTTGATGGAAAGACTGATGCTTCCCTTTCTGGTAAATTTCAACGCATTAGAAAGTAAATTTCTTAACACCTGATCTACTCTCAGGCGATCTGTTTTGATAATTTTATTTAAATTATCCTCAATGTCTATATTGAACAGCAGCCTTTTCTCCTGGAAAACAGGATTAAACAGACTCTGCAGATCTTTCACAACATCAATCACATTTACATCTTCATATTCTAAAGTCATTTTTCCGGATTCAATTTTAGCCAAATCTAAAATTTCGTCAATCAGTGTAAGCAAACTGCTTCCTGAACTTTGGATAACTTTGGCAGATTCTACCTGATCTTCATTAAGGTTTTCTTCAGGATTTTCTGCCATCAGTCTTGACAGCAAGAGAATAGAATTCAGCGGTGTACGCAATTCATGAGACATATTTGCCAAAAACTCAGATTTATACTTTGTACTCAGCGCAAGCTCTTCTACTTTTTTCTGAATCTCAATATTTCTTTCGGCAATGAGGTGGTTTTTCTCTTCTAATAATCTGGAACGTTCTTCAAGCTCGGCATTTGCCTGCATCAGCTCTTCCTGCTGTACTTTCAGCTCCTCTTCCGAAGCCTGAAGTTTCTGAGTCTGTGCTTCAAGTTCTGTATTCAGATTTTCAAGTTCAGAATGCTGCACCTGCAATTCTTCTGACTGCGCCTGTGTTTCTTCAAGCAGCTGCTGTTCTTTTTCTCTTCTTTTTGCTGCACTTAGAGCAATCCCGATGTTTCTGCTGCATTCAATAAAATAATCAATTCTATCTTCTTCAAAATTTACGGTAGAGCCTAATTCAATAACACCAATACAGAATCCGTCTCCAAAAACAGGTAACAGCATAATTCCGTAAATCTGGATTGTACTGCTGGCAAAAGTCACGACAAAATCATCCTGATGCAGATTATTATAAACCTTCATTTTCTCAGTCATGAAAACCCGTCCTACCATCCCTTCTCCCGGATCAAAAGTTTTCTTCATATTGTTTTCCAAACCAAATGCTGCAGAAAGCCTAAGAACTCCTTCGTCATATAAATACAGCGAACCGTTGATGCAGTTTCCGTATTCTATAAGCTGCTGAAGAGACTTTTCAGATACATCCTTCACAGATTTGTTTCCAACCAAAGACTCATTCAGAATAACAAGTCCTTTTTGCCTCCATTCACTTTTATTAATTTTATCAAACGAAATTTTAAGAGACTCTGTCATGTGATTCAGCGAATCTGCAAGATCACCCAAATCATCCTGAGAATCATCCTCTGCTTTTTGGGTGTAATCTCCGTTGGCAACTCTGTTGGCTATCTGTTGTATGGCACTTACCCTTCTGGTAATTTCTATATCTTTAAGTCTTAACGCATTTTCGAGTTTTTCTCTCCTTATAAGATCTGATCTTAGTTTAAAATAAAAAAACGCAGTAACAGCAATGGCAGAAAGCGCTGAAAAAATAATGAAAAGAACTGTTGTATTGGAAGAGTTATTGAGTGATATTGTTTTCTTCTCAAGATTAAAATCTTCATATTTCACAAATTCATCTACCATTTTACGACAGCGATCCATATACATTTTACTTTGTGAAATCTGATCCTGGGTCATCACAATACCTTTTCTCCTGTTTTCTACAAAAAGCTTGAGATTACTGATATTACTTTCTACATTTTTTTTGAGATACATCAGTCTTTCTTCCTGCTTTGGATCTTCAATATCCAAACTTTCTGCACGTTCTATAGCCTGCGAATATTCGCGCATACTTCGGTTGTACGGTTCTAAGAAACTTTCTTTACCCGTAAGCTGATAGCCCCGGTTTCCTGTTTCGGCATCCAAAAGCGATACCAGAATATCCTTTACAGCCGTTACAGACCGCCGGCTTTTTCCAACGCTTTCGCGGTGATTCATCTGATTCTGAATACTTAGATAGGACGAGATAGAACTCGCAATCAAAATAATCAAAGAAAAACCTACTCCAAACTGTAAATTCCTAAGTATTTTTTTAGGCATAAAATTAATTTAATGGTAATGTAAAATAGAATGTTGAACCTTCGTCCACAATGCTGGAAACTCCAATATTTCCGTGATGCTGCTTGATGATTTCCGAACAAATATAAAGCCCGATTCCCATTCCCTGAAACTGAAGCGACGACTCATCTACTCTGTAAAATTTCTGAAAAACCGATTCCTGTTTGTAATCCGGAATACCAATTCCAAAATCGGTAACACTTACCTTTACTTCCTGCTCTTCTTCATCAACAAAAGTCGTAACGATTACCTGATTGTTCTGCGGAGAATATTTGATGGCATTGGTTAAAAAATTGATCAGAACCTGCTCTATTCTGATGACATCCAACGGAATGAGAATATCCGGAATAATACCGTGCCGCTCAATTTTCACTTTGTTTTCGTTGGTCTGAAGGATATTTTCAATCGTGTTTTGAATAAGATTTTCAAGATTGGTTGGCTGTTTGGTGATCTTGAGTTTTCCGTTTTCAATCTTAGAAACATCCAGAAGATCTGTTATCAGCATGTTAAGCTTTTCGATCTGATCGTGTACTTTTACCATAAAACCAGATTCTGTACTGCTTTCGCTGAGCTTCAGTTTTCTGTCCAACAACTGAATGTAGGCTTTGATACTCGTCAAAGGCGTTTTAAGTTCATGGCTTGCAATACTCAAAAACTCATCTTTTTCTTTTTCTACTTTCTTCTGAGCATCAATATCGGTAAAAGTTCCTACCCATCTTTTTGCAATGTTATCTTCAAGCACAGGTGTTACACGGAGTAGATGGTATCTGAAATCACCGGATTCAATATTTCTAATCCTTATTTCTAAATCTAATGCTTTTGCTTTTTTTCGGCACCTTTCAAGCTCTTCGTTTATATCCGGATCATCAGGATGAGTTTCCGGAAAATGTTTTTCCGATTTAGAATACTGGTACCATTTGCAGTTGACAAAATCTACCCATCCTTCTTCATTCATGGTAAAAGCAATCTGTGGAAGAGACTCAAGCATCAGATGAAAATGATCTATCTGCGATTTCATGGTGACCTGAGATTCTCTTCTGCCTTTTACCTCCAGCTCAAGACTCTGATGAGCTTTTTTCATCTCTACATTTTTCTCCTGAAGATTGTAAAAAGTTTTTACTTTCAGCATCAGAATTTCCGGATCTACAGGTTTTGTAACGTAATCTTTACCTCCCGAAGCATATCCTTTAGTGATAAATCTTTTCTCAGTATTTACTGCAGATAAGAATATAATAGGAATATCTTTTGTTTTACTGTATCCCGCTAAAGCTTCTGCTACTTCAAAACCATCCATTTCGGGCATCTGAACATCCAGAATAATCAGTGCATAATCATTTTTCAGTGCTTTCCCCAATGCTTGCTGACCGGAATCTGCTGTATCAACCTCAAAATCTTTTGATTCTAAAAGTTTTTTTAGTGAATAAAGATTGCTTGGATTGTCGTCAACAATTAAAATCATAACAGAAAAAATTCAGTTTAGTTACAGGATCTAAATTTCAAAAATAATTATAATTAACAGATAAAAACTTATGAATAATGTATTTTTATCTATATTTTAATATTCTTAAAATTTAATCAAATTTTAGAAGCAAAAATTATACAAAACTTTATCCTAATGCTTAATTAATTCTGCTAAATCCCCCAAATCGCAGGAAAAGGCTTTCTATAGTGTATTTTATGATAAAAATCATTTTATCTAAAGTGTGCGTATCTTCAGTTATATTTTTGTTTTATTGTTCAAAGTTGTGTAGTTGTATCTTAAATTTTGAACAAATTTTTAAATTTCAATCTGGGTTGGCTTTGTTTTTGTCATGATGGTGATATGAAAACAATATTTATCGTAGAAGATGAGACAGGCATCAGAGATGCATTGCAACTACTCCTGTCATTTGAGAATTATGATGTACGCTCTTTTTCGACTGCAGCGTTGTTTAACAGCAGAGACAAATCGGTAATTCCAGATATTTTTATTTTAGATGTGAAACTTCCTGACGGACTCGGTACAGATCTGTGCAATGAAATAAAGCAAGATCCTTCAACTTCTGATGTTCCTGTAATGATTATCAGTGCCCACGCTAAAGCAGAACAGGTAACTAATGCCTGTGAAGCGGATGAATTTATCGGTAAACCATTTGATATTGACGATGTTCTGGTAAAAATTGAAAATCTGATCAATAAACCAAAAACAGTTGCGAATTGATTTGACACAATAAAACCTACTGAAAATCAGTAGGTTTTTATTTTTTCATTAATCCAGAAATTATTTAATTCTGATTACGCGAAGTTTATGTAAAATAACCATGGTCTGAAATCCCATGTCCCATTCAAACCATCTGGATGCGTTATTGGGTCTCTGTGGATGTCTGTGATGATTGTTGTGGTAGGCTTCACCCCAGAAAATAAAGTCAAATGGAAGAATATTTTTTGAAGTATTTTTCATCTTATAATTTTCATAACCAAATTTATGAGCCCACCAGTTAACTGCCATACCCTGCAAAGAACCCATAATAATTGTAGCAGGAAGAAACAACCATTGCCACCAAGCTGTTGCTAAAAGCCAGTAAATAAAAATATAAATCCCGATCCAGATAAATCTGGTGATATAATTGTGAGCAATTTTATCAAACTTTTCCCAATCCGGCAGATCTTTTTTATATTTGTCTTCGGCTCCGGTTTTTCCGATATGTAAATTGAAATAATTGTTTCTCGTAGTCCACATCATCAAAAAAGGATTGGGATCATTATGCGGCGAATGCGGATCTTCTGCCTTATCTGTATGAGCATGATGAAGTCTGTGCATAAGACCGTAAGTATAGGCACTGATATAAGACGATCCCTGCGTTATAAAACATCCAAAATAAAACACTCTCTCCCAAAATTTTGACATCGTGAAGAGATTATGTGCCGCATATCTGTGATGAAATACCGACTGAAAAAAAAGTGATGCATACCAATGAATGATAATGAAAATAAGTATAGCCATGAAATCTTGTTTATATATCAATTGAACTCTGAATATGGTCAGCAGTGCAATAGAAATATCTAAAAATAAAATTGCCCGACAACTTATATCATATACGAAATAACTTAATATATGGTTTTAACAAAGATAGGTTATATAAACTGTTTGACAGCTAATTTCCCATGAATTAAAAATTATTTATGAAAGAATTAGAAAACTATAATAAACTTTCTGTTACAGCAAGTGAAAAACCGATCTTGCGTTTGCCTCTTTCACTTAAAACGGTGATTGGCATCACTGCTGATAAACATTGTATTTTTTTCTTCAGAAATTATTTCTAAAAAGCGTTCGTAGTGTTTTAAAACATCGGAAATGAGTTCGTTTTTTGTAAAAAGTTTTACATCATATCCTTCCCTGTTGTCACCAAAATATGATTTTGGGAAATAGATGAGATCCTCATCAGATCCGGGAAGATTTTCCTCATTCAGCAAATGCTCTGAAACAACTTTAGGCTCACTTTTTACACCATAGATGAAGTTGTTGATGATATCATACCTGATTTCAATTTCAATACTTTGCGGAATGTTTTCAGAATTGATCTTTGCCTCCACTTTATTTACCGCAAATTCGGAAAGCAGCTCCTCAAATGCCTGCATTACGGTGGTTTGGATATATTTTTCGGTTGATTGAGCATCAATAAATGAGACAATCTGTTTCAGTCTTTCCTTCCAGTGCTCACCCGACCAAGGAACTGTTGTTGATGAAAAATCTTTTTCGTAATAATTTTTATCTATGATCAATGCTTTGGTAAGACTTATGATAAATAAGAGCATAATGATTGAAAAAGGCAGTGCCGTAATAAGTGTCATACTTTGCAAAGCAGCTAAACCGCCTGCGTTGAGCAACATTAATGACAATACTGCCAGCAATAATCCCCAACCAACTGTCTGCCATCTTGGTGAAACTCTCGAATTTTTTGTAGCAATACTATTCATCACATAAATACCGCTGTCTGCAGACGTTATGAAAAAAATAATAATGATAGCTATCACTAAGAAGCTTACCAGTTCGGTAAAAGGAAGATATTCAAGAAACTGGAACATCAATCCGTCCGGATCTCTAGCCATTTTACTCAAAAATCCGTCGGCAACATTGGCATCAAACCATATTGCACTATTACCAAAAACAGACATCCAAATAAAATTGAAAAGAGTTGGTAAAATCAACACCGCAGATACAAATTCTCTTATCGTTCTTCCTTTTGAGATTCTTGCTATAAAAAGTCCTACGTACGGCGACCATGATATCCACCATGCCCAGTACAAAATCGTCCAGTCATAGAACCATGACTGGGTATTTTCTTCATAAACATGAGTATTAAAAGTAAGGCTGAAAAAGCTGTTGATATACGTCCCAATCCCTTCAGTAAAACTTCCGATCAGATAAACCGTTGGTCCCAAAGCCAATACAAAAATCAACAGAACTACGACAGCAATAATATTGACATTGCTTAAAATTTTCACTCCTTTATCTAATCCTGTTACTGCAGATAATATGGCAAGTGAAACCAAAACAACTACGATCAGAATTTGATATAAAAAACTGGTTTCAGGTAAAATATTAAGCGTTACAAGTCCCGAATTGATCTGAACAACACCAAATCCCAATGTTGTGGTAATTCCGAAAAAAGTACTGCATAATGCAAACACATCAATAACATTTCCCCATTTTCCTTTAATTTTATCTTTCAGTAACGGGTAAAAACAACTTCTCAGTGACAATGGAAGCCGGTACCTGTAAGAAAAATAAGCAAGAGCCAGCCCGACAACACCATAAATTGCCCAGGCATGAATACCCCAATGGAAAAAAGTATAAAGCTGAGCATTTTGAGCTCTTTGAACAGAAGATTTTCCTGAAAAAATATCATTAGAATAATGCTGCATTGGCTCTGCCACACTAAAATACATCAGACCAATTCCCATTCCTGCAGCAAAAAGCATAGAGAGCCACGAAAAAAAGCTGTAATCCGGTTTGCTGTTATTTCTGCCAAGACGGATATTTCCGTATGAACTTGCCATGATATATACCAGAAAAATCACAAATATCGTTACTGCCCAAACGTAAATCCAGTTGAGATTCACAAAAATAAAATTTTTAACGATTGTTAATAAACCGTCGGTTATTTTAGGATATATTGCTGAAACCAGACAGATTCCGACAATAAAAATCATGCTGGGAATTATGATTCCTGTTTTGAGAGTGCTTCTTATTTTATACTGTTTTAAAATATTCATTGCCTAAATTTACGAGGAAAAATCAAAAAAACCTAAATAGATTATTCAATATTATTTTTAACGAACTCTAAGTTGTATATGAATTTTCATCCAAAAAAATGTATTAACGATCTGTTTGATTTTTATCCGAAGCTGCATGGAAATTCTTTTTAATTTTAGCATCTTTTACAACCACTAAAAGTTCACGTATTGCTTGCGTATCGTTTAATTCTTGGAGTTGAATTAGAATGTGATGCATCTCGTTGATCAAAAGACGGTCATCTTTACCGTAGTCCCATATCGGATAGATATATTCATTAAAAAGATCAGTAAACGATCGTTCTTTGGTTATAATTCTTACAAAACCACTTTCGTCTTTAATTTGATTTGACGGATTGTTTTTCAGCCGAAATGCTAATAACTGACTTAACGATTGTAAACTCAAAACAGCGGTTCCCGGATCATTTATTCCCGGACTTAAGGCTCTGATGGCAACTTCCATTAACTGCCGGAATCCGTAATGATATGATGAATCAATATTCTGACCCCGATGAATGTCTATAAAACTGTTGATCTCATCCAGCAAATCCTCAGAAATTTTGTCTCTGTTAATCCTCAGTAATGGTGTATCTTGTATAACGAAAGTGCCAACAGGATAATTGAAAGAAATAATCATGCCTTCTTTTTCACAGATTCTCAACAGACCATCACGCAGAAATCCCTGAAATATGCCGGACTTATATGCGTTAACTGGAAAGTAGTTACTTACAGAAAAGCTAGGATTGGAAATATCTTCCGAAATACAATTTTCTTTAAGTGAATGACAGGCAGCATCATGAATTCTATGGATAATCGTATCATATTTCACCGATTGAGTAACATAATGCAGGAAATATATAAATAAAAAAATATCTACAACTGTAAGAGCGATCAAGAAATACGTACTGATAGCCGGTACATAAATACCTGAATTTATATCTCTTATGGTACTCAACAAAAAAAGTGCATACACAATTGTTCCGATATAAAAGCCTAAGATAGTCTGTTGAAAACGATTTCCTATGAGTTTGTCTAAAATGCGGTTGCTCATCTGCGATGCCGCCTGATTGAGTAAAATCATTACCATACTGAAACTGAAAACAGTCAAAGAGATAATTCCTCCTGTAATGGTTGAAATGATGGTTCTTGCGGTACTTGCGTCCTTTAATGTAAGCCAATGTGCATTGCTTTTTATTTCTTTTCCTGCATCAGAAAAATCAAACTGAACCATAAAAAACGATAATACCAAAAACGCAAATGCTACTGTTCCGGGAATAAATGCGATACTGTTGGTAATATTTTTATAGATCTTTCTTACAGACTTGAATATATTTTTATTCATGGTTCAAATTTTTATAAGCAAATCAACTTACCTATGATTACAATTTTTTTGGAATATTGAAGATCAATCAATTCTCTTTACATTGGACAAAGGCGAATCTTTATCTGAAAGCGAACCCGTTTTCACTACTGTGAATTTACCATTTGCTTCCATGACAACAGCTTCAACATTTTCCAGAGAAGTAATTTGATTGCTACGCAATGCAGAACGCACCTCTGCTTCTGTTACTCTTTCTTTTTTTAATGCGCTCCAAAGAAATTCTCCTTTGTAAAACAACAATGTTGGATCTGAGCTGATGAGTTTAGAAACTTTATTGGATCTTAAAGACAGATATGCCAAAAGGTATTGTAATGAGATTAGCATTGCAAGAGCTAAAATACCGTCTGCCAGTGAAACTTCTTTGCTTAATAACAATGTTGCCAACGTAGAGCCTAAAGCAACGGTAACAATAAAATCAAATTCTTTCATTTGTGATAATGTTCTTTTACCAGATATTCTAAGCATCAATATCAATGCGAAGTAGCCTAGTAATCCCACTATAAAAGTTCTGACAAGACTTTCCCAATTGTCAAAAAACAAATTTTCCATAATAATTTTGTGATTTTTATAACAGATTATCATGAGATGTTCATTCTAATGACAAACTATCTTTTGTAATTAATAGTTAAACTTCATAATTATTGTCTTATGAATGTAAAATGACACTGCAATTAATGTTCCTTAAAAGGTACTTTTAATAACAAATCTTAGCCTGATTAATTTTAAGTGGCTTTATTCAGTAAATTACTTATCTCTTTTCAACAAAAAAGTAAATATACTTCCTGCTCCCAATTCGCTTTTAGCAGTAATTTTTCCACCTTGTGCTTCAATAAACTGTTTGCTGATATTTAATCCAAGACCTGTCCCCTGTTTTTTTGTTCCCGGAATTTTAAAGTAGCGTTCAAAAATTCTGTCTAAATATTCTTCTTCAATCCCTCTTCCATAATCCTGCACCGAAAAACAAATATGCTCACTATCACCGAAAACCTTAATATCAATTTCAGCATTTTCATATGAATAGCGGATGGCATTAGACAACAGGTTATTCAAAACCCAGGATGTTTTCTCACTATCTGCCAAAACTTTTGTAATATTATCATCAATTCTAACATTAACTTGAATATTTTTATGTTCCGATGCAGACTTGTTGGCTTTTACGGCATCATCAATAATTGTTTTGATGTCCGAAGACTTTATATTCAACTGTATGGAACCGCTTTCTACCTGAGTAATATTGAGCAGTTCACCGGTAATTTTCAGAAGTCGGTTAGAATCTTCTTTGATTCCATTCACCAAATTTTTCTGCTCGTCATTCAGGTTTCCGATTTGTTCGTTTTCTAAGAGTTGTAAGCCCATTTTAATAGAAGAAATTGGCGTTTTAAATTCATGCGAGACTGTCCCTAAAAAGTTGGTTTTAGCTAAATCCAATTCTTTAAAAGGGGTAATGTTTCTCAGCATTATTACCTGACCAATAAAGCGGCTTTCCTGCTCTCCCGTTGGAACTACGTTAATATCAATGATTTCTTTTTCAAAATAACTTTCTTTACCGTCAGCAAATATTTTTACAGGCTCTTTATCTGGATTGATATTGTCAGGCTTTATCAATTCTCTGATCAAATCTCTCACAAGGTCATTGGTTACTGCTACATCCTGAATCAGTTTTCCTACAAAAGCTTCTTTTTTCAATCCTGTGATTTTAAGAGCTTCATCATTCACAAAAAGCACTTTTTTATTTTCATCAATACCGATTACGGGATCGTGCATATTATCAATCAAAGTCTCAATACGTTTTTTGCCTCTGATGATTTTATCCAGCTTACTTTCAGAATATTCCTGAAGTTTTTCCGCCATTGTATTGAAGGATTTTGCCAGTTCGCCAAACTCACTTTTGCTTTGGAAATGAACCCTTTCTTTATAGTTCTGATTAGCGATCTGCCGGATGCTTTCTGTCAGAATCTTAATAGGATCCGCAATATTAGACGGCAGATTTACCAAAAGAATAAACGCAACAATGAAACACAGCATTCCCGTAACGGAAATTACCATTATCGCAGTTTCAGCAGTAGAATCTGCAATGCTACTTTTGTGTTCGATCGCACTCATATTCAGCTGCATCAGTTCTGCAATATCCTTTCTTATGGATGATTGAAGAAATATATTTCCGGTATCTTTTTTTAATGCTTCAAAATGAACGGAAACATTATCTGTGGCTTCTTTCTCACCAGATTCTGTTACATTTTTCTGCTGTTTGTGTAAATATTTCTGAAAAACCTGATAAGCAAGCGGGTCAGAATTTATTTCCTCTAGCGCCAAAAGCATATTTCGGGAATATTCTAGTGTGTTGTAGTTGGCTTTCAGGATGTTATTGGTATCTTTTTTCAATTGATTAATGTACCATCCGCTCAGAACCGACAATACAAAAATCATGATAAAGAGCAGACCGACACCAATATTGAGTTTTGTTTTAATTTTCATATAATAGTGAAGCTTTAATAAAAAGTGAGATGTTTTAACAATACTTTTTAAATTTATATTTTACTTCTAACCTTTAACTTACGAATCTTCTAACTTAAAATCACCAGATCTATATTTTCTTTTGATAATTTATTGAGCAGTGAATTGAAAGTATCTGTTGCAGCAATGATTTTCCAGATGCTGAGATGAGGTTTCCCGATGCATACAGTCGTGATTTTCCTTTCCTCGCATTGCTGCATAATGGTTTGTGCAACATTTGAGCCTTTAACCTTGATAATTTCTGCTCCCAATTCTGTTGCTAATTTAAAATTATTAATAAGATATCTCTGCTTATACAGCGCAATTTTATCGGGATTTTCCTTTGGAATCTGAACATACAGCAGATACCACTGACTGTTGTAATAATTCGCAAGTCTTGCCGCTTTTCGGATCACATTTTTTGCCGTTTTTTCATTGGAACTGATGCACGCCAGAAAACGTTCTTTCCGGATATTTTTAATGACCGACACTTCTGTTTCCACTTTTCGCTGCACTTGTGATGCCACTTCTTTTAAAGCTAATTCACGAAGCTGGAGGATGTTTTCACTTTTAAAGAAATTGCTCAGTGCAGAATTGATTTTTGATTGATCATAAACTTTTCCGGCTTTCAGTCGGTCAATCAATTCTTCTGCAGTAAGGTCGATGTTCACCACCTCATCCGCCTGAGCCAAAACGCTGTCAGGAATTCTTTCTTTTACTTCTATGCCCGTTATGCTTTTAATATCTTCATTCAGACTTTCGATATGCTGAATATTAACGGCACTAATGACATTGATTCCTGCTTCCAGAATTTCTAACACATCCTGCCATCTTTTTTGGTTTTTACTGCCTTCTATATTGGTATGTGCTAATTCATCCACAATCACTACTTCCGGACGAAGATTAATGACTGCTTGTACATCCAGCTCATCCAGCTCTTTTCCTTTGTAAAACAATTTTCTTCTGGGAATGACTGGCAGACCTTCCAGCAAAGAGTGTGTTTCCTTACGGTGATGCGTTTCAATATAACCGATTTTTACATCAATGCCGTTTGACAGAAGTGAATGCGCTTCCTGTAGCATCCGATAAGTTTTCCCGACACCTGCACTCATCCCGATATAAATTTTGAATTTTCCACGCCTTGATTTTTTAATCAGGTTGAGGAAATCCTGGGCACATTTTTTATCTTCCATAATTTTTTCAGTTAGAAGTAAAAAGTTAGAAGTAAAAAAGTGATATGTAAATGTAGAACGAGAAATTAAGACTTAAAGTGAGAAAAAAAACTTTAATTTTTACCAATAAATACCGTTTCCACTTTTACATTTTCACTTCAAACTTGTCACTTATTAGAAGCTAACAGCCAGTGATGTAACAGCCGATAAATTATTTTTCCTTAATTCATTATCTCTGTTAAAGAAAATCTGGTCTTTGCTGTTCAGGTTTTTTACTTCCGTTCTCCAAACCAAATTAGGAAGAATCCAGTAATCTACATTCATTGAATATCCAAAAGTCTGAAAACCTTTTTCTGTTCCTGTAGGCACAATAACACCATTTTTATCTTGGTAATATTCGCCTCTTACTGCAAAACTCAATTTTTCTGCAGGACTGTATTTTGCAATAACCACAGGTGAATACCAAACATTATATTGCTCGCTGCCTTTGGCATTCTGCTCAGCTCCGATGTCGAACCCTGTAATCAGAGCAAACTTTTTACTGATTTGAAAACTTCCGTACAGATTGTGAAAGTATCTCACCTGTCTGATGCTGTCCGGCTTATCGTTACCGATGAAAGAACTGCTGTTCAGGGTAATTTTATCGTTAGGTTTATAAGTCAACTGATGTCCGAACGCTACGGTTGAATTTCCGTCTACACGCTGGATTCTTTGCCATCCGTTAAGAACTAAAGCACTTACAAACCATTTTCCGCTGTCGCTGGTGTAAGAGATTTTGGCACCGCTTTCAAAATAAGGCGAGTTGTCTGCCAACATACTTCTGGTCAAAGTAAAACAATCTTTGCTTACTGCACTTTCAAAACCGATGTGTGATGGCATTACACCCGCATCAATCCAGAGGTTTTTGTTTTTTGATATTTTTACCCCAACATTGGCCTCATAAATATTTTTAAGAACACCCGGTTCTGCCGCATAATTCGCATTCATGTAAGTTCCCACACCTAAAGCTACATTGGCTCTGAATTTTTCGGTTTCGTAATTAGCCTTTACAAATCCCAAATTAAGGTTTACCTCATTGTTTCTGTTGTGGCTGTACACAAATCCGGGTCTTGTGTTGTTTTCAGGATTATTGAAATCGTACTGGTAATACACCTCTGCATATCCAGAGATTTTTAAAGGGTTTTTAGTTTCTGTTTCTTCCTGAGCGTGCAGTGTAGAAAATGCTCCAAGCATTACAAATGCAAGTAATGATAATTTATTACTCATAATTTTTTTATTGTAAGATTCGAATTCGTGAAACACCGTTCGGCGTAGCCAACCTTCGATTTCATTTTTTAGTAATATAATTTACTTTAAACCGTCTAATGCGATATTGAGTTTTAAAACATTGATTTTTTCTGTTCCGAACATTCCAAGGAAAGGAGATTCGATACTGTTTTGGATGAGTGAATTCACCTTGCTGATGTCAATTTTTCTAACGTCGGCAATTCTTTGAGCCTGAACTTTAGCGGCCTTAACCGAAATATTTGGATCCAAACCTGATCCACTTGCCGTCACAATATCAGAAGGGATTTCAGATTTCTTAACCGTTGGATTGTGCTTCAAAAAGTTTCCAATCCTGCCTTCAACTTCTTTTAGGTAATCAGGATTTGAAGGTCCTTTATTACTTCCTCCGGCTCCCGCAGCGTTGTAATCTACAGCCGACGGACGAGACCAAAAATATTCGTCTTTATCGAATTTCTGTCCTACATTGGCGTAAAATTTCTTCCCGTTATGCTCAATGATTTCTCCTTTTCCGTTATTCGGGGCAGCCTGAGCAATTCCGAAAATAAAAAGAGTGTAGAATCCTGAGAAAAATACAGCGCAGAAAAGTGTTAATCTGATGGCTGGTAATATATTTTGTTTCATTTCTTTTATTGTTAAAATTGATTGTTAGAATCCGGGCAGATGGATAGTAATTTACTATTAAAATTTCAGATAAATCCACCTGTACCGGCGTCCTAACATTAATTATTTTTAGTTTAAATAAATACTGACACGAGTAAATCGATTAATTTGATTCCGATAAATGGTATTAAAATACCTCCCAAACCGTAAATCAGAAGATTTCTTCTCAATAATGCACTAGCTCCAATTGGTTTGTAAGCTACACCTTTCAAAGCCAAAGGAATCAGCATCGGGATGACAATCGCATTGAAAATTACTGCTGAAAGAATCGCTGATTCCGGAGAATGAAGTCCCATAATATTAAGTCCCTGCAATGCCGGAATCGAAGCAATAAACAATGCCGGAACGATTGCAAAATATTTGGCTACGTCATTCGCAATACTGAATGTTGTAAGCGTTCCACGGGTCATCAATAACTGCTTTCCGATTTCAACCACTTCAATCAGTTTAGTCGGGTCGTTATCCAAATCCACCATATTTCCGGCTTCTTTGGCAGCCTGTGTTCCGCTGTTCATCGCAACACCTACGTCTGCCTGAGCAAGAGCTGGAGCATCGTTGGTTCCGTCTCCCATCATCGCTACCAATCTTCCTTCCGATTGCTCTTTTTTGATGTAATTCATTTTATCTTCAGGTTTTGCCTCTGCGATAAAATCATCTACACCGGCTTTTTCAGCAATAAATTTGGCAGTTAAAGGATTGTCTCCGGTTACCATCACGGTTTTGATTCCCATTTTTCTTAAGCGGTCAAAACGTTCTTTGATTCCCGGCTTGATGATATCCTGAAGTTCTATAACCCCAAGCGCTCTTTCATTCTCTAAAACCACGAGCGGTGTTCCTCCGTTTTGCGAGATTTCTCTGACCTTTTGCTCAACCTCTGCCGGAAATAGATTGCCCGAATTTGTAACAATATTTTTAATTGCGTCAGTTGCTCCTTTTCTGATTCGTGTGTTCTCATAATCAATTCCCGAACTTCTTGTTTCTGCCGTAAAACTGATGAATTGTGGTTCTTTTACTTCATAGCTCAAAGGATTGATACCTGCGAGTTCAATAATCGATTTTCCTTCCGGTGTATCGTCGGCCATTGAGCTGAGTACGGCTGCTTTAACTAAAACAGCTTCGTCTATACTGTTTGCCGGATAAAAATGAGTAGCCTTTCTGTTTCCGATCGTGATAGTTCCTGTTTTGTCCAATAAAAGAACGTCAATATCTCCTGCAGTTTCTACTGCTTTACCACTTTTGGTGATCACGTTGGCTCTTAAAGCTCTATCCATTCCTGCAATACCGATGGCTGATAACAATCCTCCGATGGTTGTTGGGATCAGACAAACAAATAAGGAGATGAACGCCGCAATCGTGATCGGTGTATTGGCGTAATCACCGAAAGGTTTTAAAGTAACCGTTACAATGATGAAAACCAATGTGAAACCTGCCAAAAGAATGGTTAAAGCAATTTCATTGGGTGTCTTCTGCCTGGAAGCACCTTCCACCAAAGCAATCATTTTATCAAGGAAGCTTTCCCCAGGCTCTGTTGTTACTTTTACTTTAATTTTATCTGAAAGCACTTTTGTTCCTCCGGTTACACTGCTTTTATCTCCGCCAGATTCACGGATTACCGGAGCAGATTCTCCCGTGATGGCACTTTCGTCAATCGTAGCCAAACCTTCGATAATTTCTCCGTCAGACGGGATGATGTCTCCTGCTTCACAAACAAATACATCTCCTTTTCTAAGCTGATTGGACGGAACTATTTTAACTTCTCCATTTGAAGCCAGTATTTTAGCTGGAGTTTCTTCTCTTGTTTTTCTTAAAGAATCAGCCTGTGCTTTACCTCTTGCTTCCGCGATAGCCTCTGCAAAATTAGCAAAAAGTAGTGTGATGAATAAAATAAAGGTTACGATGATATTGTACACTAGGCTTCCCTGGCTTTTTTCACCCATCGCAATCCAGATACATACTCCGGCCATTACCAGAGTTCCGATGTATACCATAAACATTACCGGGTTGCGGAACATTTTTGAAGGGTGAAGTTTTATAATTGATTGTTTCAGTGCTTCACTAACTAATTCTGCCTGAAACAAATTGTTATTTCCTTTCATTGTTTTAATAATTAATTACATTGAAAAATATTCAGCGATAGGTCCCAAAGCCAGAGCCGGGAAGAACGACAATGCTGCTACGATGGCAATCACTACGAAAACCATTAAGCCGAATGTTGCAGTATCTGTTTTTAAAGTTCCTGCACTTTCAGGAATGTATTTTTTGGCAGCAAGGCTTCCTGCAATAGCTACCGGACCGATAATCGGTAAATATCTCGCCATCAGCATTACGATTCCGCAGGCAATATTCCAGAATGGTGTATTGTCTCCCAATCCTTCGAAACCGCTTCCGTTGTTGGCACTGGATGAGGTAAACTCATACAACATTTCGCTGAAACCGTGAAACCCAGGATTATTTAGCCAGCTTCCGTATTCATCGGGATTGTGCGCAACCATAAAACTGGAGATGGCAGTTCCTGTAAGAATTAGAAAAGGATGAAGAAGTGCAATCATCATGGCAATTTTCATTTCCTTGGCTTCGATTTTTTTGCCGAGAAATTCCGGTGTTCTGCCGACCATCAATCCGCTGATGAAAACCGCCAGAATAATGAAGATGTAAAAATTAAGAAAACCAACACCAACACCTCCGTAAAATGCATTCACCATCATCCCGAGCATAGCATTCATTCCGGAAAGCGGGGTTAATGAATCGTGCATGGAATTCACGGAACCATTACTCGTTACTGTCGTGTTGATTGCCCAATATGCGGAAGCAGCCGGTCCGAATCGAACTTCCTTTCCTTCCATGCTTCCTAAATTCTGAGCGATTCCCATTTTTTCGATAGCTGAATTGCCATTCATTTCGTTAATTACTGTTGGAATCAATAAAAGTAAAAATCCAACGGTCATTACTCCGAAAACAGTCAACGCCAGCTTTTTCCTTTTTAAAACATAACCCATTGCAAATACCATTGCTATCGGAATCAGCATAATTGATATGGTTTCGACCATGTTAGTAAAATAGCTAGGATTTTCCAGCGGATGCGAAGAGTTAGGTCCAAAAAAACCCCCACCATTGGTTCCTAACTGTTTGATTGCTACAAATCCTGCCACCGGACCACGGCTTACCTCAACCTCATCTCCCTGAAGAGTAATAATTTTTTCCTTCCCTTCAAACGTCATCGGAGTGCCGTTTAGAGCCAATAATGAAGCTACAATTACTGCAACCGGGAATAAAACTCTGGTGCAGGATCTGATGAATAGAAAATAAAAATTACCTAATTTATCAGTCGTTCTCTCTTTCATAGCAAGGAAAACCACAGCGGCGATCGCAATACCGCAACCCGCAGAAATAAACTGCCAAAGCATTAAGGTTAATTGTCCTAAGTAAGACAATCCGGATTCTCCCGAATAATGCTGAAGGTTGGTATTGGTAACAAAGCTTACTGCCGTATTAAAAGCCAAATCTCCACTCATGGAAGGATTATTGTCGGCATTCAGGGGTAGCCAGCTCATATTGGTAAGAACAAATATTGAGATTAGAAACCAGACCAGATTGATGGTTAACAAGGCTGCCAAATGCTGCTTCCAGTTCATTTCTTTTTCCGGGTCAATTCCTGAAAGTTTGTAAAATAATTTATCAATAGGATTAAAAATTCCATCCAGCCAAGTCTTTTCATTGCTGAATATTTTGCCTATGTATCTTCCTAAGGGTATCGCCAGAGTTACGGTGATAGCAAACATCAGGATAATTCCTAAAATTTCTGTATTCATAATTATATTCGTTAGAAGTGAGATGTAAAACGTACGAAGGATTGACCTTAAATTTTAACTTCTCACATTTTTACTTTTTAAAATTTTTCTGGTTTTATTAGTACATAGCACATATATCCGAATACGGCTATCGCAATGATGAATAATGCAATCATATCTTTTAAAAATATTTAACTGTTAAAAAAAAGATGATAAACAGGAAAATTCCTGATAACGTGAGTATAAATGTCATCATTTTATGGATTGAATGTTCTGTAAATAATTCCAGCGCAGATGATGATTCCGTAAAATGTAACCAACAGATTCCAAGGAACAATTTTTAATTGAATTTTAGTTTCTTTTTGTGAAGATTGTGGAGTACATCTTGTGATTGGATGTAATGTTTTTCGATGATTCATTCTTTAATTATTTGAATCAACTATGCCAAGATATATTCCGATTTAATTAAATTGAATTTAATATATTCATTTACAATTAAATACATTAAATTTTGAGATTTAAATAAATAAAAAAACCTATCAAAATGATAGGCTCGTTATCAGAATGATAGGCTGATTATGATATTTTATATTCTTCAATCTTACGGTAAAGTGTCGCAATGCCGATTTCCAGCAAACGAGCGGCTTCAGCTTTGTTACCTTTGGTGTGATTGAGGATTTTCTGGATATGAAGTTTCTCTGCACTTGCCATTGAAAAAGCGGATAAGGTTTTATTTTCAGATGAATTTGTGCTGGTATTTTGCTGTAAATCGAACGGAAGGCTACTGACAGATAATTCCTGACTTTCTTCCAAAATCACACTCCTTTCAATAATATTTCTGAGTTCACGGATGTTTCCTTTCCAGAAATGTTTTTTGAGTGAATTAAGATACTCATCGGAAAAACCAGTTGTTTTTTTTCCGATCTTACCTGAAAATTTTCTGAGAAAAAAATAGGCAAGTTCTTCAATGTCTGAAGGTCTTTCTCTCAAAGATGGCAAAACGATATTGAAAATATTGATCCGATAATATAAATCTTCCCGGAAGTTTCCGTTATCAATTTCTTTTTGCAAATCCCGGTTGGTTGCAGCAATTATTCTTACGTTGACTTTCGTTGGTTTACTGTCGCCAACTTTCAGAAATTCGCCGGATTCCAAAACACGAAGCAGCTTTGCCTGCAGATCCAAAGGCATTTCGCCGATCTCATCCAGGAAAACCGTTCCGTTATTAGCTTCCTCAAAAATACCTTTAGAATCTTTCGTTGCGCCTGTAAAGGCTCCGGCTTTGTGTCCGAACAGCTCATTTTCCAGTAGATCTTTGCCAAAAGCAGAACAGTTTATGGCTACAAAATTTTGTTTGCTTCGGTTACTTGCATTATGAACGGCTTGTGCAAAAACCTCTTTCCCTGTTCCTGTTTCGCCCGTTAAAAGCACCGTAGCATCTGTCACCGCAACTTTTTTTGCAGAATCAATGGCAGATTTTATAAGCAAAGATTTCCCGATAATATTATCGAAAGACTGTTTGTCACCCAACTGTTTTTCCAACTGAAAAAGACGTTTGTTGAGCTTTACCTTTTCCAAAGCCTTATACACGAGCGGAATAATCCGGTTATTATCATCACCTTTAGTAATATAATCAAAAGCACCGTTTTTGATAGCCTGTACACCGTCGGGAATATTTCCGAATGCTGTCAGGAGAATCACTTCTGAAGCAGGATAATTGTCTTTGATGATTTTAGAAAACTCCACACCACTTCCGTCCGGAAGCTTCACATCGCTGATGATGACATCAATTTCAGAAACTTCAAGTCTTTTTTTGGCATTTTTCAGATCAGAAGCCTGAAAAACCTCAAAACCTTCCAAACCGATAATTCTGGAAAGCAGCGTTCTGATCTTTTCTTCGTCGTCAATGATGAGAATTTTGTTCAATGGATGAAAAATTGTGTTGCAAATGTAATTATTACCTATCGAAATAATATTAAACTGAACACTTTATCTTTAGGATTACTTCAAAAATATATTATTTCTGTTCATTCAGTGGCAAAATAAATGAAAATATACTCCCATTGTTTTCTGAGCTTTGAACTTCAATGGTACCGCTGTGAAGCTCAACAATTTCTTTACAAAGATAAAGTCCGATACCAAATCCTGCTATAGATTCGCTATTGATACCTTTTATCCGGTAATATCGTTCAAATATCCGCTGCTGATCTTCTGGGGAAATTCCTTTTCCCTGATCATGAACACTAATCTTTAAAGTATTACCAATGGTTTGATATTCTACTGTAATTATAGTTTCCGGCTGAGAATACTTGACTGCATTCCCAATAAGGTTATGAAGCACCTGTGATATTTTTTCTCTGTCTGCAAGTACAAATATTTGCCCGGATGTCTTGAACATAATCTGGTGCGTATGGTTAGTTGCCAGAACTTCATCCTTAATTTCAGAGAATAACAACTCCACATCAAAAAGAGTTTTATCTATATACATCTGTCCAGAATCAAGTCTTGATACATTAAGAAAACCATTAATCATGCTGTTCATATTATCCACCTGCTTTAAAGATTTTTCAAGTGTATTTTGCTGAAAAAGGTTTTCTGTATTCATTGACATACGCTGCAAAACCTGAAGATACGCTTTAAGTGACGTGAGAGGTGTTTTAAGTTCGTGACTTACCATTCCCATAAAATCATCTTTTCTTTCTTCTTCTTTTTTCTGTTCGGTGATATCTCTAAGCGTACCATTAAGGCTCAAAGGATTGCCCTGCTGATCATAGAAAACTCTTCCATTAGCCTGCAGCAGCCTTATTTTTTTATCTGTATTATTTCTGATGCGGTATTCTACAAAATAATTTCCGTCAGAATCTTTACTGAGACTTTTGTTGATAGCTTCAAATACACGGTCTCTATCTTCCGGCAAAATAACAGCTAATGCAAGTGAAAGATCAATATTTTCATGAGAAGCCAGTCCAAACCAAGTTTTAAGCAGCGTATTTCCCGAAAAAAGATTTGTTGAAGGCTGATAATAAAATGTAGCCAGTTCCCCTGCATCTATGGCAAGAGCAAGCATTTGCTGATCATTTTCGTTTTTTCTGCGTTGTAAAACCTGTTGGGTGATCTCTTCAAGGATTACCAGAACACCTGAAATATCTCCGTCAGCGGAGCGTATGGGTTGATACACAGAATTTACTATAGCATCTCTCAAACCATCATTATGACGCAATCTGACAAGAAATTCTGTATTTATTCTAAGATTTCCGCTATGATAAACTTCTCTAAGCCAGTTATTCACCGGCTGCCCACGTAATTCCGGACGCACCTTTTCGTGTGGAAAACCAATTACTTCTGATTCTGTGCGTCCCCAAATCTTAAGAATTGCCGGATTAGCAATTTCAATAATATGTTCGGGTCCTTTCAGCATAGCAATTCCTACAGGAGCCTGCTCAATGATTGTACGGATATATTCTCTGCTGTGCGCAAGTTGCTTTAAAGAATGGTTTAGCTCTTTATTAGTTAAAGTGAGTTCTTCAAGAGTTGCTGCCATTTCTCTGTTGAGTGCCTGTTCTAGCTCTTCTTTTTTACGTATCTGCTGTAAAAATTCACGTCTTGAAGTTACCTTAAGAGCTGTATTGATGATGCACCATGTTTTATTGTGAGCATCAGTGAGTGCTTTGTACTCATAGTCAAAATAATCAAGCGTTTCTTTACCATTGATGATCAGTTTGGCAGGAGCCTCAGACACGGAATAAGTTTTACCAGTATGCCAAACTTCCTGAAGCAATCCTAAAAAAGGCTGACCTTCCAACTCTGGAATTGCTTCCATTAATGGTTTTCCTACCACCGAAGAATCCCTGCCCCAAATTGCAAGCATACCTTCATTTACGAAACGTATGACCATATTTTCGCCTGAATAAATAGCTGTTGGTGCAGAAGAAGAAGTTAGTGCCTGAATAATTAAATCAGAACTAAAGTTATTATTGAAAGGATTTTCTTCGGGGATCATAAATTTGACAAATATATATAAAAGAACCATTATTACCATTAATATTATCTCCTAATTTACTTATTCATTTTTTTAAGAATAAATGAATTTTTAAAGCTATTATGAGACTTAATCAGGATCAATAATAACTGTTTCTCTTTATATGAAAAAATGGAAGCGAATTCCATCTGGATTCGCTTTACCATTTATATACAATTATTGTGTTATTGATTTAGTAAGAAATGTAGAAAAAAGGGTTCGCTCTCCCTAGTGATCTGAACCCTTGATCTACATGAAAACTGAATGATGAAAATATATTTGTAATTTGGTGTCCTTGATTTCTTAGACAAAATTAGAATGATCTGAGAGCAATAACAAACTTATGTGGTTATGATTTATCAATATTGACGTAAAAATTTTGAAATTATCACATGAACTAATAAATGTAAGTAACTAGTACATAAATATTTATATAACATGTGTTTTTAGGATATAAAAAAGGGAACAATTTATCATTCACTTGATTCATTATATATTATTACTAGTAATAATAAAAAAATCCCCGGCAATGCCGAGGATAAAAACTAATAACCATGAAAACTCAAATTAAACATGAGAATCTGGGTGCAAATTTACAACAAATAGTCTACAATTCCAATAGACAATGATTAATCTATTATTTGTTTTTTCATTTAGCATTGTGTATTTTCCATATTACCGCTGGATAAGTCAATGATACATCCGTCAGTTAAAAGATTTACCTTCAAATTTTCAGCATATATCGGACAATCTTTATCAGCAGTTTCAACATTGGTCTGCATAACTTCTTTTGCACTAATCACGATTACCATTCCGGAGCCTTTGCACATAGCACGATTTCCATTTTCAATAAGCAGCGCGGTATCTTCTCCAAGACCCAATCCAAATAATTCCTGATTTTTCAGTACAGCATGAGCTAAACGCCCAAACCTCCCGCGATGTATAAAATGAGTATCTACCAAAGAACTATTCAACAGACCAATACCTTTGCCAAGCTGGATATCATTGTCAATAATTGCTTCGCCGTTCTCTGCTTCAACAATAATGATCTCTGGCATACACATAGCTCCAGCACTTGTTCCCGCCACCATAAAATCTTTATCATTATAGTATCTCTCCTTTAATACAGCATTTATAGGCGAATTGTTAAGCTTTTCACAGATATTGCTTTGATCCCCGCCTGTAAAAAAAACAGTTTTTGCCTGCTTTATTCTTTCAATATACTCTTCATTTTTAGATTCATCAGACAAATGCATAAATCCAAAGTTGGTGAATCCGATTTTAGAAAATGTTTCCTTATACGTCTTCCTCATATCTTCAGGTTCAGAACTTGCCGCTGTAATAATTTCGATCCTGTGATCTTTAGATTGTGCTAAAAGTTTAAGAATTTCATAAGGTGAGAAATGATTATTAGCTTCTTCCATATCAATATGGTTGTCACTTCGATCTTCATGCCCTCCAATAATCAGCAATTTTCCTTTTGCATTCATAATTTATAAGTCTTTTAAATTGGTCTCCTTATCGAATTGATTTGTTGGCTCATCAAACTTATAAAATAAGTGATCTAAAATCTTATGATACTAATCACTTCCAACAGAAAAACAATTTTAAAACGTCCGGCTAACCCGAATATTTTAACCATTTGAATTTTTAAATGACAATATTAGTTACTATTAAAAAATCCAATCATACAACCGTTAGGTTTTAGGTTTAATGCTGATAGCAAAACCACCGCTGCGTGCCATTTTAATTTTGATTTTAGTACTTCTGGTAATATCTTTTTTATAAATATGATAGCTTTGGGGATTATCAATATAATCGGCATCTTTCCCATCTTCGTATATCGTAGCTTCATATCGTTTTTTGCTGTCGAGAAATGAAAAATCAACCATAAATTCTCTTTGATTTTCATCTGTAATACCTCCTACAAACCAGTTTTCAGTATTTTTTTCTTTACGTGCAGTCACAATATAATCTCCCGGCTCTGCTGCAAGAATCTTTGTGTCGTCCCAATCTGCTGCTACATCTTTTATAAACTGAAAAGCATCCATATGTTTTTTGTAATTTTCCGGCAAATCTGCAGCCATCTGCAAGGGCATATACATGACAACATACAGAGCAAGCTGTTTTGCTAAAGTTGTTTTTACAAATCGTTTATCTCCCGGGAAATAATAATCTAGCTTAGTCTGGAATATTCCAGGTGTATAATCCATAGAACCCCCTATCCATCGGGTGAAAGGGAGAATAGTCTGTTGATCAGGGTTATTTCCTTTAAAAGCTTCGTGCTCAGTTCCTCGTGCAGCTTCGGAGCTAATCCAATTGGGATAAGTTCTGCTTTCTCCACCCGGTCTTATTGACTCGTGGGAATTAACCATAATTTTGTATTCATGGGCTTTCTCTGCAATTCGATAATAATGATTAACAGTCCATTGAGAATAGTGATGCTCTCCTCTGGGAATAATATCACCAACATAGCCTGTTTTCACGGCATCATAACCATATTTATTCATCAGCCTGAAGGCTTCATCTGCCCAATGTTCGTAGTTGGTTGCTGAAGCAGACGTTTCATGATGCATAATGAGCTTTAATCCTTTAGAATGTGCATATTCATTCAGCATTTTAATATCAAAATCAGGGTAAGGAGTAATAAAATCAAAGACAAATTCTTTATCATGTCCCATCCAATCTTCCCACCCAATATTCCAGCCTTCAATCAATAGCCCGTCAAAACCGTTTTCTGAGGCAAAATCAATATATTCTTTCACTTTTTCATTGTTTGCGCCATGCTTTCCGTTTGGCGTAAGTTTAGAAAAATCGGTTTTCTGTAAATTTACACTTGTATTGGTAGAATAAGCCCATTTTGATTTTCCAATAATCATTTCCCACCAAACTCCCATATACTTTGTAGGATGAATGTAAGAAGTGTCTTTATACTTCGTAGGTTCATTAAGGTTGAATAAAAGTTTAGAATCTAAAACTTGTGCGGCTTTATCAGATACAATAACGGTTCGCCAAGGTGTAACAGATGGTGTCTGAAGATACGCCTTAATGCCCAGTTTGTTAGGGGTAAGATGGGTTTTAAATTTATAGTGCTCTGCATCCACTTCCAAATGAGATGCCGGATAATTCAGGACAGCAGCTTCCGCCACATTGACATACAATTCATTTTTTCCTTCTTTTTTCAAAAGCAGCGGCGACTGCACAGCATTTTTTACTAAAGTTTGGGATGAATGTTTATCGTAGGCTTTGTCCAACCGTCCGGGAATTTCAGAAATTAATGTCGTTTGCGGTTGATATTCCTGTGAGTCGTAATCTGCAACAATCCACCATGCTTTCATATCGGAAGGAAAATCAAACTCAGTATCTTCTTCCTTAATTCTGAAATGCTCAAAATTTTTCTGATAAGGAAATTCATATCTGAACCCTAAACCATCATTAAACAATCGAAATCTTATAATCATATTTCTGTCGGAAGATGACTGATGCAATGTCACGCTCAGCTCATTATAATGATTGATATACATTTTCTTTTCTCCGAGGACTGGCTGCCATTCTTCATTTTTATTATCCCTTTTTTCCGACAATTTAATGAAACCACGGTTGAGATCCCAATTGTTATCTGTTGCTTTCTCCTGTTCGGAAGCAAAATGTACATAAGTGTCGTCAAATATTCTTAATCCCAATTTTGAATCTTCAATTACCAAATCCCCTTTATATTTCAGATTATAAAATGGAACTCCGTCTGTAATCGTAAAAGTCATTTCCAGTTTTCCGTCCGGCGACTTTAGTTTTTGAGCATGAAAAAGAAATTGGCTGAATAAAAATACAACAATGGTGAGATTATATTTTTTCATATCGGTATAAATTGTGAAAGGTTTGTGAAGAGTACAAGTACGATACCAGCTTTAATTTTAAACTTAATAAACTGATAATAATCCATTTTTTAATCAATCGCTATTGGTATTTATTTTTTTGTTCTCATAGCAAAAAACGCTGTTCTGTTTGGAATAAGCTTACTTTTAGAATTATTTAATCAGGCTGTTTTAATTTAATATGTCAATTTGTCACAAAAAAATGAATGGTACAGATATTGAGAAAGTGTGAGTGTAAATTGAATTTAAAATTTAGAAAAAATATAAAATATTATGAGTAAAATAATTGGAATTGACTTAGGAACAACCAACTCGTGTGTTGCTGTAATGGAGGGAAAAGACCCTGTTGTTATTCCTAACGCAGAAGGCAAAAGAACAACACCGTCTATCGTGGCATTTACAGAAGATGGTGAAAGAAAAGTAGGAGATCCTGCAAAAAGACAGGCGGTAACCAACCCAACAAAAACGGTTTATTCTATTAAAAGATTTATTGGAACGCATTTTAAAGATGATGCTTCTGAAATCACAAGAGTACCATATAAAGTAGTATCAGGACCAAACGATACGGTAAAAGTAAAAATTGACGACAGAGAATATACTCCACAGGAAATTTCTGCAATGACGCTTCAGAAAATGAAGAAAACTGCTGAAGATTATCTTGGTCAGGAAGTAACAAGAGCGGTAATTACTGTTCCGGCTTACTTCAACGATGCTCAAAGACAGGCTACAAAAGAAGCAGGTGAAATCGCAGGTCTTAAAGTAGAAAGAATCATCAACGAACCAACTGCTGCGGCATTAGCTTACGGTTTAGATAAAAATCATAAAGACCAAAAGATTGCAGTTTACGATTTAGGAGGTGGTACTTTCGATATCTCTATCCTTGATTTAGGAGATGGTGTATTCGAAGTATTGTCTACAAACGGAGATACACACTTAGGAGGTGATGACTTTGATGATGTAATTATCAACTGGATGGCAGACGAATTCAAATCTGAAGAAGGTGTAGATTTAAAATCTGATGCAATTGCATTACAAAGATTGAAAGAAGCTGCTGAAAAAGCGAAAATCGAATTATCTTCTTCTCCACAAACTGAAATCAACCTTCCATATATTACCGCTACGGCTACAGGTCCTAAACACTTAGTGAAGACTTTAACGAAAGCTAAATTCGAGCAATTATCTGCTGATTTGGTAAGAAGATCTATGGAGCCGGTTGCGAAAGCGTTGAAAGATGCAGGTTTATCTACTTCAGATATCGACGAAGTAATCTTGGTAGGAGGTTCTACAAGAATCCCGATCATTCAGGAAGAAGTTGAGAAATTCTTCGGTAAAAAACCTTCTAAAGGAGTTAATCCGGATGAGGTTGTAGCGATTGGTGCAGCCATTCAGGGAGGTGTATTAACAGGAGACGTAAAAGACGTTCTTTTATTAGACGTTACGCCACTTTCTTTAGGTATCGAAACAATGGGTTCTGTTTTCACTAAATTAATTGAAGCAAACACTACAATCCCAACTAAAAAATCTGAGGTGTTCTCTACAGCTTCTGACAACCAGCCGGCTGTAAGCATCAGAGTAGGACAGGGAGAAAGACCAATGTTCAACGATAATAAAGAAATCGGCAGATTCGACCTTACAGATATTCCACCTGCACCAAGAGGAGTTCCTCAAATCGAAGTGACATTCGATATTGATGCAAACGGTATCTTAAGTGTTTCTGCTAAAGATAAAGGAACAGGTAAAGAGCAGTCTATTAAAATTCAGGCTTCTTCAGGTCTTTCTGACGAAGAAATCGAAAGAATGAAGAAAGAGGCTCAGGAAAATGCTTCTGCCGATGCTAAGAAAAAAGAAGAAGTTGAAATCTTCAATAAAGCAGACGGATTGATCTTCCAGACTGAAAAGCAATTGAAAGAGTTTGGTGAGAAATTATCTGCGGATAAAAAAGCAGCCATCGAAACTGCTCATGGAGAATTAAAAACAGCTTTTGAAGCTAAAAATGCAGACGACGTAAAAGCTAAAACAGAAGCTTTAGACGCAGCATGGATGGCAGCTTCAGAAGAATTGTATGCAGCAGGTCAACAGCCGGGAGCTGATGCAGGAGCACAGAACGCAGGAAATGCAGGAGGTGCAGAAGATGTACAGGATGCAGACTTCGAAGAAGTTAAGTAATTAGCAATTATCATTGATTAACATCAATTGAAATAAATTAGCAAATCGCTGTAAATGTATTGTTTACAGCGATTTTTTTTGTTTTACCAATTTTTATTGTTCACTTTCGAGTTACATTACTAAGTTCTCAAATTCTTTTGTTAAAGTCGATCTTTCAATAATGTTTTTTAAACGAAAATGTCGAATGTCTCCTTTTCTTAATAAGCAATTTGCAATGATAAAAGTTTCTTCAATTTCATCTTTATTTTCAAAAGTGCTAGTAGAGCAATTGGTTATTATTCTTTGTGTAAATCTTCCATTTCTATCGGTATAGTTGATTTCATAAAACTTATCTTTCTCCCAGGCTAACTTTTTTACATCATTAAAAACTTGAGAAGAATAGTCTGGAAATTTATCTTTAGTTAAATCTGTAATTTTAAACGTAGTTGCCTCAAAATTGAATTCTTGTAAATAAGATGATTTCACTTTTTTTGAAAAATAGTCAGAATATACAATTCGTATTTTATGATTTAAAAGAATGATGTTGATGATTTCAACTAAGGTATTATTAATTTGACTTTTATGATGTCCTTCAAATGGTGTGATTTTAGGAATTCTAAATAATTTACTTTCACTCATACCCAATTGTATAATATCAATTTTCTCTTGTTCAAAGATAACTTCCTCTACAATATTAAAAGGGATAAAATCCTCAGAAAATGTTTGTTTAGAAGGATTATACCATTTGCATTTTAATAAAAATTTGCAAGAATCTTTTTTCAACGTACCATCTTTTGGATCTCTTCTATCTTTTAAAAATTTAGAATTCTCAACAACATCAATTACGGTCATTACTGGCGGTAAAAAATCCATATAGGATTCAGTTCGAAATTTTTCTTTATCACTTTCTATACTCCAGCTGATTTTCTTTTTTCCCAATTCTGCATCAGCGGAATTTAAAATCACTTGCTTTCCTTTATATGCTTTTTTTACAGCAGTTAATTCGGTTGGAACTGTTTTTTTTTCCGTAATGTTCTTGTCTATATTCTCTTTTTCTGCATTGTCAATTAAAATGATTTCGTCTACATTAAACCAAAATTTTTCATAATTACAATTTTTAGAGCTATAGAAAGTGCCCAAAACTTGTCCTAAAAGTTTTTCTTCATCCTCAGAATCTGGATTGAATTTATTTTGCTTTAATATTTCGGTAACTACCATAATTGGTGGTGTCATTAAAGCATTTGCTCCAATTTTCGTCTTTTGATTTAAAGAATAAGGGTGGTTTTTTAAAGAAATAAGATCTCCAATTTCAAAGTTACTCATATTAGTTATTTAGTTTTTATTTCCTATATTTGATCTACTCGTAGGAAGTTGATTTTTTACATCTAGTCAGGACTACAGGACTTCGGTCTTACTGCTTTTGCAGGATTAAAGTTTATCAAGCAGGTAATCTCCAACCAAGGAGCATCCACCTGTAAAGATAGCTAATAGGATTGTAATAATTGTTTTCATTAGATAATAATTTGCAGTTGAAGTTAAATCTTCGCCTAGTTTACGAACATCACAATGACTCAGTCAATGGGTACTAGTCTGCTCTTCGGAGGTATGTAAATTTAATAATCATTATTGCTAGAACTTTCTACGGGGTTTTTATGTTTTTATGAGAAATGATACAGACAAGCCAAATTGGATGAAAACCAAGGGATATTTACATTTATCCCCGAGTTTACGCATCAATGAAAATTGGAAAAGTTATCAAAAGAAAATTCAAAATCCTTCTTTCGTACAGCAATATGCATTTTACCCTTTGATGCATTCAATTATTAAAGAAAGGAAATATAAAAAAGTAAATTCCGAAAAGCATTTAAATGAAAAAGAGAGGACTCATAATTTCAAACTGGATAATTTTAAATTCGAAAAAACCGCAAAAAAAAGACCTCTTCATTATGCTACACATTTTGACGCTTTAATTTATGGATATTACGCCTCAATACTGAATGAATTGTATGAAACGGAATTAAAAAAAGATCTTGGACTCGACAATTGCGTTAATGCTTACAGGAAAATTATTTTAAAGGAAACTGGAAAAGGAAAGAGTACAATTCATTTTGCGAAAGAAGTTTTTGATGAAATTAAAAGTCGTAGCGATTGCAAAGAGGAAGTAGGCGTACTAACTTTTGATATAGAAAGTTTTTTTTCAAGCTTAGACCATCAGTTGTTAGAAAAAAAGTGGAGCGATTTATTAGGTGAGGAAGAATTACCTCCAGATCACAAAAACGTTTTTAAATCTTGTACAAATTTCAGTTATGTTTTAAGAGATGATTTGCGAATTAGAATACAAAAAAGTGGTAAACGATCTGGTTTTGATGAAAAAAAATTAGCAAAAATAAGGAGAGAGAAAGGTTTTAAAAGTTTCTTTGAGTCAAATTCAGATTTTCGAAATACTATAAAACAAGGAAAATTAAGAATTTATAAAAACTCATTTTACAATAAAGAAAAAATTCAGGTAGGTATCCCTCAAGGATTGCCCATAAGTGCAGTTCTTGCAAATTTATATTTGTTGGATTTTGATAAAAATATTCTAGACAAGGTTGTAAAGGATAAAGGGGGATTTTATAGACGATATTCTGATGATATTATCATAGTAGCAAATGTAGATGATCTAGGAGAAATAAAGAATTATGTTGAAAATCTAATTAAACAAAGCAATCTAAAAATAAGTTCTTCAAAAACCGAATCTTTCGTTTTTAGAAAATCAATATACAATCAAGAACAAAAAAGTAGACTAACTTCTTTTAAACAGATTGAAGGTAATGAAAGGAAAGACGCACCTTTAATATACCTTGGATTCGAATTTCGAGGATACAATGCCTGTATAAAATCAACAAATATTGCTAAATTTTACAGAAGACTAATTTCTATTGTCCGACGAAGATCTAATCGAGCAAAAAGAAACAAAAATCCGAATATTCCAAAAGCGGTGTTTAAAAATCAAATTAAAAAATTATACAAAAAACCGTTACGAGATTTAGATGGGGAGAATGGAGAAATTAAACAGACTTTTCGGAATAGAACATTTCTTGTAGAAAATCAGAGAAATGAGTTCTCAATGATTACTAAACCATCTGTAAATAAAAATAAATCTAACTATTTTAGCTATATTAAAAGATGTGAAAAAATTTTCAATAGTAAGATTTTTTCTAAACAGCTAAGAAAAAAAGAACATTTGCTAAACACCGCTATTGCAAAGTATTTGAATAAATAAGGTTTGTTTTTAAGAATTATTTATAAATTAAATAAAACTCAATAATGATTTTTGAAGATTTCTGTATGTTGAAAAATTTAAAATTAGTACCCTATTTGTATCATAAAACATAACTATTTGATTTTCAATATTCGTTATTTTCGAATAATTGAAATAAGAAGTCTAAAACTTATTAAATATGATCCTGAGCGAAAAGCCCAAAGCTTGGGGATTTTTTATATTATTAAGTTGCCTTAAGAATGTCATAGCAATAATCTTTTCACCATTTATCCTATATTTGTGCAATATTTAAAGTTTTCAATAAAATTCATCATCAGATATGATCATTGCAGCGATAGACATAGGAAGTAATGCAGCCAGACTTTTAATCAATGAAGTGAAAATTCAGAACGGTAAACGTGAGTTTATTAAACTTAATCTGCTCAGAATTCCTTTGAGATTGGGAATGGATGTTTTCACCATAGGAAAAATTGGTGATGAACGAAAGAAAATGGTCATTGATTCTATGAAGATTTTCAGTGATCTGATGCGAATTTATAAAGTAGATCATTACCGAGCCTGTGCAACCAGTGCAATGCGTGATGCAGCCAATGGTCAGGAAATTATACAGCAGGTGAAGCAGACTTCAGAAATAGATATTGAAATTATTTCGGGGGACGAAGAAGCTACACTTATCTATGAAAACCACGTGGCAGAAGGACTTGATAAAAATTTTGCTTACCTTTATGTGGATGTTGGTGGTGGCTCCACAGAACTTACTTTTTATGAAAACGGCAAAATGATCTACGAAAGATCCTTCAATATTGGGACTATAAGATTGCTTAATAATCTCGTTACAGAGAGCAATTGGAAGGAAATGAAAGAAGAAATAAAGAAAAATATTTCCAGCAAAAAACCTATTGTGGCTATTGGATCCGGCGGAAATATCAATAAAGTTTTCTCAATGAGCAAAACAAAAGACGGCAGACCAATTTCTTCGGCTCACCTTAAAAAAGTTTATAAAGAGTTTAATGAACTTACGGTGGAAGAAAGAATGACAAAATATGGTTTCAGACAAGACAGAGCTGACGTTTTGGTTCATGCTCTCAAAATTTACAACAATGTTATGACGTGGTCAGAAATCACGAAGATTTTTGTTCCAAAAATATCTGTTGCAGACGGTCTTATTCATCATATTTATAACAAAGTAAGCTCGAAAAATTTGTAATCAACAACCGATATAGAGATTGATTGTTTTACTTATAAGTAAATGCTATAGGAAATACTATTTGCCAACCAATCTCTTCACCATTCCTTTAAAAATAATTCCGTGAAACGGCAAAACGGAATACCAGTATAATCTTCCAGATAATCCGTGCGGTCGGAAAACCGCTTTTTGCCAAAGTTTACCTTTGTAGACTTTAAACATTAACCAGGCTTCTCCGGGAAGTTTCATTTCAGCGAAGAGAATCAGTTTTCCTTCTTCTTTGTTGGCATAAAGAACACGCCAGAAATCCAGCGCATCGCCTTCGTGAAGCTTGTCGGGATGTGTTCTTCCGCGTCTCAATCCGGGTCCGCCCACCAGTAAATCCATAAATCCACGGATCTTCCAGAGACTTTGACCATACCATCCGTTTGCGCCGCCCAACGAAAAAACTCTGTCGAGACATTTTTCACGGTCATCATATTCTTCAGTTCTCAAATCTGTAAAACAGCCATACTTCGGAACATCAAGATAATCTTTCAGGCTGGAATCGCTTCTGCTGCTGATAAAACTGTCTTTCCAGCTTGAAGCAATTTCGTTATCCTGAATTTTAGCCAGCGTTCTCCTCAAAGCAGTATCATAAGAAAACGGCTGAACTCCGGTAATCTGTTTGATTTCCGCAAGGCTTTCCGGTCTGCAAATGACTTCAATCTTCATACTTCCCACCAATGCAGAAGCTAAATTATAAGATGTCGAAGTAATAAAATAGAGCCAGTACGAAGACAATTTCGGAGTCATTACAGGAACCGTAAAAATTTTTCGTTTCAGTCCTCTGATTTTGGCAAACTCCAAAAGCATTTCTTTATATGTCAAAACATTATCGCATCCGATATCGAAATTTTTATGATATGCCTGTTCTTTAAATAAAGTAAAAATCAGAAAATCCAGCACATTGGCAATTCCAATCGGCTGACATTTTGTATGGAGCCACTTCGGAGCCACCATCACCGGTAATTTTTCCACCAAATCTCTTATGATTTCGAACGAGGCACTTCCTGAACCAATGATAATTCCTGCCCGTAAAACTGTTGCCGGAACTTTACATTTCATCAGGATTTTTTCAACCTCAAATCTTGAACTCAAATGTTGAGATAATTCTTTTTCATTTGCCAAACCCGAAAGATAAATGATGTGTTTGCAATCGGTTTTTTCAATGTAATTGGAAAAATTAACGGCGCACTGTCTTTCAATTTCCGCATAATCATTGCTGTTGCTCATTGAATGCATCAGATAATAGGCTCCTGAAATATCCTTTGGAATATTTTCCAGTGTTTCAGGTTTCAGAAAATCCACTTCTACCACTTCAATCTGAGCATCATCAATATCCACACTTTTAGAAAAACGGTTTTTGTCTCTGCAGCAGCAGATTACCTGATAACCCTGTGCAGCGATTACGTTAATCATTCGTTTCCCGATGTATCCGGTAGCCCCGGTAAGTAGAATTTTTTGCATTAGATTTGAGTTTTGGTGTGTAAAATTATTTCTCAGCTAGTGAGAAAATCATACCTTTTCCAACAGATGCCCGAAATAATCTTTCTTTTTTGAAAGATAACTTTCATTCACCTCATTCGATTCTATTTCCAAAGGAACCCGATGGTTAAGTTTAATTCCGCTGTTTTCCAAAGATTTAAGCTTATCCGGATTATTGGTCAATAGATTAATTTCTTTAACGTTCAGAATCTTAAGCATTTCAACTGCCACATCAAAATTTCTTCCATCCGCAGGCAAACCCAATTTCAAATTTGCTTCCACCGTATCAAAACCTTTTTCCTGAAGCGCGTACGCTCTTAATTTATTTATGATTCCTATATTTCTTCCTTCCTGTCGAAGATAAATAATCATTCCGCCGTTTTCCGACATATATTTCATTGCTGCGTCCAACTGCTGTCCACATTCACATTTTTTAGAATGAAAAATCTCGCCTGTGATGCATTCCGAATGAAAACGCACGTTTACCGTTTTGCTGAAATCTGTATTTTCTGCCACCCAAACCAAGTGAGGATTCCAGTCTTCTTCGTGTTCTGAGAACGCATAAACAGTAAACATTCCAAAATCTGTAGGTATATTCGATTGTGCCTGTATTGTCAACATAATTCAAAAATTAAATGGTTTATATAGTACAAATTTATACTTTATTTTAATTAAATGTAAATTTATTTACTAAATTTGTCAATAAATAAATTCTATTATGCAAGAACAAGCCAATATCACGCAGGAAAAAATATTTGAATTATACGGAGATTATCTTTTGAATCACGAAGAAAAACCGAAAAACGTTTATCTGTTTGCTAAAGAAAACAATTTTGAGGAAAAAGAGTTTTACCATTATTTTTCAGGATTTGACCAAATCGACAGAGAAATATTGAATCATCTTTTCACAAAATCACTGGAACTCGCTTCTGAAGTCAATTCTTCGAGCGAAGTGACAACCAAAGAAAAACTCCTGAATGTCTATTATATTTTCTTTGAAAATATGACGATGAACCGTTCTCTGGTATTATCAATTTTGGGAAGCAATAAAATTCAGAACATCAAAACGCTTCAGAATCTTAGGGAAACCCACAAATAATTTGTCAATACCTTTAATTTCAACGAATGGGAAATGATTGAAAAAGCGAAAGAAGACATCCGAAAATTCAACGAAAAATCAAGACAGGAAGCACTTTGGCTGCATTTCATCTCCGCTATTGATTTCTGGAAAAAAGACACTTCTCCAGATTTTGAAAAAACCGATATTTTCATCGAAAAAACCATTGACACCGGTTTTGAATTAATGGATAATGAACCTTTAAGAAAAGTGTTCGACCTTGGGAAATTTCTATGGAAGGAAAAGTTTAAAATGAGTTAATGTATAGCTTTTGGCTTCAAATAAAGCGATTATTTATTTGGGCAGCTATTTCCGCCCTCCGTTCCCGCTTTTTTGTGCCAATGCTTTTCCCAGTCTTACAAAAAGAGCTCCACTCAGGTCGGGCTGCGAAATTCGCCGATTTAAAATTAAAGGTAAAAGAATGAGGCACCTCTGCTGCGAAAAATAAAAGAAAAACAGTAGAATGTTGCGCTCCGTAGGAGCGGAATCTGTGTAGAAATTACGAATAGTCGCATTGAAGAGAACTCCGTAGGAGTTCAATCTTAATGTGAAAAAAATTTAAACTGAATAGATTGCACTCCTACGGAGTGTCCCAAAATAGAAAAATATATCATTTTTCTAAACAGATAAAGCTCCCAAAGGAGCTTAGCTAAAGAGATAACGAGAAATTTAATTTGTATAAATAATTTCGGCTAAAGCTGATGCTACGTCTGTAAAAATGAAAGAAAATAGAAAGGAGAATAGTGCGCTCCGTAGGAGCGAAATCTGTGTAGAAATTACGAATAATCGTATTGGAGAGAACTCCGTAGGAGTTCAATCTTAATGTGAAAAAAATTTAAACTGAATAGATTGCACTCCTACGGAGTGCCCCAAAATGGAAAATATATCCTCTTCTACACAGATAAAGCTCCCATAGGAGCTAAAAATAAATAAGTTTATGCTGAGCTTGTAGAAGCACCATTGCGAACTTAAAAACAATTAACAATTAAAAAACCATTGCGAACATTGCGTTAAAACATTGACAAACAAAATTTAAAAATGAAAACATTAGACAAAATTCCTACAGGAAAATTGGAACGTACAAGTAGCCTGCTTAAAGCGGGAGCAAAAGTCGGCGTCAATTACCTGAAATATTACGGAAATAAAATAACAAAAGATGAAGATGAAGCCCGCAAAATCCTGAACGAGGACAATGCAACAGACATCTACGACTCATTGAAAGAATTAAAAGGTTCTGCGCTAAAAGTTGCCCAAATGCTGAGTATGGAAAAAAATATTCTTCCGGTGGAATATGTGGAGAAATTCTCGCTTTCGCAGTTTTCCGTTCCGCCTTTGTCAGGTGCTTTGGTAAAGAAAACATTCCGAAAATATTTCGGGAAAAATCCGGAAGATATTTTTGATGAATTTTCTGCCGAATCCGTTAATGCAGCGAGCATCGGACAGGTTCATACCGCAAAAAAAGAGGGTAAGAAACTGGCTGTAAAAATCCAGTATCCAGGTGTAAGAGAAAGCATTTCCAGCGACCTGAAAATGGTAAAACCGATTGCAATGAAGATGTTTAATATCAAAAAAGAAGGTTCGGAATCTTACTTTCAGGAAGTGGAAAACAAACTGTTTGAAGAAACCGATTATAATCTGGAACTCAAACGCAGTCAGCATTTTGCAGAAGAATGTGAGCATCTTCCAAATGTGAAATTTCCAAATTACTATCCTGAATATTCGTGCGAAAAAATCATCACGATGGACTGGATGTCGGGAATTCATTTTTCGGAATTTACCAAAAAACAAAATTCTCAGGAGGATTTGAACAAAATCGGACAGACACTTTGGGATTTTTATATGTATCAGATGCATATTCTGAAAAAAGTTCACGCCGACCCGCATCCGGGGAATTTCCTGATTTCGGAAAACAAGGAATTATTGGTTATCGATTTTGGCTGCATCAAAGAGATTCCCGAAGATTTTTACATTCCGTATTTTGAATTGGCAAAAGAAGAAAACTTAAAAAATCCTGAGATTTTCCGTGAGAAATTGTTCACGTTGGAAATTCTTCGTGAAGATGATTCGCCACAGGAAAAAGAGTTTTTTGCCAAATTATTCTATGAATTGCTTGAATTGTTTACAAGACCATTTAATCAGGAAAAATTCGATTTTTCGGACGAATCATTCTTTCAGGAGATTGCCGATTTGGGACAAAAATATGCCAAAACAAGTGATATGAAAGGAATGAATACGAACCGTGGTTCCCGACATTTCATTTACCTGAACCGAACGTTTTTCGGATTGTATAATATGATGCACGATTTGAAAGCGAAAGATGTGGCGATTAACAATTTTAAAAATTATTGTGATTGATATTTAACCACAAAGTCACAGAAGATTTTGATGGATTTTAAGTTATTCAAAAGAGCAAAAAAGGGTTTGAAAAAGATTTTTTTGGAATAAATAAATAAATAAATAAATAAATAAATCATTAACAGGTCGCTCCTACGGAGCTCCTGCCCACAAAATGGTTTTCTACTAACAGTTAGCTCCTACCGGAGCATCTTAAAATTCCGTAGGAATTTGCTGTTGATAGAAATAGAGGCTATATAAAACGGAGCTCCTTAGGAGCGACCTGTTAATAAAGATATTTAATGACAATCAAAATTAAAACTTTAAACAAATAGAAATTGAGCTAATACACATTACAATTGTTTTTGAAATTAAAATTTAATATAAAAATATGCCTTCACAATTACTGTCCAAAATCTGTGAAGTCTGCGGACTGCCCTTCAACTGGCGCAAAAAGTGGAAGAAAAACTGGGACGAAGTAAAATATTGCAGCGAAAGATGCCGGAAAAACAAAAAATCAACATCCTCTGGTTCACCAAAGATTTAAGAACGAGAGATTCAGAATCCTTATACAAAGCGATGCAGGAAGATTTGCCTTTTCTTGCAATGTATGTTTTTGACTCTGAATTTTTTGCTCAGAAACAATTTGGTTTCACGAAAATCGGAAAATACCGTGCAAAATTTTTGCTGGAAAGTGTAGAAGATTTAAAACAGAATTTAGCAAAACAGAAAATTCCTTTTTCAGTCAAATATGGTAAAACGGAAAATGTTTTCAAAGACATTTCAGAAGAATTTGAAATCGTGAAGATTTTCTGTCAGGAAGAATGGACAAAGGAAGAAACCGAAGTTCAGACTAAAATCCGAAGTATTGTTCCGGCTGCCATTTGGGAAAAATCGTATTCACAATTTTTGGTTCATCCGCTTTTTGTTTTTAAAACTTTGGATAAAATTCCGATGCTTTTTACCAGTTTTAGACAAAAAATTGAAAAAAATCTGCTGATTCGTCCAGAATTTGAATCGGGAGACTTGGTGTACAATAAATTGGAAATTGATTTTAAAAGCGATATTATTTCATTGAAATCGCTCGGATTTGAAGATTTTGAAATGGATGAAAGAACTGCTTTTCCTTTTTCGGACGGAGAAAATGAAGCTTTAAACAGATTGCATCATTATTTTTCGGAAACGCAGAATCTGAGTCAATACAAACAAACCCGAAACGGTTTGGTGGGAACAGATTACAGTTCGAAGTTTTCCGCCTGGTTGTCGGACGGAAGTCTATCTGCGGTAACGATTTACTATGAAATTAAGAAATATGAAGAGGAATTCGGAGCCAACGATTCGACTTATTGGCTGATTTTTGAATTGCTGTGGCGGGATTTTTTCAGATATATTTCTTTACAGTACAAAGATTTGATTTTCTGGAAAAGCGGAATCAATCATCAAAAATATTTGACGGAAAACAATAAAACATTGATTGAAAAATGGAAAGACGGAGAAACAGATTCCGATTTTGTGAATGCAAATATGCTCGAACTGAAAAATACAGGTTGGATGAGCAATCGCGGTCGGCAAAATGTGGCTTCCTATTTCTGCAAAATTCTGAAACAGGACTGGAGAATCGGAGCGGCTTACTTTGAGGAAATGCTGATTGATTATGATGTTCACAGCAATTACGGAAACTGGATGTATCTCGCCGGAGTCGGAAATGACAATCGTGACCGGACTTTTAACCCTGAAAAACAGGCAGAAATGTATGATTCTAACCAAGAATTCAGAAAATTATGGCTAAAGTAGTAAAACATACCGCCCAATTGATTTTTCCGCATCAGCTTTTTGAGGATACGGATTATCTGGATAAAAGTCAGCCTGTGATTTTGGTGGAAGAATTTCTGTTTTTTAAACAGTATCCATTTCATAAACAGAAGATTGCGTTTCATCGTGCGACAATGAAGTTTTATGAAAATGAACTAAAAAAGGCAGGTTTTGAGGTTGAATATATTGAAAGTTCATCCAAATATTCAGACATCCGAAATTTAATTTCGAAGCTTGAAAAAGAAAATTTTACAACGATAAAAATAACGGATGTTTGCGACAACTGGCTGGAAAAAAGATTAAAGGAAACCAAATTAGAACTCGAAATTTTGGATAGTCCGCTTTTTATCAATACAAAAGATGATCTGAAAGACTATTTTGAGGGTAAAAAATCTTATCATCAGACTGATTTTTACAAGCAGCAGAGAATTACCCGAAATATCCTGATGAAAGCCGGAAAACCTTTGGGAGGAAAATGGACCTACGATACAGAAAACCGGAAAAAATATCCGAAAAATAAAAAAGCGCCCGCTATTCATTTTCCGAAAAACAATGAATTTTACGAGGAAGCAAAACAATATACCGAAAAACATTTCGCTAAAAATTACGGAACGCTTACGGATGAACAGCTCTACCCGACTACTTTTAAGGAAGCAGAACAGTGGCTGGAACAGTTTCTTGAAAACCGTTTTCTGGAGTTTGGCGTTTACGAGGACAGCATCGTGGAAAAGGAACATTTTCTGCATCACAGCGTGCTTTCTCCGTTGATGAACGTCGGACTTTTAACACCTGAAGATGTGCTGGAAAAAGCGATTTCATTTGCAAAAGATAACGATATTCCGGTGAATTCTCTGGAAGGTTTTGTCCGCCAGATTTTGGGTTGGCGTGAATTTGTTCGCGGAGTTTATGTGTATCAAGGAACGTATCAACGAAATAAAAATTACTGGAAACACAACAAAAAACTTCCGAAATCTTTTTACACCGCCAAAACAGGAATCCGCCCGATTGACAGTTCGCTTCAGAAAATACTGAAAACCGGTTATGCGCATCACATCGAAAGACTGATGATTTTTGCCAACTTTATGAATCTTGCTCAGTTCAATCCGGATGAGGTCTATCAATGGTTTATGGAAATGTTCATCGATTCCTATGATTGGGTAATGGTTCCGAATGTGTATGGAATGAGCAGTTTTTCGGACGGCGGAAAAATGAGCACGAAACCGTACATCAGCGGAAGCAATTACATCAAAAAAATGAGCGACTATCCCGATGGAGAATGGAATGAAAAGTGGGACGCACTTTTTTGGAACTTTATTAATGACAATAAAGAATTTTTTGCTAAAAATCCAAGATTGGGAATGATGCTGAGAACACTGGAGAAAATGCCGGAAGAAAAGCGAAAACAGCATTTTAAAACAGCGAGGGAAGTTATTGGAAGTTTAAAATAAAGTTGAGTTGGTTTTGACGCAAAGTCCGCAAAGATTTTTCTTTAAAATTTTGAAAATATTTTTTGTTCGCAAAGGCGTTTGACTTCGTCGAATCTTCGATTTCACTCAGCAAAGCAAAAAAAATAGAATATTGAATTTTTGTCTTTACATTAAATTTAAAAAAAATGAATAGAAATCTCAACATACAACAAATCGACAGAATCATCGAAATGGCGTGGGAAGACCGAACGCCGTTTGAAGCCATACAATTTCAGTTTGGAATCAGCGAATCGGAAGTGATTGAACTGATGCGTTCGGAACTGAAAGAATCGAGTTTTAAACTTTGGAGAAAAAGAGTGAATTCGGGAGTGAGCCAGAAACATCTGAAGAAAAGAAGCGAAGAAATCAACCGCTTTAAATGCAGCAGACAGAGAGTTATCAGCAATAATAAAATTTCTAAAAGATAAATTGAATATGAAAAATATCGTCATCATCGGTTGCGGAAAAGGAATTGGACTGGCAACGGCAAAAATCCTTTCAGAACAAAAGAGAATTATTGGAATTTCCAGAACAGAAAATCCAGAATTGAATCATCCGAATATTGAATTCCACACAATGGACATTCTTTCGGGAAATTTAGATGAAATCAACTTTCCTGAAGTTGTGGACGGATTGGTTTATGCGCCGGGAAGTATTAATCTGAAACCGTTTAACCGACTTTCTGTGGATGATTTTAAAAATGATTTTGAGATCAATGTTTTGGGAGCGGTAAAAATTATTCAGAAACTGTTGCCGAATCTTAAAAAATCAGATTCAGCTTCTGTGGTGCTTTTCAGTTCCGTGGCGGCAAAACTGGGAATGCCTTTTCACGCTTCAATTGCAGCGAGCAAAAACGCAGTGGAAGGTTTTACAAAAAGTTTGGCGGCAGAATTTTCGGCACAAAAAATCAGAGTGAATGCAATTGCGCCTTCTTTAACGGACACGAATCTGGCATCACAACTTTTAGCAACACCCGAGAAAAGGGAAGCCTCTGCGAAAAGACATCCTTTGCAAAGAGTAGGAACCGCGGAAGAAATTGCAGAAATGGCGGCTTTCCTTGTTTCGGATAATTCATCGTGGATTACGGGACAGATTTTTGGAATTGATGGTGGAATGGGAAGTGTAAAACTATAAAAAAGAAAAAATATTTATATTAAATTTGTACTATGAATACTGACTTTTTCATTGATCTGCTTCATCAGGTTAAAGAATTTGAAAATTCCGATGCTTACAGACCTCACTCCACCGTTGAGGATTTCAGGTTATGGCTGAATGATAAAAAATACAGAAAAGAAAGTCCGACCAAGCTTTTTAAGAAAGAACAGCACCAGGTTTCGTTTACGGAAAATGAAATCTGCAAACAGGTTTTGCTTTTGGGACGATATTCTAAACAACTCATTCGAAAGGGTTTAAATGATTTTCCAGAACTTGCCAATGAAGAATTTACCTATCTCTACCGACTAAAAGATGAGCCTAATCTTACTAAAATTCAGCTTATTGAAAGAAACGGACACGAAAAACAAACGGGTACGCAGATTATCAAACGTCTGCTTGAATATGGTTTGATTGAAGAAAAAAATGACAACGAAGATAAGAGAAGCAAACGTTTGAACATCACCGAAAAAGGCGAAGATTATTTCCACCGCTCCGTTGAAAAAGTGAATATGACTTCCAGAATTCTTGCCGGAAAACTTGAAAATAAAGAGAAGACCGAGCTTTTAGAATTACTCAGAAAATTAAACGATTTTCATTCTCATGTCTATACAGAATACAAAAACGAAAATATTTCTAAAATTAATGAAATAATCAAATAAATTTTAAAATTAAAAGCCGTTATTTATATTTAAACAACGGCTTTTTTTATCTGACTAATCAATTATTTTAAAGTAGATTTTGCTTTTTCAGCTTCCATCAAATGATGCTCTAAGGTAGAAACCTTATTACCTGCAAATGTTTTAAGAGAAGATTCAGTTCCTTCAGCAGCTTGCTTTTTGAATTCAGCAATATCTTTTTTATGATCTGTAACCATCATGTCGGCATACATTTTATCAAATTCCGCTCCTTTTTTCATTTTCAGTTCATCATATTTTTTTTGATGTTCTGCTTTCATTGACGTAGGCAATGTGTAATTGTTTGCTTCAGCCCACTTTTTAAGCTCTTCATTAGCTGCACTGTGATCTTTTACCATCATTGCCCCTAAAGATTTTGCAGTTTCGCTGGTTGCATTAGTTTCAGTTAATTTTCCCATCATTACTTCCATCATTCCTCCGCTTGCTGCTGCATCTGCAAACATTTTGTCCTGCGAGCTAAGCATTGAGTTTTCTGTTCCCATTGTACCTGCAGTTGTAGCCGAGTCATCCAGCGTTGTCATAGAATCAGAATTTGTCATCATCATGGTATCAGAAGAATTGTCTGCAGTGGTTGTTTCTTTTTTGTTACATGAAACCATAGCTGCAACAGCCAGAACTGTAAGAATTGAATTTTTCATAATATTTTATTTGGTTGATTAATGTAATTTGTTTTGTGTTTTACTAACAATTTTGCTGCCAAATTATCAGAATTTTAAAAATAATCAATTATTTTAATAATATCTATCCCTGAAAATATCCTGAAATAAATTATTCAAATCCAATTTTTCATTACTGAAAATTAAAATTTAAAGCAATAATTAGTACCTATGTATTAAAATGATCCTATTGCAATCTTCTTTGGTCTTATTATTGAAGCGGTCATTATACACTACTCACATTTTATTTTACTTATGAAAAACCACATCGTTATACTTGGAGGAGGTTTTGCCGGAATTAATTTGATAAAAAATATTGCTGATAATAAGAATTTCACAATAACTCTGGTTGACAGAAATAATTACCACTTTTTTCCTCCTCTTATTTACCAGGTTGCTACAGCCTTTATAGAGCCTTCACACATCAGCTATCCTTTCAGAAAGCTTTTTGCAGACTATGAAAATTTTAATTTTCACATGGGAAGTCTTAAAAAAATTAATTCTGAAACCAAAACTATTGAGACCGACAATGGCAGTATATCTTATGATTATCTGGTAATCTGTATGGGAACCGAAACCAATTTTTTTGGTATGGAAAATGTAAAAAAATGCGCTCTTCCGATGAAAACTATCCATGAAGCGTTATATCTTAGAAATCATATTTTGCTAACTTTAGAAGAGGCATCCAGAAACAAAGATCCAGAAAAAGCAGAACGTCTGCAGAATATTGTAATTGCAGGAGGCGGACCAACAGGCGTTGAACTTGCCGGAATGATCGCAGAGATGGGATCTTATATTGCTGAAAAAGAATATCCGGAGATTCCGCTTAATCTTTCTCACCTTTACCTTGTGGATGCACTCCCTACTCTATTATCTCCTATGAGTGATGAGGCACAAAAATCAGCTTATGAAAATCTAAAAAGACTTGGCGTAAACATCCTTCTGAATGTCTCGGTGAAAGACTATATTGACGGAAATGTCATCTTATCTGACGGAAAGAAAATCCAGACAGAAAGCCTGATCTGGACTTCCGGAGTTATAGGAAAAGAAGTTCCGGGGATTCCTGAAGATGTTTTAGGAAAAGGAAGAAGAATCCTGGTTGATGAGTACAACCGTGTTGCCGGTTTTGAAAATATTTTTGCATTAGGCGATATTTGCCTGCAGCTTAATGATAAAGAATATCCAAAAGGTCATCCTCAAGTTGCCCAAGTTGCTATTCAGCAGGCGAAACTGGCTGCTAAAAATATTCAGAAACATAGAAAAAGAGAGGCTATGCAGCCATTTATTTACAAGAATAAAGGAAGTATGGCTATTATCTCTAAATTTAAAGCAGTAGTAGATCTCCCGGCTTTTTCCTACACGGGATTTTTTGCCTGGCTTACCTGGCTTTTTATCCATATAATTCCGCTGACCGGTTTCAGAACTAAAATAAGACTGGCTACAGAATGGTTCAGATTGTTTATTACCAATAATCCTTCTATCAGAATGATCATGCAGCCCGGAAAGAACAGTAAATCATAAATTATCACTTAAAATAAATATATTATGCTTAAGAAATTAATCGCAGGACTGGGAGGAGCGATCGCCCTCAACATCCTGCATGAAGTCATCAGAAAGAATTTTGAAGACGTTCCGCACATTAATGAAATTGGAGAAGAAGCATTGCAAAAAGCTGCTGAAGCCAATGATATACAATTATCTGATCCTGATACTATCTACGCAGCTACGTTAGCTGGTGACGTTATCAGCAATGCAGTTTATTATGCAGGAACGGCAACCAATCATGAAGTTCTCAGCGGTATTGCAGCAGGCGTCGGTGCTATAATGCTTCCCGAAAAATTAGGATTAGACGATACACCTGTAGCCGAAAACAACAAGAAAAAGCTAATGACCATAGGATATTACACATTTGGAGCAATAGTTACCAAATTGATATACAACAGAATAAAATAATTACAAGGCAAAGGAACTTTTAGGATTCCATTACCCAAATACTTACAGATTTGGGGTTTACCATGAAGGTTCCTTTGCCATTTTCATCACACTCAACAGTTTCGGGTCTGTAACCTAAAAAATCAACAAATTTACTTTTGCCGAAACAGCTTCCAAGGGTAATTGCTTTTCGATCAACATTACCATTAGAAATAATAACCAGACAGGATAAAGAGATATCACTCCCCTTTCTAAGCCATGCGATACAGTTGGGATGATCAAAATAATTGATCTGGTTGCCCGGAGCAAATCTCTTTCTGGCTTCAAGTAATTTCGGAAGAATTTCAACTTTGTTTAATGTTATTCTCTGAATTGCGCCATCTTTAGCATCACAATATTCAGCTCCATAAAAATCTGCATAAAAAACACACGGATATGCCTTTTCCATAAGTAATATTATCGCATAAGCTAAAGGTTTAAACCATTCATTAACCGAAGATTCTAATCCCTGCAAAGGCTGTGTATCATGATTTTCAACAAATGATACAGAAATCCGGGCATGCTCTTCTAAAAAGCTGTTTTTTAAAATTGTTCGCAGGTCATATTTACTGTATTTTTTTGAAGCTTCATGAAAATTGTAATGAAGAGGCACATCAAACAATGAAATCTGATGATTAATCTTTTCCGAAAAAGCAGACATCATATCAGGCTTATCTTTCCAGTACTCACCTACTATAAAACAATCTTCATTAATTTCATTCTTAATAAAATCAATAAGTTGTATAAGGAAATCTGACGAAATATGCTTAAGCGCATCCAGCCTTATACCATCTGCTTTGGTAAGATCCAAATACCATTTTAACCAGTTTTTTACTTGCTTTGCTACTTCAGGGTTTCGATATTCAACATCTGCACCCATGAGATAGTCATAGTTTCCGAACTGGTGACTTGCAGAATCATCCCATTCGGTGCCGGAATTATTGTGGATCTTAAAAATTCCTTTTTTTTCTTCTCCGTTTACTTTAATAATATCAATTCCGCTAAAACATTGATAATCCCATACAAAATCAGAATACATTCCGTTTCTGCCTGGAAAATTGAAATATGTCTTAGTTTCTACCTGAAAAGGATTTCCTATTTTCTGAGTCCGGTTTTCAGCATCAACTTCATGCACAGTTACGCTTTCAGTTTTATCACCGCCCATTTTATGATTTAACACCACATCGGCATATACCTGAATGTTGCACTCGTGTGCTTTCTGAATAGCATTAAGATATTCCTGCTTAGTTCCGTATCTTGTTCTCACCGTTCCTTTCTGGAAAAATTCCCCCAAATCATAATGATCGTAAACATCATAACCCCTTCCCTCCGTACCAAGAAAACACTTTGTTGCAGGCGGCAGCCAAACAGCCGTTATTCCTAATTCATTCAGATATGATGCCTTTTCTGCAAATTCATTCCAGAGATCGCCCTCATGATACCAGTGAAAAAACTGAAAAATAACTCCGTTAATCATGGTTACAGATTTTTAGCCATTTACAATAATTCCGCCGTTCGGATGCAAAACCTGACCTGTCATTTGTACGGATCCGTCACTAACCAGAAATAAGTAGCTGTGAGCAATTTCTTCTGTAGAAGCATTTCTCTGCAAAGGCGGTTGGCTTTGATCTTCTTCCTCTTCTCCGAAAGTTTTTTTTGTAAGCGGTGTTGCTACCGGACCGGGAGCTACAGCATTTACTCTTATTCCCAATGGTTTTGCCTGTAAAGCAAGTGAACGGGTAAATGAAACTATTGCTCCTTTTGTCGCAGAATAATCCAGTAATTCTGCGTGTCCCTGATACGCTACGGCTGATGTTGTATTGATAATACATCCGCCCTCCTTCAAGTGTGGAAAAACAGCTTTTGTAAGCAATATCATCCCGATAATATTTGAATTGAAAGTTTTGCGGATGTCGTCTTCTTTTAGATTGACAATATTATCTGAAGGAATCTGTGTTCCTGCATTATTAATCAAAATATCAATCTGTCCCCATTCATCCATTATTTTCTGCACAGATTGCTCGCAGAAACTGCTGTCACCGACGTCTCCCTTCATCATCATGCATTTGTTACCGGATGCAACAATTTCTTCCTCAGTAGATTTTGCTTCATCATCTCCATCATAGTACATAATGGCAACATTGGCTCCATGTTCGGCAAAAAGAAGAGCAATGGCTTTTCCTATTCCGCTGTTGCCACCGGTAATAAGTGCAGTTTTGTCTTTTAAAGTTAAATTTTCCATAGTATTATCAAATTGTTGTGAAAGATGTTTTTCCAATTGTATTTTAAAGCAGCCTAAAATATATTCTGCATAACAAATCTGCGCATTCTGAGACTGTGTACGCGGATGCAGGTCTAATCTTTTGCTGTAAACAATTTTGCCTTTATGACTAAAACTAAAGTAGGCAAAAAGTTTAAAATCTGATTCGTCTACAGGAGTAGCATAACCTGTTACTGATATTCCCCAGTCGGTTTGGAAAGATTTTGCAACATTCAGTGCCATTACTTCAGAGATATTTTCTGATACACAATCGCATTTCTCGCCTTCTTTCCTGCTGATCTGTAGAAATTTTACTTTTTCATCAAGGGTATAAGTGGTAATTCCGCCCCAATAAAATTTTGAGGCATCTTTCATCTGAGAAAGACAAAACTGAAGATAACCAGAGGTAACACTTTCTGCAACAGCTACAGTTTCATCAATATCTGCTAACAACTGTCCGATTTCGGAAAGAAGATTTTTTTCAAGTTCCATAAAATATAAGAATTAAGCAGGAAATATATTCCTTAGATTGAATCACTTCTCAATTGAAAACGGCATATCCATTTATAAGGCTGTCCAGAATAAACTTCCATATTAATAGTTCGTACAATGATTGTGATTGAGTTGATTTTAATCGAAATTACATAATTTAAATTTATTCTCTTTATGCTTACAATCACAGCGGTTTATTTTTTCTTTTAAAAGATTCTCACATAAATTATTATGACTGAAATCATAAACCACAGACTATCAAATAATTATTGTTTTCACTAAGATAATGTGGTCTTATAATTGTATTAGGCTTTACAGATTTTATTATTTCACACCAAACAATCCAATTACAAATGTCTTTAAATGAAAACTCAGAAATACGCGGTGGACAAGGTCAGGTCTTAGATCCGGAAACTTATCGGGACGCCATTGGAACTATGGAACAGTCCGGAAAAAGAAAATGGGTTTTTCCTAAAAAACCTAAAGGTAAATACACCAATTACAGAACCATTGTTGCCTATATTCTTCTTGCCATCTATTTAATTATTCCATTTATCAGAATCGGCGGAAATCCTTTTCTGATGCTGAACGTGATAGATCGTGAATTCTTTATCTTAGGACAGCCGTTTTATCCCCAGGATTTTTTCCTTCTTACTTTGGGAGCTATTGTCGGATTAGTTTGTATTATTTTATTTACCATCGCTTTCGGAAGAATATTCTGCGGATGGATTTGTCCGCAGACCATCTTTCTGGAAAGTGTTTTCAGAAAAATTGAATTTGCTATTGAAGGAGACAGAAACAGACAAATGAAACTCGACCGGCAGGAATGGAACAGTGAGAAAATCTGGAAAAGATCACTAAAATGGACCATCTTTTTTATTCTGTCTTTAATCTTTACGCATTTTATGATGATGACGATTGTTGGATACGAAAAAGTATTTCAGACTATTGCAGAAGGACCTTTGGCACATCCTACCAATTTTATTGTTATCATGCTTTTTACTCTGGCTTTTTATTTTGTTTTTGCGTGGTTCAGAGAGCAGGTCTGTACATTGGTATGTCCTTACGGAAGATTGCAGGGAGTTTTGATAGATAAAGAAACCATCAATGTATTTTATGATTACAAAAGAGGTGAAAACAGAGCAAAATGGAGAAAAGGCGAAGATCGTGAAGCTGCCGGAAAAGGAGACTGTATAGATTGTTTTCAGTGTGTAGTAGTATGTCCTACGGGTATTGATATCCGTGACGGACAACAGCTTGAATGTGTAAACTGTACTGCCTGTATAGATGCTTGTGATGAGGTAATGGTAAAAGTGGGTCTGCCGAAAGGTCTTATCAGATATGCTTCAGAAAAAGAAATTGAAACCAGAAAACCAACCAGATTTACCGGAAGAATGAAGATTTTTGTTGTTCTGCTGGTTGGATTACAGCTTCTATTGGGCTTTTTACTTTACAGCAGAGGAGACCTTGAAGCCAAATTCATAAAACCTGCGGGAAGTACCTTTTTTGTAAGAGACGGCATGATTACCAACTCATACAATTATACTTTTCTGAATAAATCGAATGACAAGAAAATTCTGACAGTCAAAGTTATTTCGCCGGAACATGGCAGAATCAGCTTCACGCAATCAGAAAAAATTACAGTAGAAAGAGACAAAATAGCCAAAGGGACAATTACAATCTCATTCCCTGAGAATGAGATGAAATTATCCAAACAAAATATAGAAATTGGTGTTTACGACCTTAAAGGAAATCTGGTAGATTCTTATGAAACGTATTTTGAAGGTCCGTTTAGGCTGCAATTTAAATGAAAATGAAGCTGTGTTTTTTTATCAAAAATCAACAAGACCGTTGCTCAGACATTTCCATTGTATCTTTGAAAAACCAAGCATTCCTCCGATAGCGACCAAAAGGTTTCTTAAACTGTTAAAAAAACCGGAATTGAAATTAGGCGATTCATTTCTGCCATAAATACCGGCTTTTATAAAGGTTGTATGTTTTGAAACAACAAAAGTAGAAGTTGCCGCATTAGAATAAAAATGGGCAACTTTTCTGCTTCCTGATTTTGCAGGATCATGACAGGGTCTGCATTGCATTAATACAAAATCTTCAGATTCTTTATCCAACATTACGATCTGAACCCAATCGAATGATCTGCCTTCACTTCCGCCAGGTCCGGGAATATCAATTCTGATGTAATCTCCAATTTCGGGAATCCGTTCTGTACTGATTCCCGCAGAATCGAAAAGTTTAAAATCTGTAGTGCTTTCCGGACAATATTTCCGCCAGTTATTAATTGCAAAAAAACGTTGTTTCAGAATATTAAACTGAAAATCAATATCTTCATGTTTTTCAATATTTTTTACACTTTCAGTATCATGGTAGCTTCCCTTATAATGTTTGGGAACTCCGGGGATGTTCTTAGGTTTCATGGTTTTATTATAAATAATTCAGTAATATATTTAATTATTTAAAAGAATTCAGATATGCTCAATACTTACTTATCATCCAGCATTATTCTCTGCAAATCCTGGGTAGAGGGCGCAGTAAGAAGTCTTCCGTTTACAGAGAATCTGGAGCCGTGACAAGGGCAGTCCCAGCTTATTTCTGCGGAATTCCACCGTACTTCACAGCGGGTATGAGGACAGGTACTTTTGAGTACATGAATCTTGTCAGAAGATTCTTTGTAAACGGCATAAGATTCACCTTCATACTTCACTACTTTAGCTTCACCATCTTTTATTTCCGCAAGACTGTCGATTTTTGTCATAAAGAGCTTATCTTTAATAAAATCAAATGCTGATGTTGCATTTTCTTTTACAAAATCACTAAAGCCTGAAACAGGTCTCACTCTTCCCGGACCAAAAAGCTTTTCATATTTATTTTCTTTTCTGATAATTAAATCACCAATAACCTGCGAACTGATGGTTCCGAAAATCATTCCGTTACCCATAAAACCTGTTGCCGTAAAAACATTTCCGCTGCTTCCGGGCAGTTTTCCTATGAAAGGCAAGCCGTCTACCGATTCGTAATACTGACTTGACCAACTGTATGCCGCTGCTCCTACATCAAAATATTTTCTAACATAGTTTTCCAGGTTTGAAAAACAGACTCCCGTATCCTCATGCCCTGTTTTGTGATCCTCACCACCTGCAATGAGAAGTTTTTGTCCATTGATAATATGGGTTCGGTAATAATGATAAGGATCTTCCAGATCATAAATCAGATCGTCAGAATACTTATTATCTTTAATTTCGAAAGCTATTGCATAACTTCTGTAAGGAGCCGTCATCATATTAAGAATATTGACTCCGGGCGGCGTATGAGTGGCGTAAACAAGATTCTCTGTCTTAAATTCGCCTTGAGAAGTTTTCACAGTAATCGTGGAATCTTCTTCAAGATGACTTATACAGATACAATCTTCTAAAACAGTACCGCCTGAAGAAATAAACGCTTCTGCTAGTTTTTTGATATATTTCACCGGATGAAACTGAGCCTGATCAGGAACCATAGCAACACTTACAAACGGAACAGGAAACGAAATCCCCTTACAAAATTCCATATTTACGTCTACTTTTTTTGAGCCTTCTACCATTTTCTCCAGCTTTTTATTCTGTGCATCATTCAAAGCAAAAACATATCCCGATTTTGTCTCAAAATCACAATCAATCTCATGTGTCGTAATATTATTCTGAATAATTGCAATGGCATCCTTCCCAACCTCAGCCAGCAGCTTAGCCTGATCTTCACCGTATTTGCTGATTGCTTCATCAAAAGTAGTATCAAAAAAAGTATTGAGATGAGCGGTTGTTCCGCCTGTTGTACCAAATCCGATATTTGAAGCTTCTACAAGAAGGCATTTTTTACCTAGCTTCTGAAGATGCAGTGCAGTCGAAATCCCTGTAATTCCGCCACCTGCAATAATAACGTCAAATTTAATATGATCTGAATTTACTTTCACAGAAGAAAATCTTTTTATTTCTTCCTGCCAAGCACTTTTTCTTGCTCCGTCTCTAAACATTTTGTCTGATTTTATTTATTGTAAAAAAACTGTTATTTCTCATCTGCAGGTTTCTGCATTTCGCTCATGCGGTGAGCTGCCATACTGTCTGGAGAGATGTTAGACATCGCCACAGTAAGCTTATTTTTCATTCCTGAAATAATTTTATCATCGCCATTCATTAAAGCTTTGAACCCATCTTCTGCCACTTCTTCTGGTGAAGAAAGATTATCTCTGTCTTCGAGAATTTTGCTTCGGTTCATATCAGCTTTATTAAAGAAATCTGTATCTGTAGGTCCCGGTAAAAGAGCTGTCACAGAAATTCCTGTATCTTTAAGCTCTTCGCGGATAGCTTCAGACCATGAAAGAATAAACGCTTTTGTCCCGTGATATACTGAGTGCCATGGTCCGGGAGCCTTGCTGGCAATAGATGCAAGATTCAGTATTTTACCAGATTTTTGCGGAAGGCGGTCTTTTAAAAATGATTTGGTGAGAATAATAACTGATGAAATATTGAGATTTACGATATCTGTTTCCCTATTGATGTCTGTATCCTGAAACTTTCCGTAAGCTCCCTGACCGGCATCATTAACTAATATTTCCGGACTCACATTTAATTTCTTCAGATCTTCGTAAATAGAATCTGCCTCGTCACTGTTGAATAGATCTTTGACCAATGGAATTACCTCAACCCCTAACTTTTTGAATTCGTTAGCTTTATCTTCCAGAGTTTCTTTTTTCCTTCCAATAATGATCAGGTTAAAGCCTTCTTTGGCAAATAACTTCGCAAGTTCGTATCCTATACCACTTGTAGCTCCGGTAATCAGAGCATATTTTTTTTGTTGATCCATAAATTCATAGTATTAAAAAATAAAGCCATACGAAATCATTGACCGTATGGCTGAATAAAGTGGGACTTAATCTTCCTGTTCTGCCTCAAAGTTGATATACGTTTCTGCAATTTCAGTAAGATCATAGTCTGTATCTTCTTCTTCCTGAAGCGTTTTTTCCAGGAGATCTGCTGCTTTATCGTGACCCATCGTAATGGCAAGCTGTACAAGACCGCCATAAGTAGCAATTTCGTAATGTTCAACTTTCTGTGCAGCTATAATAAGAGCTGCATCTCTTGTCATACTTCCTTCCTGAGTCGATTTGATTACTTCCTCCCCTTCTTTAATGATCCCTTCGATAGCATCACATTTTTTCTTCTCTGGTTTTTCATCAATAGATTTGAAAACTTTTTCCAATCGGCTGATGTGTTTTTTAGTCTGAAGCTGATGATCCTCAAATGCATCTTTCAGTTCTTCTGTTGTTGCAGCTTCCTGCATTTTTCCCAATGCAGAAACTATTGCTTCCTCTGCATAATAAATATCTTTTAAAGCATCTACAAAGAATTTATGCAATGGTGCGTTTTTCATTTCATCTTTTTCTACTGTTGCATTATCTACTTTCATTGTAGAAGAATCTTTTTCTGCTGTTTTGCTTTGTATATCTGGTGTATCAGTGGTCTGAGCAGCTGTACTGTTTGTTTTAGTTGCCATATTATTATAAATTTTAAGATTAATTAATGAAAGACTGCCCTTTCTTATTAAAAAGGCAGTCTGGGTTATAAATTATGAATCTCTTCTTCCTCCAAAACCAGATCTTCCTGATCCTGAATTTGAACTTCTGCCTCCACCATGAGAAGCCTGACCTCCCATACGTGCGATTCTTGTACGTTCAGATTTGCTCATTGATGCAAATCCCTGTCTTCCTGAACCTGAATTGGAACCTCTTCCAGAGTTACCTGAATTTCCAGATCTACCTGAATTGGAACCTCTTCCAGAACTACCAGAGTTGCCACTATTTGATCTGCCTCTTGCTGATCCTGATCTAGAACCTGAGTTTCCTCCTCTAGAACTGCTTCCTGAGTTGCTGCTGTTAGATCTTCCAGAACCTGAATTTGAACCTCTACCTCCACCGTGAGAAGCTTCGCCTCCCATACGTGCGATTCTGGTACGTTCAGATTTGCTCATAGATGCAAATCCCTGTCTTCCTGAACCTGAATTGGAACCTCTACCTGAATTCCCTGAATTTCCAGATCTTCCTGAATTGGAACCCCTTCCTGAATTTGAACCTCGTCCTGAGTTGCCGGAGCTGCCGCTATTTGATCTTCCTCTTCCAGATCCTGATCCAGAACCTGAATTTCCGCCTCTGGAGCCTCTTCCACCTGAAGTAAATCTGCCCTGACTGTCTCTGTTTGGATTTCTGTTTCCTGAACGTCCAGATCTTCCACGACCTCCACCATTATCATCATCGTCGTCATCATAGTCTTCGTCGTCATAATCATCGTCGTCATAGTCTTCGTCATCATCATAATCATCGTCGTCATCATAATTATCGTAATCTTCATAATCGTCGTCATCATTGTCATCATCATAATAATCCTCATAATCTGAGAAATCATCATCATAATCTTCATCTTCCGATGCATCGGTAAAACCGTGATCATAACCTAGTTGATAAACTTCTTCCAGTGTTGATCTGTCATTTTGCGAAGATCTGTTACCTGAATTGCTTCTGTTTGAATTTCTGTTGTTCATAACTGAATTTTTTAAATATTAAATATTGAGTGATTTCAAAAACCCTTGACTAGTATTCGGATTTCTGTTTTTTTTAAGCATTAGTTGACAGCCTTAAACGTATTCTCGTTCAGGATGATCAATGATATAATGAAAGCATACGATGAAAGATTATTGACATTCAATCAAAAATCTTTAAAATATACCGTGAAAATTATGGTAATTACCCTGTTGAATTTTGGGTAGAAAATTGGGACTTCTCTAATAGGTCTGCAATTTTTTGTAATAAAAATGCAGAAAGCAAATATGCTGTAGCATTACTTGTTTTCATAATATATCTGGTTTGGTATACCAAATCTACGAGAATATACTTACCATTATTTATGATCAAAGTCATATATTAAAGTTTTTTGATAATTTTAACATTTTTAGCTTTTATTAACTTAACGCTACAATAAAGTACTGATTTTCAACATAAAAAACCATAACCTATTTCTAAAAATTATTAATTTGAAACAAATAATGTGTATTAGTCTGATCATAAAAAAGAAATTCTGAAGATTCCTAAATATGACTTTCTCTTACAAAAAATTTAAGCTGTAGTAAAGATTAATTTACACAAAAGAAATTAAAAGTTTATAGATTCTAGAATAACTTCCGCAATACGTGTTAAGCATTTCAAATAAAATAATCCGTCCTGTATCGTTTTACAAGACGGATTATTTCGAGGATAACCTCAATTAATGTAATTGTAATTTAAATCTTTCTTTAGGTTAAAGAAAAAATTAATGAAAATTATAGCATAATCTGTACACTTCTGTAAAATAAAGTTCACTATCCGAAACCTGATTTTTATTCATTAAAATTTCGTCAGACACAGGAAATGAATAGACCTGTATTTTATTGACAGGTTTTGGCGACCGTGTGCACTTACAGTATTTTTTATCGTTTATTTTATGGTTTGATAAGCTCAATGTTTTTACTACTGTGTCTTCAAGCAGCAGAGTCTTTTCGAAAGTCTCCTTATTTAATGTAAACCACGGTTCCCCATGATAGAAAAAATGATCAGTAACTTCAGGATCATTAACCTGGCTAAAATCAGCAGGTGCCGATGAATGATAGCCTCCGCACTGCAGGCAGAATGCTACCTTAATGTTGATTTGTTCCATAAATAATATTTGCTTGGCTATTATATTACAGAATGTATGCCATATAAATGCTTTTAGTAAAAACAAATGCCTGTTACGGTAAACATAAATCAGTTATAAGCTTATCTGCAGGTAAATAAAATCTGATAACCACCAGATTGCGTAATTTTTTCTGTAAAAGATATTCCTTTATTATTTTTAGAATAATGCAGAAGCTTTATCTGATCTGTAAGACTTTTTTCTCCTTGAAAAACATATTCTGAATCCGACAGTTGTTTTCTAAAGTCCCTCATATCTGTCTTTTTTCCGGAAACTGCACTCACTATATTTTTACACGTTTTATCTTTTACAGCAATTACTGTCAGAACAATGAGCTTTTCTGTATCTTCAGAACTGTTGCTGTAGACTCTGTACTTTGTCTCTTCAGGATCGTATTCTCTGGTGTACTGATGATTCCTCATCAATTCATCAAGCAAAACAAGTTCATTTTCTGCGGCATCTTCCAGAATTTTTATACTAAGCTGTTGGCAGAAGCAAAAATTTATACACAAAAACGAAAGAACGAGAATATAGGTTTTAATCATTATACCGGTTTATAATGTTGTCCGCTTCACCATTACAAAAAAGAACACAACATATTTTTTGTAAAACTATCAATATAACCGTTGTTTATATTATGACCCAAAGCATATCTCATCAGTAGTGGTAAATTTCTTATGATCGCTGTCATAAGATCTATAGAAGATATTGATTACATTTGGAATACCAAATCCTCTATATTGTATCGCTGTGACTGTAAGGCATGCATCATCAATATCACGCGATTAAATATCAGACATAAAAACAATAAATATTTACCTATGAAAAAGTTATTATCAGCAATGATCATTATTTCCTTCGCTGCTTCATGTACAAAATCTGAAACTCAGTATATTGATAAGGAAAATAAAAAACAATCGGTTAACAATCCTCAAAGTGATAGCATTCGTACCTTACAGGAAGTTTCTGATACTGCACAAATCAATCAAGATCGAAGTCATAAAAATTAAAACTATTATGTTTTTTCTGTTTAATTACAGCTTTTAATTTTGCGTGAAATTATTCTGAAACTATCTGTAATTCTGTAATATACACAAAGGCACTTCGACTATGCTCAGTATAAACTTTAACTTGTCAAAGTAATACCATTTTTGTCTTTTTTCAATAAACGAAGTGACTTTGTATAGCTTAACGACTTTCAATAAGTAAAAAAATCTTCTGTTTTTCTTTGAGATAAATTAATAATGATACTATAAATCAATTATTTAAATTTATTTCTTATCCCGAACTGGTTTTTTTTATATAAATGCAGATCAAAATATCAGGAAACAAAGACTGTATTTTATCCTGATTATTAGCTTATTATACAACTAACAAATCACAACAATCTTATGAAGAAAAATCTTAATCTTACGCTCAAAATATGGCGGCAGAAAAATTCTAAAACAAAAGGAAAATTTCAGATATATCAAGTCTCTGATATCTCAACAGATGCTTCTTTTCTTGAGATGCTTGACATTTTAAATGAACAACTGATTACCAGAAATGAAGAGCCGATAGCTTTTGATCACGACTGCAGAGAAGGTATTTGTGGGACATGCTCATTGTATATCAACGGAAGAGCACACGGACCTGATACAGGGATTACCACCTGTCAATTGCACATGAGAATGTTTAAAGATGGTGAAACTATCGTAATTGAACCTTGGAGAAGTGCGGCATTCCCCATCATCAAAGATCTTATCACAGACAGAAGTTCGTTTGACAGAATTATGGCTGCAGGAGGATTTATATCTGTAAATACTTCCGGAAATACTTTAGATGCCAATGCTATTGCTGTTCCTAAGGAAGATGCAGACAAAGCCATGGATGCTGCCGCATGCATCAGTTGCGGAGCCTGTGTTGCCTGCTGTCCAAATGGTGCTGCAATGCTTTTTGTAGGGGCAAAAGTTTCTCATTTTGCTCTCCTTCCACAAGGCAGAACCGAAGCTAAAAGACGGGTTTTGAATATGGTAAAAGCGATGGATGATGAAGGTTTCGGAAACTGTTCTGTAATCGGAGCCTGCGAAGTTGAATGCCCAAAACATATTTCGCTTGATAATATTGCAAGACTCAACAGAGAATATATGAATGCGTGGATGAGCAAAGAGCCATAAATCAATCAGGTGTTTTTATATTAAACCATGAAATTAGATTTTGGTTTTGCTGGAGATCATTCTAAGTTTTATTTAAAAAAATACCCCTTCGGAAAGAGGTAAGTTTTCGTTTCATTAAAATCAGTATAATGGCAACTGTGCTTTTTCATAAACAAGACCTTGTTCCTGAATCTCACGCCAGAATTCTTGAGGGATTTCTTTTTTCCATGCACTGATATTATCGGAAACCTGATCGGGTTTGCTTGCACCGGGAATGATAGAAACGAATTCATCGGCTGCGAGCACAAACTGTAGAGCTGCATCTACAATATCAATATTATATTTAGAAGCTATTGCTGCTATTTTGTCTCTTTTTTCGGTCATCCCTTTAGGAATAACCTCTTTATAATTATAACGGTTTCTGCCATTGATGAATCCTGAATTGTATCCTGCTCCCGAAACAAGTTTGATCCCAGCTTTTTTTACTGCCGGAAGTAATCTGTCAACAGCGTCCTCATGTTCCAGAATAGAGTATTGAGTTGCTGAAAGGCAGATATCGGGATCCGCAAATTCCAGACAATCTAAAATTGGTTCTATTTTATTAACGCCCATTCCCCAAGCTTTTATTATCCCTTCATTGCGCAATTCAGATAAGACTTTGAAAGCTCCTTTTTTTGCCTGATCCATAAAGTACGGATACCTATCACCTACCTGATCCTCGGACAGATCGTGAATATAAACAATATCAATATAGCCAAGACCTGTTCTCTGCAAACTGTCAGCTATGGATCTTTTAATTGCGTCTGCTGTATAATTGTGCTCAAAATCAAAATTAAGCGGATCCTGCCACATGGTTTCAGGAACTTCAGAAGAAGGCACTTCTGTGAAAAGCCTTCCTACTTTTGTTGAAAAAACAAAATCTTCCCTGTTTTTTTCCTTTAAAAAATCACCAAACCTTCTCTCACTCTTAGTAAGACCGTACCATGGGGAGGTATCATAATATCTTATTCCTTCATCCCAGGCTTTTTCCAAAATTTCGTGTGACTGCTCATCTGTCAATTTTTCAAAAGCCGTTCCGATCGCAACGCCTCCCAAACCCAGTTCATGTTCTTTTCTTAAAATACTGTTACTCATATTATATATTTTGTGATGCTGAAACAGTACAAACTTCATGCAGAGTTTTTAAACTGATGTTTTACTTCAGATAATAAAAAATCGCCAGCGTAAAGACCGGCGATTTGTAATATGTGTTCAGTTTCAGATCAATTATCCTAAAAAATCCTGCAGAGAAACTGTTTTCTGCTCTCCTGCTTCAAGATTTTTAAAAGTAACTGTTTTGTTTTTTATCTCTTCTTCACCCAAAAATACCAGATTTTTGATGCCCTTTTTTTCAGCATACGTAAACTGCTTTGCTATTTTTGCATTTTCAGGATAAAGTTCAGCAGAAATACCCTTCTCTCTCAGCTGTATGATGAGCTTTAGTGCTTCCAGAGTTTCTTCGCCTCCAAAATTTGCAAAGAGATATTCTACATTTGATGCTGCTTCTTCAGGAAAAAGATTCAGTTCTTCCATCACCAGATAAATACGGTCCAGACCAAAAGAAATCCCGATTCCCGGAACGTTTTTCACTCCGAAAACTTCCGTAAGATTATCATATCTTCCACCACCTCCAATAGAACCCATCTGCGCTTCATCTGCTTTCACCTCGAAAATTGCCCCGGTGTAATAATCTAAACCTCTGGCTAAAGTAATATCAAAAACAAGATTCTGAATATCAACACCAAGATTTAATGATTGAGTAATGACAAATTCCAATTCTTCAACACCTTTTAAGCCGATTTCGTTTCCTGCAAATTTTTCTTTTAATTGAAGAAGATTTTCCAGAGCATCATCAGATTGAGTAAATAAGAAATCCAGTTTATCAATAGATTCCTGAGAAATTCCTCTTTCTAAAAGCTCCTTCACTACTCCATCTTTCCCTATTTTATCCAACTTGTCTAATGCAACCGTAAAATCAATTAATTTATCTGTAATTCCGGCAAACTCCGCTAATCCGGAAAGAATTTTTCTGTTGTTTATGTGAATCGTTACGGAAACTTTAAGCTCTGCAAAAGATTTTAAATATAATTGCACCAATTCTACTTCCTGCCAAAGACTTTCACTTCCCACCACATCGGCATCACACTGATAAAATTCTCTGAATCTTCCTTTTTGCGGGCGGTCTGCTCTCCAAACGGGCTGGATTTGATAGCGCTTGTACGGAAAAGTAAGTCTCCCATGATTCATTGCTACAAATCTCGCAAAAGGTACGGTTAAATCGTAACGAAGGGCTTTATCCGTAAGATTTTCTGAACTGAAAGGCTTGTCTAAAGCTTTTTGAAAATCGTTCAGCATCTGTGTTTTTTTGTCTTCTTTGGCTTCATTTATACTGGAATTCAAAATCTTAAAAATCAAGCGGTCTCCTTCCTCGCCGTATTTTCCTGTTAAAGTTGAAAGATTTTCAAAGCTTGGGGTTTCCAAAGGCTGAAAACCAAACAATTCAAAATTTTTCTGTAAAATATTGATAATATATTTTCTTCTGGATACTTCCAAAGATGTAAAATCTCTTGTTCCTTTTGCTAAGCTCGGCTTCATTGTATGAATGATAATTGATGTTTTTTAAATGATATAGACTGCAAAAATAAGGATTTGAAAAGACTTTTAAATTAATAAAAAGCCAGAGATTATAATTTCTCCGACTTCATGTAATCACTTATGCTTTTTTGAATCATATTACACACTTTCTAATATTTCAAGAATCTCTTCGCCGTAATTTTCTATTTTATGCTTCCCAAATCCTTTTATTTCCAATAATTCCTGTTTTTTGGCAGGCTTAAATTTAGCCACAGATATCAGTTCTTTATTGGTCGCAATAAAGTAGGACGGAAGATTTTGTTCTTTGGCTTTTTCGGAACGCCATAGTTTCAGGGCTTCCAGAATTTCAATTTCATCACTGGTCAGCGTTTCATCATCCGCAGAATATTTCATTGCTTTAGAATCTTTCACCGTGTTTTTACTGATCTCTGTCTTATATTCGTTGAAATATAAAACCACCGACCAAAAGTTTTCTTCGTGTACGAAAGCGGTTTCCACTTTTATAATCTCGTGATTGTTCAGAAAATTATCAATCATCTTCTGATCCTGCAACAGAAATTCATCAGCAATTCTGATTTTTAAAACTTTTACATTCATCTCGGTCATTTTAAAGTTGAAGAATTATTTGCTGCCTAAAAGCAGAAGTTCATCCACTTTTATCTCAGTAATATATCTTTTCACACCATCTTTATCTTCGTACGATCTGTACGTCAGTTTCCCTTCAATAGCGATTTCTTTTCCTTTGGCAACATATTTCTGAAAAATCTCCGCAGTCTTTCCGAAAGCAACCAGATTATGCCATTGAGTTTCTTCTACTTTTTCACCCTTTGCATTCGTGTAATGATCGTTTGTAGCAAGGGAAACTGAAATTTTCATTCCTCCGTTTTCGAAGTTTACCTTTTCAACTTCTTTTCCTGTAAACCCGATTAAGGTTACTTTGTTTCTTAGTGACATAACTTTATTTTTTTTAGATTAACAATTCAGATAAGAGACGTTCACTTGTTTTCTCAAATCTCTGTTGCAAAGATTCATCAGCATGGGAAATTTATTCGGTAGAAAATTATTTAAATTCGTTTGTAACCGTTTAAAAACGGATATTTGTTTGAATATGAGTTGATTAAAATTAATTTGTAATTATTGTTAATTATTATGAATTGCGTAAATTTGGATGTTGTATGCTATGCTAAACCAACACTTCGCAACTTATAAAACGACAGATAATTAACGACATAAAAAAGATGAAAAACAGAATTTTAATTGCAATTTTATTTATTTCAACACTAACTTTTGGACAAGAAAAAAATAAAATTTTGACTTTGGGAACTTTCCATTTCCACTTAGTTAAATCTCAATTTGGTGTTGACTTTGACATTAACAACAAAGACAAACAAAAGGAACTTAACGAAATAATAAAACAAATCGAAACATATAAACCAACCAAAATATTTGTTGAGTGGGAATTTAGTAAACAAAATCAACTTGACGAATTGTATAATTTGTACTTAAAGGACAAGACTTTTGAATTGATAAAACAGAAATACGGAAAGAATGAAACTATGTATTTTGAAAGTGAAGTTCAACAATTGGGGTTTAAACTTGCAGACAAATTAAAACACAAAAGACTTTATGCTTTTGACTACTTAATAAATGAACCAAACGACACGGTGATGGTTGCTATTCAAAAAGCAAATCAAACTGACTTAATGAATGAGATACAAAAGGAATTTGGTGAATATGGACAAACAATTGTAACAAAATTTCAGCAAGAAAAATCAATAAAAAATTTGCTACTATTTTTTAACAACAAAGAACTTGAAGACAAGCTGAATAGTGGATATATAAGTTTGTTCAATAAGGTAGGAAGTAAGGATGATTTTTCAGGAGCATATTTTGTTTCAGAAAGATTTAAACGAAACCTGTATATGTATTCGTTAATTCAAAAACAAATTGACAAAACAGACGAAAGAATTTTGGTAATTGTTGGTGGACAACATTCCGCAGGTTTTCGAGATTTTATACGAGATGACAAAAATTTAGAAAAAGTAGAACTTGAAACAATCCTGAAATAAAAGCACAGCATACAACAGCAGTTTGGCAAAATGGCGGGTTCAGTGCTAAATTCAACGGCAGTTCTTCGATTGAACTTTTGTACGAAACTGAACATTTGTGCTTCGATTTTCGCCACTTCGCCAAGCTGCAAACCGTTAGCAAAATGTGAAAAAATAAAAAGCAATAAAGAAACATAATTATTATTTTATTAAAATGAATGAGGGTATAAAATCGGCATATAGCAAACAGGCGTTTGAAGCATTTGAAAACAGAGATTTACAGACTCTAAAATCTATACTAAATGAAAATATACATCCTGATGAACTTGTAGATAGTTATAACAATACCTTGCTAAATAAAATTGGAAATTATCATTTTACATTAAAGCCAGAACAATTTGAAATATTTAAACTTCTTTTAGAATATGGAGCAAATCCAAATATTGATGAATACAACCCACTTATTCATAGATTATGTAAAAGAAAAGAGGTTTTTAGTGAGGAAATGATTCAATTGGCTATTTCTTACAAAGCCGATATTTATAGTTTTAGTTATGACGAGAAAAATTCGTTACTTCAAACTGCTGCATATTATGGAAAAACTTGGTTCGTAAAACACCTTATTAATCAAGGTTTAGATATAAATTATGAAAATACCAAAGGAGAAAATGCACTTTATAATTCAATAAATGCTTTTAATAGCAATATTGAAACAATACAATGCTTGTTAGATAGTGGTGCAAATAAGTCAGATTTGTTTAAACTACATAATGGCAAACTTATTTTACAAAATCTTATTGGAAATAAAACAGAGGTATTAAAATATTTAATTTCGCTAGGTATCGATATAAATGCAAAAAACAAAGATGGTTATGCAATAATTGTTATCAGTGCAGAATATGGACCTGCTGAAATGTTCAATGAAATTTTAGAATTAGGAGCAGATCTTGATGATTGTTTAGGTAATGTGTTACATCGTATTGAATATAGAATGCGTGACAAAGGTTCAAAAAGAGAAACGGTTGAAATTGCTTTTGAAAAGCTAAAAATTCTCTACAACAGAAAATATACTGTAGCTATTTTTGACCCAGTTTATTATCATAATAAATATGATATACTGACTCAATACGCAGAAAGTTTGAAGAATAGAAAAGTGATAAAGAAGTATGAAGAAACCATTATTCTAGCATTACTTGATATGGGATTTAGACATAGTTACAAAAAAAGCTTTTTAGAATACTTAGAGCAAGTTAAAAACATAAAAATTAAAAATTACATAGAAGAGAATAATTAATTCTAAAGTGGAAAAAATTAATAACGCCATCTGCTAACAGCAGTTTGGCAAAATGGCGGATTTAGTGCTAAATTCAACGGCAGTTCTTCGATAGAACTTTTGTGCAAAACTGAACATTTGTACTTCGATTTCCGCCACTTCGCCAAGCTGCAAACCGTTAGCAAAAGCGTAGAGCGAAACACCGCAAAACAAAAAACACAAAATGACAAGACTTTTATTAATATTATTGACATTTACAATTTTTGTAAGTAGTAGTACTGCTCAAACTTCAATAAATCCTAAAATTGAGAAAGTATATTTAGATAAAACAGATACAACAAAGAATTGTTACACCATTATTTATCCTCCGAAACTTCCTTGGAAAGGATACTTGTTTTTAGTTCCGGGTTTTGGAGAAACAGCAGAGAATGTTTTGCAACAAACTGCTTTGCCAAACAAGTTAGCTCAAAATGGTATATTGACAATTATCCCGACTTTTCAAGATGGTGTTTTATCTTTTGGCGTTGACAGCTTAAGCCAACAAACTTTTGACAAAATTCTTAAAGACGTAAATTCAAAATATAATCTAATTGACCAAAAATTTTACGTTGGAGGGTTTTCCATAGGTGGAAGTTGTGTAATAAAACATGCTGAAAATGCTACATTTAAACCAACTGCTGTTTTTGCAATTGACCCACCACTCGACTTCGAAAGATTTTACAATTCAGCAAAAAGAGATATTAGACTTTCAAAAGAGAAGGAAGCCAATCAAGAAAACTTATATATGATTGACAGACTTGAAAAAGAAACTGGAGGAAATCCAACAACTCACCTTGCTGAATATTACAATCTTTCGCCCTACTCATTTTCAGATATCAATCAAACCGCAATAAAAAAACTGATCAATGTACCTTTAAGAATTTATACCGAACCCGATGTAGATTGGTGGTTAAAAGAAAGAAATGCAGACTTAACGAGCATGAATTCAACAGAGTGTTCTGCGATGATAAATGAGCTAAATAGACTTGGAAATCAAAATGCAAAACTAATGACAACGCAAAAAAAGGGATATAGAAAACCCAACAACAATAGACATCCACATTCTTGGAGTATTGTGGATAATGACGAGCTAATTAATTGGTTACTGAAACAGAAATAACGGCAGCAGCTACCAAGGGTTTTGCGTCAGGCGGGCTGAAGTGCAAACTCAAGTGTAGTTTTTTAATTTAACTTTAGTAATAATATCAACATTATATTTCAACTTCCTGTCTGAACAAAGCCGAAACAGCTGTAGATAAAGCCATAAAAAATGCCGTGACAAAAAAATTAACAATAATAAATATTATAATTCTGACTTTAATATTTTTTTCAAATATTATAACATTTTATGGAATTAATTATCCAACAAAATTTAATTTTTTGTTCAATTTTAATAAATATGGATTTGAATACATAATCATTATTTTAGTTATAATTGCAATTCCTACAGCCCTCATTTCGACTTTAAACTTTAAAAATCTGAATTTTAAAAATAAATTTTTAGAATTTTTGCTTTAGTTAATACAATATTTTTAGCCTTTATAATATTTGAAGGTATTTCAGGATATAAAATGATGAAAAATGAGTATCTCAAATCAGAAAAAGAATACATTAATAAAGCAAATCTGGATATTAAAAATGATCGGGTTACGTACAAATATGCAGGAGGTTTAACAATTTCGGAATGTAATCAAAATACTGAAAATAAAATTGACAGTATCAACAAAAGATATGGATTAATATTTGTAAATACAGGTTGTGTTGTAATGGAACGTGAAATTAATGCTCAAGAAAAATATGCCGAAATTGTAAAACCATATCTTGGAAAAAAGAAATGGAAAAAATTGGAAACAGAAAATGGCAAAAGAAATTGAAATAATAAAAAGAAACTGCAAATAATAAGTGTTTACCCAAAAAACAGAATTACAACTCTTATGAACTTTATGGAAAACAAGTTAATCACCATTAAAAAATTAAAAAACGGTAAATATTATGTTGATTTTCATCAGTACATAATAAACATGATTATTTCATTTATTCTTATTTTTCCTGCAATATATTTCTCATCAAAAAAACTAGTTTTTTCGTTAATTTGTTTTATAATTTTTTGGATATTCATTTGTATAATAATTGATGTAAATGATTACGTCGGGAAAAATATACATAACAAAATTTTTTCAAAAAAATTTTTGAAGATTTAAAGTTTAGAAATTTTCAAAAAGAGCAAATAGACAAATATGAAGGATTGATAAAGACCGAAAACGGAAGAACAATAAGAATATTTTATAATTGGAATAAAGTAGCAGAGGGTTTTATGAGTTTCGGCGATATTGAAATTGACATTTTCTTTACACCTCAAATATTCAACAATATTATAGACGACGTAAAAATTAACAAATTAAATAAAAAATATGATAAAACTTTTTGGTCAAAAACTAAAAGAACAATTTTTGCATTTGATCGATTAAAAATATTCATAAACTATTATCCTTGGACAAAAAGTACAAAAATAGAGAATGAGATTTCAAGAGGTCTAGAAATCTTACGGGAAAATAAACTTGAACCATTTGACATTAAAAATATAAAAGACAATGAACTTGCCAATTTAGAAAAAGATGGATATTTCCTACCTAATATGGAATATATTTGGGAATACATTGAGAAATATGAAAAACTGCCTCCAATAAAATATTCTCAAAAGTAGATTAAAAATTAAGTATCATTGAAATTATGATCTCAATTATTATTACGGACAGATCACGGAAAAAAGATACTTTACATTTCCCTCCTGAAATTGGCATGCTGCGTTGCTGTAAAATAATCACAAAAAACCTGATAAACTGCAGATTCTGTGTGACTTGCCCTTATTCCCAGCTGAAAATAAATTTCAAGAATCTGATGCGATAAATTTTCAACTAAAGATAAAGAGTAATCATGAATTTCAGACTGTTTTTCAGTAATAATCAACTTAGAATTAGTAAGCAGAGATTCAATTTCATCTGCAGATTCAACAACCTTTTTCATTGCTTCTTCTATTTTCTTATTGAATAAATCCAAATTTAGATGAGGTCTAATTTTAAGAGCTTCTTCTGCAAAGTGAGAAGCCATGCCAAGATAGTTGACCAATAAAGTCAGATCAGCAAAAATCCTGAACGGAATTCTATCTAGAACATCATCCGTAAAAAACTCATCGTACACAAAACTATAATCTTCTGTAACTTTTACATTTTCAACCTTAAAAGAATAGGTTCCAGTTGCTTTCATTCCCATTGATTGCCAGTTCGGGATAATTTCAGCCTGATTTTTAGAAATAATAAATGACCGAATCATTTTATTTCCTGATTCATCCAGCAAAGGAATTTCATTATCCGTAAGCTTTGCATTTAATGTAAAATGGCTTAAATGAGGTGCTCCGGTTGCAAAATGCCACAGTCCGTTGATTAAAAAAGTTCCGTCAGTTTCTTTTTCGGCTGTTCCGCCAATCATTCCGCTTCCGCCGAAGCAGGTTTTATGATCCGAAAAAAGTTTACTTGCGATATGAGGCTTTAAATTTCTTGAAAAAAAATTGGCTCCCGAACATAAAGTTAACATCCAACCCAGACTTCCATCAATTTTTGACCAGTTAAAAAGCACTTTTAAACCTTGATTCAAGCGCAATCCCAATCCGCCATATATTTTCGGAACCCAGATCTGAAGCAGTCTTTCCTGATGAATTTGCTCAATAATTTCAGCAGGAACTTCTGAAACTTGTTGCATTTTAATTCTGATTTCCTGAGGTCTCAACATATCTTTTAAATTAGTATGGATGGATTTTAATCATTCTCTTGAAAATTTTTATGATTAATAAAACCCGTGTTTGACTTTAATTATTTTAAACGCAAACATTTATTTTACACTCTGCTTATTCCAGTCAGCAAAGGATAATCAATAAAATTAATTTTAAACGTGCATCTATTTTGAAGCTTCATCAAGCGACGTGTCGCAATCTTTGATTCTTATTTAAATCTTTGCGTTTAATTATTTTATTCATTTAAAGATTACGCAACGACCACTTTCGATTTAATAATTTTCCGCCATTCTAAGTAACCAAAGATCGCCACGATGAATAAAAAAGCCGTTAAAGCAGCATACAAGTAAAGACCTTTGTGGATCAACAACGGAATTGCAATGATGTTGCTCATATTCAGTAAAATCCAGTTTTCTATTTTTCTTCGTGCCATGAGCCACATTCCTGCCCACGCAAAAGCACTGACCAAAGAATCCCAAATTGGAACATCTGAATCTGTAAACCGGGTTAGAAAATACCAGAAAAGGCAGAATGTCCCAATTACAATTGCTGCCGTAATTATTTTCTCATGATTGGTGGTTTCTGAAATCGCTGTTTCTTTTTGTTTTTTACCAAATTTCCAGTACAGCCATCCGTAAATGCTCATGACGAGGTAATAGAGATTTAAGGTAAACTCTGCGTAAAGTTTTGCGAAAAACATCACATAAAGCGAAAGTGAAATTCCGGCAATTCCGAAAAGATAGTTATTGGAGTTATTTTTTCGTGCCAATAACACCTGAAATACTGAAAAGACAACACCGAGCCATTCCTGCCATGTAGTCTGCTGTAAAATTTCCTGCATCAAATTAACTTATATAAATTAAATGATGAGATGATAAATCAAAAAATCCCTACGTCGGCATTATCCGAATCAGGTGTGAAAAAAATTCCCGGGTATCATCTCAGCCGCTATTGCAGCACCCCATTGATGGCGCAAATGTGAGACTTTTTTTTGGAAAATGAAAATCTTTTGATTTTTTTAAACTGTTAAATACCCGTTGTGGAATTACAGCGTAAGAAATTTTAATCTGCATATTTTTTTATTTCTTTAAATTAGCCGTTTACAAACGGATATTTTTGTATTTTTAAAGCTCAAATAAAGTTGTGAAAAAAACGATAAAAAGAACATTAAGAGTTTCAAAATATGTAATTTACCGTGAAACGCTGATTGACAAAAAAGAACATTTATGGTCATTTTTAGGCGCATTTTTCGGAATTGGCATTATTGCATTTCTTCAGTCGCAATATTTATTTGAGCAGGAAAATATATTTCTTATCGGGTCTTTCGGTGCATCCAGCGTACTGATTTATGGAGCGATCCAGAGTCCGCTCGCACAGCCGAGAAATCTGATCGGCGGTCATGTATTATCTGCTTTGGCAGGAGTTACTGTTTATCAGTTTGTTCCGGATATTATCTGGCTGTCTGCTCCCCTTGCGGTAGCCTCCTCTATCGTCATTATGCAGTATACAAAGACTCTGCATCCTCCAGGTGGTGCTACAGCACTTATTGCGGTAAGTTCAACAGGAAAAATTCCTGACCTGGGATACTGGTATGTACTTTCTCCTGTTCTTTCGGGATGTATTATACTTTTGGCAGTTGCATTGGTATTCAACAATTTAACCCAAAACAGAACTTACCCAAATCACAGCAGAATAAAAAATATGCTGAGGAAAAAACATCAACACAAATTGAAAAATTAATGATTATGGAATGTATGGAATGCGGCGAAAAAATTATCGGAAGATCTGATAAAAAATTCTGCAACGATGCATGCAGAAACGCTTACAATAACAAACAAAATAAAGATTCTACCAACCTGATGCGCAACGTAAACAATAAACTGCGCAAAAACTACAGAATCCTGAGCGAAATCAATACAGAAGGGAAAACAAAAATTCCGAAAAAGAAGCTTGATGGCTTAGGTTTTGATTTTAATTACTTTACCAATTTAAAAATTTATAAAAACGGTTCGGAATACAAATTTATTTACGACCAGGGATACAAAATACTGGAAGAAGATTTTGTTTTAATCGTTAAAAATTAATTTCACAATGAAAGAAATTGTACTCATTACAGGAGCCAGCGGAGCTATTGCAAGAGCACTTTCAAAAAAACTGGAAAACAGCTATTCTATAAGATTTCTTACCCGAAAAAAAGAGGCTGAAAATGAGTTTGAATGGGATCTGGAAAATAATATTGCAGATGAAAAAGCTTTTGAAAATGTAGATCACATCATCCACCTTGCAGGAGCCAATATTTCTGAAAAAAGATGGAGTGAAGACCGTAAAACAGAACTTATTGAGAGCAGGGTGAAATCTGCAAATCTTATTCTGGAATACTTAAAGCAAAAAAACATCAGACTAAAATCATTTATTTCTGCATCCGGGATTAATTATTACGGCACCATAACTTCCGAAAAAATATTTACCGAAAATGATCCTCCCGGACACGATTTTCTCAGCAACGTCGTTATTGTATGGGAAAATGCTGCAGACCAGTTCAAAACCGAAAATATGGCAGAACGGGTTGTGAAAATCCGTACTGCTGTTGTTTTATCTAAAAATGATGGCGCACTCAGTAAAATGATGATCCCGATACAATTAGGCTTTGGTTCACCTATTGGAAGCGGGAAACAATATATGCCTTGGATACACATTGACGATATTTGCGGAATTTATGAATTTGCCTTAAAAAACCCTGATATGGAAGGAGCTTTTAACGCTTCATCACCGCAACATGCAACCAATAAAACATTTACAAAAACGATTGCAAATGTGCTGAAAAGACCATTGTTTATGCCGAATGTTCCGGGTTTTATGCTGAAATTAATTTTTGGTGAACTTTCAAATGTCTTACTGGAAGGGTCTAGAGCATCATCTGAAAAAATACAAAAAGCAGGCTATGAATTCAAGTTTCCGAATCTGAAAGAAACATTGGAAGATTTATTAAATAAACAAGAACATAAAAAGTAATACAATGGTTATGAAAAACAAATGTATGATGATAGTGTTTATATTGCTGTCTTTATGCTTTTACGCTCAAAAGACAGACGTTATAAATGACATAAAAGCAGTGGAACATTTTAAAAATCATTATAAAAAGAAAAACTATCAAAGATTTTCCGGAAAGATCAATATGCAGGAAAAAGCGGTTGTTTTTGACAACAAAACGGTTTACTATGATAACAAAGATAAGATCATTACTTCTGTCCTGAAACAAGGGCTTATCTATCCACAGCTTATGACCGATTACCAAATGCAGAAATTTCTTGATGAAAATACAGACAAAACCCAAAGAAGGTTTCTGAAGTTACAGAAAGATCCCCGAGCTGCCTTTGATGTCAATAATATTGAACTAAGTAATGCTTCAGAGATTAGCAGTGGCAACAAAAATATAAAAGTAAAAAGATTTAAAACTGATTTCAGAGATCATCGTCTTAAAATAAATTCAGTGTATTATTTTGAACTCATTAATAATGCTGCAACAAAAGAAATGCCTTTGGAAACTTTTATAGAAGGATCGAAACTTTCATACATCGGAAATTAAATATTATATCTTTTGACATCACTACAGCAACGAGGCAGGAAAAGAACAATTGCTGTCATCATCAGTATACTTTTGGTCAGTCTCTACTCTATTTATATTTATCAATCTGTTGTTCCGGAATTTAAGCTTTTAAAACTTATTTCGCAGATTATCCGCTTTATACTTACCTGTGGACTGATGTATCTGGTTTTCATTGGTAAAAAATGGGCAAGAACGGTGTCTCTCATTCTTTTCTCACTCGCCGTCATTATGGCAGTTTCATTTATATTTTCTTCAAATTTTTCTCCTCTTCAGGAAATTCCTTTATATGTAATGATATTTGTATATGCTGATGCTATTTATCATTTCGGATTTTCTGAAAGTTATAAAGCTTTTGCAGAATATCAACGTTCAAAAAAGACTTTTATATAATTACATTGAAAATCAAACGATTAATACGTCAGTTTATTCAACTGATAACAAAAAAAGAGGATAAATATTTATCCTCTTTTTTATTAAGCTTTAATACAATTATGATTTCCAAAAAGTCCATTTAGAACCATTAAAAATCGCTAATCTTTTAGCTCCTGCTTTGTTGATGTACACCATCATTCCAGGAGCAGGATCAGGAATATTGTCTGTATCTTCTACCATTGGTAAAACCATTGCTTTGTTGGCAGATTCCAAGATAAGTACACCGTTTGCTGAAGATGTTGGAGCACCTATAATTGCACCTTTTGTTGTATCTTCTATTGTAGAAGGTTGTATCGACAAATAAGAACTTACATTTGCTCCGTTACCACTGCTCAAATCCTGCCAAGTGCCATTATAATATTTTACTTTAGCATTAGCCGGATCTGTAGCATCTAAGAGAATTGTTCCCTCTACCAAGCCAGAACCGGAAGGCAGTGTTCTGTTGTAAGGTAGTATGATACCTTTATTTTGGTCAGCAAATTCTAATAAAACAGATGTTTTGTCGTTGGCTGTTCCTATATTGTTACCTATAATTACCTGTGAAAAGCAAAGAGATGCTATGACCAGACAAATTGTTGAATATATTTTTTTCATTTTTTTGTTGTATTAATAATTTAAATCAATCCAATTAAGATTTAAGTTTGAGGAGAAGTATTGGGATTAACTACAGGCGGAATTGGGCTTTCATCAGGGCAAGCAGGCGTGCTGAAACATTTCCAGGCATTGTCAGAATATATTTTCAGACATTTATCTGTTGTGTCATACACCATCATTCCTTCCTGTGGATTGGTAATATTTCCTAAATCTGCCTTAGCAATTCTTGTCACTACAAAACCCTGTGTATTAGATTCCAGAGCGATATGTCCCGATTTTCTTACCATTGGCCAATTACTTGGATCATTACTTCCTGCTCTTTTTAATAATGTAATTCCCATTTTTGTTTCTGTTCCGCTTCCGTTATTTACAGGATCTCTGTAGCAAACACAACTATTAATAGTGACCGTTACTGCATTGGAAGCTGGACTGTAACATCCTGAACCATTAGAATAAAAAGCATAATAAGTTCCTGCACCAGCATTGGCAACTTGTGCTGCCGTTAAAGCCGTTCCGCTATGCGTATTATTGTTGAACCATACAAGATTTGCTCCGGGTGCAGTATTTCCTGTATAGGCATCATTCAGATTAACCGTTGTAGATGGACAGGTATTGGTGATATTTTGTACTGTCGGAATTTTATTGGCAAATATCTGTACTTCTGTATTGAACTCAAACTCCTCTACCATCAGAACAGAAATAACATCACCCACCGCTAAGTTTACCGTTGCAAAATTGACAAAAGGATACAGATAGTAAACATTATCCATTTGATTAATTTTCACACCGTTTTTATAAATAAAGATATGATCATCACCATACGTTAAATCATATTGATAAGTTCCTTCTTCTCCACTCGCAACCGTTTTACTAAATAAAACAGCATAATCTTCATTAATTCTGGGATCACCAACCGGCCAGCTTGGATCATTGTTGATCTGAGTTCCGACATAATTTTGAATTTGTGGATTAGAAGGCATTAAACCTGTACCTAATGTTTGAAAATCTATACTGTAAGCATCACTGGTTCCTGCTTTTACATTATAATTAAATGTAGCTACCTGAGAATAGCTGCTCGTAGGAAAGTTATTAGCATTTGAGATCTCTGTCCAAGCATCAGTTCCGGCAGGAGCATCAAATACTCTTGCAGACCAGCCCGTCGTACTGTAACTTGTAAAAGACGGACAACAAGGAGTTATCGTAACTGTTACAGGCGCAGAAGCATTGCTGTAACAATTGTTTACTGTATCATAGAAGAATGCATAGTAAGTTCCTGCAGTTGCTTTTGAAACCTGCACCGATGTTAATGCTGTTCCGCTATGGGTATTATTCGTAAACCATTTCATCTCTGAGTCTGGAGGCAGAGTTCCTGAATACGTTGTGTTCAAATCTGCAAAATTGGCAGGACAGGTATTGGTAAGCGTACCGGAAACTGTTGGCTGTAAAGTGCTCACGCTACAAAGCGTTGTAATATTGACAGTTACCGTGTTACTTATTGCCGTACAGCCACCTGCGCTGGTAACAATTGCCCGGTAATATCTCGTAGCCGTTAATGCTCCCGGAGCGTAAGTAGCATTGGTCGCTCCTGAAATATTTGTAAATAATGTATTGTTGGTAGAAACCTGCCATTGGATGCTTCCTGTAGCTCCTGTTAATGAAAGCGCTGTTGGCGTATTTCCTGAAATTATGGTCTGATTGGCTCCGGCTGTTCCTGCCACCAAAACGGGATTAGCCGTTTGCGCAGTTCCAATTGTCTGTCCAGAACCTGCAACAGTAGGCACACCATAGCTTGTAGAGGTTGAGGTTGTATTGACCGTATTTCCTAAATTCTGAGTAACCGGCTGATTGAAAGTGCCGCTTGTAGCACCAGAGTTCCCTCCCGACATTGAAGAGTTAACAAGATTAGTAGATGTGAAAGCCGCACCACCTTCAATTGCATCCGGACAGCCATCGTTATCTGAGTCTAAATCTAAATGATTAGGAATACCGTCACCATCGGTATCAAGTTCAAAAGGTAAGGAACAGGTTTGAGAAAACCTTACTTTTTGCTCATTGGTAAAAACTCCGGTTGATCCCGTGAAACCAAAATATACTTTATTAGCTCCTCCAAAGATAGAATTAATAATATCTCCTGTATAAGATCCTGCCAATGTGCCATTTACAGTATAAGAAAGCGTATTTGTTGAACGATTCCAAGTTAAAATTACCGCATGCCATGCACCATTTTCTAAATTTGGCAAAGCGACAGGGGTTGATAATGAAGCTTGATTACTAGATCGCCATATATGACCATGGTCTGCAGTAATATCTGAAATTGGCTCCCACCAATTTTCAAACGTATCAAGTTCTAAAACTATTCCGTTTTGAATACCTCTTGCCCCAATACCAGATCCTATCTGACCAGTAGCATTAACTCCTGCCGGATCATTGTGAAAAACAATAGCAACTCCATCAGCACCATCATTATCAGCACCTAAATAAGCCTGAAAAGAAATTGTAAAACTTTTTGTAAAATCTGTTTTTCCATAAGACCACAGTTGTCCTGATTGTGCCTGTGCATTTTGTGTCAATCGTACCTCTGTACTATTAACCATCTGAGCATTACCGTTAATCTTAAAAAATTCATTAACTGGTCTATTTAAAAGATTTTCTTCACAATCTAAAATTCCATCATTATCATCATCTAAATCGCATGCATCAGCAATACCATCTCCATCTGAGTCAGGATTAGTTGCAGAAATTAAACAAGGATTATTTACGGTAATTGTTACCGTATTGCTTATCGAAGTACATCCACCAACACTGGTAACAATTGCACGGTAATATCTTGTAGCCGTTAATGTTCCCGGAGCATAAGTTGTATTAGTTGCTCCTGAAATGTTTGTAAATGTAGTATTGTCATTAGAAAGCTGCCATTGAACGCTTCCTGTAGCACCTGTTAACGATAACGCTGTTGGTGTGCTTCCTGAAGTTATAGTTTGATTTGTTCCTGCAGTTCCTGCCGCTAAAACAGGATTCGCAGTTTGTGAAGTTCCTAAAGTCTGTCCTGAATCTGCAACAGTAGGTACACCATAACGCGTTGAAGAGGAAGTTGTATTGACGGTATTACCTAAATTCTGAGTAATTGGTTGATTGAAAGTGCCGCTTGTAGCACCAGAGTTACCTCCCGACATTGAAGAGTTGACAAGATTAGTAGATGTGAAAGCCGCACCACCTTCAATTGCATCCGGACAACCATCATTATCAGAGTCTAAGTCTAAATGATTAGGGATTCCGTCACCATCAGTATCACAGAGAGTTAATACATCTTCAGAGCCATAAGCTATATTGTAAACATCTACACCAAAATTGGCAGAACCTAAGTTTACCCATCCTGGCAAAGCAGACGTAGGAGCACTGTTTGAATAAACTATAGAGCGAACACTACTGTACGACTCGTCAGTAGGGACATCAGTACCGTCATACAAAAAATAGAAAACACCATCATTAACAGCAATATCTTTCAATAAATAATTAAAGCCACCAGCTCCGAAAGTATATGTACCTCCTACTATTGTACCCATAAGAGTCCAAGGAACAGATACGGGATTTGTTGTACGATATAGTTCTATATTGTTGGTTGTACCAATCCTCTTCCAATGGTAAAATACACCATTATCATAACCCAGATTTTTATAACCGCTGCCAATATTTGCATTCCCTAGGTTGACAAAGTTTCCTGTTATGATGTTGGCAGAATAAAGCAAATTACCAGCAGAATTTATGATATAATATTTACCATCATCATACGCTAAGTTATCAACAGTTCCTGTTACATTAGCATTTAAATAAGGTTGTCCATTTGGTGCTGTGCTACAACCTGTACCACTCGCACAAACATATGCTGAAGCAATACCATTTGTCTGTTTATAAAGCCATAAAGGATCAGCTAAATTTGTAGGTGTGTAATCAAAAAGGTGAAAAAGAGGTTTATTATTTACAGTAGGACATTCTACTGTATCTAAAATCCCATCATTATCATCATCTAAATCACAGACATCTGCAATTCCGTCACCGTCTGAATCAGGATTGGTGGCAGATGGGACACACTGAGCATATCCAATTACGCTCATCATACTTAGAATAAGTATAAAAATTTTGTTTTTCATTTTTTTTGTTTTTTCGTTAAAAGAACTATTCTTTAATTTTTATTTTAATAGAATTTCATTTAACTAGAATATGTTGTTGTGAAATTTATAATCTTGTTATAATAAAATAGTAACTGAAATTTGAACCTGCAGGAATGTTGAATAGACACTCGTCTCTACTGAAGTCATTATCACCACCTGCATAATTAAAAAACAACGCTACTTTTTGATTTGCCTGTGTTGTCTGGTAGGCTACAGTAAGGGTTTGAGGATTTGCTAAACTGTATGATGTGTTAAAAGTACTGCCACTATCATTCCTCATCCCATCTAGTCTGCCTCTAAAAATAGTGTCTGTAGTATAAATCGTTCCGCTTGCCGAAGCAAAAATGGTATTGACTTCAATTTGTCCGTTGAATGTGTAGTTTTGGGTATCATTGAATCTGTTACATCTTGCTGTACCATAAAATTCAAATAAATAAACACCCGGCTCCGGAATCGTAATATACTGCACGTTGCTTACCGACTGACCATTGATGGTAGCGTTTGTATCTGTACCAAAGGTCATTCCGATAGTATCACCTTTTAGACCAGCATCATTTCGTATGGGTAAATTAATGTATTGATTTGTATTTGACAATGAAAATCCACCTGTATTATTAGTATTGTTATAGGTTGCAGGAAATGCACTTCCATTTTGGTAATAGAGATATTTTACTGTGGTAGGAATTCCTACGGCGTTACCGTTAGAAGATACACCTAAATTGTTAAAAGGAGGTGTATAATCTGTTTCGTTAAGTACCGGTAAATTCTGGTGTCTGATATTTTTTATTCCTTGGGAATTAATGTGAAGGAGTGCATCAGGAATATTTGTACCTATATTAATTCCTACCTTTCCGGCATTGGTTAATTTTAAAAGCTCAGTATTAGAAGAATTATTAATCTCTAAAGCTTTCGCAGCATCATTATTTCCTTTTGTAACAATATCCAACATTGCAGACGGAGTCTCTGTACCAATTCCTACTTTATCATTTTGTGCAAATGTAAATCCAAATAGAAAAAAACAGGCTATAATATTAACATTTCTCATCTTCTACAGTTTTGAAATAATTAATGTTACCCTCTTATCCAAACCAGCAGGTGCAGGAAATGTACAGGAGCCACCACTATACTGATCACCAGTTCCCCAATTCACAAAAAACGCCACTTTTTCATTGGCTGTAGTAGTTTCTACAATAGAAAAAATATTGTGAGCAAATGGATAATTATAATATCCTGTCGCCAAAGCTCCTGCATCTGTTCTTCTTGGCAAAGCATTATATCGAATGGTAGTAAGTTCTGAATAGTTAGTGCTTCCTGAATTTGCTTTATAGATACCTGTTCCTATTCCTAAGAGATTGACACCGCCGCTATTTCCTGTCCTATTTCCTGAACAAGAGGTATAATAATTTAAATTAATTTTATAAACACCCGGAATTGGAATCGTAATATAACGTGCATTTACTCCCATAATATTAGTTCCATTGGTTCTGGTAAGCATAGAATTTGTGTCTGTACCTATGGAAACACCCAAAGGATTATTTTGGATTCCTGAAGTGAGAAAAGGTAGTAGAGTAAATGAAGTATTACTGGCCAAAGGAAAACTATCTACAGCTTGAGTGTTGTCAATAGTAAGATAAGAATAAAGTACCGATGGCACATAAGTGCCTACATAGCCATTGGCATCTATTGCAATAGGAGTAATACCTGTGCTTATCTGTGGTAGATTTTCATATCGTACTCCTCCATCGGTATGCAGTTTTGCTGTTGGTGCCGGAACATTTATTCCTACATTGCCATTGTCTAATACGGTGACCAGTTCTTTGGCATCAGAATTATTGATTTCCAGAGCTTTTGTTGCGCTGGTGTTTCCTTTGGATTTGATGTCTAATGTAGCAGATGGATTGTTTTCGTTGATTCCTACTTGAGAAGAAAGAATTCCTGATATCACTATTGATAGTGATAAAATTGTTTTTTTCATTTTGTGTTATAAATTTTGTGTTATCATACTATCCCTGTGGTTGACAGGGATAGTGTAAGTATTTTTTCATTAAATTATTGTCCCAGATAAACAAACATATTAACGCTCATTGTCTGTGGCTGAATATTAAGTGCCTGCTGTATTACTCCCCCATTTATACTTTCAGTAGTGATCGTGTGGTTATGAGAATTTTGAGATAAAATATTATTATTAACCACATCGTCATTATAAACCCCTATACCATTGGTGCCGTCAGCAGCCAGAAAAATAACTGATGGACCATTAGCAATTTGTGCCTGATTAGCTCCCGAACCATTTTTAATATCATATCTTATAGCAGGCTGTACAGTATTGGTGCTCCCACCCAAAGTTACATTGGGAAGATTATTTTGATTAATCACTTTGGTGTTGGCACTGCTGATACTTCCGAGTGTTGTGCCGTTTTGGGATAAATAAGAATTTGTTGCATTGGGTAAATTTGTTCCGAAACCTAAAGAAGTTGCTGCCGTTTGCTGAGATGCAGATAAACTGCTTTTTAATCTGCCGTCTAATCTTACCCAGCCAGAATGATCTCCGGTCTGAAAACCTGGTTTTATATCACCTATAAGTGCTCCTGCCGGTAGACTTACCGTTTTTAAAACTCCGGTAGCATCTGCTACTACTGCTTTGTCGGTAGTTGCACCTACATTAGTATTTATGGTTCTTACTCTTACATTACCTTCAACCACATCAAGTCTCTCTGCTGCAGGCGTAGTATTAGGATTGCCACCAATCCCGACATTGCCGTTATGGTATACAGACATAATTTGTCTAGTACTGTTAGAAGCATCATCTGCTACTGCCTGAAAGTTTAAGAAAGAGTTTCCGGCTGTATTTCTGGTATAATTTAATTTAAAAAGCTTTTGTCCTGCTGTAGCATTTGCGCCCTCTAAATATAAACCGGGACCAGACCAACCAGGGCTATTTGTATCAGCTGTAATGGTAATTCCATCTACAAAAGGAGTTACTATCCCTGTTGCATTTCCTTTTTTGCTGATATTCAGCAAATTTTTTGGAACTGTCATTCCGATCCCAATTTTGCCATCATTGGTAATAATTATATCGTTTGCTTGCTGAGCATCCGACGGTGTTCCGGTTAAAGGATTATCTTTTCCCCCATCTATATGAAAGGTATTTTGCGGATTTTCGGTATTAATACCTACTCTTCCTGTTTGAGAATATGCATGTGAAGATACAGCAAGTGATAATAAGATAAAGATCTGAGATTTCATTTAATTATTTTTAATTTTTAACAATAAATAACTCATCAACATATTAGTATGTTGAATAATTAAAAAATGATCGTTTTTATGAAATCTTCACAGGAGGAGGTCTCGCAAAAATATTTTGTGAGACTATATTGTAATATAAAAAAGAATTCTCCTCAAAATTTCTTTCAGGAATTGCATAAAAAGCAATAAAAGGAGTGTATACAGCAGCAAGACCAGAAACATTCTTATGATTGGAACTATTACTGCTGATTACAGCAACATCCTTTACTGCGCTTTCTGATGTATAATGTGAATGAGTAGGAAATGCTTTATAAGTAAACTTATTGGGTATTGTAGCCTTTTGTACGGCTATTTTAATATGTTCTTTCTTTTTCTGTTTTTTATGAACCGAAATCTTAGCAACTCTTACAGGTTTTTCAGAATTTTCCCGAATTTCTACAATACGTATATTATTGATATTCTCAGAATTATACACTGTAACCCCATTTTTTACATATAAAACAGGATTAGAATCCTGGGATTTTACTGTAGCATTTTTATCGGTAGTAAATTTTTCTTTTGCTGCCGGTTTTAATTCTTTATTTTGAGTAAGTGAGTCGGGATTAGCCTTTTGTGAAAATAATGAAGCAGGAAACAAAAAAACAAAAAACACTACAACTGTTGTAAAAACAGTGTAATGTTTTGTTGCCGTAATATTTTTTTTCCAACTGTGCATCTGTGTATATCTGATGCAAAGAAATAAAAGCAGAATATGAAAACAAAAAAAACGCCTACCCCTAATCTACCCTACAAAATAAAATACTGAAAGTTAGACAGTTACGTAATCAAAAAACTCTGTAATTTTATTGATAAAAGACCTTTAACCATATATACATATCTTCATTAGTCTGCATATTGAGCTTTTTTCTGATATTATATTTTTTATTCTGAATAGTTTTTGTAGACAAATGAAGAATATCAGCGATCTGTTTGGTTTCAAAATTTAAATAAATATAAGCCAGAATATGAAGTTCATTTTTTTGTAAATCAGAATTGAACTCTGTAAGTTTTTTGAAAAATTCGGGATAAAAGATTTGAAATTTATTATAAAAGTTAGGATCTCTTGATTTTGCAGATTCATACAGTTCATCCAAGCTAACAGAAGGCAGTACTTCTTCTTTTTTTTCAGCAACTGTAAAGACTTCATCAATAGTATTTTCCAATTTAACAGATCTTCTTTTGTTTTTACTATAATAAAGAAGTAATACTGCCAAGATTAATAATAAAACTGAAGAAATAATAATTATTTTTTTAGTTTGTTTATCTTGTTTCTCTGACAATTCTTTTTCTAAGTTTTGTATTGTTATATCAACACTTTTTGCCTGGGCATCTTTATAAGAATCATTAAATTTTTTGTATTCCTCCAGTATTTTCTTCTCTTTATCAATATCGCCAGTTTTTCTGTACACTTCTCCAAGCAGGTTATATACGTTTAAAAGATGCTGTCTGTTCTTACCGTTGGATGCTAAATCAAGAGATTTTTCCAGATATTCGAGAGATTTTTCGTTGTTTTTTTCATTTGCATATAAACAGGCATAACGATAATACAATACAGATAAATTGTAAGGATTAACTTTTTTTTCTTTAAAAAGTTTTTCAGCATTATTCAAATAAAACCTGGCAGAATCTGTATGAATATTGTTATTAATATAATATCCTGCTAAAGCTGAATATGTTACGGGATTTTTTAAAGCAGCTGATGCCTTATGTAGATAAAACAGAGCAGAATCTTTTTTTGATTGTATCAGATTACTTGCACGAGAATTGTAAACAAAACTTAAAAACCAGTTTTTATATTTAATATTTATAATTTTTCTTCCGTAATACATTGCTTTGGAATTGTATTTTAAACTAACATCGTACATTCCCAATGTATAATAAGTTTGTGAAAACTCCTGAAAAATCCTGCTATAAGTCTCATTATCAGCAGATATTTCATCTGCAAGCGTTTTAGCCTTATTAAGATATGTAAGACTTATATCCGGTTTTGCCAGATTGTAATATTGTACTCCCAGATTAATATTTCCCCAAATTATTGCCTTTTTGCAATTTTCTTTTTGAGCCTTTTTCATCATCAATAGATTCCAGTTAATGATTTTTTGTCTGGAAATATTATCAGCCAGCATTTTATCAGGCTCTTTCATCATCAAAGAATCCAATATCACACAAGAATTCTGCGAATTTACTTTAGCAAAAAAAAGTATCAGTAAAAATAACAGCTTAAATTTTATCATCACATTTCGTTTTTATGTCGTGGAAATAAAGCTTGTGAAATGGTGATATATGATGAGACCGTTTAGAAAAACGGACAATCTCTTTTAAGAATACTAGAACTTTAAGGTGGTTTGCAAATTTAATTCAAAATTGTGGTATATTGGTTTTTTTTCTGAAAAAAGTATCATTTATAAAAAATTATTCCCGTAATATTAAATTTACGTTAATTATACATTACAATATTTAAGACTGTAGAAACACATTATTAATAAAATACATAACTTACAGTTTATCAATTAAAAAAGCTTAATTTTGCATTCCGAAATAAGGATTCAACCATATGAAAAAATTAGGCGAATACAGAAAGCTTCTAGAAGTTGATAAAAATGTTACACTGAAGGAACTTAAAAATATTTACAGAAATGTAATGAAGGATACTCATCCTGATAAATTTATCAATAATGAGGCAGGAAAAATTGAAGCAGAGGAGAAAAGCAAATCTGTGATTGAAGCCTACCATTTTCTGGTAAGCATTAACGAAGAAACTCAGGAAAAGTACAAAGAGGAATATACAGAAACCATTACAAAATCAATCATTACAGATTTTTATCTGGAAAAATCAATTCTGAAAGTACAGCATTTGAATGGGAAAATGTTTGAATACATCGGAGTACCCAGAAATACGTATATTAAAATGGTTAATTCTGATTCTCCAAGCCGTTTTGCAAGAAGACATATCTACGGAAATTTTCTGTACAGAAAATCAGGCGAAGTAATGGCAGATTAAATTCAATTTCAAAAAACAAATTAAGGCTTTCAGAGTATTCTGGAAGCTTTTTTTATTGACTGTTACAAAAACACCAATAAAATGATTTAACTCTTCTAGGGAATTCGACTGAAATTACTCTCTTTACTAAATGTATAATTTTTATAGATCACTCTTCTTATATATAAATAGAAAAACCGCATCATTTCTGATACGGTTTTAAGGTTAATTAATGGCTGTTATAAATTTAATCTACGTGTTTAGGAGTAAAGCCATCCTCACTCAGTTCCCGGTGTTCATAATCTGCCTTCATTTCAGCATCGTAGTCTACTTTTTCATGTTTACCCATTCTTCTTAAAATAGAATCAAACAATGAATAAACTACCGGTACAATAATCAATGTAAGGAATAAAGATGATGTTAAACCACCGATTACTACCCATGCCAAACCATTATTCATCTCAGCTCCCGCTCCTTTTGCAATTGCAATCGGAATCATCCCGAAAATCATTGCAATTGTTGTCATCAAAATCGGACGAAGACGGGCGTGGTTTGCCTGAATCAATGCATCATGTGTATTTGCCCCTGCCGCTTTTCTCATATTGGCAAAGTCGACAATCATAATTGCATTTTTCGCTACTAAACCGATCAACATAATCATTCCGAGCATGGTGAAGATATTCAAAGAATTTCCTGTGATAGCAAGAATTACCATTACTCCAATTAACGCCAGAGGAATAGAAAATAATACTACAAAAGGATACACAAATGAATCATATAGCGATACCATTACCAGATATACCAATACAATAGCTGCCAATAAAGCGATTCCCAAGGTACCGAAACCTTCTGTCTGGTTCTCCATATCTCCACTCCAAATATAACTTACACCGGCAGGTTTTGTTTTTTCGTTATCCATAAACTGAGCTGCCCATTCATTTGCTACATCTCCTACAGGACGACCCACTACTTTAGATTTTACTTTTACAGAAGGTGATTTATCTCTACGTTCAAGCAAACTTGGTCCAGATCCCATTTTCACTTCAGCAAACTGACTTAGTCTTACCTGCTCTCCCTGAGGATTGGTGAAAATTAAATTTCTTACATCCTCAATAGATTGTCTGTTGGCATCACCAAAACGGATGTTAATATCATATTCATATTCACCAGCTCTGAATTTCCCATCTGTATTTCCGCTGAATGCCGTCTGCATAGTCTGTCCTACACTTGCAAGATTTAATCCTAAAGAAGACATTTTATCTCTGTCGATATTTACCTGAACTTCAGGATTTCCGGAATCGGTAGATAATTCTGCATCAACAGATCCCGGTACTTTTTTAAGCAATTCCAAAATTCTGTTGGCTTCTTTATTCGCCGTTTCGTTATCCTGAGCAGTTACCACCAACTCAATTGGTGCATTGTCTGCCCCCATTAAACCGATTGGCGCTGTTTTGAACTCAACTCCGGTAAATTTTTCTTCTAAAGCTCTCTTGATTTTAGCAGATTTAATATCGGTACTTTCGTTACGTTCAGATTTATCTACTAAGATAACCTGAATTTCTGACTGATACAAAGTAGCCTGAACTCCACCAAATCCGGAAGACTGCTGACCTACTGTGGTAATCATATCTACTACATCTTTATCATTTCGGAGATACTTTTCAACTTCCAAAGTTACCTGATTGGTTTTTTCTACAGAAGCATCTTTTGGCAATTCCATCTGAACAAGAAACTGTCCTCTGTCCATTTTAGGGAAAAATTCACCTCCAATAAATCCGAACGCCACCAGCATAAATGAAGAAATCAAAATAATGAAAGTCACAATCACAGTCATTACTCTTCTTAAAGTTGTTTTAAGACACCATTCCAGAATTCCGCTGATCCACTGTGTAAACTTTTCTAATTGCTTTTCAAACCAAAGAATGAATTTCTCGAAAGGATTCTTACCTGTCAAATGAACTAATTTACCAAATCTTGAAGATAGCCAAGGAATAATGGTAAATGATGCCAATAATGAAAACATTGTTGCAATTACCACCGTTACGCAGAACTGCGCAAGAATATCAGAAACTAATCCTGAACTCATTGCAATCGGTAAAAATACTACCACGATTACCAAAGTAATTGCCGTTACCGTAAAGCCAATTTCTGAAGCTCCGTCATACGCTGCACGGATTCTGCTTTTTCCCATTTCCATGTGACGGTAAACATTTTCCAATACCACAATGGCATCATCCACAAGAATACCAACCACAAGGGAAAGACCAAGTAAACTCATTAAGTTAAGAGTATATCCCATCAGATACATTCCAATAACCGTTGCAATCAATGATACCGGAATAGAAACCATTACAATAAATGCGTTTCTGATATTGTGAAGGAATAAAAGCATTACAACCGCTACCAGAATAATAGCAAGAAATAAATCAAATATTACGTGATCTGCTGCATCTAACGTGAAATTGGTACTGTCATCAACGATATTCACTTTAAGTGACTGATTTTTGTAATCTTCCTGAACCTGAGCAATTGTTTTTTGAATAGCTTCCGAAACAGAAACCGCATTGGCATCAGACTGCTTTTTTACCTGAAGTAAAATCGTAGGATTCTGATTAAAACGTGCTACTTTTTCTACATCTTTTTGAGTATCAAAAACCATAGCAATATCAGACAAACGAACCTGTGCTCCGTTTTTATTGGAAACTACAAGATTATTCATCTCTTCAATGTTACGGTACTTTCCTGAAAGCCTGATCGTTGATCTTGAAGTTCTTGTTTTCAGTGCTCCGGTAGGGAAATCTAAATTGGATGATAAAATTGCCTGCTGCACATCTCCAATAGCAATACCGTACCCCTGCATTTTCTTTTCATCCAGATTTACCTGAATTTCTCTCTCCTGTCCGCCAATAAGGTCAACCTGAGCAACACCATTTACTCTTGAGAAAATAGGCTCTATTTTTTTATCTAAAAGATCATAAAGCTCTTTATTATTTAGTTTACCACTGGTAATACTCAAAGTCATGATTGGTAAATCATCTAATGAGAATTTCTGCAAAGACGGCGGATCTGCATCTTCCGGAAGATCTGCCAGAATCGCATTTACCTTTCTCTGAGCATCATTCAAAGCATAGTTTACATCGGCTCCGGTATTCAGCTGAACCATAATTACCGACAAACTCTCATAGGAAGATGATTCAACTTTTTTTACGTTTTCCAAAGAACCAACAGCATCTTCAATCTTTCTGGTTACCGAAGTTTCTACCTCGCTCGGTGAAGCTCCCGGATATACCGTAGAAATGGTTACCATATTGGTTTCAAACTTCGGAATCAGCTCGTACCCCATCATGGAGTAGCTTAATAAACCTCCCAATGTAAGAATCGTAAACAATACGATGACAAGGGATGGTCTTTTAATGGATATTTCTGCTAACTTCATCTTCTCTTACTTTACGATATTGATTTTTGAACCGTTGTCCAGATTGATCTGTCCACTTGTTACCACTTGTTCACCACCGTTAAGTCCGCTTAAAATCTGTACTTTATCACCATACACTTTTCCGGTCTGAACTTTAATGAGTTTCGCAGTTCCATTATTTACAACAAATAGCTGCCCTGAACTTACTCCGTTTACAAATGCTTCTGCAGGAACGGTAAGCATATTTTGGGTTTCAGCTCCGTTATTGGTTTTGAATATTGCTGTCGCGTACATCCCTGCTTTCAGATTTCCTCTGTTCTGAACTTCAATTTCAACCGGGAAATTCAGAGAAGCATCACTTTTCGGAGCAATGAAAGTAATTCTTCCGCTGAAAGATTCTTCTGGTAAAACATTGACATTAATGGCAACATCCTGACCTAATGAAATTCTTCCAATCTGGCTTTCATCCACTAAAACAGAAAGTTTTAAAGTATTGATATTCACAATTTCAAATAAAGGAGTTCCCGGAGCAACTACGCTTCCCGGCTCTACCATTCTTTTGTTGATTGTTCCGCTGATACCCGCTCTGATGCTTGTATCATTTACTCTCACACCTTGTGCTCTTACTGCAGCCTGTGCATTTTTAAGCTGTAATCTGGAGTTATCAAGCTGCTGTTTGGTAACACCGCCTGTTTTGAAAGCGTTTTCGTAACGCTGATTGTCAATAATCGCGTTTTGTAAGTTATTCTGAGCCTGAGTAACATCTACTTCAATAGCGTCTCTTTTTATTGTAGCCAATACCTGACCTGCACCAACTCTTGCTCCTTCTTTTACCATCACGCTTACAATACGTCCGGAAATATCAGCTGACTGATTCATTTCCTGCTTTGGAATAAAAGTTCCGTTGGCCGAGTAATCTGTATTGATATTTTCTCTGGAAACAGTAACTACATTTACATTGATTTTATCAACCTGCTTTGCTACTTCTTTTACTTCTGTTTCCTGTTTCTTTTTATTATCAGCAATTTTCCATGCTGCCAAACCTATCAGTACAGCAGCTACGATAATGTATATTAAAGTTTTTTTCATTGTTTAATTATGGGTTTTGTAGTGTATTGAGTTCTCCTTTAGCTTTTATTAATTTAATTTCTGCCTGCTTATAGTCCAAAAGTGCATTGGCGTAGTTCTGTTTTGCCTGGGTAAGCGCATTTTCAGCATCCAAAACTTCTGTAAGAGGAGCAAGGCCATATTGGTAGTTTGCCTGTGTATCTTTCTGTACTTTCTCGGCAAGTGCTACATTACTCTTCATGCTTTCGATATTGATTAAAGAGTTTTCAATATTGGTAACTGCATTTTTATAATCAAGATCAAGACTTTGCTGCGTGTTCTGAATATCCTGATCCAGATCCTGAATATCAATTTCCGCCTGTTGGATTTTAGATTTGGTAGATCCTCCTGTAAAAATCGGAATATTGATATTCAAACCGATTGCAGAATAATCGCTCCATAAAACTCCGTTGTTGAAACCATTGGTTAAAGGAAATTTAGAACCCATTCCTGCCCATCCGTAATTTGCCTGCAGTCCGACAGTTGGATAAAGATATGCTTCCGTTGCCTTTTTATTGAATACCAAAAGTTCTCTATTTTTGTTAAGGACTTTCAGCTCGGTTCTGTTATTCAGATTTACCGTATTTTCTAAAAGCTGAGGCTGTGGTTCTATCGTTTTCTCTTCCAGTTCAATTGCTGTGTCAATAGGGATTCCCATATAAAACTTCAGCGCATTTTTTGAAAGTTCAACGGCATTGATCAATTGCTGCTTATTAGAACCTATATTGGTAAGCTGCACATTGGTTCTGTCCAAATCAATTCCTTTAGCCAGACCATTATCTACAAGACTTTTGATGATATTGCGTACTCTTTCGGTATTAGCGTAGCTGGCTTCAATGGTTTTAAGATTTTCTTCTTGTACAAAAACCTGATAGTAAGCGGTTGCAACATTTTCTATAAGCTGTTCGTTGGTAAGCTGCGCATTGAGGATATAAAATTCTCTGGTTGATTTTGCTGCTTTCAGTCCGGTGAAAACTCTTTGGTCAAAAATTGCCTGCTGAACCTGCACGACTGCCTGAGAAACCCAAGGCTGACCCAACTGTGCTCGTAAACGCTGACCTCCAAATTCAAGCAAAGACTCCTGAATGATGGGATTATACGTTAAACCTGCATTAGCACTTATCTGAGGCAAGGCTCCTGCTTTTGCTTCATTGATCTTGTACTCTGCTTTTTTTACCTGCAAAGCTGCCTTTTTGGCTTCCGCTTTATTCTGAAGAGCCTGTTTGATGGCTTCCTGTAAAGAAACCTGCTGCTGGGCAAATGCAGAAGAAGAGGTAAACAACATAAATGCTGCAGCAACTCCTATTTTGAGTTTTTTAGCAGTTATACGTTTTCTGTTCATAATTTATACTTCGTTTATTTTTCTATGTTATTATTAAATGACGGAATACTGTTTCATTTACTTTAAAAAATTAATTCTTAAAAAGCATATTGATGATAATTTCTTTTCGCTCGGAAATAATTTTATTAAATTCACTTTCGCTAAGCATAAGATTTTCCATGAATAAAGGTCTCACTGCACTTGGAAAAACCAGTAGCGAAACCATGTTGATCAGAAACTGAACGGGAGCCATTTTTTCGATATTACCTTTATCCATTTCCTTCTCAATATCGTCATACAGCCTTTTCAGATCTCTCTCTTCAATATCTTTTTGATGACAGGTTCCTTTATTGATTTGAGAAACAATATAAGTTTCCAGATATGGATATTGCAGGCTTGTTGACAGACTTCCTTCTACAAACTCGCTGATTTTCTGCTTGAGTGGCAGATCAGAATTCATAATGATTTCAGATTTTTCTTTTTCCACACGTTGTGCTTCGTTAAAAATAATCTGAATAAGGTTGTCTCTTGATCTGAAATAGTAATTAATCAAAGTTCTGTTTACTCCTGCTTCATCTGCAATTTCCTGTGTCGTTGCATTGAACTTTCCCTGGACGAAAAACAAATTCTTGGCAGTATCTTTTATCAATTCCTGAGTTTGATCTTTCTTATTTTGATTTGACATTTTTGTTAAACAAATTTGTGCAAATTTACACCAAACAAATGTTTTGACAAAATTGTTAAACTAAAATATTAATAAAATTATTATGATATGCATCATATATTAGTTATATCATTTATACAATAAAAGTGAGACTATAGATCAGAATGATAAAGCAGGAAATAAAGTAACTAACATTATAATACTCTATATCCTAATATACAAAGCCGTTACACTTATCAATTAAGGATTATGTAAATTACTGTTAATAAGCGAAACGGCTTTGTCTAGATGGGTTTAGTTTATTCTAATGGTAAGATATAAGCATTTACCAGAGTCAGTTTAATTATTTATCATTTTGTATCCTTTTGCTAAATAGCGAGAAGACGATTCATCCCGTTTTGGATTATATTCAATTCCAAAGCCGGTAACCATTCGATTAGCAAATCCAAATAAAGCGCATACAAAAACAATATCTTCATAGTGCTTTTCAGTATAGCCTAAATTAATAAAATCTACTACATCTTGTTCTTTTACAGCATTATCAACTATTTTATCAGCCAGCGAATATATTGGTTTTAATTCTTCTGACGGATTGTCTACAAGCGTTCTTACTTTATCTCCGCCAATAGCAAAAGCTGTTTCTAAGTGTCCTAAATGACAAAAACTGCATCCGAACTTCTTTGATACATAGGAACCCAGCAATTCTCTAATTAAAGGACTAAAACCACTTTCGGGGTGCATAACCTCGTGAGCCAGATTCAAAAAGGCATTAAAAATGTCTGGTCTTCTTTGACCAACTACAAACATTCCTAATTTTTCAGCTTCTTGAAATAATCTAATTTTTGTTTCTTTCATTTCTTTAAGTTTTAATTAGAACAAAAATGCAAAAATAAATGAACTACATTCATTTATTTTTGCATTTTTAAATTTTTAGCCTAAAGAACTGATTATCATTTTAATATGGTTTTTATAAAATTCAGATTCAGATTGTTTTAATGTATCAGTCACTATATTCCCTTTTATTTCTAAAAGCTGAATAACACCGATGGTAGTTGCCCAAAGCCAGAACGAAAATTCCATTTCGTTTAAATCTTTGTGAATGATATTTTCTTTTTTTCCTTCTCGTATAATATCTGATACGAGTTTTGTTATATTGAAGCTTGCTGCTTTTAATTCTTCAGTTTCCTCAAGACCTGAATTGGTTTCATAAAAGGACACCAGCTGATTATAGAAAGGCTTTTCTTTATAAAAAGAATAAAATGCCTTAAGAAGTTCAGCTATTTTTTCAATGGCATTTTCTTTTTCGCTGGTATATTGTATAAACTTTTCAAGTAAAATTTCTCTGGATTTAATTGTAAGATTTGCAATGATATCCTCTTTGCTACTAAAATAAAGATAAATAGTACCAACGGCAAGCTTGGTTTTTTTAGATACTTTTATTAAACTTAAACTTGATAAACCCTCTGCAAGAATTAGCTCTTCTGCACAATCTAAAATAAATTGTTTACGGTTTTCTTTAGATATTTCGGTTCTGGCTCTTCGCATTGTATTGTTTTTGTAAGTTTTTCCAGCTAAGTAGATATAATACAGCTAGTGACTTTTGATTTCCCCAATGTTGTGCTATTGACAACATTTGTGATTTAAGTTTTATTTTAGGATCTAGATTATAAAGTGAAACCATGATATTTTTTAGATGGAAATCATCATAGGAAAAAACATCTGGTCTCTGCAGAGTGTAAAGCAAAATCATATCAATAGTCCATCTGCCAATTCCTTTTACAGCAGATAACTCTTTTCTTATTTCTTCGTCAGATAATTTACTAAAGTCTTTTGTATTTGCATTCCAATATTCTATAAAAGCCATCATAGTCTCATATTTACCCATTGAGAGTTTGATTTTTGAAAGAGAATGTTGTTCAATTAAATGAAAATTCTCTATAGTTAAAAATTCAATTCCTGCTCGCTCCAAAGCTTTTTCAAAAACTTTTTTAGTACTTCGGTAATGGATTTGCTGCTCTATAATACAGCTTATTACATCGTGAAAAATATTATTTGTGGAATTGATAATAATACTGGGTATTTGGGAAATAATCTTTTCAAGAACAGGATCTGACTTAGCTAAATTATTTTCTATGCTTAATTTCATAAACTTAATTTGATGATGTAGAAAAAACTAAGATAAAAAATTGTATTAATACATAAACACTTAATAATCAAAACAAACGAATATGCTTTCAATTGAAGAGTACGATTTAGAGCAGTTTTCTGCGCTATTTTGACGTTCCGAGGGGTTCACCTTTTGTCTGCAAACTACTGATGTTACAAATTTAGCCAAAATTTCTCAAACACCATTTATTTATAGGCATCTGACCGGATAAAAAACACTAATAAAAGTAATAACATTGAATCTCTGGCTTATAAAACCATGATGATCAATTTGGACACAATCTTTGATAATGTTATTTCCCCGTCAACACGCACAAGATGAAGAAGATAATGGGTAGACAGTTATGAGGATGTACCCTTTTTAAAGAGTACTGACCGAACTCAGCAAAGACTACGTATAAAACTAATCAATCATTGTTACTTTGTTTTTACTTGAAAATTGAATTGTGCTTGCATATTTCTGAATTTTAAAATAATAAATCACCTTCTATTTCTTCTGAAAAAGTAATAAGTTTTTTTGTTCTTTGCGCTCGCTCTGTTTGGTTTTGTAGCTGTCATTGATGGTAATTGAAAAATTGACAACTTGCTTGTGATTTTTAAGGTATTGATTTCTGCATTTCTTGTAATTCTGCCTACGATTGTGTTCATAATTTCTTGATTTTAATTGTTGATTTTTTAGTTAATTGTTGTTGAAATTTTCGAGTAAAATGATTTGGTATCAAGGACACTCGACTTCTTTTTTCTTTTCTTTTTTGAAAAAGTATGATTTATATTTATGTATTTGTTGATGTCAAAGAACGTCTGCTGTTAAATTGATTCGTATAACTGAGGTTCCGGTTTTTTCTTTGCCGATGATTATAGGACAGTATCAGGCGCACAAAAACCCGATTCAATTTCCGTAATTGCTTACAAGTTTTGAATCGAACTAGAAATCTTTTTGTCCGAAGAATTTAGGAGTGTCTGGAAAAATTATTGGAACTCGTGGAAAGAATTTTTGTAGAAACCCAAAAAGATTTTTTTGAGTGAATGATGCTGTCCTACATTTGCAATAGTAAAAAGCCAAACCGCAGTTAGGAAGCGATTTGGCAGATGTTTTTGACTAATGGAAAGTAATGAAAAAATTTTAAAATATAGTTTTTTCAAGTCTGTTTGAACCAAATCTTATAAAACAGTTTCATATTATTCTATAAATTTTCAGTCGGTTTGATTCCTCTTTTGTTAGCATAGAAATAACTTACTTCATCATAATCTACCAAAGTGTGTTTCTTCTTTCCGTCTGCACTTCCAATTATGGCGCTGTATACTTCTTTTACATCCTCTACATCAAGTTTATAAGATGTCGGAAAGTTTTTTTCTTCACCGATTGCTATTAATTCCGGAGCTGAAACTTTAATATAGATTTCTCCATGATTTCCTGTTTTACCTTTCATGGAAGTGTCTAAAGTTATAGGAATCAAAGTTCCGTTATAAGAATCGACGCAATGGTTTTTACAGGATCAGCAGTCAGTCCGAGATCATCATCCCACAAAATAATATTTAACTTTTCGCCTTCCGGTCCAAATTGCTCTATTCATAAATTAATATTCTGCCCCCAAATTGCACTACTTATCTTACTACCTCCGAAATCATTCCAGAAACCTTCGGTTTATTTTGGCTTCTACTATAGCTTCTGATTTTATAATCCCTTTTTGAGAATATAATAACCTAGATTATACTCTTCCAGTTTATACTAACTATTTTCACGTTTTTTAAAATAACAGAGTTTGTATTACTAATTAAAGATATGTATTATAGAGAATTGTAATTTCAAGAGTATCTATCTCCTAAAATCAATTTTATTCTCTATTGCCGATTTTACATTATTATTTCCTATTTTGTATTTTACAATTATCATCAATTTTTATTTTTTCTATTATTGATGTATTTTTATTTGAGTTACCATTATATTTCTCTACGGTTAAATCTTTTAGAATTTTAAATGTAACAGGAGATTCCCCTCCGATTTCTCCTATCATTTTAAAATCTATTATTGAATTATTAGAATATGTTAATAATAAAAAATATTCCGAATCAGATCTTGAAATAGAAACAACATAAATTTTACATTTTTTTTCTGAAATAAAGAAACATTTATAATTTTCCCCTTCATAATCTTTAGAAATTAAAAAATTAATTAATTTTTCTGATGGTCTATAATTTGGATACTTTTCATTAGAGTATTCATCTTCAAAATAATTATAAAAACTAAATGGTAAGTTAATTTTCATAATGTTATTTCTCTCAAGTAACAAATCTTCATTTTGACTTGGTTTTTCCAAACGTCTCCAATCATTAAGTGTTATAATGTTTCCTTCAATTGGTTCAAGTATTTTAATATTATTACAATTCCCCCACCTCTACATAAAATGTATAATAGGACTCAAATCTCATTTTTCCATTATATCCGACTTGGATTTCATAATATCTTTTCCCATTTAGATTTAAGCTATCGGACATAAAAGATATTCCTTCTTTATGACTTGAAAGAGAATTAATTAACTTATTTTTATTTTTAACTTCTTCTATATCTAAAATGGCTTTTTCTGCTTGTTTTAGATTACAACTTACATTCGTATTTGCTATATTTTGAGCATTCATTTTGCTATCATTCTTGCAACCCAATAGGATAGCGAAAAAAATATCATTATAAGAGTTTTATATTTCATTATTATTTAAGTTTTTCTAAAAGTTCAATATCTTTTTTAATTTTTTCCTTATCTGAAGAATGTTGCGAACATGTTAATTTACAATTTAGCCACTTCTTATAATCCTTAACAACTCCATTGAAAATACTCTTGATAAGTGTTTTATAATTAGGGTCTGTAGCGTAAGCTCCTATTCTTCCTTTATCTTGCATTCCAATTAAAAAGTCATCAATTGTTTTAGAATCGTTAAGAATTGCTTCTTTGAAATTTCTTTGTAGGAGATCTAAATACCCTTCAAATCCCTTTTCAACAGAAGAAAAATTTGCAAATGCATCTGCCATATTTACCTTTTTTCCATTAATATATTCATGAGTATTCAATGAAGATGATCCTAAATCGCCCTTACCTTTTATATTCATTGGGTTATTATTTGGCACTTCCAATTTAAAGCTATTCTCTTGCCTTCTTTGAGCAACCATGTATAGCCCTTTGAATTTATTAGATTTTCCTTTGTCATCAACCATTTTTATTGCAGCATCTCCAAACTCTTTATAAAAATCCATTCTAGGTTTATCTAAAACTTTGCATATATCACATTTTATTAGAGGGTTAGAATTATCTGGCTTGAAGTTACCACCACAAGAACACATATTATTAAATCCTAATTCTTGAGCCAATGAAACAATAGATTTACTTATTATTTGATTTTGATTTTTAGTAAAAAAAATATCTTCTAAATACTTGGTTCAAATAATGCAACATCCATGTGAATCCAACTATAGGATTGATCCTTACCTGTACCTATTGGTTCTAATCTATAATTGTTTTTTTTTGAAGGAATAGACCATCCCTCTTCTGCTTTTAAATATTTAATATAAAACTTATCTCTAATATTTCGAACTTGTTTAAAGTAAAAGAAAGAATGAAAACTTTATGAAAAAGTTGTATCATTCTTTCAAAAAAAAGTTTGTTAAGCAAAGATATTATAAAAAAGAGATTTGTCCGTATTTATCATTAGGAGAAAAGAAAAATAACTCCAAAGTATTGTTGGAAGATGTTGTAAGAGCTATTCTATATCGTCTTAAAACAGGCTGTCAATGGCGGGAACTTCCTATGAAACAGTTTTTTGAAGTAGAATATAGCTGGAACAGTGTTTACCAACATTTTGCAAGATGGAGTAAAAATGGAAGCTGGGAAATGATCAAACAAAGACTCTTAGAAAAGTACAAAACACTTTTGGACATGAGCTGTATTCAGTTGGACGGATCCCATACAATATCAAAAAGAGGAGGTGAGAATGTTGGCTATCAGGGAAGAAAAAAAGCAAAGACGAGCAATATGCTTTTATTTGTGATAATAATGGTCTTCCTTTAAGCTGTTCGGAAGTTACTTCCGGAAACCATCATGATGTTTTTGAAATCGAACAACAATTGCATATGATGTTGAAAGACATAAAGAAATCCGAAATTAGGACAGATTACCTTTTTCTAAATGCTGACGCAGGCTTTGATGCTTGGGAATTGAGAAACTTTTGTATAAAAAATGATCTGTTTGCCAATATTGATTTCAATAAAAGAAACGGCAATATCTCAGATAGAGAAGAAATTTTTGATAAAGAACTTTACAAAAGAAGATTCGTCATTGAGCGAATGAATGCATGGATAGACGGATTCAAAGCACTATTAATAAGATATGAGACGAAGGAAAAACATTGGAGAGACTTACACTTGTTAGCTTTTGTCTGCATTCTAATTAGGAAACTTTAAACAACTTCATCTACAAAAAAAATAGATAATACTATTGCATAAATACTTGAAATAGGAACTAATTTTGTGAAATTTTTATCATAGTCTAAAATAAGATAGCTAAACAAATAAATAGATAGAAATACAAATACAATTGAAACAATACTTAATATTAATTTATTTTTAGTACACAACTTTATTATTAACCCTAGTGATATAAATGCGGGAATTGAAAATGGAAGACTAAATATCATTGCATAAAACATATAAGGTATTAAACCATGCCAAAAGTCAAATTTACCAGTACTTAGCACTTCAAAGAAATAAATTGTAATGGAAGATAATGAACTAGTTAACAGCCATAGTTTTAATACATATATTAAAATTGAAATCGTTGAATTGTTTTTTTCACTATTCATAAATTGGTTGTGCTTATATTTTTTAAGCTTCATTTTCTTTCACATAAAATTCTATTTTACAACTGAAATTTCTCCTGTTTCTGTATTGATTTTTGCTAAATATCTTAATGGCACATCTTTATCTTCCCTTTTGTCTAATAGACTTCTATAGCCAATATTATAATCGTTATTATATATATATATTATTCTTTTATGATCTCTTAAGAAATTTTGATCTTTTAATAGATTAGTATTAATATTAAAATTTGTTTCAAAATTTGTTTCATAAATTTTAATAGCATCATGACTTTTTACAGTTGCTTTTTGTTCAAAATTTAAAAAATCACTAGTGTTATTCCATATTTTTTGTTCCATTTTTTTACAATTAAATAATGTGAATATTGAAATTATTGAGAATATTTTTTTCATTTTTAAGGTTTTTTAGGATAATCCGAAGCTTCTGATTTAATTATCGTATCTATCGCAGTTTGATTGAAATGTTGTTTTGAAGAACTAATGAAATTTTTCAAATCACTCAATAATCCAGCAGGTCTTTCTGTAATATCTGGTAACCGATTAATTACTTTACCATAAACTAACGGATAACCTTCTTGTATAGCACTTTTTACTGCGGTTGTACATTGTTCACCAATCCATGGATAAACACTATAAAGTTTAAGATGCTTGTATCTTTCTTCCCACCATTTTATCATTTTTTTAGCTTCGCTTTCTTTTGCGTAAAATTCTACTTTATGCACTTCTCCATAAATATTCGTACCATCTTTAAACCAATCTAATTTAATAAAATCCAGTACTTGATTAAGTTTAACATCGCTTGGGTTAATTCCTAATCTCCCAGCAACCATCTCTCCCCACCAAGGACGACCAGGTGCGTTTGTAGGATCTCTTTTTTCTTGAAAATCAACAATATCATTTTTAATCTCCATCATCATTTAGGATTTTTTTTTGGTGCACGAGTAAATTGCTTGATATTCAATATCATTATAAATAAAGGTCAAATTTGAACTTTATTATATTCTGTTTCATTTAGAATTTACTTACGATTACCCAAATTATCAACGGATTCATCAAGTTCTGTTAAATTTCCAGTATTAGAATTAATTTTCAATTCTAAAAAAAAGAAAGATTTATTTTGTTTATCTTTTGCTGCATCTGTTTTATATCCAAAATAATAACAGTCTTCAAAATAGTAATAAAAGACAGGTTCAAGACTATTAAATTTATTTTTTTCGTGATATATTAAGAATTTTTTTTCAGCATCTGTGAATGAGATTTTTAATGATTTTTGAAGTTCATTAAATTCTTTTGTATTTTGATAAATTTTCATATTACTATTTAAATTTGATTTACTGCATGAAATAATTATTAAACAAAGTATTATTAATTTTGACATTAGATTTATGGTGTAAAGTTTACTGATTCATTTTTTATTATTGTAATTTGTGATGGCTTCCCAAAATTTTGTTTGGATGAACTAATAAATTTTCTCAATTCAAGCAATAAACCTGAAGGCATTTGTGTATCATCCGAAATTCGATTAATTACTTTTCCTAAATTAAAAGGATACGCTTGTTGTATTGCCGTTTTTACTGTTGTTGTACATTGTTCGCCTGTCCATGGCATTGTGCTATATGCCTTTAAATTTTTATATCTCGTTTTCCACCAATTTAACATTTTATTGGCTTCGCTTTCTTTTACATAAAATTCTATTTTATTTACCTCTCCATAAATAATTGTTAATCTCCAATCCAAACTTATGAAATCTAAAACATTTTGTAACTTAATTTGATCTGCATCAATTCCTTTATTTTGAGCAATCATCTCTCCCCACCAAGGACGCCCAGGAGCAAAAGTGTGATCTAAATCACTAATCTTAGTACCTTTATCATCATATAATACACCTTTTTCACCAATTTGCTGACCTTGTTTGTCATAAATTTTTTCTCTTTTTATATTCAAGCTATCATCTTTATCACCATCATCATTAAAATCATAATCATATTTTTTCTCATCAATAGTTGGTGTATAATAATCTGGCCCATAATCAAAATATTGCTCTCCAATTGCCATTGCGGAATGACCAGCCAAACCTAAAGCACTAAAGAACTGTCCTTTCTTGAATATTGAATATTTTGAATGTGGTAATTCCACAAAAACCGTAATCAAAACTTCTTTTTCATAGACAATAAGATAATTAAATTCTTCTGCAGGAAGATCTAATTTTTCAGTTTCTTTATCGCTTTTGTCATAATAAGTACAATCAAAATACAATTCTATTTCATTACCGCCATCATCTTCTGTAAATTGTACCAATCCATCTGTAAGGGTGACATATAATGATGCTTTTCCATTGGCATCGGTTATCATTTCTTTTATCTCAGGGAAAGTATTGGTTTTTGGATCTTTTGTAGTAGATGTTAATGTAATAGGGTCATCTGAATTCAGTATTCCGTCCCAATCCATCAAAGTAAATTCTATTTTGCTTCCAGCAGGAACTTTACTTTTATCCATTTGGATATGAAATTTCACCCTTTGTCCAATAAGTGCTTCCTTTATTTCCTTATCATTTTCATCCGTCCACCAACCTTTATCAAAGTATTTCCCTGCAGGTGGTGGAGTTGGAGGGCTTCCAAAAATAATTTCCTCATCAGAAGTAAAACTAATTTTTCCTCCGCTGTTTATGATATAATTGTCCGTCCAAATGGTATAATCACCCTCTATTTCTTTAGTGAGTTTTCCACCTACAATTCTTGTAATTGTTCCTCCCGACATAATTAATGAAAATTAGTTTTTTCGCCACTATTTTTATGAATATTTTTCTGAGCGTGAACATTTGTTTTTCCTTCTGTATTCGCTGTATGTTCAGAAGAGTTTTCGTTCATTACTTTTGCCTTGCTTTTCCTTTCTCCTTGTGCAATCTCCATAATATTAGCTGCCATCAAAGAATAATCCGCAACCGCATTCTGCATCATCATTGCTCCCGCAAAGCTACTGTGATTCATACCTGCAGTCTCAGAAATATTCATTCCTGCAGAAGCAGTAATATTCATTCCAGCGGTAATTGTTAAATTTTCTCCCGCCGTAAAAGTCATATTCTTCGGTGCATTCACATTGATATTACCAGCCCCGTCCATAAGATAAGTGTTCCCACTCGGGTCTTCTATAAAAACAGAACCTTCCGCATCATTTAAAATAATTTTGGTTCCGCTTCGTGTATTTATGGCTTTTATACTGTTATCGGGGCTGCTCCGTAACCACTCGTTAATGTAGCCAAAACTCTCATATAAACTTTTATTCGTATCATTATTTTATAGTACAATCATGAAGTTTGCACCAGCTAAGTATTTGATCGTTCAAAAAATAATGCTTTGAAAATTCTTCATAATCCATTACCTTATCTCCAGAATATATATGTTTCTCATCCATGCCGATTGAAGCCTGCCATTCAGATTTATTTCTTTGAACATTAATAACTTTAAATGAATTTATATCTGCGTTTAAAACTTCAATTCCTCTCCAATAAATTTTTTTGTTTATTTTCACATATGCTCCTCCAAGTATTTTATATTCATTTGCTTTTCCAATTTGAAAGAATTCTGGGGTTGGCAAATCATCTCTATATATATATATGTAGTTTCTATCTTTGAAATAATTATAAAAAGGATTGCTCAAATAATAAGGATTATTTATTTCTTTTTTTTCCCTTATATTAATTGGAATGAGAGCAAACGTTTCAATATCAATACTATTTTTAATTTCTGTCTCAATGTCATTAATTTTTACTGTTTTGAAAAAGACGGTATCATTTTTAACAAAAAAATTTTTTTCTCTTCTTTCTCCCAATAAAGACGGTAATTTAACAAAAACACTGTTGTTATGTTTTAGAATAAAGTCATTTTTTTCTTGTCCTTTACAAGAAAAAATTAGAATTAGTAACACAAAATAAAATATTACTTTCTTTGAATTTTCCATAATATTGTTTTAGTGGAATCCCATTGTGAAGATTTTCCTGATTTAAACCTATTTAGACAAGTATTAGCAAAAGTCCAACTGGTTTGTTTTCTAAACCCTTCTGCAATATCACTGAACTTTCCAGAAGAAGATGTAATGCCATGTTGGTCATAAATAGAGTATTTGGCATCACAAGGGTTTGAATTGTCAATTAATAAAAGTAAAGTATGAAACCCATTAGTAACGGTAAAATAAAAAACATGAAATCCTATTTTATTACTAATAATATTTTCAAAATAACTGAATAACTTATTTTTACCGCCTGTATTAAAATTGATGATATCATATTTTACTTTACCATAACTTGCTGAATCTATAATTGATTTTCTTTTTGTATGATCAATAGAATAATCATTAAACTCAAGCTGACTTGAAACAAAACCATTTGCTTTGATTTTATTTCCCCTGTCTATAGCTGTTAACCAGAAAAACCAATTCTATTTCTATGTTTATCCGTTCCTCTTTCTACGGAGTAAAAGTCGGTGTAATTTTTTAATAATTCTGATATTCCTCTCTCTGCCGCTTGCATACAATAATTCTCATCATATTCAGGAGCTGTTTCTGCATCAGCTTTTGGTTTTATATAATTTATCTCATCAATCAATCTTTTCGCTTCCGTATTAGAAAACACATCTTTATAATTTATGCATTTTACTTTTATTGTGTTGAGTGTTTTCCCTTCTACTTTTACCGTAATTATGGTATCTCCAATTTTTTTTCCTGTAATTTTAGTTTTTAATATCCACTCATTTTCGGCTTTCCATTGGTTTGTAGATAGAGAAATGTTTGCATTGTTTAATTCAAATTTTATTTCTCTCTTTTCATCATCATTTTTTCCACCTACTTTAAATTTAACCTCTCTTGTTTCATTAAGAGCAATATTGTACTCTACAATTTTAGAGCATTCAAAATTTACAGAAGTAGGAAATATTTCTCTTTTAATTGAAAACCAATCCCCATAACTAACCCCTCCCATCTGCTTTTATCTTTTTTACAGAGTTAAACTCCACATTATCTTCAATGGCATCAAAAATCATTTTCTTTTGGGTATTTATACTCAAGTTTCCAGTAATAACAACATCTTTTTTAGATGTTATTATTTTTATGTTTTTTGCTTGTTTTATAATAGCCATAATATTCTTGGTTAATGGTTAGTTCCTTTTTCTCCACTATTCATATGTACAGTTTTTGCACTCTGTATCAAAATATCTTCTTCAGAACTAATGGCTGTTATCCTTTTCGCAAAGATATCTGAAGTATCGGATTGTCTGGTGTAATCTTTTTGTACTATTTCTGTTCTATTATCTGACATTTCCATTCTATTTCCCGTTGCGGTCTCCGTAATATCATTACCAGCAGTAACGCTAATGTTATTTCCTGCACTTGTAGAAATATTTTGTCCCACACTTGTCGTCATATTTTCCCCAACATTGATGTTCATATTCTTGCAGTTCAGCGTCATGGTTTCGGGTGCGGTAATCGTAATATTGCTCCCAACCGTGTCAAAAGTCATTATATTTCCGCTTTTGTCGGTCAAAATAATACTTTCGTCTTCTGTAAATTTTAAAATATGTCCACTTCGGGTGTGGATTGCTTTTATGCTGTTATCAGAAGTTCCGTAACCACTCGTCTCACTTCCATTATAATGCGTCCCCATCACAAAAGGTTTCTCTGCATTTCCGCTTTCAAACCCAACGAGAACTTCCTCGCCAATCTCAGGAATAAAATGAAAACCTTTACCTGCTCCGGAGTGGGGCTGGATCAATCGTATCCACGGTGTCATTTGATTTTTATCTTCCTGCCAAGGGAATTGCACTCTCACTCTGCCCATTCCCATTGGGTCGTTGTTTATCATTTCCAAAATAAATATTTTTTAAGAGAAAAATAAGTTAACAGAAGAGAAAAAATGAAGTAGCAAAAAATAATTATTTTTCCAACTACATCATAGCATTCATTGCAAGAATAAATTTGAGAAATATATTTTGTATCCCAGTAAAAAATGTAAAAAAATTAAAATACGATATACAATAAATAGTGATATAAATTATATAACTTTTATTCTTTACAAAATGATTTATTGTGTACAATATAGTTACTGAAGTTATAGCAAAAAATAAACAAACTATAACAGGTACTATTACTACTCCTGAATCTCCTCCCCCTCCTTCTGAAAAATCATCAACAATATCTTTCTCCAATTTTATTAGTAAAATACGTAGTATGGCGAAATGAATAAAACAAAATAATCCAATTATGTGTAAAATATTTTTCATTAATATTTTAGTTATATGCTTTAGTTTTATAAAAAAATCATCAGTAACAAATGATACTTTAATTCTCCACCTATTTTTTCCGATGTTGCACTAACATTATTTTCTTTTAAATATTTAATCGTATTATTTTTAGCTTCTTCTGCACTTCCTAAATAGTCTGTATTAAATACAGCATCACCACTTGCTAAAATTCTTGAAGGGCTACTATAAAAAACTGGGATATAGAATTCTTTTTTATTTCTTTTTCTTGCAATTTCAAAATCTATAATACCTTTCATTGAACATTTGTTTTTAGAAACAAAACTTACCATCCTCTTAAATACACTAAGATCTAGTTTATTTAAATTAGAATTTAATAGAAATTAGCCAAGCAAGATTTTCCACATAACATAAATACCAATCGGGTCTTATATAAATCATATCAGGATACCCACCATCTATTGTCAAATTTTCAGTAGTATAATACCCACCTCCGTACATTTTAAAATTATCTTCAGGTTTTATTAGATAAATTTCGTTTAAAACTTCCCTTTATGTTTTACTAGCAAGTGCCTCTTTTTGATATTTTCTTTAATTTAAAAATCATAGCCATGTTTTTCATCATTCTCTAAATATTTTCCCATTTTCGATATAAAAAAATATATTCTAATATAAAGAAAATGGGAACACAGATAGTTAAATTTGTTATGTAATAGTCATCTTTTATCAATAATGTAGTAATCGCTATGAATTGTGCTGTAATTATTGTTATTAAATTTTTAAAATTTGAAATTTTTATTAATAAATATACTATAATGGTTACAATGATTATAATAAAATAAAAATTAAAAATATTAATTATTGACATTATATCTGCCTTACTTCCCGTTTTGAATGAGCTAAAATAAAGAAAGACAAGAGATAAAAATACTCCAATTACTAAAACAATAATTTGATTAATAATAAGTTTTAACATTTTATATTTTAATAAATTATTTTAAAAGCTTGTGTAGAATAAAAAAAATCGTCAGAAATAAAAGATACTTTTATATTACCTTCAATTTCTTCAACCACTGCGTTTAATCCTTGCTCTTTCATATATTTAGAAGTAAAATCTTTAGCATTTTCAGCACTATTCATATAATCTGTATTAAAAACAGCATCTACACTAGCCATCGCCCTTTTTGGACTACTATAAAAAACAGGAATATAAAACATTTTCCTTTTTCTGATTTTTGCAATTTCAAAATCTATAATTCCTTTCATAGAACATTTATTTCTAGATACAAATCGTGTCATCTTCTCAAAAACAGAAACATCCAATTTCTTTTCATCCAAATTATATCTTATTGATAAAAGCCATGCTAAATTCTTTACATAATATAAATACCATTCTGGTCTCATATATATCAAATCTGGGTAGCCTTTATCTGTTTCAAAATGATCATGAGTTCTACCTGAAATATCTTTTTTCTCTCCATACATTATAAATTTATCCGTAGGTTTTAAAAGATAGATATCCTTTAACATTTCCTCTAAAGTTTTATTTTCTTTAAAAACTTTTTTCTGAATTTCTTTATCAGTTAGGAAACTATAACCATATTCTTTTGTATAATAATTAATGAAATTTATCCAAGGATTAACATCGTCTGACAATTGTTTTGCTCCTTGTCCTTTCCAACTTTTTATTGCAAGTAGCTCTTTTTGTGAATCATTTTTAAGATTATATGCTATAATATCCTCAGGTTTTATATTATCAAATTTTGTATGAGCATATGTATCTCCAAAACGATGCAATAGTTCTCCCAATCGTTTTATAGTATTTTTTTTAATTTTTTCGGGAGAATCTCCTTCCGTTTTAACCTCTTTTAACCACAAAAACTTTAATGCAGTAATAAATTCTTCTATTCCATGAAAGCCGCCTGTTAATGAATGAATATCTTCTTGTGGATGAGAATCAAACCATGTATCATTAAGTTCAAAATCGGTCTCACTATGAATAGTAGTATCTGGAGCTTCAGTTGCTATAGCGAGTTCTTCGGCATCATATTCATTCATACCTAACATTAAACAAACCAAATAAACTGTACTATAATGCCCATCTGTTTCATAGTAATACTTTCCTTCTCTATCAATCAATTTTGGCTTTTCTGGTTCTCCATAAAAAATGCCATCTTTCGCATGCTGTATTACTTGCTTATTGGAGTGAAATTCTATATTATCTTTTGCGAAGATTTTATATTTTCCGCCTGTGATTTTGGTAATATTACCTCCGACAATTCTTGTTCTACTCATAACTTAATGACTTTTTGATTTTTCAGCAGAATTATTATGAACTTGCGTTTGAGAATGTAATTCTGTATGGTCTTCACTTTGACTTACAGATTTTCCTCCACTTGTTTCTTGCCGTTCCTTTTTCGTCTCGCTATGCACATCGCCTTCAATTATTTCCATCAATTTTCCAGTAATAAAATGACTCGAATTTCCTGCCACAGAGCTTACATAGTTTACTCCCACAGTTTGGGTATAATTCATTCCTGCGCTAGTCATTATATTCGTCCCAGCACTCACATTTACGTTTTCTCCTGCGGTAATGTTTACAGATTTTCCTGCACTAATATTAATATTTCCGGGGGCTTTGATGTCAATATTTCCATCGCCATAAAAAATCGCAATTGTTTGTCCTTTTTGGCTTTCCAAGGTCACATCTCCTGTGTCATCGTCCATTATTAATCGGTTACCAATTCTTGAATGATGTACTTTATAACGGTTGGTTGGGGTTGCGTAACTAGAAACTTCCGCACCATTGTACATTGCGCCCAACATAAACGGCTTCTCTGCATTTCCGCTTTCAAAACTTACTAAAATCTCATCGCCTATTTCTGGGATTTTATAATCGCCTCGTCCTGCTCCTGCGTAGATGGTTGTGGTGCGCATCCACGGTGTCATCTGGTTTTTCTCTTCCTGCCAAGGAAACTGAACTCTCACTCTGCCCATTCCCATTGGGTCGTTGTTGTCCATTACTCTTGCAGACTGGGCTTCGCATTTAGGAAAAGCGTCAGTATCAATATATGGAGCTGCATTGAACAAATCTGGGATAGCGATAAACTCATTGTAATATTCGCTTGGATCGTGGATGTGTTTGATCTCGATGATACGGTAGGTTTCCATTGCTTTACCATTGATGTCCGAAAGTTCCACACGACCTCCGATTCTTACCGCAGGGTTGTAACTTCGGGCTTTTATGTGCATCAGGTTTTCCCTTTTTTCTTTTTCTAAACGAAGGGCTTCTTGCAATTCTTTTTCAGACATATCCGAGATGCCTGTATGATTGAAGTGCATTTTTGGCTTCTTTTTGAAGATGTTTTTCGAGCGGTTAATCGCAACACTTTGGAAAAGATTCGCCTTGAACTCACTCTGTTGCGACGTACCGTCTTTTTCTATTCTAGCTCCGCTTTGGGCATCGTAGCTCATCAATCCAAAATCCTGCGCACCGATTTTTAATGAAAAGGTAACATCCATTAAATCATCGCCTTCTCTTAGTTTCAGAGTGGGCTGTGTTCCTGCTCCAAAAATCAGCTCTTCGCCATTGTAATAGAAAAACTCGCCGTGACGTATTGCCAGTCTGCGAATGAACTGATAATCTGACTCTTTGTACTGAACGGTAAAGGGATGAACGTGTTTTACATTGGGTAAATCTACCTTTATCTTGGCTTCTCTTGGATAAACTTCACAAACTTCACCAATGATCTGTTCTAACGTTTTATTTTCAAAGCTTTGGCAGTCCTGTCCGCTTTCCAACAGAATACTCGGGGAAAATCCTGTGATAATCAAATCACCATAACCACCACCTTCATTCTTCGCATTGTCAACTCCGCCAATAATTCCGCTGAACGATTGCTGAATTTTTCCCCATTGCCAGAAATTTATCGTAATATTATTTCCAAGAATATTTTTGGAATTCTCCAGCACATAACCTTTAAAACTATCCAAAGCATCATCTGGAACGGTAATAGAAAAAGTATCGTGATCTGCCGTTTTCTGGTGAAGCTCTGTGTTGTAACTGTTTTTCAGGAGAAACTCTTTGCCATCCATCATAAAAAGACAGTAGACATTGGGATTCTTAGGGTCATTAAGCTGTTCTTTGAAAGATCGTGATGTCCCGAATATAGAAAGGTTAAAAGATTCGTTTTCCATAATTTGTGTTGTGTTGTAAATTTAAAAAAAATCAATATAAACACTTGATTATTCACTCCAAAGCTTTTCGTGATGGGCTCCGTTCACATTAAATGATTTTGCCATCAGCTGCATTTCGATTTGTAAAGGTTCATTATTATTCGAATCAAAATGTTCTGTGAACTGCACACAGAAGGCTTTTTCAAAAACAAGTTCCTGCAGTTTGCTCATTGCATCTCTTCGGTAGTAAACAATTTTTCCGTTTTTGACCTGGCTATGATCAAGCATCCAGCTTAATAATTCGGGATTCCCTGTGCTTTCGATACGGATGATGATTTCGCCGCCTTTTGGCATTCCTTTCGGTTTTCCTGTTGTGTCTATTGGCTGTACAAATGTATACTTGCATTCCAGTATATTGTAGGTATTACCGTCTAATTCTAATTTTGATAAAAACGACATATTGTAGTTGTTGGTTGATGGTTGTCTGTTGATGGATTTTAACTTATCTGTTTGAAACAAGTTCCAAAAAGCAAAAAAATGGGTAATGTAAAGATTACCCATTTTTATTTATTCAATGAGTTACACCCATTCATTCTCGTACGCTCCGCTTCCCATTTCTATTTTTCTTGCAGAAATAGTAAAGGTTTCTGTGAGTGGATTATCTCCTACCGAATCAAACTTCTCTTTGTGTTTTACCAAATAGGCTTCAGAGAATTTTAATTCTTTCAGCGTTGCCTGGCTGTCTCTTTTGTAGAATACAACACTGCCCTCTTTTCTTTCGAAAGAATTGGTCATCCATTCAAATAAATCGGTTTCTCCCGTACTTTCTACAGTAATATCTATTTTACCACCTCTGGTAATAGTTGAAGGTCTCCCTGTGGCATCTGTTTCCTGGAATAAACCGTAGTTTACATTTAATACATTGTATTTTTTTCCTGAAACATTTAATGTAGCTTGAAATGACATAATTGTAAATTTTAATTGTTATAATTGGATTTTGTGTTTTTTAAAATCTTTCAACCATTAAGTTTGAATAGATCAGGATAATTGAAATTATATTAACCAATCCCTACCTAAACAACAATAGTTTAAAGAATTAAAGGAAAGTTATTGGGTTATACCCACTCATTGGTATGCTTTGCAGTACCCATTTCTATCTCTCTTGCAGAAAGTACGAAAGTTTCCGTCAATGGGTTTTCACCGGAAGCATCAAAATTTTCAGTGTATTTCACAATGTATGCCTCTTTGAACTTCAGTTCCTTTAAGGTAGCATCACTGTCTCTTTTGATGAATTTTACTACTCCGTCTTTTCTTTCAAATGAATTGGTCATCCATTCAAAAAGATCGGTTTCTCCGGTTCCTTCTACTGTGATAAAGATTTTACCACCACGGGTTACGGAAGAGGGTCTTCCTGTTTTGTCGGTTTCCTGTAGCATTGCGTATTCTACAGATAATACATTACGCGTTTTTCCTACGCAGTCGAAAATGGTCTTAAATGACATAATTAATATATTTAGGTTTAACTTTTAATAGTACCAAAAATGGAATATATTCTTTATGATGCTTTTTTGTTCGAAATATATACTTTTACAAAAACCAAATATGGAATATATTCTTAATGAGGTGAAATTATTGCTAAATTTTCACTCTCCCGTAGAAATATCTACATAGCAAATGTAGAAATATTTTTTAATCCTGCAAACAGTTTTTCATCTATCAAATTTTTGTAATCGCAATATTATCAATAATTTACAAATCAATTTGAAAAAATAGTTCAATAAAAAATAGGATCATTATCTGTATAAAATAATTACCAAATATTTATGATATAAATAATTTATTACCATTGAATTATTCGTAATTGATGAAAATTTAACTTAAAGAAGGTTTGTAGATAAATATCTACAAAATTTAACAAAATTCACTTGATATTTTACCAAAAAAATCACCTTTCATCACATTAAATTGCTAGTTGAATAATTAGAAATTATAAATACAGGAAGATAATCTGACCTTGAATTAAATTTTCAATGTAAAATATCTTAAACAATTTTACTTTCTGACCATCAAAGTGTTCTTTTTTCTTAAAGAACAAAATAGCGTACCATTTCCAAAGAATTATTACCCATATTTTATCAACAAAAAAGCATAGAAGCGGTTTTGCTTCTATGCTTAAAAACACAAATGATATTAAAGAAATAAACTCTTCTATTTTTGTTCGTATTCGGTATCCCATTCGTTTCCGTCATCTCCTTTATGACCGTCCATTTTAATAAGAAAGTTTTTAGCCGGGAAGTATGGTTTCATATGGATATCCAAATGTATTCTGTCTTTTTGTACAGGATCTTGCTCAAATTTTCTAATCTCGAAATTTTCAATCAGTTTTCCCGGACCGGTAATGCCGTCAAGGAAACGAACAATCTGATTCATAATTTCTTTTCTGGTCACCGCAGTAAAGTTTTCAAAAGCTCTTCTGTTTAAGAAATCCATCAATACCTTGGTTACATAATCAAATACTCTTACTACAGAATAGGTCTGAAGCCCTAAGTTATCTCCGTTGAATAAAGTTTTACCAGAGAATGCCATTACTTTTCCATATTCGTTGACCATCGGGATCAATCCCAAATTTTCAAGATTGGCAATTTCACTTTTCTTTAAATCAAATTTAACTCCGTCAACTTCATTGATTCCTCCGAATTTTTTCCCTGCGGTAACTTGTGACATCAGTGTTTTATACACTTTTCCTGCCAATGCTCCTGATGGCGGAATGAAAAGATCATCCAATTCGTCAATTTCTTCAAATCTTCCTCTTCCAACAAGCCAGTTGCAGGTCATCAATACATTGGAACGATAAATATCGCCTCCGGTAAGGTAAGCCTGATCAAACATTTCCATCACATCATCCGGTTCGTCCAGGTGTTCAAAATCGGTTACCAGCATCACTTTATTCTGGTGTGCAATTTTTGCCCATTTTTCTACTACAGTACTAGATCCCAAATATCCCGGAATAACCAAAAGTCCGTAATTGTTTTTAAGATCTAAACGGTCATAATTATCTGATAATTCTGCGTGAATAGTATCTATAAAACGGGTGTTGTCTAAGTCCTTAAGCTGTTCCAATGTTGCATTGACAACGGTTACATTCTTTACCTTATCTGATTCTGTATTTTTATAAAATAATGCAACTGTTCTGTAATTGCCTTCCAGCTCTCTGGTAGCATCTACCGCTTTAGACAAGTTTTTAGAAAGCAGTTCTTCTGCTGATTTTCTTTGGTCTTCGCAATGTGCTACCATATCAGTAAGAGAATCGCTTTTACCAATCACACTTGCCCAAAGCTCTAAGGTTTTTTTGAGTGTTTCTCTTTCTTTTTCTTTCCCTTTTTCGGTAAGGAAGATTTTTCTTCTTGCTTTTCTGTCCGGGTTAATATTTTGAACATTCTCAATGGATGTTTCCAATAAATCAAAACCTCCGTAACGGGCAAGTTTTTCTATGGATTTATCTAATGATACCTGTACTCCTTTTTTTTGCTCCAAAACAGGAGCTTCTACTGATTGTTGTGTTTCTTGCTGTTTTTGTGACATTGTAATTTGTGTTTTTGGTTATTTGTTTTCTTCTAATTCTTTTATAAGTGATTGCAACGTATCCTGGAGTGCTTTTTTAGCATCCGGATCTTCCAATGCAGCTTTAAGAATTTTGTTGGTTTTCAGTTGTTTTACAATCTTCTGGTACTGGTCTTTTTCTGTTTCCAGTCCGGTGAGAAAACTACTTTGTGCCGTAATTCCTTTCGTTCCGAAATCTCCAAGATTTTTGAATTTCAGGTTTTCCATTCGGATAGAACCGTTCGCATCTTCAAAATCTACTTTGACTTCCGGTTTGTAATGTTCAAAAACTTTTTCTACTGTAGTAAGCCCTTCTACCAATTCTGGTTTTACAGGGTCATCTGCTGTAAGTTTCTGTGCGAAAAGTGTTCTGTTTTGCGGGATTTCGAAAATCGCTTCGCTTGCATCTAGTGGTACTTCATTACCACCAATTCCTTTGTTTGTTAACATAGTGTATGGTTTAAAATTGTTGGTTTTTAATTCTAATCCAGAGATGGCATCGTAATTTCCACAAAAGAAAAGCTGAAACGAAAATTATTCGGGCTTTGTAAGGAATTTAAAGATTTCATCAATGTGTTTTTTTTTATTTATATAAATATATGAAATTTTGATTAATACAAAACTTTATTTTTCAAATAATCGGTATGGATAAATATTGGCAGATGCATTTTTCAGTTTTAATGAAAAACTGTCGCACAAATAGTTCCATTCGGATTCTTCAACTGCCACTGCATTTTCTTTGTTTCGGATCAGAAAAACGTCTATTGTTCTGCTAAACCCTCCCTTCAAAGACACTTCTTTTTTGGTTCCTTTCTTTACTTCTATCCCCGTAATGGTGTTCTTGAAGTGATTCATCCCGAAAGCTCTTATATCGGCTGCGGTAACAATTCTTCCGCGGGTAAGAAGTGCGCTCCTGTATTCCAGAATTTTATCCTGTGAGGACAGTTTTTTTCTTCCTCCCACAGAGGTTTGTATCATTACAGCCGTGGGATTCATTGAGCGGTTTCCTTTGTTTTCTTCTGTCATTATCGTGCCCGGTTTTAGATTATTCGCTTCCTCTGCTGCTGTCGACCAATAGGAAATTGTACAATTAATTTCTGATGTTTCGTTTCCTGAAGAAATAATAAGATACGGATTGTTGGCTTCCGTAAAATTTTTCTCTTTGGCGACCTGATGAAGTGAGGCCACGTGTTGGTTGATTTGTTTTAGAGTTTCGTTAACTGAATTGATACCCATTGCAGCAAAAGCCGCAGTTTCATCTTTAATGAGTTCCAAAAGATATTGTAAAAGCTCTGAAGCATTTCTGCGATCAAATCGGGAAACACCGCCTTTTCTTAACATAGCAGTCATTCCTTCATTTTCTGTATCGTAATTTTTTATGTCCAGTCTTTTCCCATTACGGTCATCAGATACATAATCCAAGTCTAAGAAATAGTCTTTTTCATCAATCGGAATAATATTAAGCCTTCCTTTAATTTTGCGGCCAATGTCTTTATTTCGGATATTAAGCATAGGAATGCAATTCAGAGAAAAACGTATATTTTTTAATATATCTGGTACAATGGCTTCTGAAAACCTGAATTTCAGCCAAATGACATCCTCTTCTTCTCCTGCTCTGTGATTCGGAAAGTTCCTAGTGAATAGTTCTTCTTTTTCTGGTTTTGCTGAAAAATCAATTTTACCTTTCAGAGTAAAAAAATTGCCTGCATAATATTGGTTGACTTCGTTATAGATATATTCCAGATCAGAATAATTTTTGGTAATGATGTTTTCAAGATTTAAACCTTCATTGTCTACGTTGTAACCTTCTTTAAATTCATATTCTTTGTCTGCAAAAAAAACCTTTACCTGATGGAGGTAGTAAAAGAACAACTCTTTTTGATAGGCATTATTAATGTCAATAAAAAACATCAAATCTTCTACAGTCTCTTTGTTAGGAGAATGAATACCCAGCCACAGCTCTCCGGAAGGAATGTGCATTTCTGCTTTTCCAACAGCATCTTCAAAGAAGAAGCTTTCGACTTGATTTAAAGTATCAGCATAGGCAATATATTTCACTTTTGCCGTGGTCAGTTTCGCTTCTATGGAAGGACTGAAATAGACATCTTTACTTGTGCTTTCCGCAGGATTGTATATATTCTGCTTTCGTATGGATGTTTTAAAACTGTTATATAAAGAGATTTTAGCATTGTTTTCCAATGGGCTTACCTGTAGAAGTGTTCTTGCCGGAACGACTCCTGAAACTTCCTCTGGGAACATTACCTCTAAAACTCTTTCGATAATCCTGGCTCGTGAACTTTCTAATTCAAAACCTAATTTTTCCAACTCGGCTGCACAGGCAGACAGTAATAAACTGATAACAGGATCAAATGAAGTTTCAGCTTCCAATTCATTGTAACCCCACATTCGGGCGGCTCTTCTTAATATGCGGTCTTTTATGCGGTCTTGATTCATTTTTTATATTTTATCCAAATAAATTATCCCAAAATCCTTTTTTCTTTTTATTCTTTACCTCGTCTTCATCGGCAAGGAAAGTGTATTTCTTTTTTTCTATTTCTTGTTGTTCTTTTTTTAACTCTTCTGTTGCCAAATAACCTGTTATGCCGTTTACTTTTACAAAATCCCAACCCGAAACTTGGTGCAGGTATTCTATCTCTCCTTTTATTATAACTTCTTGAGCGTAGCTTTGGAAATCGGGACGGTCGTATAATTTATAGGATGTAGAATGATTATTACTTGATTTTATTCTGCTTTTATGCACATAACCCGTTTTTCCTTCTTTAGTCTTCACTTGCCACCAATCGCCCGTATTGTCTAAAACTTCTACTTGCTCGCCCGATTTTATTTTTTGCAAAACTTCAGAAGATGAACTTTTTTCTTTGCGCAGATTGGTAAAGCCGTCTTTATCTTCTATGTAAAATCTATTATTATCGCCCTCATCTTCACCAGAAGATTGATATATAATTTCAACATATTCTTTCAATCTATCAAGTTTAAAGAAATTATTCTTTTTTAAAAATATTTTATAATCTGGTGAAATATCCAATTTTTCTTGAATATATCCCGTAATACCAACTTGTAATGTCTTGTCATATAAGTAAGCTATTGTTTCATCAGGGTTTATATAATTATTTTTTTGATCTTCTATTTTTTGAATTACTTCTGAAACACTAATATAGCCACTACCTTCTTTTGCATATGAAAAATCTTCTGTTTTTCCGTTATAGATAAAATTTTCTATATCATCCATGATACCCTTTCGTAACTGATATTTACTATTTTCTGGATTATACGAAAATAGTAAATCGTGAAAACTGATTTTATCTGAAAAATTAAAATTGTTGAGAACATATTTTGTGAGTTCTATGTCTTTATTATAGCCAAACAATACGACTAAATCCTTTAACAAAATCGAATTTTTTGCTCTTAAGATATTGTAAGAGGCTCTATTATCGTTAAAAATATAATTATTATAATGGTATAAATCTATTTGATCTACAAGAAATTCACTATCAATATCGGAATCTTGAAATAGTATGTAATTCTCGTCTTTAATTGCTATGTATGGAAACATTGAATTATTGAGGGCGATATTTTTGTTTGAATATTCATTAATATCCCAATTATATATTTCCTTAATTTTTTCATGAAACACTTGATTTGAAGGGAATTTAAAATTCATATTTTTTAAAGATTTTTTTCCATGTTCAATTAATTTAGATGAAAGAGAATCATAATTAAATTTCAAACCTTCTCCTTCTTCAGAGATATTATATGGTGCTTGTTTCATATTATTATTTATTTCTTTGTTATTTTGTCCGTTGCAAGAAAATAACATTAGATTAATTATTAGTATTGATAAAATTTTTTTCATTTTATTATTTATAAATTATTATAAAATTAAATGCCAATCCATTTTTTTGTACCATATTTAGGATTACCCCACACAGTTTCTTTTACTTGGCGAGGCTCTACAATAAAATGTACAGGTCTATTGTCTTTTAATTTTAAATCAGGAATTTCATTGATAAAATCTTTAACAGGTTGTGTGTTTTTACCTGAATTAAATGTAAAACACCCTACTGAAAATCTTGGACAGTAATGATGTAATGCAACACCGCCTCTTGAGCCATCTGGTCCATCGATTCCATTTTCATCGCTGGCTGATTTAGATTCTGAATCAATAACGTAGACCAAATACTTTTGTCCTACCAATCCTGGTACTAAAAAATATTCTCCTGGAGGAATTTCATTATATTGACCAAAACGCTTGTCAGAATGTTTATAAATTTCTGTTCCTTTCGAATTTGTTACTTGATGAGTATCTCTACTTAAATATGTAACATAATCTGCTTTAGGAAGTTTGTTGCTTCTTTTTAATTTTTTGAATGTAGCTAAACTCATATCTCTATAAACAGAGGTTTGATACATCATCCATTGCAAACCAGCTTTTGCAGGGTCATTTTTCAATACTTTATCTGTACCAGATACCAAAACAACAGTTCCTTTTTCATTGGATACTTTTATTTCTCCTTTGGGCTTACATTCTTTTACTTTTAAAATTTCCACAGCTTTCTTAAAATACCTTTGTCTTTCTTTTAAACCATCCAAAGCGGGGTTAATCAATGCTGTCACATTTTTAACCGAAATATTACTAACTTCTGTAGCTACGCTGTTAATGTTATGCTTACCCCAAAAAGCAAGAGCAGAAGTGATTGCGTCTTCAGGATTTTTTTTTAATTTATATGGATTATCTCCATCCGTCCAATCGTACTTAGTGCCAAAAATTTTGTTGGCATATTTTTCTAATTGTTCGTAATTTCCTTTCCAAGTAATCTGTTTAAATCCTTTACCACTGTATCTCCATCCATCATTAGAATCTGTATGTTTTTTCCCATTAGGATGTGTTTTTCCATAAATAGCATTTGCTACTTCTGGCCAATTTTCTTTTTTCAGCGAAAGCTCAGATAATCTTTCTGCTTCATGCATCCTATTTCTTCCAAATTGTTTAAAATATGAATCGAATATTCCATTCATTCGACTAGCGCTAGAATACTTAAATCTTTCTTGTAAATCATAAAATTTGCTTTCATGTGATATTTGAGCCAAAAAATGAGCTTTAGTAATGCATGTATTTATTCCTACTTTTTTCCTGTATTTATTCAAAAAAGGAAGTGCTTTCTTTATCATCGTATCGTCTTCAATTAAGCATGTTTCTATTCCTTTTCTATTTTTTTTACTTACACATATTGCTTTAATTTGCTCCAAGGTAATATCTTTCTCACAATTCGGACATTTATTATTTGATTGTCCTTTTTGGTTATTACCTTTTACCACCGCTTCACTTCTCCCAGTTTCTATTTTCTTGGGTGGTGCTTTTTCATCTACGTCGATGACCTCAGAGTCTATGCTTTGTCCTGCGTATTCTACTTCTAAGAAAAGCTCTTGCTCGCTTCCTTCTTTCCAATCGTCGCCTTTGTCTTGCATGGCTTGGGTAAGGGGTAAGGTAATAAAACTTAGGTCTCCTGCCAAAATGTAATTATGCTCGAATACCAACTGATTACTCATATCGTCTTCCCATACTTTCAATTTCACAGTCCTGCCTTTCATGTTTTGTGCTGTAATTTTTACCTTTACAGTAGTACCATATTTTGCACTTTCCAAAGGTCTTCCAGCAAAATCTACAAAAGAAACCTCTTTTATCTTTCCTTTAGCATCTGGAGTTTTGGTTTTAGCTTTGGGAGTAATCGGTTTTTTATAGGTTTCCTTTTTAGGAGCGGGAGCCGGAGGTGTTGGTTTTTTATTGGGTGGTTTCGGGGTGGTTTTCGGTTGATTGGTTACTGGTACTTTTTTGGGCTCTACTTTGGGAGATTCATTATAAGCTGTATTTTTCAGATTCACATTGTTACTGGCGTCCAATTTTCCGAAATATTCTGCTGTTACATAATATTCGTGGGTTTTGCCTTCTGTTTTGTCTCCTTTGGCTACTTGCATATTAGCAACCATAGATGCCATGGTATATTGCGCCATATTAAACCTTGCTTCTGCAATGCCCTTTTTTACTTTTGCCAGTACAGGAAATGTATTGATTTTATTAACTTGGTTTGTTTTGCTATGTCCTGCTCCCTTAGCATCGTCTTCCCAAAGAGTAAAAAATAAGTTCTCTCCTTCCATATCGGTGCAATAGGCTTTGGCATATAAAATATCTGCATAACTCAAAGGTTTGGTTACTTTATGTTTATTGACATCTAGAAGTTCAATCTTATTTATTTTGGGTTGCTTGGCTGGCTTTGTTTTTAGAATAAGTTCGCCTTTATCATTTCCTTTGGTTACAACTAATTTTATTCCTTTTCTGGTAAGGCTTTTTTGGTTGAAGGTATAACTTACGGTATCTCCTGTTTTGGTATTGCCGTCAGTTTTTCTCCAATTACCTCTTTCCAAAACATGGATTTCCCAATGAGCCACTTCTTGCTGATTTCCAAAAGCCGGAGACTGAACTGTAGGAATCTCAAATACTTTGAAAACACTGTATTGTTGCGGAGTCCCTATTTCTGGATTTTGATTTCCTAATATGCTGATTTTTTCCATTGTGTTTGTATTTCTTTTATGAGTAGAAGTCGTCACCATCCAAGTCATCCACAAATTCATCTAAATCTACCAGTGGATTGATCTGGTTGTGGATTACAGCATTACTATTCTTAAAATTCTGTTTACTGAGTTCGGCTTTTTGACCGTGATCCATTACTTTTATTTTTCCACCAACAGCGCACTGCAATTCAGAAATTTCGGTAAGGCAGCTTTTCCCCAATACTTTTACTTGCTCATAGGTTTTCTTCCATTTTCCTGCTGCAGAAAAACTGCATGGTTGGGTGTTTTTCAGCATACAATTACCAAAAGGTATAGCTGGAGGATTGAACTGAACATCATCTTCTGTGACCGCAAGATAATCTGCATTATCACTATCATCATTCCAATAAAGTTTTTGGTGACTGGTTACTTTAAAATTTGGAAATTTAGTCCCCTTATCACAAATAGCCTTTCCTTTTTGGATAACAAAATGTTTATTTTCGTGTTCACAAGACATATTTTTTAATTTTTAACTTCAATTGTGCTTATTTCTATTTGTATTGTTTCTTCTTCATAAAAATTGGTTTTAAGTTCAATTTTTGCCTCCTTCAATATTTTATTATTAATGTCTAGAATATAATTACCTTCGATGTAAGATTCCAAGACTTCTTTATTTTCTTCTTGTATATTCTCTTCATCAGGTTTCCATTTGGCAAGAATTTGCTGTGGTGTTCTGGGATCAATACAGTAGGCTTTTTGTTCAATTTCGATTTCATCTGCTGTAATTTGCATCTTCATAGTATCTTGATAGCGTATTCTGTAGGTATGAAAATTTCGCTCACCCAAATAATTTCCATTCTCATAATCTACATAGGGAGAAAAGAAAAACTGTAAAAACAAGTCATTTAAGATATATTTACTTAATCCTTCATTTATAGCTTCGTCCATCATTTTGACGTATTTAAGAGAATAAGCATCAGAATAAGAACTCTTCACTTTATTTTTGGTGTTTTCCCAGCGTTTTTTTATTTTTTTTAAGTTGATAATTTTATGTGGTTTAGCACAATTTTTCTCTATCGAAAATTCCAAAGGATATAAAAACTGAATGGCTTCTGTTACCAAATTATGTAGTTTTGTATCTGGTAATTCATCATTAATTATGTAATTTTCTTTTTTATACTCCAAAATAGGAAGGCTATTTGCGTCTGCACCTATATATCTAAAATAAACATCAAAACTAATTTTTTCCGAAACATCGCTTTTTTCACTTTCTATAGTTATCCTATATTGTTTTTTTATTACAAACGCATCTGGATATAGAATTTTATTTTTTAGATGATTTTGTTCCTGTCGCTTTTTTTCTTTTTTTCTATTGTTTTGCTCTTGTATTATGTTTTCAATGTCGGTTTTTTCAGGAATAAAAATCTCCTGTCCTGCAAAAACAACAGCACCTATATGATTACTATTTTTTTGAGCATTTTGATTATGGAAATATCGCAACATTTCTGTATTTGGAATGTCATATTTAGACACAATATATTCTAGTGTTTCTCCTTTTTGTACGATATGTGTTTTAATAAATAATGACATTTTCTTATTTCTTAACAATTCATTTTAATACGACAGCGGTCCTACAAAGAAGGAATTACTGAAAGTAAAAGGTCGATTGGTTTCCAATATCAGTCCTTTAATAGCAAGGGTTACTTTCTTTTTCATCTTTCTTTTCCCAAATGTTCCCAGATTATAATCGGTTATGGACACTTCTACATTCTCCAATATCAATCGTTTTTCGTGTCTTGTAACGGAAGTTTTCAGTGTTTCCGAAATCAGTTCTTTCAGCATATTGTCGCTCTTCATCAAATCAAAATCCATTTCCCATATTTCGGTACCATAGGTTTCATCAAATTTACATTCGCCTAAAGCTGTGGTTGCCAGTAGGAAGATGTGCTGACGAATGGAGGTCTCCAAAGTGACCTTTTCCGCATCTTTTTTTTCGATTAAAGACTCAAAATCCAGTGGTAAATTATAATAAACTCCTTGCATTAGTATTCCTATATTTTTTAGATATACATTACTTTTTTAATCTTCCCTTTATCGTCGTATTCAAAATTCTTAGGCACTTTTTTTCTTTTAATGAGATGAAGTTCCACTTTGGGAGTAAGCTTCAAAAATTTTTCACGAAAGAGAATGTCTCCAATAAAGCTCTTTCCGCCATCTTTATCCACAATCATAAAATATTGGCTGATATGGTCTTGCTTAGCAAACTCATTAATATCTCCTGCGTACAGCATTACTTTTTGCCCGTCTCTTTCCAGCTCATAGGTCAAAAGATCGTGGGTTAATTTTCGGTGTCTTGAAATATCAAATTTTTCAATGTCTTCTATTTGAGGTTCAAAGGCAATAGTATCATACAGAAAAGAGGTTTTATCAAAACGCTTGAATCCAAAAAATGACAAAAAACTTTTTTTAGTCTTGCTTTTAACGAAACCAAGGGTGTCTCTTGTTACCTGATACGCTTCTGTTTCCTCAGTCTTGTCATCGGTTAAAGTGAGTTTGTAAGTAGGAACTTCAATTTCTTTTTCGCCTATTTTAAGAGAAACACTTCCAGCTTCCTGATCTGAGATAATAAGTGTGATGGTGTGTTTTTTTAATCCGGAATCGGTACGTACTACAACACCTTCTTCTCCGTTCTCTCCGTAAAATGGAGAGCCGGAATTATTGGTCATTCCTAAGTTGAGATTAAGCTCTGGTAGTGGACTCATTGTTCTTTTGGTTGATAGTTGTCTGTTGATGGTTGATGGTCATTATTCTTGCTTCTTTTATCTTTGTTCTTCAGCTTTACTTCATCAGATTTTTTAACCTTATAAGCAGACAGACAGTCAATATAATGGTGGATGTCCTGATTTTGAACCTCACTTACATACATCTCATAATTCTTTTTGTAGGTATATATTTTGATTAGGGAGATCTCATTATCCTTTAATTTCTGAAGTTCTTTCTTTTTCATCTGCTTTGCGAAGAAAGCTTCGCAGTTAAGCGGATACTCATTTTTTAAAGTGATCACCTCTCCTGATTTAAAATAGACATCTACATTTTTGTCTTTTTTGATGCATACATTATCTGCCAATATCTTCAAGTACAAATAGATCTTGTTTTTCCTTTTTCCAAACTGAATGGTCGTGTAAGTAAATTCATCATTATTAACCCTCAACTGGACTGCAGGAGTGCTGGCAAAAAAACGCTTGTCCAGTCTTTGCTTAGTCTGTGTAATATCACAATCGAAATGCGCAAATTCTGTGGAATCGGCTTTTTTGTTCTGAGCATTGATCCAACCCGAACAGATTAAGAAAAAACAAAAAAGAACACTGTTTTTAAGATTCATCATCATTTCTATTGTGCCTGATACAATTGTCTGCAAACCTCAAGATCGGTTTTCATCTTATCATACTCTTCTTTCAGCGTTTTATTAATGGTGCTCAAGCTGTCCATTAATGCCTGATTTCCCGAAAGCTGCTTTATCTGTTTTTTAGCATCAATCAAATCTTTATAGGTCATAATGGTATTGTTGTACATATTTTTGTTCTTCAGAGTATCTTTCGGGAGTTGCTTATACATATCTGCTAAAATAGAGAGTCCCAGTTTTTCATTAAAAAAATCATTCTGCCCGGGAACTCCGATAGAATCTACCGCTACTTTTACTTTCTCTAACTGGAAAGAAAATTTTTCCTGAGTCTCCATTTCTTTTTTCATTTTAGCATTTTCCGTTTTCAGAAGACTGTTTTCCTTAAACGGAAAATAGGCGTTAAAGAAAACGGCAGTAATGAGCACGGCAACGGTAATGAGAAAAAACAGCACAAAAAACCAATAAGCACTTCTTCGTTGTGTTTTATTTAAAACTTCCATATCAATAGGTTAGGGTTTTGAATTTATAGTATTTAATCTGCCAAAAATGTACGGCTTCTTTTTGCGTGGATAACGGCGTCTCTTTCATCGGTATTTTCAGAAACGAAAATACTTCCATCTCTTTTCTTGCCAATATAATCCAGTCTGCTCAACACGGCGTACAGATCTTCCAGTGTTTTCATAAACTTTTTTACTTTAGCAATCACCACATCCATCTGATTGTGAACGTAATCGGTATTAATGGCTTCCGTAAAAATAATTTCAAAATCTCCCTGACTCACATTACACCATTCAGCAAAGTAATTTAGCAACTCTTCTTTTCCGGCACCAGAACGTGCATCAATAAAATTTTTCAGCACCCTTGCCAAAGCAACAACAGACACCAGCATTTCGGCAGGCGAAGAATGAGGAGACAGCCAACGGAGTTTATTGATTTCCATTCCCAGATAATTCAGGGTTTTGTCTGCCATCAACTCCATCATCATTGCCAGTGCATTGTTCTGCTTTTTGGCATATATTTTTTGAGCAATCTGTACCGCATACTGTTCAATCTGCCCATAAAAACGATCAATCTCGGTGTGTAATTCCTGAAGCTTTTGATGACTGGAAACCGTCACACAAGGAGGAATGTAATTTTCATCAATCTTAGACTCGCCGGATTTTACCAATATTTTACCGATAGTCAGATAATGAGTACCGAATCCTACGGTATTTTTAAGCTCATCTTCCGGGATAAGATTCAATGTATATTCGGGAAGGGTATACGGATACCTTGGCGGGTTTTCTTCGGGGTCTGGTTCACCATAGGGAGTTCTTTTGAAAGGATTGACCGAAATACACGCCAGCAAAACAGCTTCTTCATTGTCTTTCAGCTCTCTTACCGCTTCCGGATAGGGAATGGAAAGACTGAGATTTTCTGATGTTCCTTCTCCAATTTCTATTCTAGAACCGTTAGGAGTAATGGCGTGGCATTCTTCTACTTTTATTCGCAAAAGTTTATGATTATCAATAATTAAATTGATTTTAACCGGATCTTTTACAGGTAAAAGTCCATAACCAATCATTGAAGTATGGACACCCACTGCATCCCGTACAGAATCGCTTACAAAATTTTGTACTTCTGTGAAATGGGTCTTATTAATTTTCATCCCGTCTATCCAGTTTACGGGAAAGTGGTTTAATTTTTCTATCATGGAATTTTTATTTTTTCATTAAAGATTATTTTTTTCTTATCAAATAGCAACTGGATATACCACACTTTTGAATTAATCAGGCATTGATATTTCTTCTATTACTCCTTTATTCTTTTTTTTGTAAATTAAATATTCTGTTTCTCCTCCGCCAAAAAATTGACGAATTTTTATTGTATCAGATAAAACTAAATACTGAATTTTATGAACTTTTTGTGTTGAATATATTGTATCTTTTTGCGGGATTTCTTGAAGTAAATCATCAGGTTTATTTTTCTAAAATTTTCTTGTATAAAAAACCTATATCTTCAATACCTTCATAATCACATATCTTTGAAAAAACATAATTTTCTCATCATTCACTTCATAACAATGTGAATTAGTTTCTTCTACTTTCTTTTTTTTTATATCCTTATTTGTTTTTATAAAAAAGCATAGCTCTATAATATCCAATTTTTTTAAAAACTTTTATCATATGTCAAATTTTCAGGGGTTTCAATATCATTTGTGATGTCTTGTAACATGTATGTTGGGGGAAAAAATTCTACCCATCCTACTGTTTGATCCGTAAGCTTTCTTACCGAAGGATCTTCTGAAACATCATTAATAACATATAGCTTAATTGTAATTTTTTCCTTTGTTGAGCTTTCAATTTTAACGAACAAATTTTTGTAATTTCTAACTGCATCTGCATTGCTTGATTTTACAATATCTGTTATAATTTCTTCACAAGAGTTATATACTTTTATTTTACTCTGATTAGTCTTTTGTTTTACGTTATTATCTATGCTTAATATTGTAGCATTGTTTTTTTTACAATTAAGCATCAAAAAAAACAATATAAATATGGATAATTGTTTCATCTTAAAAATAATCATTTAGTATCTCTTCTATTCACATTTTGTCAAAATAATATCTTTTGATTTATTCTCAACGTTAAAATCGGATTCTAAAAACTCTCTTTTTTTTGTTTTCTTATTGTAAAAACCATACCAGTAAAAGTACATATGATTATCATCAATCATTTTAACATATACAATAGGCTTATCATTTATATATTCTTCCCAATTCAATCCCATTCCGCCTCTTCCCATGTCTTCAGGTATTTTTTCTAATTTATAAGCTATCCCTTTTTCAAAATCATATCTTTTTGTTTCTACTAGATCAATATATATTTGGTTGGATGCCACTACTAGAGAAGCATTTTTTCCATTGATTTTAATATATGTAAAACCTTCTTTACAATTTGTTCGCCAAGTACTAGTGTTACTTCCAACCAGTTCTTTTTGTATTATACTAGTTTTAAATTTTAATATATTATCTATGGGAATTGCATCAGCATTCATTATGTGTATTAATTTCCAATTATTGTCGACATATAAATAAAAATAGGTTAATGCATTTGGCTTTAAATCAAATTCACCATCCGCATTATCGTTATACGAAATATATTTGCTAGGAATATATGACGCTAAAATATAATAATCTTTTAAATCTATTCTTTTTTTTATTTCATCTGATAAATAGGCTGCTTCTTGAGGGGTTTTAAATTTAGAAAAATATCCTTTTTTGTTGCCAACATCCCAGAAATTCTGTATTCCAGTTGTTTTTCCTATGTAATCTACACTAAACACGCCAATTTTATCGTCAGAGTAGCTATAAGATGGGTAAGGTGGCGCATTATCTGGTAAATGGAAACCATTTATTTGATATTTTTTGTCAAGAAAATTAATGTTGAACGAATCATCATTTTTAGAGATTAATTTTGAGTTGCTTTTTTTAGTACTATCAATATTATTAATACGTTCATTATCGTTTTGCCCTTTACAATTTATTACTGAAAAAAATAAAGTACAAAGTAAGATTTGATATTTAATTTTCATAATAATATTAATTAGTTATAGGATTACCTTGGGTAGATTCATCAAATTTAGTCTTCATATAATCTTCTTCGGCATTGTCATTCTTGTTCAAATTTCATAAAATTATTTGCTCCTTTCTTGTGCCCTCTGTGGAATTTTTTTCAAATCTTTTTTTTGACTTTTCATTAATGAAATATACTTTTGATACGCTTCTTTAGCTTCTTTTTTTTGGTTATTTCCCCAATATGCATCGGCTATGTTTAACCAAGCTACAACTCTGTTTGGTTCTTTTTTTATTATTTCTTTTAGTAGAAATATAGATTCTTTGTAGTTTTTGGATTGTTCGAAATAATAGGCGGTATTATTAAGTTTATCCATATTTTCTATATAAAACTGTTTAATATTATCTGTATTATTTAGATTATAGTTCATAAATCTTTCTTCGTTGGTTCGGTTATATTTTATAATTCCTAGTTTATGAAAATCGTTATCCAACAATTGAGTATAGGCAAGTGATTTTGCTGGTAAAAAATTTGAAGGAATCGAACTTCCTATGTCTTCTAAATCACTTAATTTCTTATCATCCAAAATATAATTTTTTAAATATATTTTATTAAAACTAGCTCCTTGTAAACCATATTTTAGTATTTCTTTTGATAGCAGATATACTTTACTATTAACACAATTAAAGTTATATACCTGCTTCATTTTGGTTGCAGAAGCACTATATTCATATATTAAGTAAAACTGTGTTTCATCTATTATTTCTAAATTTGTGGTTAAGGACATTGCATTAACTATTAAATCATCAAAGTATTTATTATTAACAACCAATGACGAGCCTTCGGTCTTAATAGATTTTGTACTAGTACTTTCTTTTGATTTACTTTTTTCATTCAGAGACAAATAATAATCTAACAAAGAATAAATTTTTGGTTTATCTCCTTTATGATAATCTATAACCAACCAATTATTATCATATTTTGACTTATCTAAAATAAAGCCTTCCTCTTTAAAAACTAATTTTGAAAACCTAGGATATGTTATCTTGATTTTTGATAATCCTGATATTTCAGCCATATAATAATTGGCATCGTCTGCTATTACATAAAAATTTTCATCTCCATGTTTTAATTTTAAATCCCTGATTTCTTTATCATTAGGTGTTAGAACATAAATCCCTGACGATAAAATTATGGTATCATTCTTACTAGTCCTTACTTCTTCACTTGAATTTTGTCCTTTGCATTGTATAAATAACAACAAAAAAGAAATTAATATAACATATTTCATCTTATTGTGGGATTTCAACATGATAAACACCATTTTCTATTAATACTTGAGAAACTTCTGCTCGGCTCTGTAAATTTGTTAAAAAATTATTTGAATTTGATAATCTCCTAATCGAAATATCAAAAACATTTAAAACATTATGATCCGCACAATGCCTTGACACTGTGGAAGATCCCAATTCATTAATTTTTGCTTCCATTAAACTTATTACTGTATTCCTTGGTTTGTTTTGATTAGCAACATAAACATCTATCACTCTTTGACCAGGACCTAAATATGTTCTTCTTTGTTCTTGTAAATCGCTTCTGCAATTGTCATACATAATCCTGGCTTGATCATATGGAGTCCTAGCTGTACTTGTTATATAAATATCTAAATTATTTGTTGCTTCTCCAACTTCTTGTAATATTCTTCTTGAGTTTTGAGAAACAGCTTCTTCATGTGCAGACTGACCTACAAAATGAATATTTACATTGCTATTCACATCGCTATTCGAACGGCTTTCTCCATTACAATTACACTCTTCTATTTTTAGACATTTTTCTATTTTTTCTGCATAGTTTTTAATGTCGGAAGCTCTATCTGTACCATTAATAATTCTTCTTGCATTAAGATAATCCGTTTTGCTTTCATTGATGTAATCTGTTAATTTTTTATTCGTAAAAGAACCTTCTTCCATTCCATAAATCATTATTTTCATTGCTAATTCATGTTCTAATGCTTTTTCAGGATGATTAATTAAATCAACCCCAAATTTTTCTTTCATCCTTCTATAATTTTTTTTCCATGTTAGTTGAACAAAGCCTCTTCCATGATATTTTACTCCATCTCCTTGTGTTGTATTTTCATTATCCTTCGCCATTTGTCTTCTATTAGAATCTTTTCCAAGGACTGGGTCATACATTCTTTCAAAATAACTATTCCCTCCATATTCATTTATAGGATTAAAAGTATTAGCCGTTTCTAATTTTGCTGTTGCTAGCATATATGCAATATGTTTTAAATTGCAACATCTTTTTTCATTTGCATAATATTCCGATGTAGATTCAAACATTTTTCTCAAACTTGATTTAGTGTTTTCACTCATCGGAATTACATTATTATTTCTATCTTTATTAGGAAATTCTATATTATAGTTTGTAAAGAAAAAATCTTCATCAATCTTACAACCACATTTTCCTCCCCCAATCTTAAAATACTTCCCATCTTCTTTCAAGAACTCTTTGTTGTGTTCTTCTTTACCTGTAACTTTGGCTTTTAGCCACCATTGTTCGGTAATGGTTTTATATACATCAAAGGTAATTTGCTCGTCTTTACCGTAAGATGTTTTGGTTGGTATCTTGTTGAAAGCGGTTACAATATCTTCCGCTTTAGCAAATTTATTACTACTTGCTAATTGCTGTTTTACCTTGCCTATAATAACTTGTGCTACGCTTTTCTTCTTGGCTTCGGTAGAGATATCGTTATTTCCTCCAAAGGTATAGGTATGGGAACCATCTTTTACGCCTTGTAGTTTTTCCTTCCATTTTTTAAGATCTTCATCAGATTTTGGGCGTAGTTTTACTTTTACTTTGGCGATGCCTTTTTCTACAGTCGCTTTTAAAGTCGTAAGCTCTGATCCGTTTTCCTTGGCTTCCAATACTGGGATTATCTCAAATTTACCTTTTAACACCTCGTCTTTTTCATAAATATTCAGGCTTACTTCTTTGCCGTCCAAATTCATGGTAGAAGCTACCACATATACCTCTTCTTCTAATGGTGCATTATTAATTCTTTTATATTCTGCCCCCAATTTATAGGTGGCAAAAGAGATGGTTTCCCCTTTGGCATAAGAAGTTTTTACTAAACTATTCTTTATGGCTTCTAGTTTAGTGTATTTTTTGTCTGCTTTTATAGAACTATCTACATTTTTCTTTATGATGGCTGATATCTTGTCTTTGTCTATATTATTATTTACACTTTTGAAGGCATACGTGTAGTTTCCAGCACTTTCATCAGTTTCTTTGGTGTATTCTTCTTTGGCAAAGTAGGCATCTAATAAATCTTCTATTTCAGTGTTTTCCACCACCACAGTTTTATTTCCAGATGGTGGGATTGGGTCTACGCCTATCTCCGTTTTCCTTTTGCCTTTAATTACCACTTCTTCTATCTCTATTACTTTCTCTTCTTCTGGTGGCTTTCCTCCACTTACGGTTTGTTCTACTATATAGTCTGGATTTTCTACTTCTACATTCTTGCTTACGCTTTTGTGTTCGGCGGTTTTTACTACTACATAATACTCGTGTAGTTTATCTTTACTACCATCCATCATTGCATTGGCGATGGCAGAAAAATTGGGTTGCAGCTTAAACTCGTGCCATAAAAAGCCGTTTTCATCAAGAGTTTTTGTCTTTTCGTCTACTTTATTCGGCTCATTTTTGGCATGATGCCCTCCTCCTGTTGCATCGTCTTCGTAAAGTAATAAAGTTAACATTTCTCCTTGCATGGCTTGGGTATATACTTTTACTTTTATGGTTTGGTTGTACTTCAGTATGGTATCTTTGGTAATAGGGGTTTCATCTGCCATAAAAAGTTCTACCCTTGTTATTTTCTTTTTTACAGCAGGCATTATCTTTACTTTTAGTCCTGGTGGTGTGGTTTTTTCTGCCTCATAAATATAGGCTTCTATTAGCAACTCTTGATTTACCAATGTGGGATTAGTAATTGTAACAGGTACTTTTGCTCCTATTTTGGACGGAGTTCCCGCTTTGGAACGTAGTGTTCTCCACTTTCCGTTTTCTCTTTTAGAAAGTTCCCATTTTGCAGTCACTACTTTGGACTGGTCTTCCAATCGATGTATTCTACTGACTTCATACCAAGCCGTTTCTCCAATCTTAATTTCGGAGGGACCTTTTATTTGTGAAATACCTTTTTTACTCATCTTATTGTATTTTTATTAAAAATAATCAGCACCTTCTTCATCCATTTCTGCATTATTTAATGCTGATTTAAAATCCACAAACGGACACAACTCCGCCAACACCTCTGGTCTGGCATTTTTCAGGTTTTGCTTGCTCACTTCGCATATTTGTCCGTGGTCTATAATCGTTATGCAATCTTTACCACCAATGGGGCAGGTGGCTTTGCTGTCTTCCAACAATGCTTTTCCGTCATTGTCTTCTATCGTAATTTTTTCATAATATCCGCTCCATTCTGTTACAACTGCCTGACAAGGGTTATTATTTATCTTGGCACAGCTTCCAAAGGTGTTTTTTTCAAAGGTTTTGCCAATGTCTTTGTGCGTGGCGGTGAGTTTTTTACTACCGTCTTTATCATTAATGTAGCGTTTGCTTTGAGTAAGTACTTTCAATTTATCGGGTGTTGTTCCGAAATTGCATTTGCAAGTGGCTCCTTGGCATACTAAATGTTTTTCGCTCATTGTTTTGTGTTTTTATTGATTCCTAATCTATCTGCTCATAACATTCAAAAGAGATTTTATGATGGGTTTTATTGAGTTTTAAATAGGCTTCGCCCCAAATAGCAAAGATGCTATTGTCTTTTGCATTCATCTTATATGTAAAATCAAAATTTCCTTCTGCTTTTTCTCCTTCGGTTTCGGGGTTGTACATAGCTTTTCCGTTTTCTATTTCGGAGGCGATTCTATCATCGATACATTTTCCCTTTGCCGTGATGATGTATTTTTGGGATTCAGAAATTTCTTCATCTATACTCAACGTAATTTCAAATAAAACTTTGGGTTGCTTAGGAAAAATAGGAAGTGTAACTTGAAAGGTGTACATTTTTTCATCTGTAAAGGTCTCATACAATGGAAAAAAATACAATACAAAAAACCAACTATCTAAAATACCACGCTGGGTTTTACCTCTGTACTCAAACTGATTATCTATGGTATTCAAAAAATTTTCTGCTACTTCTCCTTTGTAATACGAAGCCAGTTGCTGTTTTTTATAATTCCATCTTGTTTGTATTTCTGGGAAGTTGGCAATATGCTTTAGCTTGGCATTTTCGCACAATTCAAGTTGTAAAGGATAAAAAATATTCCCTACTTTATCGGCAATCTGTTCCATTACCATATCAGGTCTCTTATCATTAATATACAATGGTTTTCGGCTGATAATCAAATGTTCTTTGCTGGTTTTCTTTAGTTCTGTTTCGTAATGCAGTTTTAGTTTTTCTATTCCATTTTCATACACTTTTTGTACAATTCCATATCTCTTTTCAAAAGACCTAGGAATATTTAAGGTGTTTACTTTCTCATAAAAGGGTTTCTTTTTTCTCTTTGTAACAAAATATCCTGTTTCTACTCCAGGAACGGGAACATAGATAACATCTACGTGCGATTGTATCTCGGGATCTATTAAATCCTGTAAAGGACAAAAACGATTATGAAACCACCTGAGTTTTTCGGGCAGCAAACCGAAATATTCGGCAAGTTCTTGTAAACTTACCTTACCTGGAGTGATTTTGCAGGTTTTATATCGTTCCATCGTTTTAGCACTTTATTATTAAGATCCTATTGTTTCCGTTTCATCAATTTGTTTTCAATCATTTTTTCCTACTCGTTCATTATCCTTTTTTTGATCGTATTCAAAATCTGTCTTTTGGATTGTATTATTTTGACCTAACATCTGATCCGTTCTCATACAGAAAACCACACTGTTTTCTTCAATACCGTTCATATAAAGCGTTAGTTTTGGGTCAATATATTTGGTTGTTTCATACCATTTAGGTTGCAGAAAGAAAACCCAGTCAAAAAGACCATTTTCGTCTTCAATCTGTATCTCTTCACCGGGATGACGGTCATTATAATCCAGCACGAAATTGTAAAATAATCTCCCAAAGTCTATTCTGGTAGGTCCTTTGGCTCGGTAAACACTGTATTTAGTCGCTTCTTTATCTTTTTCCATCAATAATGTAAATACGACCAGATCTCTCATTTCTTCGTCACTTACACCTGCAGCTTCTTTGTAATTCTCCGGAAACTGCCAGGTAACATATACTTTCGGAGGAATGTTCATCCCACGGTTAAAAGTATCGTTAAGGAAAGTCGGAATGAAAAATACGATGAAATGTCCCAGCATCAGATAAACCAGATCAGTTCCATTCAAAAATGTGTAAATGAGCATAAAAGGAACCGAGGCAAAACATACTGACAATAAGGCAAAGAGATATTCATTGCCTGGTTTTTTAGAACCGAATTTTTCAAAATAACCCCTGTAAGCATAGCAATGAACAATTCCTATAATAAGAGAGCATATTTGATAAAACACAAACTCATACAGATTATTATCCTGCAAAAGCTTGTTGTAACCTAATAGTGCAATAATAGCATATACAAAAGCAAACGAAAACAGATAAATGTAAAATTTAGATCGATACTTTTCTTTAAAATCAGATGTTTTCTGTGAAAATATCATACTTAATATGATACACAGGGCAATGACCACAAGCACGATGATCAGCAATTGTGGATCGAATAAATTGGTGAAATATTTCTTTATTTTGTTCATATATTCGTGTTATAACCCAAAACGGGTGCTTCTGCAGTATTAAATTCAAAGTTTTGTCTATGCCTTGGAAGAACAATAATGGTTTTTATTTCGACCTCCAGCGGAAAGAAATGCTCATAAAACATTTCGGTAAATCTCTTTTTGTTGCCATCGTGGATAAAGTCTGTAAAAGAAGATTTTTCTAAAGGTCCTATCTTAATATCCAGATGGCGAGAATAATCGTCATAACGGGTTCCTGTAATACTATCCAGACCGAGACGGGTTTCACCCAATGAAATGCCCTGACTCTCATCTGCATATTCCTGATAATCTCTATCATTTACAACAACGGATTCTTCCAGCAGAACAGAAAGAATATGAGCAGCAAGCAGAATATTTCCTACGATTTTATACGCAAAGGGTAATAACCGGATAAATTTAGAAACCAATAAAGGAGGAAAATGACGGTCGATATTCCAAAAATCATAAAACATTTCCGGTGCTGCACTGCCATTGAGTCCGTACAAAAATTCATTTTCAAAATTTTCCGTACTTACTCCAAACCTGAACATTTCGTTTTCAAAGGGCTGAAAAAATTTCCTTGCCGATCTTTGTTGCTTCTTCTGGTTTTTATATTCCCGAATCATCACATCTACATCCTTTTCAAGGGTGTCATTTTTAGACGAATGAGTTATTCCTTCCGGCAACATATCGTACATACTGTCTCTGGAGAGATCCAGACTCAGCATCTGCGTACTGTCATAATTATAATCTACAATTCTGGAATCCAGAACATCGAAACGGTATGCCCGGGAAAACTGACCTTCTTTAGAGATCACGTATTCTTCCTCTGTAATATCATTATTTTCTTGCAGGCTGTTGATAATAACTTCAGCTCTTATATCGTGTTCAAGCGTTCTTATAACATCTGCTATATTGTTCATATGCTCCATCATTTACTGCTTTTCTTTTAGTCTTCCTGCTGCCACATAGCGAAGCTGAAAATATTCGTCGTTAAAATCATAAATATTTAGACCCTGTGCTGTACACGCCAGAATCCTGTCGTTATGAAGATAAATTCCCACATCAGAAATGGGACGGAATTTATCATAGCGGAAGAAAATAATGTCTCCTTCTTTTAAAAAAGTTCTTCCTGTAAAAAGCTGAATTGATTTGGAACGAAAGATTCCGTCAGGAGTTTTCGGAAAGGTTTCTTTATAAATATCACTATATAAAGTCTGAACAAAATACGACGCTTCTACACCTACCTGCTTTTCTAACATTTGTTTCTTGTACGGAGTGCCTATCCATTCATCCAGATAAGAATACAATTTGTAATCCCTGATCTCCTTCGGCATCACTTCCAAAATAATGGAATACTTTTCTTTAATCCTTAAAATATCATCACTAAGCCCATCCGGATTATCATCTATTAATGAATAATTGAGATCAGAATTTTCTTTTTGGTTCTGAACGGTTTGAGAGAATTTGTCTGACGAATAATTGTAGGGAATTTCTCTGATGTATTTTTTGCCAGCGCAGGAAAACACAATAATGCAGAATATAAAAGGAATTACTATGTAAAATAGCTTATTAAATTTCATCAAATTTGGTTTTAACAAATATATCAATTTATCCGTAAAATATTATCAATAAATAAAATTTTAGGTTAAAAATTAAAGAAAAATTAAACAAAAAACTAAAATTAATAAATTATACAATATTATTTATTGAATCATCATTCATTATATTAATCATATTCAATGTTCATATTCATTATTGTCAATGGTTTGTGAATAATAATCAGATTTTATTACAATTAATACAATCTTTTATTTAACTACAATTTTCTCCATATCAAGTCATTATCTGCCAATGAAACTTCTACTGAATCCCCTTCTTTAAATTCTCCTGCAACAATTTTTTTGGCAAGTGGTCTTCTTAATCTTCCACGGATAACTCCTTTTAAAGGTCTGGCTCCGTATTTGATATCGTAACCTTCTGTTGATAAATATTCTTTCGCTTCCTGACTAATAATAAGTTCAATGTTCAGATTTTTAGCTAAATCCAGCAATTCTTTTTTAAGGTGAATTTCAAAAATTTTCAGGGCATTGTCTTTACTGATTGGTGCAAAAGGGATAGTTTCGGTAAGCCTTCCCAAAAATTCGGGACGGAAGAAACGGCTCATCATTTCCAGAAGTTTTGAAGACGGCGGAATTTCTCCCTTTCCGAAAGACTCTACAATAAACTCTGAACCGATATTGGATGTAAATAATATAATAGCATTAGAAAAATCTCCTTCTTTGCCTAATCTGTCGTGCAGTTTTCCTTCATCCATAATCTGCAAAAAGACATCGAAAACCGATGCGTGTGCTTTTTCAATTTCATCAAAAAGCACAATAGAATAAGGTTTTTGTCTTATTTTATTAACAAGCAAACCTCCTTCTTCATAACCAACATATCCCGGAGGCGCACCATATAGAAGTGCTGCAGAATGTTCTTCTTTAAACTCAGACATATCAAAACGAATAATGGCATTTTCGTCCTGAAAAAGAAATTCCGCCAGTGATTTTGCCAATTCGGTTTTTCCGGTTCCGGTAGGTCCCAAAAAGAAAAAAGAACCGATGGGCTGTCCGGCTTTGCTCAGTCCGGAGCGTGTTTCTAAAACAGCTTCAGAAACTATTGTTATTGCGTGGTCCTGCCCAACAACTCTTCGGGCAAGGACACCTTCCATCTCGTTGAGCTTTTGCTTTTCTTCCTCTTTTAGTTTTCCAATCGGGATATTCGTTTTTTGAGATATAATTAAACCTAAATCAAATTCGGTAATATGCGTTCTTTTTTCCTGAGCTATTTTTTCGGTTTTTTCAATCAGTTCCCGGGAAAATTTCAAAACTTCTTCGGTACTTTCAAATTTCGGAAGCTCATTTTCTTCCTGCTGCTCATCTGCCGTACTGATCAGGTATCTGGTTTTTGCAATAAGATCTTTCAGTAACCAGTCTGCGTGCATTCTTCGCTCGTCTTCCGTAAAATTATTGGTATTGTCTTCCAGATGGATAATTTTTGTCACCAAATGGTTTCTTTCCTTTAGAAAAGATTCTCCCGCAGTTTTAAGAACAGACATCGTATGATCTATTAAATCAATTGCAGATGCGGGCAGGCTTTTTTCTTTCATATATCGTTTGGAAAGACGGATAGCCTCGTTCATCGTATCATCATCTATCGTGATTTTATGATGAATCTGGTATTCTTCTAATGTCTGCTTCAGCATTCTGAAGTGCATTTCGTTATCGGTTTCTTCAAGCTTCAAAAGCTCGAACATCCCTGCTAAACCCTGTTCTTTTTCTATTTTTTTGGTGTATTCCTCAATCGTAGAAGTGGATATAATGGTAAGTCCGTTGGACAATTCACTTTTCAACAGATTCACAATACCGGAATCCGACCCCTGACTTCCAAATAAAGAATGAAATTCTTCAATGATCAACACTGCTTTTGGAACAGTTTTGATTTCTAAAGCAATATTTTTGATACGATCTTCAATCTCTCCTTTATAAGATGCACCTGCAACCAAAGCTCCCATATCTAATTCAAAAATCTTCAATCCAGAGAGAATATCGGGGATTTGTTTTAATAAAACTTTCTGTACGAAACCTTCAATCAAAGCCGTTTTTCCAACTCCGTGATCGCCGATAATTAATACATTTTGTTTGCTGAAACGACAAAGGATTTCGGTGATTTTATTGATTTCGGTATCTCTACCCACCAAAAGCTCTTTTTTGTTCTTCTTTTTAACCTGTTCTTTCTTGTTGATGCAGTATTTTTGTAAAAATCCTTTGCTTGTTTTTTTAGATGAATCTATTTGTATATTTTCCTCCGATCCTCCAAATGCAGATACTTCTTTCATCAGTTCGTTTCGGGTTACCGGAAAGGTTTTCATCTGATCGAAGTTGAAGGCGACTCCGGGCGAACTGATGGCAACCATTACTGCAAAAAGAGAAATTTCTTCTTCTGCCAATAGTTCTCTAACGGCATCTGCTTCTGCAAATATTTCATCTATAATTTCATCAGGTTCACAAGAGTATCTGTTGGGCGATTTTGGAAGTTCTTCTATGCGTACTTCTGCCCATTCTTCTAAATAAAAAACATCAACTCCTAAAGATTCTAATTGCTTTAACAAAGATAAATCTCTGTTGAGCATTGCTTTTAGTAAATGTGAACCTGAATAATAAGCATTAAGGTTTTCTCGTCCTATTTTTTGAGCAATGTTTAGCGCCTTGGTAACTTCCTGATTGTAGGTATTGGTTTGATTCATCTTCAATGTTTTGTGTTTTTTTAGTTTTTTTATTCCTTCATCCAAATCAAATATTTTTTGATTTTGTATTGGATATTGATATTCTGAATACAGTTATGAGCATCTTTGTTTAGGCGTAATGCTGTGATTTTTATTTTTTCTCCTGCAATATTCTGACAGAACTGTTCAAATGGAATTAACTTCTTATCATTCGCAACAACAGGAATATCATACTTTTCACAGAGATAATCTTTAAAATCATCTTTTGTTTTTGCCTCTGCAGCCACCTGATTAAGCAATAACTTAAATTGCTCATTGGAAATCTCCGGGGCTTTTTTTACCGCAATTACAGAATCTTTTTTGGATTTTGTTTTAGGTGAAACAGGTATATACTGCAGCATATCGACAAGCGGATCTTTCTGCGCACTTCCTATTGGCAATGAAAAGGCAGAATGAGGCTTCTCAAACTCGTATGATTTAATATCAATTTTCTGTTTTGCTTTGATGGTTTTTGGAGCTACATAGATTGTTTTTACGGCGGTATGTTCTACATCTCCATTAACGATAAGGGTTATTTTTTTATCTCCCGTAGTCTTGAAACGATAAACTGGGGATTTTCCCAGCGCATCTGTACTGGCTGTTTCTCCAAAACTCCACTCCCACGATTCCCCACCTTCTTTTTCTGCGTTGAAATATACAGGATCTCCTACTGTTGCTACATCTGGAGCCATAATAATCGGAAGATAGCCTGTCTGCTGACTGATGCTCGTAATGGTCACTGATTTTTCGTGAACGCAGTTTCCATTAATTTTGAGCTTTACAATATATTCTCCCGGCTTTTTATAATAATGAAGCGTACGCTGTCTTCTGTCTATTGCCGTACTGTCGCCAAAATCCCATTCCCAGGAAGTGGCTCCTTTTGTATTGTCATTGAATTCGACCACTTTATTAACAATATATTCGTCTGCATGAATATAATAGTTTGCATTTTCACAATCTACATGACGAAAGTACTGGTATATAAGAAATAGGAGACTAAGAAGTAAGATTATTCCGAAGCTTACATAAATTCTAGGGTCAATATTTGATAAGAAACTGGCATTCTTTTTCTTCATTTGTTTTTTGCGTGTTTCTTACAAAGATATTTACGATTTTTAATTTACGCAATTTTTTTTGACTAATTTATTATAAAAATTCAACAAAATGAGAAATTTTATTTCTGTATTATCTTTTTCTTCCAGAATATTTTTCAGTTTGTTTTCAAAGTATTATCTTGTTTTATCAGAAAAGCATCGCTCAAAGCTTTGTAGGTTTTTTTGCATAAAATAATTGAAATTTTCCGTTTCTCTCTCTATGTCACACATTCAGGGTTCTTAACGATTTTCAGAGATTCTTCTTTCTCTAATTTGTATCGGGCGATTAATCCTTTTTCTCAGCTCAAGTAGGTTTCTATTTGTCAATCAAGTTATTCGATTTTAGTATCCACGATTTCAGCTTGCTTTCGTATATCCAAAGCACTTACCTCTTTACAATAAAAACCCTTTGAGTTCTTTGCTTAATGAAATCGAAGATCTACGAAGTTAAACGACCTTGCGAACATAAAACAGTTGGTATATAAAAGAATCCTGGCAACCTTTTACATTAAAAAAGTATTATAATTAATGCAAAATCAAGTTTATTTAAACAATAGCAAAATAAAATAGTCTGGCAAAAATTACCAGACTATTATATTATTTTAATGTAATGTTTACTTCTAAACAAATGTTCAGAAATTATTATTACTTAGCAAAAACATATTTCACACCGATACCTACATTAGCAAGGTTCAATCCGAAGTTGAAATTGTTTACATTTTTCGCTCCATCAACATCATATTTGAAAGTACTGTAACCGAATTCTCCGATAGTTGCTTCAATAGTCCAGTTTTTGTTTAAGAAATAGTCTAAACCTGGTTTTACAGAAACACCAAATGCATTATAGTTTACTTTGTTTGAAACTGTAGTGTTATTTAAGTTCTCTTCCATTTTTTCATTACCAAACTCCATAGGAACTGAAAGCTGACCGAAAATATACAATTTTTCGCTTAAAGTCCAGTATTTTCTTACGAAAGGCTCAACTACGAATGCAGACTGAGTATATTTATCGAAACCATTTTGAAAAGTTTCTTTCTCATTAGCTGATGCATAACCAACTCCTAAACCTACTGCCAAGTTTGGTGCAACAAAATAACCCACCGTTGGAACAACTGCGAAGTTTTCTACTTTAGTATCATCATTGTTATTTTCTGTAGAAGAATATCCAACTACTCCTGATACATAAGTAGTTCCTTTTGCGATTTGAGCGTTTGATAAACCAAAAGCTACTACTGCAGCTGCTAATAATATTTTTTTCATGTTTTAAATTATTTAATATTTTCTGAGTGCAAATTTATAAGTGATATTTGCAATATTAAAATTTGTTAACATGATTAATATCACTCACCAATACTGAGGTTTTATGGACTAAAATCGCTTTAACGAGACTTAATTGTATAAAATTTAAAAATAAAATAAAAAAAACTCCAACTTTGCAATTGGAGTATGATATGATAACTAAAAAAATATTTTACTTAAGGAAAAAGTTGATACCCAAATTAATTGCACCAAAATTTGAATCTATCCTTCTGTCTCTGTCAAAATCTCTTCTTTCACTTCCGATATTCTGATATCCCAGATACAATTCTGCATTAGACATCTGATAACCAACTTTAGGATAAACATACAAGCCGCTGTCTACACCATCTTTGGTTGAAATAGCACCTCCCAGATCAAGACCTACAAACAAAGGAACACTTGCAAATTTGTATTTTCCTGATGCAGCAAGCGGAATAAAACCAAAATCATCCCATCTGTCTTTTCCGAAAAAGTGAGAATATCCTGATGCAATTCCTACATCCAGTCCTCTTATAATGTTCCACATATAAGCAGCATCTACTCCAAGCGTAAAGCTTGAAACTTTTGAAGCATCTCCCACGGGAGCACCAATATGACCACCAAGCTTAAAGCCGCTTTGTGCATTGATTGTTCCAAATAATGCAAAAGCTCCTAATAATAATAGTTTTTTCATAATGATTCTATTTTTCGTTGTTAACTCAATATTCTTTTGGGAGCAAACACAATGCCACAGCAGTTTTATCTAATTTTAACCCGGCAATAATAACTTTAATGCTGCAATGGAATTTACTGAATTATATTCTTAAATTTTTTAGGCAGAAAAATTGCTTCTGATTATCTAAATTTATATTTATGAATATTTCAGAAATAGTACAGCTTCAAAAAGACTTTTTTAAAACACATAAAACAAAAAATCTTAATTTCAGAAAGATGTATCTGGAGAAAATGCAAGATTTGATTCAAAAGAATGAGGATTCTTTATATGAAGCAATCGAAAAAGATTTTGGAAAATCCAGGTTTGATACCTTTACTACTGAAATTTCTTTTATTCTGAATGATATTAAATATTACCTGAAAAATTTAAAATCACTTTCCAAGCCCAAAAAAGTAAGCACCAACCTCACCAACCAAATTGGAAAAAGCAGAATTTATCCTGAGCCTTTAGGCAATATCCTCGTTATCGGAGCATGGAATTACCCTTATCAATTATCACTTTCCCCTATTATCGCTGCAATGGCTGCAGGAAACTGCTGTATTCTGAAGCCAAGTGAAATTGCAGAAAATACCATGAAACTGATGGCAAAAATTATCAACGAAAACTTTCCTCCTGAATATCTGTATGTTTTCGAAGGCGGAGTTGATGAAACTACTGAACTTCTAAAACTACAATTTGACAAAATATTTTTTACAGGAAGTACCAAGGTCGGAAAAATCGTCTATGAAGCCGCTGCAAAAAACCTTACACCTGTTACTCTGGAGCTTGGCGGAAAATCTCCCGCAATTGTCACCAAAGACGCCAATCTTGAAGTTGCAGCCAAAAGAATTGTCTGGGGAAAATTTCTGAATGCCGGACAAACCTGTGTTGCCCCTGATTATCTTTTAGTAGAAGAATCTATACAGGAGCAGTTTATGGAAACTCTGGTAAAATACATTAAGCAATTTGATTATCAGCCTAATGCAGAACACTATACAAGAATCATAAACAATAAAAATTTTGAAAGACTTCTTAGCTTATTAGATACAGATAAAATTTATTATGGAGGGAATTATGATCGTGAAAATCTCTATATTGAACCCACAATTCTTTCAAATACAAATTGGGAAGATGATATAATGCAGGAAGAAATTTTCGGACCTATACTTCCGGTTTTAACATTCAGTAACTTTAATATTGCTCTTAATGATATTCTTGAAAAAGAAAAACCTCTTTCAGCATATTTATTCAGCAACAATTCGGAAGAAAAACAGCATTTCACCCAAAAAATTTCTTTTGGCGGTGGCTGTATCAACGATGTGATTATGCATTTAGGCAATAAAAATCTCCCTTTTGGAGGTGTCGGAAATTCCGGAATCGGAAGCTATCACGGTAAGTTTGGTTTTGAAACTTTCTCGCATCAGAAAGCTATTCTTGAAAGAGTCAACTGGGGCGAACCCAACATCAAATACCCTCCTTACTCTGAGAAAAAACTTCACTGGATCAAAAAAATGTTTTAGATAAATAAATACAGGTCCATAAAAAAGGAGAACCATTATTGATTCTCCTTCTATTTTTTCCCTGAAAATAGGTCAAAACTATTTATTAAATATGAATTACCTCGCCATAAGCAGCTGCAGCAGCTTCCATAATTGCTTCTGAAACTGTAGGGTGCGGGTGAATAGACTTGATGATCTCGTGACCTGTCGTTTCTAATTTTCTTGCGACAACTGCTTCAGCAACCATATCTGTAACTCCTTCTCCAATCATGTGACAGCCTAACCATTCTCCGTATTTAGCATCGAAAATTACTTTTACAAAACCGTCTGTATTGCCGTTTGCTGTTGCTTTTCCACTTGCAGAAAGAGGAAATTTACCCACTTTGATTTCATAACCTTTTTCTTTTGCCTGCTTTTCTGTAAGACCAACAGAAGCCACTTCAGGATGACAGTAAGTACATCCGGGAATATTGCCGTAATCAATTTTTTCAACATGCATTCCTTTGATCTTTTCAACACAGGTAATTCCTTCCGCAGAAGCAACGTGCGCCAAAGCTTGAGTTGGAATAATATCTCCGATTGCATAATATCCAGGAACTGAAGTTTCGTACCATTCGTTTACCAAAACTCTTCCTTTATCTGTCTGAATTCCCACTTCTTCAAGTCCGATATTTTCAATATTTGCAGCAATACCAACTGCTGAAAGTAAAATGTCTGCTTCCAGAGTAACTTCTCCTTTAGCTGTTTTCACTTTAGCCTTTACACCTTCTCCGCTTGTATCAACACTTTCTACAGAAGCATTGGTCATGATCTCAATTCCTGATTTTTTCAGAGATTTTTCCAAGTGTTTTGAAATCTCCTCATCTTCTACAGGAACAATGTTTGGCATAAATTCAACAACAGTAACTTTCGTTCCCATTGTGTTATAGAAATCAGCAAACTCTACCCCAATAGCTCCGGAACCTACTACAATCATAGATTTTGGCTGCTCAGGAAGAGATAATGCCTGTCTGTATCCGATTACTTTTTTACCGTCCTGTGGAAGATTCGGCAATTCTCTTGAACGTGCACCTGTAGCGATAATGATATGAGTACCTGTATACTCGGTTACTTTTCCTTCTTTATCCGTTACAGAAACTTTTTTACCTTTCTGAACTTTAGCTGTACCAAGAATTACATCAATTTTATTTTTCTTCATCAGGAATTCAATTCCCTTGCTCATTTTTGAGGCAACCCCACGACTTCTCTGAATTACGTTTGGAAACTCAAAACTAGCTTCTACTTTATTTAATCCATAATCTTCAGCATGATTAATATAATGAAAAACCTGAGCAGATTTCAATAAAGCTTTTGTTGGAATACAACCCCAATTCAGGCAGATTCCCCCTAAGTTTTCTTTTTCGATAATTGCAGTCTTGAAACCCAACTGCGCCGCTCTGATTGCTGTAACATATCCACCGGGACCACTCCCGATGACAATAATATCGTAATTCATTAGCTTAAAATTTTTATGCGAATTTAAGGAAAAATATTGGATGTTACGCCCTACGGTTTTTTCATCAATTAAGGCTGTCTCAAATTAATTCAAACCCTGCAGAATCTGGCTCAATTTCATTCAGTTTCGTTTTTTTCTCAATTTCCCAAAACAAAATCAGATCTGGCTTAAACCTATATAAAACTTACTTAATAAGGTTTTTCAAAGCTTTTCCAACATCCGGATAATTGAAACTGAAACCGTTTTTAATCAACTTTTCCGGATATACATTTCTGCTTTTTAGTAACAACTCAGTTTCAGTTCCCATGACCGCAGAGGCGATTTCCAATTGCCAAACCGCAGCATTTAGCCCAAAAGGGACTTTCATTTCCTTTCTTAAATTTCTCATAAAATCATTGTTAGATAAAGGATTGGGCGCAGTTATATTGATTTCACCCGTAAGATCTTCGTTTGCAATAATAAACTCAACTGCTCTGCAAAAATCGTCAATATGGATCCAGCTTATTTTCTGATTTCCCCTTCCCTGTTTGCCACCCAAACCAATTTTAGTCAGGATATTAAGCTTTGGAAAAGCGCCGCCGTTGTTTCCTAAAACAATGGAAGTTCGCAGAGCCACCTTTCTTACATATTCTGTTTTGGATCTGAAAAATTCACTTTCCCAGCTTTTACAAATGTTCATAGAAAAATCGTCCCCGATAATACCATTTTCTTCTGTATTTAACTGCTTTTCTGAATGAATATAAATCGTTGCTGAACTTGCGTTTAACCAAATTTTAGGTTTATTGGTGCATAAATCGACCGCCTGCTGCAAAACTTTGGTACTTTCAATACGTGAAGAATATATCTCCTTCTTATTTTTGTCTGTATATCGGCAATCTACAGATTTTCCTGCAAGATTTATAAGAACATCGGAATTTTCAAGTAAATTTTTCCATTCCCCTAAAGTTTTTGCATCCCAGAAAATTTCGTTTTTACGTTTTGGATTTCTGGTTAAAATATAAACCTGATCTCCTTTTTGCATAAAATATTCTTCAAGATTTTTGCCTAAGAAACCAGTTCCGGCTGCGATGATTATTTTCATAGTATTTGTTTAATTTAATATACTTCTATAGAAGTTTGTATTTTTAACAGACCTATTTTATTTTATTACATTGATCATTTGTGACACATTTGGATAAATAATTTTTAGTTTTTACTTCAATACCAGAACCTTCTGCCAGCATTACTGAAACCGGCTTTTGATTATTCAGGCATTCAAAGTCTTTTCCATACACTTTTTTAAAATCTATCTCAAGATGATAACTTTTGACCTTGTACCATTCCCATTTTGGATGACAAACTTCATATACTGAAGTTTTATGACCTTTTTTGGTGAAACCCCAATAATGTTCTGTAATAAATTCAAACTCAGAGTACATCTCCATTCTTCTGGGAGTTTTTTCGGCAGTGATTTCCATAAAATACCATTCTTTATCTTTCCAGGAATATTTTACCTGTAAATCATTCTCATTGTAATAAAAATGATTTCTCATTTTCATCGTTTTGTAATTCTCATTGTAAATCGAATTGGCGACAATAGTCAATGCATATTTTGGAACAATTTCCTTGATAAAGACAACACCTCTTTTCCATTCATTTCTTTCTTTTTTCTTCACATAAAATCTCAGATTTACTTCCTCAAAATTTTTATGATAAGGTATTGATAAACCAAGCAGTTTAGTATTTAAAAACATAAACCCAACCAGGCTTATATAACATTTATCTTGGTATAAATCCAGGACAGTTCCTTCAGGAAGATACTTTGTAAGTATTCTGGGATTTATTTCGTAATTGATGATGGCTAGTTTTCGCCATTCTGCTTCTAAGAATTTCATAGCTGTAAGATTTTAATTCTATTATTCAGCAAGAGTTTTGATTATTTTATTTCTCTTCAAAAGAAAATTTTTCAGATAGTTTTTCAAAAATATAAAATTGAAAATTTTACCGATGACCCCAAAAGGTGATTCAAATTCGAGAATATCAATCATGATTGTTTTATTATCATTCGTTTTAAAAACATGCTGATGTTTAAAAGATTTAAACGCTCCTTCCAGCATAATATCGGTGAATTGATGAAGTTTTTGCATTTCAATAATTTTTGATGTGTGCGTTTCGTAAAAACCTAAATGTTTAGCTCTCCAAGTCACGCTTTCACCTTCCTCAATAAGTCCTGAAGTTTTTCCTGCAACTGCTGTTTCATTGGTTTGTGAAGCTGACTTTTGATGGAGATCAATATCCCTCGCCAAATCGAAAACGGTCTCAATATCAGCTTTTATGATTGTTTTTAAGTGAATTTTTGACATTTTACTTTAATAATTAATCAATATAAGGATGACCAAAACTGTTATTCTGAAAATCATCCACGAAATAGTGGGAAGAAAATTTAATTGTAAAACTTTACACCTTCTTAAATGCTCTAAAAACATAATGAAAACTACAATTCCAAAATAAATTATTGCTGATAATGAATTAAAGCTGAAAAGTAAGCCCGGAATCAGCAGCAAAGTTCCGATAAGAGAAACGGTCATCATATTTCCAAGATAATCCCAGAATTTTTCTTTTAAATAGAATTTTAAAAATATGGTCTGCCAGATAATCTGACTCAAACAAATGAAGAGTTCTCTGCCAAAATTCTGTTGCAGGTTTAACCCTAAATTTCCACTGAAAGCACTCAGAATATAGGAAGAAAAAAAGGTAACGAAAGTAATATAAGCTAATCTGTATTTGAGGTTAAAATCTGGAACACAAGCTTTAACAGAATGATCATTAGCAGAAGGAATAATCTGTTTTCTGTTATAAGAAACGAAAGAATATAATTTCTTGAAAAACCAATATAAAGGCTTTATTCTGGCAATTTTTTCTAATGTCGGAAACGAATTCCCGATAATAAGCAAAAGACTGTCTAACCCGTAGATTACCGTATTTTTTTTATAATCAACTAACGCGATTTCGTTTTTTGCACGGTTGAGATCAATGAGTTTTTCGTTGCTTAAGCTTAGTTCAGTAAAGGCTTCCCTTCCATTTTCACTCAGCATTCCACTTTTTATAAAACCTTTTGAATAAAGATTACACAATGGACATTCGTTATCGTAGATGAGCGTGTAGTTGTTAAGAGTTTTCATGATTATTTGTTTTTTAATGTTTTGTATTAATTCCGAAATATAAAATCAGAAATAGATGAATGATTAAATTTTTCATAATTATAATATTTTCAATAATTTTTGAAAGTTTTTATGAAATAAAAAAGGATATAAGTCTTTTCTATTTTAATAAGTTAGTGATTTTTCCAACCAGCCAATGATCATCACTTTTAATAGCCAGATCCATTATATTGTTGATTTTTCCCGTTACAGTGCTAAAATCGTTCATCAGTTTGATAAATTCCTTTGCTTCTTCCGAATCTTTATCTTCAATATTTTTCAGTTCTTCCAGAAAAGAAATAACAGGTTCAATTTCCCGTTTTCTTCTTTCTTTGGTAATTTGTTTAAACAAAAACCAAACATCTTTTTCAGCAACAAAATATTCTTTTCGTTCACCTTTTACAAATTCTTTTCTTACAATTCCCCAGTCCATCAAAGCTCGTAAATTCATATTGGCATTTCCTCGGGAAATTTCAAGTTGCTCCATCACCTCATCGGTAGAAAGTGCTTTTCCACTTGCCAAAAGCAAAGCGTGAACCTGTGCCATTGTACGATTGATTCCCCAATTGGTTGCAAATGTTCCCCAGGTTTGAATATACTTTTCTTTGGCTTCTGAAAGCTGCATCTTTTTATATTTAAATTTCTATTACAAAGATAACAATACTTTTTGAATTTTCAATAATTTTTGAAAATTTATTTTAAATAAAAACAGACATTTAAGAAATGTCTGTCTGGAAGTTATTTTTGAACCAAAAGTATTCAACGAATATACACTGTATTGGCTTCCTTTACATTTCTTAAAGTTCTGGTCAGCAATTTAAAATATAGTGTTTCATCATTATTGACCCTTTCCTAATGAAGAAATTTCAACTTACATTATAAAATTTTCATCAACTGAATACTGATCATAAGGCAATACAGTAATACCTGAAATTAGATTTTGAATTATCCTCTTCTCCTTTAATGAATCTTTTTCTTGTGCAAAACTAAAAAAGTTCATTAATATTAAGAACATACTTGAATTTATTCATCACTACTGATTTTTTAAAATTGACTGATAGGTTTCCACCAATCTCACAAACTCTGCTTTGTATCCTTCATCATCTTTACCTCTTCCCTTTTTAGCAAGCTTTTCAATTTCTTTTAAATCTTTGTTTTTAATTAAACTTGAATTTCTTAAAACCAAACCAAACCACGCAACAGATGAAGTAAATTTGAAATCAGGACTTACAGATGAATAAGATGATTCTGTGTTTTTTACTACCTGAATAATTTCAGAACTTTTATCTGCATCCGGTTTTTTATATCTGAATTTTATTGTTGCCAATTCATCATTAAAATTTTCATCATTTGTATTTTTAGTATATTTTAAATCATTTTCTTTAGGCAAAAATTCAGAATTCACATCAGTCGGAATAATTTCGTACAAAGCTGTAACTGTGTGTCCGCTTCCTAGTTCTCCCGCATCAATTTTATCATTGGTAAAATCTTCATTCTTTAGTTTTCGGTTTTCATAGCCAATCAAACGGTAAGATTTCACATATTTCGGATTAAATTCAATCTGAATTTTCACGTCTTTTGCAATCGCATACATGTTTCCGGCAAATTCTTTTCCTAAAAACTTATTTGCTTCCTGTAGATTATCGATATATGCGTAATTTCCGTTTCCTTTATTGGCTAAAGTTTCCATTCGATTATCTTTAAAATTTCCCATTCCAAAACCTAAACAGGTCAGAAAAACGCCAGATTTTCTTTTTTGTTCCACCAAAGTCTGTAAATCTCCTGTTGAAGAAGCTCCGACATTAAAATCTCCATCCGTTGCAATGATTACTCGGTTGTTTCCACCTGGTATAAAGTTTTCCTGAGCCAATTTATAGGCTAATTCAATTCCTTCACCACCTGCTGTACTTCCGCCTGCCTGAAGTTTATCTAAAGCCTCAATAATTTTTCCTTTTTCTTTAGCAGAAGTCGGAGGTAAAACCATTCCTGCACTTCCTGCATAAACTACAATTCCTACTTTATCTGTTGGCCTTAACTGATCCAAAAGCACTTTAAAAGAAGATTTCAGCAACGGCAATTTATTGGGTTCATCCATCGAGCCTGAAACATCAATCAGAAAAACAAAGTTTGAATTCGGAAGTCTATTTGTCGGAATTTCTTTTCCCTGCAAACCGATTTTTAATAATTTATGTTTGTTATTCCAAGGTGAATCATTGTACTCTGTATTGATCGAAAACGGTTGACCATTTTTAGGTTGTGGATAATTATATTTAAAATAATTAATCATTTCTTCGATTCTCACAGCATTTTTATTCACATATTCTCCGTTATTAATCATTCTTCGGATGTTGGAATATGCCGTTTTATCCACATCAATTGAAAACGTAGAAACAGACTGATTTTTTGTCAGCTCAAAAGGATTTTCCACAAAAGCATCATATTCTTCATTATTTTGCTGCTGAATCTTTTTCGATAAGTCGATAGTATCCTGAACTTTCTGCAGTTTTTCGAACGCTTTTCTTTCTTTTCGGGAAAGTTTTTTGGTTTTAATAATTATAACTCCGTTTGATCCCCTATTTCCATAGATTGCTGTAGCGGAAGCGTCTTTTAAAACTTCCATACTTTGAATTGAGTTTGGATTTAATTTCCTAAATTCATCAGCATTTTTTGGAATACCATTGATAACATATAATGGCTGTGTATTTCCGTTTAAACTACTAAATCCTCTAATTTTAGTCTCTTTAGAAGAATCTGGAATTCCAGGATTTGGTACTATTTGCAAACCAGAAACGGTTCCAATCACAACCTGTGGAATATTATTGTTTTGTTTTAATTCATTTCTAATATTATTATAATCATTTTTTGCAGAACCTGTTGTTCTGGATGTAGCACCAATAGATAATCCTGCAACTTCTCCCTGTAATGAGTTTAAAAAGCCTTGGTTAGTACGATTTTCAAATTTTTGAGCATTTATAGTTGAAGATGAACTGGCTTTTGCCCTAACTTGAGTTTTACTATATCCTAAAACTACAACCTCCTCAATATTCTTTTCTTTAAAACCACTATCTACAGGAACTTGAGGAAATATTAGATTAATTTCTGCCGGCTTAATATATTTGCTCTCGCTTGTAGTAATTAATCCTTTTTCTATTAATTTCAATCCTTTATCAAAATTTGTAATATTTACATCTTCATAAGCCAAAATTTCTGGGTTTTGCACTTGTTTTTGAGCATCAATTTCCTTTTCAATATTCGATTTCACCGTACTGTCAATCGTCTGAACGTTTGAATTCATTTTAGGTGAAACTGTATTTTGAACGATAGCTGGTTTTCCAATTTCAGAAACATCATTTTTATTAATAAAATAAAATGCACCCAAACCGATAATTAAACTCGCAGCAATTCCGTAAGGAAACCAAATTGGAACGATTCTCTTTTTGTCTTCTTTTTTATCTAATTTTTCTTCAACTTTAGCCCAGACTTTATCAAAACCCTGAAAAGTAACAGGTTCTTCCAGAGATTGAGAAGCCTCATTGAATTTTTTATCTATATCGTGATTATTTTCCATTGTATAAAGTTTAAATGTTGTGATTAACCAAGAGTTCCTGAAGTTTTTTTCTCGCAAAATTCAGCTGGGATTTTGAAGTTCCTTCACTGATTGAAAGCATCGCTGCAATTTCTTTGTGTGGATAACCTTCAATTGCAAAGAGATTAAAAATCGCCCGACAACCTTCCGGAAGAAAATTGAGAAGCCTCAAAATATCTTTCTCGAAAGAAATACTGTCTGTAGGAGAATCCGCTGATTCGATAAACTCTTCATCCAAAGAAACATTGAGTGCTTTCATACTTCTCAATTTTTGCAGACATTCGTTCACCGCAATTTTCTTTGCCCAGGCTTCGAAAATTTCATGATTATTCAGCTGATTGAGTTTGGTGAAAATTTTGTAAAAAGTATCTGCGAGTACCTCTTCAACATCTTCATCATTCTTCAGGTAGCGCTTGCAAACCGAGTATAGTTTGCCCGCCATTTTTTCATAAACCCTGCGCTGTGCATTGCGGTCGTTTTGCTGGCATTCTATTAGTAGTTTTTGTTCCATAGTCTGGCTTTATACTTTAATAGATGCAGGAATTTTAATCTTGGTTGGAAACATGATAAACTTTTTTTAAAAATAATCTAAAAAGTAATAAAACAATCATTTTTTCTTACTTATACTTTGTTTAGAATATTATTAAACCCTGAAAATGGTTTCAATAAAAAATATCAATATCTATTTTCCTACGAAAAAACCGTTCTCAAAAACTTGAAAACGGTTAAAATCAAAAAAATTATAGGTAAAATTATGCTTTAAATTTAATAAAGTATTGCCATACTTTCAGCAGAGAAATCTTTTATCTCATTAATTTTATTTTCTTTGAGTTTCTTTACCCATTCCGGATCCTGCAAAAGCGCTCTTCCCACAGCTACAAGATCAAAATCACCTCTTTCCAGTCTTCGGGTAAGTTCAGAAAGATCGGCTTTTCCTGTACCTTTTCCTGAAAATGCTTCCATAAAATCTTCTTCAAGACCTACAGAACCTACAGTAATAGTTGGCTGCCCCGTAATTTTCTTTGCCCAACCTGCAAAATTCAGATCAAATCCTTCAAATTCAGGTTCCCAGAATCTCCTTTGAGAACAGTGGAAGATATCTACTCCTGCCTCTTTTAAAGGAATTAGCCATTCCTCCATTTCCTGTGGTGTGTTGGCAAGTTTTACTGAGTAATCCTGTTGCTTCCATTGAGAAAGACGGATAATAATGGTGAAATCTTCTCCAACTGCTTTACGGATCGCTTTTACAACATCTACAGCAAAACGGCTTCTTTCTTTAAGCGTTTTTCCGCCATATTCATCAGTCCTCGTGTTGGTTACTTCCCAGAAAAACTGGTCAATCAGATAGCCGTGAGCTCCGTGAATTTCCAAAACATCAAATCCCAATTCTTTAGCTGACTTCGCTGACGCAGCAAATTGAGCAATGGTATCGTGAATATCCTCTAAAGTCATTGAAGAAGCCTTCTCCATATCAACAGCCGGATATTCTTCAGACATTCTTGTATCACCTACATGCCAGATCTGCGGTCCCATTTTTCCGCCATTCTCATGAACTGCATCTATGACGTTTTTCCATCCGTTTAATGCTTCATTTCCATAAAAGTCAGGAATATTTAGAAGATTTTTTGAGGCTGGTCTGTTAATCACGGTTCCCTCAGAAAGGATTAATCCCACCTCAGAAGCTGCTCTTCTTGCGTAATAATCTGCAATCTGTTGTGTAGGAATACCTTTATCAGATTGAGCTCTGGTCATAGGCGCCATGACAATTCTGTTCTTCAGTTCCAGGTTTTTATATCGGAATGGCTTGAATAGTGATTCTGTACTCATTTATTTATGCTTAAATATTAATTGTTACACAAAGTAACTAATAATAGTTCACATTTGTATCTTTCAATAAAAAAAAGTAGTAACTTTGCAGTAACCAGTGATGGTAACCATAAAGTAACGATTAGATGTAACATCACTTAAAATAAAAATCTGAATAAGAACAAGCTGTTGTATGTACCTTAAAAATATCTGATTATGAAAAAAAATGAAATGATGAAATATAACTGTCCGCTCGGCAAAGCAATGTCAGCATTGGGCAGTAAGTGGAAACCCATTATTGCTTTGGTAATTAAAGACAGAAAATTACGTTTCGGAGAACTTGCTGTGAGAATTAATGTAATTTCCAGAAAAGTTCTGACAGATCAGCTTCGGGAGATGGAAACTGATGGTTTGATTATCCGTGAAGAGTTTAAAGAAATTCCTCCCCGGGTTGAGTATTCTTTAACTGAAAAAGGTTTGGCGTTATTGCCGATTCTTTATCTTCTTGAAGAATGGGAATCAAAATACCAAAGTCCTGAATGCAAAAAAATGCAAATGGCGTTAGAAAAGGAGAAAGCTGCTTCGACTTAATTAATAGAAATTTTTACTTATAAACTTGGTAAATACCTCTCCTCAATAATATTCAAATGGTGAATATTATGCCCCACAATCAGTTTTCCTATGGTTTCTGCGGAAATTCTGTTTCCGTTTGCTGTTCCGATATTTTTCAATGCAGAAGAATGGACACTTTCCAGTAAAATCTGTGAAGATTTTCTGATCACCTGATACTCTTCAAGTAAAGAATTCAGTGTTCTTTCGTTTGCAAAAGACTGGTTAGCATAAAGTTCTTCATCAAAACCCGGCAACTCATTCTGATCTCCTCTTGCAATAGCCAGAATTCTGTACTGAAAGACCCTTTCCGTATCCGAAAGATGCAAAAGCAATTCCTTCAGGGTCCATTTTCCATCAGCATAAGCAAAAAGCGATTGTTCTTCTGAAATTTCAGAATAAATTTTAAACGTTTTTTCTCCACAGTTTTTAAGTTCTTTCAACCAGCTTTCAGATGGAATTAAGTCTAAATATCTCTGGATGTATTTTTGAAAATCAGTCATCAATTTAAATTTAACAATTTAGTAGTGTATCAGTAGAACAATTTTGGCAACATGTTAAGTTGATATATTGTTACATTATTTATTCGGTCGTCCATTCGTAGAAATTCACTTCATAGTATAACTCAAAACCACAGCTTGGATATAATTTATTTCCGATGTCGTTAGATTTTCCGGTTTCAAGAAGAATACCGCAGGCATTTGTTGATCTTGCTAAATCTTTTGCTTCTTCAATTAATGCTTTTGAAAAACCATTTCCACGATAATATTCATTTACAAACAAATCATTCAGCAACCAATAACGCTTCATTCTGGTTGAGGAAAATAACGGATACAGCTGTACAAAACCAGCTAAATTTCCTTCAGACTCAGCTACAAAAATTGCAGAATCTTTATTTTCAATTCTCTCTGTTAAAAATATTGCAGCTTTCTGAATATCCGAATCCTTATGGTAAAAACTCCTGTACTGATCAAATAACTCTGCTAACTGATCTATATCTTTAATATCAGCCTTTCTTGTAATTCTCATTGATAATTGTTATTTAAACCTAAACATCCGCTAAAAACGGATGTTTAGGCTTTATTTATCTAAGAAAATGCTCTTTCTAAATCTGCAATCAGATCCTCTGCATCTTCGATTCCAACACTTAAACGAACCAAATCATCTGTAATTCCTAATTCTGCACGTTTTTCCGCCGGAATAGATGCATGAGTCATCAAAGCTGGATGATTGGCAAGAGATTCTACTCCGCCTAAAGATTCTGCCAAAGTGAAAACCTTTACTTTTTCTAAAAATTTGACTGCATCTTCTTTTTTACCAGATTTGAAAGTGAAAGAAACCATTCCTCCGAAATCTTTCATCTGAGATTTTGCCAGTTCATACTGCGGATGAGATTCCAATCCGGGATAAATTACTTTATCAACAGCAGGATGAGATTCCAGATATTTTGCAACAGCCATTCCGTTTTCAGAATGTCTCTGAACCCTTAAAGCCAATGTTTTAATCCCTCTCAAAACCAGATAAGAATCATGAGGTCCTAAAATTCCGCCACTTGCAAACTGAATGAAGTGTAATTTTTCTCCCAATTCTGCATCTTTGGCAATCAAAGCTCCTGCGATTACATCAGAATGTCCTCCTAAATATTTTGTTGCTGAATGCATCACAATATCGGCTCCCAAATCAATGGGTCTCTGCAGGTAAGGTGTTGCAAAGGTATTATCTACCGCAACCAGAATATCTTTTCCTTTTGCAATTTCTACTACCGCTTTGATGTCTACCAATTTCATTAATGGATTGGTTGGAGTCTCAACCCAGATCAACTTAGTTTTATCAGTGATCAGATCATTAATTTTAGAAACGTCATCAAAGCTTACAAAGGTAAATTTCAACTGATATTTTTCAAAAAGCCTTGTAAACATTCTGTAAGTTCCGCCGTACAAATCGTCAACTGCAACTACTTCATCACCCGGATTCAATAATTTTAAAACACAGTCGATTGCTGCCAAACCAGAACCGAAAGCCAAGCCTTTCGCACCATTTTCGATGCTTGCCAAAGAGTCTTCCAAAGCCTGTCTGGTCGGGTTTGCTGCTCTTGAATATTCATATCCTGAATGTACTCCCGGAGATTTTTGTGCAAATGTTGAGGTTAAAAATACAGGAACATTTACAGAACCTGTTGCAGACTCATGATGTTGCCCGCCGTGTATAACTTTTGTATTGAAATTCATATTTTATAATTTAGCAATGTATCAATATACCCGTTCACCAATGATTGGTACTTTGGTAGAATGTTACATTCATTGTTTACATTTTAATAGCAGATTTTACCGCAAATTCTTCAGCCATCTTTTCCATCCACTGGGCTACATCTTCTTCACCTGTAGCCCTTTGGTAAGTATTTCCTAAAGAAACCAAAATCTGATGGATAAACATTTTCATCTGATCTACGGGCATATCTTTGGTCCAGAGATCTATCCTTAAAGCTTCCATCGCTTTGTCATCCCAAACTGAAATCATGGTTGCTTTTGTTGGTTCTTTCTCAACACCGCCATCTTGAGCGTTCCATGTCATATTTTCAGGGATGTGGTTCTCGTCCAGCTCGACATCTATTGTAATCTGAGTTTTTCTCATTTTATCTATTTTCTTATACTTTAGTGAGTTGCATTTACTCTTCTAATTTTGGTTTATATCCTGATTTATTAAAAATTTCTGTTGCATCCATTTTGAGGAAATCCGTCAATTTAATTTCAGGGTTTTTATTTAAAAATTCTTTACAAATCTGCCATCCTATAAAAACTCCTACCATGGGAGAAGACTCATTATCAATTTCTGTATAGAATTTGGAAAAAGGTCCAGGATTGATGAAACGGTCAATTAAACGGTGATCATCACCAAATATTAAATTATTTTCCACAAAATAATTGTAAATGTTGGGTTCGTTGGAAGAAGCCCATTGATATTGTTTCTGATCATAATCCATTTTCAGATAATCAGGAGTTTCCGGAAGGAAAGCATCCTGGAGAATCATCATTTTGCCATTATAGACCAGTAAATCTATAAATTTCTGATGATCCGTAGAGAATGGAACAATATTTTCCGCAAAAACTCTAGAAATCTTAGGAACAATATTATTCGGATTCATAGATTTTTGAAAATATTCTTCCAAACCTGTATAATTAGGATTTTTATTCCCCATAAATCCTGATACGTCAATAAACAGAAAATTGGTTTTATCATTATACAGAATAGGATCCTGAATCATCTGCAGACTTGATGAAAACAGGAAAACTTTCGGTGTTTTAAATTCGGGAAAATAATATTTGATATGCGAAAAAAGATCCTGAAGTTCTTTCTGTAATTTCGCCTGATCAATTTTGGAAATTGCTTCTTTATAAATTTTTATTTCGGTTTGGTTTACTTTGTTTTTGGCAAAGTCTTCATCCGAAACTGTTCCCTGAAACCACGGAAACTGAGCCTTAAATTTTTCCAACGGAACATCAGGATCATAAAATATTTTGGAAATATCGGTCACTTCCACTTTTTCAGCAGGATTTTTGATTTCTACTTTCCATTGTTTTTCCTGATCTTTCTTACAGGAATTTAAACTTAAAACTAAAACAAGAGAAAGGATAGCAATTTTAAAAATCTTCATTATTTTTACATGGAATTAAGTATACAAAAATAAGGAAAATTAATGGCAAAAATATTCATTGAAACCGAAAGACTTCTTTTAAGAGAAATAATTCCTGAAGATACAGAAGGTTTCTTTGCTATGGACACCAATCCTGAAGTCGTAAAATATGTTGGTATAAAGCCACTTACCGATATCGGCCAAAGTGTAGAAATGATAAAAAATATCCGAACCCAATACCATGAAAACGGAATCGGAAGATGGGCTGTCATTAAAAAAGAAAATCATCAGCTCATTGGCTGGAGCGGACTTAAACTGATTAAAGAAATCAATAATCATAAAAACATTTATGATCTTGGTTACCGCTTCACACCTGAACATTGGGGAAAAGGCTATGCTACTGAAAGTTCTTCAGCCGTTTTAAATTTTGGATTTAATACCATGAACCTTAAGAAAATTTATGCGTATGCAGATGTAAATAATGATGCATCCAATCATGTGCTGAGAAAATTAGATTTCGAGGAGAAAGAAACTTTCACCGATGAAGGAGACGAATGTTTTTGGTATGAAATTGACAGAATAAATTTTAAAATAAAAGTATAACAGCGAATCCATTAAAATCATAAGATTCGCCCTAAAAAATAAAATATGCAAACACAAAAGGTTATAGACCACATCATTGAATGGCTGAAAGATTATGCAAAAAAAGCTAACGCACAAGGATATATTATCGGAGTTTCCGGAGGTGTAGATTCCGGTGTTGTTTCCACACTATGTGCAATGACAGGGCTGAAAACTGTGGTTATTGAAATGCCGATCAGACAGCAGAAAGATCAGATCTCAAGAGCTCTGGAACAGATTGATTTCCTTAAAGAAAACTTTACCAATGTAGAAGGATTTACGGTAGATCTCAACGCTCCTTTTGAGGCTTTACACGATATTTTTGATGTAAAAGATGACGAATTCCCCAATGAAAAACTGGCTTTTGCCAATACAAGATCACGATTAAGAATGCTTACGTTATATTACTACGGGCAGATTAACGGACTTTTGGTGTGCGGAACAGGAAATAAAGTAGAGGATTTCGGAATCGGATTTTATACTAAATACGGTGATGGAGGCGTAGATGTTTCGCCAATTGCCGACCTCTATAAAACGGAAGTTTATGAACTGGCAAAAGCGCTGAATCTTCCTGAAAGCATTAAAAATGCAATTCCTACAGACGGATTGTGGGATGTAGACCGAACTGATGAGCAGCAAATTGGCGCAACTTATCCGGAGCTGGAAAAAATTCAGAAAGAATACGGCGCAAAAACAGCTGATGATTATGAAGGTCGGGATAAAGAAGTTTTTATGATTTTCGACAGAATGCATAAGGCTGCAAAACATAAAATGGTTCCTATTCCTGTATGCGACATCAATGAAGAATGGCGGAATTAAGAGCCAATCTTAGAAATAAAATAAAGGCTTAGATAATACAATCTGAGCCTTTTTATTTTTATGCTGAAAAATTTTCACAGAAGCCTGATTTTATCGTCAAGAATTTCTATTAATTTATCTTTATATAATCCGCCGATTGCTTTTTTGAAATTCTTTTTGCTCATCTGAACCTCATCTTTGATATCCTCCGGTGAAGACTTATCTGAAAGATGAAGTAATCCGAAATTTTCTTCAAGTCTTGTAAGAATTTTCTGCTTAAATTCATCAATATTTTCAAAACCCTGAGGCTGAAGAGAAACATCTATCTTTCCGTCCTCACGAATTTCTTTGATGTAGCCCTGCTCTTCAGATAACGGATACAATTTTTTGAAAACATCAGAGGCATAGATCAGACCGATGTATTTTTTATTAATGACTACATTCCAGCCCAGTTCGCTTTCGTTCATCATAATCAAATCCACTTTATCCCCTTGTTGAAATGGAAGATTTTCGTATTGAGGGTTTCGTTTAAACTTTGTAGTTCCGGTAATTAACTCCAAATCTTCATCTACGTACAAATACACCAGATATCTTTTGCCTTCAATAATTTTGGTTTTCTGCTGCTTGTAAGGAATAAACAAGTCTTTGATAATTCCCCAATCCATAAATGCGCCGCTCGGAAGACTTTGCACACAGCTCATTACCACAAACTCGCCTACTTCCGCCAACGGAATTTCTGTTGTTGCTTTCAGCTTATTATCATCCTGATAAATAAATACTTCAACTTCTTCTCCAACTTCTTTTTCTTCATCAATAAAAATCTTAGACAAGAAAGCTTTTTCACCGCTATTGTCTTCTAAAATCCATCCTGAATTGTTTTTTTCTGAAATTTTTAAAGTCTGAGTTTTTCCGGGTTGCATTAATGATTATTTAGCTGACAAAGATAAGGAAAAATAAGTTGGAGAGTTTAATCTAAATCAATTCAATTAGAGATCATCTAAAATGAAAAAGAGAAGCAAAAAATACTTCTCTTCTGTTTAGCTTTAATTTTAAATCAACTATTCTTTAATCCATTTTATTGATTTGTCAATCGTTTTAGATTTAATGCTGATTATATATTCACCTTTTATCAAACTGCTTAAATTGTATGTTGCAATTCTTTCTTTGTTTACTGTGTTGTTTAATTTTCTGAAAACCAATTTACCACTCATATCATAAACAGTGATGTCATGGTTATCGTTCTGCTTAGTGAATTTTACATTTAAAATCCCTTTGCTCGGATTAGGATATATTACAAATGCATCATCATCCATTGAAGCTTCATCCACACTTAATGTCTGGGTAATACTAAATGTAGCCGGATTAATATGGTAAAAAACATTTCCTACGCTTGCCACCATAATTCTCGCCTGAGATGTGTTGACATTTGGAACAGTAATTACCTGAGAACCATCATTTGGTGTTGAAGCCAGGATTGTAATAGGATAAGTAAGACCTCCGTCTGTGGAAAGTAAAATACTAACATTTGCACAGTTTACAGGCGCCAGAGTTGTGTTTGCTACATTCCATGTTACAGTTTGAGAACTGTTACCTGCCCATGATACTGCTGTAGAAGGTGATGTTACTCTGAAAGGCCCAGAAGTACCATTAACAGTAATTATAACATCATCATTTGCCACTCCGCCACAGCCGGCATTATTATCTCTAACGGTTAATCTAAACTCCATAGATCTTGCATAATTTGGCCAAAACTCGCCTATTGTTACCTGATTGTTCAAAACATCCTGGAGTCTTGGGAAGTAACGGTGGGGAACTGTCGTTGGTAAATATGATCTGAATAACGGTGCATTTCCTGTCGGAACATTCCAGTTTCCCGCAGGCCCAGTGTCATTTTGCTCCCAACAATAGGTAAGCGCATTTGCCTGTGCATCAGTTGCAGAACCCGTTAATTTAAAAGGTGTATTAACTGGTATAGTGTAATCATTTCCGGCATTAACTACCGGAGCTGTATTTGACACAGGGGTTGTCACCTGACAAAATGTTGATTGAACTTTTGTAGTTATTGATTGAAATGAACGCGTATGAAAAATTGCAATACTATTATTAGCTAAATCATTTGTAGATCCGCAAATTCCTGCGTATGCCATAATAGTTACCCCACTTCCCGGCTCTACTGCATTAGCCGCAGACCTATTACCATTACAGCTGCCTGTTGTAGCATTGAAAGTATGGGGTCCACCAAACTGATGTCCTATTTCGTGTGCTACATAATCTATATCATAAGGGTCACCAACAGGAAATGGTGAGCCTGTAATTCCGCTTCCTTTTGAAGAATTATTACAGATTACGCCTAATCCTGCTAAACCTCCTCCTCCTGTACTAAAGGTATGTCCTATATCATAATTAGCATTACCAATATACGCATCAATATTCGCCTGACTTTCATCTATTAATGTAAAAGCATCATTATTTCCGGTAAAGGGATCAGTAGAAGGATTTGTAAAAATGATACTCGTTTGATTTGCCACTAATATTAATCGTACCGCCAAATCTTGTTCATAAACACCATTAACCCTATTTACTGTAGTAACAATCGCAGAAAGAGTTTGCGCTACAGTAGGTGAAGGGTTTCCGGTTGCTGCAATGGCATATTCACCTGTACACGCAACAGCTAGTCTAAAAATTCTTATCTGATTACCTACGCTTGGAGTTACGCTTTTCTGCTCGATCTTTTTTTCGACATGCAGATCATCCTGAACTTCACAACTTCTAGCGTGATTATCCCTTAAGTCTTCTTTCTTATAGACAACATAATGAGTATTGTCATTTTGTGCATACGGATCAATATATAAATCTCCGGTTACCACAGATTTTATCTGAGCGTGGAATCCAAGCTCAGTAAAATCTAATTTTACTGTTGCATAACGGTCATCCACACCCTGCCCCGTAAATGTCACGATATTCGGAAATTTAGCTGCAAGTTCGTTCTCCATAACAGAAGATTTCCAAATTTTAAACTTAGCTTTTGTTCCATTTGGCATCGGTAATACAATAATGCTTGCATTTTCTTTAGAATCCATATCACTTAATTGCGGTACAGATTTAATATAAGCTTTCAAATCTTCAACATTGAGCTTATAGGTAAGATATTTTTCCGGTTGTACCGTTCTGGATTTAGAATCGGTTGAAATACTTCTTTCATTAAATACAGTAAAAAAATCTTGTGCTTTCGTTAAAGAAGATAAGAATATAATTACTGATAAACAGAGTAAACGTTTTATTTTCATAAAATAATTTTTAACCTATCAAAATTACTACATAATTTGAAATTAAAATGCAGAAACATCAAAATATTTCTGCATTCTATATAATTTTAAAATGTAAATAACAGTTCTTTTGTTATTCTTACATATGAAGCGCTCTTTTGCCTGTAGCATCCAAAGCAGCTTCCTTAATAGCTTCTGCATACGTTGGGTGCGCATGAGAACTTCTTGCAATATCTTCTGCACTTGCACGGAATTCCATTGCAATAACTCCTTCAGCAATTAAATCGGCAGCTCTTGCACCAATCATGTGGAAGCCAAGAACCTCATCTGTTTTTTCATCAGCGATAATCTTCACCAAACCATCCACGTCACCGCTTGCGCGGCTTCTTCCTAAAGCTCTCATCGGGAAAGTTCCTACTTTATAAGCAACTCCTTCTTCTTTCAATTGCTCTTCTGTCTTTCCAACTCCAGCAACTTCCGGCCAAGTATACACAACTCCGGGAATTAAGTTATAGTTGATGTGAGGTTTTTGTCCCGCTAGAGTTTCAGCAACAAAAACTCCCTCTTCCTCAGCTTTGTGAGCAAGCATCGCACCTTTTATCACATCACCGATTGCATAAATATTAGCAACGTTTGTCTGTAAATGATCGTTGGTTTTAATTCTTCCTCTTTCATCTAGTTCAACACCTGCTTTTTCAAGAGCAAGACCATCTGTGAAAGGTCTTCTGCCTACAGAAACCAAACAGTAATCTCCTTCAACTGTAACTTCTTCTCCTTTTTTATCTTTTGCTGTAATTTTTACAGAATCTCCGTTTCTTTCCACTGCAGAAACCGCTGTAGAAAGCATAAACTTCATTCCCTGCTTTTTAAGAACTTTAGTCAATTCTTTGCTTAAAGCTCCATCCATCGTAGGAATGATTTTATCCATAAATTCAACTACAGTTACCTGAGAACCTAATCTTAAGTAAACCGAACCTAATTCAAGACCAATCACACCCCCTCCGATTACGACTAAATGCTTAGGAATTTCTTTTAAATTTAAAGCTTCAGTAGAAGTAATTACTCTTTCTTTATCTAAAGTGATGAAAGGTAAGGATGACGGTTTAGAACCTGTTGCAATAATGGTATATTTAGAATCGATAGTTTCAGAAGAACCATCGTTTTTTGTAACTTTAATCTGAGTTGCAGATTCGAAGCTTCCAACACCTTCAAAAACAGTAATTTTGTTTTTATCCATCAGGAAGTTAATTCCTTTTGTTGTCTGCTCTACCACTTCGTTTTTTCTGGCAATCATTCTTGCGATGTCTGCCTTTGGCTCATTAATGATAATCCCGTGATTTTCGAAATTGTGTTTTGCGTTTTCAAAATGCTCAGAGCTGTCTAAAAGTGCTTTTGACGGAATGCACCCAACATTAAGACAAGTTCCGCCTAAAGTTGGATATTTCTCAATAATTGCGGTTTTGAAACCCAATTGTGCTGCACGGATAGCAGCAACATAACCTCCAGGACCAGAACCGATTACGGTAACATCGAATTGACTCATTGTATATTTTAATTTATTTATTATCTGTTGACTGATTCTTACAAATTTACTGAATAATTTAGAACAGGCAAAGTAAGTTTTGTCAGGTTTTTTTGAGCGGTATGTCAGATGACGGGAATTAAATATCCAGCGATTGAATTTCTTTACCTGCATCTCCATCCCCAGCTTTTACTTCAATAGACTTTGCATTCATTTGAAAATAATTACAACTTTATTTAAAAGAAAATTTTAAATATCAAAACTGAGATTACCCTGTCTAAAAACTTCTTTATTTTCAAAATAAGGACCACCACAAATGTACCAGTCAAGATTTTCCAAATATTCAACTGCGTTTTCCGGTTTCATTACGGCAACTTCTTTTTTGGCGATAATTCCTTTGTACCATCTTGAATATTTAGGATTATCCGGAGATTCAATTTCATATTTAAGCCAGATTCTCTGACAAAGTCTGCACTGAATAATACTTACTTCAGCATTTCTGCCATCGGTAAAATCAGTTCCCACCATTGAAGTTCTGTATTCAGATTCAATCAGATCGTGTTTTTCACAGGCACAACCTAATTTCGGAAGTTTTTTCATACTCGAAATAATGTTTAACGAAATTGAGCGTAAATTTAGGAATATTAAATGTTTTATCTACTTCAAAACATCTTTTAAAACATTTTCGTAACGATCTAAAATTATTTCTTTAGAAAATCTTGATTTAATGCAATTTTTAATAGCATCAGCATCATGTTCCCGATGTAAAGCCTGCAAAATCATCTGCGAAAACTCTTCATGATTATCAATATCCGAAACTTCGCCATTGATTCCGTTTTGAATAATTTCATTAATTCCTCCCGGACAGTTATTCGCTAAGGCGTATGTGCCACAAGCTCCGGCTTCAAGCAAAACATTGGGAAACCCTTCATACCTTGAAGAGAGAATAAACAGATCTGCAAATTTCAAAAACCGATACGGATTTTCTTGTCTGCCGTGAAAAATTACATGTTTCAAACCAAGAAAATCTTTCATCTGAAGAAGTATTTCTTTATCTCGCCCATCACCCAAAATATGAAGCAGAATATTTTCATTTTTGAGCCGGGAAAAAACTTTCAGCAAATTATCAAAACCTTTTCTGGCAGATAGATTACCAATTGCCACAACGTTTTTGTAATTGTATCTGAAACTTTCCGGTTTGTTGGAAATGGCAAGTTTAGAATTAATAAAATCAAAATCGACAGGATTATTAATTTTAATAATTTTAGATGGTTTTACATCAAAATTACCCGTTAAATCTTTCATCATATCGTCACTTTGGGCAATGATCTGATGATAATTGTTGTAAAATTTATAGAAAAATCTAATTTCTTTTCGGGTAACGTGCTCTGAAACCACATTGGTTTCTCTGGCAATAAATTTTGTATTAGGAAAAAGCTTGATAAACAATGACAGGTAAGCATTAACTTCTCCAAATCCGGAAAAAACAATATCGGGCTTTCGTTTGTAAATTTCTTTCAGAATTGGCTTTAAAGAGTGTCTTATTCTTTCTGTTTTTATATCAATAATTTCAACATCTTTTTTCAGTAAATCCAAGTAACCGCCCTGTTTTCTCAACAATAAAATTTTAGGGTCAAAAAAATCTCTTGACAGGTGATTGGCAATAGTGGTAACAATTCTTTCTGCTCCACCGGTTTCCAAATCAGGCAAAATAAATATGACGGTAATTCTCTTGTTCATCCTGCAAAATTAGTAATGATAAATTTACTGACTTTAAAATAAATCCTCAAATTTTGAAGAATGATTATTGATGATATAATTAATTAAAAATCGGTTCTTCTTCTGGTAAAAAATATTTACACGAAGGATTGTTATTTGCTTTGTATCGTAAAACTTTTTACCAAACTATATTAATTTTTTATCGTATTTCTAACATTGCAATTAAAATCATGTCTAATTAGCGACATCAGAAATGAATTTAATTCTGAGTATTCTTACCTCATCATCAGATAGTTCATCACCAAACTCATCCAGCAAAACTTTCATACTGTCACTTTCAGATTCACGCATAAACTCCATAAAATCATCTACAATATCTTCGTCAAAATTCTCTTCGATATAATAATCAATATTTAGCTTTGTTCCCTGATAAACAATACGTTCCATTTCTTTGAGAAGGTCATTCATCGAAAGATTTTTGGCTCTTGCAATATCTTCAAGATCAATTTTTTTATCGGTATTCTGGATAATAAAAACTTTATGGCTGGATTTGTTTGCAACTTGCTTCAAAACCATGTCCTGAGTACGCTCAATATTATTATCTTCTACATATTTTGCAATAAAATCAGCAAATTCTTTCCCATATTTCTTTGCTTTTCCCTCTCCTACACCATAAATTTTTGCAATTTCTTCCACAGTAATAGGATACTGCACGGTCATATCTTCCAGACTTGGATCCATAAAAACCGTATAAGGCGGAATCTCGTGTTTCTTAGCAATCTTTTTTCGCAAATCTTTTAGAAGGGCAAAAAGATTTTGATCTAACCCTCCTCCGGACTGCATCTGAACCTGATCGCTTTCCGCTTTGCTCTGCGTTAAATCAAATTCGCGGTCTTCAGCGATTTGGAATGCTTCTTTACACTCTCCGCTTAATACTTTTTTTCCTTTTTCGGCAATCTTTAAAACGCCGTATGTTTCAATATCTTTGGTTAAAAAATTCTGAACCGTTGCCTGTCTTAGAATAGTTTTCCAGTAGTTGTCTTTTTCTTCTTTTCCAAAACCAAAAAAAGAACTCTGTTCTAATTTATAAGATTTGGTAACAGCGGTTTCTTTTCCGACAATAACAGAAATTAAATCCTTTGCTTTAAATTTCTCTTTAGTTTCATCAATCAGCTGTAAAACTTTTTTCAGATCTTCTGTTGCTTCTTTCAGCTTAGGCGGATTTGCAGAATTATCACACATATTGGCTCCGTCACCATTTACAGGATCAAACTTTTCGCCAAAATAATACAAAATATACTGTCTTCTGCTCATTGACGTTTCTGCATAACCTACCACTTCATTCAGCAGCTGCAAACCTATTTCTCTTTCGGAGACTGGTTTTTGGGCAAGAAATTTTTCAAGCTTTTCAATATCTTTCGGGTCATAGAAGGCAAGACAGTACCCTTCGCCTCCATCGCGTCCTGCCCGTCCCGTTTCCTGATAATAACTTTCCAGAGATTTCGGGAAATCATAATGAATTACAAACCGGACATCCGGCTTATCAATCCCCATTCCAAAAGCTATGGTTGCTACAATTACATCTGCCTCTTCCATCAGAAATTTATCCTGATTGGCAACTCTTACCTTTTGGTCTAAACCTGCGTGATAAGGAAGCGCATTGATTCCGTTTACCTGAAGAAGCTGGGCAAATTCTTCCACTTTTCTTCGGCTCAGGCAATATACAATTCCCGATTTTCCTTTATTTTTATTGATGAATTTTACAATTTCTTTATCAATATTTACTTTCGGTCTTACCTCGTAAAACAAATTGGGTCTGTTAAAACTTTCTTTAAAAACCAAAGCATTGGTCATCCCTAAAGTTTTCTGAATATCATCCTGTACTTTAGGAGTTGCAGTTGCCGTTAAGGCAATCACCGGAACATTGGCAATTTTATCTATTATTGATTTTAAATTTCTGTATTCGGGTCTGAAATCATGTCCCCATTCTGAAATACAGTGAGCCTCGTCTATCGCAAAGAAAGAAATTTTTACATCTTTCAGAAAATCCAGATAATCTTCCTTAATCAGTGATTCCGGAGCTACATATAAAAGTTTTGTTTTTCCGCTTTTAATATCATCAAAGACCTGTTTTGTCTGTGTTTTGTTCAGAGAAGAGTTCAGAACATGCGCAACACCGCTTTCTGACGATAATCCGTTCACCGCATCGACCTGATTTTTCATCAGGGCTATTAAAGGTGAAACAACTATTGCAGTACCTTCGGAAATAAGAGCCGGAAGCTGATAACATAGCGACTTCCCGCCACCGGTAGGCATTAGCACAAAAATATCTTTTCCATCCAAAAGATTACTGATGATTTCTTCCTGTTGTCCTTTAAAGGTAGAAAACCCAAAGTATTTTTTCAATTCGCCTGATAAATTGGCTTTTTTTGCACTCATCTAATTTTGTATTGCTAAATTTGCATCCAATCCAAAGTTATAAAAATTTTAGTTAAAACAAAAGCAATAGATTTTTTAAGCCCTCTATTTATACAGTGTATAAACTAAAAACTTTGGTAATCTGCATTTTAATTTAAACAATAATGGAAAGAGACTCGATTATCTCAATTGCAAAAAACACCCTTTCAATTGAAATTTCCGAATTAGAAAAACTGAAAAACAGAATTGGTGACGAATTTGTGAAAGCCATAGAACTTATTCATTCGGCTAAAGGAAAATTAATTGTGGTAGGAATCGGGAAATCTGCTCATGTAGGCAATAAAATTGTGGCAACATTAAATTCGACGGGGACTCCCGCTCAGTTTTTACACGCTTCTGAAGCGATTCATGGCGATTTGGGGGTTATCCAGAAACAGGATATTGTTTTGTGCATATCCAATTCCGGAAATTCTCCTGAAATTGCCAATCTGGTTACCTATCTTAAAGATTATTCTTCTGCACTTATTGGGATGACCGGAAACCGAACAAGCAAATTAGCCGTATATGCTGATGTAATTCTGGATACACATGTTGATCTGGAAGCCTGTCCCAATAAACTGGCTCCTACAAGTTCAACCACCATCCAAATGGCTTTGGGAGATGCTTTAGCAGTCTGCCTGATGGAGCTGAATGATTTTAAGGAAAATGATTTTGCCAAATTTCATCCGGGTGGAAGCCTGGGAAAAAATTTAACGGCAAAAGTTGAGCAGTTTTTATCTTCACAGAAACCGTATGTGTCTGAAAATGCGTCAATAAAAGATGTAATTATATCTATCAGTGCATCAAGCCACGGAATAACGGTTGTAACAGACGGTGAAAAGCTTGTAGGCGTTATCACAGACGGAGATTTAAGAAGAATGCTTTTAAACGGCAATGACATATCTGAAACTTTGGCAAAAGACATTATGTCTTCACAGCCAAAAACAATTGAGAAAGATGCACTGGCAAAAGAAGCAATGAAAATCTTAAAAGACAATAATATAGGACAGCTTGTAGTCACAGAAAACGGAAAATATTTCGGAATTATTGATCTGCACAAATTGTTGGATGAGGGAATTAATTAGATTTGGTATTAGATTAAACAAGATTTGCAATTTCCGGAATCAAATATTCTGCTTCCGGTATAAACAAACTTTTAACTAAATTTGAAACATTAAATTTTTATCTGTGAGCGAAGAAAAAGAAATGTCCTTTCTTGGACATATTGGAGAACTAAGAGGACATCTTATCAGATCTATTCTTGCCATAATTATAGCAGCAATTGTTGTTGGGTTTAATATTAACTGGATTATGGATCATATTTTTTTCGGTCCTACCAGAAATGATTTTCCAACTTTTAAAATTGTCAATCAGTTTTCACGCTGGGTTTTGGGAGAAGACAGCATTACTCTGCCCGCAGAATTTCCCGTTCGTGTACAGCGTTTATATCAGCAGTTTAATGTAATGATGGCAGTTTCTATTTTTGGAGGTGTTGTAGCTGCTTTTCCTTATATAGTCTGGGAATTATGGAGATTTATAAGTCCTGCCCTGCATCCTAATGAAAGAAAAAACTCCATTTTTATCATCAATTCGGTTTGGATTCTCTTTATGACAGGAGTTTTATGCGGATATTTCCTTATTTTACCATTTGCAGTCAACTTTGGGGTCATATTTAAAATTTCAGATATTATCATTCCTTTGTATGATCTGAGTGATTATACCACTCTTTTCCTGCAGGTTGTTTTAGGAATGGGAGTTGTGTTTTTATTTCCGGTTCTTATTTATTTCCTTACCAATATCGGAATTCTGAACCCCACTTTTATGAAAACTTACAGAAGACATGCTATTGTACTTATTATGGTTATTGCAGCCATCATTACTCCTGCAGATGTTCTAAGTATGCTTATGGCAGCATTTCCTCTTTTGCTGCTTTACGAATTCAGTATCGTGATGTGTTCTTACACCTACAAGAAAGTTCTTAAACGTGAAATGGGGCTGAAAAAAGCAAAATAGTTTCTTAAAAATATACTTATGGGCGGTAAAATCAAATATTTTGCCGCTCTTTTCATAAAAAAGTGAATCAATCATTACTGATTTTGCATTCCTTTAAATAATATTCTTTATTTTTGGACGACAAATTCAGAAAATTTAAGATGAAAATCATTTCCTTTGCTTTAATACTCAGCTCAAACCTCTATTTTGGTCAGTTGTTTAGCCATAATACATCCTTTACCAAATCTGATACTTTAAAAGGTTCCAACACTGAATATCGGAACTTTTGGGACGTAAAAAAATATGAGCTTTCCGTTGAAGCAGATTTTGAGCAAAAAAGCATTTCAGGAAATAACAAAATTACGTTTGAGATCACCAAAGACATTTCCAATCCTGTATTCCAGATTGATCTTCAGCAGCCTATGAAAGCTGACGCAGTGCAGTGCAGTTTTCCTACACCGAAATCATTTACGAGAGAAGGTGATTTTATTTTTATACCATCCAATAAAAACTTTAAAAAAGGAGAGAAATTTACCATTAATGTAGATTATTCGGGTCAGCCAACTATTGCCAGAAATGCTCCGTGGGATGGCGGATGGATATTTACAAAAGACGAAAAAGGAAATCCCTGGATGAGTGTTGCCGATGAAGGGATTGGTGCTTCTGTTTGGCTTCCTGTAAAAGATATCTGGAGTGACGAACCGGATGAAGGAATAGTTATGAATATCATCACACCCATGGGATTAGTAGGTATCGGAAACGGAAGATTAATTGATGAAAAAGTAAAAATCGGAAACTCTATCGGAGACAATCGAACAGTATGGACATGGGAAGTGAAAAACCCTATCAATGCTTATTCTATCATTCCAAATATTGGTAAATATGTAAATTTTAAAGATGATTATCAAGGTGAAAAAGGAAAACTTGATCTGGATTACTGGGTGATAGATTATAATTTAGATAAAGCTAAAAAGCAGTTTCAGCAGGTAAAACCCATGCTTCAGTCTTTTGAATATTGGTTTGGTCCTTATCCGTTTTACGAAGACTCTTATAAACTGGTGGAATCTCCCTATCTTGGAATGGAACACCAAAGCAACATTGCCTACGGAAACGGCTACACAAACGGCTATTTGGGAACAGATCTTTCCGGTACCGGAGTGGGGCTCAACTGGGATTATATCATTATCCACGAAAGCGGACACGAGTGGTTTGCCAATAATATCACGGCAAAAGACAAAGCCGACATGTGGATTCACGAAGGATTTACCATGTATTCTGAAGTATTGTTTACCGAAAGTTATATGGATAAAAAATCAGCAGAAATTTATGCGCAGGGAATTCAGAATAATATAGAAAACGACATTCCGATTATCGGTAAGTATGGCGTAAACAATGAAGGCAGCGGCGATATGTATCCTAAGGGCGCAAGTCTGGTACATACCATCAGGCAAATGATCAATAATGACGAAAAATTCCGTCAGATTCTGAGAGGAATCAATAAAGATTTTTATCATCAGACCGTTACTACACAACAAATTGAAAATTATATTTCTGAAAAAGCGGGTATTGATTTTTCGACTGTTTTCGACCAATATCTCAGAACAACAAACGTTCCCGTTCTGGAATATTCTCAAAAGGGTAATCAGCTTAAATTCCGATATGCTAATACTGTAAAAAACCTAAAGCTTCCCCTAAAAGTTGGTGATCAGACCATTTCTCCTACAGAAGAATGGCAAAGCTTAAAACTTACCAGCTCAAACCCGGTACAGTTTAACAGGAATTATTATATCAGATATAAAAAAGTTTAATTAATACAAATGAAAAAAAAATTATTATTAATTCTTATTTTAAATTTATTTATTAGTCACAAATCACAAAAGAAACCAGATAAAATAAACACAAAAATTAACGAAAGCTATTTATTAAGCCGAAAACAATTTCATGGAAAATTAGATTCTGTGCAGTTAAAACAAATCAGGACTTTAATTACCAATGAATTAAAAGTAAAAATTGAAGAAGATAAATCAATACTTATCAATTATTTTCAATACGGAAAAAACTGCAGCGAATACAGTCTGAAAGAAAAATACGCCAACCAATTGATAGATAATTATATTAAGTTATCATCAAAAATGAGTACAACTTATCATGCTGTTGATTTTTTTGTTTTCACAAACGATGCACTGAATAAAGAGAGATTTGAAAAAAGAGAAAATTACATAAAAGATTCCGGTTTCTTTGCTCAAACCATATTTACATTGCAGGAAAATTGCAGAGCATTTTTTATATTAAAGCCCACTGGTGAATTTTTGAAATACTACGGTTCTGATTATTTTACTGAAGTAGAAAATTTTTTAAAGAAAAAATAATCTCTTTAAAGATATTCTGTAACAAATTCAATTTATAGTCAACTACTTATCTATAATTAATGTAATATGAAAAAAACAGCAATAAGCTTGGCGTTATTGGGAGCATTCTTTTTTAATGCACAGTCAATTAAGACCAATATTGATCTTGTGAATGTAAAAGATGATAAAGTAGCCGTAACCATGGAATTTCCGAAAATGAAATCGGCAGATGTAAAGTTTCATTTCCCAAAAACCGTTCCCGGAACCTATTCGGTAGATGATTACGGAAGATTTGTAGAAGGAATAAAATTTTTTGACAATAAAGGAAAAGAGCTGGCTTTTACTAAAGTAAATGATAACACCTATTCATTGAAAAATGCGCAGTCTTTAAACAAAATAACCTATCTTGTAAATGACAGTTTTGATGAAGAACAGGACACATCAAAACACAAAGCCGTATTCTCACCATCCGGAACCAATATTGAAGAAGGCAAAGTGTATCTTATCAATACTCATGGTTTTGTAGGATATATTGAAAATATGCAGGATGTTCCTTATCAGCTGATCATCAAAAAGCCAACAGATTTTTACGGAACTACCGCTTTGGTAGACCAAGATCAATCTGAAGCGACAGATACGTTTACACTGGCAAATTATGCTAAGCTTACCGATTCTCCGCTGATGTATTCCAAACCCGATTATATTACCTTCAATGCAGGCGGAATGGATCTGGTTTTAGGCGTTTACTCCCCAACCAGAAAATATAAAGCTGCTGATTTTAAAGAAAATTTAGAAAAAATGGTCGTCGCTCAGAAAAAATTTCTGGGTGATATGAATACCAATAAAAAATACGCCATCATGCTTTATCTGGGCGGGTTAACCGGTCCGCAGATCAAAGGATTCGGAGCACTGGAACATCATGAGTCAACCAGCGTGGTGCTTCATGAGATGATGCCGAAAGAAGCGATAGATGAAGCGATTGTAGATGTGGTTTCCCATGAGTTTTTCCATACAGTAAATCCTCTGAAAACGCATTCTGAAGAAATTCATTACTTCGATTATGCCAATCCGAAAATGTCTCAGCATCTCTGGATGTACGAAGGAGGAACCGAATATTTTGCCAATTTATTTCAGATACAGGAGGGCTTGATTTCCAAAGAGCAGTTCTTGCAGAGAATGAGCGATAAAATTAAAAACTCCAAAAATTATAACGATACCATGCCTTTTACGGTAATGAGCAAAAATATTCTTTTGGATGAATACAAAGACCAGTACAGAAACGTCTACGAAAAAGGAACGCTTCTTACCATGTGTCTGGATATTGAGCTGAGAAAACTTTCTAACGGAGAAATGGGTTATCGTGACATGATCCGAAAGCTTTCACAAAGATTCGGAGAAAACAAGCCATTTAAAGATGATAAGCTGATTGACGAACTGGTTTCTATCACTGGTTATCCGCAGGTAAAAGATTTTTATAATAAGTATATTGCCGGAAGCCAGCCTACTCCGTATGGAGAATATCTGAATATGGTGGGTGTCGACATCAAAAAACAGGAAACACCGCCAATGTTCTGGTTTATTAAAAATCCTGAGCAGACCGGTTATGATGAGAAAAACAACACCTTTGTTTTTGATGAAAGCTCTGCACTTTCGGCTTTCTCAAAAAGCATCGGATTCAAGATTACTGACGAAGTGGTTGCTTTAGACGGAAAAACGGTGAATGTACAGAACATTCAGGAGTTTATCGGCTATGCGCAATCCATCAAAGACGGACAAAACGTTACCGTAACTGTTCTTCGCAAAAATGGAGATAAAACTGATAAAATTGATCTGAAAGGCAAAGCCGTCCTGGAAAAAACAGTTTTAGAAACTCTGGAGTTTAAACCTAATCCTACGGCTGCAGAGCAAAAACTGCAAAATCAGTGGCTGACCGGAAAAAAATAAAACAAAAAAGGCTGTTCAAAAATCTTTGGACAGCTTTTTTATTACTACTTCAAAATTAATTATACAAATCCGGTTCTATAGGATTATTATTCTTTTTAAAACCTTCTTTTGCTCTTTTTTCCATTTCCCTGAAAACCTGATTCGGATCTGAAATTTCCCTTCCATCTGCCGATCGTGTTTTAAAAACAACTCTATTGGTGTCTGTATTTTTCATCATCATTTCCCGCATATTTTTTGCAGGGTCATTTACATACGCTTTCCAGACTTTCTTAAACTGTTTTTTGTTGGTTTCGATATCTTTTCCGCCCATTCCGAAGAGCTGAATTCCCTGCGGAAGCTGAGGTTCTTCGTTATTTGCGATCTGAAAGGTTTTATTTCCTACCAAAGTCATCGAATGCGAACCTGTTTTGTCTTCAATTTTTACAATCAAACCCGGAAGCCCGTAAAATTTATATGGTCCGTCCTGAAAAGGAAGATCGGTAGAAAACCAGGCTGTCCATTCTCTTCCCCCGAATGTCGTAGTCGCTTTCTGGGCATTGTATTCTCCTACTTTCTGCTTTTCCGGAAGTATTTTCCATTCCGGTTTTTGATCTTCTTCAATTTTATAACTGTCGGTGGAAATTTTCAGAAAAAGAAAAGTTTTAAAGTCAGGATAAGCTTTAGTGACTTTATACGCAACCTGTCCCGGTCTTTCGGTACGGTTGATGGTGAAATTTCCTGAAGCTGCTTTCAGCTGTTTTTCCATATCAGCTTTCATGGTAGAATCTGCGATAAATTTGTCCTGACTGTAATAGCTTGAGCCGTTTTTATCAATATCCAGAAGCATCATTTCTTTTTTTATATCAGCTTTATTGGTAGAATCCGGAATAAATTTGTATTCATAGAAAAATCGGTTTTGGGCAAAACTGAAAAACCCGAATACGATCATTAAGGCTAAAGATATTTTTTTCATTATTGTAGGTTATTAAGCTCTATCCTGTTGTTATTTCTTTTGATACTTGCCTTTTGGCGTTGTTCCTGTTCTTTCATATTGTTGTTAGGATCATCAATCATCTTCATTGTAATTCCGCCGGACTGAAGAATTTTCAAACCTTTCGTAGGATCATTCTCGTAATCCTTGATTAATTTGTCATATTGCTTCAGATTGACTGCAATTTCCTTAGAACCGACTATCTCAGAAGGTACTGAATCAATATTTTTTATTCCTTGTAAAGTAAAAGCATGAGATTTTGTACTGTCTTCCAGTTTTACAATCAGCCCCGGAAGACCGTGAAATTTGTAAGGTCCGTCCTGAATAGGAATTTCTGTTGTAAACCACGCAATCCAATGTCTTCCTGCAAAATCTGCTTCTGCTTTCTGAGCATTCCATTCCCCGATCTTTTGGTTTTCTGAAATGATCTTCCATTTCATCGATCTTGTTTCTGCCACTTTATATTGATCCATCAGAATCCTGTTATGTAAAGAAACTTCATATTTCGGATATTGCTTGGAAACAGAATATCTCACCGAGCCTTTCCGGGAATCTGCCTTAATATTAATCATACCCGTTGCAGCCAGTTCTTTTTCCAACTCAATTCTAGAGAGAGAATCAGCATGATATACTGTGTAGCTGTAAAATCTGGATCCTTCAGATGAAACATCAAGATTCATCATTTCGGTTTTCACATCCGAAATATTGACAGAATCCGGAATGAAGCGGTATTCGTAGGTGAAGCGTTTATTTTGGGCATTGCACAACAGAACTAAAAATAAAATCGGGAAGGTAAATAGTTTTTGTATCATTAAAGTTATTTTGTTTCTATACGAATTTCATTTTTTCTATCACCATTATTGTTCGATTTATTAATATTAATTTTTGAAATCTCTTTAGGACTTAAAGCGTCTACTTCATTTCTTGTAGCAATTTTTCCGTTGATATAGATTATGGCATCATCTTCAAAATTAGATTTGAGAATGGTTGCTCTCTCTATCTCCTTATATTTTTTTGCAGCGGCGAGTAGTTTAGTATTATCATTCTCAAAATTTATAGAATAATTTGACTTCACTATATTTTTAGGCGCATGAGCATCAACAGAAAGCATCCATGGGTTTCCCTGCAATTCTCTTTGCTGCTTTCTTATTTCCTGGAGTTTTTTCTCAGCTTCTGCTCTTTCTTTAGTCAATTTCTCAAGTTTTCTTTTTTCTTTTTTGGTAAGCTCTTTTTTAGAAAAGCTGTTTGTGCCGTCAAAAAGATTAAATCCGTTGGAAATTTTTCTTAATTCTTCAACATTGGGAGACAGATCCTTCCCGTTTATATAAACTTTATTTATACGATCAAATTTCTCTTTGAATTCAGGTGAATTAAATTTTGATTTTATTGCTTTGATTTTATCTTCGCTTAAACCTAAATCTTTAAACTCTTTAGAATCAAACAATTTATCAAAGTCGATACTTTCTCCATTTACACTTATTTTATAATTATCTCCATCTGGAAAAACTCTTTTAAAACTCAGATCTTTAAGAATAACTTTTGCATCTTTTTCTGCCAGTATTTTATCTCTTCTGCTAAGTAAATCTTCAAAATCTGCAGAAAACTGTTTGTCGCGGGCAATTTTATCCATTTCACCAGAAAGCTGTTTTAATTCTTTAGCTTTCAATTCAAATTCATAACTTTTATCGCCTTTTTCTTTGGCAATTTTCTGAAGTTCAGATGCTTTCTCCTTTGATTTTTCACTTAATGTTTTCAGCTTTTCGGACTGAAATTTCAGCTTTTCACTGGCTTTTAAAATTTTTTCCTGCTGCAGTTTTACGATCTGATCAATTTCATTTTTGGGAGACAGCGTATCTTTCTTAATCTCTGCAACTGCTTTATCAATTTCAGTATTGGTTTCCTTAATTTCTTTATTTTTAGCATTTACCATATAGGCAAAAGCAACGGTAAATAGCACTGGTAAGGCAAAAATCCTTCGCGCATACCCGAATTTTGTTTTAGGTTTCTGTAACATTTTAAGTCTTTTTTTGAGGTTTGAACTAAGAAACGGACTTGTTGCAGGCAACTGTGTTCCGGAAAAGTGACTTGCCAAAAGCATCTGCGCAAATGCTTTAGTGTCCGATTGTTTTACGGCTTTTTTATCAGCCAGATATTCATGGATAAGGTTAATTTCTTTTTTGATGATGTGAAAAAACGGGTTGAACCAAAATACAGAAGTAATGATTTCCACAATAATTTTATCAACAGAATGTTTCTGCTCAATATGTACCATTTCGTGCTTCAGAATCTGTTTTCCTATATCAGAATTCAGCATAATGGTATTTTTCCAAAAAAGATTTTTGAAATAAGAAAAAGGAGCTTCCGAAAGATCGGTCTGATAAAAGTTTACCCCTTCAAAGCTTTCCTTTTTAAACTGGGATTTCAGCTGTCGGATTCTGAAAATTCCGTAGAGAAATTTCGCTAAAAAATAGAGAGAAACCACTCCCAGAGCTGAAAAAATAATTGTAAGATAAATGTAGTCATTGTTTATAGTTTTTTCCTGGTTTATATTTTGAAACTGACTGATCAGCAAAAACAGATTATTGCTCACCTCAATGGTAAAATCTTCTACTTTTATTAAAGGAAGTAAAATGGAGATTACCATTGCCGATAAAAGATAAAACCTGTTGTAATGATGAAATGTTCTGTCTTTTAAAGACAACTGATAATACAGAAACATTACACCGGAACACAGAATTACTTTACCTAAATAAAAAAAGAAAGCTTCCATCGTTAATCTTTGTTTTTAAGTTCATTAAGCAGCATCTCCAGATCTTCGACACTCATTTCGTTTTTCTCAACCAAAAAAGAAACGGCACTTTTATAAGATCCTTTGAAATAATTTTTCACAAGATTTTTCATAGTTTTACCCGAATACTGCTCTTTTGTAATCAAAGGGAAATACCGGTGCTGTCTTCCAAAAACTTCATAATCTACAAATTCTTTCTCTTTCAGGACTTTCAGAATTGTAGAAACCGTATTTGTATGAGGCTTTGGCTCTGAGTACAAATCCAAAACATCTTTCAGAAAACCTTTTTGTATTTTCCATAAAAACTGCATTACCTGTTCTTCTGCTTTTGTTAAAGTCTGGATTTTCATTATTTTAATTAAATTATATTAAATGATTATTTGATTCGCACGAAAATCTGCGGTTCTCTGTTCTCAAGTACGTTGGTAAAAATTAAGGAATCTTTTGATAACTTGATTAGTTTAAAAACTTTTTCTTTTCCCAACATTGAAACTTTCAAAATACCTTTCGATCTGCTAATACTGTAAGGACCTTCCATTCCTGCAATGAGATGATCTGTATTTCCTTTTCTCATTTCGAAAGAAGCTGTGCTGTCTGCCCTGAAAATAAATACTCCCGTATCTTTTGTATTGGCAATAGATTTCTGACTCCATGAGCCCAAAAGATTTTTATATTCAAAATTAGTGTCAGCATTCAATCCAAAATATAAAGCTAAAATTGTTAAATATTTCATGATGGTTAAAGTTTTTAATTATTGTAATATTTTATTCTTTCAAATTATTATCACTAATCAATTAGTTATACAAATGTAGAAATTATTTTAATCCATACAACTATTTTTATAGTTATAAATTGTTAAAATTATATATTTTGCTGATTATCAAATAATTAAATTAAAGGTAATATCTGATTTTAAGGCTAATCTAATTTCAAGTTAATATAAAAACACACACTTTTAGGCAAAATCCTTAAAATTTGTTAAATTATATTAAATAAAATCAAAATGAATACGGCTAAAATGAGAAAATATATTTATTTTAGTGCTTTAAAAATTACTCATGAAAAGATATTCGCTATTTTCTGTATTATTACTATTATTTTTTAATGTGGTTTCAGCACAGTCATCCTCAGTTTTTGGATCTGTAACTGAAGCAAAATCAAAAATTGAAAACACCGTTCCTGTCGTATTGGAACATCTTAAAAAAATAAGTGAAGCGCAAGGTGATAGTTCTATTTATACGAATGGTAAAGCTGCTTTGAAAAAAGAATATGAAACTGTTGCTTTGGAATTTGACCTTTACAGAGGCAATATGGCGAGCTGCATTGTCAACAAGCCAAAAAAATCTACAAAGTGCATGAATTATCATACTTTGTATTTCAGAAATACTTTAGGTAACTATAATAACTACGTAAATTATATTACAAAGAAAAATGGCTATCTGGGAGTAGAAGACGAATCTGTAAAGCTGGATTTTAAGCCTACAGAAATTGCTACCAAAGTTGATACTGACTTTCTTGCAGCTTCTAAAGCAATGAAAAAACTGAAAGGCAACAGCAAATCTTCTTATTTTGAGCAGGTAAAATCTGATGATCTTAAACTGGCTCCTTTCGATACTTTGGTTAAATAAAAAAATAATTTTTATTAGTTATAAAGTCCGGTTTTTACCGGATTTTTTTTTTAGCATTAAACCTAAAAAAATAAACCCTGAAAATATTGATTTTCAGGGTTCAATTTATTAATTATCTGTAATTTGATTACATATAAGCTTCAATAGGCTCACAGGTACAAACCAGGTTTCTGTCGCCATACGCTTCATCTACTCTGGAAACTGAAGCAAAGAATTTGTGATCTCTTACCCAATCCAGAGGATAAGCTGCCTTTTCTCTGCTATATGGTTTGTCCCAAGAATCTGAAACAACGATCTGCTCTGTATGAGGTGCATTTTTCAATACATTGTTTGAAGGATCTGCTTCTCCGTTAGCAATCTCATCAATTTCATGCTTAATAGCAATCAGAGCTTCTGCAAAACGGTCTATTTCTGCCTTGCCTTCAGACTCAGTAGGCTCAATCATCAATGTTCCTGCAACAGGGAAAGAAACTGTAGGAGCATGGAAACCATAATCCATCAATCTTTTCGCTACATCTGCAACTTCAACTCCTAAAGATTTAAACTGTCTGAAATCTACGATACATTCATGAGCTACTCTTCCGTTTTCGTTAGAATATAAAATAGGGAAATGCTCAGCCAAAATTTCTTTCAGATAATTAGCATTAAGAATTGCATGTTCGGTTGACTTTTTCAAGCCAACAGTTCCCAACATTTTGATGTAAGCGTAAGAAATATTCAAAATCAGACCAGATCCGTAAGGCGCTGCTGAAATTCCGTCAATAGCATCTTTAGATCCTACATTGATATTAGCATTGGTTGGCAGGAATGGAACTAAATGTTTCGCAACACAGATCGGACCCACTCCAGGACCTCCTCCACCGTGAGGAATGGCAAAAGTTTTGTGCAGATTCAGGTGACAAACATCCGCTCCAATATTTCCCGGACTTGTGTAACCAACCTGAGCATTCATGTTGGCTCCGTCCATATACACTTGTCCGCCATGCTCGTGAATCAAACCTGTAATATCCTTAATATTGGCATCAAAGAAACCATAAGTAGAAGGATAAGTAATCATTACACAAGATAAATTAGCAGAATGCTGCTCTGTTTTAGCTTTCAAATCTTCAAAATCAATTTCACCACTTTCAAGATTCTTAACAACAACGATCTTCATTCCTGCCATTGCAGCAGACGCAGGATTGGTTCCGTGCGCAGATTGAGGAATCAAAACTACATTTCTGTGACCTTCACCTCTTGAGATATGATATTGTCTGATCACCATCAAACCTGCATATTCACCCTGAGCTCCTGAATTTGGCTGTAAAGAAGTTCCTGCAAAACCTGTAATTTCTGCAAGATCTTTTTCCAGCTCATGAATCATTTCCTGATATCCTTTCGCCTGCTCTACCGGCACAAAAGGATGCACACTTCCCCAGTTATCCCAAGAAAGAGGCAGCATCTGAGTAGCCGCATTCAGTTTCATGGTACAAGATCCTAAAGAAATCATAGAATGCGTTAAAGACAAGTCTTTTCTTTCAAGACGTTTGATGTAACGCATCAATTCTGTTTCCGTATGATATTTATTGAATACTTCTTCCGTAAGAATTTCGTCTTTTCTCAGAATATCCGAAGGAATGCTGTATTCTTCTTTAAGTTCTAATTTAAAAGCCTGTTTATCCTTAAAACTAGCAAAAGAAGTCATAAGATAATTAAGCTTTTCAATGGTTGTACTTTCATTGATGGCAATACTTACCACTCCTTCAGTGAAATAATTAAGATTGATTTTATGATCTTTCATCATTCTCATCAGTCTTGCTTTATCATCTTCACTCATCAGGATTTTTACAGTATCGAAAATCGGCTCTTCGACAGTATGATAGCCTAAAGTTTTCAAACCATTATTCAAAGCATTTGCTTTAAAATGAATCTGGTCTGCAATATAGTTTAAACCTTTTGGTCCGTGATATACAGCATACATTCCAGCCATTACAGCCAAAAGTACCTGGGCTGTACAGATATTAGATGTAGCTCTTTCTCTTTTAATGTGCTGTTCTCTGGTCTGCAATGCCATTCTCAACGCACGTTTTCCGTAGGCATCCTGAGAAACTCCGATGATTCTTCCCGGAATATCTCTTTTATAATCTTCCTTGCAGGCAAAGAAAGCCGCATGAGGACCACCGTACCCCATTGGAATCCCAAATCTTTGAGTAGTACCTACAGCACAATCTGCTCCCATAGAAGCAGGAGATTTTAATTTTACCAATGCCATCGGATCACAGGCAACCACAACCTGCAAATCCAGCTTTTTATATTCAGAAATATTTTCGGTATAATCCAGAACAATTCCGTTTTTACCCGGATACTGTAACAAAACACCATAATAAGACTCATCAAAAGAATGAGTTTGGTGATCTCCTATTACAATTTCGATTTCCAAACCTTGTGCTTTAGTTTTTAGAACAGAAACGGTTTGTGGTAATACCAGGTCAGATACAAAAAACTTATTCGCTCCTGACTTTTTCTGGTCTTTGCTTCTGTTATTGAAAAACATATGCATTGCTTCTGCAGCAGCTGTAGATTCATCCAGCAATGAAGCATTTGCCAAAGCAAAACCCGTAAGATCACACACAACAGTCTGGAAATTAAGAAGAGCTTCTAATCTGCCCTGTGCAATTTCTGCCTGATAAGGTGTATAAGCAGTATACCAGCTCGGATTTTCAAAGATATTTCTCTGAATAGCTGAAGGAAGAAGGGTGTTGTAATATCCGAACCCAATGTAGCTTGTAAATTCTGTATTTTTAGAAGCCAGCTCTTTAGAATGATTCAACATTTCGTATTCCGAGAGCGGTTCCGAAATTTCAAGATCCTTTTCTAAACGGATAGACGAAGGAATGGTCTGAGAAATTAATTCCTCAATATCTGAAACGCCAATTCTTTCCAACATTGCCTGCTTATCGGCTTCATTTAGGGAGATGTGACGGCTCACAAATTGTTCTGTATTCATTTTTTATATTAGATTTTGATTGTAAAAAAGGTTCGTAAAATTACGCTTTTTCCGATGACTATACAATAGAGAATCATACAATCAAAATAGATTATGAATACGGAAATGATAGATGAATGTTTAGTTAACAATCAGATCATTACAGTTAAATTTCATCAATAGCTGTTATAGATTTATCATGGTGAAAAATCAGTAAAAAAAATTAATTATATTTATTCTAAATTAATATATTTGTCACATGAATGCAATTATTCCTTTTAAAGTCCCGACTCTGACTCCGGCATTGTCATCCGGAAACGAAGAAATGTTTTGTGAAAAAAAATCCTGCTGTAAAAAATTTAAGAAAGGCAAAAGATGCAAAAAATGCCCAGGAAGGAAAAAAATGGCTTAACTAAAGCTTTTGATGAGAAAATAAATTGCCAGCAAAAGCAAAATTACAGCCGCAATAATTCTGAAAACTTTCGGTTGACCGGATGGATTTGCAGCAGTTTTTGGCTGAGATCTGAATAAATCTTCTGCCTTATCTCTGAATTTCTCCCCGTCGTTTTCAAAAACTTCTGTAATGGTAATTCCCTGTACGACAGTTTTGTGCAGCAGTGAATTGGTTACATGAAGCAGAATCTGGAATTTCCCGTCTTTAAACTCAGTAATTTTGAAAATTCTTTCGCCGTAAGCTTTTTCCAGTCCGAAAGGCAAAACCTTCACCACATCCGCATTCTGAGTCTGCCAGTTGAGGATAATCTCTTCTCCTTTCTGTGCATGAATTTTATTGGCGGTAAATGTCTTAATAGAAGGAGGAATATTATACCTGAAACTTTTCTGATGATTTTCCAGATTCTGATCGTAAGTCTTTCTTTTATCTCTGTCATTCAGCGTCTCATAAGCTTCCTGAATTTCACGAAAACGGTCTGCAAAAAAAACATCGTTTTCATTTTTATCAGGATGATATTTTAGTGAAAGTTTTCTGTATGATTTTTTGATGTCTTCTTCTGAAGCATCATGAGAAATCCCGAGAAAATAATAGTAATCTTTCATTGAATCCTACAAAAATAAGGAATTTCATTTTTATGTAAGCATATTTGAATATGGTAATTTTTATAAAAATTCGCCCCGGAAGCTCAGCTTTTCGGGGCGAAATCAACAATTTCAATTTAGTTATTAAAAAAAATTATGCTTCAACAAAATTTTCTTTCCTAAACTCTTTCTTACAGCATTTTGAAGCAAATTCTTTCTTTAGTTTTCCTTTTAATTCCTGATAATCCTCATCATTCATCTCTCTGATTTTATCCGCAAAGCCAAAAGGAGATTTTTCTTTGATTCCGTATTTTTCAAAAATACCTTTTACAATCTTTTTTCTCTGAATTGCTTTTTTAGCAATCATAGCAATACCTGCTACAGCAAGTGCTCCTAAAGCACCCTTTACTACTGAATTTTTCATTTCTTAATTTTAAATTTTACTACTTTTTTATAAAGACGAATCTGTTTTAATTTTACTTTTACTACTTCAAAAATTAAAATCACTCGTTATTTTTGTTAAAAAAACTTCCGGAACATTTTTGTCTCCAGACTTCTTTGAATTTTTCTTTTTCCTCCGGTGTCATTCCTTCCATTTTATGCTGAAGATGTTTTTCTTTCATCTGTCTCATCCCCTGTCCGAATTTCCCATGAAAACCGCCAAACAGAATTTTACTTAGTACCAAAATTCCCATTGCCTGCCAAAAACTGATTGACTTAACACCCAAAATTTCCGGCAAAAGACAATTCCACAGCAACATGACGATCCATGAAATCAACAAGAAAATAATCGGAGGACATAAAATAATGCAGAACCACCAGCCTTTTCGATATTTATTTTTATTTTTCATTTTCAGTTTTAATTGTTTAAATCTTCGTATAATTTTCTCAATCGGTTTCTTAGATGCTTTACCGCATAGTTTTTTCTGCTGATAATTGTTTTAATATTTTCACCCTGCTCATCTGCAATCTGCTGTAAAGTTTTATCATTAAGCTCGTTTTCTGTATAAACCAGCCTTTGTTTTTCGGGAAGCTCATCCAGGGCTTCAAAAAGTTTTTTCCAGATTTCATCCTGAAACATCTTGATTTCCGGACCGGCACTTTCATCCATCAGCAGAATATCTTTAATAGAAAATTCACCGTTTTCATCTTCATAAACAAAGTCTTCCAGATTTTCTGTTTTTTTCTTCCTGTATTTGTCGGTAATCTTATTTGCCGTTACTCTATAGAGCCATCCACCAACATTCACAATTTCAGAAAGGTTGGTAAGACTGCTGAACTGATACCAGACTTCCTGCAGAATATCTTCTGCATCTTCGGTATTTTTTACTTTAGGACGGATGAAAGACATCAGTTTACCTCCGTAACTAGATACAGTCTGAGAAATGATGCTTTCTTTTTCCTTTTGCGGCATTGATATTTTTTCGACAACCTCCATATTGCTATGACGATTGTAGTTTTTGTTTTACTTTATTAAAATTAAAATATTTTTGATAATTCTCAATCTAAGATGTTATAAAGTTCTTAAGATAAAATATTTCAAATTATTCACGAATCCGATCTGAGATTTTTTACATAAAAAAACACCAAAGATATCTTTAGTGTTTTAATATACAGCAAATCTAAACAGTTTTTCAAATATAACGTGAAAATTGCTAATTTTTGATCAAGCTCATTACCTGACTTTCAGATTCTGAAATAACTTTCCAGATTTGCTTGAATGCGGGATAATATTCTTTAGGATAATCTGCACTTGCAATCTTCACTTCTGATGTTACAAAAATTTTGTTGTCTTTATTTTCCACAATATAAGAGTAGGAAATTTCTTTATCATCTGTTGTAATCTTTTTGCTTTTCGGAAGATCTGAAACGGTATAACCTTCAGGAATTTCTATCTCAACTTTTTTCACTCTTGTAAAAGGCGACACAAAGTTGATCATATATTTTCTTTCTTCGGTTTCGTTAAAATCTGTTCCAGACTGATTAAGAAACAGAAGAGGATTGAAAATTCTCTTTTTTCCAACGTTATCAATAAGGTTCTGAGAACTGAAGCTCATTTTAGACTCAAAGTCTCCATTAGCCAGAACAGTTGAAGTAATATCGGTAAAATCCTGTGAAAAGTTCTCTTTGTATTGCTTTTTATATTTATCAGGATTTTCGTCGTAGCTTTCTTTAGCATTCAATGCCAAAAGTCCGGCGTCACGGTCAAAATATCTTCCAGATATTGAGCCATCCTCATTGAATTTCACTTTTGCTGTAAGGTTGGCGTAACTCATTTTTGCATTAAACATACTAATCACCTCTGCCTTATCATCTTTTATAAGAAGTCCATTATTATTCCACACTCTTGAAGGTAAAAGATTTGCCTGAGATTGTTTTGAAGTAGCATCAAAGAGATAAAATTTACCATCAATTTCTGCTCCTGCAATTACATAATTAAAGTTACCCAAATTAGGAAAACCCAGATTCAGCGCTCCGTTTTTAACCGTGGAAATTAAAATCGGACTAGAGCTGATTCCTGCACTTCTGAACATTGAAATCAATAAAAGATTAAGATCGGCTGTGTTTCCTGTCTTTGTTTTGAGAACCTCTCTGATTCCGTTTTCTGCATAAAAACCGTTGTTGTAATTCCATGTATAATTTGCTTTTACATGATCTAAAATTTTGTTGGCACGATTGAGTTCGTTTTTCTCATCCATTATTCCTGCGGGCATCACGTCTTTTACCAAACGGTCTTTCTTATACTGCGAGCCAAAATCTTCGTGATCCCATAATTTTTTTCTGATATCTTCCCATGTTGAAGTATACATTTTTAAATTTTCTCCAAAATAAGTAGAATGCAGTTCCGCTCTGATTTTAGTTCTGTAGTTATCATTATTCTTTACATATTTTTCAGTCTTAAATCCTTTTAGATTATCGTATCCGAAACGATATGTTTTATGCTGCGAACCGTACAGAACGTCTTCTTTCATAACCTTATATTTAGGCATTAAACTTCCTGTGAAATCCACACTGTAAGAAACCTGAATCGGAGTATCAAAAACATATTCTGTATAAACTGAAGGTATATCCAACTCAATGTAAGTCAGCGGAATTTCATAAGTGAATGGAGAAGAAACCTCATACTGATATTCTATTACAGATCCGTTTTTGATATTAGGAAATGCATATTTATTGACAGTATAATATTTATTTTCTTTAGATTTAAATTTAGAGCTCTTCTCAACCTTTGTTTCGGTGATTTTATCTCCTTCCAGGTTATAAACAACTGCTTTGATATTATCTAAAACTTCTCTGTCACCGGAATTATTATCATATAAAGGAATTTCCAGATTATGCCATTCTTCAGATTTATCTTTTTCATAAATCTTTATCCTGTAAACATTTTTCTTTTTTAGATATCCGTTGTTATTATCAATCCTGTAATGTACTGAGCGGTAAAGCAATTCGGCAGGAGCTTTAGGATCAACAGCCGATTTTTCTTTGGTCAAATCTTCTTTATTAAATTTAGGCATCTTCAAAAACTGCTGATTTTGTGCAGATAAAGTAATGCTCATTGAAAAGAAGAAAACTTTAATAAAACTTTTCATGTTATAATTTAATGTTATCGTAGTTAATTGTTTTAATATTGTATGTGATTAAGATTTTTTAGAAATAAGAATTTTTGAATTATCTGCATTCAGAACTTTTTTTCTGAAATTGATGTAATCGTTATATTTTTCTTTCGAATAAAGCCCTTTTTTCATTTCAAATATCCTTTTTACAATCAGCTTATCATCTTTCTTTTCATAAGAAATTTTATAATTTCCAAAATCGGAAGTGATGTTTCCGTTGTCAGGAATTTCTTCGATAATGTAGTCTTTCGGAACTTCGTAGATGATTTCATATTCATCCTGATACGCAAATCTGTTTTCAAACGGAAGATTTCTGTTTTCATCTTTATGAAAAGCAGCATTGGCGTAAATAGGAACAGCACGGAAAATATAGCTGGAACCTACCATTTTAGAATAATTGACTGCTTTAAAATTCAGATCAAAATCAATAGTTGCAAGATCTCTGTTGTTTTTGAAATTAGACATTTCAACATTTTCCAAATGCAGTGTAGAAATGGCATTTTTTACTGCATTATTTTTATCCTGCTGTCCCAGAGAAGCATACGAGAGATTAAAATCATACTGATTTCCTGTATAGGAAAATTTTCCGTTTCCTGAAATGGTTTTATCAGGATTGATCTTGATGTTTAAAATCTGTTTTTCTTTATTTTGTTCAGAACTATAACTTGGGGTTTCAAGAATCTCAATTCCCGTAGGCTTTACGGCTAAAGCATTTCTGTCTGTGGTACTGTAGCTTAAATGATTATACGCAATTTCCTGAGAAGTATTTTCCAGCCAGATATTTCCTTTTTCGGTAGGAATTACAAGGATGACATGATTGCCTCCCATTTTTGGAAACTCTGTATCGAAGCTTACCGGCGATGAGTTAGAATTGATAATTGCGTAGTAAGATTTTATCCCAGCTTCATCCAAAAGCGTTTTCATATAATTGGTAAGACCTTTACAGTCGCCATATCCTTTTCTTTGAACCTCATCCGGCATCATCGGCTGCCAACCTCCAATTCCCAAAGCAACGAAAACATATCGTGTTTTGCTTTGCATATACTGGTAGATTTTTTTTACTTTTTCTTCTGTAGATCCCGATAAATTAAGCGCAGCAACTTCAGATTTAATCTGTGGCGTTGAAACCGAAACCGGAGTTAATAGATTATTGTAATACCAAAGCCCAAAATCTTTCCAAGTTGTAATATTCCCTTTTTTCCCTACAAGACTGAACTGATCCAGCGAAAAACTTACTTTAGGCAATATTTTCTGAGGATCGGGAACCATATCTTCATTGTCAATAGCAGGAATATTCTGATAGCTGTAAATTTTAGCCCCATTCTCATCAGATAAATTTACGGCGGCAAATTTGAAAGGAGAATCATACACTTTTGAGCGAAGATTGATTCCTGATTTGTTAATGATTTTAAAACTGCTTTTTTCCAGTGAAATATTAAAATCATGGTATGGAGTAAAGTCCGGAATAAAAACCGTATTCTGATCCTTCTGATCGTAGCTGAACTCTATTGTGTACGGAAACGATGTAGGAGTAAAAGACAAATACATCATCCTGTTATCTGAATAGAACGATCCCTGCGAATTGGCAGCTATATCGTTGAAGTCGCTTTTAGAAAAAGTTTTTACTTTGTTTCCCTTTTCATCATATAAAATCACTTTAATATTTGAAATGGAATTCCCTTTATCATAATAAATTTTGGGAGTAGAAAATCCGACTGCATCTTTATTGATAACCGTAATTGCAGAAGAATTATGATAAACGATTTCATCAATTTTATTAATTTCAAGTACAGTACTTTCATTTCTGATTACTGCACTTGCGTTTTTCTTTAAAACATCGCTGATTGAAGAAACAGGATAATTTTGAGCATAGTATAATGACGCCATTGAAAGCGCCCCGAGATACCAAATTTTCATCAAGGTTAGAATTTTTCCCAAAAATAAAAAAATTCTTAAGAAAAAGTTAAATAAAACCAAATAATTAAGACTGAAAATAAAAAAAGGTTTCACAGAATTGTGAAACCTTTCAATTATTATTTTAAAAAAACGCTATGCATCAATTTTGGCATATTTAGCATTTTTTTCGATGAATTCTCTTCGTGGCGGTACCTCATCACCCATTAACATAGAAAATACATTATCAGCTTCAACTGCATTATCAATTGTCACCTGTTTCAGAATTCTGTTTTCAGGATTAAGAGTAGTTTCCCAAAGCTGTTCAGGATTCATCTCTCCAAGACCTTTATAACGCTGTACTTCTACTCCTTTTCCGTCCGGTGACATTTCCAGAGTTAATTCTTCTCGCTCTTTTTCGTTGTAAGCATAAACTTTTTTGTTTCCTTTTTTCAAAAGATAAAGAGGTGGCTGTGCAATATAAACATATCCATTCTCGATCAGTTCTTTCATAAATCTGAAGAAAAATGTAAGAATCAATGTCGAGATGTGAGAACCGTCAATATCCGCATCGGTCATGATAACGATTTTATGGTATCTCAGCTTAGACATATTTAAGGCTTTGCTGTCTTCTTCAGTTCCTACGGAAACACCAAGTGCCGTGTAGATATTCTTAATCTCCTCATTATCATACACTTTGTGAAGCATAGATTTTTCAACATTCAAAATCTTACCTCTTAATGGTAAAATTGCCTGGAAATGTCTGTCACGTCCCTGTTTAGCGGTTCCACCAGCCGAATCTCCCTCTACTAAAAACAATTCGGATTCGTTCGGATCCTTTGAAGAACAGTCAGAAAGTTTCCCGGGAAGACCAGAACCTCCCATCGGAGATTTTCTCTGAACCATTTCTCTGGCTTTTTTTGCTGCCTGTCTTGCTTTAGCTGCCAAAACAACTTTCTGTACGATCTGCTTCGCTTCGTTAGGGTTTTCCTCCAAAAAGTTGGTCAGCATTTCCCCAACAATTTTATCCACAGCTCCGGAAACCTCAGAATTCCCAAGCTTTGTTTTGGTCTGACCTTCAAACTGAGGCTCCATTACTTTTACAGAAATTACAGCCGTTAATCCCTCGCGGAAATCATCGCCGGTAATTTCTACTTTTTCTTTTTGCGGAATTCCTAAATCATCCGCATATTTTTTAAGTGTTCTCGTTAAAGCACGTCTGAAACCCGCTAAGTGAGTTCCCCCTTCATGGGTATTGATATTATTAACGTAAGAGTGAAGGTTTTCGCTGAAAGATGTGTTGTAACGCATGGCAACTTCCACAGGAATATCATCACGATCACCTTCCATGAAAATCACACTTTCCATGATTGATTCACGGTTTCCGTCAATAAACTCAACAAATTCTTTCAATCCGCCTTCAGAATGAAAAACTTCAGATCTGAAAGATCCGTCCTCAAGTGCTTCTCTTTCGTCAGTAAGCGTAATCGTAATTCCTTTATTAAGGTATGAAAGCTCTCTTAAACGAGTAGCCAGTGTATCATAATTATAAACTAATTCAGTAAAAATAGTATCATCCGGTTTGAAAAACTGCTTCGTTCCTCTGATGTCACTGTTCCCTATTTCCTCTACTTCAGTTTGTGCTTTACCTTTAGAGTAAATCTGCTGATAAACATTTCCGTCTCTGTAAACTGTAGTCACCATCTCATTGGAAAGAGCATTCACACAAGATACCCCAACTCCATGCAGACCTCCGGAAACTTTATAAGAATCTTTATCAAACTTACCTCCCGCACCAATCTTGGTCATTACTACTTCAAGTGCAGATTTCTGCTCTTTTTCGTGAAAATCTACAGGAATACCACGACCGTTGTCCATCACCTCAATGGCATTTCCTTCTTTGATTTTTACGGAAATTGTATCACAGTATCCTGCTAAAGCCTCATCAATTGAGTTATCTACTACTTCATAAACCAAATGGTGAAGACCTCTGAAACCTACATCACCAATGTACATGGAAGGACGCATACGAACGTGCTCCATTCCTTCCAATGCCTGAATACTACTTGCTGTATATTGTTTTTGACTCATATTTTTAGCTAACCGCTGCCTGGTTTTTGCCTGCAGCTTCTTTAGATTATTTTTTTAATAAAAATGCTTACAAATATCGTGATTTTTTTCGAGTTGTGAAAGATAAAATAGCATCTGTATAATCATTAATTCTATGCCTAAAGAAAATATAAAACCATTAAAGTTATAAGAAAAATACGAAAAGCTGAGAATGTTTTAAATCATACTGAAGCAAAATAATTTATGCATAACTTTATTGTGAAAAATTAATCTTATGGATGATTTTATTGCGGCAAGGGCGCAGATGGCTCTTTCTTTAGGTTTTCACATAATATTTGCCTGTGTAGGAATGGTTATGCCTTTTCTGATGGCATTTGCTCACTGGAAATACCTTAAAACAGGAAATGAGATGTATAAAGGTCTCACCAAAGCATGGAGCAAAGGTGTTGCTATTCTTTTTGCAACGGGTGCAGTTTCCGGAACAATGCTTTCTTTTGAATTAGGCTTATTGTGGCCCGGCTTTATGAAACATGCCGGTCCAATTTTCGGGATGCCTTTTTCTCTGGAAGGAACCGCATTTTTTATAGAAGCAATTGCCATCGGCTTTTTCCTTTATGGCTGGGATAGATTTAACAAATGGTTTCACTGGTTTTGTGGCTTTTTGGTAGGACTGAGCGGTTTGGCTTCCGGAATTCTGGTTGTTGCAGCAAACGCCTGGATGAACTCTCCTACTGGTTTCGATTATATAAACGGACAGTATACTAATATTGATCCTGTAAAAGCAATGTTCAATGATGCATGGTTTTCACAGGCGCTGCATATGACGGTTGCAGCATTTTGCGCAACAGGTTTTGCAGTTGCAGGCGTGCATGCTTATTTAATTTTAAAAAAGAAAAACGTTGAATTTCATACAAAAGCATTCAGGATTGCAGCTTCTTTTGCATTGATCGGGGCTTTTGGTGCGCCGCTGAGCGGTGATGTAGCTGCGAAATCTGTTGCGGAAAGACAGCCAATAAAACTGGCAGCAATGGAAGCTCATTTTGAAACTGAAAAAGGTGCTGCTTTTGTCATTGGCGGAATTCCTGATGAAGAAAAAGGCGAAATAAATTACGCATTAAAAATTCCTAAAGTATTGAGTTTTTTGGTAAGCAGTGACTTCAATTCTGAAGTGAAAGGATTAAATGACTTTCCCAGAGACGAATGGCCGCCTGTAGCAGTTGTTCATTATGCTTTCCAGATTATGATTTTCTTTGGCGTTGTGATGATTATTATCGGCAGTATCTATTTATATGCATCATTTTTCAAAAAAGAATGGCTTACTAAAAACTGGCTCCTGAAAACTTTTTTATGGGCTACTCCTTTCGGCTATATCGCTTTGGAAGCGGGATGGACGGTAACAGAAGTCGGAAGACAGCCCTGGATTATCTACGGAATTATGAGAACCGCAGACGCAGTCACTCCAATGCCGGGAATACAGTATTCTTTCTACTTTTTTACTGCTATTTTCGTTTCGCTATCGTTAATTATTTTATTTCTTCTGAAAAGACAGATTAAAATGGTTCCGAAACTGTATGATCCTACCGACAGTGAGTTTATTTCTAAAAACAAAAAATTATGAGTTATATTGTCATTGGGTTTCTCTGGCTTTCTATATGTCTTTATATCATCTTAGGCGGGGCCGATTTCGGAGCGGGGATTGTTGAATTTTTCAGCCGGAAAAAAGAAAGAAAATATACCGAAAAAATAATGTACGAATCTATTGCTCCCATCTGGGAAGCCAATCATATGTGGCTGATTATTGCAATTGTCATTCTGTTTGTGGGTTTTCCTGATATTTACAGCTTTGCTTCCACCTATCTTCATATTCCTCTGGTTTTAATGCTTGTGGGAATCATTGCAAGAGGAACAGCTTTTACTTTCAGACATTATGATGCTGTAGAAGACCAATGGCAGACGGTTTATACACAGATTTTTTATTTTTCGAGTCTTCTGACACCGTTTTTTTTAGGAATGATTGGTGCATCCTCCATATCAGGAACTTTGAATCCAGATGCAAAAAGTTTTATGGAATTATATATACTGAACTGGTTTAATTTTTTTGGAATCAGTGTAGGATTGTTTACAGTTGCCATTTGTTTTTATCTCGCATCTATTTTTAGTCTTCGGGAAACAAAAGCAGGCTACAATCTCAATCTGATGATAAAAAAAGCAAAACAATCGATGATTTTTGTAGTAGTAACAGGTATTTTAGTATTTATTGCAGCATATGTATCGGGAATTCCTTTACTTGAAAGAGTTTTCGGACATTGGATTGGCATTTCGGCGGTCATTACCGCAAGTGTTTTTCTGGCGATGCTTTTTCTCTTTATTAAAACCAAAAGACTGCTTCTGGTAAGAGTTTTGGCAGGCGCGCAGATCCTGATGATTCTTGTTGCCGCAACCTATCAGCTTTATCCGGATATCATCCTTCTTCAGAATGGCAATCATTTATCTTTAACTGAAAATATTGCTCCCGAAAAAACAATTAATTTTTTAGCCTGGGCTTTGATGATTGGCTGTGTTTTTATTCTGCCGTTTTTGTTTTATCTGATGTTTTCATTTAGCAGAAGACATGCGAAAGATTAATTTATGATATCCATTTTTAAATGTATTGAAGATTTTTTAACGTAACCTTTTCAAATAATTCGTTGATTTTTTGCCTGCAAAAGCATTAACAATTATTGAAGTTCTAGCATTTTTTTTCTATGATTGACTAATTTATTTATCAACAATTAAGACTTCAACTCTTCTGTTTTTTATTTTGTCAGCTTCCGATTTTTCGGGATAAACTACAGGATTGAGATGTCCTAATCCTTTTACCTGAATCCTTTCCGGACTGATGCCGTATTTTACCAGATATTTTTTAATTGCATCTGCTCTTGTGAAAGAAAGGTTGTAGGTTCCCAGATCAAGATCCTGCCCGTCAAAATTATCATAATCACAGCAAATATGCCCCTGCAATTCCACTTTAAGCAAAGGATTTTCACGCATTTTCTTTACAAAAAGAATCAGCGAATGATTAGCTTTTGGAAGCCAAATATGACGACCACCCTCAAAATTGATATTCTGTATAGAGAGAGTATCACCTTTTTTCATTTTTGAAACATCCGTACTTATGAAATCCGGTAAAAGCTTTTTTTGAATTTTTTCATTGTCTTTAAATATTTTTTGAATGAAAATATCAACCCTTCTATTTTTACTTTTAAGCTCTTCTGTACTGTTGTCGTTGATCTGCTTTTGCTCTCCCAGCCCAGTAATGCTTACTACTTTTATATTATCCTTACTTTTTATTGCTAAATATTCTGCAACAGCCAATGCTCTTTTTTCAGAAAGCTTCATATTGTAAGCATCACTTCCAGAAGAATCACAATTACCAAAAATTTTAAATTCCAGACTTTTATTAAGCAGCGACAAACTATCTAGTTTTCTGATTGATTCGTTATCAAGTCCGGAAGAATTAGTCTGAAAATAAACAGATGTCATCATCTGACCATACAGTTTCATTGATACAATCAAAAATAAGATAACATATTTCATGGCAGTTCGTAAGTTTTTTTATTTAATTAAGTCTCATTATTATTAGAACCATAAAAAAAACATTTTATTGCCTGAAACTTTTCAGCAAAAAACTTCTTACTGACAATGAGAGAATGGATTACAAATTATAAATACGCTGCCGTTTTTTAATGCTGAATTAAACTGAAGTATCATTAATTTTCAGCTGTATTCTTCAAAGAACTAAAAAAATGACTTTCTGAAAAACTTTCTCTGGCTGCTTGGTAGCCAATATTAAAAATCTGCTCCAACCTGTCTTTTTTACGCTCAAAGGTCCCGTATTTAGAAAGTTCCTGAGAAGAAATCAGCCAGTCGCAATGCTCAAATTTTATTTTTTCTATTCTGTAGGAAAGCAAATCATAAGATCGTGAAACAATGGCTTTAATAGTCTTCAAATCATTGATTTTTATATCATTGGGCGGAGATACAAACACTCCGATCAGCTGATCGCAGTCTTTACGGATGATATCTGCCGGAAAATTATTGAGTACACCGCCATCACAAAACATTTCGTCAGCCAATACATACGGCGTAGTAATTCCGGGAATAGAACACGAAGCAATAATTGCATCAGAAACCAGAAAATCTTTTTCAAATATTTTCTCTGTCCCCGAAACCAATTCTGTAGCAACAATTTTAACTTCTTTTGGAAGATCTCCTATTTTCATGTCTTTAAAAATAGGTTTAAGATAATTATTAAAAATCACTGATGAAACCAATCCCGGCTGATTGAAAGCAAAATGTTTCCAGTTGAAAAAATATACTGACTGAAAAAAATCAAGAATTTCTTCCGGCTTTTTCCCGACTGCATATAAACATCCCACAATTGAACCTGCACTGCAACAGGAAAGAATATCAATATCAATATTTTTCTCAGACAAAAACTTTAAAACTCCTGCATGAGCAATGCCTTTGGTTCCGCCACCTGATAAAACAAGTCCTATTTTCTCATCCTTCATTGAATAAAATTATAAAAATGCTGACGACTTTCAAAATTAAATTTAATCTTAACTTTTAATTTCACCTATAAAAAAAAGTTTACTGAACAGAATGCTCAATAAACTTTTATGATAATTTTCCGTTATAGTCAGATTTTTAATGATTTACCGACTATTTCAACGTAAATTTTATTTTTGTCTTAATATTGTCTGAAGAATTTCCGATGTGTGCTTCAAAATCGCCCGGCTCTGCAATCCAGTCATGTTTTTCAGGATCAAAATAACTTAAAGCCGATTTATCAATAGTAATCGAAACCTGTTTTTCTTCTCCAGCATTCAGAAATACTTTCTCAAAACCTTTAAGTTCTTTCAAAGGACGTGGCAATGATGATTTTAAATCACTGATGTATAGCTGAACCACTTCTGAACCTGCTTTTTTGCCGGTATTTTTAACTGAAACCGTAAAAGTTATCTGATCATTTTGTGAAACAGCAGTTTTATCAGCTTTAGCTTTACCAAATTCAAATGTCGTATAACTTAAACCATGTCCGAAACTGAATAAAGGCTTAATTTTTTTGGTATCATGCCATCTGTAGCCCACCAATATTCCTTCATTATACGTAATATTGATCGGATTTTTTTGATCTTTTCCTTTTCCGGCAGCCAATTCTTCTTTATTCCCCGGATATTCTCCTAATTGATGAGCAGAATTATCTTCCAGTTTTACAGGGAAAGTAAACGGAAGTTTTCCGGACGGATTAGCATCTCCTGCTAAAACTGATGCAATTGAATTTCCAGCCTCTGAACCTAAATACCAAGCCTGAACAACAGTAGGAACTTCTTTAATCCACGGCATTGCCACTGCATTTCCTGAAACAAGAACTACCGCAAGATTTTTATTCGCTTTAGCTAATGCCGAAATTACATTATCCTGATTGTACGGAAGTCCGTAGCTTTTTCTGTCATTTCCTTCACTGTCCTGAAAATCAGCTTTATTTAAGCCTCCTATAAAAATTACATAATCAGAATTTTTTGCCAGTTCTACTGCTTCATTCAGCAATTCAGCCGGAGAACGGTCATCTTTAAGATCCTGACCAGATTTTACGCCATTATATTCTCCGCCAATATCTCCTACATAGCCTCTTGCATACTGTACATCAGACTGTTTTCCGAATCTTGATTTGATTCCGTCTAAAGGAAGGGTCTCATATTTCACTTTTAACGAAGAAGAACCACCTCCAACAGTCATTATTTTGATTGCATTTTCCCCAATTACTGCAATTTTTTTAGCCTTATTAATATCAATCGGAAGAACATTTCCCTGATTTTTCAATAATACAATTCCCTCCTCACCTATTTCCTTGGCAATAGCTTTATGCTCTTCAGAAGCAATATTCCCAAAAGGCTTTTTGGTATTCATTGTCGTCTTGAAAGCGAGATTTAAAAGTCTTGTCACTTTATCATCAAGCTCTGCTGTTCCTATTTTTCCGGATTTAATTAAATCTAAGTAAGGTTTTGCCAGATAATAATTATCGTAAGCATTTTTTGTCCCTGCCGAAAGTCCGTTGGTCCAACTTCCGAATTCAAGATCCAATCCATTATGAATCGCCTGCTGTGTGTCATTTACCGCACCCCAGTCAGAAACCACCACTCCTTTGTATTTCCATTCACCTTTCAAAATATCATTCAGAAGATATTTGTTCTGACTCGCATACTCACCTTTGTACATATCATAAGCTCCCATAATCGTCCAGGAATCGCCTTCTGTAACTGCGGCTTTAAATGGCGGAAGATAAATTTCATATAATGCTCTGTCATCTACGATTACATTGCTCGTATGACGGAACATTTCCTGATTGTTCAGCGCAAAATGTTTCACAGAAGTTGCTACGCCATTAGACTGTACCCCTTTGATATAAGGAACCACCATTTTGGAAGTCAAATACGGATCTTCGCCCATATATTCAAAATTTCTTCCGTTAAGAGGAGTTCTGTAAATGTTTACTCCGGGACCTAAAAGTATATCTTTCTTTCTGTATCTCGCCTCTTCACCCAAAGCTTTTCCGTAATTCCGTGACATTTTTTTGTTCCAGGTTGCAGAAAGAGCAGTGAGAGCAGGATAAGCTATGATTGAATCATTCGTCCATCCTGCCTGATTCCATTCGTCCCACATTACTTCCGGACGAACTCCATGCGGACCATCTGTAGTCCAGAATTCAGGGATTCCCAATCTTGGTACGCCGGGTGAACTGAATTTTGACTGTGCGTGAAGCATGGCTACTTTTTCTTCAAAAGTCATTCTTGAAAGAGCATCTTTCACCCTTAATTCCACAGGTTTAGTTTCGTCCAGATAAACAGGAGTTTTTGTATCTTGAGCCATAAGAGGGCTTGTCATCAAAGCAAATAAGCCAATAAAGGCAGTTTTCTTCAGCATAAAAGACTATTATTAATTAATTTCAAAATTACAAAAAATTTTATTATCTCAAATTGAGAAAATAAAATTAAAATGTTAAAATAAAATTAATTACGGCTTACATTTATCTTATAAGGGCGAATATTCTAAGTTATTTATCTTGTTACTTTAAAAGAAAAACTATTGCTTATCATGTTTTACCCAAATCAAATCATCTGTATTATATCCTAATTTCTGAGCTTTTTCAATAAATCTTTGTTTATAGCTTTCGGGAATTTGTGTAGTTCGGGAAAGGATCCATATATATTTCGTGCTGTTTCCTACAACGAGAGCGTATTGATAATTTTCATCAATATCAATGACATTATAACCAGCCCAGATCGGTTTAAAAAAAGAAACCTTAAGTCTGGCTTCAGATTTATCATTGACAAATCTCGCTTCGCCAACCGATTCTTTCCATTCTTTTTTCACATAATTGTACCCTCTGTTTTGTACTTTGATGGTTTCATCAGGATTTAATGAATAGGTAGCCGTTACATTATCCATGTTTTTTTCAAACTTATAATCAAAACGGGCAATTTCGTACCATTTTCCCAGATATTTATTAGAGTTGAAATTTTTTACCGCAGTCGCTCCTTTCGGAATTCCTACTGAACAAGAACTAAGAATAAATAATCCTAAAATTCCTAAAGAAACAGGAATGGCAACTTTTTGTAGGGTCTTCATATCGTCTATTTTTATAGAGATAAAAATTCAAAAATGATGCCTAGATGATCTCAATACAATATCAACATTAAATGAATCACCAATGTTGTACCAGTCGAACACATTCGTCATTAAGAAAAAACTTTAAGAAACTGATCTTTAAAACTTCCCGAAACCTCTATTTCGGTATTATCTAAAAGCGTTGCTGTACCACTTTTATGATATGATTTCACAAAATTGCTGTTGATGATGTGAGAGCGATGCACCCTGATAAAAGGATGTTCCAGCAGATCATCAAAATGTTTCAGAAAACGGCACACCATTTTTCTAGAACCATCTGTGAGATACACCTGCGTAAAATTTCCATCTGCCTGCAACCTGAGAATGTCTTCTGTTTTTACTACGTCAAATCCCTGTAAAGTAGGAAGAATAAGCTGTTGCTTTTCCGGTTTCAGCTTCAGATTTTCCAGAAGAACTTTATTACGGTTGATTTCTTCTTTATTATGAATACTTTCTGCCACTTTATTAACAGCAACAATCAATTCCTGTATATCAATCGGTTTCAGAATATAGTAACTGGCAGATTTGTTCAGAGCCTGCAAAGAATATTGAGAAAATGCAGTAATAAAAATCGTTTCATAAGAGAAATCTTTCGTTGCTTCCAACACATCAAAAGCATTTCCGAAAGGCATCTCTACATCTAGAAAAACAAGCTGTGGCTGTTTTTCGGCAATCAGCGGAACAGCTTCTTTAATATTTTCCGCTTCGCCTAAAACCTCAATCTGCGGACAGTATTTGATGAGATAGTTTCTTAAAACTTCTCTTGCGATCATTTCATCGTCTACAATTACAGCTCTTATTTTCATTTCTTTGAGATTAAAATTGAGATTCAACCATTTATCAACTTGTAAGAAATTTTAACGCGTACTCCCGGTATATCTTTCTTATCAGTAATGGCACAATCAATATTCTTTTGATACAGATCATTCAGTAAAGCAATTCTCTCCAGCGTATTTTTCATACCGCGACCTTTACGGCTTTTCTGATGTTCTGTTTTTTGCCTTTTACTTTCTTCAATTCCGATGCCGTTATCTTCTATCAAAATATTGAGAAAATCATTATTTTTTTCAAACTTTAAACTTAAAAACCCTTTTTCCGTGCGGTATCTTAAACCGTGCCAGATTGCATTCTCAAGAAAAGGCTGCACCAACATTCCGGGAACTTTTAAACTTTGAACATTGAGGCTTTCATCAACTTCTATCTCATAATCGAATTTATCCGTAAACCGGGTTTTCTCTAAAGACAAATAGTTGTGCAGCAAGTCTAATTCCTGCTGAAACGGAATGAAATCTTCCGTAGAATTCTCCATAACACCACGCATCAGCTTTGAAAATTTTGTCAGATACTGATTAGCTTCCAGCTCATTATTGGTAGCAATAAAATGATTTACAGAATTTAAGCTGTTAAATATAAAATGCGGATTCATCTCACGGCGAAGCGACTGAAGGGCGATTTTTTTGTTTTTGACCTGTACTTTTTTAAGTGTTCTGAAAATAAAGATTACTAATCCTGATAAAATCATTAATGCCGCAATTAAACTGTAATTGAACATATTTTTCTTTCGGATTAGTTCATCTTTAAGCTTTTTTTCCTGTTCCAGCTGCTCGATCTTCATTTCAGTGTCTTCCAAAATTTTTTCATCTACCAGACTTCTATCTTTAGAAACCAAATCGGGCAGTTTTCCCAAAAAATCACGATACAAACTTACAGAAGCATCAATATTTTGTGATGTCTGATATAAGCTGTCGAGCTTTTTAACCGTTTTCTGTGCCTCCAAAGTATGCCCTTTCTGTAAAGCAATTTTGTACGCATTTTTCAATAAAGCTATTGCTTCCTCTGGATCATTTTTCATGATATAAATTTCGGCAAGTTCCTGAATCTGCTCAACTTTTTTCTGCGAGTTTTCTTTTACAAAATTTTCCTCTAAAACCGATTTTTTTGCTTCAATGGCTTTATCAAAATTTTTATTTTCAACATAAAAATCGGTTAGTTTCTGATTGATCGCCAACGCCTGCTGTGGCGCTTCTTCCTTTGAAATTTTATACGCAGTATTAAGATTTTCTTCTGCTTTAGGAATGTTTTTATTTTCGATATTGACATCTGCCATCTGGCTGTAACCGGTGGCAAGATCTTCTTTATTATTTTCTTTTTCGCTGATGACCAGATTACTGCGGATTGCTTCAGCCTTCTGCACAGAAGTAGGAGCCGAAATCCTGGAAACATCATTAGAATTTATATTTCTGCCTGCTCTGGAATACCCTATTTTTGATGCCGATTCATAGTTACTGAGTGCAGATTTCAGTTTATTTTGATTTTCCTGTGACTGTGCCAGTTTCCGGGTTACTTTTTCAAGATTTTTTTTATCGTTGATCTTTTCGTAAATATTTTTTGATTTTAAAAAGTATTCTTCGCTCTTAGAGTAGTTTCCGGTTTTAAAATATGATTCCCCAATATTATAATACGATTCAGCTTCTGCAGGTTCGTCTTTGGTTCTTACTGCCTTTTTCAGTTTAGATGTTTCTGCTACAACCTCCTTTGCCACATCCTCCTGTGAATAAAGATTATTCGCAGAAAAGATCAGGATGATTAAAAGAATTATTCGAAAACATTTCATAACACAAAGATATACATATCTATATTACCGAAAAACAATTTCACCAAGTGAAAAGATGCTTTAACCAAGTCTGATGATGTAAAATTGTGGTATCTGAATATGCTTTATATTTCAGCGTATGATTGGGAAATAAAAAAGCCCTATAAATAGGGGCTTGTCGAGTTTTTGTAGTGGTCCCACCTGGGCTCGAACCAGGGATCACCTGATTATGAGTCATTGTAGGATTTTCGTAATTCATTGTTTATCAAGGGGACAGAAAAGGGGACATTTTAGTTTGTTTGATGATTTATTATGTTCTATGACCATCTACTAAAAAAGTCTTGCAAGAAATCTTGCAACATTTTTTAATAATTAAATATCCTGAAAAAAGGTTTCCAACACATATATTTTAGAAATAAGGTTTTGGATATTTTTCTTATTTGCTCCCTTCATGTATTCATGCTCAATAAAATCAATAAGTACATCTTTATCATAATCATCTTTTACAAACAAATATTTTATTTCTTCTACGGTAAACGTTAGACTACAATGTTTACCAATCATTTCATTATAATATTCTCTTTTTTTAGAATCATCAAAAATTTGTTTTTCTAAAAATGTCTTCACTTTATTATTCTTTAAATAAAGTTCTTCTAACTTACCGAAAGGGACATATCTCCATTCTCTTTCATCGTAAAAATTGTACAGTACATTACCAAAAGCTCCGTCCTTATACATATGCCCTGACATGGCTTTTTTTTTCTGATGTATCTGTTTGCTTCCCGTTTGTATCTATATATCTGATTGGATTTTGATACGTATAGATATAAGGATTTAAATTCCACAAGAAGAATACACCTCCATTATGCTGTCTATCTCCATAAAACTCTGTTTCCATAACAGGATTATACACTGCCAACGGATCCACAACATACCAAATACTCAATCTTGGATTATAATATCTCGCACCATAATAGTAAAGACCTGTATCCTCATCCAGTTCTTTTGCATTAAATTTAAACGGATTATCATAAGATCCGTCCATCTGCTCCAACATAGTTTCTCCGAAAGGTAAATTTAAGAAAAATTGTGTTGCCTCACCCTGTGAATTGGTGACAAATGTTGCTGTGCCCAAATGATCGCCATGCAGATAGTATAATCCTGTTGTCCAAGGTCTTTCTCTAAGTTCAACAGAGACATCGTCACCAAGACCCGATTTTCCGATACATTTTTAAACTCAGATTTGGAGCATTATAACTACAACAGACCTCATGAAAGCTTGAGAAACCTATCTCCAATGCAGTATTTGTTGAAAAAGAAAAACTCACCAGACGCTAATCCCAGTTCCGAGTTTTCTCCTTTTCAACAAATTTTACCAACATCAACAACAGAATGAAATATTTTATAGCTTTACAAAACAAAATGAGGGTATAATTCTGTCCAACGTTCCGGGAGACTTACAGCCCAAAGTTACAACTTTGCGCAGCAGGTAAACATAAGGATTCCATCCAGGAAATTTCTCCGCTAGCGGATTAGATCTTGGACTTATAGAAATCCTTGTTGTTTAATAAGTCTTCTTTGTCTATCATAACTATGTAATGGTTAAAAATAATAAAAAGTTAGTGAGACACCCTCAAAACTTAGAAGATTTCATTATTTTATTTCAAAAGGAACAACTTCTTTAAACTCCTGAAAAACATCTATGTTATTTTGTATAGTCTTTCCAATTACATCTCCTTTAAAACTAATGAAGTAATTTAGTTTGTCTTTTTCCTGAACGTCTTTATCTGATTTTACATTTTCAAATCCTGTTTTATAAGAATAATGGATTTCTGAAACTTTTATTTTATCAGTCATAAATTCATATGTTATAGAAGCTCGCCCTGTTTCCCCATAAAAATTAATAACACTTTTAGATATTTTTCCGCCCACATAATTTACTTTTGCTTCTGCTCCTTGCGTACTAATTCCTTCTATATCATATTCTATTACCGTATCTCTTGGGATTACTTTATTAGAAGATGTCTCCGATATCTGTGTATGTTCGTTCTTCTGTGCAGGATTACACGATATGAAAAATAAATATTATTACTAAACACTTCATCATCTTACGGTTTTAAAATTGGTAATCCTTTTTTATCTTTAGGTAATGCCCTAAGTTGTGGTAGGCTTTTTCCCGACATATTTTCAAAATGTGGCATATCTTTGAATTTCCAATCTCCTCCCCAATCAAGACCATTAGACTTTCCAATTTCTGACAAAGATTTCCAATCTAAATTATAGTTTATATTTCCATTTGTAACACCAACAATATCAAATGCCAATCCAAAGTTGTGGTTACTTTGTCCGTCTTTTGCTTTTGTAACAATGCTACCTTTTGTAGTTCTTCCTTGTGCATACAACGCATTTTGTTCATCATAAGTTCTAAAACCTTGTGCAACTCTGATTAAAGTACCGCCTGATTTATCATTGGCTTCATTAATAAAATTAGTTGCCAACATTCTAATAGACGGATGTAAACCTTGAATTCGTTTATCTGAAATAGGGTCGCCTGTCACGAAAATATTCTCTACAGTTCCTACATTAGACTTTTCTTGCAACTCCTTATAATGCTTTTCACTTAAAGTTCCTCCCCAATTAACATCTTTGTTTTCAAAATTTGCATTATATCTGTCCGTTAATTGATATACTTTATTATCATCAATACCATCATTTCCCAAATATTTGCCGGCTTTATCATAATAGTCGCCTTCAGGTTTCATTCCTGTCGGGTCGGTTAATCTAATAGGATTATTAAACGTGTAGTTATATGGTGACCATTCTGGCATTGTTTCTGCTAGCGGATCCACACCATACCAAATACTCAACCTCGGATTGTAATATCTTGCTCCGTAATAATACAAACCAGTATCCTCATCCAACTCTTTGGCATTGAACTTAAATGGATTATCATAAGATCCATCCATCTGCTCAAGCATCGTTTCTCCGAAAGGTAAATTTAAGAAAAATTGTGTTGCCTCACCCTGTGAATTGGTTATAAATGTTGCGGTACCTAAATGATCACCATGCAGATAGTATAATCCTGTTGTCCAAGGTCTTTCTCTAAGTTCAACCGAAACATCGTCACCCAGACCCGATTTTCCGATACATTTTTCAAACTCAGATTTGTAATTTTAGATAAGGTTTTTTAATACGTAGTCCTATCTATAAAAAATACCACACGAAAGGATTCGTGCGGTAGCGAGGGAATTGGTGTCATAAACACAAAATTGAAATTCGGTACATTCAACCAGGGAAACCTGTTCAGAATGCTTTTATTGAAAGGTTCAACAGAAGCTATAGGACAGAGGTTCTGGATGCAAGAATCTTCAATAATTTGATAGAAGTACGGGAAATAACTTCTGATTGGATGGAGCATTACAACAATAACAGACCTCATGAAAGCTTGGGAAACCTATCTCCAATGCAGTATTTGTTGAAAAAGGAAAACTCACCAGACGCTAATCCCAATACCGAGTTTTCTCCTTTTCAACAAATTTTGCCAACATCAACAACAGAATGAAATATTTTATAGCTTTACAAAACAAAATGAGGGTATAATTCTGTCCAACGTTCGGGGAGACTTACAATTTTCCCTAAAAAAGATAGCAACTTCAGAAAAAAGCTGCCTCACTTTTGAGACAGCCTTTTTTACCAACGAGTTTTATAGGAGATTATTTAGTATGATAATAATTGAGTATTTGACAATTCATTTTATTAATTTTAATAGCAGGCACACCTCCTATTAAATCATCCGGTAAAGTACCCTCAATAAGAATAATATTATTGCTATCCTTAACAATTTTATAAGGATCATATCTATTAACTTTAGTAATACCATAATATCTACATAAACTCTTTTTGCCAAACTTTATTAATTCTTCATCTGTTTTAGGACAAGTATTACTACAGCTTATTAGAGTCAAAATAGAGAAAAAAAATATATTTTTCATTTAATTTTTAATTTTTAATTGTTGACCTATTTTAATATTTGATTTTAGGTTATTATCCTTAATAATTCTTCCAGCAGTTGTGCCATATCTCCTTGAAATATTTGTTAGATTATCTCCTTTCCTAACAGTATATATTGATGTTGTTTCTTGAGAAGTAACACTATTTTTTCTGGTAGGATCGTTAGGGTCACTAGGTGCATTCGTATCTAAAATACTTATTTTATTTGTCTTATTATTATACTTTAGATTCGAACCGTTCGGTGTTGATACATATATATCCAAATTATTTCTTTCGGCGTATCCCATATCCCCAGAGCTTTTAGGATTTCCTGCTACGCCTGAAAAAATATTGTTGGAATATTGCACATCATAAGCCGCATGGGAATGAGTTATCGCCACTGCTTTAGTACCCCTTGGTGCTGGTGATTGAGAAGGGTCTGCTCCATCGATTGTTCCTCTTGCTGGAATCGAATACCCATAAACTGTCTTTTTCTGCCCCCCCGAAGTGATCTGTTTTGAATAGATAGTTGCGACATATTCTCTGTTTTGTCTAATAGAGTTATCATTAAATAATTTACTGAAATTTTTATGAGCTGCTTCGGGACTAGCAAAATCTGTTAATGCCTGTTTACCATTAGGATCTATATATATTACGGGATTTTGATAAGTATATATATACGGATTTAAATTTCCCCAATAGTATACTCCTTCATTATGTTGTCCATCTCCATAAAACTGTGTTTCCATTACAGGATTATAAATAGCCAGCGGATCGACCCCATACCAAATACTCAACCTTGGATTATAATATCTCGCTCCATAATAGTAAAGACCTGTATCTTCATCCAATTCTTTGGCATTAAATTTAAAAGGATTATCATATGACCCATCCATTTGTTCTAACATGGTTTCTCCGAAAGGTAAATTTAAGAAAAATTGCGTTGCATCACCTTGGGAATTGGTAACAAATGTTGCGGTGCCTAAATGATCGCCATGCAGATAGTATAAATCTGTTGTCCAAGGTCTCTCTCTAAGTTCAACCGAGACCCCATCACCAACTCCTGATTTTTCAAGATATCTCTCAAAATCAGATTTGACATCTGCCGGTTTTGACGGCTCTGGCTCTTCTGCTGACCTGCTAGTATATAAAACAGATGGATCTTCATATCTTACCGCACCATCAAGCAATCTACTGGCAAATCTTTTTGACTCTTCGAAATAGTGCTTGGTATATTGTCCTGTTGAACTCACCGTGACGTAAGGATTAGGATAGATCTTAAACTCAAAAAGTTTTAACTCATTGATCTCAACTGGTACTCCGTTCTGATACAGTTGTGTCGGTATTTCCAAGCCGTACTTAACAACCCTTTCTCCTTTATCATCATAGGTATAATATTGATAGATGCCGTTGTTATCGTTGTAGAACGCTTTAAGACGATCCTGCTCATCCCAAAACATTTTACGGTCTCCGTTATTATCGCTATGAATAATTGCATTTCCGTTATAATCATATTCAAATGAATCATAATTCCCTGTCTGAGTATCATTAGCCACCGATAGTTTATGGGTACCTGAAATATATTCATATTTATTATCATATGTATTTTCAGGCACGACATTCTGATCTCTTTCATGATGCTGTCTTTTCAGTACAATTCCTCCCGCATTATTGTATTCCATTTCCAGCTGATATGTTGTCTGAGCAATAAATGTATTTTGAATCGGCTGATTTTCACCGTCTAGGATTGTTTGCTCAGATCCTGTTCCAATCAATCTGTTAAGCGTGTCATATCCAAAGTAGGATTGATAAGCTCCTCCCATTCCGTTTGCAAGAGGATAAGCCTCATTCTTAATTTTTGTAATATTTGCAAATTCGTCGTATTCATAAGAATTATTAAGCATTATATTGTTGGAACTATACAAATAATACTTATCCATTCTACGATTATGAGTATTGTATTGATAAGACTGAGAGGTGCCATTTCCATAAACAACAAACTCCCGCTGTTCATAGTAATCATATCTGATATTTTGTATATAGGTTTCTCCATAATTATTATCTACCGATTTAAGATTTCCCCCACGGTCATAATGGTAAGAAACGATTTCGTTATCAGGATACTTAATTTTGGTAAGGCGGTTCCAGCTATCATAGTTGAAGTAGGTTTTAAAATACATCTCAGGAATATGATGTCCCCGTACTTTTTTAAGTTCGTAAATCACCTCACCCATTCTTCCATATTTATAAACAGTATCTCCAGCACCATCCGTTTTATTGATAAGTTTTCCTGCGTTATTACCTGCTGTAGCAGATCCGTACTGATAAATAACATTGTTCGGATTCGGATCACCAGAAGGAAGATCCGGAAGTACAATACCGGCAAGCCTGTTATGATCATACTTATATTCAATAAAATGATTATTGATGGTTGAGTCATTTAATAGATTATCAGTAGTTAATCGTATAAGATTTCCCGAAAGATCATATTCATAGCTTGTGATACCTTTGTCAGGATGTATCTGCTGCATTCTCCTTCCAGCTAAGTTGTAAGAAAATTCTGTAGCAATACCTTCCGGATCTTTCACACTTAACAACTCACCGATCGTACTATATTCAAACAGAGTGGTTAGAGGCTGCTGGTATAAATAATCATTTTTAATTACAACCTTTCCTTCCGGAGTAGAGTATGATTCGGACTTTTGATTCATAAACTCTTCTGTTACCTTTAGCAGATTATTTTCTATAGAATAGGTCGTGAATTTGGTATTTCCGTCTTCATCAGTTGCCGAAGTCACACGATCTCTGCTATCATATGTTGCCACAGTAGAAATACTTGGTGGCGTATATGAGTTTAAGTTTTGATTTCCGATAGGTTCAGCGGTAGGATGATGTTGCTTTACAACCCTTCCTAATCCATCAAATATCGCACGTCCCGAGACTGATCTTCCTTCACCACCGCTTATTTCTACATCTTTTTTCACCTGTATTATTCTTCCAAGAAAGTCGGAATAGGTATCAGTCATAATCGTATTGTTTGAAGCAGCATATTCGGGATCAAAATTAGAGGTTGATGCCCTGTAAATTTTAATGGTTGCATCATTATTCGGAATACCTGCGTGATCTGTCCAATACCGATATTTTACCGTTGGTACCGTTGAACCGTTTGCAATCTCATTAGGTCCCATAATAGATCGTGTTCTTCCAAATCCATCATAGTAGAACACCATCGCATTACCACCAGTATCCACTTTTCTTGTCACCACATCAAATAGCGGATTATACGTGGCGCTAGACTCAATATTAAAAATGTCTTTTACTTTAATGACGTATTTTCCTGTTACTGCATCATCATAAGTATAATTAACTTCATACCTTTGACCAAGTTCATTTGGTGGATATATAACTTTTTTGATATTTCCGTTTGCGTAATATTGAATGTCTGTGTAAATGTCATTGGACCCATCAAAAGTTACATATGATCCAACATTACCATTATAGGTGTTTATGTTCTCAGCTCTGCGCTGTCTAAGTAATGTCGATTGAGTATTTCCCTCATAGACTTCCACCAATGTAGGAACTCCTATGATATTGTTGCTTAATGACTGATAAGTTATATTAGTGTTGTACGAAATAGAGGGGCTTCCGTATTGATATTGTTTTAACAAGCCTTTATTTGTATAAGTAAAGCGCTCGCGCGTTGAAAGACTTCCGCCTGCTTCATGGATGGTTTTTACTTTTGCATCTAGCAATGCAATTGCCATCTTTCTACCTTCGCTACCCCCTTTATCATAATCTATCCCCAAATCAGAGTTCAGGTCAATCTGAGTAAGGCTGTTTGAAAATCTCCTCAGCTTGTAATCATAAATGATGTCTGATAAGAGACTTCCACTGCCATTTTGTACCATACTCTGTTTTATCAGACCATTCATTAAATAAGTATTATTATAATAGTAATCGGTTGTTACCCTTTCAGCTAAAGCCCCATTCATTTCCTGTTTAATAACAGTATCAAATCCGAAATCCTCTCTTTCTCTTCTGTCGTATTTTCTGTTACGGAAAGAATAATTCGTTTCCATTTTAGTTCCTTGATCTGTTGTATAATTCTGAGAGAATACATTCGACTCCACAACACTTATCTTCTTTACTACTAGCTTTGCATATGGATTATTGTAGTTTGCTCTTATGATCTCATAATCCAGATCATACCTCCCCTTTGATATAGTATTGGTTATAGACTTTAATTTATTGGTTCTGTTAATCTGTGAATAATTAACAATAAAGCCGTTATTGGTATCCTGAACAAGATCAGTATAACCATCTCCGTTCATATCTTTAAAAGCTTTTTTAGTCTCTGAAACATTTAAACCAACGTTTACATTAGCTCCCGCACCTGCTTTGATCCAAAGTATTAAAACAACTACTGGTGGGATTAATGTTACAGGTCCTATATTGAACATATAGTTGGCTCCAAATGAAAGAGAACCATTATAAGATATAGTTTCATCTTCAAAATTGATATCTCCGCCACTTTTTAGTAACGGCATCGGAGTCTGGAATCTGTTTCCAAGATTATACCTTACTGCGGTACTATTTCCCGAAACTTCAAGAATGTCGACTAATCCATCACTATTAACATCTTCAAATACTACATCTGCACTTCCTTTAGATGATGAAGCACTGGCTCCGGCACTAATTCCAAAACCAAAGCTTGCCAAAGCGCCTAAATTGGCAGACGCTCCTAATGCCCCTCCTAATGAAATACTTGCGTTGGCCTTAGGATGTGAGCTATATGTGATCATATTTGGAAAAATTGCCTCGCCGGCAAGACTTTTTCCTAAATTTAATGAATATCTCATATATTGCGATCCGCCGCCTCTGATTCTATCAGGAAGTCCGTCTCCATTAATGTCCATCCAATATCCTTCTCCTTTATCATAAGAATTATAATAGTTATTGTAACTGGCACTCACAGAAGCACTGCCTGACCAAGGCATACCTGAATTAGCTCTTGTCGTTGTTCCGTTACTCCCATGTGCTCCAATTCTTCCAGTTACAGAAAATGCATTGAAGGAAAATCCGGCCGAGTTACTTTTTTGGTAGCTTAAAGAATTGTTGGGATAATCTCCATAGTTTTGAAGTTCTATATCTTCAAGACTTCCAGTGGAATTGGTAAATTGAATTGATTGGGGATATACCATATCAGGATAACCGTCACCATTCATATCAGAAAACGTCTGTGTTTCAATACTTCCGACACCCACTAATTCGGTTTCCGAATTTCCGCCACTTACCATTCCGCTACTAAGCCCGTCTGTCGTATTTCTGGAACTGCTTTTCTGATTTCTGCTTATCGCTTTCATAGAAGTATCAACAGAAAGCTGTCCTGATACATAAGTAGATGGGGTTACTGTTGGCAAGGCAGGAACGGGGTCGGTAAAATAATTGGTGGTTTCATCTGTATTAAATCCAGATGGTGCCGAATATTGTTCAGTCCCAGATCCAATCCATTTATTCTTTAGAGAACCAGCTCGACGGTCTGTAGTGATTCTTACTTTCATTAATGCTACATGTGATGAAGCAACACCCGTATTTAGATTTGGTGTGACGTTAAGAATACATTCTGCTAATGCAGCATTATCATTGTTAATATGTAAACAAGACTGATATGTATTTTGTGGTATTACGGGTGTTGAAAAATCCGAGATTCCAATAGGATGACCATATTTGTAATTAAAAAATTCTCCCGGCTGATAGAGAAACTGACCCCAATTATTCGATACTGCAGTTTTTGTACTATACATTGAAGTATTAACCGCTGTTGCACTGGTAGTACCATATATATTTACACCTGCATAATAAATATTAAATGGTTTATTCTGAAAATATGATGAGTATTTATTGAATAAATCATAATCACCGGTTGTTTTACAATATACTTCCAATGTAATTAAATGATCGGTTCCTGAAATCCCCCATGTAGGATCATATGAGTAAAAATTGATGGGAGAACTTCCAGAAACAGTCTGTCCGCTTATCATATCCTCTTCTATCAAGGTTCCAGTACCATTTGATATAGCCACAGTTATTCTCCTTTTCCCTAAAACCTGGTTCCCACTTTTTATTACGTAATAAAAGGTACCGGTGCTAAGAGAAGAATAGTTTGTAATATTTTTATTAATATTTACACTAAAATCCTGCATTCCAGATAAACTGTTATTATTAGGGATATTCTGAATATCAAATTTAGGCTTCAGTTGAGTAACAGCAAAAGAAGGATACTCAGGAATTCCGATATGGTTGATATGGGTATATGGATTGTAGAAAGTATAAAAAACATTTATCTTGTCATTCCAGTTGGTTGTAATAAAATCAGTGTGTGAATCCGATGTTACAATGAATTTGATGTATATAGGATCACCGCTATTCACATTAACGTTAATTGTATGAGCCTGCGTAGTAAGATTTGTTGGACTATAATTATCCTCTTGAATTACCGTTTCTACACCTGTAGTTGCATTCTCTTTCACAATTTTAAATTTCACATCATCAGTTAAGCTAGGAAATGTGAATGATTGCACATTAATAGTTGCCATACCGTCAGCATCAAGATATATAGGTGCACTAAGATTATTTAGAAAAAAGTTGTCTCCATAACTCCCGTTATTTAGCTGAAATTGATTTTGAGAAAGTTCAAAACTATTTGGGATGTCAATCCCTGTATTCGGATCTACATACGTAATTGTAGGGTTAGAGTCCACAGCAAAATCCTGTACTGTGTTTTTATGCAATCTCACATAGATTTTATCTCCACTTTTTACAAATAGACGGTTTGGATTATTAATACCGTTTTGTAGGCCGTAATTCGAATCAACAGCAACTGATTGCATTTGAGTGAAATAATCATTATAGTGATTAATTTCTATTCCCTGATTAGGACTCATGCCAGCGATCTCCTTAAGATATATTCTTGTATTACTATAAACGTTGGTCGTTCCGCTCATGGGAGATGGATTTTGTATTTCTACGGAATAGAACATCTTTTTTGCAGCCTCAATAAAAGGATCAATGGCGATAAATGGAAAAACGGTAATTGCAACATTATCAGTAAATCTTACATAACCATCTTTCGGAGCGATCCATACTTTAACAACATCAGTAATAGTATCGGGGATTAGTTCTTCAAAGTCTTCAGGACAGGGTTCAGTCATCTCACTTCCTATGTCACCACACCATTTTATAGGTTGTTGTACAGCTTTTGCCTTAACAACCATATTTTCGGTGTACTCTGAATGTTTGGTCATCTCAGATTTATTTGAATTGGTGTCAAATCTGTTGAACCATACTTCACCATTATGGACAATATCCATTAGACCATCAGAGTTAGCGTCAGTTAGATAAGTTGTTGTAGAGCCCGTAGAGTTAGAAGTAATTTGGGAACGACTATAAACGATTGCGCCCATATCCCAGCCTCGGCTTTTTGTACTAGTTTCTGTAAAAGAAAAATCACCACTATAATTTTCTATACGCTGAGAATTTAAAAAACTTAATATACCATTTACATCTAATTTTCCTGGTCTTAAAAATAATCCTTCATCTGGAACCCGGTAAATCATATCCTGAATTCCGTCACCATTAAAATCGATCAGCTGTTGTGCATTTCTTGCTTTTGCTTTTGAATTCCCGAATGGAAACCCAAACATTAAATGCCCATATGCTGAACTGGAAGGAGTATAGAAATTAAGTCCAGCTGCCGGTCTAATATTTAATCCTGACTCTGAACTTATGTTACCGTTTATTTTTGACGGACGTATAAGGCTTGCAACGACCCCTGAATAAGCTTCTTTATCGTTCTGTACATTTATAGCCGTATCAGGACCAAATATTTTAAGATTTCCCTGGTTATCTCTAACATCATTGTAATAATCAAAAGTGTAACTGTCTGTAATTTCGTTGCAAGTCGGCTCAATTCCTCCATTCGATCCTCCGTTTCCTCCACTTCCATCATCAATATCATCTCGCTCACTTCTGCCGGAGATCTGAGTATTATTTTCCTCTCTGCTTGCCAATGTGGTGGAACACGGATTATGAGGAACGATGTATATACGTTTTAGAAGGGTTTTATAGAATTCTCCCTCAATATAATCCATTTTATAGGTCCTTACAAGTTCAGTCTTATACTTCACCTCAATATCTTTTAGTAGATAAGGCTCTGATCTTGCGAATCCCTGCTTAGCATTGATACTAATATCATTTCGGGTCACTGAAGGTTGCCTGTTAAAATTTACTGTATAGTCTTTATTTTTTCCATATGCTACCTTTTTGATCTGAAAAAATCGTCCTCCGGTTGCTCCTTCATTGTAATAAGTAAATTCCATGGTGTTGCCATGAACATCTTCTACTAAACGTAGTGCCCAATGCGCAATTCCTCCTGATCCTGACAACATAGAGTCCGGTGATCCGCCATAATAACTTTTAGTCCCATCTGTTGATGTTACTTTCCAAGTATAATTACCTGGACTGGTTCCAATCCTTTCAATTAAGCTGAAATCATGATTTTTCCTGAGGTAAAACTGCTTACTTCCATTGCTTGTAAATGCACTTCTTAATTGCTTGTCGGTGGTTATGGCTGCGTTATTCTCACTTACATCGTTGTGTCTGTGAGGTAAATAGCTGTTGGGATAGACAAGCATCTCACCATCCAATGAATATAGTTCCGTTTCAGTTCCGCCATTTTTAGTATCAAATGCAGGAACTCCCCATCTCGTATCTACCGTAATGGAAGATAGACCGTTTATACTCCATCCGTCTCCCATCCAACCGTTACCGCCTCCGCTGCTGTAGCCTATTGATAAAGAGGGCTGCATACCTCCAATACCGCTCGGTACTCTGATAGGATAGTTAGCACTCGCATCACCTTTCTGTGTAGCGGTTGGTACTGCCATTAGCTGAAGACCTGCTGTTGGGTCTGCCGCTTTAAGCCCACTGATACTGGTCGGTGCAAAGGCATCCAACTGGGATGATTCAGGAACAGAGATAATTCCATTGATGTAATCCGTATCGCCATCTCCTTCAACTGTGATTACTTTATTTTCTGAGTCGACTTTTCCAGTGGGATCTACTCTCCATTTTTTAGATGCATAATCAAAATAGAAAGCCCTTAATTCTTTTGCAGATCTTGCACCAAGTTTTTTTTCATCATATGGAATTGACAATTTTATTTTTTTGCTCACTTTTCCTGAAATATTCTGTAACCGATACGCATAAGAATTAGGTGTCATATTTTTGATTTCTCCCATAACCGCAGGATAATCCTTCTTTCTTAGTTTTATCACTTGAAAAAATGCTTTTTCTGAAACAGAATTCTTTTCTACATTAATGATAGTTCCTTCATAGTTTTTTGTAAATTCCGAGTCTTTATTCAGTTCAAAAATCTCAGGGCTGAATTTCTCATCATTGATTATTTTAAATGATTTTATATTTTGTGGAATTTTATATTGCTTATTTTCTGTACCATTAACTATGGATACAAATCCTTTTCTTTTATCTTCTTCATGAAGATTGATAACAGCTTCAAATTCACCATTGCTTTTTGAAATGACTGTATTATTTATTTGTACTGATCCTTGATCGAAGGGACTGCCTAATCCTTTAAGATAAAGTTGATTGCCTGATAATAATGCTGAAATAGAATCTAATGAACGGTTATCTTTTTCAAAGACTATCTTTACGTTTTTCACCTTATATTTAATACCACTTACCGGAGTGGTAAATAAAATAATATTTTTTCCCGGTTGCAGCGAACTGATACCAATTTGTTCCTTTTGCGTGCTCCATTTGTTTGACGGAACAATAATGTTTCCTCCAAAAGCCAGATTTTTGTTAATCGAACGTGAGACGGAATGATAGCCGTCCAGTCCAAATAGATCATATATTAAATATGCTTTGGTATTTGTCGTATTAATTGCGGGAATGTTGACAGTAAAAAAGTTATCAGACGGATTATCTGAATCTTCATTCGAAAATTCACCGATAATTCCCTGTTTTTCTAAAGACTCATACTGATCTAAAATTTCGGGTATAATATTAACATTGGATGAAAATGTGTTTAATAAACTATTAACTCCTTTTTGTGTCGGTTTAAAATTTTGTATTTTATTATCGTGCGAAATCTTTTCTTTTTCACCATTTATCTCTTCAAATACTATGTCTTTTTTATGAGGGAAATATTTTTCCATCATTTTGAGTTTGAGATCACTGATCCTTTGCTTATCCTCTTTCGTAAAACTTGCAAAGAAAAACATGCTCGCAAAAAAACAGATAAGTAGTACTGTCCTTTTGCTTAAAGGAAATTTCTTAATCGATATTTTCATGATTATGGCTTAGTTAACAATAAGTTTGAATGTTTTAATGACCTTTCCATCTTTAGTAAGACTTATAAAATATGAGCTCTGAATATTTAGCGAGCTTGTGTATGATCTGACATTATGATCTATTTTTTCCAGTCGTACCAATCTTCCACCTCCATCATAAATTGAAATGCTCATGTTTTCGGCGGCTGGAAATTTTACGGTAAATAATTTTCCTTGTTTTACCGGATTAGGATAAAGTATAATTTGGTCAAGATCAAGAGAAATTTGATCTGTTGCTATTTGAGGAGTTTCAGACTCCTTAATATCATTTTCCTTATTAAATTTCAGTGGTGAGAGTGCAAAGGTAAAGGTATTATAGATGCCAGAATCTTTGTCATTGATAAAATTAACCTTTGAAAAACTAACATATTGATTATCTTCAACTCCTTGGATCTTACTTATTTCTCCGTTTACAGTTTTTAAAATCATCCAATACACTCGTGATTGATTATCGGGATTAATTGTTTTTTTGTCTATCCTTACTTTATAATCGGTCTTTGTAATAGTTGATCCAATAAAATTAATTTCCCAGCTTCTTTCTAGTACTTCAAAATTATTTTCCTTTTTAAGAGATAATTTTTTGTTGTTATCAGACCATATCACAAAGTTATTGTGGTCAAACGAACTTGGATTTTCTACATTAAGTCTCTTAATATCAGTCTTCCCTATACTTAAAAATTGGTCTTCCTGATTACAAGACTGTTTCTGATAAAGTTCATTCCCATCATCTCTTCCCAAACCAGTAGGTCGATGTGTGAACTGTTTATGTTTCTCAGGATCCCAGATTATCTTTCCGTCACTGCTGTAGTACTTCCCTCTTTCGAGTGATATCCCATATTTTATTGATAAATAAGAATGTATCTTATTCAGATCCATTAATTTTGATTTTTTTGGAATAAATATCAGCTCGAACAGGTTACGGTCATCAAACGAGATCTGCAAACTGTCGCTTTTATCTTTATGTCTTTCTGCGTTGCTATTCAAGGTAAAGATGCTTGGCTTCTTATTTATTTTGAATACTTTTTGCCCTGAATTTATTTCATAGGCATTACTATTTAAAGTACTTTTTTTTCCCTCACGCTCCCATATTTTTTCATTTTCTTTGGAAGTATGAACCAAACTTAATGTATGACTTTTATCCTTGCTGTGTTTGATATATTTTTTGAGAAAACGGTTTTTTATTCCGTCATGGAAATTGAGTAATCGGTCTTCTTTTACGTTGGAAGCTTCTCTAATCGAAGTATTTGCTTTTTCCCAGATTTGTGGATCTGAACTAGTCAATTGTGAATTGAATTGGGTACAGCATAGCACAGCAATACCTGCTGCAATTCTGCAGTATATGTTTTTGGAAATCATGTAAAGAGGATATAGTTTTTAAAGGAATTAATGTGATTTTATGAAGACACGGAAATTTAAAAAACTAAGGCGTTGTGAGATATAAGGTTTTCATATTGTGAATTTTCTGGTTTTTATTATGACAAACATATTAAAAAAAAATGATAAAGCTTAAAAAAATATTAAATGTTATAAAAAAAGTTAAATTCTTGAGTGTTTATGGTATTTCAGGAGATCTGATACATAATTATATATCTAATTCGATTGTATTACGTTTTTAATTTCTCTAAATTTATAAACTCGATATTATAAAAATGATAAAATATTTGAGGCTAAGATGAATTATGAAAGTTTTAATCCATATGAAAGGTTTAAAATAATATCATTTTAGATTAGTTTAAGGTACTTTATATGTACTTTTTCCGTACCTTTAAGGTACACTTTGCCGTAAATTATAAGAGATTTAAATTTAAACCGGAAAATAAAAATCTTTATCTGGCAACGTGTAACAATGGTTATTGAATTGTATTACAAAAAACAATATTATTTTGCACCGGAAAAAAACCGTACCTATTAACAAGCAAATGCTAGTTTTTTTGAAAAATTCAAAATTTAAGGGTAAATGAATGAATTAACCTTACTACATTTACATCATATCAAGCTTTACCGCAATTTTTTTTACTTTCTGTATCGTTTTAGTTGACATTTCAAGAAGTTTTCCAATCTCTCTTAATGTTCTTCCTTTTTTGAGATATTCCAATGCCTTCTTATTTTTTGGTTTATTTAGGAAGGTTGCATCACTTTCATTAGATCCATTAGGTCTCCCAAAAATCACATTTCTCTGACGAGCGATCATTTTTCCGGCGGCGATCCGCTCTTTTAGGTTGTTCAGCTCCTGTTCATACAAACTCGAGATTATAGTAATAATTACTTTCCATATAGGATTTTTCTCTCCATTAGGTCGGGATTGTAGCCCCAAGTTTTTTACCACCACATTAATCCCATGCTCCTCAAAGAACTCAAGAGTCTCGAGTACGTTTCTTGTATTACGACCCAGACGGGAAATTTCTTGACAAATTATTTCTTTTATAAGCCCGTCTTCTACTAATCGAATTAACTCCCGACCTTTCTCACGGTCTCTAAAATTTACTGTACCTGAAACTTTGTCTAATAATACAAGATCATATTTATCTGTATCTGCTTCAAAACGATTTCCTGTCTGACCCAATGTGGAAACTCTGTTATATTTAACCCTCATTTTGTTGTAATTTATATTTCAAATTAAATTTACGGCGGAATCGCCGTTCTGCCTACGCTTTTAGCTCTATTTAGCGTTTAAAGTAGATTTAGTTTTTGTTTTAAATTTTAAGACCGCAGAATTATAAAGGATAATAATCAAATATTGTTGATCAGGAATTGAGTATGTTTTTTTTCAATTGGAGAGCAGAATAAAATTAAGTACTCAAGGTCCCGGTTAACTGCAGTAAACTGTAGAGCAAAAGCAGGTCCTGTAGAAATCTATAGTTACAATTGTAAATGAATTGAATGATCTCCGGATAGAAAATTTATTTTGCTTGTGTGGAGCAAAACAATTCTATCTTCCGGATGTATCAAAATTACTATATATAAAAGAAGAGTCCGTCTCACAACTAGTGAAAACGGACTTTTTTTATGTTTTTTCTCGACCTCCTGTCGGAGAATGGTTTTCATACAGAGGATTCTCAACCCACATCATTGAGTTATGAGACTAACTCTTAAATTGTAGATTATATACCCCCCTGCCCCTTGCCTTAAATCCTTCCTCCGTTCCGTCCTCCTAATTACTATGGTTCGATAGGGGGATAATATCTCAAAATTATTTTTTTCCAGTTTTTCACTAAAATTTCAGAAAAGTGTTATTTAATATTAAACTGGAGAAAAACCTTTAGAATATTTTGATACCCCCAAAATAAAAATAAAAATTTTTCCATTTTTTTTCCTAAAATTTGAGTTTTCTGGTAATTATGCAGATTTCTTTTTAATGATAAACTCATCTGCTATTGATAAAGGTAAAGCGGAATAAACCTGTGCTGTACAATCATTTCTTAAAGTTCTTGCTCTACCAACTGCCTGTATTAAATCTGATTCTATTAAAGGGATTTGAATATTCCTTAATTCTTCATTATCAAAAGTGTTGAACATAAATTTAAACCCATTGTATTCAATTTTTTGATAACGGAACGGTGAGTTGAAGTAATCAAATTCTACCCCCATCAATTTGGCGAGAAGGAAATATTCGATATTATTACGATGTGGAGTTCCAACAACGGTTACATCTTTACCACTTAAAAAATCATACCCGGAACAATTTCCAAAATGAATATTTGGTGTAGCATTTTTGAATAATCCTTTAAGTTTTTGAAAAGTGATGACTGTTTGTTCCCCAACTTCTTTACTTACAGTTTCCCCATATCTTTCTAGACCACTTCTTGAACATGAACGTCCGGTATACTGGACAACCTTACCAACCTGTTCAACATTTCTGATGTCAATCGATTCAAATTCAATATTGGGATACAATTTTTTATAAAACTCAATCGGGATTGTTGCTGACAGGATAATATTCTTTGTATTTTCCGGTAATTCCTTTTTCATAATATAATGAATAGAATCCTTATGTTTTATGAAGAATTTACTGTTAAGGAAATCAAATACATTGGTTTCCAAGATTTTTTTATCATCAATAAATTTGAATAAATCATCTTGGTCAATATTAAATGAAGGCGTTTCATATATTCCTTCCTTAATATCTGAGAGATGATCTGCTATCGATTTTAAAGGGGTATAGAAATATTGTACTCCAGCTATATCTTTGATTGAGGTCACCTTTATTTCAACCAAAGTATTTAAAGGATCTTCATCGAAAATTACGGTTTTGTGCAAAAGACAATCAGAATTAATTATTCTTTTATGGGTGGATAAAACGGATATATCAGGATTATCACACAGATCAAGTTGAGAACAATAATCTATTGCCAACTGTACATCTTCTTTGTTGGAAGGATATTTTCCTTCGGCAACATTCCGTATAGTTTTCATTGATTTTTTAGGTAATCCGATCTGATAAAAATATTCAATTTTTTTTGTGAGAAAATTATCTCTAAACTCAATCGAATCTGGTGAGTAAGTATAACTAACCTTCATTCTTTCCTTTATTTCATTTTTCAAATGATTAGTGGGTAATGCAATGATACACTTTTCTACATTTTCAAGTAATCGTGTTTTGCCAATAGCGGTTGGTAACGAAAAAATATAAGTTTTTACCTGTTTCTTCACTTGAAATAACCTCATTGAATTTGGAAATCATTTTGTCCTCCGCATCTTTGAGACTTATATTCTTTACCGGTTTTAAGACCTCAATACGTCCACGGATATTTAGAACTTCTGTTATAATATCATGAATATCCTGATCTTCAAGATGGGATGAAAACCGATGAACTGGGATCGGATTATATCCTTTACTTTTTACATAAGGTAATATGGCAAAGTTATTTTTGGAATAATCCGTTTCACCAGATTTATTAAATTTATTCATGATTGATTTCATCTTCTTTAATCCTCCTCTCACATACATGAGATTGGTTGCCAATCCTAATAATTCTTGATGATATAACCATTTTCCACTATTGAAATCATTTAATATTTAAAACATTAAGTCTATTTTAAGTGATTAACTCGTATTATTGTATTTTAACTTAGATTTAAATTTAAACCAACATTTACGCAATGTCAGATGAAAGAAAATTGAAATATATTTCAGCAAATGATTTTAAAAAACTAATGAATTCAGACTTAGTTTTTGAAGCAATAGAATTTATTCGAAATAATAATATAGAATTAGTTAAATCGACCAAATACTCAATTCTGATTGAGGGCAAAACCTATCCTCCTAAAGAAATTATGAGATATATGGCTCAATTAAAACAATATAAAATAGATGAAAGCACTTTATTTGGTGGTAAAGTCAATAAACCTTTTCAAGATTTGGGCTTTGAAATTGTCGCAAACAAAGGCGACTCAATGGTAATTCAGAAATTTTAAATTCCTGTGTAATTAGATACAATAACGCAATTACAAACACCGATTGGCTAAAAACACAAGAAATTTATAAATTCAACTTTATCGATTGGATTCAAAAAAATATTGATTTTCAAAATGATTGATTTTCAAAATGATTCATTTGAAGAAATAAATTCGAAAATAGAACTTTCCCAAAAGCAAACATATTCACCAAATTCTACTGTAAAAGGGGTCAATTTTATTCAAACAATAATCAGATATCAAGATGACTTTGTCACAATCGAAGATCTTCTAAAGATCAACCAAATTGTGAATAGTGAAATTCCTGTCAATAAAGAAAATCTCACTTTATCTTTTAGTAGTTTTCCAAAAACAAGTGCATTTCTTTCTTTTTATAAACCGGAAAGATTCATAGCATATGACAATGAATCTCTACCATCTCATATGTTTCTAACAAGTATTCACGATGCACCCAAAAGAGATTTTAAAGCATTCGAATTCTATCAAGAATTCTATTTTACGGTTAAAGAGTTATTGAAAGAAAGCACAATAAACGTCCAAGAGATAATAGAAATATTAAGTATTGAAGAGTTAACGGAATTACACTGGAATTTCATAGCTCAAGATTTTTTACTATACGTAACCAGAAAAATAATGTCTGTAAATACATTACAAAAAAAGTATGATTCGTTCGTTGAACAACAAAAACCGGAAAATTCGCAATGGTATCAGGATATTAAGTTTTACACAGAAGTTATTGCTCAGTTAAAGAAAAATTGTGAAGACAATAAGTACAGTTCCTATGGCGAATTAAATTCTGACTACAAAATTATTTCAAATAATACCAATGGTGACTTCTTAGATAGATATCTATTCATGTCCAGTAACGGGTTTTCAACGATAAGAAATCAATTGATCAAATTAACTGTTCGTCAAAAAATTAGGGACAAAGTTTCAAATGATTTTTCCATTCTTCTTAATATTTTATTAGAAAATGATATTCACAAATGCTTCAAAAAAACTCAAACCCTAATTGAAGGAAATAATTGGACAGTTATTTATCGATTTCTAAGGTCTCTATTTCCATATAATTTAACTTCGGTTGATGCTCCAAACCATTTTGATTCTTTATTAAAAAAACTTTATGATGACTTTGAAATCTTCATCACACCTGATGATCAAATTAACAAGAATAAAGAGGTTTTAGACCAAATTAGTTATCAAGATATATACAAAGCACAAATTTTCTTTTGGATGTATAGGATTGAAGATAAAACAGTAAATATTAATAATACAGAAACCGCACAAGATTCAGAAATAGCAGATATGACAACAAAATCCCCCTTAAACCAAATTTTATACGGAGCACCCGGAACAGGCAAGACATACTTAACAAAAAAAATAGCCGTAGAAATAGTTAATGGTATTCGTAAAAGAAGTAGAGAAGAAATTCTAAACGAGTATGAAGATTTAAAAAACTTAGGTCATATTAAATTTACAACCTTTCATCAAAGTATGAGTTACGAAGATTTTGTCGAAGGAATAAGACCAGAAGAGATTAATGGGCAGATTATTTACGAAAAAAAATCTGGAATATTCAAAGAATTGTGTAGTATGGCTCAGTCAGCCAATGTCGCTAGTAATTCGCTAGATACCGATTTCGATAATTGTAATTATTTCAAAATGAGCTTAGGCGGTTTGCAGAATTTAGAAAAACACCAATGGTCAATTGATAATGGATTACTTTTCTTAGGATGGGGTGAAGATAAAGACTTTACTGATTTTAAAGAAATTGAAGAATGGAATGTGTTCAGAGATAAATTTAAAGAAAAATACCCGGAATTAGTTGAAGAAAGTAAATATGTAATCCAAGCTATGTTTTGGTTTCAAAGAATGAAGATTGGCGACATTGTTTTAATATCAAAGGGCAATAAAATAATTGATGCTATTGGGGTGATTGAAAGTGAATATTTTTACGATGACAAAAAAGATCTGGAACATTATCAATTTAGAAAGGTAAAATGGTTGGCAACAGATTTAAATTTAAACTCAAATGTTTTTGTCACTAAAGAAATCTCTCAACAAACGATCTATCAGTTCTATGATAAAGACGTAAAGAAGGATTTTATAAAAGAAATGTTCAAGAAAGAAAAAGATTCTGTTCAAAAAAATTATGTTCTCATCATTGACGAAATTAATAGAGGAAACCTTTCAGCTATTTTTGGAGAACTAATCACTTTACTTGAAGCCGATAAAAGAAAAGGTGTTTATGTGGATAACGATGAATATATAGAAACTATCTTACCATACTCCAACGAAGTATTTTCAGTACCGGATAATCTTTATATTATAGGAACGATGAACACTGCAGATAGAAGTGTTGAAGCAATGGATACAGCCCTACGTAGAAGATTCTCATTTACAGAAATGCCTTCTGATCCCGACTTAATAAAAGCCAATAAAATTATTTATGATACTTTATGGCAATATGAAGATGTCGGATGGGATGACATTAGATGGATAGAGGTTGAAAACGGACTTAAAGAGTTATTTGAGTTTAACCTTGATTGGGAAGAAGATAAATTTAAATTATGGAACGGTTTTACTAAAGAAGGTTATAATATAAAGGATGCTGAAAAATTAAATCCTTATTTCGAAGAAAAAGTAAGTTTGAATACTATTCTCAAAACTATTAATGACAGAATAGAATTTTTGATTGATAAAGATCATCAAATCGGTCATTCATATTTCTTAAAAGTGAAATGTCTCAAGGATTTGTCAAATATCTTTACAAATAACATTATTCCTCTTTTGGAAGAATATTTTTATGGTGATTACGGTAAAATAGGTTTAGTTTTAGGTGGTAGATTTGTAACATCTGAAACAGTTAGTGGTGAAAATATTTTGGCTCAGAATTTCTCATATAATACCGAAATTTTGGATGAAAAAGAAGTTTTCAAGTTCACTCCGCAAAGTTCTTGGAATTTGAAAACATTCACGTCAATTTACAATGCCGAAGAAGATGGCGAAAAATAAAACAATACAAATATTTGAGCATCATAAACTAAAAAATTGGACAAAATGGGTTCACTGAATCCAACTTCCAATCACTGGTTTTGTTCAATGAAAAAAATGGTAACAAATACTTTACAACGGTACACAAAGGAATTCTATTTAACAGTTATGTGGGGGTTATTCAAATTGGGGGATTAACTATTGAAATTTTACCGAAAGCAGACAACTCAGATAATACATTACTTTGGCGTGATGTGTTACTTCATATGTTGAAGGTATGTAAACTAATTCAAGTTGATAATGTATCTGAAACACATCTTAAAAAGAGGCATAATTCTGTTCTTGAAGCTTACTACGACATTTATTTAAATGAGATTGACTATTTAATAAAAAGAGGTTTAATCAAAAAATATAGAAAAAACCAAAGTAATCAATTATCATTAAAAGGGAAATTATTGTTCTCTCAAAATATTCAAAAAATGTAGTTCATAAAGAAAGGTTTTATTGTTCCCATCAAGTATATGATAGAAATAACATTATTCATCAAATTTTACTCGAAGGTATATCCGTCTTGCACCATTTGGGAAATGGGAAATTTACCGATAGAATTAATCGAATTTTGTTCGAGTTTGATAAAATTGACAAAGTAAAGATAACTTCAAAACACTTTGCTATGGTTCAAATAAACCGGAAAACCAAGCCTTACACCAATGCAATACAAATTGCAAAGATGTTAATTCTTAACTATTCACCAAATATCAGCTCAGGTACTGAAAATATGCTAACCTTATTGTTTGATATGAACAAACTTTGGGAAGAGTACATTTTCAGAATTCTTCATAGATATAAGCCTGTAAATCATAAAGTTTCATATCAAAATTCTGATAAATTTTGGGAGAATAAAAGAATTAAACAAGACATACTAATTACAAAAGAAGGTGGAGAAAATTTTATCATTGATACAAAATGGAAAATTATCAAATCCAATAAACCTTCCGATCAAGATTTAAAGCAAATGTTTGTATATAATCTACATTGGGATTCGCCGAAAAGTATGTTATTATATCCTCAAATAGATCAAAAAGATAGTGAGTTTGGAAATTATAAATTCAAGTATAATGACAGGATAAATCAGTGTAAATTGGGGTTTGTAAGTATTCTTGATTCCGGAAGAATAAAAAAGGGCAAACAATTAAGTGATGAGATTTTTAGAAAAATACAATAATAACTGATAAAAACATCGCGAAACCGTTATACTATCTAATAAGAATAATCTCCGAAACATATATAATTAGATTTAAGACCTTGCAATAATCTTGCAACAGAATAAAAAAAGACACTCACATTACCGTAAGTGTCTGATTATTAAGTGGTCCCACCTGGGCTCGAACCAGGGACCACCTGATTATGAGTCAGGTGCTCTAACCAACTGAGCTATAGGACCGCAAAACTGGTTAAATTTTGTGTTTGCAAAAATAGTAAAAATTATTTCTCTACAAAATATTTTTTTACTTTTCTTGACAAAGTTCTACAAGCACGCCATTGGTAGATTTAGGATGTAGAAAGACAACTAATTTATTATCAGCACCTTCTTTAGGCTCTTCCGAAATAAATTGAAATCCTTCTTTTTTTAATCTTTCCACTTCTTCAAAGATATTTTCAACACCAAATGCCAAATGATGAATGCCCTCCCCTTTTTTATCAATAAATTTAGCAATAGCACTTTCAGCATTGTTTGCTTCCAGAAGTTCAATTTTACTTTCGCCAGTTTCGTAAAACGATGTAGTTACGCCTTCCCTTTCAACTGTTTCCTTTTTGTAGGATTCTTTTCCCAAAAGTTTGGCAAAAAGTTCATCTGAAACTCCCAAAGATTTCACAGCAATACCAATATGCTCTAATTTCATAGGTAAATATTATTTCTTTTATTGTTTATTATTCGTTTTTTTCATCGGTACTTATAGCAAAAATGACCGATAAACTATTTTTATGAAATCACATCATTGTTTACATTGTATCATAGGCTTTTATTACAGAGGATTCAAAGTAAAACAATATGAATTTTGTGATTGTCCTAAAATTTTAAAACAAGTTTATTATCTTGTATTCCAATTTCAGCCGATCAATTCAAACAAAAGTACTAAATTTGCATAAATTATGGAAAGTAACAGACAAAGAAAAGTAGCACAGATTATACAGGAAGATTTCGCAGAACTTTTCCGAAAGCAGTCGTCAGAAAGTAAACAAAATATTCTTGTTTCTGTTTCTGACGTGAAAGTAACTCCTGATCTTGGGATTGCCAAAATTTATCTCAGCATATTTCCACAGGAATTTCGCACTGCAGTAATGAAAGAAATCGAAGAAAACAAACCACAATACCGCAACTTTATAGGTCAGAAAATGGCAAAACAAGTGCGTATCATTCCTCAATTGAATTTCTATCTTGACACTACACTGGATGATGTAGAGAGAATTGAGAAAGAATTACGTGGAGAAGGCGAAAACCCGGTTTTATAACTCGCTTTGAGAAACATTGCATTTTATATCGCCTCACGCTACCTTTTATCAAAAAAAGGAAGTACTGCTGTAACATTTATTACCTGGCTTGCGGCCGTGGCGATGAGTGTTGCGGTTGCTGCAATGTTTGTGATTATATCGGTTTTTTCAGGACTCGAAGATTTTAATAAAAATCTTATTTCCAATCTTCATGCTGATCTTACAATTAAAAGTACATCTGGTAAGACCATCCAGAATTTCAGCAAAATCAATGAAATTTTAAAGAAAGAAAAAGAAATTGCCGATTTTTCCAGAATTATAGAAGAGAAAGCTTACGTAAGCTTTAACGGTAAAGGTGACATTGCATATTTGCGGGGAGTAGATACCAATTACACCAAAGTAAATCCTGTCAACAAAAATATTTTCTACGGTAAATATCCATCTTTTGAATATACCAATGAGGTGATCATGGAACATAATCTACAGAACAGACTGGGAATAGCTGTAGATTCGGAAACTGATTTCACTACCGTTTTTATGCCTAAATCAGGGACGGGAATCATCAATAAAGAAGAAGACATCTACAATAAAAGAGAGATTATCGTTACCGGTATTTTTCCTGGAAATGAACAGCTCAACAGTTATATCATTGCCCCAGTTGAGCTTACAGAGGAACTTCTGGGTCTTCCAAAAAACTCAGCGTATCAAATAGTTATTAAATTAAAAAATCCGCAAAATGCAGATTCGGTAAAGCAAGATTTACTAAAAAAAATTGGCGGAAATATTGAAATTAAAACAAAAGAAGAAGAAAATGCAGCATTCTGGAAGATGATTAACACCGAAAAGCTGTTTATCTATCTTATTTTTGCTCTGGTTATTTTCATTACTACTTTTAATCTTGCAGGAGCTATTATCATTCTTCAGCTGGATAAAAAACAACAGGCAAAATCACTGATTTCGTTAGGTTTTCCGTTGAGCCATCTTAGAATGACCTATTTCTATACCGGTATTCTGATCGTTGTTACAGGTATTGTTACAGGATTGCTTTTGGGAACAGCCCTGTGTTATTTTCAGATTTACACCGAATTATTTAAAGCTGTAGAAGATTTACCATTTCCGGTGAAGATTGTCACAAAAAATTATTTTACGGTAGCCGCTATTGCAGCTCTATTTGGAATTTTAATCTCCTGGTTTTTTTCAAAAATCAGTAAAAATTATATTACCAAAAATTAATATTTATATAGTAAGAATATTCGTAAATTTGCCGTCCAATTCAAAAAAAATGAAGCAAATTTTTTATTCTCTTCTTATAAGTCTTTTAGCAGTCAGTGTATCCGCTCAGGCTCCTGCTAATTATTACAGTACAGCAACCGGAACAGGTGCTACGCTGAAGACTCAATTGAAAAACATCATTACCGCAGGACACAATCCCGGTTCTTATAACGGATTATGGACGGCCTATCAAACTACAGACCGTGATTATTACTACGAAAATGACGGAACAATTTTAGATATCTATTCTGAAAATCCAACAGCTGCAGACCCTTACAACTATACTGTGGGAGCCAATCAATGTGGCAGCTACAACAGCGAAGCTGATTGCTATAACAGAGAGCACATCGTTCCTCAAAGTTTGTTCAATGAAGCATCACCGATGGTTTCTGATGTGCATTTTATACGTGCTACAGACGGCTATGTAAACAACATGAGGGGAAGTCTTCCTTTTGGTAAAGTTGGAGTTACCAATTATATTTCAAATAACGGATCAAAAAGAGGAAGCTCTGTTTCACCGGGATACTCCGGAGTTGTTTTTGAACCTATTGATGAGTTTAAAGGAGATGTTGCCAGAATGATTTTCTATTTTGTGACCAGATACGAAACGCAATTATCTGGCTTCAGCTCAGGAAATATGCTTGGAAATTCTGCTTATCCAGGACTTCAGCAATGGCAGCTAAATCAATTACTGGCTTGGCATGCTTTAGATCCTGTCTCTCCTGCTGAAATCGGCAGAAATAATGCTTCTTATGTTTATCAGGGAAACAGAAATCCTTATATTGACAATCCAAATTATGTAAATTTAGTTTGGGGAAGTCCTACAACAGATACCCAGGCTCCGACAGCTCCTTCCAACCTGGTTGCCAATAACCCTACTTCAAGCACAATATCTCTCAGCTGGACAGCTTCTACCGATAATGTGGGCGTTACAGGCTATGCAATTTATGTAAACGGAGTTTTACATTCTACCGTTACTACAACAACAGCAACTATTTCAAACCTGAATCCGTCAACAACATACAGTTTCTATATTATTGCTAAAGATGCAGCCGGAAACTCTTCCGCTCAGAGCAATACTGCCACAGAGACTACTCTCACAGGATCCGGCGGCGGAAGCGGAACGTGCGGTACAGAAGATTTCTCAAATATCCCTGCATCTTCTTCAAGCTATTCAACCAGAACATGGACAAGCAATAATATAAACTGGACTGCAACAGATGCGAGAACAGATGAAACCATCAATGGAAAAGCAATTACCTTAAGAATAGGAAACTTAACGAGTTCTACAATTTCAGGAGGAATTCAGGACTTAACAATTAAAACTTCTTTAAAATACGGAACAGGACCCGGCGTTTTAAATGTAGAAATAAATGGTGTTCAGGTAGGAACAATACCTTATACCGCTACAGCAAACGCTATAACCACAACCACAATCAGCAATATCAACGTTACCGGAAATATTGTTATTAAAATTACTAATCCTATTACAGTTACAAACGGACCTAGAGTTGCCATTGATGATTTAAGCTGGACTTGCTATAATTCATCGTTATCAACTTCAGAAGTATCAAAAGATAAATCTGAGTTTACAATCTACCCTAATCCGGTAAAAAATCAGGAATTATCTGTAAAAGGAGAAAATCTTAAAAACATTACAAAAGCTGAAATCTATGATCTTTCAGGAAAAATGATCAGAAGTATTGAAAATCCTTTCAGACATTCTAATAAAATCAATTTACACGGAATAGTGAAAGGTGTATATATTTTGAAAACTGAGCGTTTTTCTACGAAATTTATTGTAGAATAATACGTTAATAAATATATAAAAGACCGGAATTTCTGTTTCGGTCTTTTTTTATGGATAACCGTTTTCTTTTTTATTAATATGTAATCTCTTGTTAAGCAGGCTTCGGTTATTTAATCATAATAAATATTTGATTCTTTTATTGATTAAGACCAATCCTAAACTTACCGGAATAAGAACCACAATAAAAATTAAAACCCTGTAAGATTCTATTTTGGAGAACCATTCAGACTTCATCAGAAAAGGATGTACAAAGTAAATAGCTGTAGATAATGTTGCTAAAATTTTTGAACTGCTTTTGATATATTTTTCCTGTCCGTACAAAAACAGAACGGGACTTGTTAAAAAAAGCGACAGCAGAATATCGGTGCTTTCTTTACTGATGTTATTATAGTTAAAATACGCTTCAGCAATCACCAAAACACAGGAAAGAACTACCACGAGTGTGGAACTTTTGACTTGTGAAAGGTTTATTTTTTCTTTATGAATTAAAAAACCAATACTTAAAAATGGTAAACAGACAAACAGAAAATTACGGTATATTAAATAATCATTAAGTAAAGAATCATTTTCCTTATCGAAGTAATGAAGATTACCCAAAACCTGAATAATATAACCTGTGATAAACAAGCCCAGAGCAATACTTAATAAAAAAGCAGAAGAGCTTTTTCTCAAAAGATAAAGTATAATTCCTGAAAAAAAAGTTCCGATAAGATACCACAAATGATGATATCCGAAAATAATAGTAAGAAGAACATTCTCACTGCTTTTCCAGAAAGAATAATACACCGCCATCCAGATAATGTACAGAACAAATGTCCTGAAAAGCCATTTTTTGAGCTTTTTTGTATCATCAATGTGAAAAAAATAAAACCCTGTAATAATTAAAAAAACAGGAACAGCCACCCTGAAAAGCCCGTTAACCAAAACATAGCTCAATTGCGGATTGCTTTCTTTAAGGAAATTCATGTGCAGAAAGACAACAAAAAAAGCAAGAATAATTTTAAGTACATCTATTGATAAATTTCTGCCCATATATCTGGAATAAATATCTGCAAATTTGCGAAAAATTATTCTATGATATTAAAAAAGTAATACTTCGATCAAAAGTCCTTTAAACACTATGAAAATGGTTTTTTCGATGTTTTTTCTCTAACATTGATGATGTATTAAATCATTATCAATTTTAAGATATTATTGTACCTGTAAATTGAATTTAAATCGTAAAAGAAACAGAAGACAAACTATTGATTTTTAAATAAAAAATATCAAATACAAAATGAAAATTTTTAAATATTCCCATTTCTTTCGGCTTATGAGTTACTTTAATGAAGATAAATCTTCTGTATCTTTTGCGATTTAATTTATTTTAAAACTTTACTTTGACAAACAAAATCACTTTTCGGAAGTTCTGTTTTGGAAATTTCGTTAAATCCGCCTTCTATTTCTGTAAAATTTCTGTAACCTCTTGCTTGTAGAATACTTGCTGCCATCATGCTTCTGTAACCTCCTGCACAATGCAGATAAAAATGTTCTTCCGGATTGATATGATGTATCCAATTATTGATATAAGCTAAAGGTTTGTTGTATGCTCCATCTAAGTGTTCTGCATTATACTCACTTTCTTTTCTCACATCAATGATGTTGACTTCTTTTTTTTTAATTTCATCCTCCAATTGCTGTGCTGAAATTCTTTTTACGAAATCGGTTTCTTTTCCGCTATTTTTCCACGCTTCAAATCCGCCTTTTAAAAATCCAAGAACATTATCGAATCCTACACGACTTAATCGGGTCACAGTCTCCTCTTCTTCATTTTTATTGGTTATGAGAAGAATTGGCTGTTTCACATCCACAATCAAAGCGCCGACCCAAGGTGCAAAATCTCCGTTCAGACCGATATTAACGGATTGCGGAACAAATCCCTTAGCAAAATCTTCATTATTTCTCACATCCAACACCAAAGCTCCGGAATGTGCTGCCGTTTCTTCAAATTCATCTGGATCAAGTGCCTGCAAACCTTTTGACAAAACCTCATCAAAACTGTCGTAACCTTTTTTATTCATTGTCACGTTCATTCCGAAATAAGCAGGAGGTGGAAGAAGTCCGTCTGTAACCGCTTTGATGAAACTTTCCTTATCTTTCTGATTGAGCGCATAATTGGTTTTCTTTTGATTTCCTAATGAATCTACCGTTTCTTTCTGCATATTTTTCCCGCATGCTGAACCTGCTCCGTGAGCCGGATAAACGGTAATATTATCATCAAGTGGTAAAATTTTCTGATACAAACTATCGTATAGTAAACCAGCCAGTTCTTCCTGTGTCATGTTAGCTGCTTTCTGAGCCAAATCGGGACGGCCTACATCTCCTAAAAATAAAGTATCTCCACTAAATAATGCTTTCTCTTTGCCATATTCGTCAATAAGAAGAAATGATGAACTTTCCATTGTATGACCAGGTGTATGAAGAACTTTTATGGTGATATTTCCGATCTCAAAAACCTGATTATCCTCTGCAACAATGGCTTCAAATTCTGGTTTTGCAGTCGGTCCATAAACGATAGGTGCTGTTGTTTTTCTGCTTAAATCCAAATGTCCGCTTACAAAATCTGCATGAAAATGTGTTTCAAAAATATATTTAAGAGTAACATCATCTTTTTTCAATCTTTCAATATAAGGCTGCGTTTCTCTTAATGGATCTATAATTGCTGCTTCACCATTTGAAACGATATAATATGCACCTTGTGCAAGACATCCTGTATAAATCTGTTCTATTTTCATTTTTTATGATTTTAAATTTTAATTATTTTTCTGATACAAATTTCTGAGTTTGAGATTTTATATACCGCTACTTTTGTTACATAAAAGACTTCTATTTTTTAAAATTTGCCAGAGTTTTTGACTTTCGTTGTTTTAAGTTCATAAAGCAGATAATCTTTATAAAAGAACTATTAATTAATTTTCATTATGCTGGGCAATATTGCTGCTTTCTAACACTGAATCTTTCGCAATCCTGCATGAATAGTTCTCTATTTATAAAGTAAAACGGAAAAAACGGGAACACAGACTGGATTTTTTAGAATAGACAATAACAGGGATAATCACAAGTCATACTAAGCCCATGTAAAAAGTGAATAGTATGTCGCTAAAACATGTCTAAAAAAAATAGGAAAGCTAATAATATTTCCGCTACCGCAAATTAGCCAAATAAAATTTCTATTGAAGCCGAGGCGATGTACCCGAAATTGAATATCGGAAAGATATATTGCTAATTTGTTACAGAAAATCTAAGGATTACCTGAAAGCGTGATTTTATTTCGTCCGAGCATAAGTTTCCCTGAATCCTCAAGCTGTTTGAGGAGTCTTGAAACAACAACTCTTGCCGTACCGAGTTCGTTGGCAAGTTGTTCGTGGGTGACATTAATGGTTTTTGAATTAAGATTCTCAGATTTTTTATGAAGAAGATTCAATAATCTTTCATCTACTTTTTTGAATGCAATAGCGTTGATAATATCCAACAGTTCTTCAAACCTTTTATGATAGAGTCTGAAAATATAATCCAGCCATTCCGGATATTCTTTGATAAAGAGCGAAACTTTATCAACAGGCAGAAAAAGAATTTCCGTATCTTCTTCTACTTCGGCTTTTACGATGCTTTTTTCATTGTGCATACCACCAAGAAAAGACATGATGCAGCTTTCCCCTGCTTTGATGTAATACAAGAGAATTTCGCGTCCGTCTTCTTCCGTACGAATGACTTTCATCATCCCTTTCATCACAATAGGAATGGAACGGATAGATGAATTTTCATCTAAAATTACATCTCCTTCCTGATAGGTTTTTGTTACTCCATACTTATAGAGTTTTTCAAGCAATTCAGGTGAAGAAGTGAATTCTGAAGCAAGTATGGACGGCTGCATGTTTTATAGTAATGTATTAATTAAAAAATCTCTGACACAAAAATAGTTAATATTGACTTATAAATAAATTTAAATATGAACCCTTGCGAATTACAGATTCACAAACGGTTTTATCTTTGGGAAAAAACTTGTGAAGGCGATCAGGAAAACAGACAAAATCATTACTTTTATCATATTGTCAAAGATGTTCATTTAAAAGTTGATCAATCTCTTCATAGAAAGAATCCTTGCTGTAATCTGCCATTCCTGCGTGATGCATCCTGATTTTTCCCGATTTATCCAAAACTACCGTCGTAGGAAGTGAGCCATTAAAAAATGAAGGCGGAATAGAACCTTCCGGAACTAAAAATGGCACTGTAAACTGTTCTTTTTCGAGATACATTTTACCTACAGCAGGCTTTTCATCCAAATTTACCGTTAGAAAAACCAAATCTTTATTTGATTTATATTGATTGTAAAACTTCTGAATTGATGGAAATTCCGCCCGGCAAGGCGGACACCACGATGCCCAGAAATTAATGAAAACCACTTTTCCTTTGAGTTCAGAAGTATTGATAACTTCTCCTTTTTCGTTCCTGATGCTGAAATTTTCAGTGATGGTTAAATAACTCGACCCAGAACTTGGTTCTGCTTTCTTTTTTTCAATCTTTGAATTCAGAAGACCAGTTGAAATAATCTGTCTCATCAGCCAGGCTTTTGCATCCGGACTTACCAGCAATACGATAAATACTAGAACCAGAATCGTTGTACTCCAGTTTTTCCGAAACCATATTTTAAATTTTTCCAAATTATCAATTTTTTATCTGTAGCAATTGCACTTTTACCTGCTCTTCGCCGGCAAAACCCAGGTTATCCCAGACTAACTGATCATTTTTATAAAGTTTTAAAACAGGAAGTGCAGAAACATTTAATGCTTTGCAAAGTTCTGTATTTTCATCAGCATTAATTCTGATAATTTTCACCTTATCAGGCATTTCGGTGGACATTTTCGTAAGATACGGCTCCATTTTTTTGCACGGAGCACACCATTCTGCATAGAAATCTACCAATATAGGCGTATCGCTTTTCAGCAATTCATGGTATTGAGAAAGGCTCATTCCTGCGGAAGTAGAAGCCTTGATTTCCGGAAGATTTGCATTTCTCCATTTCATCATTCCGCCCTGCATTTCATACACATTTTTAAAACCCATCTCCTGAAGTTTTGCCGCTGCAGCCGTACTTCTAGGTCCGCTCATACAGTACAGAAAAACAGGTTTGTCTTTGTCTAAAGCTTTTGCTTTTTCAGCGAAATCATCTGCATTCCAGTCGATGTTCATTGCGTTTTTCAAATGTCCGTTCCGGAATTCTCCCGGTGTTCTCACATCTACCAACTGTGCATCTTCAGTCTGGTTTAATTTTTTAGAAAATTCTGTAGCAGAAAGATTGCTTTCGCCATTATTCTGAGCTTTTCCACAACCTGTCAATAGGATGACAAAAAATAAAACGATTAGGTTTTTATACATTTAGATGTTTTGTTTAATTAATCTTTCCAGTTCATCTGCCTGAAAAACACCAGATTGTTTCCATTTCACTTCACCTTTTTTAAAAATCATCAGAGTCGGAACACTTCTGATTCCAAACTGTACAGCAATTGCCTGATTTTTATCAATGTCAATTTTAACGATACTTGCTGCATCTCCTATATTTTTTTTGAGATCCTGAAGAATGGAAGCCTGCATTTTGCACGGACCGCACCATTCTGCAAAGAAATCTACCAATACGGGTTTCTCCTGATTGATTAGTTCCTGAAATTTATTCATTTTTCTCAATTTTTATTTAATTTCCTCATAATGTACTTCATCACTGCTGTTTTTTGGATCACGAGTTGATACCGAACAATTTACCGCAGCACAACAGCCGATATTCAATAGTGGCATTACCACAAAAACTGTTCCGACAGCTACTAAAATCCACATTCCAGATTGTACGGCTTCTACTACAAGGAAAACTCCCATTGCCAAACGAAGCAGTCTTACAAAGTTCCAGTTTTTTAAATAAATTATCCATACTTTTCTTTATTTTTTTGTACCAAATAAGCGGACAACCGAAGCTTTTCCCTGATGATAAGCACCTTCATTCAGTACGGTTTCGGAAATATATGCTTCCTGAAAACCGAAATCTAAAAAATCAGCTTTCAATTCCTCCAGATCATAAAGCATTTCCAAATTTTTTGGTCCGCCTGCATTTAGATTTTCGTCTTGAAATTTAGAATGCTCTTTACTGAAACCTTCCAGAATAATTTTACCGCCTTTCTTCAGGAGCGATGAAAACCGTCTGTGCAAATCCCGTCTCAATGTTTCAGGAAAATGGGCAAATACCATTACTAAAAGGTCAAAACTTTCTTTTTCATAACTTATTGTATCTGCCGAAACCGTTGTATAATTTATTTTCATGGATTTCTTTTCAGCAAGTTTCATCGCTTTCTTTTTGCCTTCTTCACTTTGGTCAAAAGCTTCGACTTCAAAACCCTGAGTTGCGGCGTATACAGCATTCCTGCCCTCTCCTTCAGCAGGAAAAAGAGCTTTTCCGGGAGTGAGTTCAGCCAATTTTTCCGCAAAATAGACATTAGGCTGATCTCCGTACACAAAATCCGACTGGCGGTATCTTTCATCCCAAAAATCTTTCATTATTGTTCCAAAAGTTTGATCATATTCTGTACACTGCCACCGTTGAGAACATTTGTGAATCCGTTTCGTTCCAATGTGCCTTTTGCCATTGCGCTGCGATTTCCGCTTCTGCAGAAAACGATGATATTTTTCTTGTTCCTGAACTTGGAAATCTGATCTTTCAGAACATCCAAAGGAATATTAACAGCTCCTTCTGCACTTCCCGAAGCAAATTCTCCGGTCGTTCTTACATCTACCAAAAAAGCACCTTCTTCCAACGCTTTGTCCAGTGCTGCATTGTCTTTTTTTCCGAATAACATTGATAAAATATCCATCTTAATTTTTTATAGGGTTCGCTTTTTCTATCCATTCTTTCATTCCGCCGGAGAAATTTTTCACTTTCTCAAAACCGTTTTTCTTTAGTAAAGAATAAGCAACCGCCGCTCTGTCGCCACTTTGGCAATGAATTACGATTGGCTTTTCACGGGAAATTTTATCCAGATTATCCACTAAAGTTCCCACAAAGACATTCTCAGCATTTTCAATACGTCCTGCGTCATATTCGGTTTTATTTCTTACATCAACCACCTGAATATCATCTCTGTTCAGATACGATTTGAAATCTTCAATATCAATAATATCGGCAGTCTGTAACTCAAATTCCAAACTTTCCACATCATCAATATAGCCCATCATCTGATCCATACCGATTCTCATTAGTTTTCGGGTAAGATCTTCCATTTGTTCTTCCTGAGCAACTAAAATAAACGGCTCAGAATAATTGACGATCCATCCCATCCATGTGGAAAACGGATTATTACCTTGAATATTGATGCTGTTTGGTATAAAACCATCGGCAAAATCTACTTTATTTCTTGTGTCTATAATTTTAACACCGCTTTGATAAGCTTTCAAAAATTCTTCTTTGGATAGTTTTGGATGTTTTGGAACTTCTGTCAATAAAGGTCTTTCTACTTTGTTGAGCTTCTTCATCATTGCGAAGTATTTCGGAGGTTCCGGCTGTCCTTCCAACAGGTATTCTACAAAACCCTCCTCGTCTTCTTCATACTGAAAAGCCCAGTTTCTGATTTTTTCATATCCCACAGTAGAACTCGGAACTGCGCCCAAAGCTTTTCCGCAAGCCGAACCTGCACCGTGTCCTGGCCACACCTGAATAAATTCCGGCAACTTGCTAAAATTCTGAACAGAATGAAACATTTCTTTCGCTCCTTTTTCCTGAGTTCCGGTAATTCCTGCTGCTTTTTCCAATAGATCCGGTCTTCCAATATCGCCGACGAAAACAAAATCTCCCGTGAAAATCATTACCGGTTCGTCCGTTGCAGAATGATCGGTCAATAAAAAGCTGATGCTTTCCGGCGTATGTCCCGGCGTGTGAATGACTTTCAATGTTAAATTTCCAACTTTAATAGTGTCTCCATTCGTTAATCCTATATGTGGAAACTGATATTGCCAGTCCTCACCACCTTCATCCGAAAGATACACTTTAGCTCCCGTCACTTCCGAAAGTTCTCTGGAACCCGACAAAAAATCGGCGTGAATGTGAGTTTCGGTAACGTGTGTAATCGTGAGATTATTCTCTTTGGCAATCTGAAGATAGGTATCTATATCTCTCTTGGCATCAATAACAATGGCTTCGCCTTTTGCCTGACATCCGATTAAATAACTTGCCTGCGCAAGGCTTTTATCATAAATATGCTGAAAAAACATAATGTAATCTTTTAGGGTTATACTTTTTTAATTTTATAGTACAAATTTCGGGTTTTGCACAATGCTATACCGCTACTTTTGTTACATAAGTGCAGAATCAATGGGGCAATTTATCCCTCAAATATCCATAGACCCAAGTTCCGAAAATAGCACTAAGCAAAGTAACCACAACTGCCAAAGCACCTGTTCCGATCTGTGCGAAAAGCGGTCCCGGACAGGCACCTGTCATTGCCCAGCCAAATCCAAAAATCAGCCCGCCATAGATTTGCCCTTTGTTGAATTTTTTGGGAGCGATAGAGATCTTCTCTCCATAAATTGTTTTAATATTGAACTTTCTAATGATGAAAACCGAAATCATCGCTGTTAATACTGCACTTCCTATCACACCATACATAAAAAACGATTGCAGACGAAACATTTCCTGAATCCTGAACCAACTGATAATTTCTGCTTTTACAAATATAATCCCGAATAAAACCCCGACAAAAAGGTATTTCAGATTGTAATACCATTTGTGCGTCAGATGACTTTCATTGGTACAAACGCTGTCCTGATGACGTATATCTTTTTCTGCTGCCATATTTTTTTAAAATTAAAGTGAAAGAATTACCGGCAAAATAACGTTTGCCATTAAAAAACCACCTGCCATAAAGCACATTGTCGCAATAAGTGATGGTAATTGCAGATTTGCCAATCCCATAATGGCATGTCCGCTGGTACAACCACCTGCATAACGGGTTCCGAAACCTACCAAAAATCCGCCGACAACCATTGTAATGAAACCTTTAAGCGTTAAAAGACTCGCAAAATTCATCAGCTGAACAGGAACGAGATTGCTGTAATCGGTAATGCCGTAAGTTGTAAGTTCGGTTTTCAGATTTGTATTGACTGTTATTTCTCCGGGGTTCATCAAAAATTGAGATGCGATAATGCCGCCCAGCAAAATGCCGAGGACAAAAAATAAATTCCAGAGTTCTTTTTTCCAGTCGTATTTGAAAAAGCCGATGTTGGCAGGAATGCAGGCTGCACAAATATGTCTTAGAGATGAACTGATTCCGAAAGATTTGTTGCCCAAAATGAGCAAAGCCGGTACGGTAAGCCCAATTAACGGTCCGGCAACATACCACGGCCAAGGTTGTTTTATGATTTCTACCATTGTTATTGATTATTATATTACAAAATTATATTTTTAGAATTTGCTGCTCCGCTACTTTTGTTACAGAAGTTTGATATTATGTTATTCTTTACCAGAAAACGAATCTCTTGCAGCCCGGCCTGAGTGGAGCTCTTTTTGTGCAGCGGAGCGGAACAAAAAAGCGGGAACGGAGGACGGAAATAGCTGCCCAAAAAATAATTAGAGAAAAACTTCTTTTACGATGATGTAAATTCCCATTACGAGAATAAACCATCCAAAAGCCGGTTTCAGTTTTTTTCCGTCAATCTTTTTGGATAATTGTGAGCCTATAATGATCCCGACAATGGCGATAGCTGATACTGTTGCAAGTAATTCCCAGTCTATGGAAACATTGTGCATTGAGGTAAAAAAACCGATAAGGGAATTGAGGGAAATGATGACAAGCGATGTTCCGATAGCAACTTTCATCGGGGTTTTGAGAAGATTAACAAGAGCGGGAATGATCATAAATCCGCCTCCTGCTCCGACTAAGCCTGTCAAGATTCCTACAACCGAACCTTCTCCTGCTGCCAATATCGCATTGTTTTTATTAGGATGAACTGCTTCGATGTGTAGCTCCGTGCTTTGCTGAATCATTTTATAGGAAGCGAGAATCATTAATCCCGCAAAAATCAAAAGAAGAAAAATATCTTTGGTTACGACAAAAGCTCTGATGGTAAAAACCTCATCGGGAATCAACGGCAGGATATAATTTCTGGTCAGAAATATTGAAATAATAGAAGGAATCCCAAAAACTAAAGCGGTTTTTATATTGACCAATCCTTTTTTGAAGTAGGAAACGGAACCAACCATACTGCTGATCCCGACAATAAAAAGTGAATATTCTGTAGCCAGAAAAGCGTCTAATCCGAAAAGATAAACCAAAACGGGAACAGTGAGAATACTTCCACCTCCACCGATTAAACCTAATGAAATGCCTATTAAAACCGAAGCGATATATCCAAAAACTTCCATATTCTCAACTTTATGATGCAAAGTTGAACATATCGGAAAAGCTCTACCGCTACTTTTGTTACATAAGAACTAAAGTTTGTTTTGAAAGTAATTTTATTCTTCCGAAATCTTGTTAAAAATTCGCTTACGTCAAGATTCATTATCAATAAGTCCTTTCCAATATACAATTTCAGATGGGATTTGGTAGGTATAGATTGTAGTATAGTTTCGTCATGTTTGAAAGATTGATTATAAAATAAATTTGGGAGTTTGACGAATGTTGAGCTTTTGTTTTATTAAAAATTTCAGGGAAAATACTGATTACAATCGTGTAATGATTTTTATTTTTGCTACTTACGGTAAACCGTAATCAAATAATAATATCCATATGTAAATTTGAATATTACAAAACTTACTTTACTATCTATCTGAAAATTAGAAATTTAAAAAAATCAACTAATGGAAACAAAAAAACGATCTATATTAAAACTAGATATTCCTAAATCTGATAAAGGGATATTAATTAGAGATCTATTTAAATTATTAATTTCAACAGATGAACAGCAAGTCAGATTAAAGAAGTGCTAATTAAACAATTTGAACAAGATGAATTCATTCCGATTCCCGGAGCTTATACTCTTGTCAATTCTCAAATCGTTCAAAACAAAAGTTATGTCAAAAAAGATTTAATTTCTAATATTGAAAACATTTCTTTTTATTCGGATAACAATTTCACAATTAACTTTAATAATATTACTGATCGAGAAAAATTTGAAGGAAATATAACACTTACAACATATCCAAAATATTCTGCGCAACGTGATTTTTTTGGAAGCTTGTTCAGCATGGATAAATATGCAAAAAAACTTATAGATAAAGGTTTTAAGAAAATTGTTGAAACAAATCTTGAGTTGTTAAAGGCACAAAAGATCAAAGACAAAAAATATAGATTAATACATTATAAGCCTGACAACAATTACTATTTACGTGCTATCGTTTCGACTGATAATTACTATGATTACAACAATTCAATTGCTGTAGTTATTGCGCTGTTGACACTTTATAAGGAAATAAAATCTTCTGGAATTGCTTATGATCTTAAATTATGCGAATACAACGAATCAAATATCAGAATGTTTTTTGATACAACTGTCGAAAAAGAACTTGAAGGAATCGGAAATGTAAGAAATATCGTTGAGATTTCAAATGATGAAATTAAAAGAGAAGCATTACGTTTTTCAGGTGTCTGCACAATTGTTTATGATGTTAACAAGAAAAAAAATGAAATTTATATTAAGCCAAGAGATATAAAGTCAAAAATTCTAACAATTAAGCATAATCAAAAACCAGCAAATGGATTAAAGAGTCTTGCTGATTTTGAAAATGTAGATAATGTACATAAGGAACTTTATGAAGATATTAAGACAATAAAAAAGATCAAGGACACGGAACAAATAAAATTCTTAATTCGTAGAAAAATCGATAATGCTAAAAATGAAGATATTAAAAAATTTAGAGTATCTATCCTAAATGAATTAACAAAAACTACGACAAAGAACATTCTTGATCTCTTACATCTTTTCAATAATATCCAAGTTTTAGCAAATGAAGATATAGAAGCTTCCGAATATTTAAGATATGTAATTTATGAAGCTTTAATAAATAAAAAATAAAATCTTCGTTTTCGCTTGAAGTTCAAAACAAAAAAATCCCGATAACTCGGGATTTTAAATTTTCAAATATAAATTTATTTAATCTCTACAGGAACAGAAACTTTATCCCAATCCATTGTAAATCCGTTTTTATCTACTTTATAAATTAACGTTTCCTGTTTAGCCGACAAATCTTTTGTTCTTACATCCACTCGCAAAGCATCTTTTGCCTGCTCGTATTTATAAGCTCCCCATTGTTTTGGCTCTTTGTTGAAAATAGCAGTCCATGCTCCTCTTTCCTTAGGAATTAAGAAAAAGCTGTATTTCCCTGCAGGCAGTTTTTTACCCTGAACGGTAATGTCTTTATCCGTTTCAAAAGTGGTAGCTTCATTCGCTCCCGCACGCCAAACCTGATCATAAGCAACCAAATCTCCCCATATTTTACGGTCTTTCACAGACGGACTGCTGTAAGCAATGGTAATGTTGGCATCTTTAATTTTTCCTGTAGCCGTCATTGCCGGACTCGCAGGTTTTTTCGTCTCCTGTGCAAATGCATTTACAGAAAGCGTCATGGCAGCCACAAGAACGGTAGCAGATTTAAAAATTGTTTTCATACTATTTTTTGTTGTTAATTTAATTGTTGTTATTCCTTTACGAATTTACTGCTTTCGGCTTATAAAACAATAGCCCGATTGCCGAAAATATAATCACTGCCGCTGCACCGATCACGTTAAGCCACAGAAAGGAAACAATATCGAACTGATAAACGGCAATCACTGTAATTTCAGATAAAATGGCAGATATAAATACATTCGCTCCATTGATCTTTTTAAAGTAAAAGGCAACAAGAAAAATCCCCAATATCGGACCGTAGAAAAGGGAACCCAATACATTCACGGCTTCAATAAGAGAACCCATCTGTGTTGCAAACATCGCAACTCCGATGGAGAATATTCCCCACGCTAAAGTATGAATTCGGCTGTATTTTAATTCAGTGGCATCGTCCGGAATTTCTTTTTTAAAGATCAGATGAACATCTTTTAAGGAACACGCGGCAAGGGAATTCAGTGCAGCCGAAATGGAACCCCAACTTGCCAGAAAAATAACGGCAAACAGCAACCCGATCATTCCTGCAGGCAAAGTATTTTTTACGAAATAAAGGAAAATATAATTGGTATCGGTTTTTTCTGCATTATAGTTTGACTGATTGATGGCTTCTTCTACCCTTCCGTGAAGGTCTTTTACCTGAGACTGCGTATTTTTAAAATCCTGAATTTTCGTTTCAAGCTGAGAAGAATTGTTTTGTTTTAACTTTAAAATTTCCTGCGATTCTGCATTAAATTTTGTCTGTAAATCCTGATGTTCTTTTTCGAAAACTGCAGCCTGTTCAGGTTTTGTTTCCTTTAAATACTGATAAGAACGTTCATTGAAATAAATCGGAGCCGGTTTCAGAGAAAAGAAAGCAAACAGCAAAGCCCCGATCAAAAGAATCGCAAACTGCATCGGAATTTTAACCAATCCGTTCAGCAGCAAGCCCATTTTCGCATTGGTATTGTCTTTCGCCGTAATGTATCTCCCGACCTGACTCTGGTCTGTCCCGAAGTAAGACAATGCCAGAAAAAAACCGCCAATCAATCCGCTCCAGATGTTGTACTTATCTTTCCAGTCGAATTCCGTGGTAATAACATTCAGCTTTCCGGATTTTCCCGCCAGATAAAGCGCATCGTTAAAACCGATTCCGTTTGGCATATTTTCAATAAGTAAATACCCCGCAAAAGCCATAGTTCCTAAAATAATGAGAAACTGTAGTTTTTGGGTGTGCGCAATGGCTTTTGCACCGCCAACATAAGTATAAATCATTAAAATTCCACCTGTTAAAACATTCGTCAGGTAAATATTCCAGTCTAAAACACTCGACAAAATAATACTCGGAGCGTAAATACTAATTCCTGTCGACAAACCTCTGGAAAAAAGAAAAAGCAGTGAAGTGAGCACTCTTGTTTTCTTGTCAAATCGGTTTTCTAAATACTCATAAGCCGTGTAAACATTCAACCGCTGAAAAATCGGGATGAAAGTAATACAGATCACGATCATCGCCAAAGGCAGACCAAAATAATATTGAACGAAACGCATCCCATCTGTATACGCCTGTCCCGGTGCGGAAAGAAAGGTAATGGCACTTGCCTGTGTTGCCATAATACCGATAAGCACAATGTACCACGGCATTTTATTGTCTGCTTTCAGGTAAGATTCGTTGCTTTTCTGTCCACGCCCGATGAATACGCCGTAAACCACCACTGCAACAAGTGTCACAATAAGAACCGTCCAGTCTATCGTACTCATGCCCAGAATTTAGTAAATAAATAATAAAATACGATCTGAATAACCAATGCAGCTGCTAATAACAGATACAACGTATTCCAATTTTTAAATGGCTTATTCATCAGTTTTTCTGTGCAGATAAAAAGTTTAAAAATAAACGTGCAGCTCCTATATTTCCTGCAGGCAACTGTCTGAAAAACGCCAAAGGTGTATAAATAAAATTACCTTTCCCGTATTTGGCATATAAAGTAGATCCCTGCAAAGGTTCTTCATCGGTATCGTGCATTTCAAAAAGCGGTTCATACGCCGCATCCCATTGATCAGGGAAATAAGCGCCACGCTCCTGTACCCAGTCTTTAAAATCATTCGCAGTGATTTTATTCGGAAAGTTCAGGAGTTTATGATTTGGATTTAAAAATTTAACCTCAGCATTTTCTTCGGTAACCCGTTTGTTGGCAATTCTGAAATTGTAAATTCCCAATTGGTCAACAGTGGTATCCTGATTCGTATTGTACTGCATCACAATATTACCTCCGGCTTTTACATAAGACCATAAAAAAGGCATCCATCGACCCAGTTTTTTCTCAGTGTTATTGGCACGAATGCCAAATATAATGGCATGATATTGTGACAGTTTGTTTTGGCTGCCGTTTCCATCTAAACTGCCATAAAAATCTTCGTCTTTCAAAACATCTACCTGAATTCCTGCGATGCGCAGAAACTCAGGAATAAAATCTCCTGCACCTTGTACATAACCTACTTTTTTAACCTTCGCCTGAATATCACCTTTCATTACGGCAACCGTTGCAGGTGCAAAATATTGCAATGCAGGTAAATGAGGATATTGAATTAATACCTGCTTTTTATTATAAGTAACTCCGTCTGCAACAAAATCAGCCTCCAATTGTAAACGGGACGAATTTAATGTAGCGAGTTCACTTTTTGGAATTATGTAATCAACCGTGAAATCTTTGCCATTGATTGATTTTAAATCGCCTCCGCCTAATCTTTTTCCGTTAAAAATAAGGTTGACTTTACCATTACTGAACGGTTTGTATGAATTAACTTTAAAATTTAAACTCACAGGCAGATCTTCATTTTCTTTGGCTAAATAGAGAGGTTGTGTAAATTTCAGTTCCAGAGCAGGAACAATGCGCAAAGGTTCTACCACATCACCTCTTACCGGATCTAATTTCTTGAAAGACAAAGGAAGCTTTACCTGAAACTTTTCTGAACCTATTTTTAAATCAACCCAGACATTCAGTGGTGATTCTGCTTCAGGCAAACCGACTAAAGTATCATCCGGAACAGAGAAAGTTGCTGCATTCACGGCTGGTTTTGCCAACCAGTAAGGTTCTGTAAGCGCTGCATCGGCAGGAATCTGAATTGTATGCTCAATAGTAATTAAAGAATCTTTGGATAGTTTTCTGTTGAAATTTTCGGATTGGCTTAACCATTTTACATTTTCTAAAACGACAGGATTTTCAGCTCTTGAAATCAGATTTAATTTAAAATTGTGATTTTCTCCTGCAACAGCTTCAGCCTGATTGGTGACTACTTCACCCATAAACCCTGCACAGCTTAAAATGATTTGGTCCAAAGCTTTAATTTTATCCTTTTTTAGGTCTGAATCTTTTAGTGCCATCACTTTTTTCCGCAAACTAAGTAAAGAAGGTAAACTGCGTTCCGGATTATTAAAATTGAAACCTGAAATAATTTTATCTAATGATTGATCAATGTCTGCATTTCCCTGTGAAGTCCAGGTTTTTGTTACTCCGTCAAAGAGTGTAGATTTCGCAGGTTCTCCGTCAACGTGTGAAAAATATTCAGTTTTAATTCCGGCTACAGACTGTGTTCCTGCACCCTGACTTTTATGTAAGCTTCTGCTTAATCCTGCCAATTCGCCATATCCCATTCCCAGTTGTGCATCATATTGCCCAACCGTAATTTTCAGTTGATTTTCAGCGGTTGTATTTACCGAACCAAAACGGAACGTATTCCATAATAGACGTTTAGGTTGCCAAACATTCACATATTTTAATTGATCTGGGAAAGCAGTTTTATCTCCGGCAAGCTTAAAAGCTTTTTCCGCAACTACCGCCGAAGCCGCATGTTGTCCGTGACCCGCAGCAGCAGAAGGAGGAAAACGACAAATGATAATATCTGGACGAAATTTACGGATTACCCAAACTACATCAGCTGTAATATTATCTGCATTCCATTGTTTAAAGGTATCAGTCGTATTTTTTGAGAACCCGAAATCAATTGCTCTGGTAAAAAACTGTTGGGCACCGTCTAATTTTCTTGCTTCCAAAAGCTCATGAGTTCTGATTAAACCCAATGCAGCACCTTGCTCTGTGCCTAATAAATTCTGTCCGCCATCACCTCGTGTTAATGATAAATAAGCTGTTTCTACATTTTGATCGTTGATCAGCCAGGAGAGTAATCCCGTATTTTCATCATCGGGATGAGCTGCAAGATATAGAACTTTAGGTAAGTGTTTCAGGGTTTTGATGTCACGGTAAATTTCAGATGATTTTGAAGGCCGAACCTGTTGAGCTGTACAAAAAACCGTACAAAAGCCAAGAATAATTACAAGGTTTATTTTTTTGAACATTAAATTTGCTTTGCGAACAAATATACGTACGGTAAAATTATTTCCCAATACAAAACTTAGAAAAAATATTCCCTAAAACCTCATCATTCGTAAACTCTCCGGAAATTTCGCCGAGATATTCCAAAGCGTAACGAAGTTCGTATGCGAGTAATTCCGTAGAGATACTTCCGGAAATGGCATCTTCCACTTTCTTTACAGATTCCAGAGATCTTTGCAGAGCCTCGTAATGACGCTGATTGGTGATGATGGTATTTTCCTGAGTTTCCAGATTCTGAATATATTCTGAAAGTTCTGATTTTAAAACTTCAATTCCGGTCTGGTTTTTGGCAGAAATGCCTATGATCTGGGTAGTGTAATCAGGAAAAAGTGCAGATTTCAATGCTTTGTCAAATTCGTTTTCAAAATAACCGTTCTGAAGATCAATTTTATTATGAAGAAGAATGATTTTTAAATCTTTCCGATAAAACTCCTTTATAAAATCAATAACTTCCTGCGGTGTAGAATCTGTCTCATCATACAGATAAAGAAGAATTTTGGCGCTTTCTATTTTTTCTTTAGCTTTTTTAACACCGATTTCTTCGATCAGATCAGTCGTTTCACGGATTCCCGCCGTATCAATAAAACGGAAAGCCGTTCCTTTGATGTGCAGAACCTCCTCAATAGTATCCCTTGTTGTTCCTGCAATATCCGAAACAATCGCGCGTTCTTCCTTCAGCAAAGTATTCAGCAAAGTAGATTTTCCGGCATTCGGTTTCCCAATAATGGCAACATCTACTCCATTTTTAATGGCATTTCCGTACTGAAAACTGTCTATTAATGAGCGTAATTTTTCTTCAGTTTTTTTGAGCAGTGATTTTAGAGCAGTGCGGTCTGCAAATTCCACATCTTCTTCTGCAAAGTCGAGTTCCAGTTCAATGAGAGACGTAAAATTGAGCAAATCTCCCCGTAAAACAGAAATTTCATTAGTGATTCCGCCTTTTAATTGGTTTAAAGCTACTTTTCGGGATGCTTCATTTTCCGAAGCAATCAGATCTGCTATAGATTCCGCCTGCGAAAGATCTATTCTGCCATTCATAAAAGCACGCATGGTAAATTCGCCTGCTTTTGCCATTCTTGCTCCGTTTTTGATGAGTACTTCAAGAATTTTTTTGGCAATATGCGGTGAACCGTGAAAGGAAATCTCCACCGAATTTTCTGTGGTAAAAGTTTTGGGCGCACGAAAAACCGAAACCATCACTTCGTCAATTTGGTTGTTGACTGTTGGTTGTTGGTTGAAATTTTCAGAATCTCGAATCTCAAATCTCGAATCCTTAATCTCATCATCAACAATAAACCCGTAATGTACGGTATGAGAATCGGCTTTTTCAAGATTTTTACCCTGAAAAACTTTGTTTACAATTTCAATAGACTGGTTTCCCGAAACTCTTATAATTCCGATTGCTCCTATTCCGTTGGCTGTTGCCAATGCGCAGATGGTATCCTGATTCATACTGCAAAATTAAGGAATTTTCACCGGCAAACATTTAAAATTAAAGTTACAGATACAGAACAGAAACCTGCTTTCACTACTCGCTTTTTTGCGCCATTTCTTTATCCTTTCTGCAAAAAGATCTCAGACATGCCGTTCAATCAGGGCTAACTTCATCCCTAAAAACAAAACAATCACCTTCGAAAAGATGATTGCAAAAATTAATTATACTTTTATTGGGCTTAACGGTGTCAAAAATAAAATCATTTATTCAATAAAACATCAGGGTTTTTACTGAAAAACACATAGTTTTCTATTAGAAACACTTCTAAAAAGCTCAATTCAACAACAATAGTGATTATTTATACCATTACAGAGGACTGACTAAGTCTAAAAACCATTCTCTCACCTCGCCTTCCAGATGCGGAGCAAGTTTTTCTTCGCAGGTTTTATGATAAGCATTCAGCCAGTTGATTTCTTCCTCAGAAAGGATTTCTTTCACAATCGTATCTTTAAAAAACGGACAAATCGTTAAGGTTTCAAACTCATAAAAAGTTCCGTTATCTGTTGTTTCAGCTTCTTTTACGGCAATCAGATTTTCGTGACGGATTCCGTATTCGCCTTCTACATAATATCCCGGCTCGTTAGAACAAACCATTCCTGCCAAAAGTTCCTGAGGATTCATATCTTTTTTGATATTCTGCGGACCTTCATGTACATTCATAAAGCTTCCGACACCATGTCCGGTTCCGTGATTGTAATCTTTTCCGTTCATCCACAAAGGAAGTCTTGCTATGGCATCAAGCTGTACTCCTTTTGTTCCTTTTGGGAATTTCACCATTGATAAACGGATCATTCCCTGTAAAACCAATGTAGAATTAATTTTAAACTCTTCCGAAACCGCTCCCAAAGCCAAAGTTCTTGTTATATCCGTCGTTCCTTCCAGATATTGCCCTCCTGAATCTACCAAAATACTGGCCTCATTGGTTACCTCATTGCTTCCTTCAGGTTTTGCTGAATAGTGAATTACAGCGCCGTTATTTTTATATCCGATAATACTGTTAAAACTTTCACCTACGAAATTTTCTCCTGCAGCACGGAATTCCCGCAGCTTTTCACCAATAGAATATTCATTCATCGTTTCTTTTCCCGCAGTGTGGGTTAGCCAATAGAGAAATTTTACCATCGCCACTCCGTCTCTCACCATTACTTTTCTGAAACCTTCCAGCTCGGTCTCATTTTTCTGAGCCTTCATAAGATTTCCCGGAGGCGCAGCTTTTATAAATGTATTATCAATTTTCAATGCTTCAAAAATTGATTGGTTGCTGTTGGGTGAGACTAAAACGTTCTCGTTTTTGTAAGTTTTCAGATGATTGTAAAATTCTTCATAAGGCATCATTTTTACGAAAGATTCATCCAATTGTTTTCTGGCTTCCACTTCCATTTTTTCAAGTCCGGTAAACAGGATAGCGTCATTTTTAGTAATGATAATATAACCAAGGAACACAGGATTGCTTTCTACATCACTTCCTCTCAGATTTAAGGTCCAGGCTACATCATCAAGGCTGGAAATAACATGCACTGTTGCTTCCATTTCTTCCATTTTCTGGCGAATGGATGAGATTTTATCGGTCACAGATTTACCTGCCCTTTCTACAGGGTGTACAAAAACAGGATTCTGAGATGGAGTTCCGCGGTCTTTCCAGACTTCCTTTAATAACGGAAGATCTACAAGTTGAATGTTTTTTTCGTTAAATCTGTAATGAAGCATTTCCCAGTTGGCATGAGAAGTTGCCAAAGCATTCACCGCCACTTTTCCTTCAGCCGCAACTTCAGAAATTATCCAGTCAATATAATGAGGAGTTACTTCCATACCGTCTTTAAAAAGATCAATTCCGGAGCCTGCCAATTCTATAGGAGCCTGCGTGAAGTATCTTCCATCAGTCCACAAACCTGCTTTATCTTTTGTAACTACCACAAAACCAGCCGAACCCATAAAACCTGAAAGCCACGCCCTTTCCTGCCATTCTTCGGGTAAGTATTCACTCATGTGAGGATCTGCCGAATAAACAATAAATGCATCTACATTATTTTTCTGCATTTCTTCCCGAAGCGCAGCTACTCTATCTTTTGAAGTCATTTTATCTGATTTAAAAACGGAAAGTTACGGATTTTTAAGATTTGCAGATAAACCTGAAAGTTAAAATATATACAAAGTTTAAGTGTTTTCTGATCCCGGATGCGGAGTCTGACTAAATACCCTATTAAGATTTTCTTTTATTCGGTAAATTTCTTATAACAAAACTGACCATAAATTGCAGATCTAAAATCACTTCCGACCTATAGTATCCTTCTTCCCACCTCTTCCCTGCTGCAAATCAAAAAAAATTGGAAAGATTCTTGCTATTATAGCTCTGTGTATCGCTGTTACTAAACTACAGACTTTGCACCCGACTAATTCAAACCATATTTTTAAAACAATACAATATATGAACACCCAAAATTATCAGAATCACAGAAAATTCTATCCGCCACATCATTTTATCTATCTTCCGCTTCTGCTGGCATTACAGATTTATGGAATTTACAAATCTCTGCAAAATGATGAAAACCAACTTGTATGGATTGTGTTTTCAGTTATTCTTTTTCTGCTGCTGTATTTATCTATTATGGTTCGTCAGCATTATGCTCTAGGATTACAAAACCGCCTGGTAAGACTTGAATTTAAGCAAAGATATTTTGAGATTTATGGTAAAAGATCAGATGAAGCAGAAGAAAATCTAAGCTTCGGACAGATTGCCGCACTGCGTTTTGCTTACGATGATGAATTTAAGGAACTCCTGAATAAAGCTTTAAGAGAAAAAATCTCCGGGGATGAAATAAAAAAAACCATTAAAAACTGGAAAGGAGATTACCACAGAATTTAAATAATTCAAATCAATAAAATCAAATAGATAATAATTATCATACACCAATCAACCTGAAAAATTAAAACAATAAAATATTTACTTATGAAAAAAATAACACTATTCAGTATTACCGTAATGAGTTTAATGCTTTTAACAAGCTGTGAAGCAGTAGAAACTATTTTTAAAGCAGGAATGTGGTGGGGAATCATTCTGGTTGTCGGAGTTATAGGTTTATTACTATGGCTGTTTTCAAGGGGTAGAAACTCTTAACCAACATTTTTTATGGATCAGCCGGAATTAGAGATTATTTCTCATCTGAAGCCTTCAAAGATTATTAAGATTATGAAAGATCCGGTGGCTTCTGCAAAAGCAGTAAACCTTATTTATACTTCTGATGCGGAAACTGCCGGTATTATCCGAAAAAAAAGAGGAAAAAAATTTCAGTATTTTAGGGACGGAGAGAAAATCAAAGACAAGGAAGAGATTGCCAGAATCAACAAGCTGGTGATTCCGCCTGCATGGGAAAATGTGTGGATATGCGCTTTAGACAACGGTCATCTTCAGGCAACCGGTCTGGATGCCAGAAAACGAAAGCAATACCGCTACCACCCTTTATGGAGTGCTTTGAGAAATCACACCAAGTTTTACCGCATGCTTCAATTTGGCTATGCTCTACCGGAAATGCGCCTTCATCTTGAAAAGGATCTTGCTTTAAGAAATTTTGAGAAAAGAAAAATTTTAGCCTTAATCGTAAGCCTGATGCAGCGTACCAATATTCGTATAGGGAACAGCATCTACGAAAAACTGTACGGATCTTTCGGACTCACAACCCTGAAGGGAAAACACGTGAAAGTTGAAGGGCAGAAAATAAGATTTTCATTTAAAGGAAAAAAAGGAATAATGCATGATGTAAGCCTTAAAAGCAAACGTCTTGCAAAGCTGATTATAAAATGTAAAGAAATCCCCGGTAAGGAGCTTTTTCAATATATTGACAAAGAAGGAAACAGACATACAATTGATTCCGGAATGGTTAACGAATACATTAAAGAAATCAGCGGTGAAGATTTTACTGCAAAAGATTTCAGAACCTGGTCAGGAACTGTAAATGCGCTTATTGCTTTTAAGGAAATCGGCTATGCCGAAACCAACAAAGAATACAAGAAAAAAGTAAAAGAGGCTCTGGAAATTGTGGCTGAACATCTGGGAAATACAAGTACCGTATGCAGAAAATATTATGTGCATCCTCTGGTCATCAATCTCTATGAAAATAATACAATCAAGAAATACCTTGATGAACTGGAAGTTATTGAAAAAAATGACGGCAAAGCAGATCTTACCCATGAAGAAAAACTGGTTCTGAAAATTTTGGAAACAGAGAAGATGTAAGGAAAAATTCTAGTATCTAAAATCATTATTACTCCATTATTAATTTTTGATGTATTTTTGGGTGGTAACCATTTTATGATGAACTTTCCAATAATTAACCTGAGTTCGGGATAAGAAAAGTGAATAAAATTTTCATAAAATAGCAATAATTCGTATATTTAAGTTTCTGACATTCAAATATTTAAACGAATTACTGCTATGGATTTGAAAGACCAAATTACAAATATTTTTG